>JAESGQ010000011.1_pt1 | contig 532091 bp, 540 predicted proteins | sample 9266251 | NCBI WGS metagenome assembly JAESGQ01 (sample SAMN17056778, study PRJNA650883) | algae metagenome | isolation source: Kaiparowitsia implicata GSE-PSE-MK54-09C and co-occurring heterotrophs from... | place: USA: Kaiparowits Plateau, Grand Staircase Escalante National Monument, UT ...
TGCCGCATTTCGAGTGCGGTGCATTCAACCACTCTGCCATCTCTCCGCGAGATCGATGAGGTCCCCTGGCGGGGTCCGGCTGGTCGACACGGCCGGGCTTATGACATAGCAATAGTTGGCTCGCAACACCTCTTGTGACCTTTCATCACGCTTGGCAGCTCTCCCATGCTTTTCGTCTATGGCACCTTGCAGGATCCCGACGTGCTGGGCGCCGTGCTGGGGCGGCCGGTGGACCTCTCGCGCCTCGAGGCGGCCACCGCACCGGGATACCGCGCGGTCTTCTATCCCGGCCGGGTCTATCCGGCGCTGATCCGCGCCCCCGACACAGCCGCAAACGGCCGCGTGGTCGCGGACCTCTCTCCGCTGGATCTGGCGGTGCTGGACGCCTTTGAGGGCGACGAATATCGCCGCGAGGCCATCATGATCCGCATCGGCGGGGAGCAGCTTTTGCTCGATACCTATCTTCCCGCCATCCCGATCGCGACGGCTCCCGACTGGTCGCTGACGACCTGGACAGCCCTGCACAAGGCGGCCGTGATCGGGCAGGAGACCGGCACGGCGCAGGCCCTGCGGCAGCGTCTTTCGGCGCGACAGGCCCGCTAGCGTCACGATTTCGTGCATTGCTGAACTGCTCTCCCCGCGCTTGCGTTCAAGGAACGCAAAGATCACAAGGGAGAAGACAATGGTAAAGCGTCGTGACGTGGTTGTCGGCATGGCAACACTGCCGCTCGTGTCTCTGGGGACTGCGGCCTTCATGCCCGCCTGGGCGCAGGGAGAAGCTGGATTGGACGGAGATGCAGTTGCGACCGCCGATGGTGATATCATCATTCATCCGGTCGATCATGCCAGCCTGCTGCTCGGCTTCGGCACCGAGGTGATCTATGTCGATCCCGTCGGTGGCGCAGAGCGCTATGAGGGGCTGCCCGCCCCCACCGGCATCCTCATCACCCATGGCCATGGCGATCATTTCGACCTGCCCACGCTGGAAGCGATCGCCGCGTCGGCCCCGATCATCACCAGCCAGGAAGTGTTCGACAAGCTGCCCGAGGGTCTCAAGGGCAATGCCACCGCGCTCGCCAATGGTGCCGAGGGCAGCCTCAACGGCATCGCCATCCGCGCCATCGCGGCCCATAACATTACCGAAGACCGCATGAACTATCACCCGGTCGGCGTGGGCAATGGCTATGTGCTGACCCTGGGCGACAAGCAGGTCTATGTGGCGGGCGACACCGAACCGACCCCCGACATGCTGGCCTTGACCGATATCGCGGTCGCCTTCCTGCCGATGAACCTGCCCTATACCATGACGCCCGAGCAGGCCCTGGACGCGGTCAACACCTTCAAGCCGGCCATCGTCTACCCCTATCACTATGGCGACAGCGACCTGTCGGTGCTGGAAGCGGGCGTTGGAGCCGAGACCGAAGTGCGGCTGCGCAACTGGTATCCCAACGGCGCCTGAGCGCGCCGCAACGCTTGACTCTTGGGGCATTTGCCCCGATAAGCGCCCCCGGAACGCGTGCCAGCTTGCCTGGCGCGCTTCCTTTGTTTGAAAACGCTGTTCGAGGCTGCCCGCCGGTTTGATCGCCGGCAGCATGCAAGAAGACCGCAGGATCTGGGCTTATGCCTGCGGCGCCACAGAGCGCGACACAATGGGACCGGGCGTTTGACGCTCCCGGTTAAGCTATGACTTTCGCCGTGATCAAGACCGGTGGCAAGCAGTACAAGGTTGCCGCCAACGACGTTCTCAAGATTGAAAAGCTCGATGCCGAAGCCGGCACCATCGTCACCTTCGATCAGGTGCTGATGATTGACGGCGAAGTGGGTGCTCCGCTCGTCGAAGGCGCGCTCGTCGCTGCCGAACTGCTCGAGACCCGCAAGCAGAAGACGGTCATCATCTTCAAGAAGAACCGTCGCCACAATTATCGCCGCCGCAATGGCCACCGCCAGCTGCTCTCGACCGTGCGCATCACCGAAATCCTGACCGGCGGCGCCAAGCCGACCATCAAGGCCGCCGGCATTGCCAAGCCGACCGAGACCGTGAGCGAAGCCGCTCCGGCCAAGAAGGCAACCAAGGCTGCTGCCCCCAAGGCCGCCGCTGCGGAAACCGCCGAGGCTCCGGCCAAGGCACCGGCGAAGAAGGCTGCTGCCCCCAAGAAGGCCGCTGCCGAGACCACCGAAGCCGCTGCTGAAAAGCCGGCAAAGAAGGCCCCGGCCAAGAAGGCCGCACCCAAGGCCGACAAGGAATAAGGAGCTCCAGAGATGGCACACAAAAAAGCAGGCGGTTCATCCCGCAACGGTCGTGACACCGCTGGCCGTCGTCTCGGCGTGAAGAAGTTCGGCGGCGAGACTGTCATCGCCGGCAACATCATCATCCGCCAGCGCGGCACCAAGTGGCATCCCGGCACGGGCGTTGGCCTGGGCAAGGATCACACCATCTATGCGCTCGTCGATGGCAACGTGTCGTTCCGAACCCGTGCGAATTCGCAGGTGTTTGTTTCCGTCGACCCGGCCAAGGCCGCCGAATAACCCGGCAGGTCAATCGAACCAGCCGGTGACCCGTTCCCCGGCTCGTGTTCGCGACAATGCGAAATTTGACAAAGGGGAACCGGTTTGCCGGTTCCCCTTTTCGCATTTTCGCCACCTGGATGAACGTCAAATGAACAGCATGAAGGACCGCCTCCCCGCCACAATGACGACGGACCGCCTGCTGCTGACCACGCCGACCCTGGCGCATGTCCCCGACATCGCCCGGCTGGCCAATAATGCGCGCATCCACGACGTCATGTCGCGCCTGCCCTTTCCCTATACCGAGGCGGATGCGCTGTTCTTCATCGAGCAGGTGGTGACGAGCCCCGACGAGCGCTGCTACGCCATCCTTGAGCACGGCGTCTTCATGGGCGTCGTCGGCCTGCGCTTCGAGGCGGGAACCCTGCCGGAGCTGGGCTATTGGCTGGGCGAAGCGTTCTGGGGCCGGGGCTATGCCAGCGAGGCGGCCCGGGCGGTGGTCGCGGCGGCGAAAGCGGCCGGCATTCCCGCCCTGCGCTCGCGAGCGCTACTGACCAATACCCCGTCGCATAATGTGCTGCGCAAGGCCGGCTTCACCATCATTGGCGAAGGCACCGACAAGGAGGGAAACCTCGCCGGACGTCGCCTGGCGCTGATGCGGCTGGAGTTCGACAGATGACGCCCATCGCCACCAAGCGGCTGATCCTGCGCGACGCCACGCTGGACGATGCCCCGCTCTATGCCCTGGGCGTCGGCGAATACGAGGTCGCGCGGTTCCTGACGCCCGTGCCCTATCCCTATACCCTGGCCATGGCGGTCGACTGGCTGCGCCAGGCCCGGCCGGCCACGCCGGAGCGATCCATGCTGGTCATCGACCTGCCCGGTACCGGCGTCATCGGCTGCGTCTCGCTGATCAATGAGCTCGGCTTCTGGATCGCCCGGCCGCACTGGAACCGCGGCTACGTGACCGAGGCCGCCACCGCCTTGCTCGACTGGCACTTTGCCGGCACCCAGGCGCAGGCCGTCGCCTCCAGCGCCCATCACAACAATGCCGCCTCGCTCGCCGTGCAGAGCAAGCTCGGCTTCGTGCCGACGCGCCGCGAGATGCGGTTCAGCCAGACCCTGCAGCACAATGTCGAGCATGTGGTGACCACATTGTCGCGCCAGGACTGGCAGTTGCGAGGATCGCGATGACATTGGACCATGCCCTGCCCGCCACCATCCGCACCGAACGCCTGACCCTGCGGGCGCCGGTGGCGTCGGACCTTGCCGATATCGTGGCCATGGCCAACAATCCCAAAATGGTCGAGACCACCGCCACCCTGCCCTTCCCCTATGGGGAGCGCGATGGCCGCGATTTCATCGCCCAGGCAACCGGCAACCCCGACCTCAGGGCCTATGCCATAGCCGGTGCGGATGACCGCTTCATGGGAACCATCCTGTTCAAGTTCGCCGCCGGCAAACCGCCCGAGCTCGGCTACTGGCTGGGCGAACCCCATTGGGGCCAGGGCTATGCCGGCGAGGCCGTGATCGGCCTGCTCGCTGCGCTGCGCCAACTGCCCGGTTTCACCCGGATCGGCGCGCGGGTGCTGGAGAGCAATCCGGCCTCGATCCGCGTGCTGGAAAAAGCCGGTTTCCTCGTGACGGAACGCACGCAGGGCGTGGTCGAGCGCCATCGCGGCAAGCCCCTCCTCGTGATGGAGTGGCAGGCAACATGAATGTGACGCTGCGCACGCCCCGCTTCATCCTGCGTCCGGCCCAATTGGGCGACGCCGAGCCGATTGCCCGCTATCTCAACGATTTCGAAGTGGCCGGCAATCTTGCGCGCGTGCCCTTTCCGTACCATCTCAGTGATGCCAAGGCCTGGCTGCGCACGCGCCGGCCAAACCTGCCGGTCGAGGAGACCAATTTCTCCATCGAACTGCCGGGCGCCGGTTTTGCCGGCCATGTCGGCTTTCATCGGGGAGCGCAGGGCCCGATCATCGGCTATTGGCTGGGCCAGCCCTTCTGGGGCCGCGGCATCATGACGGAGGCGGTTACGGCCAGCCTCGACTGGTTTTTCGAGGCCACCGGGGCGGACACCGTCTATTCGGGCGTCTTCCATTTCAACGCGGCCTCGCTCGCCATTCAAAACAAGCTCGGATTTACCCAAACCGGGCGCTCTACCCTGCTCTGCCTTGCGCGCGGCGCCGAGGTGGAGCATATCGACACCAAACTGACGCATGGCGTCTGGAAGGCCAGAGAAAAATGAAGTTCCTCGACCAGGCCAAGGTCTATGTTCGCTCCGGCGATGGCGGCGCCGGCGCCGTCTCGTTCCTGCGCGAAAAATTCGTCGAGTTCGGCGGGCCCAATGGCGGCAATGGCGGACGGGGCGGCGATGTCATCATCGAATGCGTCGACGGCCTCAATACGCTCATCGACTATCGCTACCAGCAGCATTTCAAGGCCAAGACCGGCACCCATGGCATGGGCAAGCAGCGCACCGGCGCCGATGGCGAAGACACCATTCTGCGCGTACCCGTGGGCACCCAGGTGTTCGAGGACGACAACGAGACGCTGATCGCCGACATGACCGAGGTGGGCCAGCGCGTCGTGCTGCTCTCGGGCGGCAATGGCGGCTTCGGCAATGCCCATTTCAAGACCAGTTCGAACCAGGCGCCGCGCCATGCCAATCCCGGCCAGGTGGGCGTCGAGAAGTGGATCTGGCTGCGTTTGAAGCTGATTGCCGATGCGGGACTCGTCGGCCTGCCCAATGCCGGCAAGTCGACCTTCCTGGCTGCCGTCTCGGCCGCCAAGCCCAAGATCGCCGACTATCCCTTCACCACGCTCCATCCCAATCTGGGCGTGGTGTCGATCGGCGAGCGCGATTTCGTGCTGGCCGATATCCCCGGCCTGATCGAGGGCGCCAGCGAAGGCGCCGGGATCGGGGACCGGTTCCTGGGCCATGTCGAGCGTTGCGGGGTGCTGATCCACCTGATCGATGGCACCCAGGACGACGTCAAGCAGGCCTACAAGACCATCCGCTCCGAACTGGCCGCCTATGACGAGCGGCTGGCTGAGAAGCCCGAAATCGTGGTGCTCAACAAGATCGACGCCATCGAGCCGGACGATCTCAAGGAAAAGCTCAAGGTGCTCAAGAAGGCCAGCAAGCAGGATGTGCTGCTGGTCTCCGGCGTGACCGGCAAAGGCACCGACATGGTGCTCTACGGCGTGATCGAAACGCTGGACGCCACCAAGGCCGCCAAGCTGGAAGCCGCGCGGCGGAAGGCCGAACCCAATTGGGCGCCGTGATGAGCCTGCGCTGGACCTGCCTTACCTCTCCCTTCGGGGGAGAGGTCGACCCTCTTGGGTCGGGTGAGGAGGCCTTTTCCAGGTGCAATGCTGGGGTAAGGCCCCCTCACCCGGCGCTGCGCGCCGACCTCTCCCCCAAAGGGAGAGGTGAAGAGATCGAGTATCTGGCAAGATGAACGCCCTCGCGCCCTATAAGCGCCTGACCATCAAGATCGGCTCGGCCCTGCTTGTGGACAAGTCGGGGCGGTTGCGCGCCGGCTGGCTGGCGGACCTCGCGGCCGATATCGCGTCGCTCAAGGCCGGCGGCTGCGACGTGGTGATCGTCTCCTCGGGCGCCATTGCGCTGGGGCGCGGCCTGCTCGGCCTCAGCGCCGTGGCGCTGACGCTGGAGCAGAGCCAGGCGGCCGCCAGTGCCGGGCAGATTGCGCTGAGCCAGGCCTGGGCCGAGGCGCTGGGCCGGCATGGCATCGTCACCGGGCAGATTCTGATCACGCCCAATATCACCGAGGAGCGGCGCTACTATCTCAACGCGCGCACCACCATCGCCACCCTGCTGGGCCTGGGCGCCATTCCCATCATCAACGAGAATGACAGCGTCGCCACCGCCGAGATCCGCTATGGCGACAATGACCGCCTCTCGGCCCGCGTCGCCACGATGATCGAGGCCGATTGCCTGGTGCTGCTCAGCGATGTCGACGGGCTCTATACCGCCCCGCCCGCCAGGGACCCCAATGCCGAGCACCTGCCGGTGATCAGGGCGATCACCCCGGCCATCGAGGCCATGGCCGGTGGCGCCGCCAGCCACCTCTCACGCGGCGGCATGACCACCAAGGTCGAAGCCGGCAAGATCGCGACCCAGGCCGGCACCGCCATGATCATCGCCAAGGGCACCGATTCCCATCCGCTCAAGGCCCTGACCGAGGGCGGCCGGCACACTCTGTTTCATCCCGCACAGAGCCGCGCCCAGGCGCGCAAGCGCTGGATCATGGGTACGCTGGCCGTATCGGGCACGCTGCAGGTCGATGCCGGCGCCGCACGCGCGCTGCTGACCGGCAAGTCGCTGCTGCCGATCGGCGTCACCAGAGTGACCGGCGAATTCGAGCGCGGCGATGCCATTGCCATCACCAATCCCGATGGCGTTGAAATCGCCCGCGCCCTGGTTGGTCTCGACAGCGACGAAGCCCGGCTGGTCATGGGCAAGCGCAGCGACGCCGTGGTGGAACTGCTCGGCGCCGGCAACCGCGCCGCCCTGGTGCATCGCGACAATCTGGTGCTGGTGGGCGCCAAGGAGGAAAGCCATGAGCTTGGCTGAAGCCGCTACATCCGTTTCCGGCATCATGGCCGAAATCGGCCGCAACGCCCGTGTCGGCGCCAGGGCCCTGGCCGTTGCCACGCCCGAGCAGAAGCGCACCGCGCTGACCGTTGCCGCCGGCGCCATCAATGCGCATCGCAAGGCGATCCTCGCCGCCAATGCCAAGGACATGGCCGCCGCCGAGGCCAAGGGCATTTCCAAGGCCTTTCTCGATCGCCTGCTTTTGACCGATGCGCGCATCGACGGCATTGTCGAGGCCGTGAAGACCATTGCCGACCTGCCCGATCCGGTCGGCGCCACTATTGCCGAATGGGACCGGCCCAATGGGCTGCATATCGAGCGCGTACGCACGCCGCTCGGCGTCATCGGCGTGATCTTTGAAAGCCGCCCCAATGTCACCGCCGATGCGGGGGCCCTCTGCATCAAGTCGGGCAATGCGGTGATCCTGCGCGGCGGCAGCGACAGCTTTCACTCCAGCCAGGCCATTGTCGACTGCATGCTCGATGGCCTGCATGCTGCACGCTTGCCGGTGGAATGCCTGCAGCTTGTGCCCACCACCGACCGTGCGGCGGTCGGCGAGATGCTCAAGGGCCTCGACGGCAATATCGACGTCATCGTACCGCGCGGCGGCAAGACGCTGGTGGCCCGCGTTCAGGACGAGGCGCGCGTGCCGGTCTTTGCCCATCTCGAAGGGCTGGTGCATGTCTATATCGACAAGAGCGCTGACCTCGAAAAGGCGGTCAACGTCACGCTTAACGCCAAGATGCGCCGCACCGGCATTTGCGGCGCCGCCGAGACGCTGCTGGTGCACAAGGATGTGGTGACGACCCACCTCAAGCCCATTATCGAGGCGCTGATTGCCAAGGGCTGCGAGATCCGCGGTGACGCCACGGTGATGGCCGCGATCCCCACGGCAAAGCCGGCCACCGAGCAGGACTGGCGCACCGAATATGAGGACGCCATCATCTCGGTGAAGATCGTCGACAGTCTCGAGGCCGCCATCGCCCATATCGAGCATTATTCGAGCCACCATACCGAGGCGATCATCGCCGAGGACCCGGCAGCGGTCGAGAAATTCTTCAACGAGATCGACTCCGCCATCCTCGTCCACAATGCCTCGACCCAGTTTGCCGATGGCGGCGAATTCGGCTTTGGCGGCGAGATCGGCATCGCCACCGGTAAGATGCATGCGCGTGGACCCGTCGGCGTCGAACAGCTCACCAGCTTCAAATACCGCATCCGCGGCAATGGCCAGACGAGACCCTGACCCCTTTTGACCCTGCGCCATCCCATCCGCCTTCCCGGCATTACTGAACTGCCACCCTCCGGCGCCGGCATGCGCATCGGGCTGTTTGGCGGCAGCTTCAACCCGATCCATGAGGGCCATCGCCTGGTCATCGAGGAGACCATGCGGCGGCTCGAGCTCGACGCGGTCTGGGTGCTGGTGACGCCGGGCAATCCGCTCAAGAACCACAACGACCTGGCGCCACTCGCCGACCGCGTGCTGGCCGCCCGCGCCCTGCTCGACAATCCGCGCGTCCGCGTCACTGGCTTCGAGGCGGCGCAGGGCTTTACCTATTCCTGGCAGACCATCCGCTACCTGACCGGCGCCATGCCGGACCGGCGCTTTGTCTGGATCATGGGCGCCGACAACCTGGTGGATTTCAACCGCTGGGAACGCTGGCGCGATATCGCGGCAATGGTGCCGCTGGCCATCTATGTCCGCCCCGGTTCGAGCCGCCGCGCGCCCGTCTCGATGGCGGCCACGGCGCTTGCCCGCTGGCGCATCGACGAGGAGGATGCGCCCATCCTGGCAGGCCTGGCGCCACCCGCCTGGGTCTACCTGCATGGCCGCCAATCCCCGCTCTCCTCGTCCGCCATCAGGGCAAGACGGCAACCGGTTAAGCCAAAATGAATGCCCAATCTTGCGAAATTGCCACCGAAGGCGCATATTGCCTTTGTGTGATAAACGTCACCGGAACAGGAACTGACTGCTTGCCGTTTACCAAACGCCTGCAACATTCCGATCAACAACCAAGGATGCTGACCCCACGCATGACCCATGCACTGGCATGGGCGGAAGGCCATTGCTGATGGCCGCGCTGCCCGAGAACACCGTCTCTACGCCCCCGGCCAATCCGGCCACGCCCGAACGCCCCATGATCGAAGTGATCCTTGATTGCCTTGACGATGCCAAGGCCGAGGAAGTCGTTGCCGTGGACATTACCGGCAAATCCTCGCTCGCCGACCATATGGTCGTGGCGTCCGGCCGTTCGCAGCGCCATGTCGGCGCCGTGGCCGACCAGATGGTCACCGCCCTGCGCGACGCCGGCTATGGCAAGCCGCGCATCGAGGGCCTGCCCCATTGCGATTGGGTCCTGGTGGATGCCGGCGATGTCATCGTCCACATCTTCCGCCCCGAAGTGCGCGAATTCTACAATATCGAGAAGATGTGGCAGGCCGATTTCGCCGCCGACGCCCACTAGGCTGTCTCGATGCGCATCACGATCGCGGCTGTCGGCCGGATGAAGGCCGGGCCGGAGCGGGAATTGGTCGCCCGCTATCTCGATCGTGCCACCGGCGGCGGCAAGCCGCTGGCCTTGACCGGCTTCGACGTCATTGAACTGAGCGAATCGCGCGCCTCATCCTCGGCCAGCCGCAAGGCTGACGAGGCCAAGGCGCTGCGCGCCGCCCTGCCCGAGGGCATTGTCGTGGCCCTGGACGAGCGCGGCAAGGCCATCGGCTCGGAGGCCCTTGCCAGCCAGATCGGCCGCTGGCGCGACGATGGCCGCCCGGCGGTGAGCTTTGTCATCGGCGGCGCGGACGGCATCGATCCGGGTCTGGTGGCGACCGCCGACCTGGTGCTGAGCTTTTCGCCCATGGTCTGGCCGCACCAGCTGGTCCGCATCATGCTGGCCGAACAGCTTTACCGAACCACCACCATCCTGTCCGGCCATCCCTATCACCGCGGCGATTGAGGCCCCGCCATCACAGCATGGTTAAGCAACGTTAACCTGCGGTTTTCCGGCAGCTTGCTATGGTGCCGCCATTGATTCGGGCGCATCGCGCCCCTGTGGGAGTGGTCATGGCGTTGCGGCCGGGCAAGAGACTGGGTGTGCTGCTGGCCGGCCTGCTGCTGGCGGGCGCCTCGACCTTGCCCCTGCTCGCCCAGACCGAGACGCCGCCGGCTGCCACCGAAGCACCGCCCGAAGCCCCGGTCGACGTGCCCTTGCGCGGCACCGTGTCCGAACCGGCAGCCCCTGCGGCGACGGACCCGGCCCCCCCGCCCGCCGAAGCCCCACCCACCCCGGCCGACCTCGAAGCGGTGGAAGCCACCATTTCGCTGACCCAGGAGCGCATCGATGCGCTCAAGGCCGAGATTGCCGAGATGGAGGGCGACCGCACGAGGCAAAACGCCGCCCTGATCGCCGCCGCCCAGCGCGTCAAGCTGGCCGAGATCGAGGTGGCCGATGTCGAGGAGCGCCTGTCCGAGCTGATCGTCTCCGAGCTCGAAGTGCGCGGGCGGCTGGACGGCTCCAATGCCGAGATCGCCAATGTGCTGGCCGCGCTCGAGCGCATCAGCCTCAACCCGCCGCCGGCGCTGATCGTTGATCCCGATGATGCGCTGGGCTCGGCCCGCAGCGCCATGCTGATCGCCGCCATTGTGCCGCAGCTGACCGCCCGGGCCGCCGCCGTGACGGCGGACCTTCAGGCGCTGACCGATATCAAGGCGCAGGCTCTCGCCGAGGAAGCCACGCTCAAGGCCAATTATGACGTGCTCGACGAGGACAGGCTGCGCATTGCCACCCTGATTGCCGCCCGCCGGCAGGGCATCGACATGCGCAGCGCCGAACTGGCCGCCGAAGAGGCGGAGGCCGAGGCCCTCGCCGCCCGCGCGGCGACGCTGCAGGAGCTGATCGGCACGCTGTCCGAACGCGTCACCTCGGTTTCCACGGCGGCCGCCGCAGCCGATGCCGCCGCTGACCCGGACGCGCCCATCCTGACGCCCGAGGCAATCCAGGTGGCCCTGGCCAACACCGCCCGCACCGAGCCGGCCATTCCCTTTGGCGCCGCCCGGGGCTACCTCGCCATGCCGGCCAATGGCGTCAATGTCGTCGATTATGGCGCCGGCGACGGCTTTGGCGGCATCAGCCAGGGCATTTCGGTGGTCACCCGCGCCGATGCGCAGGTCGTGGCCCCGGCCGATGGCTGGGTGCTTTATAAGGGCCCCTACCTCAATTACGGCCAAATCGTCATTCTCAATACCGGGCAGACCTACACCGTCCTGTTGGCGGGCCTTGACACCGTGACCGTGGACATCGGCCAATTCGTGCAGATGGGCATGCCGCTGGGAACGATGGGTTCACGCACAATTGGCCGCTCCGTCACCACCAATGCTGGCGCCGATCAGCCGACCCTCTATATTGAACTGCGACAAAACAACGAGCCCATCGATCCGACCGGATGGTGGGCTGCCCCGACACAGAGTGGATAGAACCCGCATGCGCCTGACACCCCTTCGCGTTGCTGCCATCGTCCTGGCGCTGTCGCTGCCTGCCGGCCTGCTGATCGCCCAGGAAGAGCCGGCTCCGGCCCCCGCCGAAGAGCAGGCGCCCCCGGCCGAGCCCGCCCCCAGCGGCGAAGAGCCCGAGCCGACGCCCGAAGAAAATGCCGCGGCCTCCCGCGACCCGCTCGAAATCTATGCCGATCTGAACCTGTTCGGGGAAATCTTCGACCGCATCCGCGCCGAATATGTCGATCCGCCCGACGAGCAGGAGCTGATCCGCGCCGCCATCCAGGGCATGCTGACCTCCCTCGACCCCCATTCCGGCTATCTGCCGCCCGCCGACTATGACGACATGCGCGAGGACACTTCGGGCGAATTCGGCGGCCTGGGCATCGAAGTCACCATGGAAGAGGGCGTCATCAAGGTGGTCTCGCCCATCGACGACACCCCGGCCGCCCGTGCCGGCATCATGGCCAATGACCTCATCATCGAGCTGGATGGCGTGCAGGTGCAGGGCCTGACGCTCGACGAGGCCGTCGCCAAGATGCGCGGACCGATCGGCACCTCGATCAATGTCACCGTGTTCCGCGAAGGCGTTGCCGAACCGCTCGATTTCGAACTGACCCGCGCCGTCATCGCCATGCGCGCCGTGCGCTGGAGCATGGAAGGCGGCGAAGAAGAAGGCGAAGGCGATGTCGCCGTGCTGCGCCTCTCGCGCTTTTCCGAACAGGCCTTTGTCGGCATCGAAAAGGCTCTCAAGGACATCTATGCCGCGCGTGACAATGAGGCCCCCAAGGGCATCATTCTCGACCTGCGCAACAATCCCGGCGGCCTCGTCGACCAGTCGGTCTATGTCGCCGATGCCTTCCTCAAGCAGGGCGCCGTCGTGCTGACGCGCGGCCGCATTGCCGAGGAAAGCGCCCGCTATGACGCCCAGCCCGATACGCTCGACGCCATGATCGCCGACGTGCCGCTCGTGGTGCTGATCAATGGCGGCTCGGCCTCGGCCTCCGAAATCGTCGCCGGCGCCCTGCAGGACCACAAGCGCGCCACCGTGGTGGGCACAAGGTCCTTCGGCAAGGGTTCGGTCCAGTCGATCATCTCGCTGGGGCCGGACGGCGCCATGCGGCTGACCACGGCGCGCTACTATACGCCCAACAACCGCTCCATCCAGGCGCTGGGCATCACGCCCGACATCGAGGTCAAGCAGGTCGTGCCCGAGGAATTCCAGGGTCGCGACGAGATCATCGGCGAGGCAGGCCTGGCCGGTCACATCACCATCGAAGGCCAGGAAGAGACCAGCGTCGGATCCTCGGTCTATGTCCCCGCCGAAAAGGCGGAAGACACCCAGCTGCAATATGCCATCCGGCTGGTGCAGGGCGAGGAGACCGACGCGGCCTTCCCGCCCAAGGCGGAATGACCGGCCCGAGGGCCGCTGTGTTATGAAAATCCAGGGGGCGGGGCCGCTGATTCGCTGCCACGCCCCCGCTCTGTTTCGTCGTGCGGAAGTCATGAACCATGGCCAATGACCTGACGACGCCGCTCACCGGCCGCAAGCGCAAGGCCGGTTCGCGGCCGCATATGCCCATCGCGCGGACCCTGTTCGCCCTGCTGGCGCTGCTCGCCGTCGCCTTCGTGCTGCGCCTGGTGCTGACCGACGACCCCAATGGCGGCCGCCCCAGCGAGGAAGTGGCCATTACCTCGACGCGCAACAGCAACGAGATCGCCAACCAGGTCGCCACCGGCCCGGTGACCATCACCGCCGACCCCCAGCAATTCCCTGCCGGCAGCTCCATGACCGCCGTGCCCACCGGCACAACCGGCGCCAATTCCATAACCGGCCTGCCCGACATATTCGGCGCCCTGCCCGATCTCAGCGAGGAGACCAGCGAGGGGCCCATTCCGCGCGTCTCGACCACCGGCCTCACCCCCTTTGCCGCCTATGCGCGGCCGGCCGGGGAAGCGGTGGCCAGCGGCCTGCCCATGGTGGCCATCATCGTCACCGGCCTGGGCATCAACGAGCAGGGTTCGCTCGACGCCATCGACCAGCTGCCCGACGACGTGACGCTCGCCTTTGCCCCCTATGGCAAGACGCTGGTGACCACGGTGGCCGCCGCCCGCTCGGCCGGCCATGAAGTGCTGCTCGAAATCCCGCTCGAACCCTTCGACTTCCCGCAGAACGATCCCGGTCCGCAGACGCTGCTGACCGGCGAGCCGCCGCGCGCCAATCTCGAAAAGCTGTTCTGGCTGATGTCCCGCTTTGGCGGCTATGTCGGGGTGATCAACAATATGGGCGCGCGCTTCACCGCCGCGGCGACCGATTTTTCGCCCATCATGGAAGAACTGGGCGCGCGTGGCCTGGGCTATGTCGACGATGGCTCATCCAACCGCTCGGTGGCCAACCAGCTGGCGGCCGGCAACAAGGTGCCGTTCTCGCGTGCCGACCTGGTGATCGACGCCAACCCGGCCCGCCAATCCATTCTCGCAGCGCTTGCCAGCCTTGAGGCCAAGGCGCTGGAGAACGGCTCCGCAATCGGTATTGTCAGCGCCCTGCCCATATCGGTGGCGGCCATTGCCGAATGGTCGCGCGAACTGCAATCCCGGGGCGTCGTGCTGGTCCCTTCCAGCGCCCTGATGAAGTAGGAATCCTTGTCCATGCCAGCCCGTCCAGACCGTGAAAGCCTGCCCTATCGTGATTGCGTGGGGATCGCCGTGTTCAACCACGACGGCAATGTCTTCATCGGCCGGCGCAAGGCCGAGGACGACCCCGAGGACAGCGCCGAGCTGGGTGCACCCTGGCAGATGCCCCAGGGCGGCATCGACAAGGGCGAGGACCCGCTCAAGGCCGCCTTGCGCGAGCTGCACGAGGAAACCAACATTACCGCCGTGAGCCTTTTGGCCGAGGCGCCGGAATGGATCTATTACGACCTGCCCGATGAGGCGCTGGGCATTGCGCTCAAGGGCAAGTATCGCGGCCAGCGCCAGCGCTGGTTCGCCTTTGCCTTTACCGGCAATGACAGCGAAATCGACATCTCCGCGCCGGGCGGCGGCAAATACACCGCCGAGTTCGACGCCTGGCGCTGGGAAAAACTGAGCCGGACCCCGTCGCTGATCGTGCCGTTCAAAAAGCAGGCCTATGAGAAGGTCGTCGCCGCCTTCGCCGACATTCCCCAGCGCTTCACCCACGTCTGAAACGGCTTCGATATTGGCGCCGGGGCGGCCTGCAACGGGCAATCTCCTGCGCTTCCGGTCCTCACGTACCTGATGTACGCTCCGGTCCGGTTCTCGAAGACCGCCAGTTTCCGCTCACCCCAACACCAATCTCAGCGCAGTTTACATGAAAACCATTGGCCTGATCGGCGGCATGAGCTGGGAATCGACGGCGCATTACTATCGCGTCATCAACCAGGAGACCGCCGCGCGGCGGGGCGGCCTTCATTCCGCGCCGCTGATCGTCCATTCGGTGGATTTCGCCCCGATCGCCGCCATGCAGTCGGCCGGCGACTGGGAGGGCGCGGGCCGGCAGCTGGCCGGGATTGCCCGTGATCTCGAAGTGGCCGGCGCCGAAGTCATCGGGCTGGCCACCAATACGATGCACATCATCGCCGACCAGATCACCGACGCCATCACGGTGCCCTTCATCCATATCGCCGACCCCACCAGCGATGCGCTGCTGGCGGACGGCTTTGAGACTGTGGGCTTGCTCGGCACCCGTTTCACCATGGAAATGGACTTCTATCGCGACCGGCTGACGGCGCGGGGCCTGACCGCGCTGATCCCCGATGTGGACCGCACCAATCTCAACGGCATCATCTATGACGAGCTGTGCCGCGGCGTGGTGCGCGAGGAATCGCGCCGCATCTATGTCGCGGCCATCGAGCGCCTCGCTGCGCGCGGCGCCGAGGCGGTGATCCTGGGCTGCACCGAGATCACCATGCTGATCGACGACGCCATCAGCCCGCTGCCGGTCTATGATACGACCGACCTGCACGCCAAGGCGCTGGTCTCCGCCGCCCTGTCCTAGGCGGCGCGGCGGGCGCCGGCGCCGGCATCGCCCAGCCGGAATACGGCAACCAGGCGATCCAGTTCGCTGGCCTGACCCTCGGTCTGCTCGATGGCGGCGTTGGTTTCTTCCACCAGCGCCGCATTGTGCTGGGTCATTTCGTCCATCTGGCGCACCGCCACATTGACCTCTTCGATGGCCGAGGCCTGCTCGCGGCTGGCGCGGGCAATGGCGTCGAGAGCGGTATGGTTGTCCATCACTGAGGCCAGCATGTCGGCCAGCCGCTCGGCGGCATCCGACACCAGGCGGGAGCCGCCGGCGACCTCGTTCACGCTCTGCTCGATCAGCTGCTTGATCTCGGCCGAGGCGCCGGCCGCCGACTGCGCCAGCCGGCGCACTTCCACCGCCACCACGGCAAAGCCCTTGCCGGCATCGCCGGCCCGTGCCGCCTCGACCGAGGCATTGAGGGCCAGGAGGTTGGTCTGGAAGGCGATATCGTCGATCAGCCCGATAATGTTGGAGATCTTGGACGAGGATTCGGTGATCCGCTCCATGGCGGAGGTGGCCTGGTGCATCACGACGCGCCCCTCTTCGGCCGCACGCGAGACGCTGCCGGCTTTCTTGCTGGCCGCCTCGGCCCGGGCGGCATTGTCGACCACGGTCGAGGACAGCTGCTCCATGGCCGCCGAGGTCTCCTCGATGGTCGCGGCCTGCTTGGTGGTGCGTTCGGACAGATCGTTTGCCCCGCTCAGGATCTCGCCCGTGGCAGTCTTGAGTGCCGCCGATGTGCCGCGCAGCTGGCTGACGAACTCGGTCAGGCGATCCGCCACCGCATTGGTGTCGTCCTTGAGCTGGCTGAAGGCACCCTGATAGCTGCCGCGAACCCGCTGATCGAGTTCAGCCCTGGCCAGCGCGCCGAGCACGCCGCTGGTTTCGCTGAGCCCGGTATCGACCACGCGGACCAGGTTGTTGACCGCCCCCGCCTCGCCATCGTCGAAACTGGTCTCGACCCGTCGCGAGAAATCGCCATTGGCCGCCGCACCCACCACATCGGCCAGGCTGCGGTTGAGCTGCAGCGACTGGCTGGCCCGGCGCGCCGTCTGCTTGGCTGCGGCATCTGCATTGGCGGCCAGCTCGGCACGGCTCTGCAGGGCGGCGCGGAACACACCCAGCGTCGAGGCCATGGCGGCCATTTCCCTGACCGGCTGGTGCTCCGGCACGGTGACGTCGAGCTGGCCTTCGGCAAGCCCCTGCATGCTCTGTGTCATGGCGGTCATCGGGGCCACCACGAAGCGCCGGCTGAGCACCAGCATGCCGGCAGCCAGCAGCAGGATGATCGCCATGCCCACGATATTGGCGATGCGCGACATCTGGATGGCCGAAGCCACCGCATCATTGTTGCGGCCATTGCCGGACTGGATCGTGTCCGAGACGGCCTCCATGGCGCCTTCCAGAGCGCCAAAACTGGTCTCGAACCCGGCCAGCGCCGCCTTGGCGCCATCAACATCGCCGGCACCGGTCTGGGCGACGATGGCCTGCGCCGAACCGATATAGTCCTGCAGCACGCCCGCCACGCCATCAAGCGCGAGCCGGATATCGGCCGGCAGCTCGAGCGCCTTCTGCGCTTCGATGGCGGCGATGAAATTGTCGCCATATTCGACGATTTCGGCCTGGGTCTCGGCGGCGATAGCGGCGTCAGCGGTGGTGGCCGCATAGAGTGAGCGATAGACCACGCCGCGCATGGCATCATGCATCATGTCGGCGAACATCTGCTCGCGCATGGACTGCATCAGCACCGAGGATGCCCGACTGGTCTCCTCGAACGCCCGTCCCACATAATAACTCGAACCCATCAGCAAGGTGCCGGTGATCAGCACCGCACCACAGACACCGCCGACAATCGTGCCAAACCGCATTTGCAGACCTCGTCCCGTTTTGGGTCAGTATGAGCGCCAATACCTAAGGAAACGGTAACCATGGCACCGTGTCAGGCGGCCCGGCGGGGTGCTTTCTGCAGGGCGGGCTCGTCCAGCTTGAACACCGCCACGATGCGGTCGAGCTCGCTGGCCTGCGCTTCGGTCTGCTCGATGGCGGCATTGGTTTCTTCGACCAGGGCGGCATTGTGCTGGGTCATCTCGTCCATGGTGCGGACGGCGATATTGACCTCTTCGATGGCCGAGGCCTGCTCACGGCTGGCCTGGGCAATGCCCTCGAGCAGGCTGCTATTCTCGCGCACCGCATCGCGCACGCTCGAGAGGCGCTCCGCCGCCTCGGCGACAAGGCGCGACCCCGAGGCCACTTCGCTGACCGAGCGGTCGATCAATTGCTTGATCTCGGCGGAGGCGCCCGCGGCCGATTGGGCCAGCCGCCGCACTTCCACCGCCACGACGGCGAAGCCCTTGCCCGCATCGCCGGCCCGGGCAGCCTCAACCGAGGCGTTGAGCGCCAGCAGGTTAGTCTGGAAGGCAATGTCGTCGATCAACCCGATGATATTGGAGATCTTGGCCGAGGATTCGGTGATCTTCTCCATCGCCTCATTGGCCTGGCTCATGATCGTGCCGCCCTGGTCGGCCGAGCGCATCACGGCCTCGGCCTTGGTGCTGGCCTCGGCGGCATGGGCGGCATTCTGACCTACTGTGCCGGCCAGCTGCTCGACGGCTGCCGAGGTTTCCTCGACGGTCGCCGCCTGCCGCGTCGTGCGCTCGGAAAGGTCATTGGCGCCCGAAAGGATTTCTCCCGTGGCGGTCTTGAGCGAGCGCGAGGTCTGCCGCAACTGGGTGACGATCCGGGCCAGCTGCTCGCCCACCTGGTTGGTGCTGTTCTTGAGCGCGCCGAACGCGCCCTGATAATTGCCGGTCATGCGGACCGAGAGATTGGTATCGGCAAGGGCCGCCAGCACGCGCCCGGTTTCCTCGAGCCCGGTATCGACCGTGGCGACGAGGTTGTTGACGCTGCTGGCCAGCTCGTTGAGCTCGTCATCGGGGAAGCTGGCATCGACCCGGCGGCTGAAGTCACCGGCAACGGCGGCATCGACCACTTCGCCAAAGGCGGCGCGCAGCGAGGCCATCATGGCGGCGCGCTCGCTGGCGGTGCGGCTGCGCTGTTCGGTTTCGGCCTGGCTCATCTCGCCCACCTTGACGCCATTGTCGCGGAACACCGCCACGGCGCGGGCCATTTCGCCCAGCTCGTCGGCCCGCGCAATGGCCGGAACGTCATCGACCGACGCCGGGTCCTGCGCGATCTGGGTGGCCGCACGGACAAGGCCCAGCAGCGGGCCGGTAATGGACAGGCGAATGAAGAAATAGAGCGCGACGGTCAGCACGGCGATGACGCCGACGCCCACCATGGCCGCGGTGACCATGGTCTGGCTCTGCCGCGCCAGGCTGTCGCTGATATCCCAGGCGAAGGCGGCGGTGCCGACCACGGCCTTGTCCGGACCGAAGCGGGCCGGCACGGCGACATAGGCAATGGCGCCCTCAGAGCGGGCCTCCACCGCCCCGCTGGCCAGCGAGCGGGCGGCGATATCGGCCAGGGCCGCACTGTCGTCCGATCCTTCGGCCGTGGTGGCGATCAGGGTCGACTGCAGGTCGAAGCTGGCGCCGGCCGCGAACTGGTCTCCCAGCGAGGCCTTGAGCCCCTCATAGGCGGTAAGCACCGCATCGGCCTTGCCGAAGCGGATGCCACCAGCGAGCTGTTCGGTGCTGGCGGTCGAGACCGTGACATTGGCCCGCTGCAGTTCGCTCCGCAGCAGCGCCGCATTCTGGCTGGTGCCGACATAGCTGATGATGACCGAACCGGCGACCAGGGCCAGCAGCACGAGGCCGACGATCTTGCGGGTGAGGGTGAGCTTGAACATGGTGGGGGACCTGACGCAAAGGAGTGGCGGCGGCCCGGGGGCCGCCGCGAGGGATCAGAGCATGGAGACGTCGACGCCCACGGTGACGGCACCGATGACCGCGCCGGTCGCCGGATCGCTGATCGGCACCGAGACCTGGCTCTGGAAGATCTGCGTGCTCTCGTCCTGCTCGATCTCGCCGATATGGACCGCATCGGCACCCGCGCCGAAGCTCATGGTAAACTTGTCCTCGTCACCCTGCCAATAGTCGGACGTCAGCGTGCTCTGGCCGACATTGAGGCCCTTGGCGTCCATCACGAAAATCTCGGTATACTTGCCGGCCGAAGCATCCTGCACACCGGCCAGGTACTGCGAGGCGGCATTGGCCAGCGTCGCGTCGATCAGCGGCTTGCTGGCGGCACCCACTTCGGCGCGCCACTGCGTATCCAGGGCATCGATCTGGGCCTGGTCATAGCTACCGGTAACGGCATTCTGCGCCACAATGGCGGCAACCACGATGGGATCGGCGGCGAAGGCGGTGATCTCGCCTTTGGCCAGCTCGGTCAGCGGGGCGGTGAATTCGTCCTGGGCATGGGGGGCAGCGACCAGCGAGAGAATTGCGGCAAGGCTGAGGGCCGCAAGGGTAGTGGGTTTCGACACGGGAATTGTTCTCCTCTGCCGCGCGAGGGGAAGCGCGGCGTGAGGTCAAGCATGTGCCGTCATCGTAAAGAGTTGGTGAATTAACTGCTGCCGCCGAACTTAATCAGCGGTCATGCCGCCCGGCTTCTCGAACTTTCCGATGCGCGAACAACGGCTTGGCTGCCGCCCTCCTCGAGCACAAAAATATCCACGATGCGATCGAGCGTCTGCGCCTGTGCCTCGGTCTGCTCCATGGCGGCATTGGTCTGTTCGGCCAGGGCCGCATTGTGCTGGGTCATTTCATCGAGCGTGCGCACGGCGGTGGAGACTTCCTCGATGGCGGAAGCCTGCTCGCCGCTGGCCCTGGCGATTGCCTCGACGAGAGCACTGTTCTGCTTGACCGCCTCGAGCATGTCCGACAGCCGCGCCGCTGCATCGGAAACCAGCTGCGAGCCCCCCTTGACCTCATTGGCCGAGAGCTCGACTAGCGACTTCACGTCCGCCGAGGCACCCGCTGCCGATTGCGCCAGCCGACGCACTTCGACGGCCACCACGGCAAATCCCTTGCCTGCATCGCCGGCCCGGGCCGCCTCGACCGAGGCGTTCAGGGCCAAGAGGTTGGTCTGGAAGGCGATGTCGTCGATCAGCCCGATTATGTTGGAGATCTTGGCCGAGGATTCGGTGATGCGTGCCATGGCGTCATTGGCCCGCGCCATGACCGTGCCGCTCTCGGCGGCGGCCTGTGACACAGCCGAGGCCTTGCCCGCCGCATCCCTGGCCATCTTGGCATTGGCGGCCACCGTGCCCGCCAGCGTGTCCATGGCGGCGGCGGTCTCCTCGATCGTGGCCGCCTGCCGCGTGGTGCGGTCGCTCAGATCATTGGCGCCGCTGAGGATTTCCCCGGTTGCCGCCTTGAGCGAGCGCGACGTGGTGCGCAGCTGGCCGACCACTTCGGCAAAGCGCGCCACCGCGCCGTTGAGCGCATGGCGCAGGTCCTCGAATTCGGGCTGGAAAGCGGTATCGATCCGACCGGTCAGGTTGCCCTCGGCCAGTTGCTGCAGGCCGGCGCCGACGGCCGCCACCGCCTGGCGGCGCGCCGTGACATCGGTTGCGAACTGCACCACCTTGTAGGGCACGCCATCGAGTCCCAGGATGGGCGTGAACGTGCTCTGGATCCACACTTCGCGACCGTCCCTGGTGCGACGGCGATATTCGCCGCTCTTGAACTGGCCGGCGGCCAGATCGAGCCAGAACTGGCGATAGGCCAGGTTGGTCGGATCGGCATCGAACAGGAAGAGCGCATTGGGGCGACCCTGCACATCGGCCAGGCCATAGCCCAGCAGGGTGAGGAAATTCTCATTGGCCGTCAGCACCTCGCCATCCATGCTGAACTCGACCACGATCTGGGACATGGAAATGGCGTTGCGCTGGCCGGTATGGTCGGCGGCCTCTGCCAGATGGCGCCTGGTTTCTTCGCCCAGCTCGGCGACGCGCTCGGCATTGGCGCGGAACACTTCCACCGCCCGCGCCATGGCGCCAATCTCATTGCGCCGCTCCTTATAGGGCACGGCCGCGCCGAAATCGCCCTCGGCAATGGCGCTCATCACATCCGACAGGCGCGGGATCGGCCGCGTCAGCATGCGCGACAGCAGCAGGGCCATGATGCCGATCAGCAGGAGCGCGGCGCCGCCAATGGCGACCAGCATGCTCAGATTCTGCCCCACCACCGCCTCGATCGGCCCGCGATCCACCGCGACCAGCAGCGCGCCGATGACGGTGCCATCGGCCATGGCGATGGGCTGGTAAAGGGTGAAATAGCCAGTGCCATTGATCACCTCTTCGGCCCGCACCGGGCTATTGGCCATCATGGCGTCAAACAGCGGCGTGCCGGCCAGGATAGGCGTATCGAGCAGCCGCTCGCCATCGGGCATGAGCAGGCTCGATGTGCCGAGATTGAAATCGGGGCTGACCTCGCTGTCATAGACATAGATCGCCGCCTCCTGGCCGGAGACCCGGGCAATGGTGTCGATCACGTCATGGCTGCGGAAGCGTGGCATGGAACGCATGGTGAGCGCTGCGACATTGCCGGCCTCGTCCGAGGCGATCTCGAGGCTGGGCAGGTTGACCTGGAGGATTTCTGCGGTGATGCGCGTGGCGCTGGCCACTTCCTGCGCCGCATCGCTGCTGGCCGTGCCGGAGAGGCTCACGAACAGGCCCAGCAGGACCGCCCCGATGGCAATGGCGATGGAACAGACGGCCATGGCGGCAATCGCAAAGGTGAGGCGGATATTGCCCAGCAAGGAACCCATTCTGCATCTCCAACGGCGATCCGGTCACAGGGACGTGACCGGGCACGGGGCAGAGTGAGGCCTCTTCGTTAAGCGAGTGTTTATGCGGGGCAATTGTTTAGTCAGCTCAAGGGTTTGCCCATATTTTGAGCATGTCTGGCACGAGCCGTGCAGCGGTCCCGCCGCGAGGTGGCGCTGCTCAACCACCACCTTGCGGCTGCGGCATGATCTCGGATGGGTCCCGGCTCAAGGCCCGGGGTGACATCGCAGGTGGGACGGTCGAGAACACTGCGGCCACCAGAATAAAGAAAGGCCCGGGATCGCTCCCGGGCCTTCGCAAATCTCTGAACGGTCGCAACGCCTAGTGGATATGGCCCTGGTTGAGCTGGCCAGCCTCGATGGCGAGGTTGAGCAGCGCGCTGACCACTTCCTGCGCATAGGATTTTTCTTCAGGCGTCGGCGCGGCGGCAAGCTCTGCCTCGGCGGCCTTGATCTGGGCTGCCAGGTCCGCGTGGTCGAACTCGGCATAGGGCACCGACTGCTCGGCCAGGATCGTCAGGCCCTCGGGCGAGACATCGGCAAAGCCGCCCTTGACGAAGAAGATCTCGTCGCGGCCGCCCTGGCCGTTGACGGTGATGAAGCCGGGACGCAGCGTCGTCATGAATGGCGCATGGTCGTTCATGACGGTGAAGTAGCCTTCCGTGCCCGGCACCGTGACCGAGGTCACGATTTCCGACAGCACCAGCCGCTCGGGCGACACGATCTCGATCTTGAGGCCTTCAGCCATTCTCTTGGTCCTCTTGCACTGAAGCCCGGAACGATATCCAGGCTCCACTACGTCATGGCGCCCGGGCCGGAGCCCGGGCTATTGGATCAGGCAGCCTGGGCCGCCAGCTTCTGGGCCTTCTTGACGGCATCTTCGATGGTGCCGACCATATAGAAGGCAGCTTCCGGCAGGTGATCGTATTCGCCGTTCACCAGGCCCTTGAAGCCCTTGATGGTGTCTTCGAGCTGCACGAACACGCCCGGCGAACCGGTGAACACTTCGGCCACGTCGAAGGGCTGGCTCATGAAGCGCTCGATCTTGCGGGCGCGGGCCACGGTGAGCTTGTCCTCTTCGGACAGCTCGTCCATGCCCAGGATGGCGATGATGTCCTGCAGCGCCTTGTACTTCTGCAGCACTTCCTGCACGCGGCGGGCGGTGTCGTAGTGCTCCTGGCCAACGACGCTGGCATCGAGGATGCGCGAGTTGGAGGCCAGCGGATCCACGGCCGGGTAAATGCCCTTTTCCGAGATGGCGCGGTTGAGCACGGTCGTCGCGTCAAGGTGGGCGAAGGAGGTTGCCGGCGCCGGGTCGGTCAAGTCGTCGGCGGGCACGTAAACGGCCTGCACCGAGGTGATCGAGCCCTTGTTGGTCGTGGTGATGCGTTCCTGCATCTGGCCCATGTCGGTGGCCAGCGTCGGCTGGTAACCCACGGCGGACGGGATGCGGCCCAGCAGAGCCGACATTTCGGCACCAGCCTGGGTGAAGCGGAAGATGTTGTCCACGAAGAACAGCACGTCCTGGCCCTGGTCGCGGAAGTTTTCGGCGACGGTGAGGCCGGTCAGTGCCACGCGGGCACGGGCACCGGGGGGCTCGTTCATCTGGCCGAACACCAGGGCGCACTTCGAACCGGCAGCCGAGCCGTTGTTCTCATGCGGGTCCTTGTTCACGCCCGATTCGATCATTTCGTGGTAAAGGTCGTTGCCCTCGCGGGTGCGCTCACCCACGCCGGCAAACACCGAATAACCACCATGCGCCTTGGCGACGTTGTTGATCAGTTCCTGGATCAGCACGGTCTTGCCCACGCCGGCGCCGCCGAACAGGCCGATCTTGCCGCCACGCGCATAGGGAGCGATCAGGTCCACCACCTTGATGCCGGTGACGAGCACCTGGCTCTCGGGGGACTGGTCGACGAAAGCGGGGGCTTCCTGGTGGATTTCACGCTTCTGCGTCTCGCCGATCGGGCCGGCTTCGTCGATCGGCTCGCCGATGACGTTCATGATGCGGCCCAGCGTCTCGATGCCGACCGGCACGGAGATGGCGGCGCCCGTATCGGTCACTTCCGCGCCGCGAACCAGACCTTCGGTCGTATCCATGGCGATGGTGCGCACGGCGTTCTCGCCCAGATGCTGCGCCACTTCCAGCACGAGGCGCTGGCCATTATTGGTGGTTTCGAGAGCGTTCAGGATCGCGGGCAGGTGGCCGTCGAACACGACGTCCACGACGGCACCGATGACCTGCGATACGCGACCGGCCTTTTTCTCTGCCATTTGTTTGTCCTTCGCTTCGATTGCTTAGAGCGCTTCCGCGCCCGAAATGATTTCGATGAGTTCTTTGGTGATCTGGGCCTGGCGCTGGCGGTTATAGCTCAGCTGCAGCTGGCCGATCATTTCACCGGCATTGCGGGTCGCATTGTCCATGGCGGACATCTGCGCACCGTAGAAAGAGGCGGAGTTCTCGAGCAGGGCCTTGAGGATCTGCACCGAGATATTGCGCGGCAACAGGTCTTCGACGATGGCTTCTTCGCTCGGCTCATATTCATAGGGCACGGCGGAGGCTTCGACAGCGCCTTCACCAGCCGGCTTTTCAAGCTTGGCGGGGATCAGCTGCTGGGCCGTCGGCACCTGGCTGATCACGCTGCCGAACTTGGCGAAATAGAGCGTTGCCACGTCGAATTCGCCGGCATTGAACATGGCCAGCACCTTGTCCGCGACCTGCTGGGCCTGGACGAAGCCGACCTGCTTGATTTCACGGAAGTTGAAGGTGTCGACGATGTGATCGGGATACTGACGCTTGAGGATGTCATTGCCCTTGCGGCCAACGGTCAGGATCTTGACCGTCTTGCCCTGGCTGATCAGCTTGGCGGCATGCTCGCGCGCCAGCCGGGCGATCGACGAGTTGAAACCGCCAGCCAGACCGCGCTCGCCAGTGGCGACAACCAGCAGATGCACCTGGTCCTTGCCCGTGCCGCCGAGCAGCACGGGTGCATTTTCCTGCCCGTCATAGACGGCACCAAGCGCGGCCAGCACCTTGCCCATGCGCTCTGCATAGGGACGCGCCGCTTCGGCCGCTTCCTGGGCGCGACGGAGCTTGGCCGCCGCAACCATCTGCATGGCCTTGGTGATCTTCTGGGTCGATTTGACCGAGTCGATCCGGTTCTTTAGGTCCTTTAGCGAAGGCATGGGCCTGTCGTCTCGCTTCCAGTGTGGTCGCGCTCTCGAACCGGAAAGGTGGTACCCACCTTTCCTGAGAACGCTCTAAAAGGCCTTAGGCCGCGTAGGTCTTCTTGACGTCGTCGAGGGCGGCCTTGAGCTTGGCACGGGTGTCATCGCTCAGCTGCTTCTCGGTGGCGATGGTCTTGAGCAGCTCGGCATGCTTGCCGCGCAGGGCGCTCAACACAGTCTTCTCGAAATCGGCCACCTTGTTGACGGGCAGCGAGTCGAGATAGCCATTGGCACCGGCAAAGATCACCGCAACCTGTTCTTCCGTCTTGAGCGGGGAGAACTGGGGCTGCTTGAGCAGCTCGGTCAGGCGCGCACCGCGGTTCAGCAAGCGCTGGGTCGAGGCGTCGAGGTCGGAGCCGAACTGGGCGAAGGCCGCCATTTCGCGGTACTGCGACAGTTCGCCCTTGAGCGAGCCGGCAACCTGCTTCATCGCCTTGATCTGCGCCGCACCACCCACGCGGGACACCGACAGGCCGACGTTCACGGCCGGGCGGATACCCTGGAAGAAGAGGTTGGTTTCAAGGAAGATCTGGCCATCGGTGATCGAGATCACGTTGGTCGGGATATAGGCCGACACGTCGTTGGCCTGGGTCTCGATCACGGGCAGCGCGGTCAGCGAACCCAGACCATGGTCTTCGTTCAGCTTTGCAGCGCGCTCGAGCAGGCGGGAATGCAGGTAGAACACGTCGCCCGGATAGGCTTCGCGACCCGGCGGACGGCGCAGCAGCAGCGACATCTGGCGGTAGGCGACGGCCTGCTTGGTCAGATCGTCATAGGCGATCACGGCATGCTGGCCGTTGTCGCGGAACCACTCGCCGATCGCGCAGCCGGTGAAGGGCGCGATATACTGCAGCGGCGCCGGATCGGACGCGGTTGCGGCGATCACGATGGAATACTGCAGGGCGCCGGCTTCTTCGAGCTGCTTGACGAACTGGGCAACCGTCGAGCGCTTCTGGCCGATGGCGACATAGATGCAATAGAGCTTGTCGGTATCGGACGCATTGGCGTCGTGGGCCGGCTTCTGGTTGAGGAAGGTATCGAGAATGATCGCCGACTTGCCGGTCTGGCGGTCACCGATGATCAGCTCGCGCTGGCCACGGCCGATCGGGATCAGCGCGTCGATGGCCTTGAGGCCGGTCGACATGGGCTCATGCACCGACTTGCGCGGCAGGATGCCGGGGGCCTTGACGTCGACGCGGCGGCGTTCGGTATGCTCGATCGGACCCTTGCCGTCGATCGGATTGCCCAGACCATCGACCACGCGGCCGAGCAGGCCCTTGCCGACGGGGGTATCCACGATCGAGCCGGTCCGCTTGACGACATCGCCTTCCTTGATGGAACGGTCATTGCCGAAGATCACGACGCCGACATTGTCGGTTTCGAGGTTGAGCGCCATGCCCTTGATGCCGCCCGGGAACTCGACGAGCTCACCGGCCTGCACATTGTCGAGACCATAGACGCGGGCAATACCGTCACCGACGGAAAGCACCTGGCCGACTTCGGAAACCTGGGCTTCCTGGCCGAAATTCTTGATCTGGTCCTTGAGGATCGCAGAGATTTCCGCGGCTTTGATGTCCATTATCCGACCTCTTTCATGGCGATCTTCATCGCAGCGAGTTTTGTCTTGAGGGAGCTGTCGATCAGCTGGCTGCCGACCTTCACCTGAAGGCCGCCAATCAGAGACGGATCGACGAATTGGTTGAGCGTGACGGTCTTACCGATCTTGGCCTTGAGCGTCGCGGCAAGCGCCTTGACCTGATCGCCATTGAGCGGGGCGGCCGAGGTCACATCGGCGGTGACTTCGCCGCGCGCCTTGGCAGCCAGTTCACGGAAGCCGGCAATGATGGCATCGAGCGCAAACAGCCGGCCATTCTTGGCGACGAGCCTGAGGAAATTGGCGACCAGCCCATTGGTCGTGGCCTTGGCCAGCAGCGCATCGAGCGCCTGGGCCTTGGCCTCGCCGGTGATGACCGGCGAACGGAGGAACCGCGCGAAATCCGCGCTTTCCCCGATCAGGCGGGATACGTCGGAAAGCGACGTCTCCACCGATGCCAGCTGGTTCTCGCTTTCAGCGAGGTCGAACAGCGCCGACGCATATGGCCGGGCGATCTGGGTAAGCACTGAATTCTGCGCTGCCAATGCCGCTACACCCTCTTGGTTGCCTGCCTGCTTCGCCGCCCTGTTTTCTCTGGGAAACCCGGGCGGTTGCCGACGCTTGTTCTTGTCTGGGAAAGGGGACGTCCGGAGACCCCTTCAAAGTCGCGCTCGCTCTAGCACAAGGCTCGCGCGGCTTGCAAGGCTTGGGGTCGCGATTCCAATGCGGCGAAAGTGTCGCAGGGGCATGAACCTACATAAAGCTCATCGGGTCGATATCCACCTGCACGCGCAGGTTGCCCGTTACCTTCTCGGCCGAGCCCAGCCAGAAGCGCACATAGCCCGAAAGGTCGAAATCCTTGCCCGACTGCGCCAGGAGCCGCACGCGGTGGCGGCCGCGCACCATGGCGATGGGCGCGTCGGCCGGACCGAACAGCTTGACCCCATCGGCCATCGGCGCCGCCGAGAGCAGCTTTTTGGCATAGCCCATTGCCGCCTCATGCTCGTTGGCCGAGACGATCAGCGCTGCCAGCCGCCCGAATGGCGGCAGCCCGCCGGCCTCGCGCGCCGCCAGCTCATGCGCATAGAAGGCCTCGCGATCCCCGCTGACCATGGCGCGCATCACCGCGTGATCGGGATGATAGGTCTGGAGGAACGCCTTGCCGGTCTTGGAGGCCCGTCCGGCCCGGCCGGCCACCTGGGTCAGGATCTGGAAGGTCTTTTCGGCGGCACGCGGATCGCCATGCGCCAGCCCCAGATCGGCATCGAGTACCCCCACCACCGAAAGCTTTTCGAAATGGTGGCCCTTGGAGACGAGCTGGGTGCCGATGATGAGGTCGAATTCGCCGCGCTCGATTTCCGAGAAGCGCTCGCGCAGCTGGGCATTGCTGCCCATGTCTGAGGACAGAATCACCCGCCGCGCATCGGGGAAGCGCGCCGCCGCCTCCTCGGCCACCCGCTCGATGCCGGGCCCCACCGCGATCAGCGCATCGGCCTCGCCACAGGCGCCGCAGACCTTCGGCGTGCGGATCTCATGCCCGCAATGGTGGCACATGAGCACGCCCCGGAAGCGGTGCTCCACCATCCAGGCCGAACAGTCAGGACACTGATACTGATGCCCGCAGGAGCGGCACAGCGTCAGCGGGGCATAGCCGCGCCGGTTGAGGAACAGCAGCGCCTGTTCGCCGCGGTCGAGCGCCGCGAACACTTCGCGCGCCAGAAGCGGCGCGATCCACTGCCCCTTTTCCGGCCCATCCACCCGCATGTCGATGGCGGTGATATTGGGCATGGCGGCCTCGGCAAAGCGGCTGGTCAGCAGCACATGGGCATAGCGCCCGCCATTGGCATTGTTGCGCGTTTCCACCGACGGCGTCGCCGAGGAGAGAATGACCCGCGCATCGGCCAGGTGCGCCCGCACCACCGCCATGTCACGCGCATGGTAATTGACCCCGTCGGACTGCTTGTAGGCGCCGTCATGCTCTTCATCGAGCACCAGCATGCCCAGTTCGCGGAACGGCAGGAACAGGGCCGATCGCGCGCCCACCACCGCCCGCACCGTGCCATCGAGCACGCCGCGCCACACCCGCCCGCGCTGCGCCGGCGTCATGTCGGAATGCCATTCGGCCGGGCGCGTGCCGAAGCGCTTGGTGAAGCGGGAGATGAAGGTATTGGTCAGCGCAATCTCGGGCAGCAGGATCAGCGCCTGCCTTCCCGCCCGCAGCGTGTCGGCCACCGCCTCGAAGAAGACTTCGGTCTTGCCGCCCCCGGTGACGCCGTCGAGCAGCGCCACGCCGAATTTGTGCGGATCGAGTGCGGTGATCTCGGCCAAAGCCTTTTGCTGGTCGGCCGAGAGCGTGGCCACCGCGCCATCGGGGTCGGGCGGCAGCACCACGGGCGGCGCCGGCATTTCCAGCCGCTCGATGGCCCCTGCCCGCTCCAGCCCCTCGATGACCGAGGGCGAGACGCCTGTGGCCCCGATCAGCGCCGGCTTGGGCCAGGCCATGTCGTCCATCAGTGCGTCGAGCACGCGCAGCCGGGCCGGCGTCAGCTTTTCCGGCTCATGGCCGGTGCGGCGGAAGGCGATGACCGGCCGTGGCGTATCGAGCGCCTCGGTCGAGCGCAATACGGCGCGCAGCACCTGCCCCGGCGCTGCCAGCGTATAACGGGCCACCCATTCGACCAGCCTGAGCAATTCCTCGCTGAGCGGGGGCACATCATAGGCCTGGGCGATGTCGCGCAGCCTATTATGCGCCACCATGTCCTTGGGCGGCCCCCAGACCACGCCCAGCGTCAGCCGCGGCCCCAGCGGCACGGCCACGATCGAGCCACGCGTCACCACCATGCCGGGCGGGATACGGTAGCTATAGGGCCCCTCGACGGCGACCCCCACCATGACGGCGACGATGTCTGGACGCTGTTCCATTTGTGCCCGTTCTGTTCGCATCCGAACATAGGAAGCGCAAGTGATTCTGCCAAAGCCGTCGCGTGCTGACAGGGCCTGTCAGCACCCCTGGCGCAAGCTGATTGCATCAGGGAGGAGCCAAGCCATGACCCAGATGATCGATCGCCTGCCAGCCAATGATGAGCTGGTCGCCATTGCCGAAAAGGCCAGCCTCTATGCCTTGCTGCAGCAGGCTTTGCGCCGCCAGCGCATTCCCCAGCAATTGCCGGCGCGGCTCTATGACGACCTGGGCATCCTGCCCAGCCAGCGGCCCGATTTCACCCCGAGGGGTCGCTAGGCACCGGCCTAGAACGAGCCCTTGATTCCCGCGGTGATTTCGCCGCTGCGCAAGGCGCCGGCCGCGACATTGCCGATGGCCCCGGTCGGGGCGCCGGTGGCGATATTGTAGTATTCGGTATCGCCGCGCTGCTCGAAGATATGGTCGTAGCGCGCCGCCAGGGTCAGCTCGACATTTTCGCCCAGGTCAAAGCCGACATCGACGCCGGCCGTAACGGTCGGCGCCATGTAGAGCCGGTCCAGAAAGCGCAGATTGCGCAGCCAGTGATCGTCGGTCGAGACCGACAGGAAGGTCACGCCGCCGCGCAGCAGGCCACCGACGCGGAAATTGCCGTAGTCCTCCTCGCCGTCAAAGCCCAGGAACAGCTCGGGAAACTGCTGCCGATAGGTGGCGGCGGCGACGCCGTTGGCAATGGTGCCCGGCTGGTCGCGGAAGCCGCCATTGCTGGAATAGAGATAGGTGCCGCCATAGGCGGTCCATTGCGCATCGGTATATTTGAACCCGCCATGCGCCCGCACCACGGCCGTGCCGTCCTTGACCAGCTCATAGCCCAGCGCCGCAGCACCGGTGAAATAGTGATCGAGATTGGTATCGGGATGCTGGCTGCGATGGGACCAGTTGGCGAAGGTGTCGTCGCCCTTCAGCCAGTCATAATCTTCCATATAGCTGTTGCCGAAGCCGGCAACGCTGCCCTCGGCGCGCAGGCTGAACCCGGCGCCAATATCGGCAGCAATGCTGCCGCGCAGCACGGGCGTCGTGCTCTGCCAGATCAGGTGGCTGAGCGTGTAATTGCCCACCATCACCTTCTCATTGCCTTCCAGATACATGGCGCCGATGCTGGCATCGATGCGCACCGTATCGTCGGCCGAGGCATGGCTCACCGCCTGGGGCTGGTCGCCCCAGAAATCGGCCGACTGGCCTGCTGCGGCCGTGGTGGCGGCCAGCATCAGCAGGCTTGCGGCACATGCCTCGGGCATGGAAAATCTGCGCATCGCTCTGCCTCCGATCGATTATGGAACCCTGGACGGTGCGGGTTAAGGTTCGGTTTACCCTCGCGGCCGGAGACTGCAGCAATGGTCGATTCCGCCTTTGCCACCGATGATGCCGTCCGCGCCCAGCTCGCCGCCTGGCAGCGCGAGCTCGGCTCCGTGCGCCGCTTGGCCGCCAATACGCTAGAGGCCTATGCCCGCGATGTCGACCAGTTCCTGTCCTTCCTGGCCGGGCATGCCGGCGGGCCGGTGACGCTGGCAACGCTGCGCGAGCTGCGCGGCGCCGACATCCGTGCCTTCATGGCGCAGCGCCGCAATGAAAGCCTCGGCTCACGCTCGCTGGCCCGGGTGCTCTCGGCGCTCAAGAGCCTGTTCCGCTATCTCGAACGCGAGGGTGTGGTGACGAGCGAGGCGCTCAATGTCATCCGCACGCCCAAGCTGCCCAAATCCCTGCCCAAGGCGCTGACCGTGCTCGAGGCGCGCCAGACCATCGCGACCACGGCGGATATGGAAGAACGCCCCTGGGTCGCCGCCCGCGACATGGCCGTGCTGACGCTCTGCTATGGCGCCGGCCTGCGCATCGCCGAAGCGCTGGCCCTGACCCGTGGCGACCTCGAAGCCCAGACCCTGCGGGTGACCGGCAAGGGCGGCAAGGTGCGGCTGGTGCCGCTGATCGATGCGGTGCGCCGCTCGATCGAACTCTATCTCGAGCTCTGCCCGTTCAAGCCCTGGCCGGAAGAGCCGCTGTTTCGCGGCGTGCGGGGCGGCGTGCTCTCGCCGCGGCTGATCCAGTTGCGCGTCGTGCAATTGCGCAGTGCGCTCGACCTGCCGCCATCGGCCACCCCGCATGCCCTGCGCCATTCCTTTGCCACCCACCTCCTGGGCAAGGGCGGTGACCTGCGCGCCATCCAGGAATTGCTGGGTCACGCCAGCCTCTCGACCACCCAGATCTATACCGCTGTCGATACCGACAGGCTGCTGGAGAGCTACCGCAAGGCCCATCCGCGCGGCTGAACCGCCTGGCAGACGCCGAACGGATATCGCCCGGCCAGCCTTGCCAGCCCCCTGCCGGCTCGCTACGACACAAGCCATGCACTCGTCCGCGATCCTTATCCTCGCGCTTCTTATTTCTGGCTCCCCTCGGGACCGGAACGAGCGCTGACGTCCAGCCCCTCGTGTCTCCGGCCCGCCTTTCAGGCGCTCCGGTGATCTGTCAGGCGGGACCGCTCAGGAACCCGCCTCATGTCCACCATCGCCGTCCCCCAACCCGCCAATGATCCGCTCGGCTATGCCTTTGCCGTGGCCGGGGCGGTGCTGTTTTCCACCAAGGGCATCTTCATCAAGCTCGCCTATGGCCAGGGTGTCTCGACCGAGATGCTGCTCAGCCTGCGCATGATCGTGGCCCTGCCGGTCTATCTCGTCATCCTGCTGACCCTGCTGCGCCGCGAGGACAGCCTGCGGGCCGCCCTCACACCCAAAACCGTCATCGCCAGCATGGCGGTTGGCATATTGGGCTACTACCTCTCCAGCTATCTCGACTTCCTGGGGCTCAACTACATCACTGCCCAGTATGAGCGGCTGGTGCTGTTCACCTATCCCTTCTTCGTGCTGCTGTTCGGCGTCTGGTTTTTTGGCGACCGCATGGTCTGGCGCGTCGTGCCCGCCATGCTGGTCTCCTATGCCGGGCTGCTGGTGATCTTCGGTTGGAACCTGGCGGTCAATCCCGATGGCCTCGTGCTGGGCACGCTGCTGGTACTGGGTTCGGCCATCACCTTCGCGCTCTACCAGCATCTGGCCAAGCGGCAGATGCTGGTGCTGGGCTCGGCGCTCTTCACCTGCATCGGCATGTCGACGGCGGCACTCTGCGCCATTGCCCAGAACATGGTGCTGGCCGGACCCGCCAGCTATCTGGCGCTGACGCCGCAGATCTGGCTCTATGGCCTGGCGCTGGGCCTGCTCGGCACGGTGCTGCCCAGCTTCCTGATGAATGCCGGCATGGCCCGCATCGGGGCGCGCGCCACCTCCTCCACCGCCGCCTTCGGCCCGGTAGTGACCATCATCATTGCGGTCATCGTCCTCTCCGAACCCTTCACCCTGTTCCATGGCGTGGGCACCGCGCTGGTGCTGGCCGGCTCGGTCCTCTTCGCGCGCGCCGAACGCCGCGCCCGGCAGGCGCCCGGCTGAATCTTCACCGCAATGGCTTTTGGCCGCCTTAAAGCCGCTGTAAGGTCCGGGCACGACTGCGGCATACATCCGGGAAGGGACAACCGATGAACGCATTGAACAGGGCTTTGGGCGGCGCTTTTCTGGGCCTGGTGCTTGCCGCGGGGCTCGCCGCCCCGGCGCTGGCGCAAAAGCTCGACAACAAGAATCCCGCGCCGTCGGCCACCGCCACCACGGCCAGCGGCGACATCGACTTCGGCGATGATTCGAGCAGCTGGGCCAATGATGGCGAATGCGACGACCCGCGCTTCGAAGGCGCCGGCACCGCCACCGAACTGCTCGATGACGACATCCGCAAGGACGCGACCGATTGCCAGGCCGCCTATGAGGCCGGCACCGTGACACTCAAGGATGGCGGCACAGCCCCGGCCGACATCGCCATCGCCACCCCGATCGACGCCATCGACTTCGGCGACGACAGCAGCGAATGGGCCAATGACGGCGAATGCGACGATCCCCGCTTTGCCGGTACGGGCGCGGCCGAGGAACTGCTCGACGCGGATATCCGCAAGGATGCCACCGACTGCCGCGCAGCCTATGAGGCGGGCACGGTCACGCTCGCCGATGCGGGCGCGAGCGCGACGGCCACCACGACCGCCGAGATCGACTTCGGCGATGATTCGAGTGAATGGGCCAATGATGGCGAATGCGATGATCCGCGCTTTGCCGGCACCGGCTCGGCCGATGAAACGCTCGCTGCCGACATTCTCAAGGATGCCACAGACTGCCGCGCCGCCTATGACGCCGGCACGGTGACCTTTACCGGCGGCGACAGCCAGACTGCGGCCATCGATTATGGCGACGACACCAGCGAATGGGCCAAGGACGGGGAATGCGACGATCCGCGCTTTTCCGGCACGGGCGTCGCCAGCGAACTGCTCGATGCCGATCTGGGCCATGACGCCACCGACTGCCGCGCTGCAGTGGAAGCGGGCACGGCCACCTTCAATGGCGGGTCGGCCACCACCCCGGTTGCCGAATTCGACTATGGCGGGGACTGGAGCAAGTGGGCCAATGACGGCGAATGCGACGACCTGCGCTTCATGGGCGAAGGCACCGACAAGAAGTTGCTGACCGACGACATGATGGGCGACGCCACCGACTGCAGGACCCTGGAAGCCGACGGCAAGGTCACCATCCGAACGGTCTATTCGCCCGAATATGCCGCCGGCGCCCCCTATGACAGCAGCGGTATCGACTTTGGCGACAACAGCTCCGACTATGCCAATGACGACCGCTGCGACGACCCGCGCTTCGAAGGCCCCGGCGCAGCCTCGGTCCTTCTGGAAAGCGACCTCGAACACGACAGCGCCGACTGCAAGGCTGCCTACGAGGCCGGCACGATCGTGCTGATCGACGCGCAGAGCTGAGCCAGACTGCCGGCAAACGTCATGCGGCGGGGTGAAAGCCCCGCCGTTCCTGTTTCCGGAGTGGTCAGGCCGCCTTGCGCTCGACCATCATCTTCTTGATTTCGGCGATGGCCTTGGCCGGGTTGAGCCCCTTGGGGCAGACCTTGGCGCAGTTCATGATCGTGTGGCAGCGATAGAGCTTGAACGGGTCCTCGAGGTCGTCGAGCCGTTCCTGCGTGGTCTCGTCGCGGCTGTCGATCAGCCAGCGATAGGCCTGCAGCAGCGCGGCGGGGCCGAGATACTTTTCGCCATTCCACCAATAGCTCGGGCATGAGGTCGAGCAGCAGGCGCAGAGAATGCACTCGTAGAGCCCGTCGAGCTTGGCGCGCTGCGGCACCGTCTGCGTCCATTCCTTTTCCGGCGTCGGCGAGGTGGTCTTGAGCCAGGGTTCGATGGCGCGGTGCTGGGCGTAGAACAGGGTGAGGTCGGGCACCAGATCCTTGACCACCGGCATATGCGGCAGCGGGTAGATCTTGATCGGGCCGGAGCTGTCATCCATGCCCTTGGTGCAGGCCAGGGTGTTGAGCCCATTGATGTTCATCGAACACGAGCCGCAAATGCCCTCGCGGCAGGAGCGGCGCAGCGTCAGGGTCGCATCGACCTTGTTCTTGATCCACAGCAGGCCATCGAGGATCATCGGGCCACAATCGTCCAGATCGACGAAATAGGTGTCGATGCGCGGATTGGCGCTCTGGTCGGGATCGTAGCGATAGACGTGATATTCGCGCAGCCGCGTCGCGCCGGCGGGCTTGGGCCAGGTCTTGCCCTTGGTCGGCCGGTCGGCCTTGGGGAGCATCAGTTCGACCATGGGTCGGTCTTCCTTTTCAACGCGCGCCGCTCAACCCGGCGCGAAAACCTAATAGTTCGGCTTGCAGATCTGGTTCGATTTGGCGACGTAGGTATTGTAGGGCACGGCGTCTTCCGGAGCCGTCGCGCGGCCCTTCATCGAGGCGATCACCACGCCCATGAAGCGCTCGTCGATCAGCGTCATCGCCGCATCGGCCTTGCACGAGCACAGCGTCTGGTCCTGGGCGATGCCCATGCAGACGGCATAGAATTCGTCCTTCTGCGCCGCGGTCGGCGCGGCAAGGGTCGGAACGGTCATGAGGCCAAGCGCGGCCAGCACGGCGACAGATCTCATCTCAACTCCTTCCGGATCACCAGTTTCAGGCCCGACCAGGTGGTGTCCACCGCACAGACCTTCACATCGACCAGCCCCAGCGGCAGCACCACGGCGCGGATCACGTCCTCGCTGATGTCAGTCGCCACCTTGGCAGCCTTTTTGGGCCAGCTGACCCAGATCATCCCGTCGCGGGCCATCAGGTCCATCAGCCTTTGCGCCATCGCCTCGAGCACCGCCCGCACAGTCGTGAAGAGGTGGATGACATCATAACCCGCCTGCGCATCGCCGAGCTGGTCGGCGCTGACCCGGCGCGACTCGATGAAGTTGCGCGCGGTGGCGAGTTCGGCCAGCGATGCGGGCAGGTCGATGAACAGCGCCCGCTGTCCATCCCTGAGCCCCAGCTTCTGCGCCAGGGGCGTCCCCGAATATCCGGCCGGATCGCTCATCAATAAACGCGCGCCTTGGGGGCGATCTTCTTGAGGTCGATGCCGCCTTCGCTCTCGGGCGTCAGCGGGTCGACATGCACCGGGCGGTAGCCCAGCTTGACCGCACCGGTATCGGTATCGATCCAGCTCAGCGTGTGCTTGCGCCAGTTCTCGTCGTCGCGGGAGGGGAAATCCTCGCGCGCATGGGCACCGCGGCTTTCATGCCGCGCTTCGGCCGAAACCACCGTTACCATGGCATTGGCCATGAGGTTTTCCAGCTCGAGGGTTTCCACGAGGTCCGAATTCCAGATCAGGCTGCGGTCGGTGATGCGGACATCAGGCAGGCGCGAATAGATTTCGCTCATGCCCTTGACGCCGCTCTGCAGCGACTCGGCGGTGCGGAACACGGCGGCGTCGGACTGCATGGTGCGCTGCATCTCGTCGCGCAGCTTGGCGGTCGGCTGGCTGCCCGACGCATTGCGCAGCCGGTCGAAGCGGGCCAGGATCTTGTCGTCCTGCGCCTTGTTGATGGCCGGGATCGGCGCGGCGCGGTCGAGCACCTTGCCGGCGCGGATGGCAGCGGCACGGCCGAACACCACGAGGTCGGTCAGCGAATTGGAACCGAGCCGATTGGCGCCATGCACCGAAGCGCAGGCGGCTTCGCCCACCGCCATCAGGCCGGGTACCACGGCGTCGGGATTGTCCGGCGTAGGGTTCAGCACTTCGCCATGATAGTTCGCGGGAATGCCGCCCATATTGTAGTGCACTGTCGGCAGCACCGGGATCGGCTCGCGCGTCAGGTCGACGCCGGCAAAGATCTTGGCGCTCTCGGTAATGCCCGGCAGGCGTTCATGCAGCACCTTGGGGTCGAGGTGGTCCAGGTGCAGGTAGATATGGTCCTTCTTGGGACCTACGCCGCGCCCCTCGCGGATTTCGAGCGTCATGCAACGGCTGACGACGTCGCGCGATGCCAGGTCCTTGGCATTGGGAGCATAGCGCTCCATGAAGCGCTCGCCCTCGGAATTGGTGAGATACCCGCCCTCGCCGCGCGCGCCTTCGGTGATCAGCACGCCCGCGCCATAGATGCCGGTGGGGTGGAACTGCACGAATTCCATGTCCTGCAGCGGCAGGCCGGCGCGCGCCACCATGCCATTGCCGTCACCGGTGCAGGTATGGGCCGAGGTGGCCGAGAAGAAGGAGCGGCCATAGCCGCCCGTGGCCAGCACGACCAGCTTGGCGCGGAAACGGTGCAGCGTGCCATCGTCGAGCTTCCAGGCGATGACGCCCTGGCATTCGCCATTCTCGCCCATGATCAGGTCGAGCGCGAAATACTCGATATAGAATTCGGCATTGTTGCGCAGGCTCTGGCCATAGAGCGTGTGCAGGATCGCATGGCCCGTGCGGTCGGCGGCGGCGCAGGTGCGCTGCACCGGCGGACCCTCGCCGAACTCGGTCATGTGCCCGCCGAACGGGCGCTGGTAGATCTTGCCTTCGGTGGTGCGCGAAAACGGTACGCCGTAATGCTCAAGCTCATAGATCGCCGCCGGCGCCTCGCGCGCCAGATATTCCATGGCGTCATTGTCGCCCAGCCAGTCCGACCCCTTGACGGTGTCGTACATGTGCCACTGCCAGCTGTCGGGGCCCATATTCTGCAGCGACGCCGCAATGCCGCCCTGTGCCGCCACGGTATGGCTGCGGGTGGGGAAGACCTTGGTGATGCAGGCGGTCCGAAGACCCTGCTCGGCCATGCCCAGAGTGGCACGCAGGCCCGCGCCACCGGCGCCAACCACCACCACATCGAATTCGTGGTCGATGAGTTCGTATTGAGCCATCAGGCCTAACCCCAGAAGACGAGCTTGAGAATGGCGGCCACACCGGCCACCGCGATGGCGATGCAGAACAGAGTGTTGAGCATCATGTAGAAGCGGTAGGTGCGCCCGTGGAAATAGTCTTCCAGCGTGTCGCGCATGCCGTTGCGCATATGCAGGGTGACAATCACCAGCAGCGCAGCCAGCGGCAGGCCGATCCAGCCATTGCCGATCACCGCCACCATGTCGACGCGGTCCTGGCCGGCGAGGCGCACCACGACGAAGAGCAGCAGCAGCAGGAAGGCGATATTGATCGCGCCCGTCAGCCGCTGGGTGATGAAATGGCGGGTCGAGGCTTTCTTGTCGCCATAGACCGACTTGGGATTGGCGACCGTGTCGCGGGTAATGACCTGTTGGCGCATCATGCCATCCAGACGAAGACGGTCCAGACCAGCACGGTCAGGACGATGGAACCGACAAGATTGGCCCAGGCCAGCATTTCGCGCTGCCCCGGCTCCATGCCGATGATGAAATCCCAGATGAAATGGCGGATGCCGCCCAGCATGTGGTGGATCAGGCTCCAGGTGAACCCGAACAGCACCAGCTGTCCGAACCAGCTGCCATAGATCTCGTTGACCGTATTGAGCGGCGCCTGCCCCCAGGCGGCGGCGCCGAGCCAGACCACCAGCAGGACCGTGCCGGCATAATTGGCAATGCCGGTGGCGCGATGGAAGATCGACATCGCCATGGTGATGGTCCAGCGATAGATCTGGAGATGCGGAGAGAGCGGGCGGGATCGAACCGTCATGGGGCCTCGCTGGCTTGCGGCCGGGCCGCTTGCAGTTTGGAATGGTTCGAGACTTCTAGCGCCCAAAGCTTACGAAATCAAAGCATCGCCATCCGACTTTTGGCGCATTGCGCACTTTGTTCGTATGTCGAACAGTCTGTGCGGGCAGCGCATCGCGGGGCTGTCGGCCAAAAGCAGACTGCCCCGGCGTTGACCGGGGCAGCTGTTGCACAGACCCAGCCGGGTCCTACTTCCACTTGATCGGCAGGTCGTTCTTGAACCCGCCGCCCTTGCCGCCACCACCCTGGCCGGGGGCGACGCCGCCCGTGCCTTCATTGAGCGACTGCGCGTCGGGCATGCCGATGACGCGGTTGACGGCGATCTGGTTTTCGATGCCCGGCCACTGACATTCGGCATTGTTGAGATCGAGGAAGCTGCACTCGATCACCGTATTGGGGGTCTCACACGAAAAGCTCGGATTGGCATCGGACAGCGTGCCGCCCTGCGCGATGCAGCGATCGGCGAAGCGGTCGATGGTGATGCCGACCGAACGGGTGGCGGCCTGGGCCGGCAGGCTGGCCGAGAGGCCGGCAAGGGTGGCGAGGGCGGCGGCGATGATGATGGTCTTGGTCATGGTTCTCTCCTGATGGGGTGCGGTGGCCATGTGGCGCGCCGCTGATGGCGCCCTTCTAGCCAAGCCCACCTCACGCCGCCGTGAACCGGCCGTTTATCTGCCATTCAGCAAAGCGTCTGGCCGCATCGGAGCGTTTGCGGCATAGAGGCGGCAGCACGCGAGGACCCTCATGCACGACACCATCACCATCGACAGCATCACCCCGCTCGCCAAGGACTGGGGGCGGCTGGACCGCTATGAGGTGACCCATGCCCGCCGCGACGGCACGCGCCAGACTGTCATGCGCGAAGTCTATGACCATGGCAGCGCGGCCGCCGTGCTGATGTTTGCGCCCGCGACGCGCAGCGTGATCCTGACGCGCCAGTTCCGCCTGCCGCCCCATCTCAATGGCGACCCGGCCTGGCTGATCGAGGCGCCCGCCGGCCTGCTCGACGGCGAGGCCCCGGCCCTGGCGGCGCGGCGCGAGGCGATCGAGGAAACCGGCTATGAGCCGCAGGCCCTGCAATTTCTCTTCGACGCCTATATGAGCCCCGGCTCGCTCACCGAGAAATGCGCCTGCTTCCTCGCCCGCTATACGCCCGGCGAGCAGCTGGCCGCCGGCGGGGGCCTGGCCCATGAAGGCGAAGATATCGAGGTGTTCGAACTGGACCTCGATGCCGCGCTGGAGATGATCGCTACCGGCGAAATCGCCGATGCCAAGACCATCCTCATGCTGCAGGCGCTGCAATTGCGGCTGGTGCTGGGCGAAGGGATTTAGCGGGTCTCCGCCGCCACTCTCCAGTCGGGCATGGCCCTCATGGCCTTCTCACCTAAAATCACGCCACTGGCGTGATTTGCCTCCGGCCGGTTAGAAGTCCACCAGCTTCTTGTCCGGATCATAGGGCTGGTCCCTGGCAACCCGCGTCACCGCCTGGCCGGCCTTCATCGTCTGGGTGGAGGCATCATAGGCATAGCTGGGCGAGCCATGCAGCTGCCAGCCCTGGCTCAGCGCCTTGGTGACCTTGTGGCAGAAAGCGGCGTCGTCCGCGCCGGTCAGGAAACGGTAGATGAGCATGCATGTCCCCGTTGCGCGGCCAAACACATCGCCGCAGTTGATCTCGGCCGTTCTTACCGATAATCGAAAGGTCATGCATCGCTTTCCTGATCACCTGCTGAAGGGCCACGCCAATTTCATGGCCGGCCGCTATGTCCGCGAAAAGGACCGCTACCGCGAGCTTGCCGCCAGCGGTCAGACGCCGTCCACCATGATCATCGCCTGCTGCGACAGCCGCGCGGCACCGGAAATGATCTTCGACTCCGAGCCGGGCGAACTCTTCGTCCTGCGCAACGTGGCCAACCTCGTGCCCGTCTACCAGCCTGATGGCGGCCAGCACGGCACCTCGGCGGGCATCGAGTTTGCCGTCAAGGCGCTCGAAATCTCCAATATCGTGGTGATGGGCCATGGCCGCTGCGGCGGCATCAAGGCGGCCCTCAACCCCGATCACAGCCCGCTCGATGAAGGCGACTTCATCGGCAAGTGGATGAGCATGCTGGGCGACCTGCCCGGGCAGCTCGGCACCAAGTCCATGATGACCGCCGCCGAGCAGCAGACCGCGCTCGAGCGCATCTCGATTCGCAATTCCATCAACAATCTGCGCACCTTCCCCTATGTCGCCGACCTCGAAGCCGCGGGCCGGCTGGCCGTGCACGGCGCCTGGTTCGATATTTCGACCGGCGAATTGTGGGTCATGGATGGCGACAGCGGCGACTTCGTCCGCCCCGATTTCTGAGCTTTCCCTGACAGAGACTGTCAGCACACGGCCGCGTGAAGTGTTCGCGCGGCCGCTTCACGTATCCGTGATGCTGAACATCTGAAAGCCGACCGCCGATCGACTGCGTGATCGGGTTGCTATCGAGACAATAAAACTTCAGAATACTGCAAAAGACTACAATCTTTGTGTGCACAAAGCATGTTTATCTTGTTGCATACACTTTGGGATGATTAAGGCAATACTGCCTGAAAATGGCCCGATAATTTCCCGCTCCCGGCCGATTTTCCGGCCCGGACGGAACACATTGCCAGATCATTGTCTGTCTCACGGGCTGCAGGAGAGCATCCCGTCGGGGATCGGCTAACCGGTCACCGCTTTTATCTCCCCAACATTGGAGCTCAACTCCCATGAAGAAGATCATTGTTTCGTCCCTCGTCGTGCTCGGCCTTTCGACCGCTGCATTCGCTCAGGCTGCCACGGACTTCGCGTCCGTCGATGCCGATATGAGCGGCGGTGTTTCCCTTGCCGAAGCCCAGGTCGCCTGGCCTGACCTGACCGAGGAAGCCTTCACGGCTGCGGACACCGACGCCAATGGCGATCTGTCGGCTGAAGAATATGACGCGCTCGTCGCCGCATCGGCTGCCCCGGCCAGCTAAAGCCGGTTCGCGCCCCACCCACGGGCGCTGACAGAAGCCACCCCATGCCTCCTGGGGTGGCTTTTTCTTTCGGCCGCGCCGCCGCGGCCCCTTATGGAGTTTTTAGCATGCACAAGATTGTCCTGAGCCTTGCCGTCCTCGGCTTTTCCGCCACGGCGGCCTTCGCCCAGACCCCAACCAGTTTTGCCGATGTCGATACCGACGCCAATGGCGAGCTGAGCTTTGCCGAATTGCAGCTGGCCTGGCCCGACCTGACCCAGGCCGAATTCGACGCTGCCGACGGCGATACCAGCGGAGGCCTAGCCCCCGACGAGCTCAATACGCTGCAGCCGGCCGCCCTGCCCGCGACCCCGCAATAGCCCTGTGCCGGGCCGCCTGTCGGGCGGCCCGCTTCGCTCAGTCGAGGCGGATGGCAGGCTCGATGGACCGCGACCGCCACAGCGTGACCAGGAGCCCGGCAATGACCAGCACCCCGCCGGCAATCTCGATGCCCGTAATGGTTTCGCCCAGCACCAGATAGCCGGACAATAGCCCGGTAATCGGCACCAGCAGGGTGAACGGCGCCACCACGGTGGCGGGATGCCGGCCGAGCAACCAGCTCCAGATCACCCCGCTCAGCAGCGTGGCCGGGTAGGCCAGGAACGCGATCAGCGCCGCGTCGGACCAGTCAAAGCCTACCAGCGCCGCCGTCACCGCGGGCGGCCCTTCGACCAGCAGCGACAGCGCCAGCAAGGGCAACGGTGCGGCCAGAAGACCCCAGACGGTGAAGGACAGGGCATTGACCTTGCCCGCCCGCTTGGTCAGCACATTGGCAAGGCCCCAGCACAGCGCCGCCAGCAGCGTCATCACCAGCGGCACCAGACTTGCCCCGCCCAGCCGCCCGGTGGCGATCACCGCAATGCCGGCAAAGGCGATGATGGCGCCGAAGACCTGGAACCGGCTCGGCCGCTCGCCCAGGATGACGAAGGCCAGCGCCATGGTGAAGAAGGCCTGCACCTGCAGCACCAGCGACGCCAGGCCCGCCGGCATGCCCCAGGCCAGCGACAGGTTGAGAAACGCATAGAGACCAAAGCCCAGTGCCAGCCCGAACCCGGCCACCCAGACCCAGTGAACCTTTGGCGGCTTGACGAAGAAGACCAGCGGAAAGGCTGCGAAGAAGAAGCGCAGGGCGGCCGCCAGCAGCGGCGGCATGGCCGCGATGCTGAGCTTGATGACCACGAAGTTGAAGCCCCAGATGGCGACGACGAGCAGCGCTAGCAGCACATGACGGATCGGCATCAGGCGGCCCGCAGCCGCGCCACGAGGCGCGGTCCAAAGACATTGAGCACGAGGCCGGCCAGGATCAGCAGGCTCCCCGCCACCTCCAGCGGCGTCACCATTTCGCCCAGCAGCACGAAGGCCGCGGCAAAGCCCACAACCGGCACCAGCAGCGTAAAAGGCGCCACCAGCCCCGCCGGATGCCGTCCCAGCAGCACCGCCCAGCCGCCATAGCCCAGCAGGGTCGAGCCATAGGCGATGAAGAGCACCGAGAACCAGGCCTGCGGACTGGCGCTGGTCAGCGCCCCCAGCGCCTGCGGCCCTTCGAGCAGCAGGGATACGGCCAGCATCGGCAGGGGCGGCACGAGGCTCCCCCAGATGACGAAGGCAAACATGTCGACCTTGCCGGCCCGCTTGGTGACGATGTTGGAAATGGCCCAGAACCCGGCGGCCACCAGCGTCATCAGCAAGGGCAGCAGCACCGCGCCACCGATATGCTCGGACGCGATGGTGCCAAGGCCCGCCAGCGCGATTCCCGCGCCGGCCAGCTGCGGCAGGGTCGGCCGCTCGCCGAGGAACAGGATGGCCAGCCCCAGGGTGAAGAAGACCTGCATCTGCATGACCAGGCTCGCCAACCCTGCCGGCATGCCCAGCCCGATGGCGGTGAACAGGAAGCTGAACTGCAGCACGCCCACCGTCATGCCATAGGCCACCAGCATGGCCCAACTCACCTGCGGCTTGCGCACGAAGAACACCGCCGGCAGGGCACAGCCCAGATAGCGCAGGCCTGTCAGCAGGAAGGGCGAAATCTCGTCTACCCCCCACTTGATCGCGACGAAATTGAGCCCCCAGACGAAGACGACGCCAAGGGCAAGGAGAATGTCGCGAAGGGGCACTTGGATGTTCCGCCTGGGTCAGGCTGGGCGTTGCCAGCCGAAGAGAATGTCGGGCAAGCCGGCTTCGTTGTCGCCGTCGGTCCGCCGGATTTCGGTAAAGCCTTGTCGGACATAAAAGGCCCGGCCGGCGAGATTGTCCGCGAAACACCACAGTTGAAGGTGTTCCTGGCGGTGTTTGACTGCATCGACCAGCAATTTGCCGATGCCTTGGCCACGCTGTGCCGGCTCGAGATAGAGATGCTCGATCCAGCCCGGCGTTTCGACCAGGAAACCCAGCTTCACCCCGGCCCGCTCTGCCAGCGTGATCACGCCCCTGTCCAGATAGCCCCCGAAGAATTCGATGTCTTCTGCCCCGCTATGCAGGACTGGCAGAAAGGGCAGCGCCGCGGCGCGTGAACGGGCAAAAACCCCGGCTACATCGACGATATCGTCGATCGAGGCGGGCCGGAGGGTGATGGTGTCCATCAATCTTCCCCCGGCCGCTGTTTGGTTCAGGCCGCCTTGCGGGCCACGAGGCCCCGCGCGATCAGCTCTTCGGCGATCTGGATCGTGTTGAGCGCGGCGCCCTTGCGCAGATTGTCCGAGACGACCCAGATATTGAGCCCGTTCTCGATCGTCGCGTCCTCGCGGATGCGGCTGACAAAGGTGTCATATTCGCCCACGCACTCGACCGGCGTCGCATAGCCACCGGCCTCGCGCTTGTCGATCACCGAAATGCCGGGCGCCTCGCGCAGGATGTCGCGCGCCTCGTCGGGCGAGATCGGGTTTTCGAACTCGATATTGACCGCTTCGGAATGGCCGACAAACACCGGCACGCGCACGGCGGTGCAGGTCACCTTGATCTTGGGATCGAGGATCTTCTTGGTCTCGGCCATCACCTTCCACTCTTCCTTGGTCGAGCCGTCTTCCATGAAGACGTCAATATGGGGAATGACGTTGAAGGCGATCTGCTTGGGGAACTTGTTGCCCTGGCCCGGGCTGTCATTGACGAAAATGCCCTTGGTCTGGTTCCACAGCTCGTCGACGCCTTCCTTGCCCGCGCCCGACACCGACTGATAGGTCGAAACCACGATGCGCTTGATCTTGGCAAAGTCGTGCAGCGGCTTGAGCGCCACCACCAGCTGGGCGGTCGAGCAATTGGGATTGGCGATGATGTTGAGCCGGGTCGGATTGGCCAGCCACGCATCGAGCACATGGCCATTCACTTCCGGCACCACCAGCGGCACGTTGGAATCGTAGCGCCAGAAGCTAGAATTATCGATGACGATGCAGCCGCTGGCAGCAATGCGCGGCGCCCAGTCCTTGGAAATGGCCGAGCCGGCCGACATGATCGCGAAATCGACGCCCTTGAAGTCGAAATCGTCAAGGTTCTTGGCCTTGAGGATCTTGTCGCCATAGGAGATTTCGCGGCCGATCGAGCGCGAGGAGGCGAGTGCGATCACCTCGTCGGCCGGGAACTTGCGTTCGGCCAGGATATTGAGAACTTCACGGCCCACATTGCCCGTGGCACCGACGACAGCGACGCGATAACCCATTTTTTGGAACTCCAGTCCCTTACCATTTCCGCCCCCGCGCGATGAACTTGCCATCGCGGCCAGTGCTTTGAGCCTCTCCCCGTCGGGAGACGACCCGGGGAAAAGCGTCAGGCGGTTTTGGTGGTTTTGGTCATGAGGGCAGCGACGCCACCGGCCAGAAGCCGGGTGGTTGCGAAATCCGCAATGTCGAACAAGCTGCGCATCGATTGACTGCTTTGGTTGAAAGCAGGCGAAGTCATACGCCCAAATAGGAAATAGTCAATGAACTTGCCGCAGGCCGCGTAACGTGGCATGCGCCGACTGGTGCGTAATTGCCACAAGGGACGTGTTAAGGCTAGCTTAACGCATATTATTGTTGCGGTATTAGGGCCTTTCGCCGGCAATGGCGCAAGGCAGGGAAATGATCGATGCGCGCGGGACTTCTGGCAGGATTGGGTTTGGCTTTTGGACTGTCCGGCGCGGCGCTGGCGCAGGACACGACGCTCTATTTCAGCCCGGACCTGACCAGCGAATTCACGGCCCCCAGCGCCTTTGAAGGCCTTTATGCCGGCGCGCTGCTCGGCCCCATCTCGGCCCGCAAGAACAATTTCAACACCACCGGCTGGGAAATTCGCCCGGAAATCGGCGGCGTCGTCGGCTGGAACCAGCCCGTCGCACCCGGCATCATCCTGGGTGCCGAGCTGCAGGCCACCGTGGCCACCGATTTTTCCAGCTCCGCCTATCTGCGCGCCATGGCCTTGGCCCGGCTGGGCTTTGCCGCCGGCGACAATACGCTGGTCTATATCCTGGGTGGCGCCGGCCGGCTGGGCGACAGCTGGGCCTTCGAGGCCGGCATCGGCGCCGAAGTCATGGTCACCCAGAACATGGCCCTGCGCCTCGAAGCAGCCGGCATCGGCCAGCTCGGCCCCGTGCCCAATGGCAACAATATCCCCGCCATCTCGGCCATGCGCATCACGTCGGGCGTCCTCTGGCAGCTCGACGGCCCGCCCGCCGCGACGACATTCAATACCGGCCCGGTGACCGATTTCACCGGCCTCTATGCCGGCATCAATATCGGCGGGCTGACCGATCCGCAGTTCAACTTCTTCAACGACTATGGCTGGGGCTGGCATCTGAGCCGCTTCGAAATGGGCGGCCTGGCCGGCTATAACCATGCGCTGACCGACCTGATCCGCGCCGGCGTCGAAGTCCAGCTCGGCGTCAATTACGACACCTCGGGCGATGCCGGGCTCGATGCACTGGCGCTGGCCCGCATCGGCGTCGTGCCGGTCAAGGGCGTCCTCGCCTATGCCTCGGCCGGCGTTGGCCTCGTCGAGGGCCGGAGCGCCTATGCCTTTGGCGGCGGCGTCGAATATGCCCTTTGGGGCCAGGCCAGCCTGCGCGGCGAAGCGCTTCTGCTGGGCCGCATGGACAATACGCCCGGCCTGACCGGGGTCAGCGGGCCCACGACCTCCAAGGTCACCATTGGCACGGTCTGGCACTTCGACTAAGACGCAACCCTTCCCATCCCGCCGTCGCGGGAGTGACGCGGTGAGTTGCCATGCCCCATTATGATGTAGTGATCCTTGGCGCCGGCGCCGCCGGCATGATGGCCGCCATCGAGGCCGGCAAACGCGGCCGCTCCGTCCTGGTGGTCGACCACGCCAAATATGCCGGCGAGAAGATCCGCATTTCCGGTGGCGGGCGCTGCAACTTCACCAATATCCACGCCACCATCGACAAGGGGCGTGACCGCTTCCTCAGCGACAATCCGCGCTTCGCGCTCTCCGCGCTCAGCCGCTACACACCCGATATGTTCATCGCCATGGTGCGCGACCACGGCATCACCTTCCACGAAAAAACCCTGGGCCAGCTGTTCTGCGATGGGCCGGCCACCCAGATCAACACCATGCTGCTGGGCGAAATGCGCCAGGCCGGGGTGACCCTGGTGCTCGAAACCAGCGTCGAGGCGGTGGATCGCGGCACCGACGGATTCTCGCTGCAGCTGAGCACCTCGTCGATCACCTGCGAGGCTCTCGTCGTGGCCACGGGCGGCAAGTCCATCCCCAAGATGGGCGCGACGGGCCTCGGCTACCAGCTGGCCACCCAGTTCGGCCTTCGGCTGACCGAGACCCGCCCGGCTTTGGTGCCGCTGACCTTTGAGACCGGTGCCCTGGAAAAGCTCAAGGAGCTCTCCGGCATCGCCACCGACGCCATTGTCAGCCACGGCAAGACCGCGTTCGAGGAGGCATTGCTCTTCACCCATCGCGGCCTGTCCGGCCCGGCCATCCTGCAGATCTCGTCCTATTGGCGCGAAGGCGATGCCATCGCCGTCGACCTCCTGCCGCATCAGGATGCCGGCGAAAAGCTGCGCGCCGCCCGCAAGGCGACGCCCAAGGTGCAGGTCCAGACCGTGCTCGGCGGCATGCTGTCCAAGAAGCTGGCGCAATTGCTGGGCGACGAACTCGACCTGCCGGGCATGATCGGCGATTTCTCCGACAAGAAGCTCGCTCTGGTCGAAGCGGTGCTCAAGGCCTGGACACTCAAGCCGGTGGGCTCGGAAGGCTACCGCACCGCCGAGGTCACCCTGGGCGGCGTCGATACTCGAGATCTCGACGCCAAGACCATGGCCGCCCGCAACGTGCCCGGCCTCTATTTTGTCGGCGAGGTGGTCGATGTCACCGGCTGGCTCGGCGGCTACAACTTCCAGTGGGCCTGGGCCTCAGGCTGGGCCGCGGGGCAAGTGGCCTAAGGTTCTTCACCTCTCCCTTTGGGAGAGGTAAGGCTAAAACCGAAATCCCAGCCGCATGCCCACATTCGTATTGGCCCGCTGCGGCGTTCCACAGGCGCCGAAATCCGGCAAATGCTCCGCCGTGGCAATCACTGAAGCCCCCAGCGGCAGGTTGACGCCCACGCTGCCGGCCACCCGCAGGCCGACGCCACAGCCAAGGTTGCGCGCCGGATCGCTCTGCGGCGCATTGAACATCGAGCTGCGCAGCACGCCACCCGCACTGGCCTCGACAAAGACCGGCAGGATCGGCGCCTGCACCGTCCAGCTCAACCCCGCATAGCCATAGCTGTCCTGGCCACGAAAGCTCATCGTGGCGCCCAGATGCGGCCGCAGCTCGCCGATCACCGTCCAGGCATTGAGATCGGGCGCGGTGAACAGCAGTTCCACATTGGCGTCGCCGATCCGGTTGGCATCGAGCAGGTTGCCCGTGTCGACGCCGCGCGCCGAAATGCCGGCGCGGATTTCGGGCAGGAAGGTCATCTGCGCCTGCGCCGGCATGGCCGCCTGCAATGCGAAGAGGAGGCTGAGGGAAGCGATCAGGCTGCGCATGGCAAAGCTCCGTGCCGTCAATCCATGATTGAGCGTGTCCGGCGCCGGATCGGCAAGATTTGACTCAAATTGTCATGAACGAGACCTTACCGCGCTGCATCTGCATCTCGCTTTCATCGCATTTTGCCGATAGAAGGCGGGTAAATTGCATGCAAAGGAATTTCCCATGGCCGCTCCCTTCGCCCTGTCGCTGCAGGATCTCGCCCCCATTGCCGAGGGCACCACCACGCAACAGGCCATGGCCGAAACCATCCTCCTGGCGCAGGAGGCCGACCGGCTGGGCTATACGCGGCTCTGGTATGCCGAACATCACGGCATGCCCTCCATCGCTTCGTCCGTGCCCGAAATCCTCATCGGCAGCGCCGCCGCCCATACCAAGGACATCCGCATCGGCTCGGGCGGCGTCATGCTGCTCAACCACGCCCCGCTCCGCATTGCCGAGGCCTATCGCACGCTCGAGGCGCTGCATCCCGGCCGTATCGATCTGGGCCTGGGCCGCGCGCCCGGTGGCGACGGCTATGCCATGCGCGCCCTGCGCAGCGGCGGCGGCGAGGAATTTTCCGCCTATCTGGCCGAGCTCATGGCCTTTGACGAAGAGAGCTTTCCGCCCGAGCATCCCTTTTCGCGCGTGCCGGTCTCGCCCGGCGGCATCCGCCTGCCGCCCATGTGGCTGCTCGGCTCCTCCGGCGCCAGCGCCTCGGCGGCCGGCCAGCTGGGCATCGGCTATGCCTTTGCCGCCCATTTCAGCCACACGCCCCCTGCCCCCGCCTTCGAGGCCTATCGCTATGCCTTCCAGGCCACCGAGGCCTTCCCCAGGCCGCGCGCCATGCTCTGCGTCTCGGTGATCTGCGCCCCCACCGACGAAGAAGCGCAATATCTGTCGCGCTCCCAGGCGGTCAGCTGGGCCCTGTTCACCACGGGCGAGCAGCGCAAGCTGATGTCGCCCGAAGAAGCCCATGCCCGCGTGCTGACGCCCCAGCAGCAGGCCGTCATCGACCATCAGTCGACCCTCTGGATCGTCGGCTCGCCCCAGACGGTGCGCGACACCATTGCCGAAAAGGCCGAAAGCTGCGCCGCCGACGAGGTGATGATCACCACCACCATCCACAGCTATGCCTTGCGCCGCCGCAGCTATGCGCTCATCGCCGAGGCCTTCGGGCTGGATCCGCGGCACTGACGGGCACCAATTTCATGCCCTGTTAACGTCTCGTTTCAGCTCCGCTATTATCATGCGCGATGTTGAGCTTTCGGATCAGGCCATGAGCGCTGCCGCCTTCGTTCTGGCCATTAATCTGTTCGTCGCCCTGATCTTTGCGGCCGCCTTCGGCATCGTCGCGGCCTATGCCCGCTCGGCCGTCGGCGCGCGCTGGCTGGCTCTGGCCTATGGCCTGGGCGTGATCAATCCCGTGCTCGAATTCATCCTGCCGCACCAGATCGATCCCCGTCCGGTGCAGGTCGCCATTTTCGCGTCCTTCCTCTTCGCCCTCAGCCTCGTCGTCATCGGCCTTAACCGCCACTACCGGCTGACACCGCCCTGGCGGACGCTCAGCATCATCGTGACGGGGTCGATGCTGCTCAATGTCCTGATCATCGACATGCCGCGCGATTCCCTGCTGCGGGCCGTGCTCTACCAATTGCCCTACTTCGCCGTGCAGGTCGTGGGCGTCGTCACCATCCTGCGCTACCGCGGGCGCAGCGCGCTCGACCTGGCGCTCCTAGTGCTGATCGCCGTCAGCGCCCTGCAATTTCTGTCCAAGCCGCTGCTGGCGGCATGGCTGGGTTCGGGCGCCACGCCCCAGGCCTATATCGGCTCCACCTATGCCGCCATTTCCCAGAGCGTCGGCGCCGTGCTGCTGATCGCCAACGGCCTGCTCATGCTGCTGATCATCGTGCGCGACGCCATGGCCGAAATGTCGGCGCGCTCGGAGACCGACAAGCTGTCCGGCCTGCTCAACCGCCGGGGCTTCGAGGACCGCGCCAATCGTCTCATGGCCATTGCCCGGCGCGCCAGCATGCCGGGCGCCATGGTGGTGGCCGACCTCGACCACTTCAAGGCCATCAATGACAATCACGGCCACGAGGCCGGCGACCGCGTGATCACCGCCTTTGCCGATATGCTGGCCGGGGCCGCCGACCAGCGCGCGGTGCTGGGGCGGCTGGGCGGCGAGGAATTTGCGGTCTTCATCCCCGGGGCCAACCCCGCCACCGGCCGGCTCTATGCCGAGGGCGTGCGCAGCGGCTTTTCCGGCCTGGTCATGGACCAGCTGCCGCCCGATCACCGGCTCAGCGCCAGCTTCGGCGTAGCCCAGCTGCTGCATGGCGACAGCCTCTCAGACCTGCTGCGGCGGGCCGATGCGGCTCTTTACGAAGCCAAGAAGAATGGTCGCGACCGGGTCTGCGTGGCCGAAGTCGACGGCACGCCCCAGCTCGCCGCGTCGCGGCGGAGCAATGCCAGCGCCGATCGCGCCAGCGACAGTCCCGAAATCAGGACGTCTCCGCGCCGATCCGGGCCGTGACCTGCACGATCAGCATGCTGGCGGCCGGGGACGACCTGCGCGGCTTGCCGTCGGCGCATCCCTCTGGCTTCAGCTGAAGCGCTTCTGGAAGAATATGCGGCGCGAGCCGGCAGGATGATCTTCGATGGCCCCGAATTCGACGAAGCCGACCTTGCGATAGAAATCGGGCGCCTGGAAATCGAAGGTTTCGGGCCACATGCCGCCCAGGCCCCGTTCGCGGCCCCAGGCTTCGGCGCGCCCGATCAGCGCCTCGCCCAGGCCTTGTCCGCGCGCTTCCTCGGCAACCGACAGGTACTGGACGAACATCCACTCATAGAGGGCATAGCCGGTCAGCCCACCGATGATCTTTCCCGTCTCGTCCTTCAGCAGGAAGCCATAGCTGCGGTAGTTGGCGCCAGGGCGCTGGCGTTCCGCCGCCTCGCCGATAATGTTAAGGACCGCCCCGATCTGCTCTTCGTCGGGCGCATCGACGAACTCGATACGGGCCGCGGCGCTCACGACGCCTGCGCGCCGATGCGCGCCGTGACTTCGATCTCGATCTTCATGCCAGGCTCGATCATCTGTACGATCAGCATGCTGGCGGCAGGGCGGATATCCTTGAATACCGGACCGACAGCGGCCACGACGGCATTCACGTCATTGCGGTCGCCAACGTAATAGACCACCCTCACCGTATCCTGGATCGACGAGCCGGCTTCCTTGAGCGCCTTGTCGATGGTGGCCAGCGCATTGGCCGCCTGCTGGCCGACATCGTCAGGCATGGTCATCGTCGCATAGTCATAGCCGGTCGTGCCGGAGACATAGACCATATCCTCGTGCCGGACGGCACGGGAATAGCCGAAGGTCGCTTCGAAGGGCGAGCCGGTGGAAACGCGCTGGACCATGGATCAACTCAAGTGTTTGTGGAGGAAATACCGGCTGTGGCCGGGCGGATAATTGGCGATCTCGCCGAACACGGCATAGCCGAGCTTTGCGTAAAAGCCCGGCGCCTGGAAGCTGAATGTGTCCAGCCAGATGCCGGTGCAGTCATGCTGGCGCGCCACCACTTCGGCCTGCTCCATCAGCTGCCGTCCCACACCCTGCCCACGCAGACGCTCGGGCACGAACAGCAGTTCGACGAACATCCAGCCAAAGCCGATGCGGGCGGTCAGCCCGCCATCGGTGGCGCCCGTTTCGGGATGGCGAAGCATGAGACCGATCGTGCCGAACTGCCCGGCAAAATCCGGCGTCTGGCCGCGATTGAAGGCAACGAGACCATCCACTACCGCCTGGCGGCTTTCCGGCCGCAATTCGGCCTCGTAGACGATCTCGCTCATGGCTTCAGAGCCAGGAGCGGTCGGCCGCCATCTTGCTTTCGAAGCTGGTGATCGACGGATCGGACTTGAGCGTGCCGGCAATATCGTCCAGCCCTTCGAGCAGGATCTGCTTGCGGCTCGGGTCGATATCGAAATGGATGGTGCCGCCATCGGGACCCTTGATGGTCTGGGACTCCAGATCCACGGTCAGCGTCGCATTGGAGCCGCGCTCGGCATCGTCGAGCAGCAGCTTGAGCTGCTCGGGCGTGACCACCAGCGGCAGGATCCCGTTCTTGAAGCAGTTATTGTAGAAGATGTCGGCAAAGCTGGTCGAGATCACGCAGCGGATGCCGAAATCGAGCAGCGCCCAGGGCGCATGTTCGCGGCTCGAGCCACAGCCAAAATTGTCGCCGGCCACGATGATGCTCGCCTGGCGATAGCTTGGCTTGTTGAGCACGAAATCGGGATTCTCGGTGCCATCCTCGTTGTAGCGCATCTCGCTGAACAGCGCCGAGCCCAGGCCCGTCCGCTTGATCGTCTTGAGATACTGCTTGGGGATGATCATGTCGGTGTCGATATTGATGATCGGCAGCGGCGCCGCGACCCCGGTCAGGCTAGTGAACTTGTCCATGAACAAACCTCGCTTTGGCGAAGGGTCATCGCGCGAAAGCAGGGTTTGGGTCAAGTCGCGAATGGGCATAAGCGTTCGGCGAGGTACTGCTGAGTACGCCGGAGGCGCAGTCATCTCCCTCCCCCTTGTGGGGAGGGATCAAGGGTGGGGGTGAGTCAGGGGAGTGGAGTTTGCCGAAACACACCCCTTCGGGGCCACCCTCCCCACAAGTGGGAGGGAGCGCCGACTGACATATCCGTTAGGCCGCCAGGCTCTCCCGGGCGCTCACGCCCAGCATCAGGTTCAGATTCTGCACCGCGGCGCCCGACGCGCCCTTGCCCAGATTGTCATAGACCGCCACCAGCACGGCCTGCGCCCGCGCGTCATTGGCAAAGACATGCAGCGTCATCGTATTGGTGTCGTTATGCGCCTGCGGATCCAGCGCCGGCGTCCGGGCGGTTTCCTCGTAGGGCGCCACCACGACGAAGCTGTCCTCGATCGCCGCGAAATGGTCGGCAATGGCGGCATGCAGCTCCCGCCCGCTCGGCACGCGGGCCAGCTGGCCCAGCTGCAGCGGCACGAAGGTGGTCATGCCCTGGGCAAAGTCACCCACCGTCGGCACGAAGAGCGGTGCGCGGTCGAGCCCGGTATAGAGCGTCATTTCCGGCACATGCTTGTGGTTGAAGGTCAGCCCATAGGGCATGAAGTGGCTGGCCGAAGCGCCCGCTGCCTCATATTCGGCGATCATCTGCTTGCCGCCGCCCGAATAGCCGGAAATGCCGTTATAGCTGATGGCATGGTCGGCCGGCAGCAGGCCCGCCGCGATCAGCGGCCTTATATGGGCGATCAGCCCCTGCGGCCAGCAGCCCGGATTGCTGACGAAACGCGCACTGGCAATGGCCTGGCTCTGCCCCTTGTCCATCTCGGCAAAGCCATAGGCCCAGCCAGGATCGACGCGGAAGGCCGTCGAGGCATCGATCACCCGCGTCGTGTCATTCTCGATCAGTGAGACGCTCTCCTTGGCCGCCTCGTCGGGCAGGCAGAGGATGGCCACGTCAGCGGCATTGAGCAGCCGCTTGCGCTCGTCCTGATCCTTGCGCTTGTCGGCGGCAATGGACAGCACTTCGAGGTCGCGCCGGCCGGCCAGGCGCTCGCGGATCTGCAGACCCGTGGTTCCGGCTTCCCCGTCGATGAAAATCTTCGCGACCATGAGCTGTCTCCAATTCCGGCAGCGTAAATGGACCTCGCATGTGTCGAGGTCAAGACGTCACGCCGCGGCTAGAGCACGGTGTCGATCGCCTGCAGCATGGTGATCCAGCCCTTTTCGGTCCGGGAAACCCATTCGAGCCATTGCGCATCCATCTCGTGATAGAGCGTCACAATGGCGCCCGGCCCGTCCGGCTCGGGCTCGATGATCATGGTGACCAGCGAGGTCTGCTCCTCCTCGCTGGGATCGGTATACCAGGTGAAGGCGATCTTGGTGGGGCGCTCAAGCGCCGTGAAGGTGCCCCAATGGCGGGCCTCGCCGTCGGCCCGCATATCGGCGAACAGGAACCTGCCGCCCACCACCGGGTCGATTTCGCAGGCCGTCATTTCCCCGCCGCTGCCCGACTCCTCGCCCCAGGCCTGCTGCCAGAGCCGCACCATGGCCGGATCGAGAAAGGCGTCATAGACACGCTCAGGGCTGGCCTTGAACCGGTGGGTGACCTTGGCTTCGATCGTGTCGGCCATCAGCTTTGCTCCTTGTTGTCCTGGGCGGCGAGCACGGCATCCATGGCCTCGAGTCCGCCCTTCCAGAAGCGTTCCTGTTGCTCGATCCATTCGCGGGCGCTGCGCAGGGATTCGGGCCGGAAGCTCAGAATGTGCTCGCGGCCTGCCTTGCGGCGGCTCACCAGTTCGGCCCGCTCCAGCAGCCGGATATGCTTGCTCACCGAATTCAGCGAGATGGCGAAGGGCGCCGCCAGTTCGGTCACGCGCGCCTCGCCCTGCGACAGGCGCTTGAGGATGGCCCGCCGCGTCGGGTCGGCCAGGGCAATGAGCGTGTGATCGAGCAGGGCATCCGGAGCTTGCATCAATATTCATCCTTATGGGTTAATATTGTCGATCCCGCCCACGGTTGTCAAGCCGGTGCGCCAATGGCATTGCTTTGACCAACTGGACAAAAATCAGGGAGACGACGATGACCCCACATAACCATGCCAAGGCGGGCGACTATGCCGAAGCCGTGCTGCTGCCGGGCGATCCCCTGCGCGCCAAGTGGATTGCCGAGACCTTTCTCGACGACGCCAAGCTGGTCAATTCGGTGCGCAATTGCCTGGGCTATACCGGCACCTACAAGGGCAAGCGCGTCTCCGTGCAGGCCACCGGCATGGGCCAGCCCTCGCTCTCGATCTATGTGCATGAGCTGATCAACGTCTATGGCCTCAAGACGCTGATCCGCGTCGGCACCTGCGGCGGGCTCAACGCTAGGGTCAAGGTCCGCGACCTGATCCTCGCCCAGGCCGCCTCGACCGACAGCGCCATCGTGCGCGACCGCTTCGGCGCCTATAATTTCGCGCCCATCGCCGATTTCGGCCTGCTGCGCGCCGCCGCTGAAAAGGCCGAGGCCAGGGGCATGCGCTACCATGCCGGCAATATGCTGAGCTCCGACATCTTCTACCATGCCGACGGCATGGCCGGTTACGACAAGCTGCCCGAACACGGCGTCATCGGCGTCGAGATGGAAGCCGCCGCGCTTTATACCCTCGCCGCCCGCTTCGGCGTTCGGGCCCTCACCATCTGCACCATGACCGATTGCCTGATCACCAAGGAAGAGATCGACGCCAACGAGCGCCAGACCTCCTTGCGCGAAATGGTGGAAGTGGCTCTCGAAGTGGCGATCGAGGCCTAGACGCAACCCTGCGCATGAGGGGAGGACCAGCTGGCGCCCCCCCTCACGCGCTCGTCATTAACCCTCACCTGATCCGCCACCGTTCTGCCGATATCGCTGTGTTAACCTCCCCTTAACATCGGGGCCCTCGCACATGCAGCTCAAGCCGAACGCCTATCGCCTCAACGAAACCGTCAAGGGCGTCGAGACGATGACCCGCTTTGCCCTGGCCGTGCTGGCTCTGGCCTCGGGCGTCTATACCTATCTCGGTGTGCGCGGCCTGCTTGATGGCTCGGCCACCTTTGTCTTCTTTGCCGCCATCATCTATTCGGCCGCCGTATCGGTGGCCATCTATGCCTTCTGGAGCTTCATGCTCCGCTTCGTGCCGCTGGTCACTTCCGGCGTGCAGCGGCTGGCGCTGTTCCTCACCATGGCCATTGGCTGCGCCATGATCATCGCCATGTCGAGCTGGCTCAACGCCGCTGCCCTCGCCGGCTCGGCCTCGCTGGAACAGCATATGGCGGTGACGCTGCAGGGCTATGCCGAGGATCTCGACAATGCCCATGCCAATGCGCTGGCCAGCCAGAGCCTCCTGCCCGACGTGCAGCGCGCGGCCGAGCGCTTTGCCGGCCTTGCCGCCGACGAGCGCGAAAGCGGCGCCCTGACCGGCACCACCGGCTCGGGCAGCGTCGTGCAGCTGCTCACCCAGATGGGCACGCAGATGGACCAGCTGGCCGCCACCATTACCGGTTCGCGCGATGAAGTAGCCCTGCTGTTCGAGCAGGGTTCTGCGCGCCTTGCCACTATGCGCGAACTGGTCTCCACACCCGGCGCCATCGAGCCGCGCTCCGACAGTTTCCAGGCCGAGGCCGTCCAGCTCTCCGCCGTCATCGCCGCGCTGCAGCAGACCGACGTCGCCTCATCGGTCAAGCGCGCCTCGGCCGACCTCTCGGCCGGCTTCATCGCCCCCGTCGCCGATGGCGGCACCGCCGATCTTGCCAATCGGCAGGACCAGGTAATGGAAACCGTGCGCGCCTCGGTGGCCGCCCAGTCCGCGGCGCTGACCCAGGCGGCCGACGAGATCCTCGCCAATCCGCCGGTCGAGCAGCGCCGCTTCGTGCCGCTCTCCAGCGCCGAGGCGGTGATCCGCTACTGGCAGGATTTCATCCCCAGCTGGGCCGGCGCCATTTCCATCGACCTGCTGCCGGTCGTGCTGGTGCTGGTGCTGATGATCGTCAACGACGCCATGCGCAAGGATTCCGAGTCCCTCGCCGAGGCCGAGAACATCACCGCGGCCGAAATGCTGCGCGCCATGGCCCTGTTCCGCCAGATGGAGGCGGCCGGCATCGATGTGTCCACCGGCCAGCCGCGCCAGGCGCCCGCCGCGCCGGCCGAGCCCGAACCCATCGACACCGCCACCGTCACCGCCGCGGCGCCTGACGACGCCACCGTGACCCCCATCGATGCGGCGCAGCGCAAGCGTACCGACGGTCCCCGCCCGGCATGAAGACCGCCGCCAACGCTCGCGCCGAGAACACCACATTCTACCGCCGGCTGCTCCACCGGGCGGCCGCGGTCGATGACGGCAAGATCCTGCGCGTCGCCTTTTTCGCCCTGCTGATCGGCACTGCCTCGGTGCTCTATGTCGACTTCCGCGAGCTGACCGAAAGCGAGGGCTCGGCCCTGGCCATGCCCATGCAGCCCATCCTGCCGCCCTATGATCCGGAGGGTCCTTCCGATGGCGCCCGCCCCAATATAACAACCAGCCCTCAAGTGCTTGAACAGCCGCTGGAAATCGCCCTGGGCACCGGTGGACAACTCACCCTGACGGGCTCGATCGAGCTCGGTTCTGCCACCCGCTTCGCTGACGAGATTGCAGCCCGGGGAGAATACGTACAGACTGTGGTTCTCGATTCCCCTGGAGGGTCGGTCGTGGATGCGCTGGCTATCGGCAGTCTGATCCATGAAAAGGGCCTTGCCACCAAGGTCGCTGCCGGCTCGCTGTGCGCCTCGTCCTGCCCCATCATCTTTGCCTCGGGCGCCACCCGCATTGCCAGCCCCGAGGCCGCCATCGGCGTGCACCAGATCTATGCCGCCGCCCTTTCGGGCGATCCGCAGAGTGCCCTGCGCGTTGCCGGCGCCGCCATGAGCGATGCCCAGACCACCACCGCCGAGATCATCAGCCACCTCACCAAGACCGGCGTCGATCCGGCCCTGTGGCTGCATGCCCTCGAGACACCGCCCGACCGGCTCTATTACTTTACGGCAGAGGAGATGACGCGTCTCAAGCTTGTCACGCAACTGGCAGACAATTGATCGCCTGACAGCGGAACCGGCGGAGGACCGGACCGTTCCATCAGGTTAGCAAGCATATTGGCGGGGAGGCCAATAATGACTCAGATTCATACCCTTACACGACACCGCGATATCCAGAACTGGGTGACAGATCGGCATGGCATTCCGGCAATTGCCCGGGTGCGCAACCGCTTCGGCGAAGAGCGCGCCCAGCTCAAGCTGAGCTTCCAGCGCCGCAACCGGCCGGGCCTCGCCAGCCAGGATGAGGGCCTCAGCCCCTGTTCCTGGACAGCCTGGCTTGCCGAACTCGACCGCCAGCAGCTGGCTCTGCAGGTTGACATGGCAGCCGACGATTGCGCCATCGTCGAGCGTCGCGCGGCGAGCTGACCGGCACGCGAGCCCACCGCTAACCCCCGGACCTGATCCGGGGGCCATTCCCTTTCCTGTGCATGACGTCACCCACCGCCCTCCGCGGCGGAGGCTGGCCTGCGCCAATCCGGCATTGCGAAAATTGCCGCTTCGGGGTCAATAGGCCGACCCTGACGATTCCCGAGACCTCATGAGCCGGCCCCAGATCGCCCTTGTCCTGCATGCCCTGCTGTTGATCGGGGCGCTGGCCTATCTGGTCCCCGCCTTGACCCGGACCTTTGGCGGCCCCACCGGCTATCTGCTGTCGCTGCTCGCCTATTGGCTCGGCTTCTGCCTGCCGGTTATCGCCCTGCATGTGCGCGGACGGCGCAGTCCACACCTCTTTTCCGAGCGGCTGGCCTGGCGGGACTGGTTCATCCCAGGTCTCCTGCTACTGCAGCTGGGCGTGATCAGCCTCGTCGCGATGACGCCCCATACCTCCATGCTGACCACGCATGGCGCCATGCTCGCGGCGCTGATCGGCGTCATCAATGGTCCGCTTGAAGAGATCGCCTGGCGCGGCGGCTTCATGACCCGCTTTGCCGATCGGCGGCGCCTGGGCTTCTGGCTCGGCTGGCTGCTCTTTACCCTCTGGCATGTGCCGCTGGCGCTGAGCCACGATATCGTCTTCGAGGGCGGCTGGATGGCGTTGGTCGGCGGCGCGGCCGCGCTGGGCCTCTTCTGGAACTGGATCGCCTGGCGCACCGGTTCGGTCTTCTGGACATCCATCGCCCACGCGCTCACCAATATCATGGCCTTCTGGGTGCTGTTCGACGGCAACGGCTTCGTGTGAGCCGGCGGCGGCAGTTCGCGCCAGCCGCCGGCCCCAGGGTCAATCCAGCCCATCCCTGTTACGATAGACGAACTGCTTGCGCATGGCGTCGAGCAGCATGGGCGGCGGCTGGCGCCTTTTGAGCACGGCATGCAGGTCCAGCGGCTCGAGGCCGATATCATAGAGCAGCCGGCTGTCGAGCCGGGACAGCATGATATGGGTCTGGGCGGCCCGGTTATGCCGGCGCAGCCGCACCAGCAGGCGCAGCAGGCGCCACTTGAAAGCAGTCAGGAATGTGAGGCGCGGACGGGCGTCAAAACGCAGGCCGCTGTCGATAACGGTCATTGAACTTCTCCTGAAAACCAGGGCCATGCCGCGGCATGGCCCTTGGCTATTGGTTGGGATGGATCAGGCAGCCAGCTGCGGCAGGCAGTGGTGGCAGATGGCGCCGATATGGCGGTGATCGGTGCCGCAGCACCCGCCGATCACCCGTATATTGGGCAGCAGCGGCAGGATGCGCTGGTAGCGCTGCGCCAGGTCCTGCCAGTCACCGATATCGAGCACTTCGCTCTCATCGAGCTCGGCATGGCTCTTCATCGAGGCATTGACGCGCAGGCCCCCGATCCGGTCCACCCAGCTCCCCGCATGGCGGATGGTGCTGGCGAAGTGGATCGGATGCACGCAGTTGATCATGTAATAGGCCGGTGACCCGCCGGTCGCCGCCTCCACTTCACCAATCGCCTGGCCCAGCGGCTTGCCGCCGGGCAGCCTGCCATCGGTTTCGAGCGTGAAGGACAGCACGCATGGCAGCCCCCCCGCCGCGGCCAGCTTGGCAATGCCGATCGCCTCGGGCGTATTGGTGAGCGTATAGGCCGTCACCAGGTCCGCCTCGGCCTCGGCAAAGGCTGCCACCTGCCCGTCATGATAGCGCATGGCCTCCTCGACGCTCATCGCGCCATCATATTGCCAGGCATCGCGCCGCGGCCCGATGGCCCCGCTAACCACCGTAGGCACGCCCGAAGCATGAAAGCTCTCGGCCACGTCGCGGCAGAAGCGGACGGCCCCGATATTGACCGCACGCAGGCGCTCGGCATCATAGCCCACCAGCGCACCCCAATCGGGATTGGCGCGCCAGGTATTGGTGTCGAACAGGAAGCCCTGTCCGGCATTGCGGGCAATCCCGATATAGGGCCGGTAATATTCGCGCATCGCCTGCCGGCCCTGCTCGCTGTCATTGAGCTGGAACACGCTGAAATGGGGCAGGTCATGCCCTTCGTTGAAGATCATATGCGTTTCGATACCGCCATCGGTGACGAACATCTGTCCGGATAGCTGTGGCAGGGTCTTGCTCTGCTTTGCCATTGGGGCCTCCATTGCGACTTGATTTAGCCAGTGAGGCGGCGCTACATCTTGGCCGCCGGTGGTCAAGTGATGCCCCGGATCGGCAGCGCGCATCTAGCAGACTTGCGGTCCAGTCTGTTGCAGCCTGCTATTTCCTTTTGCGATCAATAGTTTGCAGTGCCAGGCGGGCCCACGACCGCGTTTTCGCCCGCATTGCAAAGCTCAAAAACTGTACTGGCGGTACAGTCAGCAGCGAGGGCGGACCCATGTTCAGGAAGGCGACCAAGGGGCAGGAAACCCGTGAACGGCTCTTGGCCATTGCCGAAACCTCTGTACTCGCCAAGGGCTTTGCCGCCACCTCGATCGAAGAGGTGATCGCCGAGGCGGGCATCACCAAGTCCGGATTTTTCTATCATTTCTCCGACAAGAATGCCCTGGCCCACGAAATGCTGCAGCGCTACGTCGCCGCCAATGACGAGATCTTCGAGGAGCTGTTCGGCCGCGGCGCCGAACTCGCCGATGACCCGCTGCAGAGCTTTCTCATCGGCCTCAAGCTCTTGGCCGAGACCATGGCAGACCTGCCCAATGGCCATCCGGGGTGCCTCATTGCCAGCGTCTGCTATCAGGAGCGCCTGTTCGACCACACCGTGCGCCAGCTCACTGCCGACTCGGTCCACAAGTGGAATGCCTTCTTCCGCGAGCGCATCGACGCCATCGCTGCGGCCCATCCCCCGGCCGAACCGGTCGACCTCGATCAACTCGCCGGCATGATGAGCTGCATCGTCGATGGCGGCATTATCATGAGCAAGACGCTGGGCGACCCATCCATCCTGCCCAAGCAGATCCTGCTGTTCCGCAGCTATGTCAAACTGCTGTTCCAGCCCTGAGGCTTGACCGCGGCGCCGCTGCTGGACGAATCCGCGCCGCCCGTCCTTGCGCAAGCCCCCAAAAACCCGCTATGTGCCCCGCCAAGGTGTACCCACCAGTACGGCGAGGAGCTTTCCCATCATGGCCACCCATTCCCTATTCCTTTTGCCCGGCGACGGCATCGGCACCGAGATCATGGTCGAGGTCGAAAAGCTGATCGCCTGGACCAATGCCGAGCAGCTCACCGACTTCTCGACCGATACGGGCCTGGCCGGCGGCGCTGCCTATGACGCCCATCAGGTCGCCATCACCGATGAGGATACCGAAAAGGCCAAGGCCGCCGATGCGGTGATCTTCGGCGCCGTGGGCGGCCCGAAGTGGGACAACGTCCCCTATGAGCACCGCCCGGAAGCCGCGCTCCTGCGCCTGCGCAAGGAAATGGCTGTCTTTGCCAATCTGCGCCCCGCCATCTGCTACCCGGCCCTGGCCGACGCCTCCTCGCTCAAGCGAGAACTGGTCGAAGGCCTCGACATCCTCATCGTGCGCGAGCTGACCGGCGGCGTCTATTTCGGCGAGCCCAAGACCATCACCGATCTCGGCGATGGCCAGAAGCGCGCCATCGACACCCAGGTCTACGAGACCTACGAGATCGACCGCATCGCCCGCGTCGCCTTCGACCTCGCCCGCACCCGCAACAACAAGGTGCATTCGGCCGACAAGAAGAATGTCATGAAGTCCGGCGTACTCTGGGACGAAGTGGTCAAGGGCGTTGGCAAGGACTATGCCGATGTCGAGCTGCACCACATCCTGGCCGACAATGCCGCGATGCAGCTGGTGCGCAATCCCAAGCAGTTCGACGTCATGGTCACCGATAACCTGTTCGGCGACATCCTCTCCGACGTCGCCGCCATGCTGACCGGCTCGCTCGGCATGCTGCCCTCGGCGTCGCTCGGCGCGCCCGATCCGGTTACCGGCAAGCGCAAGGCCTTCTACGAGCCCGTGCACGGCTCGGCCCCCGACATTGCCGGCAAGGGCATTGCCAACCCCATCGCCATGATCGCCTCGGTCGCCATGGCCCTGCGCTACAGCTTCGGCATGATCGAGCTGGCCACCAATATCGAAAACGCCATCTCCGCCGTGCTCTCGGACGGCCTGCGCACCGGCGACATTGCCCAGGACAACCGCCGGACCGTCGGCACCGAGGAAATGGGCGCAGCCATCCTGGCCAAGCTGAAGTCGTAACCGGCCTTTCAGTCGACACCCTCCCCCAGGTGCCGCGCGGCAGGTGCTCGTCGATCTTGAACAACAAAAAGCCCCGGCGCTCGCGCACCGGGGCTTTTGCAATTCATGCGACCAGCAGCTTACTCGGCGGCAGGCGCTTCGTCGGCAGCGGCTTCCTCGACCGGAGCGGCCTTGGGAGCGTTCTTGGCTTCTTCGATGGCGGCAGCCTTGGCGGCCTTCTCGTCAGCGCGTGCCACGGCCTTTTCGCCCGGCTTGCCCTTGTTGGGGTTGCTGCGGGCTTCACGGTTGGCAACGCCAGCCGTGTCGAGGAAGCGCAGCACGCGGTCGGTCGGCTGGGCGCCGACGCTCAGCCAATGCTTGGCGCGCTCGACATTGAGCACCACGCGGCCTTCATTGTCCTTGGCCAGCAGCGGGTTGAACGTGCCGAGCTTTTCGATGAAGCGGCCGTCGCGGGGCGAGCGGGCATCGGCAACGACGATATGGTAGAACGGGCGCTTCTTGGTGCCACCACGGGCGAGACGGAGCTTGAGGGCCATTTTGGTATCCTTGAGTTAGGTTGAGACGATTATTTCTTCTTGCCCAGGCCGGGAAGGCCGGGGAAACGGGGAACACCGCCGAGCCCGGGCAGGCCCGAACCGGAGGTCTTGAGCAGCGCGCCGACATCGCTCGGCAGCTTCTCGGTCAGCTGGGGCGCCTGCACCGAAGGCAGACCCTTGAGCTGGTTGGGGTCGATGCCGGCTTGGCGGGCCATGGCCTCGAGCTGGGCCGGGTCCATCTTGCTCATGTCGGGCATGCCGCCGAGCATATTGCCCATCTTGCCGCCGAACATGCCGCCCAATGCACCCATGCCGCCCTTGCCGACCTTCTTCATCATGTCGGCCATCTGGCGGTGCTGCTTGGCGAGCTTGTTGATCTCGCTCACCTCGACGCCCGCGCCGGCGGCAATGCGCTTGCGGCGGCTGGCATTGAGCAGGTCGGGATTGGCGCGCTCTTTCTTGGTCATCGAATTGATGATGGCGATCTGGCGATCGAACACCTTCTCGTCGACATTGGAATTGGCCATGGCCTTCTTGAGCTGGCCGGCGCCGGGCAGCATGCCCATCAACCCGCCCATGCCACCCATCTTCTTCATCTGGATGAGCTGGTTGCGCAGGTCGTCGAGGTCGAAGCTACCCTTCTTGAGCTTGCGCGCCATCTTCTGCGCGTCTTCGGCCGAGACATGCTCGGCGGCCTTTTCGACCAGCGAGACGATGTCGCCCATGCCCAGGATTCGGTCGGCAATGCGCGAAGGATGGAAATCCTCTAGCGCATCCATCTTTTCGCCGACGCCGATCAGCTTGATCGGCTTGCCGGTCGCCGCGCGCATCGAGAGCGCCGCGCCGCCACGGCCATCGCCGTCGACGCGCGTCATCACGATGCCGGTCACATCGAGCCGGCTGTCAAAGCTGCGCGCGACATTGATCGCGTCCTGGCCGGTCAGCGCATCGACCACCAGCAGGATTTCATGCGGGCTGGCGATCGCCTTGATCTCGGCCGTCTCGGCCATCAGCTCTTCGTCGATATGGGTGCGGCCGGCCGTATCGAGGATCAGCACGTCATAGCCGCCCAGGCGCGCCTCGCGCTCGGCGCGGCGGGCGATCTGCACCGGCGTTTCCGTCGTGACGATGGCCAGCGTATCGACGCCCACCTGCTCGCCCAGCACCCGCAGCTGCTCCATCGCGGCCGGGCGGCGCGTATCGAGCGAGGCGAGCAGCACTTTCTTCTTGTTGCGCTCGGTCAGGCGCTTGGCGATCTTGGCGGTCGTCGTGGTCTTGCCCGAGCCCTGCAGGCCCACCATCAGCAGCGTCACCGGCGCCTTGGCATTGAGGTCGATCGGCACGGCATCCGAGCCGAGCACCGCAACCAGCTCGTCATTGACGATCTTGACGACCTGCTGGCCCGGCGTCACCGAACGGGTCACCTCGGCGCCCACGGCGCGCTCGCGCACCTGCTCGACAAACGCCCGGACCACTTCGAGCGAGACGTCGGCCTCGATCAGCGCGCGGCGAATCTCGCGCATCGCCGCATCGACGTCGGCGGCATTGAGCGCACCGCGTCCGCGCAGTCCTTCGAAGATTTTGCCAAGCCGGTCGCTTAAGCTCTCAAACATTGTCCGTCCTTGTTCTCACCGGTCGATCCGGCAGAGATAGGATCCATCAGTCCAAACGCCAAACCCACCCGCGGGCGCAACGCGCTGGCGGATGGTGGCCTCCGGGATCGGTTTATACCCTTGGGGGGTCCCGGTCGGCTGGTCAGGAGCAAAGCCTGATGAATGGGCGCGGTGTAGGGGAAACCACCCGCTGAGTCAAGGAAAGCGCAACCCGCCCGGCGGCGCGACCCCGGTCTGGGCCGCGTTACCCATCGCCACCGATTCTGTGCACCGGTTAAGGAACTTGTGCCAAATGCCCGCTACAATCAGGCCCACCACGTCAATTTCGGACGATCAGCCAATGAGCCTGCCGGCAGGGCCGACCCTGACCAATGCCACCACGAGCGCCCCTGCGGCGCTCGATTTCGTGTTGTTCGACAGTCTGGCGACGGCCGAGCCGGCCTGGCGTGCGCTCGAAGCCGTGGCGGTGCTCACCCCCTATCAGCGCTATGACTGGCTTGCGGGCCTCGTCGCCTCGGGGCTCGAAAGCGGCGCCGGCCTCTGCGTCGCGCTGGTCCGCCGCAACGGCCGCGCCGTGGCGCTCCTGCCCCTGCGCATCACCCGCCGCTTCGGCCTTGCCACCGCCCGGATGCTGGGCACCGACCAGTCCAATTGCGACTGGCTGGTCACCCTGCCCGATTTCACCCCCGACGCCGCCCAGCTGCGCGATCTGCTCGCCCGCATCGGCCGCGAGGCCGGGGGCATCGATATTCTCTCCCTGCTCAATCAGCCGGCGCAATGGCAGGGCAAGCCCAATGCCATGCTGGCGCTGGGCCGCTCGCCCGCCGCCTCCAATCTCTACACTGCCACCATCGGCCCCACCCCGGTGCCCTATATCGAGCATCGCCTCGCCACCAAGCGCCGCAGCAATATCAAGCGCGGCATCCGCCGGCTGGTCGAGCTCCACGGCCCGGTCCGGGTGGTCCGCGTCGGCGATGCGGCGACGCTCGACAAGGTCCACGCCGCCTTCCTCGAGCAGCGTGCCCTGCGCTTTGAGGAAATGGGCATCCGCAACATCTTTGCCGAACCCGGTTTCATGCGCTTCTTCCGCCAGCTGGCCATCGACAGCTTCGACGAGGCGCGGCCGGCGCTGACGCTGCATGCGCTCTATGCGGGCGACGAAATCCTCGCCACCTGCTGGGGCGCCATGGCCGGCAATCATTATTCCCAATACATCAATTCCACCGCCGCCGGCCCGGCCGCCAAATATAGCCTCATGGCCGTGCTGATTGCCGAGGTGATGGACGATCTGACCCAGTCGGGCATCATCACATTCGACATGGGCCTGGGCGATTTCGAGTACAAGGTCGAGTGGACCGAGCCCGAGCCGGTCTTTCACAGCGTCATCGCGCTGACCGCCAGGGGCCGGGTCGCCGCGCGCCTGCTCGAGCAGCGCGCTGCCATCAAGCGGGTGATCAAGCAGACGCCCGCCCTCTGGTCCGCCGCCCGCGCCCTGCGCCGCCAGCTGCTGCGCTTCCGCGGCAGGCCCTGACATGAGCGCCGTCCCTTTCCTGGCGGGGTCGGATCCCGCCCCAAGGGTCACCCTGGGCGATGCCCATGCCGTGTCCCTGCCTGCCTGGCAGGCCCTGGCATCGGCCGGCGGCAATGGCTTCATGCATCCCGCCGCCCTCGCTGCCGCGGCAGAGGCCGGCGCCGATATCGTGACGCTCTGCGCCTGGCGCGGCGAGGCCCTGGTGGGCTTCTGGGCCCTCCGTCGGCGCCGGCCGCAGCCCCTCCTGCCGGTGCAGCTTGAAGCCCTGCCCTATGACTATGCCTTCCTCTCGTCGCCCCTGCTCGCCCAGGGCGAAGCCGCTGCGGTCATGCCGGCTTTTCTGGCTGCCATCGCCGCCGCCCCAGAGCTGCCCAAGGCGCTCTGGCTCAAGGATTTCGATGCCGATGGCCCGGCCCTCGCCGCGCTGGCTGCCCTGCCGCAGACCAGCATTCGCCGGCTGAGCCGCCCCGTGGCCACAAGGGAGCAGGGCATCAAGCCCAGCGGCTCCACCCGCAAGAAACTGCGCCAGCATTTCAACCGGCTGGCTGCCCTCGGTTCCGTCGACATCGTCGATCATCGCGCGCCGGAGGCAATCGGCGCCGCTCTGGACCGCTTCCTCGTGCTCGAAGCGGCCAGCTGGAAGGGCGGCAAGGGCACCGCGCTCTCCAGCAAGCCCGCCGACGCCGGCTTTGCCCGCCGCATGTTCACCGGCCTCGCCGAGACCGGCGCCGCCTCGATCATCGAGCTGCGGCTCGATGGCGCCGTGCTGGCCAGCCAGGTCCTGCTCTATTGCGGGCCGCATGCCTTCACATGGAAGATCGCCTTCGACGGCGCCTTTGCCAAATATTCGCCGGGTTCGGTCCTCGTCGACAGGCTCACCGAGACCCTGTTGGCCAGCGACATCACCCTGATCGATTCCTGCGCGCTGGACAGCGGCTTCATGGGCCAGCTCTTCAGCGGCCGCAAGACCACGGTCGATCTCGTCCTCTCGGCCACGCCGCGTCCCGGCCTGTCCTATCGCCTCGCCGCCGCCTATCAACAGGCCTATCACCAGCTGCGCCAGTGGCGCGACCAGCTACGCGCCCGCCGCTAGAAAGCAGCCAGATAAAAAAGCGGCCCGGATTTCCCCGGGCCGCTTCAATCGATCAGTCGACCAGCCTTACATGCCGATCTGCTTGGGCTTGGCCTTGTCGCGATAATAGTAGTTGGCATCCTTGCCCAGCACGAGCGAGCGGATCAGCTTGCGCAGGCCCTCGCTCTTGCGCAGCGGCGCGGCCAGCAGCGCCAGCCCCTGCACGGCGGCAACCTTGAGCCCGTCCAGCACCGGGCTGACGCCGGGCGCCTTTTGCGGGAAGCCACGGTCGCGCAACATGGAATTGGCGACATAGAGGTGGTTGCGGCGCTTCACCTCGGGCGTCTTCCAGGTAATGGCCAGCGAGATGGAATAGGTGTCTTTGGTCTTGACCCAGTGCGGCCAGATATAGGGCACGAAGACGCCCTCGCCCGGCTGCAGCTCATTGATCGTGCCCTTGGGGGCAAAGGCCTCGTCGAACTTGAGATTGCGATGCTTGGTGATCGCATGCTCGATCTGGTCTTCGCTGGCGATCGAGCGGTCACTGTTGTCATAGATGGCAAACTGCTTGTCGCCATGCACCTGCACGAAGAAATTGTCCTCGCTGTCGAGATGGAAGGGCGTGGTCGAGTTGGGCGAGGACACGAACATGAAGCCCTGGATATCGGTGAACCGGGCATCCCTGGCATTGGCAAAGCCCTGCGCCACCGCCACCGAGGCCAGGGCCTCCTCGAGCAGGGCCTTGTAGGTCGGGTGATGCTCGACGCGCTTGAGCACCATCCAGGCGCCGGCGGTCTCGATCTGCTTGATCACCTCTTCTGGGTCGAGATCGACCAGCGGCGTCGAGGACGGGTCCTGGCTGACATTGGCCTTGCCCGAATTGTATTCGATGCGGTCGCGCGGCAGCGTCTTGACCAGGTCGAGGATGGCCGGCAGCGTCAGGCGCGGATCGCCCGCCAGGCCATGGCGGATGCGAAACGGCTGGTTGGGAAACAGCGCCTTGAAGGCAGAGTCGTCGGCGGTCAGCAGCGGTGTCGTCATGTCCTGGTCTCCTTGACTGTCTTGATACGGTGCACCAGCCCCTTGAGCTGGCCGCGCAGGCCGCGTCGCGCGGCCATCAGCGCCACGATGGCGCCGGCAATGGGATCATTGGCATGGGTGGGGATCAGCATGTCGCCCACGGACAGGCGCTCGCGCCACACATGATCGATCATCGGATGCCCGGCATCGGCGGTGGAATCGACCAGCGCAATGCCCGGATCGGCCGCGAACAGCCGCGTCAGCTCCACCGTCAGCTGCACGCCGGGCGAATAGCGCGCCAGCGCCTCGTCATAGGCAATCTTGAAGAACAGGGCGCGGTTCCCCTGCTGCAGCACAATGCCCGAGGCGACAGCCCGGTCATCGACGCGCAGTTCGGCAATGGTGAAAACGCCTGCACCGGCAGCCTCGCGCGCAAAGGCGGCGTCATCTGCCCTCTGGCCCAGCCCGGTTCCCGCCTGGCCCTTCCAGCCGCGCGCTTCCAGCGCGAAGAACCGCTCCAGCGCCGCAGTCACCGCGGCCGGATCGCGCGCCACCGTGAAGGCAACCCTGCCCTCCTCTTCGAGCCGGTTGCGCAGCCTGCGCAGGTCCTTGAGTCTTTTTGAGCCGAATCCGCTCCGAAGATAGCTCTCCGCGTCCTGGCTGGCGTCGAGCGCCGCGCGCTCGTGTTCATTGTGTATCGTGGCGACCAGGCCGCGGGTCTTCATGGCGGCTGTGAGCGCCGCGAAGGCCGGTCCATCCAGTGTCATGGCGGGCAGCGAGAGCAGACGCGCCCCGACTGCTTTCGCGGCATCGATCAGCGCCCCGGCCGCCTGTTCGGCATGCGCGCCGCACAGCAGCGGCACAGTGAGTGGACTATAGGGCTGCTGGGCCACCAGCGCCGGCACCGGCAGGCGCAGCGCCGACCACGCCCAGACGACGGGCAGCAAGCCGGTAAGCCGCGTCCCGCTATGGGCGAGCAGGGCTTGTGGACTGCTTTGCTTGGGGCCACAGCCAAAGGCGGGCAGCGCATAGCCCGACGCAAAGAATGCATTGGGTTCGATGGCAGCCTCGGCCAGCCCGTCCCAGGCGGCACGGGGGACCTGGTCGAGCGGCAGCGTGCTGGCGGGGCCCGGCGTCGCGATGACCCCGGCCGGCAGATTGCCCGCGCTTTCGATCGCTGTTCCGCTCATCTCGGCCGCTTCTCCCACTCTCTCGCCTGCACAAATAGCGGGAATGGTGCAGCCATGGGCAAAAGCTTCCGACCCTGGTTAAAGCGCCATGAGCGGGAAGTCTTTACGGCATATGAACAATTGTCCGCCGGACGCCTGCCGCATGGCCCTCGCGCCGGCCTGCCACTGGCAATTTTCACCGGCATCGGCCATATAGGGGCCAATCCTACCAAACCTCAGGCGAGGCAGACTGTGAGCGGCGTGCCGTTTCTCAAGATGAACGGGCTGGGCAACCAGATCATCGTGGTCGACATGCGCGGCCGCGCCGGCCGTGTCACGCCCGAAGCCGCCATTGCCATCAATGCCACGCCCGGCACCAAGTTTGATCAGATCATGGCCATCCATGATCCCAAGGTCCCCGGCACCGCCGCCTATATCGACATTATCAATTCCGATGGCTCGCGCGCCCAGGCCTGTGGCAACGGCATGCGCTGCGTCACCCAGTTTCTGGCCTCGGAAGGTGTTCATCAGTCGTTCACCTTCGAGACCGTGGCAGGGATTTTGTTTGGCGAAGTCATGGCGGATGGGTTGATCACCGTCGACATGGGCACGCCAAAGTTCGCCTGGTACGACATTCCCCTGGCCGAGGAATTCGCCGATACCCGCAAGATCGAGCTGCAGATCGGCCCCATCGACGCGCCGGTCCTGCACTCGCCATCGGTGGCCTCCATGGGCAATCCGCAGGCCACCTTCTGGGTCAACCAGGACGTCTGGAGCTATGCGCTCGACCGCTTCGGCCCCATGCTGGAAAACCATCCGATCTTCCCCGAGCGGGCAAATATCTCGATCGCCCAGGTGCTTGCGCCAGACCGCATCATCCTGCGCACCTGGGAACGCGGCGCCGGCCTCACCGAGGCCTGCGGCACTGCCGCCTGCGCCGCCGTGGTCAACGGTGCCCGCACCCGCCGCACCGCCCGCAAGGCCACCGTCACCCTGCCGGGCGGCGACCTGCTGATCGAGTGGCGCGACGATGACCATGTCGTGCTCACCGGCCCGGCCGAGCTGGAATGGACCGGCACGCTCGACCCGGCCACAGGCGCCTGGACCCGCACCGAGGCCGCGGCCTGATGGCCGTCGAAACCCTGACATTCGGCTGCCGGCTCAATGCCTATGAAGCCGAGGTGATGAAGGCCGAAGCCGTCAAGGCGGGGCTGGAAAACGCCGTGATCATCAACACCTGCGCCGTCACCGCCGAGGCCGTCAAGCAGGCAAGGCAGGCCGTGCGCAAGGCGCGCCGCGACCATCCCGATGCCCGCATCATCGTCACCGGCTGCGCCGCCCAGACCGAGGCGCGCAGCTTTGGCGACATGCCCGAAGTCGACCTCGTCATCGGCAACAACGACAAGATGAAGGCCGCCAGCTACACCCCCATGGTGTTCGGCACCCCCCTCAACGACAAGGTCCAGGTCAACGACATCATGAGCGTGCGGGAAACCGCGGGCCACCTGATCGAGGGCATGGACGGCCGCGCCCGCGCCTTCGTCCAGGTGCAAAATGGCTGCGACCACCGCTGCACCTTCTGCATCATCCCCTTCGGCCGTGGCCCCTCGCGCTCGGTGCCCATGGGCATGGTGGTCGACCAGGTCAAAAAGCTCGTCGCCAATGGCTATCGCGAAGTGGTGCTGACCGGCGTCGACATCACCTCCTATGGCCCCGACCTGCCCGGCGCCCCGACCCTGGGCAAGCTGACCCAGTCCATCCTGCGCCACGTGCCCGACCTGCCGCGCCTGCGCATTTCCTCCATCGACTCCATCGAGGCCGATGACGCCCTCTACGACGCCGTCGCCAGCGACCGCCGCCTGATGCCGCATCTGCATCTGTCGCTGCAATCGGGCGACGACATGATCCTCAAGCGCATGAAGCGCCGCCACAGCCGCGACGACGCGCTGGCCATCGTCGGCAAGCTGCGCGCCCTCCGCTCCGACATGGTCTTTGGCGCCGATATCATTGCCGGCTTCCCCACCGAAGACGATGCGATGTTCGAAAACACCCTGCGCATCGTCACCGAAGCCGACCTGACCTATCTGCACGTCTTCCCCTATTCGCCGCGCGAAGGCACGCCGGCCGCGCGCATGCCGCAGGTCGACCCCCAGATCGCCAGAAAACGTGCAGCACGCTTGCGGCAAACCGGCAGCATGCAGCTGGCAAAACTCAGTTCTGCCCGCGTCGGCCAGGTTGAGAATGTGCTTATCGAGCGGAACGATCTCGGCCGCACCGAACAGTTCCTTCCCATTGCCGTACCCGGCACGCAACCGGGCGAATTGCTGGCCGTTCGGGTCACGGGCGTCACCTCCGATGGCCTTGTCGGCGAAGCGCTGCGCGAAGCCGCCTGATTCAGGGCACGGACCTAAAGGCATAGTATGACCGAGAAAAAGCCGGGATTCTTCAAGCGCTTGTTTGGCGGCGAAACGCCCGCCCAGCCGCCCGCGCCGCCCGAAACGCTGCCCGGGCCGACCCCGGTTCCGGAGCCCGTTGCCCCCACGCCGGCGCCACCCCCGGACCTTGTTCCCGAGGCCGAACCCGTCCCCCTGCCCGGCCCGCCCGAGACCACGCCGGACTATATCGAGGACATCGAGGAACAGGCCGCTGCGCCCGCGCAAGCCATTGAAGAACCGACGGTTTTCGTACCCCTCGACCCGCCCGCCGTGGTGGAAATCCCGCTTGAACAGCCGCGCCAGGGCTGGTTCGCCCGCCTGGCTTCCGGCCTCAAACGCTCCTCCGACCAGCTCACCGGCTCGATCACCTCGGTCTTCACCAAGCGCAAGCTCGATGCCGCGACCCTCGACGAGCTGGAAGACGTCCTGATCCAGGCCGATCTCGGCATCGAGACGGCCATGGCCATCACCGAAACGCTGCGCCGCGACCGCTTCGATCGCGACGTGACCGGCGAGGACGTCCGCGCCGTGCTGGCCGCCGAGGTCGAGAAAGTGCTGGGACCCGTGGCCCGGCCACTGGTCATCGACCCTTCGCAAAAGCCCTTCGTCATCCTGATGATCGGGGTCAATGGCTCGGGCAAGACCACCACCATCGGCAAGCTGGCGCAGAAACTGGCCGATGAAGGCCGCTCGGTCATGCTGGCGGCCGGCGACACCTTCCGCGCCGCCGCCATCGAGCAGCTGCAGATCTGGGGCCAGCGCACCAATGCGCCGGTCATCTCGCGCCCCGCTGGCGCCGACGCCTCGGGTCTTGCCTTCGACGCCGTGACCCAGGCCCGCGCCGAGGGGCGCGACGTGCTGATCATCGACACTGCCGGGCGCCTGCAAAACCGTGACGAGCTGATGAACGAGCTCGAAAAGGTCATCCGCGTCATAAAGAAGGTCGACCCCAGCGCGCCGCACGCAACGCTGCTGACGCTCGACGCCACCACCGGGCAGAATGCGCTCAAGCAGGTCGAGATTTTCGGCCAGCGCGCCGGGGTCACGGGCCTCGTGATGACCAAGCTCGACGGCACGGCGCGTGGCGGCATTCTCGTGGCCATCGCGCGCAAATTCGGCCTGCCGGTGCATTTCATCGGCGTCGGCGAAAGCGTGGGCGATCTCGAACCCTTTACCGCGTCCGAGTTTGCCCGGGCCATTGCGGGAGGCGACTAGCCGCAATCTTAACACGCTTGCGGGCTATGCCGACCTTGCAAGCCGGGGCGCTTGCCCTCACATTGCCCCTGTTGCCATTAGAGATTTGCCATGACCGAGAATGCCGAGCCGGAGATCAACTGGGACGAGCTTCGCCCCCAGCTCATCAAGATGGCACTCGAACTGGGTCCACTGGTCGTCTTCTTCATCATGAATGCGCGGGCCGACATTTTTGTCGCCACAGCCTGGTTCATGGGCGCCATGCTGATCTCGCTGGCCGCAAGCTGGCTGATCCTCAAGAAGATCGCCGTGATGCCGCTGGTTACCGGCGTCGTGGTGCTGGTCTTCGGCGGCCTGACGCTCTGGCTGCAGGACGACACCTTCATCAAGATCAAGCCCACCATCACCAATGGCCTGTTCGCCACCGTGCTGCTGGGCGGCCTGCTGTTCGGGCATTCGCTGCTGAAATATGTCTTCGGTGATGTCTACAAGCTCCGCCCCGAGGGCTGGAGCAAGCTGACGCTCAACTGGGGCCTGTTTTTCGTCGTGCTGGCCGTGCTTAACGAAATCCTCTGGCGCAACTTCCCCACCGATTTCTGGGTCGCCTTCAAGGTCTGGGGCGTGATGCCGCTGACCGTGATCTTCTCGATCAGCCAGGTAAGCCTGCTCAACAAATATGCGCCGGCGGCCGAGCCGAAGCACGTGCCGCCCATCGTGGTAGAGAGCTAGCCGAAGACGCCGATGACGACGCCGTCGATCAGCAGCACGCCAAGCAGATAGCCGCCATCGATGAGGGTCCGCGTCCAGGGCGCGCCTTCATAGCGGTGATTGATGATCATCGATGTGATGACAAAGCCCAGCCACATATGGGCACCGACGATCAGCCCATTGGTCACACTGGTTGTTTCCAGCAGGGCCGGCGTCAGCAGGGCGATGAAATAGGCCATGACGAAGAGCAGCGCCGCCGACCAGATAAACGGCGTGTAATCGTTGCCCATCGTCTCCTTTGTCTTGCCGATGGCGGCAAGCCATTGCTTTGACAGGGCCATGTACCAGGCGGCACCAAAAGCGAAGCTGGCGACGGTCGCCAGGACCACGGCCAGCCAGTTGACGGCAAAATGCGACATGTTGAACTCCCCCTAAGCACTGTTGTGCACGGGAGATATTAGCGCGTGACGGGCTGTCCTACTACGCCCCCGGCGCTATGCGACAACAGCCATTGCAATGGCCTACAGCCCGCCCATCCTGCAGATCAGGTCCCATTCTTCCGGGGACACTTTCGAGACCGAAAGCCGGGACAGCTTGACCAGTTCGAGATTGGCCAGTTCCGGCGTGGCCTTGACTGTCGCCAGGGTCACCGGCTTGGGCAGGGGCTTGACCGCTTCAACATCGACGCATTCCCACACGATGTTGCCCTTGTCATTGGGCTCGGCCGTGCTGTCGGGATGGGCCAGGGCGATCACCTTGATGATGCCCACGATCTCCTTGCCGATATTGGAATGGTAGAAGAAGGCCAGGTCGCCCAGCGCCATCGCCTTCATGTTGTTGCGCGCGGTGTAGTTGCGCACGCCATGCCACTGTTCGGGCTCGCCGCGCTTGGTCTTGGCCATCATGTCGTCGAAGGAGAAGACGTCCGGCTCCGATTTCATCAACCAATAGGCCATCGCATCACACCTTCGGAGACATGTGGTCGTAGGCCAGCCGCCAGGGCTTGATCTCGACACTGTCGAAAATGCCCTCGGAGACGAATGGGTCGGCATTGAAGATCGTCGTGGCGGCCTCGAGCGTTTCGGCTTCGATCACCACCAGCGAGCCCTCGGGCGTGCCTTCCGCATTGAGCAGCGCCCCGGCCAGCCGCAGCTGCTGACCCAGGCTGTCCAGATGCTGCAAATGCACCGGACGCACCGCCAGGCGCTTGTCGATCGTGCCCGGCCTGTCCTTGGCGATCATGGCAAACAGCATTGAAGTCAGTCCTCTCGTTTGAGCGGGCGGGCCATCAGCCCCGCCACCACTGTGGCAATATCGGCCTGGCCGCTCAAGACGGCATGCACGGCCTGGATCAGCGGCGCATCGACATCAAGGCTCCGGGCCAGCGCCTCGGCGACCGGCGTGGTGGAGACGCCCTCCGCAAGCTTGGCGCCACCGGCCATGATCGTCTCGACGGAGAGCCCCCGGCCCAGCGCCATGCCGAACTGGTAATTGCGCGACTGCACCGAGGTGCAGGTCAGCGTCAGATCGCCGAGCCCCGCCAACCCGGTGAGCGTGCTGGCCGAGCCGCCCATGGCCGAGACCATGCGTGCCATCTCGGCAAAGGCCCGGGCAATCAGCGCCGAGCGAGCCGACGCGCCAAGTTCTGCGCCTTCAATGGCGCCACAGGCCAGTGCGTAGACATTCTTGAGCGCGCCGGCGATCTCCACCCCGATGCGGTCATCGGCGGCATAGGGCCGAAAGCTCGGGCCGGCCAGGGCCGCCGCAAGCATCGAAGTATCGCCGGCATCGTCCCCTGCCAGCGTCACAGCGGTCGGCCGACCGGCCGCCACATCGGCCGCAAAGCTGGGGCCGGACAGCACATAGGGAACGGCGTCGGGCGCCATGTCGGCGAGGATTTCGCTCTGCCGGTCGAGCGTACCGGTTTCAAGACCCTTGGCCGACAGCACCACCGGCTTGCCGGCAAGTAGCGCCGGATCGAGCGCCCCCAAGGCGGCCCGGCTCGACTGCGCCGGTACGGCGAGGATGACGAAATCTGCCATGCCGGCCTGCATGGTGGCAAAAATGGCTTCGTGCAGGCGCTGCTCGCCCAGATAGCTGCGATTGGTCCGCGCGCTGTTGATTTCCGCGACCTGTGCGGCGTCGCGCGCCACCAGCGATACCTGCCGGCCCGCCATGGCTGCAGCCTGCGCCAGGGCCGTGCCCCAGGCGCCTCCGCCAATAACGCTGACTGATTCAAGCCGCATCGGGCGCTATCCTCATGTCGTCGAGATCCAGCGGCCAGCGCGGACGCGCGGTGAAATCGAGCCCATCCTGCGCCCCAAGCGCAAAGCGCTCGGCCCCCGCCCAGGCGACCATGGCGCCATTGTCGGTGCAAAGCGCGATCGGCGGTACCATGAGCGTCGCGCCAGCCGCAGCACAAACCGCCTGCAATGCCGCGGCAATGGTCCGGTTGGCGGCAACGCCGCCGGCCACGACCAATTGCATCTTCTGGCCGGGATAGTCGGCCGCAAGCCGCTCCAGCGCCTGGCGCGATCGCGTCGCCACCACATCGGCCACCGCCTGCTGGAAGCTCGCGGCAATGTCGGCGACATCCTGGTCGCTCAGTGGCGCCAGCGCCTCCGCCTGGAGGCGCACCGCCGTCTTGAGACCGGAAAAGGAGAAATCGAGCCGTGCCTCGCGCAGCAGCGGCCGCGGAAACTTGAACCGCTTGGCATCGCCTGACTTGGCGATCTGCTCGACCGCCGGACCGCCGGGATGACCAAGGCTGAGCAGCTTGGCGACCTTGTCGAAGGCCTCGCCCAGCGCATCGTCGATCGTCGTGCCCCAGCGCTCATAATCGCCCACGCCCCGCACCAGCACGAACTGGCTGTGTCCGCCCGACACCAGCAGCATCAGGTAGGGAAATTGCACGCCATCGGTCAGTCGCGCCGTCAGGGCATGGGCCTCGAGGTGATTGACCGCGATCAGTGGCTTGCCCAGCGCCGCGGCAAGCGCCTTGGCGGTGGTGAGACCCACCAGCACGCCCCCAATCAACCCCGGACCGGCTGTCGCCGCAATGGCGTCGACATCGGCCAGGTCGATCCCCGCCTCCCGGCAGGCCTGGGTGATGATATGGTCGAGCCAGGTGACATGGGCCCGCGCCGCAAGCTCGGGCACGACGCCGCCGAATGCCGCATGTTCATCGAGCTGGCTGCGCACCACATTGGAACGAATCGTTGCCCTGCCGGATTGGTCGCGCATGACCACGGCGGCCGCGGTTTCGTCGCAGCTGGTCTCTATGCCGAGGATGATCGCTGGCGCTTGCCCGGTCACGACGAACTGGTTACTCCCTGAGAGTGTCTCTGCCTACTATAGGACGTTCCGACATTGCAATCGCCAGCTCCCTTCGCCCGCATCGGAACCCGTGGCAGCCCCCTGGCGCTGGCGCAAGCGCGCCTGCTGCGCCGCCTGCTGGGCGCGGCCCATGGGGTGGCCGAGGATGACATTGCCATTGAGGTGATCTCCACCGGCGGCGACCGCAGCCAGGCCAGCAATGCCAGCCTGACCGAGATCGGCGGCAAGGGCCTATTCACCAAGGAAATCGATGAGGCCATGCTGGCCGGTCGCATCGATATCGGCGTGCATTCCAGCAAGGACGTGGCGACGCGCCTGCCCGAGGGCATCATGCTGGCCGCCTTTCTCGAGCGCGAGGACGTGCGCGACGCCTTTCTGTCCGTAAAGGTGCAGAGCCTCGACCACCTCGCCGAACGGGCAAGGTTCGGCACCTCCTCCATCCGCCGCGCCGCCCAGGTGCTGCGGGTCCGCCCTGATCTGGAAATCGTCCCCTTCCGCGGCAATGTCGGCACGCGGCTGCAAAAGCTGCTCGATGGGGTTGCAGATGCCACCATGCTGGCCATGGCCGGGCTCAACCGGCTGGGCGAGGGACACCGCGCCACGGCCCTGCTCGATCCCGAAATCTTTATGCCGGCGCCCGCCCAGGGCGCCATCGGCCTTGCCGTGCGCAGCGATGATGCGCGCATGGCCGGTCTGGTCGAAGCGCTCGACCACGCCCCTACGCACACCACAATCACCGCGGAGCGCGCCATGCTGGCCGTGCTGGACGGCTCCTGCCGAACCCCTGTGGGCGCCCTGAGCCGGCTCGACAACGGCTCCCTGACCCTCAAGGGGCAGATTCTGAGCCTTGATGGCAAGACCGCCTTCTACAGTGCGGCCACGGGGACTGATCCCGAGTCACTCGGCCGCCAGGTGGGCGAGGATCTGATCGCCCAGGCCGGCACCGAATGGCTGGCGCAATGGGCGAGCCTCTGATGCGGATGCTGGTGACCCGACCCGAACCGGATGCGCAATCGACACTGGCGCGATTGGACGCGCTCGGCATCGAGGCGATTGCCGCGCCGGTTATGGTGCGGCAAACACTGGAGGCCAGCCTGCCGCCGCCCGACGGCTTCACCGCCATGGTGCTGACCAGCGCCAATGCCGTCCGCGCGCTGGTCGATCGGGGCGTGGCCGGCGACTATCACCATCTGCCGGTCTTTGCCGTCGGCGACCGGACGGCACTGGAAGCGACGGAAGCCGGCTTTCTCCGGGTCAGCAGCGCGGCTGGAGCTTTCCAGGACCTGGTCAATGCCATGACCATTGCGCGCGTACCCGGCCCGATCTTCTACCCTACCGGCAAGCACCAGAGCGCCGACCTCGCCAAGGCCCTGGCGCCCTCCGGCGTGATGGTAGCGACGGCCAAGGTCTATGAAATGGTGGCCGTCGACGCCCTGCCCGAGACGGTGCTGACCGGTCTCGCCGACGGCAGGCTGGGCGCCGTGCTGGCCTATTCCCGCCGCACCGCCGAAATATTTGCCGCACTGACGCAGGCGCTTCAAGCCCCGCAGCGCCGGCGCCTTGCCATGCTGTGCATGAGCGAAGCGGTGGCCGAGCCGCTGCTCGAAGCCCGCTTCAACCGCATCAGCCTGGCCGACCGGCCTGACGAAGACGCAATGATGGCGCTGGCTTTGGCTTTTGCGCGCGAGCAAACTGGGCCATGATCGGCTCCAACAAGAGGATACCCTGCGATGGCGGACACCCCGGGAAACGATCCTAAGCCGACAGGCGCCAAGCCGGCCGATGCCAAGCCCGAGGTGAAGTCCGGCGCGGTCAAGCCGCCTGTGCTGGACCTCAAGGCCCGTGAGAGCGGCGCCAGCACCGGTGCGGACAAGCCCGAAGCCAAGCCGGCCGACGCGACCGCGACCGCCAAACCCAGGCCCGCCGACAAACCGGTGACGACCACTGCGCCGCAGCGCGGGTTTCCGTTCGCGGCAACCCTGGCCGGCGGCGTACTCGGCCTTGCGGCAGCCTATGGACTGGCCTGGTTCGGCCTCTGGCCCACAGCGCCGGCAGTGGCGCCGCCGGCCGATCCGCGCCTGGCCAGCTTTGCCACCGCCATTCCCGAACTGGAAACGGTGACCCAGACCACCCAGGCGGAGCTGGCCACCCTCAACCAGCGCATCGGCGCGCTGGAAACAGCCGAACCCGCCGCCGCAGCGACAACAGCCGCACCGGTCGACCTCAGCACGATCGAAGCCGACATCGCCGCGCTGACCCAGCGCATCGATTCGGTCTCGGCCCCCCCAGCAGATACCGGCGTCGATGCGCTGCGCACCGAGCTGGCGGCCCTCGATGCGCGCCTCGCCGAGCTGGCGGCACGCCTCGGCACCGCCGAGGCCGGATTGCGCGACCTCGACACCACCGTCACCGAGACGTCAGCCACCCTGGCCAGCCAGCCCAGTGATATCGGCGCGGTGCTGCAGCTGCCGCTGATCCTTTCCGGCTTCGAGACCGCCTTTGCGACCGGCCGGCCCTTCGAAACCGAGCTTTCCGCCCTGCGCGCCGCCGTGCCGGACGCCGCCATTCCCACCGCCATCGCCAACAATGCCGCAACCGGGCTGACCCGTCCCGACATCATCGCCAGCCGCTTTGCGGAGGTTCTGCCCGCCATGCTGGCCGGGCGCCCTGTCGATGCCACCGAACAATGGCAGGACGGCGCGCTCGACTGGTTCCGTTCGGCCATTGCCCTGCGTCCCACCGGCGAGATTGAGGGCGACAATCCCGAAGCGGTGATGTCGCGGCTCGAGGGCGCCATTGCCCGGCGCGACTTCACCACTGCGGAAACCCTCCTGGCCAGCTTGCCGGAGCCCATGCTTTCCGCGGCCGCAGACGTGCCCCCTCTGGTCGCCAGCCAGGCCGAGGCCGCCCGTTTCCTTGACACACTGCGCGCCAGCGCCCTGTCCGGCGAGGCCATGCAATGATCCGTCTTGCCTCCTGGATTGTCGGCAGTCTCGTCATCACCGCCCTCGTGGCCTGGATGATATCTCTGCCCGGCACGCTGACGCTGGAAGTGGCCGGCTATCGTATGCAGCCGCGGCTGGGTGCCGCGGTCTTTATGTTCATCCTGATCGCCATGGTCGTCATCGTCATCTGGACCGTGATACGCCGCATCCTGTCGACGCCGGGCACCCTGGCCCGCCGCAGCCGTGAACGCCGGCGCGAGCAGGGCGTGGAAGCCCTTTCAGATGCGATCATCGCCTTGCAGGCTGGCGACCCGGCGCGCGCCCGCAGTCTCGCCCGCGACGCGCAGGCCCGCCTGCCGGCCAATGCCGCCGCGCGCCTGCTCGAAGCCCGCGCCGATCTGGCGCTGGGGGACATGCCGGCGGCGCGCGAGCACTACCGCGCCCTCATCGCCAGTGAAAAGACCGCCGTGGCCGCCCTGACCGGCCTTTACGACCAGGCACGCACCCAGAATAGGCCAGAAGCCGCGTTGACCTTCGCGCGCAAGGCGCTGGCGCTGGCGCCCGGCAATGGCTGGGCTGCGGATGCCGTCTTCGACGACCTGACCCGGCGCGGCCAATGGGCCGAGGCCGTAGCCATGGTCAATGTCGAACAGGCCACCAATCGCGAGGACCGCGCCCGCAAGCGGCGGCGCCAGGCGGTCATCGAGACCGCCCGCGCTCGAGAGGCCGAGACCAGTGATCCCCTGGCGGCGCTTGACCACGCCCTGACAGCGCTGAAGCTGCTGCCTGATTTCGTCCCGGCAGCGCTCATTGCGGCGCGCATCCACATCAATCGCGGCGAGACACGCAAGGCGATGAGCCTGCTTCGCCGCATCTGGCGCGCCACCGGGCATCCCGACGTGGCCGCGCTCTATGCGCATGCCCAACCCGGTGCTTCGGCGGTGGAACGACTCAAGCGCCTGGGCGAAATCATCGAGGCCCCGCCGCCGCACCGCGCGGCCGGCATGGCGCTGGCCCGTGCCGCGATCGATGCCTATGACTGGCCACTGGCGCGCCAGGCACTGGCGCCATTTGCCGGCTCGGACGCTACCCAAGGCGTCGCCAGCCTGATGGCGGAAATCGAGGAAGGCCAGAGTGGCGATCAGGGCAAGGCTCGCGAATGGCTGGCCCGCGCCGTGCGCGCCCCGCGCGATCCCGCCTGGACGGCCGATGGCCTGGTCAGCGACGAATGGGAGCCGATCTCCCCCGTCACCGGCAAGCTCGATGCGTTTGAGTGGAAGGTACCGGTAGCCATCACCGGCCGACCGCTGCCCAACCCGGCCCAGCCGCAATTGCCGGCCGAAGCGCCCTTGCCTCTTGCACCGGCCACAAACCCGACGTAAAAGGCGACCCGTTGCCGCTTTAGCTCAGTTGGTAGAGCACATCATTCGTAATGATGGGGTCAGGTGTTCGAGTCACCTAAGCGGCACCATTCCCCAATCACTAGACGCGCTCGGTTTCGGCCAGCACCCGTTGCTGGTGCGCCTGGCGCGCTGTCGGCCCGATGGCGGGCACGCTGCGACCCGTTGCGCCGAACAGCACTTCGCGCTCCTGCTGCGTCGACATGAAGAACGGGAAGCGGTCCATGATGCGGTCATAGATGACCGGCACGCGGGCGCCATAGAGACATACCGGAAACGTCAGTTCGCCCCAGTACCCGATGCCGGCCATCTGCTCGAGGCCAAACACCCTCTTGTAGAACGGCCCGTGCTCGGGCCGGACCGAGGAGATGCAATAGGTGGCGTTGAAGTGCTCGCAGGCCATGACCGCCATGCGCAGCGTGAGATAGGGCAAGGCTGGGAATTCGAGCGAAGCGTCATGATCGGCGGTGAACCGGCTCGGATCCACATAGCTGCCACCGCCATCGATGATGGCACCCAATACATCCGGCCAGATCTTGCGGCTGGGCGAGATCGGCTCGGCCGCGCTGACGACATGCAGGCGGATCGAACTCACCAGCCGGTCGTCGATATAGACGCCGAAGCAGTAGCAGTTCGGCGCGTCGTCATAGGCGTCGCGGGTGATCTGCTGGGAATTGACGGGGATGAAGTTCTCGCGCCGATAGGCCTCGTAGCGGAGCCGGTAGACCGGGTCGAACTGCTCATCCACCGATACACGCCTATATTGCACACGATCGAGGAGGTCGATGAGAGTCAGGGCAAACCGCGAGGTGGCGCTGCCCCTGTCAATAACGGCACTCATGCAATTGCCCCTGAAATAGTCACGGGCACATTAATGTTTTGTTAGCCATAACGGGACCGCTAAATTCGAGCTGTGTCCCGCCCGGGAATCCTCCCACCGGCGAAAATTATTCAATTACAATGATGTAACGGGATTAACCATGCCGACGGTTTGTCGCGGCCTGATAGGTCTCGGCATTGAGACGACTGATGAGCTCGCTGATATCGCGCTCGGGCAGCGGTCGGCTGAAGTAGTAGCCCTGTACCTGCTGGATCTGGGTATGCGCCAGCATGGTCTCGAGCTGCGCTTCGGTCTCCACCCCTTCGGCGATGACCGTGAGATCGAGATCGCGGCCCAGCCTGGCCACATTGGCCAGCAGGCGAAGCGAGCGCGGATTGCTGGCAATGTCGGCAACAAAGGACCGGTCGATCTTGAGCTTGGTGAAGGGCAGCGCGTTGAGATAGCTCAGCGAGGAATAGCCGGTGCCGAAATCATCGAGGGCAATGGCAATGCCTTTCCGGGCCAGGTCGGTCAGCACGCGCTGGGCGATTTCGCGCTCCTCGATGACGGCGGTCTCGGTAACCTCGATCTCGAGTCGCGACGGAGGCAGGCCCGACATTGCCAGGGCCCGGTCGACCAATACGGACAGATCGGCGGCACGGAAATCACGCGCCGAAATATTGACCGCCACGGCGACGTCGGCCGGCCAGCGGCTGCATTGCTGCGCGGCCCTCTGGATCACCCATTCGGTGATTTCGGAGATCAGGCCCATCTCCTCGGCCAGCGGAATGAAGGTGGATGGCGGAATGCTGCCCAGTTCGGGGTGGTTCCAGCGCGCAAGCGCCTCACAGGTCACCACCTTGCGGGTGGCAATGTCGAGCAGGGGCTGGAAAGCCAGGGTCAGCTCACCCGCATGGACCGCATCACGCAGATCGTTCTTGAGGCGCTGGCGATAGTGATAGTCGATATCCATCTGGGCATGGAAGATCTGGCTGCGGGCCTTGCCGTCGCCCTTGGCTGAATAGAGCGCCAGATCGGCCTTGGTCATCAGATCATCCACCGGCTCGGACGCCACCGAGCTAGTGGCAACGCCGACGCTGACCGAAACCGAAAGCGTGAGCCCGTCCAGTTTGAACGGATTGGTGAAGGCCGCCAGGATGGCCGCCGCATCGGCCCGCGCCTGCTCGGCATCGCCCACCGTGCCGCGATAGATGACGAATTCGTCGCCGCCCAGACGGGCCAGCACGGCTTCGGCCGGCAGGGTCCGGCGCAGACGGCCTGCCACCTGCACCAGCAGGTCATCGCCCACGATATGGCCGAACGTGTCGTTGACATGCTTGAAGTCATCCACGTCGATGATCATCAGCGAGACCAGCCGCTCCCGCGCGCCGGGCAGGCGGCGGGACGCCATATCCTCACCGGCCAGCTCGCCGAAATAGGTTCGGTTTGGCAGATTGGTCAGCGTGTCGTGGCGCGCCATGAAATTGATGCGCTCTTCGGAGGCCACCCGTTCGCTGATGTCTTCAAACAGCAGCACACAGCGTTCGCGGCGCGAACTGACGGTGACTTCATAATAGCGATTGCCCGGCAGGCAGAGCAGGACCTTGCCTGCCCCGCGCGTGCTGATGAGATCGGCCAGCCGGTCGACCGTCGTTCGGGGCAAGGCCCTGGCATCGGCGAGGTCGGCCAGCACCGAACCGAAGGGGCGCCCGACCAGTTCGGGCAGGCCGACCAGTGCAAACAGCCGCGTCGCCCGTTCATTGGCGACCGAAATGACGCCGCGCTCGTCGAGCATGCACAGGCCGTGCTCAAGAGTCGTCATGGCCATATCGAGTTCCGCGGCGAGCCGGGACGCTTCGACCCTGCCATGCACCGCACTGAGCAGAATGGAGCGGATATCGCCGGCCAGCTTGCGGAAGCTGGCCAGCATCACGATGAGCAGCGCCGCCAGAACGGAGTGATAGATATCGCCATTGAGGAAGAAGCCGATCGACATCGGCACGATCACGCCCAGCATCTGCAGGGCGACCAGCCGATCAAGGCCAAAGTTGCGGGCACAGATGCCCACCATCACCGCGATCGACAGCGAGACGCTGGCCAGCTCGGCGAAGGGGTCATTGACCAGCACCATGGCGAACAGGCACCAGAACCCATAGACCAGTGCCAGGGCGCTGCCCGACGCCACGGCACGGTTTTCCCACTGCTCGGCCGCCGCGGCATCGTCATTGTCGATGGCCGCCTTCCAGAAGGCGCGCATGTTGAAATAGCGCACCAGGCCGATGACCACGAAGGCGAAGGCAATGACATAGAGGGGCCCGGACTGGGCTTTGTAGGCGGAGAGCCCGGCCGTGAAGGCGCTGGCAAAGGCGCCAGCCAGCATCGCCCGCCGGTCGCCATAGACCGAGCGGATGATCGACACATAGTCGAGAGCCGGCGTTGTCTTCCGGGCTGAGGTAAACACCCAATTCCCCTTTTTTCGGGCCCATGAGAGCGCTTCAAGGCATTAAGAACGCCTTGCCATGCTCCTCCAACGTACCGGACTCAGGAGTTTTCCCAATGGCAAGGTGAATGCCAAATTAATGAAATTGCTGGCGTTTCATCCTGTCGGACGTAGACCGGCCTGTTCCGCCTTGAGTTCCATGATCGCGGCGGCCGGGGTCATCGTCGGATCGTTCCAGTAGTGATTGGCCACATCCCACACGGCCGTGACCCAGGCCTGCGACGCCGTCAGATGCGGTGTCGGCAGGGCGAAATCGGGCCGGTCCAGCGCAGCAAGCACCTTTTGCGAACAGCGGTCGATGGCGGTATGGGCATCGAGGCGAACCGGCGTTGAGCCCTTGACGGCTGCAAAGCGGGTCTGGATGGCCAGATCGACCGTCGCGTCGGCAAAGGCCCGGCCCGCCGCCTCTTCCTCGGGAGTGCTGCCGGCCAGCACGCCCCAGCTGTCGACGGTAACCGGCAGGTGAGCGGCGCCGGGCACGAAGCGGCAGCCAAAATCGACGCCCTCGTTTTTGCCAGCGGCATGCCATTCACCCTTCATCCAGTCGCCCTGCAGTTGCAGAAGCGCCTGCCCGTTGATCACCATATTGGTGGCGACGTTCCAGTCGCGGCTCAGGGCCTGGGTATCGGCAAGCTGCTGGAAGCGCCGCAGCCAGACAAAGACATCGATCATGCTGTCATCATCGAGCACAGCAGGCTCAACGGTCTGTCCATACAGTCCGGCATAGACCTCCGGAGCGCCGAGGCTGGCCACCAGGGCATGCGTCAGGTAGCCGACCTGCCAGCGCTGGGCGCCCAGCGCGATAGGCTGGAAGCCTGCGGCCCGCACGGCGCCGAAATCGGCCCACATATCCTCGAGCGAGGTCCAGCCTTCAGGGTCGATGCCAGCCGCCTCGGCCACTGCCCGGCTGTAGTAGATCATGGCATCGGCATGGATGGTGGCCGGTGTCTTGACGATGGCGCCGTCGATGGTGATCGCCTCGCGCACCACGGCCGGCAACTGCTCAAGGACGCCGCTGGCGGTGAACTGCTCGTCGAGATGCAGCACCTTTCCACCGGCCTCGAGCGCCCGGTAGATATCGGGCTGCGATTGCAGGAACACATTGGGTGTGGCCCCGGCCTCGATCAGCTCGAGCACGGTGATGTCGCCATCGGCATCATGCGGAATGGCCAGCGGCACCCAGTTGAGGCCACTGGCTTCCACCGACTCGCGCAACACGTTGAGCGCTGCAAGTTCGGTGGGAGAATCCCAGTTGTGATAGACGACGATGTCGGCGGCGCTGGCCGCAGGAATGGCAAGGGTGAGGGCAAGGAGATGGTGGGCAAGTCGTCGGGTCCACACCACTCGCTCTCCTCCACCGCGGATATGAAGGCAGGATCGCCTGTTGCCGGTCCGGCTCTGGGTCGAACGGAGGCTTGCAGCGCAAGCTTGCGACCAAACTGCTTGCCAGCACGTTAATAACCGCCCCGGAAGCGTCGCCAGGCGAGTTTTCGGGTTATGAATAATCCGGTTGGAATAGGTGACAGCATGGTCGAAAAGCTCAGCGGCAAGGAACGGGAGACGGGCCTGGCCAGCCTTAATGGTTGGATCTATCACGAGGCGGATGATGCCATTGAGCATGTCTTCAAGTTCAAGGACTTCTCCGAGGCCTTCGCCTTCATGAGCCGGGTAGCGCTGGCGGCCGAGAAGGCCGGCCACCATCCCGACTGGTCCAACAGCTACAATAGCGTCACCATTCGCCTGTCGACGCATGATGCGGGCGGTCTCAGCGCCAAGGATATTGCCCTGGCCCAGGCGATCGACAGGATCATCGCCTGACCAGCCACTCAATAGAAATTGCGGCCACCCGGCAGCGCCGCATAGGCTTGCCGCCGGGCCCGCTCCACTTCGAGCAATGCAGGCCTGTCGCGCCCGGGCTGCGGGCCGGAACGGCCTTCATCGCCCCGCGCCAGGACGCGGTCACCAATATCAAGACCATGCGCCAGATCGAGCAGGTGGCTGGTCATGTCGGTCAACTGCTCGGCAATGATGTGAACGACCAGCCCTTCGCGCTGCAGCTGCCCGCGCACCGCCAGCATGCGCGCCCCCAGCACCGTCTTGCGATTGGCCTCGAACACTTTGGGCCAGATGACGATATTGGCAATGCCGGTCTCGTCCTCAAGCGTGGCAAAGATCACCCCGCTCGCCGTGCCGGGGCGCTGGCGCACCAGAACCAGGCCCGCCACCTCGATGCGGCTGCCCGGCCTGACCTGCATGAGCTGGTCCGACCGGGTGATGCGGCGCGCATCGAGCAGCGGCCGGATGAACTGCAAGGGATGCCCCTTGAGCGAAAAGGACAGCGTCGAATAGTCGTGGATCACTTCCTCCCCCGGCAGCATGCGGGGCAGGCCGGCTTCGGCGTCGCGGGCCGTTTCGACCGCGCCGGACGCCTGGAACAGCGGCAGCGTATCGGCCCCATGCGTGCCGATCAGCCCCTTGACCGCCCACAGCGCCTCGCGCCGCGACAGACCCAGTGAGGCAAAGGCATCGGCGCGGGCAAGCTTTTCCAGCGTCGCTATCGGCACGCCGGTTCGCAGCCACAGGTCGCGCACCGAGTCGTAACCGGCGCCGCGCCGCGCCACGATGATATTGATGTCGGCTTCCGGCAGGCCGACGGCCTGGGAAAAGCCCAGCCGGATCGCCTTGTTGGAATGGATGTCGGCTGCCATTTCGGCATGCTGGGGCCACAGATGGTCGCGCGTCCAGCGAATGGCGCCATGGGGATAGCAGCTGTCTTCCAGCACGCATTCGAGATCGGACAGGTTCACGTCCACGGCCAGCACCTCGACGCCATGCTCGATGGCATCGCGGATGATCTGGCTGGGCGCATAAAAGCCCATGGGCTGAGAATTGAGCAGGGCGCAGGCAAAGACATCCGGGTAGTGGCATTTGAGCCAGCACGAGGCATAGACCAGCAGGGCAAACGAGGCCGCATGGCTTTCAGGAAAGCCATATTCGGCAAAGCCCTGGATCTGCGCGAAGCTGGCCTTGGCGAAATCGAGATCATAGCCATTGGCCACCATGCCCGCGATGAACTCGTCGCCGAACTGGGCGATCTTTCCCGTCCGGCGCCAGGCAGCCATGGCGCGGCGCAGCTGGTCTGCCTTGCCGGCCGAAAAGCCGGCGCCGACAATGGCGATCTGCATCGCCTGCTCCTGGAACAGGGGAATGCCGAGGGTGCGGTGCAGGACGGCCTTGAGCGCTTCGCTGGGATACTTGACCTCTTCCAGGCCCTGCCGGCGCTTGAGATAGGGATGGACCATGCCCCCCTGGATGGGACCGGGCCGGACAATGGCCACCTCGATGACGAGGTCGTAGAAGGCCTGCGGCTTGAGCCGGGGCAGCATGGACATCTGCGCCCGGCTTTCGATCTGGAACACCCCGATCGTGTCGGCGCGATGGGTCATGGCGTAGACCCGCTCCCTGGCAAATGGTCCCTTGCCATTTTCCTCAGCCAGCAATTCGGTCAGCGCGGGCTTTTTGCCGTAATGCACCTGCATCAGCTCGAAGCCGCGCCGCAAGCAGCTGAGCATGCCCAGCGCCAGCACGTCGACCTTGAGGATGGCCAGGGCATCGATATCGTCCTTGTTCCACTCGATGATCTGCCGGCTTTCCATCGCCGTCTTGCCGATGGGCACGAGGCTTTCCAGTGAATCGCGGGTGATCACGAAGCCGCCGACATGCTGGGACAGGTGGCGGGGAAAGCCGCGCAGGACTTTGACCACTTCGAACATCTGCGCCAGCGTCGGATCATCGGGGCTGAGGCCGATCGACGTCAGTTCGGCCAGGCCCAGCCTGGACCCCCAGCCCCAATGCAGCTGGTTGAGCGCGGCCACGATATCGTCCGAGACGCCGAACACCTTGGCGGTCTCGCGAATGGCGCTCTTGGAGCGATAGGAAATGACATTGGCCGTCAGCCCGGTGCGCTTGCCGCCATACTTCTGGTAGACATATTGCATCACCTCCTCGCGCCGCTCATGCTCGAAATCGACGTCGATATCGGGCGGTTCGTCGCGCTCGGTCGAGATGAAGCGGCCAAACACCAGATTGGCGTTTTCCGGATCCACCTCGGTAATCTCGAGGCAGAAGCAGACCGTGGAATTGGCGGCCGAGCCGCGCCCCTGGCACATGATCCTGCGCTCGTTGCGCGCAAACATCACGATGTCATGCACGGTCAGGAAATAGGCGGCATAGCCCTTGTAGCCGATGAGGCAGAGCTCGGACCACAGGCTGCGCTTGAGCTTGTCCGAAAGCCCATCCGGATACCGCTTGGCCGCCCCGGCCCAAGTCAGGCGCTCCAGGGTCTGCTGCGCCGTTTCGCCCGTGCCGACGGTTTCCTCGGGATAGTTGTATTTGAGCTGATCGAGCGAGAAGCCGATGCGGTCGATGAACCGCGCGGTTTCGGTAATGGCATCGGGATGCTCGCGAAACAGCCGGGCCATTTCGCCGGCGGGTTTGAGGTGGCGCTCGGCATTGGCGGCAAGCCGGAAGCCGGCACTGTCCAGCGTCAGGTGCTCGCGGATGCAGGTCACCACATCCTGCACCATGCGGCGGTTGGGCTCGTGATAGAGCACGTCATTGCTGGCAATCATGGCCGCCCGGTGCCGCTTGGCCATCTCGTCGATCCGGTTGAGGCGGGCGCGGTCCTGCCCGTCAAAGCGCAGCGAACCGGCGATCCAGACCTGGCCGGGCGCCCGGCTGGACAGGCTGTCGAGCGTCTTCTCGGTCATCCCCCAGTCGGCCTCATCCGGCACGAGGATGAAGAGCTGCCCCTGGGCATAGTTTTCCGGCGGCCCCTGTTCGAATTCCGACGGATCGCCCGAGCCGAACAGGTCGCCGAAATGCAGCACCGGCTTTCCCTTCTCGCCGCGCTGGTTGGCCACGGTCAAAAGCTTGCAGAGCCGGCCATAGGCGAGCCGGTCCGTGGGATAGGCGATGATGTCGGGCGTTCCATCGGCAAAGCAGAGACGCACGCCCACCAGATAGCGGAAGTCGGCAAAGCGCGTCATGTCCCGGTCGCGCGCGGTGACATAGCCCCGCACCACTCCGGCAAAGCTGTTGCGATCGGTCACCCCGAGGGCCGTCAGCCCCAGATACATGGCGGCCGTTACCAGCTCTTCGGGGGAGGAGCCGCTATGCAGGAAGGAGAAGTTGGTGGTCGATATCAGCTCGGCAAAGGCCGGCGCCGGCGGGCGCGGACGGACCCGCTCCTGGGGCTGGAGCCGGACAATCTCGCTCATGCGAAAAACCCGTGCAGATACCAGCGCGTCTCGCCATAGAGGCCCTCCCGGTAAATCCAGAAGCGGCGGCCTTCGGCATCCTCGGCATTGTAGTAATCCCGCGTCATGCCATCGGGATCGAGCAGCACCAGATTGGGAATATAGGGCGGCTGTTCCGGCTTTTCGCCCGGCTCGGGCGGCTTGGGCATATGCGGCGGCACAAGTTGCAGCCGCTGCCCGCTGCGCCACCATTCCGCACCCAGCCGTTCCGGTCCCGACGCCTTGACCAGCCGATAGCCGACCCGCCGCCAGATCATGGAAGCCGGCAACCCGTCGGGCACTTCGGCATTGATGGCGACCAGCTCAGGCCGCGGCAGGAGGCGCAGCGGCCGCACCAGGTCCATCGGCGGGCGCACCGATGCAGTCGGGACATGCGCGAGGGCCGGCACCAGCCGCGCCGCCCGCTCGGGAACGTGGCTCTGGACGAACTGGGTGCGCAGCACGGCCAGCGTGCCCAGCCGGCTGCTGATCCGGTCATGCAGCTGGTCAAGATCCTCGGTGCCGTCCTGGCTGGCAAAGGCGCCCAGCTGCACCGCATCGAGCTCGCCCATCGAACTCACCGCCAGCCGGATCATGTCGATGCCAAAGCCCGCATCATATTCGCCTTCGAGACGCTCTGAGCGGTTGGAGAAGAGCTTGGTGATGTGCTCGGGATCGCGCGTCAGGCGGGCCGAATTGACCGAAAGCGACATCACCTTGTGGTCGACGCGATAGAGAAACAGGTGAAACGCCTGTCCGCCCAGGCCTTCCGCCTCGAGCCGTATGGCAAGCTGGATGGCCAGGTCATGCGCCGTCATCAGCACATCATCCATCAACCCGATCGGATCGACAAAACGTCGTTCCGCATAGCGTTCGGCAATGGGCAGGCGCGGCGTCATGCGTTCTTCCAGCAGACCCAAGGCCTGGTCCAGCCGCTCCAGCAGCGACAGGCCGAAACGGGCCTGCAGCGGCTTGCGCTCGCGTGGCCGCAGCTGGCCGATGGTCTTGAGCCCCATCTGGTTCAGCCCCGCGATCTGGGTTTCGCTCAGCCGCAGGGCATTGACGGGCAAGGCATCGAGGATGGTCCCGAGATCGGCCGCCTCCACCACCTGGCTGCGCGCGAAATGGCTGACCGCCCAGGCCGCCCCGATCGTCGGCGCAATGGCGCCGGCAACCGTGTAGCCAATGTCGCGCAACCGCGTCAGCAGCAGGCGCAGCATGGCCCTCTCGCCGCCAAACAGATGCGCCACCCCGGTAATGTCGAGCACCAGGTCACCAAAGGCACTGGCATGGCTCATGACGGCGACCAGCGGGCTGGCATTGGAGTGCCAGTCGGCAAAATCGGCAAAGACCGCCTCCAGCAGCGGCCGGTCGATCTCGCGCACCACCAGGTCGGGCACCATGGCCCGCGCATCGGCCAGGTTCTGCCCGACGCTGAGCCCCGCCTGGCGCGCTTCGGCATCCACCGCCGCCAGCCGCAACCCGCCCTTGATGCGCTCATAGAGGACCAGCGGACCCTTGAGCTGGCGATCAAGCCGTTTCAGGCAATCGGTCGGCCAGCTGGGCAGGAACAGCACCAGGTAGCGCCGGCTGGGCAGCAATCCGGTTTGCATGGCGGCGTGCAGCATCGCGTGTTGTGAATCCATCTTTGGTCCAGCCCAGAAGCCATTCGGTTTGCTGTTTGCGCAGAACGCCCTTCTCCAGCTGCGCCCGCCAGCGCGGCGCTCCCGGGGCGAGCGGATCAAAGCGCTTGCGGGCGCTCGATGTGGGCACGAGGCGCCAGCGCAGATGGGCGGCGCTGGCTTCGCGCAAGAGGCCATAGCGCAGCAGGAAGATCGAGCAGCCCCGACTGGCAGCCCGCATGCTCAGGCGCCGGCTGACCGTGAAATCGAGGATTTTCGCATGCCCGGCTATGTCGGCCACCACGGCGGCGACGGCCTTGCAGGCCAGGGCTTCTTCGGCCGCCCAGAGCAGCTCCATCATATTGGCGGCCCGCACCAGCACCAGCGCATCGGGATCAAAGCCGAAGCTGAGCACGCCCGGCCCGTAGGGCAGTCCCATTTCCTGGGCATCCTTGACCAGCTGCAGGTAGATGACGGCCGGCCGCTGCCGGCTCAGCAGGCTCCTGGCCTGGGCCAGGGCAAAACCCAGCACCGCCCCGGCATGGCGCCGCTCGTCGGTAAACACCTCCTGCAGCAGTCCACCTGCCGGCAGCGGAAAGCCGGCCACATCTTCCCGCACCAGCGCCCGACCTTCGGCCAGCGCCGGCTTGCGCTCGATATCGGCAATACGGTCCCGCAGCGCGGCGATGCGCTGCTGGCGATCGGGCGATGGCATCGCGCCAACCTTCCTGATGTGAACAAAACAGGAACATTTAGACTCCGAATCTGCGCAGAGTCGAGTCCTTTTCACGCCGCATGGTGTGGCGCTTCCGCATCAAGCCCGGTCAAGACCGCGTGACCTGGCCTGCAGCCCATTGAGGAAATCGCCCGGACTGCTAACTCTGCTCAGGCCCGCCCTCCCCGGTGCGCAAACCCATTTCGTCGCTCCCGCCACTCCCCGAAGGAGGCTTGCGCCATGTTCGAGGCCATTACCCGATTGTTCAACCGGCCCGATGCCGGCCAGGACAATCACGACCCCAAACTGGCCGTCGCCGCCCTGCTGGTACATCTGGCCGCCGTGGACGGGCAGATGAAGGACGAGGAGCGCAAGGCCATCAAGGGCGCGCTGCAGGACCACTATGACCTCGACGAGGTGAGCGTGGAAAAGCTGGTCCGCGAGGCCGCCTTGCGCGATGCCGAGGCCGTGGATTTCTATCGCTTCACCCAGGGCATTACCCAGCTGCCCATGGATGACCGCGTCGAGATCGTGCGGATGATGTGGATGGTGGTCTTCTCCGACAAGAAGAACCACGAGCTGGAGGACAACATGGTCTGGCGTATCGCCGAACTGATTGGCGTCTCCGGCCGCGACCGCACCATCCTGCGCAACCAGATCGGCAAGGCCGGGAAGGCCTGACGCCTACCAGGCGGCAAATTCGCCGATGACCTCGACTTCGTCGCTGGCGCAGTCGAAATCGCCCGACCGGTCGGCCGCCTCGCGCGCCAGCACATTGGCATCGGCATTGGCCAGCGCATCGATATAGGCGATGTGGCAGCTATTGCCCTCGACCAGCTGCGTCACCACCAGGACCTGGCCCTTGTCCTCGCCGGTTTCCGGATCGGCCGTGTGGTAGCGCACGATGGTGGCAATCGGCATCCAGCGGCCCAGCGCATTCGACAACCGCCATTCCAGCTTGGGCCCCAGCGTGTTGAACGGCGGCAGCGTCTGGCCATCGGCCATCCTGGCGCCGAAGCCATAGATCAGCGAGAAGCGCAGGTCGCCCTCGGTCACCATCAGCGGATAGCCCTTGTAGCCCGGGCAGGACCAGCTGGCGCCGAAATCATCGGCATCGAGCACAAGGCACTCGTCGAGATCGATATCGGTATAGGCGCTGTTGAACGCGGCCTGGGCCGGCACGGCCAGCAGCAGCGTCGCGAGCAGGCCGATAAACATCGATTTCATGGTCATTCCTTCCGGGGTCCCGTGCCGAGCATGGCGGGCATCAGCCAAACTGGCTTGCCTTTGCGGCCTGTTGTGGGCACAACGCTGCCACTTTGTCGCCTCCACGATGAACGAGACATGAAGCCATGAATATCGACGCCATCCCGACCGGGAAAAATCCGCCCGACGACCTCAATGTCATCATCGAAGTCCCGATGGGTGGCGAGCCGATCAAGTACGAAATCGACAAGGCCAGTGGCGCGCTGTTCGTCGACCGCTTCCTCTATACGCCGATGCGCTATCCCGGCAATTACGGCTTCGTGCCCCATACCTTGTGCGGCGATGGCGACCCGCTCGACGTCATCGTGATGAATTCCCGCCCCCTGGTCCCCGGCGCCGTGGTGCGCTGCCGCCCCATCGGCGTGCTGTTCATGGAAGACGATGGCGGCCAGGACGAAAAGATCCTCGCCGTGCCGGTCTCCAAGCTCACCCGCATGTATGACGCCATCAAGGATATCGGCGACATGCAGGAAATCCAGGTCGAGCGGGTCAAGCACTTCTTCACCCACTACAAGGATCTCGAGCCCGGCAAATGGGCCAATATCTCCCATGTCGGGGGCTATGACGATGCCAAGAAGGTGATCCTCGACTCCATCGAAATGGCCAACAAGGCCAAGTAGCCCGATGAGCGGGCGCATCGTCATTCTCAACGGTGCGCCGCGCGCGGGCAAATCTTCCATCGCCAGGGCCGTGCAGGACAGCCTGCCCGGCCACTGGATCAATCTGGGCGTCGATGCCCAGAACGCCATGTTGCCACAGGCGCTGCTGCCGGGGATAGGCTTGCGACCGGGCGGGGAACGGCCCGACCTCGAACCCTTCGTGCCGGGCCTCTATCTTGCCCTCTATGACGCCATCGCCGCCCATGCACTTCAGGGCTTTGATGTCGTGGCCGATCTGGGCCATCACGACCACTATTCCCGGCCCCTCGGCATCCTGCCCGCCTGTGCCCGCCGGATGACCGGGCTCGCCGTGCTGTTCGTCGGCATACGCTGCCCGCTCGAGACCATCATGGCCCGCCGCAATGCCGACCCACAGGGCTATGTCGCGGGCCCCGGCGTACCCGATCCGGTGCGGCGCTGGCAGGAGGCGGTGCATGTGCCGGGCCTTTATGACCTCGACCTCGATACCGGCGCCCTGACCCCCCAGGCCTGCGCCAGCGCCATCGGCACGGCACTGGCCCGGCCGCCCGAGCCGAGTGCCTTTGAACGCCTCGCCCGGCTCTAGCGTCCCACGCCCATGCGGGCCAGCAGACGGTCGCGCCGGATGAACTGGTGCCAGAGCGCGGCCCCGATATGGCCGATGAGGAGCGCAATCAGCAGGCGCGCCAGGAGGCCATGCACGCCCATCGGCGCGACCTGGCTGAAATCGGGCAGCGGCAGGGGCGCGGCGCCCAGCAGCTGCAGATTGGCCCCGCTGAGAAGGATGGTGGCCGAACCGCTGGCCACCATGACCAGGATGGCCACGTAGAGCCCATAATGCACGACGCGCGCGGCAATCGCCTGGCCGCGCGACATGCCGGCCGGATCGGCCGGGCGACGGTCGAAGAACAGCCACCAGACGATGCGCAGCACGGTCAGCAGGCCAACGACCGCCCCCGTGACGGCGTGACCGCGCAGCAGCGTTAGTTCGAGCGCCGCATCGGTTGTGTTTTCCGCCGCCAGCCCGCTGGCCAGCATGCCGAAAATGGCAATGGCGGTGACCCAGTGAAGGACGATGGCCACGCTGCCATAGCGGGTTGAACTGCTCTTGAGCGACATGGCTGGCTCCTTGCGACAACGCGGCGAATGCCATATAATTAGCATACTATGTATTCAGATAGCAAGCTATGCAAATGGCCCTGATTCGCGAGAACTCGGCCGGTTACCTCACCAGTTGGGCGGCGCGGCTCTTTACCCGCGAGCTGGAGCGCCAGCTGGCGCACACCGGCATTGCCCCGGCCTATATGCCCGTCCTCTTCGCCCTGGCCGATGGCAGCACGCTGACCCAGAAGGCGCTGGCCCGCCGCGCCGCGGTGGAGCAGCCAACCATGGCGGCGACGCTCAACCGCATGCAGCGCGACGGCATGATCACCCGCCGGCCCGACCCCGCGGACCGGCGCTGTGCCCTCGTGACGCTGACGCCGCTGGCCTTGGGCAGGATCGACGCCGTGGAACGCGTGGTCAGCGCCATCAATACGCTGGCGCTCGAACAGCTGGCCCCCGGCGAACGCGAGCAGTTCCTGGGCTTGCTGCGTCGGGTGATCGACGTGCTGGAAGCCCAGGACACGGCCTAGCGGGCTACGCCTCCCGCCGCGCATAGCGCAGCACCACATTGCCCTTGGAGGTCTGCTGGCTGCCCGTCAGCACGAGTCGTGTCGTCGGCGTGCCGTCTTCGAACAGCCGCCGCCCCTGCCCGGCCACTACCGGATGGATGATGAGCGCCAATTCATCCATCAGCCCCGCCAGCAGCAGCTGGCTCACCAGCGACATGCCGCCCATGACCGATATCGTGCCACCCGCCTGCGCCTTGAGATCGCGCACGAAGGCCTCGAGATCGCCCTCGATCAGGCAGGCATTGCTCCAGCCGAGGTCACCCGGCCTGAGCGTGTCCGAGGCGACGAATTTGGGCACGGCGTTGATGAAGCCGGCAAAATCCTGGTCCTGTTCGGCATTGGGCCAGTAGCCGGCCCATTCCTGATAGCCCACCCGCCCCATCAGCACCGCATCGACATCGGCCATGATGCCGCCCAGCAGCGCCCCCAGCTCGTCATCGAAACTGTCGAACTGGAACGTGTCCGGCGCCTCGGCAACGCCATCGACGGAGTAGAACAGGCCGGCAGTGAGTTTACGCATCATGGTCTCCCGATTGGTCTGGCAACCTCCCGGCCGCCATCTGCTTGTGCGACGGGCGAAGCAGGCCGATTTCGACACGCGTCGCGTTTTTCTGGGGCAGCACATCGCGCCGGACGGCCATTCGGCCTCCGGTTGTGCAGGATGGACGGGCCCCGAGGCAGCCATCGCCTCTGGAAATTTAAAACGAGACGGTAGCCGCCTCGGGGTGCCGGTTTTTGGAACAGTCCCGGTTATCGCGCACGATGGTCGCTCGCCACGTGCGGCCAGGTCTCGAACCTGCGCGAGAGGCAAAACCCGCGCCCGGCTCACCCCGCCACTGTTCGCCTGCAGGCCGCCCATGCGGAGTGATGGGGAGATTATGGCATGGGTTTTGAGGGCGGGGATAAGTGGGGGATTTCAGGTCGACACCCTCCCCTTGCGAGGAGGGGTCAAGGGTGGGTGAGACGGTGCCAGCGACAGACGTCCAGCTGAATTACTCAATGAAAAAGCCCGAAGTTTCCTCCGGGCCTTCTTCAGTTTCGGTCGAGGCGGATGCCTCGCTAGCCCAGATGCGCCAGCACCGCCAGCAACAACAGCGCCACGATATTGGTGATCTTGATCATTGGATTGACGGCCGGGCCGGCCGTGTCCTTGTAGGGGTCGCCGACGGTATCGCCGGTGACCGAGGCCTTGTGCGCGTCGCCGCCCTTGTGGTGGGTGACGCCGTGGCTGTCGGTGAAGCCGTCCTCGAAGCTCTTCTTGGCATTGTCCCAGGCGCCGCCGCCGGCGGTCATGGAGATGGCGACGAAGAGACCGGTGACGATGACGCCCATCAGCATGGCGCCCAGGGCCGAGAAGCCGGCGGCGGGGCCGGCGATCCAGTTGATCAGGAAGAACACCACGATGGGGCTGAGCACCGGCAGCAGCGAAGGCACGATCATTTCCTTGATCGCGGCCTTGGTCAGCATGTCGACGGCCCGGCCGTAATCGGGCTTTTCGGTGCCGGCCATGATGCCCGGGCGCTCCTTGAACTGGCGGCGCACTTCCACCACCACTGACTGGGCGGCGCGGCCAACCGCAGTCATGCTCATGCCACCGAAGAGGAAGGGCAAGAGGCCTCCGAACAGCAGGCCCACCACGACATAGGGATCGGCCAGCGAGAAGGTGAGGGTGCCCATGCCCTGGAAGATGGCCGGGGCATCGGGCAGGTTGGCGAAGTAGATCAGGTCCTGCGTATAGGCGGCGAAGAGCACGAGGGCGCCCAGGCCCGCCGAGCCGATGGCATAGCCCTTGGTGACGGCCTTGGTCGTATTGCCCACCGCGTCGAGCGCGTCGGTATTGTGCCGCACTTCCTTGTCGAGACCGGCCATTTCGGCGATGCCGCCGGCATTGTCCGTAACCGGACCGAAGGCGTCGAGCGCCACGACGATGCCGGCCAGAGCCAGCATGGTGGCGACGGCAAAGGCGATGCCGAACAGACCCGCCAGGTTGTAGGTGACAATGATGCCGCCGATGATGACCAGAGCCGGCAGGGCCGTCGATTCCAGGGACACCGCAAGACCCTGGATGACATTGGTGCCATGGCCGGTCACCGAAGCCTCGGCGATGGAATTGACCGGGCGACGGCCCGTGCCGGTGTAATATTCGGTGATGACGATGATCAGGCCGGTAATGACCAGGCCCGCCACGCCGCACCAGAACAGGCTCCACGGGGTGAAGGTCTTGTCAGTGGCCTCGATGACGACGTTGAGATCGCCGAAGACGAACCACAGCACGGGGATCAGAGCGACCAGCGACAGCACGCCGGTGGCGATGATGCCCTTGTAGAGCGCGCCCATGATGTTGTTGTCGGCGCCCAGCTTGACGAAATAGGTGCCGATGATCGAGGTCACGACGCAGGCGCCGCCGATGGCCAGCGGCAGCACCATGCCGATCAGCTTGAACTGCTCGGGCAGGATGATGGCGGCCAGCACCATGGTGGCGACGATGGTGACGACATAGGTTTCGAACAGGTCGGCCGCCATGCCGGCGCAATCGCCGACATTGTCGCCCACATTGTCGGCAATGGTGGCCGGGTTGCGCGGATCGTCTTCCGGAATGCCGGCTTCGACCTTGCCCACCATGTCGCCGCCCACATCGGCACCCTTGGTGAAGATGCCGCCGCCCAGACGGGCGAAGATGGAAATCAGCGAGGCGCCGAAGGAGAGCGCGACCAGCGCATCGATGACCGTGCGGCTGGTGGGCGCAAAGCCCAGCATCTGCGTCAGCACCATGAAATAGAGCGTGATGCCGAGCAGGCCCAGCCCCGCCACCAGCATGCCGGTGACCGCGCCGGACTTGAAGGCCAGATCGAGCCCCTTGCCGAGCGAGGAAATCGCCGCCTGGGCGACGCGGACATTGGCGCGCACCGAGACATTCATGCCGATAAAGCCCGCCGCGCCACTCAGCACCGCGCCCAGCAGGAAGCCGATGGCGGCATAGATGCCGAGCAGGAAGAAGGCGGCGATCAGGATGACCACGCCGACAATGGCGATGGTGGTATATTGCCGCTTGAGATAGGCCGATGCGCCCTCGCGCACGGCTGCCGAAATCTCCTGCATGCGGGCCGACCCGCTATCGGCGGCAAGCAGTTGCTGGGTCGTATAGACCCCATAGACGATGGACAGAGCGCCACACACGACGATCAGCCAGAGTGCCAAAGTCATAGAAAGTCCCTCTAGATTTTCCTCCGGGGACTCAACCGCATGACCGGCACCGGTCCTCCAACCGGCAACGGACCTGCCCTCCTCTGAGCCCCCTCCGCGGCTGAGATTAGCCAGATTGATTGGTTAAGCAATGGAGATTGCGATGTTTTGTCGCGGTGGCGGCTGAACGCGCTCGTTTCGCGCCTGCGGCCCCACCCCCTCCCGGCCTCCCCCATCAAGGGGGAGGTGCAGCTCCGTAGTTGGGACTAGATCGCAGCACGAGAGTGGAGCGCTACCTCCCCCTTGATGGGGGAGGTCAGGAGGGGGGGGGGCTGGCTCAATGCCTCGACCCGACCAGCCAGCGCCACCCCGTCCCCCACCACTGCAATCGTCTTGAGCCGGCTGGTCTCGCCGCTCGCCACGCTCAGTGTCGACTTCGGTACGGCCAGCGCCTTGGCCAGCAGCGCCAGCACGGCCGCATTGGCCTTGCCCTTGTCGGGCACGGCGCTGACGCGCAGGCGCAGCACGGCAGAATTATCGTCGCGGCGCTCGACGCCCGCGATGGCGTCGCGCCCGGCATTGGGGGTGACGCGAACGAAAAGGCTCAGCCCCTGGGGGCTGAGCCGGTAGCATTTTGGATCGTCCAACGGGATCAGAATACGTTGGGATAGATGTAGTAGATGATGATCCGCTCGATGAAGAAGATGATGATGAACAGGATGATCGGGCTGATATCGAGGCCCGAGAAATTCGGCATGATCTTGCGGATGGGGCGCAGCACCGGCTCGGTGAGCTGGTTGAGCACGCGCCACAGGCCCTCGACGAACTGATTGCGCGTATTGATCACGTTGAACGAGATCAGCCAGCTCATGATGATCATGGCGAGGACAATCCACCAGTAGAGCTGGAGGATGAGAAGGATGATGTCGAGCACGGCGCGCATGGGCGTCTCCGGGATAAGGTCGCAAATTATCTAGTGGCTGGCGGAGCTTGCGGCAAGGGCGCCGCGCAAGAGCAGCAGGACCCCGCTCCGGTCGCACGGAACGAGGCCCCAATGACTGACATCCGGTACGCAACACTAACTCTCCGGACAGGCACTCCATTGCATGAAGCGTGCCAAGTGCTGCGGCCCCGCAATCCGGGGGCCAGGGCTTAACATGTTGTGAACAGTCGCATTTTGCGGCGTCGCGCGCGTGGCAGAATGCAAGGCGCGTTGCATTTTGCGAGTCGGCGCTATTCCGCCGGCTTGCTCGGGCGCCAGGTTACGACGCGATAGAGGTAGATCAGCACCACGGCGGCCAGCACGATATAGCTCAGCGGATCGAGCACGACCTCAATGAGCTCGTAATGCTCATGCAGGATATAGCCCGCCAGCGTTAGGATGGTGTTCCAGATCAGCGCGCCGGTGGTGGAGGCGAGCAGGAATACCGGCAGCGGCATGCGGGCAAGGCCGGCAGGGATCGAGATCAGCGTGCGGATGATCGGCAACAGGCGCCCGAACAGCACGATGATCGGGCCGAAGCGGCGGAAAAAGCCCACCGCGACGTCGATCTCCTCGGCATTGAAGGTCATGATCCGGCCGAAGCGGTCGGCCAGCGCCCGGACCCGGTCGAGCCCGAACAGCCGCCCGGCGAAATACCAGGGCAGCATGCCCACCACCGCGCCGATCGTGGCGGCGGCGAGGACGCCGAAGAAATTGAGATCGCCATTGGCGGCGGCAAAGCCGGCAAAGGGAATGATCAGCTCGGACGGAATGGGCGGAAAGATCGATTCCGCCAGCATGACCAGGAAGATGCCGACATAGCCGAGATCGGAAATGGTCTGGATGATCAGGTCGGTCATGGGGTCTCCCGGCGTCTGGCGCTCGTGGCCCCACCCCACCTCATTCCCTCCCCATCAAGGGAGGGAGGCGCAGGCTGAGGCCGCTCGATTCCATCGTCTCCCTCCCCCTTGTGGGGAGGGATCAAGGGTGGGGGCAGCCGGCTGATGCCGGCCCCGCCTCAGGCCGACTTGGCGGCGCGGCTCATGCGCTTGCGGTCATTGGGGTCGAGCCAGATCTTGCGCAGGCGGATCGACTTGGGGGTCACCTCGACATATTCGTCTTCGGCGATATAGCCGAGCGACTGCTCGAGGGTGAGCTTCTTGGGCGTGGTCAGGCGCACCGCTTCGTCCTTGGACGTGGTGCGGATATTGGTGAGCTGCTTGCCCTTGAGCGCGTTGACCTCGAGGTCATTCTCGCGGGAATGCTCGCCGATGATCATGCCTTCATAGATGTCGACGCCGGCATCGATCATGATCGGGCCGCGGTCTTCGAGGTTCCACAGCGCGAAGGCCACGGACTGGCCGGTGCCGTTGGAGATCAGCACGCCCGTGCGACGGGTCGGCAGGTCACCCTTGAACGGCACGAAGGAGTGGAACAGGCGGTTGAAGATGGCGGTGCCGCGGGTATCGCTCAAAAGTTCCGGCTGGTAGCCGATCAGCGAGCGGGTGGGCACCAGCAGCTGGATGCGGGTGCGGCCGACGCCCGAGGGGCGCATGTCGGTCAGCTCGCCCTTGCGCTCGGTGAGCTTCTGCACGACCGTGCCGGTATGCTCGTCATCGACGTCGATGATGACTTCCTCGATGGGCTCGTGGCGGACGCCGTCAATGTCGCGCATCAGCACCTTCGGGCGACCGATGGTCAGCTCGAACCCTTCGCGGCGCATGTTTTCGATCAGCACGGCCAGCTGCAATTCGCCGCGGCCGGCCACGTCATAGGAATCATTGTCGTCGCCGGGCGTCACCTTGATGGCGACGTTGCCTTCGGCTTCGCGCATCAGGCGCTCGCGGATGACGCGGGACTGCACCTTGTCGCCTTCGCGGCCGGCCAGCGGGCCGTCATTGATGCGGAAGGTAACCGACAGGGTCGGGGGATCGATCGGCTTGGAGGCGATCGGCTGGGTCACCGAAGTGGCGCAGAGCGTGTCGGCCACGGTCGAGGTGACGAGACCGGCAATGGCGACGATATCGCCGGCTTCGCCCATGTCGACCGGGGTGCGCTCGAGGCCGCGGAAGGCCAGCACCTTGGAGATACGGCCCTTTTCGACTTCCTTGCCTTCACGGTTGAGCGTGTGGATCGGGTCGTTTGCCTTGACGGTGCCGGAGGTGATGCGGCCGGTCAGGATACGGCCCAGGAACGGGTTGCGCTCGATGGTGGTGACCAGCATGCGGAAGGCGCCTTCCTCGACGACCGGCTCGGGCACATGCTCGATGACCTTGTCGAGCAGCGGGCCGAGATCGTCCTTGGGGCCTTCGGGCTCCAGCGCCATCCAGCCCTGCTTGGCCGAACCGTAGAGCACCGGGAAATCGAGCTGCTCGGGCGACGCGTCGAGCGCGATGAACAGGTCGAAGATTTCCTCGAGCACTTCCATGTGGCGCTCGTCGGCCTTGTCGATCTTGTTGATGGCAACGATCGGACGCAGGCCCTGGGCCAGCGCCTTGCCGAGCACGAACTTGGTCTGGGGCATCGGGCCTTCGGCCGCGTCCACCAGGATCACCACGCCATCGACCATGGACAGGATGCGCTCGACTTCGCCGCCGAAGTCGGCGTGGCCGGGCGTGTCGACGATATTGATGCGGGTATCTTTCCAGAGCAGGCTGGTGACCTTGGCCAGAATGGTGATGCCGCGCTCGCGCTCGATATCATTGCTGTCCATGGCGCGTTCTTCGACGCGTTCGTTTTCGCGGAAGGAACCGGACTGCTTGAGCAGCACGTCGATCAGCGTGGTCTTGCCGTGGTCAACGTGGGCGATGATGGCGATATTGCGCAGCGACATATGGGGTCAGGCCTCTTTGGCATGATCCCAAAACCTTGGGCCGCGAAAGGGGCGGCGGCAAACGGCTGAACCATGCAGGAATAAACAGGGCACCGATCCTCGCCGAGGCGGGATTGGTGCATTTGCGGCTGCCTTACAGGAAGATGGCCTTTTCCACAAGCGCAGGGGACGCAGAGGTGGGTTGCGGGGCTTCAAAACCGTGCCGCACGGTGAATCGCTCCGCAGAGCAATTCACCGTGAGAAGTGATCAAGGGTGGGGATGTTCGCCCCGGATAATCGGGCAACCGCCAGCCCTCCCAGCCTCCCAAGTCAAAGGGGAGGTGCCGCCCGGTGCAGGGCGAAATCGCCTGGGCAATAGCTTGTTACTTCAGCGACCTGGGCAGTTCCCCCGATTGCCAGAGACCCAGGCCAAAGCCATCGGGGTCCAGAAAGTCGGCGCTCCACCCACCGGGAGCCTCCGAAACCGGCGTGACGATGGTGACGCCCTGCTCGGCCAGTGCGGCCACGATGTCGTCGATACCGCCGTCATCGACGGTGAAGACCAGCGCCGGCGTATTGCCCCGCACCCCCTCCATCTCGAAGAAGATCAGCTCCAGTCCGCTTTCGAGCGAGGCTTGCAGCCAGAAGGGCTCGGCGCCCTCCATACGGGTCAGGTCGAGCCCGAAGGTCTCGCTGTAGAATTTTTCGGTCCGTTTGATGTCGGACACGTAGAATACGATGCTGGCGCTCTTGGCCTTGAAGCTCATGGCGAGCCCTCCTTTATGGTCTGCACCTGCTGTTGCCGCGGGACACTGTTTTGTGAGCGCTGCACCACGATAAGATGCCCGTCCGGATCATGGCTGGCAACGAGGCCCCCATCGCGCAGCAATTGCGGCAGCAGGGCATCCCGGATCCGGCCATAGGCGAGGTTGAGGTTCAGCCCCGGCATGTCGCCCGGCGGGACCAGGCCGGCCAGCACGACCCGGCGCCGCAGGGCGGCGATGCGCTGGCGCAGGGCGGCGTCGGACAATCCGAGCAGAAAGGCGATTTCCCGCCGGTTGTGACCGGAGAGGGCCAGCGCCGCCACGGATTTGAGCGCGGGCGGCAGGGAGGCGAGCAGCGCGGCGCTGTCGGGACCGCTCTCGCCGGGCAAAGCCACCACCTGGCTGGCCTGCCATTGGCCCTCGCGCCTGCGGCGGCGGCCGGCGCCCCGCGCCGCCATGCGGGCCTGATTGCGCACCACGCCACCCAGCCATCGCGCGGCATCGGGCGCGTCGAAATCGGTCCGTCCCGCCAGGATCGCGGCCATCATGGCCTCCTGCACCAGATCGTCAGCCAGCGCCGCATCGCGACAGTGGCGGCGGGCTATGGAACGAAGCTGGGCTAGAAGGGCTGGACGCATGGGGCAAGTCTGGCAAAGGGCCCGCCGGAAGGCAATCGCGCGCCAGGCCCGGGTGCTGGCGCTCAGGAAGCCTTCTTGCCCTTGACCTGGGATTTCACCGCATCGGAATGGAGCAGGTTGGCGAGAGCCGCCGATGGCAGGGGCGGCGAGAACAGGAAACCCTGCACTTCGGACACGCCATGCGCACGCACCATTTCGAGCTGTTCCTCGGTTTCGACGCCCTCGGCCGTGGTCGACATGCCCAGCGACTGGCCCAGCCCGATCACCGCCTTGATGATGGCCTGGCTGTCGCCCCGGCTGGTGATGTCGCGCATGAAGGAGCGGTCGATCTTGATCTTGTCGAAGGGGAAGCTGCGCAGATAGCTCAGCGAGGAATAGCCCGTGCCGAAATCGTCCATGGAGATGCGCACGCCCATGGCACGCAGATCATGCAGCGCTGCCAGATTGGTGTCGTTCTCGGCCAGCAGCAGGGATTCGGTGATTTCAAGCTCGAGCCGCGTCGCGGGAATGCGCGCTTCGGCCAGCGCCGCCTTGACCACGCCCACCAGATCCCGGTTCTTGAACTGGACGGGCGACAGGTTGACCGCAACCCGCACATCATCCGGCCAGGTGGCCGCCACCCTGCAGGCTTCGCGCAGCACCCACTCGCCGATGGAAACGATCAGCCCGGTTTCCTCGGCGATCGGGATGAACTCGGTCGGCGAAATGGTGCGGCCTTCATGATCCCAGCGCAGCAGGGCCTCGACGCAGATGACGCGGTTTTCCACCAGCCCCAGCAGCGGCTGGAACACCAGCCGCAATTCGTCGCGCTGTAGCGCCAGCCGCAGCCCCGCCTCGATGGAGCGGCGTTGCTGCAGGTCGGCATCCATGCCGGTTTCGAAGAAATGGTAGGTGGAACGGCCTTCGCTCTTGGCCTTGTAGAGGGCCAGATCGGCATTCTTGACCAGCGTGTCGGTCTTGACCCCGTCGCCCGGGCCCACCGCAATGCCCACGCTGGCGCCGATCTCGATCTGCTGGCCGCCGATATGCATGGGCGCGCCGATGGCCTTGATGATGCGATCGGCCACCTTGGCGGCATCGGCCGCGCTGTCGATGGGCCGCATCAGCAGCGCAAATTCGTCGCCGCCCAGCCGCGCCAGCACGTCGGTTTCGCGCGTCGTGCCCCAGAGCCGGGCCGAAGCCTGCTTGATGACCTCGTCGCCCACCGCATGGCCCAGCGTGTCATTGACCGCCTTGAAGTGATCGAGATCGATATAGAGCACGGCCGCCATTTCGCCGCGCGACAGTCCCGCCTCGGTCTTGGCCATCTGCTCGAGAAATTCGATGCGGTTGGGCAGGTCGGTCAGTGCGTCGTGCCGGGCCAGATGGCGGATGCGCGCCTCGTTCTGCCGCTGCTCGGTAATGTCTTCATGTGTCGACACCCAGCCGCCATCCTTCATCGGATGGTGCTGCATCATGATGGTGCGGTTGTTGAGCTCATGGATATTCTTGCCATATTCGCGGCGCGCGATGACGTCGCGCCGCCAGGCGATATATTCATCGCGCGTGCCGCCCGCGCTCATCCCCATGTCGAACAGGTGACTCAGGATGTTTTCAAGCTGGGTGCCTGGCTTGAGCAGATGATCGGGCAGGTTGTAGATGCGCGCATAGGGCTCGTTGCAGATCACCAGCCGGCCTCGCGCATCCATCATGCACAGGCCCTGGCTGATATTGTTGACCGCCGCGTCGAGCCGGATGTTCTGTCGCTCCAGCTCGAGCTTGCGCTTCTGCACCACTTCGGTGCGCGCGATCTCGTCGGTAACGTCTTCATGCGTCACCACCCAGCCGAGCGCCTCGGAATAGACATGGGCGGTTTCGATGATCCGCCCGCCATGCACCACTTCCTGGCTCTTGGTGCGCGCGCCGCTGCGGTTGGACAGCAGGTCGGCAGTATAATTTTCGTAGAATTCCTCGGACGCCTGGTCCGGATGGTTGCCGAGCTGGGCCGACAGCTGCACCACCTCTTCAAGGCTCATGCCGCGATAGATGGCGTCGGCGGGAAAACCATAGATGTCGCGATAATGCTTGTTCCACATCATCAGGCGGAACTGGGGCGACCAGACGCAGAAGCCATAGGGGATATTCTCGAGCGCAGCGTCGAGCAGCAACGCTTCAGCCATTTCGCTCAAGCTGCCAGCGTCTGATGACTGCACGCGCATTTCCCCCATCATTGCGACGCTGGGGGGAAGCTAAATCGTTCCCATTAACGACCGATTAACTTCGGCGCCGATGGGTGGTGCCCGACCGGCCCCCGAAAGCGGGCCGGCGAGCCATCCGGCCGGCTAGATGTTGCCGGCCTTCTTGTTGCGGGCGGCCCAGGTCTTGAGACGCAGGCCGTTGAGGCGGATGAAGCCCTCGGCATCCTTGTGGTCATAGGCCACGGCGCCTTCTTCGAAGGTGACGAGATCCATCGAATAGAGCGAGTGCGGCGAGGTGCGGGCGATGACGCTGGCGCTCCCCTTGTAGAGCTTCACGGTGACGTCGCCGGTGACATAGGCCTGGCTCTTGTCGATCAGCGCCTGCAGCATGTCGCGCTCGGGCGAGAACCAGAAGCCATTGTAGATCAGCTCGGCATATTTGGGCATCAGCTCATCCTTGAGATGGGCTTCGCCGCGGTCGAGCGTGATCGATTCGATGCCGCGATGCGCCACCAGCATGATCGTGCCGCCCGGCGTCTCGTAGAGCCCGCGGCTCTTCATGCCGACAAAGCGGTTCTCGACCAGGTCGAGCCGGCCCACGCCATGCTTGCCGCCCAGCTCGTTGAGCCGGGTCAGCAGCGCGGCAGGCGAGAGCGCTACGCCATCGATCGAGACCGGATCACCCTTTTCATAGCCGATGGTGATGATCTCGGGCGTATCGGGCGCCTGTTCCGGATCGACCGTGCGCTGGGGCACGTAATCGGGATAGGGCACGGCCGGATCTTCGAGCACCATGCCTTCCGAGGAGGTATGCAGCAGGTTGGCGTCGACCGAGAAGGGCGCCTCCCCGCGCTTGTCCTTGGCGATCGGGATCTGGTTGCGCTCGGCATAGTCGAGCAGCTGCGTGCGGCTGCGCAGATCCCATTCGCGCCAGGGCGCGATCACCTTGATGGAGGGGTCGAGCGCATTGGCGGTCAGCTCGAACCGCACCTGGTCATTGCCCTTGCCGGTGGCGCCATGCGAAATCGCGTCGGCCCCGGTTTCCTGGGCGATCTCGACCAGCCGCTTGGCGATCAGCGGGCGGGCGATCGAGGTGCCGAGCAGATACTGGCCCTCATAGACCGTATTGGCGCGGAACATCGGGAAGACGAAGTCACGCACGAATTCCTCGCGCAGATCCTCGATGCGGATATCCTTGATGCCGAACATCTCGGCCTTCTTGCGCGCCGGCTCGAGCTCTTCGCCCTGACCCAGATCGGCGGTGAAAGTCACCACCTCGCAGTCATAGGTCTCCTGCAGCCATTTCAGGATGATCGAGGTATCGAGGCCGCCCGAATAGGCGAGCACGACCTTTTTGATGTCTTTTGCCATGATGTGGTTTGTCCCAGCTTGTCCGATTGGAACAATAGATCGGACGCGGCGCAACAATCTTGCGAAAAAGTCACGCATGGATGATGGTGTGGCAGAAAACATCATCCTTGGGCTACCAGAAGGCAGAATATGCCAAATACCGTGGACGCCATTGATCGCCGCATCCTGCGCGCGCTGCAGCGCAATGGCCGGATGAGCAATGTCGAACTGGCCAACGAGGTCGGGCTGTCGCCCTCGCCCTGCCTGCGCCGGGTGCGGCTCTTGGAGGAATCCGGCATCATCGATCGCTATGTCGCGGTGCTGGATGGCGCCAGGGTCGGCCTTGGCCTCACCGTCTTCGCCCGCGTCTGGTTCAAGACCCAGGATGCCGAGATCACCCATCAGTTCGCCGAGACGGTGCGCAACTTTCCCGAAGTGGTCGAGTGCTACCTCACCACCGGGGAATGCGACGCGATAATGCGCATCGTCACCGCGGACCTGCACGCCTATTGGCGCTTCCAGTCCGACTATCTGATGCGCATCCCCAGCGTGCAGAGCGTCAAGACCGACGTGCCGATGGAGACCATCAAGCGCAGCTATGAATTGCCGCTGCCCTAGGGAGCGGCCCCTCGCCTATCGGCGCCCGACGCGCTAAGCATGACCGCCACACGTGCGGAAAACGTCATGCCCGATTTCATCCCCGATCTCTCCGTCATCCTCGCCTTTGCCCTGGCCGGCTTCGTGCTGGCCATCACGCCGGGCCCGGACATGGCGCTGTTTGTCTCCCGCACCATGAATTACGGCCGCACGCATGGCTTTGCCACCGTGCTCGGGGCGCTGACCGGCATCGCGGTGCACACCATGCTGGTGGCCTTCGGCATTTCGGTGCTGATCGTGGCGGCGCCGACCGCCTTCTGGGTGCTCAAGATCGCCGGGGCGCTTTACCTCGTCTGGCTCGCCATCCAGGCGATCCGCGACGGCGGCGGCCTCCTGGTCACCCGCGCCGCCGGCAGGCAGCCCAGCTTTGCCCAGAGCTATATGACGGGGCTCGGCATCAACCTCACCAATCCCAAGGTGGCGCTGTTCTTCGTGACATTCCTCCCCCAGTTCGTTTCGGCGGACGACCCCGCAGCCTCCAGCAAGCTGCTGTTCCTGGGCGTCGAATTCGTCGCCGTGTCGCTGCCCATCGTCATCGCCATCGTGCTGGCGGCCGAATGGCTGACCACGACGCTGCGCGACAGCAAGTGGGTCTCCAAGGCGCTGAACTGGAGCTTTGCCGCCGTCTTCATGGCCTTCGCCGCGACGATCCTGCTGGCCGAAGGGCGCAAGTGATCAGCCGGGCTGCACTTGGCTCATCAGGGCCAGCGGACGGCCCTCATTGTCGGAAAAGAACGCCATCCATTCCTCCGTGCCATCGGCATGGCGATGGATCATGTGCGGCGCGCCCAGGAACACCACCCCGCGTTCGCTGAGCGCGGCGTGGCTGGCTGCGATATCCGGCACGCGGAAATAGATTATGTTGCTGTGGCTCTCGCCCGGCTCGGCGCTCAGCATCAACCGCACGCCGTCGCAATCGAAGAAGGCCAGCTGGCCGAATGTATAGAGATGGGGCAGGCCCAGCACATCGCGCCACCAGGCCTCGGCAGCGGCAATATCGGCCACGCTGCGGCTGAGCTGGCCGATGGGGCCCAATCGCGAATGGGTCATGCGGGTCTCCTCCCTGGTTGGGAGAAGCCAGCATGGCACGGAGGCTACGCGCCCGCCAGCGCGTCGCGGTCTTTCCTGGAGAGCCGTTCGCTCTCGCTCTTGAGCTGGCCGCAGGCGGCGAAGATGTCGCGGCCGCGCGGCGTGCGCACCGGGCTGGCATAGCCGGCCTTGTTGACGATGTCGGCGAAGCGCTCGATGCGGCTCGAGGGCGAGGTGCCGTAATTGGCGCCGGGCCATGGGTTGAACGGGATCAGGTTGATCTTGGCCGGAATGCCGGCCAGGAGGCGCACCAGTTCGCGTGCTTCGGCATCGCTGTCATTGATGCCGTCGAGCATGACATATTCGAAGGTGATGCGGCGGGCATTGGAAAGGCCCGGATAGTTGCGGCAGGCTTCGAGCAATTCCTCGATCGGCCACTTCTTGTTGATCGGCACCAGCACGTCGCGCAGGTCATTATTGGTGGCATGCAGCGAGATGGCCAGCATGACGTCGATCTCGCGCCCGGTCGGCTCGATGAAGGGCACGACGCCCGAGGTCGAGAGCGTGATGCGGCGTTTGCTGAGGCTCATGCCGTCGCCGGCCGACGCGATGAGGAGAGCCTGCTTGACGGCCTCGTAATTGTAGAGCGGCTCGCCCATGCCCATCATCACCACATTGGTGATGGCGCGCGTGCCATCGGCAGGTACCAGGCCCCCGTCATCGGGGCGCACGCCGCCGGGAAAGTCGCCCAGCCGCTCGCGCGCCATCAGCACCTGGCCCAGGATCTCCCCAGCGGTCAGGTTGCGCACCAGCTTCTGCGTGCCGGTGTGGCAGAACGAGCAGGTGAGCGTGCAGCCCACCTGGGACGAGACACAGAGCGTGCCGCGATCCTGCTCGGGAATATAGACCGTCTCCACCTCGACCGGCGGATAATTGGGATTGGCCGGGTCGCGGAAGCGGAACAGCCATTTGCGCGTTCCGTCGGACGACACCTGCTCGGAGACGATTTCCGGGCGATCGAGGATGAAGGTGTCAGCCAGCTTCTGCCGCACCGGCTTGGCGACATTGGTCATCTTGTCGAAATCGGTGGTGCCGTTGACATAGAGCCAGTTCCACAGCTGGCTGGCCCGCATGCGGGCTTCCTTGTCGGCGGCAATGCCGGCCGTGGTCAGCGCCTCGGCGAGCTGGGGCTTGCTGAGGCCGATCAGCGACGGCCGGCTGGCCGCAGCCGGCCGGATAGCGGTCGAATGGTCAAGGTTCAGCGCGATGCTCATGGGCGTGCGAAAGGTCTCGAAACTGCGGGATTGGCGCGGCCAATAGCATATGGGCGCGCTTTAGGCAAAACTTCGCAGCGGCATCGGGCCCATGCGATCAACTTGCGTTGATGAGGTCCAGCGCCTTGTCCAGCAGTTCTGGTGTTGCCGCGGCCACGACATCGCCGCCGGCAGTGGGCTCGCTCCCGTCCCAGCAGGCGATGGCGCCGCCCGCCTCGCGGATGATAGGAACCAGCGCCGCGATATCATAGGTATTGAGGAATGGCTCGATGACCAGATCAGCATGGCCCGCCGCCAGCAGCGCATAGCCATAGCAGTCCATGCCGAAACGCTGCAGCCGCGTGGCGGCTTCAAGGGCCTGCCACTTGGCCATCAATTCCGGCGTGCGGAACAGCGAGGGCGTTGTGGTAAAGACCCGGGCGGGCGCCAGCTCGGTCTCGCCGCTGGTGCGGTTGGCAAGGGTGACGGCGCCGCGGCGATAGGTCGAGCGGCCGGGGACGGCGAGGAAGGTCTCCCCGATGAACGGCTGGCTCATGAGGCCCGCAATAGCCACGCCCTCATGGGCAAAGCCGATCAGCGTGCCCCAGACGGGGGCGCCCGAGATGAAGGCGCGGGTGCCATCGACCGGGTCGATGATCCAGCTATAGGGGCCTTCGCCGCTGGAGCCCCACTCCTCCCCGATAATCGCGTGATCGGGGAAGTGCTCGGCAATGACGGCGCGAATGGCGGTTTCGGCTGCCCGATCGGCCTCGGTCACCGGATCGAACCCCTCGCTGAGCTTGTTATCGACTCCAAGGCCGGAGCGGAACAGGGGCAGCGTATGGCTCGCCGCCGCTTCGGCAGCCAGCAGGAGGGTGGCTTCGACTTTGGCGAGATCGATTGTCATGGCTGGGTCCGGCTGAAGGGCAACGGGCGGAAGCGACGCTGTGACCGGGGTGGCTAGCGGCGCCGCACCTGCGGCGAGCCGCAAAGGGCCGGACCGCCTAGCACTCGGCGCTGATCGACTGCTGCGCGGCGGTGGCGCCGGACAGCGAATAGGACTGGGTCACCTTGATGCCGGCGGCCGTTGTGCCTTCGACCACCATGGAGGAGCCGGCGCGGATGGCGCTGGCCAGCGCATCGGACTGGCTGGTGTCATCGAGCCAGGCGGCATCGTTCTGGGTGAAGAGATTGAACACCTGGCCGCCGACATTGACGGTGGCCATGCTGTCGGGCTGGAAGGCAAAGCCGGCGACGAGGTTGAACTCGCTGCTGACATTCTCGGCCGGGCGGCTGGTGATATAGATATAGGCTTGGCTATAGCCATCGGGCTCGGGCGTGACACTTTCCGGCTTGGTCATGGCAAAGCAGACATTGCCGGAGGCGTCAGTGGCCGCATAGCTCGACCAGGCACGATGCTCGCCCAGAAGACGCACCTGCTGGGCGCTGGCACTGGCGGTCAGTGCCAGGCTGGCGGCAAGAATTAGCACCGGGACGGTCTTGAGCATCAGGGCCTCAACAAACAGACTAGGGCGAAGGACCGGCTTGGCCCCTCGCCCAGATATGGCGGATCGCCCGCATGGGGCAACCCAAAAATCACTGGCAGGCAGCGTCGATGGCGTTCACCGCCGCAGTCGCGCCGGAGAGCGAATAGGTATCGACGGTATTGGTGCCGCGCTGGCTGGTGCCGCGCACCACCAGGTTGCTGCCCGCCTTGAAGGCCTGCACGAAGCCACCTTCATCGCCGGTCGAAGCCAGCCAGGCGGCCGAGCCTTCCGTCACCATGGGGTAGGACTTGCCATCCACCGAGGCGCTGGCATTGGCCGCCGTGGCATTGAATGGATAGCCGATAATGGTCTGCACCTCGTTCTTGGTGCCCATCCCCTTGCGGTGGATGATCATGAAATGGATCGGGTCGCGATTGGCACCGGCCGGCTCGCTGGACTGCGGCGTCGCCGAGACATAGCAGAGCACGCCTGAAGCGTCCGTCGCCTGCCAGGCTGTCCAGGCATTGAAGGTACCGAGCTCGGTCGCCTGCTGCGCCTGGGCGGCAGGAGCCAGAGCCATGATCGCGCCGACCGCGAGCCCAAGTGCAAGGCCACCGGTTTTCGTCGTCATCGCAATATTGTCCTCATCTTATGGGGCCCCGTTCTGGAGCGAGCTGCCCGCCAACTCTGCCCCGAACATGGTTACCAAGGTGTCAAACGCCGCCGCATCCGACTGTATTTGCATCAAGTGCGAGCCAATCACGGCGGCAATTTGACGGGATGGCAGCCATACCCTCCGGTTTGGGCCGTCAGAGTTAACAACGCGCTAACATCTGCGTGACTGTGATCACGCCGCCAGTGGATAGCTCTGTTCGACGACATAGGGCCCGCCGCCGACCGAATCCTTGCTGGAAAACAGCACGAAGCGCCCCACCGGAAAGCTGAGCGGCTCGAACCGCCCGGCCTCGGCCATGAACCGGGCCGCCTCCTCGGCGCTGCAGCCGCGCAGCCGCGCCAGCGAGACATGCGGCACGAACTTGCGACCCTCGGGCGGCAGGCCGGCCCGCTGCAGCACCCGCTCCTGCGCGGCCTGCAGCCGGCTGAGCTGCTCGCTGGGTTCGACCCCGGCATAGAGCGCCCGGGGCTTGTCGCCGCCGAAGGTTCCCAGATGCGTAAGCTTGACCGAAAAGCGCATGGAATTGGCCAGCCGGTCGAGGCTGTCGGCAACATCGTCGGCGGTGACATTGTCTACATCGCCAATAAATCGGAGGGTGATGTGGTAGTTTTCCGGATCAATCCAGCGGGCACCAGTCAGCCCGCCGCGCTTGAGAGAAAGCGCAAATCCAGTTTCGGCCGGGATTTCGAGGCCGGTAAAGAGCCGGGGCATGTGGCCCTCCTCTTCCTAAGGATCAGGTGCGCGATTCGAGCCTGACCCTAGCATAACGACAATGTGCAGCCAGCCCATTCGTCGCACGTCCTCATCAAGTCTTGTAAACGACTGATCGCCCATCCATATTGTCCCGCAAGTGGCAACCAATGCCCACCGGCGGTGCAATAGCCGCTTTTCAATTGGGAAAGGAAACCGACTATGGCTGAATATGACCGTCAGACCCTCGGTGCGCGGGCCGGCTCGGCCTTGGCCATCGACGAGGGCCTGCGCAGCTACATGCTGCGCGTCTACAATTACATGGGTGTCGGGCTGGTTGTGACGGGCCTCGCGGCCTGGTTCGCCGCCGCCGCCGCCATCACAACCGATCCGAACGCCGCCGTGGGCCAGCTTGCCAATGGCCAGCTGGTGACCCAGTGGGGCGCGCTGCTCTATGCCAGCCCGCTGCAGTGGGTTGTGATGCTTGCTCCACTGGCCTTCGTGCTGGTGCTGAGCTTTGGCATCAACAAGCTCTCCGTGCCCGCAGCACAGGCCACCTTCTGGGCCTTCGCCGCGATCATGGGCCTGTCGCTGAGCTCGATCTTCCTGGTCTATACCGACGCTTCGATCGCCAAGGTGTTCTTCATCACGGCAGCCACCTTCGGTGCCATGAGCCTTTACGGCTACACCACCAAGCGTGACCTGACCAATATGGGCAGCTTCCTGATGATGGGCCTGATCGGCCTGATCATCGCCTCGGTGGTCAACATCTTCATGCAGTCTTCCATGCTCGAATTCGCCATCTCGGCGGTCGGCGTGCTGATCTTCGTGGGCCTCACCGCCTACGATACGCAGAAGATCAAGGAAGGCTATGACGAAGCGCATGGCGCCGAAGTCCTGGCCAAGGGTGCCATCATGGGCGCGCTGAGCCTCTACCTCGACTTCATCAACCTGTTCATGATGCTGCTCCGCCTGTTCGGCAACCGCGAGTAAGCACAGGTCTGCTTGATCGCAGGATCAAGCAATTTGGTTGGACGACAAATCGAACCGCAGCCTACAAAGGCTGCGGTTCTTTTTTTGCCTGGATTTGCATCGTGTCCGACTACCAGCTGCGCCAGTTCGAGTGGGCCGACGTGCCCGCCATCACCGCCATCTACAAGCACTACGTGGAAAATACCGCGATCACCTTCGACACCGAAGTGCCGGGCGAGGAGGCGATCGCTGAGAAATATGCGGGCCTCAGGAAGCTCGGGCACCCGCTGATCATCGCCGAGCTGTACGGGCAGCCGGTCGGCTATGCCTATGCCAGCTTCTATCGGCCGCGCGCCGCCTATCGCTTCACCTGCGAGGATTCCATCTACCTGCACCCCGACGCCAAGGGGCGCGGCATCGGCAAGGCGCTGCTGACCGAATTGCTGCTGCAGTCGCGCGCCTTCGGCTTCAAGCAGATGATCGCGGTGATTACGGCCGATACCGCGAATTCCATCGCCATCCACGAAAAATTCGGCTTCCGCCATGTCGGGCGCTATGAGGCAGTGGGCTACAAGTTCGACCGCTGGCACGACATCGTGCATCTGCAGCTGGGGCTCTAGAGCGATTTGCGCATCGGGTAGCTGGTTGAAAAGCCCTCGATCTCGGGCGCGCCGTCATCAGTCCATCCGCGATCGAGGTAGAACCGGTGTGCGGTGGTGGTGCTGATCAGCCGGGCCTGAACGTGGCCATCGGCCCTGAGCACCGCCTCGAGATGGGCCATCAGCGCATCGCTGACGCCGCAAAAACGGTGCCGTGGTGAGACGTAGTTGAACATCACGACACCCTGGGCATTGACGGCCCCGACGGCGGCGATGTCGCCGTTGCGTTCGGCGACGAAGAACGTCTGCGCCGGATTGGCGATCATGCTGGCGACCCCTTCCGGCGTTCGGTTGCTCACCCATTGCCTGATATTGGCGCGGTCATCATGATGATCGGCGCCGCACAGTTCGGTGACCGATGCCGTCATCACCCGGCTCATCTCCAGAACATCCGCGGCCGTGGCCAGCCGAATGGAAATCACCCCACCACCAGCGTGGAATCAGGTGCGGCAAGCCGGGCTTGCAGCTGTTGGATAATGCGCTTCATCTGTCCCGAAGCGAGAAGGCCGGGCCCAAGGGGACCCGAGCGGTCCTCGCCGACAGCGGGCAAGGTTCGCAGGACAGCGCGCATTTCGGCCGTCATCTGCTGGATCTGCCAGATGATCTCGTCATCGGCCGCGCCTGGTTGTTCGGGCGATGCAAGGCCGGCAGCCTTGACGGCATAAGCCGCAGCGCCCAGCGCATGGGCGCCCATATGGCAGACTGCCGAGGCCTGCCCCGCCGACCGCGCCGCGGCGGCCGCTGCCGGAGACACATCGTGCGCCGCGCTGCCCCCGCCGAACCGCCGGCGAATCTCGGCGGCCGTATCGAGCTCGCCGCGTGCATAGGCCCTGGCGCGTGCAATGGCGGCGCTAGGCCGATCATCCTCGGCCCGTTCGGCCTCGTAGACCCAGAGCACCCGCTCCGCGCAGGCGGCAGCCCAGCCTGCCACTAAGCGCCGATCGGTGTCGCTGAACGTCTGTATGGATGGTGCCATGGCAGCACTACCCTACGACCACCAGGTCCGGATCGAGCACCCGCAGCACCAGCGACAGCTCGTGACCCCGCTTGAGGATGCGCCCCTGCTGGTTGGTCACGGCATACTGGCCCTGCTTGTTGCGCAGCTTGGGCGTCTTTTCGATGATGAAGAGCGGGCGTTCGGAGACGCGGGCATAGATCGAGAACACGGCCCGGTCGCGCAGGAAATCCATGGCGTAGTCCCGCCATTCCCCCTGCCCCACCTTGCGGCCATAGACCGCCAGGATCAGGTTCAGCTCCTTGCGGTCGAATGCGACAATGGCAGGGACCTTGCTCGGCGCCGGGCTCGCGGGCGCATCGCCGGCATGCACCAGCGCCAGACTGACTGACCTGTCATTCGGTGTGCGGCCCTGCACCGTTCCGATCAACTCCAAGAGGGGACGTTCGAGAGGCGACGTTCAAATCACCGTCATGATTGCGGGAAATTCGGGTGGATGCAAGGGCGATGCAAAAACCCCAATTTGAACACAGTTTGTCCGTGAACGCGCCAGAATGCGCGTTCAGCTTATCCCCATTGCCTCCAGTGGCTGGCATCCGGGCCGACCGAGCCCCCAAACCCAGAAGCCTGGGTGCCAGCCGCCCTAATTAGTTGACCAGTCAAGTCCTTCCCGTCCTTGCCCCCAGGGACGGGATTTTTTTGTCCTAGCGCTCGAAGCTGGCGGCGCCCAGGATCGGGCCGGGCAGCCCGTTGCGCTCCTGCTGCACGATGACGGCAATGCCCGTGCTGCCGGCGTCGAGCACCTCGGCCAGGGGCAGCTTGAGATTGGCGCCGCTCTCGCCCTCCCACATGCCCAGCGCCTGCCGACCGGTCACCACCTGGGTGTAAACCATTGACTTGCCCGCATTTTCGCCGGTGTCGATCGCCACGTCGGCGCGGTCGAGATAGGTGACCAGCCACACCACGGCGTCGTCGAGGCTGGTATTGGGCGGGATGGCGATCTTGAGCATGTCGCCGTCATGCACGATATCCACGGGCAGCGGCAGGGTGACCCCGTCAAGCGCACCATGCACCTCGTTGCGGCGCGAGCCGACGACGCCCTTGGCGCCATTGACCACCATCTGCGGCGTATAGATCCGCGACGAGCCCCAGCTCTTGGCATAGGCGCGCTGGCGGTCGGAATAATCCTCGCTGCCGAACGTGTCTTCCCAGCCGACATAATCCCAGTAGTCGACGTGATAGGCCAGGGCCACCACGTCCTCTTCCGCCGCAAGGCTGGTGAGCAGCGCATCGGCGGGCGGGCAGGAGGCGCAACCCTGGCTGGTGAACAGTTCGACCACCGCCTTGGGCCGCGGCCGCGTGGTCTCGGCGGCAGCAGGCAGCGCCAGGGCGGCGAGCGCGGCAAGGATGAGGACAGTGCCGGAAAGGGGTCTCTGCGTCATGGGCAAGGTTGTAAGCCGGGCCGCCGCGCCCTCGCCAGTCAAAAGAGGGTGACAGGCGCAGATTCTGTCCGCGCCGCGGCTTTATCCCCTTTCGGCACGGACTTATCCCCCGCCAAAAAGCACATGGCGGCCCCAGGGGACCGCCATGAAATCGTCACCACTGTGAACGGTGAATGAACGCCTGAATTACGCCGCGACGAGGCTGCGCAGCACGTAATGCAGGATGCCGCCATGCTTGTAATAGTCCAGCTCATTGGCGGTATCGATGCGGCAGAGCGTGTCGACATTGACCACCGAGCCATCGGCGCGGGTGATCTTGACGGTAACCCGGGCGCGCGGCGCGATTTCGGTGACGCCTTCGATATCGATGGTCTCGGTGCCGTCGAGACCCAGGCTCTGCCAGCTCTCGCCATCCTTGAACTGCAGCGGGATGACGCCCATGCCGACCAGGTTGGAGCGGTGGATACGCTCGAAGGACTGGGCGATCACGGCGCGCACGCCAAGCAGGTTGGTGCCCTTGGCAGCCCAGTCACGGCTGGAGCCGGTGCCATATTCCTTGCCGGCGAAGATCACCAGCGGCGTGCCGGCGGCCTGATAGGCCATGGCGGCGTCGTAGATCGCCATCTGGCTGCCATCGGGACCCTTGGTGTAGCCGCCCTCGACGCCGGGCAGCATCTGGTTCTTGATGCGGATATTGGCAAAGGTGCCGCGCATCATCACTTCATGATTGCCGCGACGGGCGCCATAGGAGTTGAAGTCGCGCGGGGCAACCTGCCGCTCCTCGAGATACTTGCCGGCCGGCGTCGTGGCCTTGAACGAACCGGCCGGGGAAATGTGGTCGGTGGTGATGGAATCCAGGAACAGCGCCAGGACCTTGGCATCCTTGACGTTGGTGATGGGCTTGGGCTCCATCGACATGCCCTCGAAATAGGGCGGGTTCTGCACATAGGTCGAGCTGGAATTCCAGCCATAGGTCTCGCCACCTTCGATGACGATGTTCTGCCAGTTGGTGTCGCCCTTGAAGACGTCCGAATAGCGGCCCTGGAACATCTCCTTGGTGACGTGCTTGCGCACGATCTCGGCGACCTCGTGGTTGGAGGGCCAGATATCCTTTAGGTAGACCGGCTGGCCATCCCTGGAGGTGCCGATCGGATCCTTGGTGATGTCGATCTTCATCGAGCCGGCAATGGCATAGGCCACGACCAGCGGCGGGGAGGCGAGGAAGTTCGCCTTGACGTCGGGGTTCACGCGGCCTTCGAAATTGCGGTTGCCCGACAGCACCGAGGCGGCGACCAGGTCGCCGGCCTGCACGGCCTTGGAGATCTCGGTGGGCAGCGGGCCCGAATTGCCGATGCAGGTGGTGCAGCCATAGCCGACGAGGTTGAAGCCGATGGCGTCGAGGTCTTCGGACAGGCCGGCGCTGTCGAGATAGTCGGTGACGACCTGCGAACCGGGGGCCAGCGAGGTCTTGACCCAGGGCTTGGAGTCGAGACCCAGCGCCCGCGCCTTGCGGGCGACGAGGCCGGCCGCGACCAGCACGGAGGGGTTGGACGTATTGGTGCAGGAGGTGATGGCGGCGATGACCACATCGCCATGCGTCAGCGTGTAGTCGGCGCCTTCGACCTGCACCTTGGGTTCGTCGGTCTTGCCGAATTCCTTGGGCAGGGCGGCCGCGAAGGCCTGCTTGGCATTGTCGAGCGCGATACGGTCCTGCGGGCGCTTGGGGCCAGAGATGGACGGCACGACGGTGGTCAGGTCGAGTTCGAGCGTCGAGGTGAAGACCGGATCGGGCGAATTGGTCTCGCGGAACATGCCCTGGGCGCGCGAATAGGCTTCGACCAGCGCCACGCGATCGGCCTGACGGCCCGACGTGGTGAGGTATTTCAGCGTATCGGCATCGACCGGGAAATAGCCGCAGGTGGCGCCATATTCGGGAGCCATATTGGCAATGGTGGCCTGGTCTTCGAGGCTCAGGTAATCGAGGCCGGGGCCGTAGAATTCGACGAACTTGCCGACCACGCCCTTCTTGCGCAGCATTTCGGTGACGGTCAGCACCAGGTCGGTGGCGGTAATGCCTTCATTGATCTTGCCGGTGAGCTTGAAGCCCACGACTTCGGGGATCAGCATGGTGATCGGCTGGCCCAGCATGGCCGCCTCGGCCTCGATGCCGCCCACGCCCCAGCCAAGCACGGCCATGCCGTTGACCATGGTGGTGTGCGAGTCGGTGCCCACCAGTGTATCGGGATAGGCGACGGTCTCGCCATTCTCGTCCTTGGTCCAGACGGTCTGGGCCAGGTATTCCAGGTTCACCTGGTGGCAGATGCCGGTGCCGGGGGGCACGACGCGGAAATTGTCGAAGGCCGACTGGCCCCAGCGCAGGAATTCGTAGCGCTCGCCATTGCGCTCGTATTCGAGCTCGACATTCTGCTCGAACGAAGTCGGCGTACCGAAACTGTCGACCATGACCGAGTGGTCGATGACCAGGTCGACGGGGACCAGCGGATTGATCTTCTGCGGGTTGGCGCCCAGCTTGGCGGTGGCGTCGCGCATGGCGGCCAGATCCACCACGGCGGGAACGCCGGTGAAATCCTGCATCAGCACGCGGGCGGGGCGATAGGAAATCTCGTGATCGGAGGTGCGGGTGACCAGCCAGGTGGCCACGGCCTCGATATCGGCCTTGGTGACCGTGCGGTTATCCTCGAAGCGCAGCAGGTTTTCCAGCACCACCTTCATCGAATGGGGCAGGCTGGACACGCCCTTGAGCCCGTTCTTCTCGGCCTCTGCGATCGAATAATAGGTGTAGGTCTTGCCGCCGACCACAAGGGTCGATTTCGACTTGAAGCTGTTAACCGAGGTCATGGTGTTCCGCCCTAATCTTGTCGTTGCGGCAGGCGCGCCGGCCCGGGCGAAGGCCCCGGAAACCACGCAACAGCGCTGCCTTTCCTGGAATGAATCCAATCTATAAGGGCTTATAGAGAAAGACGATTGGGCTTGCCAGCCCGACCTTTCGTTCAATACGAGAAGGGGTCATGACCGATCGGCAAGTCTTTCCCCCGCTGACCCTGCGCGCGACCGGCCTCAGCTGCGGGCGCGGGGGCATGACATTGACGGCCGATCTCAGCTTTGCCGTTGCCCCCGGGCAATGCCTGCTGCTGCGCGGCCCCAACGGCACCGGCAAGACCACTCTGCTGCTGACCCTGGCCGGCATCGTCACTCCGCTGGCCGGCGTCTTCGAGCTGGAAGGCACTGACAGCGAGGCCGGCCCGCAGCTGCATTATTGCGGCCACCGCAATGCCGTCAAACCGCGGCTGAGCGTGCAGGAAAATCTCGATTTCTGGGCCCAGGTCAACGGCCCGACCGGCCTGGGCATCCAGGAGGCGCTGGCCGAAGTGGGCCTGGGCGAGCTGGGCGGGCTCGATGCCGGCTATCTCTCGGCCGGGCAATCGCGACGCCTGGCTCTTGCCCGCCTGCTGGTGACCCACCGCCCGCTCTGGCTGCTCGACGAGCCGACCGCGGCGCTCGACGCCGAGGGTCATGACCTGGTGACCCGGCTGCTCGACCGGCATCTCGACATGGGGGGCCTGGCCCTGGCCGCCACCCATGATCCCATCACCCTGCCCGATCCGGGTCGCATGGAAACCCTGGCGCTGGGGGTGCGGGCATGACGGCCTTCCGGGCCATGCTGGGTCGCGAACTGCGCCTGGCCCTGCGCGGGGGCGGCGACGTGCTGACGCTGGTGCTGTTCTTCATCATCACCGGCGCCATCGTGGCTTTTGCCGTGGGACCCGACAGCCTGCTGCTGGCCCGCATTGCCCCGGGCATGGTCTGGGTCGCCGCCTTCCTGGCCATGCTGCTGGGGCTCGACCGCCTGTTCCGCCCCGACCATGAGGATGGCGCGCTGATCCTGCTGCGCCAGGCCGAGCTGCCACTCAGCGCCGCCATTGCCGCAAAAGTGATGGTGCACTGGCTGGTCTCGGCCCTGCCGCTGATCCTCGCCTCGCCGCTCCTGGCGCTACAGCTGGCCATGGATGGCGAGACCTTCTGGCGCATGGTGGCCTCGCTGCTGGTCGGCACCCCGGCTCTGGCCGCTTTCGGCGCCGTGGGGGCGGCCGTGACCGTGTCGATCCGGGGCGGCGGGCTGATTGCCCCGATCCTGATCGCGCCGCTGTCGATCCCGGTGCTGATCTTCGGAGTGGGCAGCATCACGGCCAGCCAGTCGAGTGCCGCCCTGCTGTTTCTTGCGGCATTGAGCCTCATGGCCGTGAGCCTGGCTCCCTTTGCTGCCGCCCTTGCGATAAGCTCGGCCGAAGACTAGAGCCGTGAGCCCATGAGCATAGACACCACACCCAAGCAGAGCTGGTGGAGCCGCATCGCCCATCCGGGGCAGTTCGTGGCCTGGACGTCGCCACTGCTGTGGCCGCTGACCATTCTCACCGCGGTCCTCTTCATCACCGGCCTGTGGTTCGCCTTCTTCAATTCGCCGGCCGACTACCAGATGGGCGATACGGTGCGCATCATGTATGTGCATGTGCCCAATGCCTGGCTCAGCCAGTTCGTCTATGGCGTGATGACGGTTTCCGCGCTCGGCACGCTGGTCTGGCGCCACCCCATGGCCGATGTGTCGATGAAGGCCGCGGCGCCGCTGGGCGCCATGTTTACGGCGCTGGCCCTGTTCACCGGTGCGCTCTGGGGCCGCCCGACCTGGGGCACGTTCTGGGAATGGGACGGGCGCATGACCTCGACCCTGGTCCTGCTCTTCATTTATCTCGGCATCGTTGCCCTGTGGCGCGCCTTTGACGACCAGCTGCGCGCCGCCCGCATCATCGCCGTCTTCACCCTGGTGGGCGCCATCAACATTCCCATCATCAAGTTCTCGGTGGACTGGTGGAGCACGTTGCACCAGCCGGCCAGCGTGTTCCGTGCCGACGGGCCGACCATGCCCGGCTCGATCCTGACGCCGCTCTTCGTGATGTTTTTCGCGTTTACATTCCTGTTCCTGACGCTGCATCTGAAAGCCATGCATACCGAGGTCAAGCGCCGCAGGGTGATGGGCCTGCAGCGCCGCATGGCCCAGGGGGACGCGGCATGATCGATCTCGGACCCCATGCCGTCTTCATCCTCTGGGCCTATCTCGGCGTCGCCATGACCGTGGCCGCCCTCGTGGGCTGGACCCTCTACGATGCGCGCTCCACGACCAGAAGGCTCGCCGAGCTGGAGGCGCGCGCCCCGCGCCGCACCGCCCGATGATGCGCTACCTGCTGTTCGGCCTGCCGCTGATTGCGCTGATCGCGCTGGTTGCCGTCTTCGCCTTTTCCATCGACCGCGACCCCACCCTGGTGCGCTCGGCGCTGATCAACAGGCCGGCGCCCACCTTTGCCATGGCCGAAGTGCCCGAACTGGGCGTGCCCGGCTTCGACACGGCGGCCCTCATGGGCGAAGTGACCGTGGTCAATGTCTTTGCCAGCTGGTGCATCCCCTGCCGGGACGAGCATCCCCTGCTGGTGAATATGCGGGAAGAAACCGGCGTGCGGCTCTTCGGCATCAACCAGGCCGACGCGCCGGAAAATGCCCGGGCCTTCCTGGCCGAGCTGGGCAATCCCTATGACGCGGTGGGCACCGACCGCGACCGGCGCGTCTCGATCGACTGGGGCGTCTATGGCGTGCCGGAAACCTTCGTGGTGGATGCCAGGGGCATCATCACCTTCAAGCATGTCGGACCGCTGACGCCCACTGCCATGGAAGAAGAACTGCTGCCGGCCATTGCCGCGGCGCGGGGCTGAGCCCCGTTCAGATTGCGTTCAGCCGGGCTTTGCCATTTTTCTGCCATGCCCCCCGCCGAAAGCATGCCGATGTTGCACAGAGTTCTGCATTTCCTCCGTGAGGCCGGCCTGGGGCCGATCGAATATGTCCTGATCGCCGCCATCCTGACGGTGGCGACCACGGTCGCCGTCTCGGCCGCCGGCTATAGCCTGGCCGATATCGTCGGCTGAGCGGGCTCAGAAGTCGCTGGTCAGGCCCTTGATTTCCCAATCGCCATAGCGACCCGGCTCGAGCCCGCCGCGGCCACCGGTTTCCTTGGGAGCAAAGGCGCCCCTGGCATCGATGGCGCGCCGGCGCGCCTCGGCCTCCGCCAGCGCACGCTTGGCCGCTTCGCTCAGAGGCGGACGGGGATCCGCCTGGTCTGCATTATCCTGATCGTCGCTCATGGTCTGCCCGCATTACGTTTTGGTCATGCCGCTTGCATGGAACCCTTGGGCACACAACATAATTGCCCAGGAACGCGAACCCAAGGGCTCACAATGTTCAATATGTTTCGGACCGGTGTCCTCATTGCCGCACTCACCGCCCTTTTCATGGTGGTGGGCTATTTCATTGGCGGCACCAGCGGCATGATGATCGCCTTCGTCTTTGCGCTGGCGACCAACCTCTTCGGCTACTGGAATTCCGACAAGCTGGTGCTGCGCATGCAGAATGCCGTGCCGGTGGAGCGAAGCCGCGTGCCCGAGCTCTACGACATGGTCGACATCCTCTCGCGCAAGGCCGGCATCCCGACGCCCAAGGTCTATGTCATCCAGACCGACCAGCCCAATGCCTTTGCCACCGGCCGCGACCCCAACAATGCCGCCGTGGCCGTCTCGACCGGCCTGCTGCACCATCTCGAGACGCGCGAAGTCGCGGCGGTCGTGGCCCATGAGCTGGCCCATATCCGCAGCCGCGACACGCTGATCATGACCATTACCGCCACCTTTGCCGGCGCCATCTCGGCCTTGGCGCAGTTCGGCCTGTTCTTTGGCGGCGGCAATAATCGCGACAATCCGCTGGGCGGCGTCGGCGCGCTACTGATGGTGTTCCTTGCGCCCGTGGCGGCCATGGTGGTGCAGATGGCGGTGAGCCGCACCCGCGAATACGAGGCCGACAAGGACGGCGCCGAGATTTCCGGCGACCCGCTGGCTCTGGCGTCGGCGCTGCACAAGATCGCCACCCTGGCTGGCCGCCAGGTCAATGTCGCGGCCGAACGCGACCCGGCCATGGCGCATATGTATATCATCAACCCCCTCTCCGGGGCGCGGATGGATAACCTCTTTTCCACCCACCCGGACACCGGCAATCGCATCGAGGCGCTGCGCAAGCTTGCAGCATTGATGCAGGTGGACGATAAGGGCCGCAGGCCTCAGCCTCGCCCGCAGCCGGTTTCGACCGGTCGCGATATCGGTGGCGGCTGGCGCGTGCCGACCGTCGGACGGACCGACGAGGACGGCGGACAACGCGGTCCCTGGGGATAAAGAACAAGCGTGGCGCATAACAAACCTGATCCGGCGGGGCTCAAGCTCCGCCTTGTCGCGGCCCAGCGGCTCAAGGCCGTGCTGGGCGGCGACAATTTCGTGCCGTTGGGCGTCACGGACCTGGCCGACGGGCGCGATCGCGGCCTCGCCAACCGGCTGATCACCACGGCCCTGCGCCGGCAGGGCCAGCTCAATTTCATCATCCACGCGCTGCTCGAAAAGGGCATGCCGGGCAAGTCCGGCACCTTCGAGGCCGTGCTGCGGCTGAGCCTGGCGCAGCTGGTCTTCCTGCCGGACCTGGGCGCCCATAGCGCGCTGTTCCTCGCAGTCGAGGCCATCAAGCGCGATCCCAAGGCGCGGCACCTGAGCGGGCTGATGAATGCCGTATTGCGCAGCGCCCAGGCCAATTCCGCCAAGTTCGGCATGCTGAGCGACGACCTGCTGATCCCCGATACCTTTGGCGATACCTGGCTCGAGGCCTATGGCGAGGAGGCCATCAACGGCTTTTCCGCTGCCCTCCTGGCCGGCGCCCCGCTCGACCTGACCCTCAAGAGTGACGATGCCGACCTGATCGATGCCCTGGGCGCCGAGCCCGTGATGGCCGATACCGTGCGCATCGAGCAGCGCGACCGGCCCGTCGAGGCCCTGCCCGGCTATGCCGAGGGCCACTGGTGGGTGCAGGATGCCGCCTCGGCCATCCCGGCGCGCCTGCTTGGCGCCAAGCCGGGTGGCCGCGTGCTGGATCTCTGCGCTGCCCCGGGCGGCAAGACCGCGCAACTGGTCAAGGCCGGCTACCAGGTGACGGCGCTCGACAGCGACGCCACCCGCATGGAGCGGCTCAAGGACAATCTGAAGCGGCTCGACTATGTCGCCGAGACCGTGGTCGCCGATGCCGGCAATTATGCGCCCGCCACCCCCTATGACGGCGTGCTGCTCGACGCGCCCTGCTCCGCCACCGGCACTTTCCGCCGCCACCCCGAGGTGATCTGGCATCGCTCGGTCGGCGATGTCGCCGGCCGGGTGCGGCTGCAGCGCGCTTTGCTCACCAATGCCCTCCGCTGTCTTGAAGCGGGCGGCGTGCTCGTCTATTGCGTCTGTTCGCTTGAGCCGGCCGAAGGCGAAGGCCAGGTCGATTGGGCGCTGGAACATCTCCCCGGTCTCGAACTCTGGCCGGTAACCCCGGCCGAGCTGCCGGGGCTGGAAAGCGCGGTAACCGCGCGCGGTCTGGTGCGCACCCATCCGGGCATGGCGCCGGGCGGCCGCGAGGGCGGCATGGACGGGTTTTTCGTGGCCCGCTTCCGGCGTCGCTGAAAAAACAAGAATGAGCGCCATGAAAAGGGCGCCGAATGAGGACGTGACCACGTGACGCGCAGAATCAAGGCAGTGCTGGCCAAGGCCGCGCGGCGGGGGCATATGCGCTGATGGCGCTGCGCCCGCCCCATGCGCTGCGCCGCCTGACGCTCGGCCTGGCCGATGCGGTGGTGACGCTGCCCATCCTGCGCTGGACCTGGCGCGGGCTGGCCGACGACGCCTTCGGCGGCGAACTGCCCGAACTCAGGCCCGCCGATCGCGAGGCGGTGCGCGACATGATGTCGGGCCGCTACCTGTTGGCATCCAAGCTGATCGAGACCAACGGCGTCTCGCCCTTCAGCCTCGATGTCGACCATGCCGACTGGTGGGCCAACCTGCATGGCTTTTCCTGGCTGCGCCATTTCCGCGACGTGCGCGACAGCGGCGAGCGCCATTTCGCCCGCATGCTGGTGCTCGACTGGATCAGCCATGAGGCCCAGTTCCAGCATGACACCTGGACCCCGACGCTGACCGCCCAGCGCATCATCAACTGGCTGCGCCACCTGCCGCTGCTGCTCGATGGCGCGACGCCGGGCGAGGCCCGCTCCATCCAGCGCGTGCTGGGCGCCCAGATCCAGAGCCTCAAGGTCCGCGCGCCGCTGGCCAGTGACCCGGTCGACGCCCTCTTCGCCGCCATAGCCCTGCTCGGCGCCGAATTCTGCGAGCAGGCCGACAAGACCGATGTGCCGGGGCGCGTCGAGCGGCTCAACGCGCTCCTGGCCAGCCAGCTCGACAGCGACGGCCTGCACCGCTCGCGCAATCCTCGCCTGCAGCTGCAATTGCTGGTGGAGCTGGTCAGCGTCCGTCACATTGCCGCCGCGACGAAATCGGAGGCCGGCAACGAGCTGGTCGCCCAGATCGACCGCATGCATGAATGCCTTGATGCCCTGACCCTGTCGAGCGGCGAGCCGGTCTATTTCAATGGCGGCGGACACCTGCCGCATGACGTATTGATCGCCATCCAGGCCAATGGACCAACGCGCAAGCGCCGCTCCATGCTGCTGGGTGGCTATGGCATATTGCGCGATGGCGAGGCGGTGGTGATCGCCGATTCCGGCCTGCTGCCCGAGCCTGGCCTGGCCGGCGACCTGCATGCCAGTGCCCTCGCCTTCGAATTCTCCCACGGCACCGAACTGATCCTGGGCTCCTGTGGCCCGGCCCCCGCCGACCTGCCCGACAGCAAGCCGCTGTTCCGCCAGGGCGTGGCCCATTCGGCCCCCACCATCGACGCCGAGGACATACCGCCCCAGCGCCAGCCCGGTCTGACACTCGATGCCGCCGACCAGCTGCTGACGCTGACGGCCACCGGCTATGGCAAGCGCTTCGGCGTCGAGCTGGAACGCCGGCTGACGCTTCTGTCGGGTGGCACGACCCTGGTCGGGCAGGACCGGATGATCGCCAAGGGCACCCCATCGGGCCTGCTCGCCATCCGCTTCCACCTGGCGCCCGGCACCATGGTGCGCCGCAATCGCGGCGAAGGCATCGTGCGGCTGGTGCTGCCCAATGGCGCTGTCTGGAGCTTTCTCTGGGAAGGCGCCAGCTTCCGCGAGGAGGAAAGCGTGCGCCAGTCGGCCTATGTCGGCTTCCACAAGACCCGCCAGCTCGTGCTCGAGGCCGATGTGGCCGGCGACGCCGAGGTGGCCTGGATCTTTACGCTCGAGCAGCCATAGACCCCTTTCTCTGCGCGTGTGGCCCCACCCCACCCTCAATCCCTCCCCATCAAGGGGAGGGAGGCGCCAGCTCGATCGCCCGTGTTCATCGTCTCCCTCCCCCTTGTGGGGAGGGATCAAGGGTGGGGGTAGGTTTGGCCACGTTGCTGGTGTGCGGCAATGGCCAGTTGGCCTTTCGCTCGCTTCGTGCTAGCGAGCGCGCATATCACAGCAACGGGCGAAAAATCCTTATGGGCAAGACGGTCAAGGTCGGGCGGGCACTGCTTTCGGTATTTGACAAAACCGGCATGGCCGACTTCGCGCGGGGGCTCTCCGCTGCAGGCGTGGAGCTGGTCTCCACCGGCGGAACGCACAAGCTGATCAAGGATGCCGGCCTGCCGGTGCGCGAGATTTCTGACCTGACGGGTTTTCCCGAAATGATGGATGGCCGGGTCAAGACCCTGCATCCCAAGGTGCATGGCGGGCTGCTGTCGGTGCGTGACAACCCGACCCATGCCGCCGCCATGGCCGAGCATGAGATCGGCGCCATCGACCTCGTGGCGGTCAACCTCTACCCCTTCGAAAAGACCGTCGCCTCGGGCGCCTCCTATGACGACATCATCGAAAATATCGACATTGGCGGCCCCGCCATGGTGCGCTCGGCGGCCAAGAACCATGCCTATGTGACCGTGGTCGTCGACCCGGCCGACTATCCGGAAATCCTTGCCTCCATCACCGAGACCGGCGGCGTGCCCTTCGCGCTGCGCCAGAAGCTGGCCGCCAAGGCCTATGCCCGCACGGCCGCCTATGACAGCGCCATTTCGACCTGGTTCGCCAGGGCCATCGATTATCCCGAAATCCCCTATCGCAGCTTTGCCGGTACGCTGCGCGAGGTGATGCGCTATGGCGAAAACCCGCATCAATGGGCCGGCTTCTATGCCAATGGCGAAAGCCGCGCCGGCGTCGCCACCGCCACCCAGGTGCAGGGCAAGACGCTGAGCTACAACAATATCAACGACACCGACGCCGCCTTCGAGCTGGTCAGCGAATTCGACCCTGCCGAAGTCGCCGCCGTCGCCATCATCAAGCATGCCAATCCCTGCGGCGTGGCCGTGGCCGGCGACCTCTTGACCGCCTATCGCGACGCCTTGCGCACCGATCCGGTCTCGGCCTTTGGCGGCATTGTCGCCACCAATCGCGAGATCGATGCGGTGACCGCCACCGAGATCGTCAAGGTCTTCACCGAAGTGATCGTCGCCCCCTCGGCGACCCAGGAAGCCCAGGACATCATCGCCGCCAAGAAGAACCTGCGCCTGCTGCTGACCGGTGGCATTGCCGACCCCAAGGCCGACGGCTTGGTCGTCAAGTCGGTGGCGGGTGGCCTGCTGGTCCAGTCGCGCGACAATCGCAATGTCGACGACTGCGACCTCAAGGTGGTGACGAAGCGCCAGCCGACCGCGGCCGAAATGGCCGACCTCCGCCTGGCCGCCAAGGTGGCCAAGCACGTCAAGTCCAACGCGATCGTCTATGTGAAGGCCGGCGCCACCGTCGGCATCGGCGCCGGACAGATGTCGCGCGTCGATTCGGCGCTTACCGCCCATCGCAAGTCGATCGACGCCGCCAGGGCGGCCGGGATCGAGGGCGCGCTGACAGCCGGCTCGGTGGCCGCATCGGATGCCTTCTTCCCCTTTGCCGATGGGCTCGAGGCCCTGGTGGCGGCGGGCGCGACGGCGGTGATCCAGCCCGGCGGCTCGATGCGCGACGACGAAGTCATCGCCGCAGCCGACGCTGCGGGCATCGCCATGGTGATGACGGGGATGCGCCACTTCCGGCACTAGCAGCGGCCACACCGCGCGGGCGCAACCTTACGAAAACGTAATATGCGCCCGACCGGAAGGTAAGAGCTTCTTGAGGGAGGCTATGGCAGATTGGCCTGGCTGCGGGTGGTGTCCGCAGCCCGAGGCGGCCCCATGCGACTTTCCATACCCTCCGACCTGTCGGCCCTGCTGCGCAGGGGTTTCTGGCGCGCCGGCGCTTCGCTTGGCATCAAGGTCGCGACGGCCGGGCTGACCTACCTGACCTTCGTGGTGCTGGCCCGGACCATGACGCAGGCCGAATATGGCCACTTCGCCTTCGGCCTGGCTCTGGCGACGGTCCTCGCCGTCGCCGCCGCTTTCGGCCAGCCCAATGCCATCCTGCGCTTCTGGTCGGAATCGCAGGCGGCGGGTCGCCCGCAGGACGCCCTGCAGGCCGTGCGCTCGGGCACGACGCTGATTGGCCTCGCCGCCCTCGCCATCACGGCACTCCTCTCCATCGTCGTCTTCGTGGTCACCGGAACCGTGACCCTGACCGATACGACGACCCACTTCTATGGCGCTGCCTTTCTGGTGCTGCCCATGGCGCTGGCCGAATTCAACTCCGCCGCCTTGCGCGCCCAGGGCTCGCTCTGGACCGCGCTGCTGCCGCGCGACATTCTCTGGCGCCTTGCCATGCCCGCTGCCACCATCGCGCTGTTTGCCCTCGGCATCGTGCTGAGCGGCGCCGATGCGCTGGCCCTCTATTCGGGCCTGCTGTTCGGCACCCTGGCGCTGCAATATGGCCTGGCGCGGCGGCGCGGCTATGAATTGCGGGCCGGCTGGGCCGGCACCGCCCAATACTGGCGGGAGCGCGGCGGAATCAGCCGCTGGCTGCTGCTGGGCGCCCTGATCGAATCCGCCGCCCTCAATGCCGACGTGGTGCTGGTTGGCCTGATGGCGGGGCTGGAAAGCTCGGCGCTCTATTTCAACGCCCTGCGCACCGCCGGACTCATGACGCTGATCAGCTATGCCATCGTCCTCGTCATGGCCCCTGTGATCACCCGGCACTATTATGCCGGCGACCGCTTCAAGACCCAGCTGGTGACGGCGGCCGGCGCCTGGGGTGGCTTTGTCTTTGCCGTCTGCACCTTCGGGCTCTTCGTGCTGTTCGGCAGCCCCATCCTGTCGCTGTTCGGCCCCGTCTATGGCGATGCCCACCTGATCCTGGTCCTGCTGTCGGCCGGGCTTTTGATCGATGCGGCGACCGGCCCCACCCTGACCCTGATGACCACGACAGGGCAGGAACGGGTCTTCGTCTACGCGCTGGGTGCCATCACCCTGGCCAGCCTCGTGGTGCAGGCGCTGATCCTGCCGGCCTATGGGCTGTTGGGCGTGGCCGCCGTCAACATGATCGCCCGGCTGGTGTCGCAGGTCTTCATGGCCCTCTGGTGCATCGCCAAAGTGGGCGTCGACCCCACCATCTTCGGCGTCCTGCGCCTGCGCGGCATGAATCGGCATGCCCAGCCGCAATAGCGCTGCTCAACCGTACCCATGAGTACGCTTGTGCTTGACCCTATGCCCGTCCGGGCTTAGAACCACTCCAAACTTTCCCTGCCGGAATATCGCTATGACCAAGGCCCGCACGCTCTACGACAAGATCTGGGACGACCATCTGGTACAGAACAACGAGGATGGGACCTCGCTGATCTATATCGATCGCCACCTGGTTCACGAGGTCACGAGCCCGCAGGCCTTCGAGGGGCTGCGCCTCAACAAGCGCAAGGTGCGCCATCCCGAGCGCACGCTGGCCGTGGTCGACCACAATGTGCCCACCACCGACCGCTCGCTGCCCAATCCCGACCCGGAAAGCGCGATCCAGATCGCGGCCCTGGCCGAGAATACCAAGGATTTCGGCATCGAATATTTCGACCCCTTCGACAAGCGCCAAGGCATCGTGCACATCGTCGGCCCCGAGCAGGGCTTCACCCTGCCCGGCATGACCATTGTCTGCGGCGACAGCCACACCTCGACGCATGGTGCCTTCGGTGCGCTGGCGCATGGCATCGGCACCTCGGAGGTCGAGCATGTCTTGGCCACCCAGACGCTGATCCAGCAGAAGGCCAAGAACATGCTGGTGCGGGTCGACGGCCAGTTGCCGCCGCACGTCACCGCCAAGGACATCATCCTTGCCATCATCGGCGAGATCGGCACGGCCGGCGGCAACGGCCATGTCATCGAATTTGCCGGCGAGGCCATCCGCTCGCTGTCCATGGAAGGCCGCATGACGGTCTGCAACATGACCATCGAGGGCGGCGCCCGCGCCGGCCTGATCGCCCCGGACGAAAAGACCTTCGAATACGTCAAGGGCCGCAACCGCGCCCCGACCGGCAAGGCCTGGGACATGGCGCTCGACTACTGGAAGTCGCTCTATACCGACGAGGGCGCCGTCTATGACAAGGTGGTCATCCTCGATGCCGCCAAGCTCCCGCCGATCGTCTCCTGGGGGTCGTCGCCCGAGGACGTGATCTCGGTCACCGGCGCCGTGCCCAATCCGGACGACATTGCCGACGAGAACAAGCGCGCCTCCAAGTGGCGGGCGCTCGACTATATGGGGCTCAAGCCGGGCACCCCGATCACCGAGATCGGCATCGACCGCGTCTTCATCGGCTCCTGCACCAATGGCCGCATCGAGGATCTGCGCGCCGCCGCCGCCGTCATCGGCGGCCGCAAGGTGGCCTCCACCGTCAACGCCATGGTCGTGCCCGGCTCGGGCCTGGTCAAGGACCAGGCAGAGGCCGAGGGTCTCGACACGATCTTCAAGGATGCCGGCTTTGAATGGCGCGAGCCGGGCTGCTCGATGTGCCTGGCCATGAACCCGGACAAGCTCAAGCCGCAGGAACGCTGCGCCTCGACCAGTAACCGCAATTTCGAGGGTCGCCAGGGCTTCAAGGGCCGCACCCACCTCGTCTCGCCCGCCATGGCAGCCGCGGCGGCCATTGCCGGCCACTTCGTCGACATCCGCGAGTGGCAGTAAGCCAGGCCGACTGGGGGGCGCGTTTCGCGCCCACCCTCGACGATATCGAGGCCCTTGCCACTGAGGCGCTCACCACCCTGCCCGAGCCGTTCCGCTCGCTGGCGGCTGACGTGACCTGCTCGGTGGCCGAATTTGCCGAGGACGACGTGCTCGAAGGCTTCGGCATGGAAAGCCCGTTCGAGCTGATGGGGCTGTTTTCCGGCATCGGGCTGACCGAGGACGGCGCCGTGCCCCAGACCGGCCAGCTGCCCAATACTGTCTTCCTCTACCGCCGCGCCATTCTCGACTATTGGGCCGAAAACCATGACAATACTCTGGGCGAGATTGTCACCCATGTGCTGATCCATGAGCTGGGCCACCATTTCGGCTTCTCGGACGAGGATATGGAAGCCATCGAGGCGGCGGCGGACCAATAGCCCGGTTTTGGCGGCTTTCCGAATGGTTGCATGCGCCGCCAGGCATTTGGCCGTTAAGGTAAATTTCGGGTAAATCTTTGGTTTTTCGACAGTAAGGCTATGAGTAGTCCCCTGTGTTCAGGTGACTCCTACACCGCGCCTTGAACAACTGTTTCACTGGTGGAGAAAGACATGACCGTTCGGTCCAAGACTGCCCTGAAAATCGTTCAGCCGGAAATCGAAGAAATGGAAGCTGTACTGCAAGACGCTGCCAAGCAATCCGCCCCAATGGTCCAGCGCCTCGCCGCCCATCGCGACAAGATCGACCTTGCGGTCAAGGAGCTCGAAAGCGAGCGCTTCGACCTGATCTCGCGCCGCGACCTGCTGCGCCGCCAGGCCGAAGCCGTGGAAGCTGGCCTCAACATGCATATCGAGGACATCGAAGCCACCATGCGTCTTTATGAGGGCGGCCTCAACTCGCTCTCCGCCCCGACCGAATAAGGTGGGCGCATTGTTGGAGGCAGCAGAGAGGCCGTTCTATTCGCGCTCGACGAATTCGAACTCCGCCTCGCTGCCTCCAGCCGGATCGTCGGACACTCTGAGGGCCAGGTTGCCCTCATCGAGCGCCGCGAACCATTCTTCCCAGCTCACCAGGTGAAAGCCGCCAATCCGGTCCGGCCCTTCATTGCCATCGGTATTGATGGCATGCTGGCCGAAGGTCAGCTGCAGCAGCGTGCGAATGCCGGTGCCATCGGGCGTATCCATCAGCATGGGATTGCCGCCGCGGGCCTCCGCCCATTGCCGAATGTCGTCGCGGTTGGTGAGGATTTTGGCCATCGGGAACTCCTGTGCGGTTGCCTGCTTCGACAATAGCAGCAACAGGGCGTTGGTTCCGCCGCAATTCCCAAGCCGGCCAACCCCTGCTAAGACGCCCTGCAGAACTGCCGGAGCGAGCATGAACACCACCAGCAAAGCCATTTTCGTCGGCCAGATCGGCGCCGCCCACGGCATCAAGGGCGCGGTGCGCATCGCCACCCATACCCAGGACCCCATGGCCATCGGCAGCTATGGCCCGCTGCAGACCGACCGGCCCGGCCTCGTCGTGACCCTGAGCAAGCTGCGCCAGCACAAGAATGTGGTCGTTGCTCACATCAACGGCATCAACGACCGCACCGCGGCGGAAAACCTCAACGGCGTGAGCCTCTTCATCGACCGAGACAAGCTGCCCGCGCCCGAGGACGATGACGATTTCTACCATGCCGACCTGCTGGGCCTCGAAGCCCGGCTCGACACCGGCGTGGTGATCGGCACGGTATCGGCCCTGCCCAATTTTGGCGCCGGCGACCTGATCGAGATCCGCGACCCCCAGAGCGGGGATACCTATCTCTACCCCTTCACCAAGGCCGTGGTCCCCACCGTCAACCTGGCCGAGGGCTACCTGACCATCGTCGTCCCGCTCGATGCGGAAGAGGGCGAGGAAGAGCCCGATTGAGCTTTTCCGCGTCGATCATCACCCTGTTTCCGGACCTGTTTCCCGGCCCGCTCGGCGCGTCGGTGCTGGGACGTGGCCTCAGCGACGGGCTGTGGTCGCTCGAGGCGCGGCAATTGCGCGACTTCGCCACCGACCGACATCACACGGTCGATGACACGCCCTCGGGCGGCGGCGCCGGCATGGTGCTCAAACCCGATATCCTGGCCCGCGCCATCGATACGGTTTCTCCCCCGGGCGACACGCGGCCCCGCATCCTGATGTCGCCCCGCGGCACGCCGCTGACCCAGGCCCGCGCCCGCCAGCTGGCGCTGGGACCGGGCGCCGTCATCGTCTGCGGGCGCTTCGAGGGTGTCGACCAGCGCGTCATCGACGGCCGGAAGCTTGAAGAAATTTCCATCGGCGACTATGTGCTCGCCGGCGGGGAAGTGGCCGCCATGGTGCTGCTGGAGGCCGTGGTGCGGCTCATTCCGGGCGTATTGGGCGGCGCCGACAGCCATGCGGACGAGAGCTTCGAGAACGGCCTGCTCGAATATCCGCAATATACGCGGCCGCAGAGCTTCGAGGGCGTCGACATCCCCGCCGTGCTGACCTCGGGCGACCATGGCAAGATTGCCAAATGGCGGCGCGAGCAAAGCCTGGCCCTGACCCGGGCGCGCCGGCCCGACCTGCCGGCGGCCAAATAGCCACAAAACCGTCACTTGTGCTGGACTCAGGGCGGTTTTTCGCCTATGGAGCCGCCACTACCGCGCACTTGGGCTAATCGGACCCGAGCCGCACTAACAAGAAGACTGAAAACCTCCGTTACAACCAAGACCGGGCGCCGCGCCTCAAAAACGCGACAAGCGCTCCTTTGAAAAGATCAGGACGGATCATGAATATCATCCAGCAGCTCAATGCTGAGCATGTCGAAGAACTGGCCGCCAAGCGCGAGCTTCCCGACTTCACCCATGGCGATACCGTCAAGGTGTGGGTCAAGATCCGCGAAGGCGAAAAAGAGCGCCTGCAGGCCTATGAAGGCGTCGTGATCGCCCTCAATGGCGGCGGCATCACCGCTTCCTTCACCGTGCGCAAGATTTCCTACGGCGAAGGCGTGGAACGCGTGTTCCCGCTCTATTCACCGAACGTGGCTTCGGTTGAAGTGCTCAAGCGCGGCAAGGTGCGTCGCGCCAAGCTGTACTACCTGCGCGATCGTCGCGGCAAATCGGCCCGTATTTTCGAATCGACCAATTCGCGCACCAAGAAGATCGAAGCCGGCGAGCGCACTGCCGCCCAGGCTGCCCGCGAGGCCCGCGAAGCCGAAAAGATCGCCGCCGCCGAGGCCTTTGCCGCCGAGCAGGCCGCCAAGGATGCGGAAGCCGCAGCAGCCGCCAAGGCTGCCGAGGCTGAGGCCGCTGCAGCAAGCGAAGAGCCCAAGGCCGAATAAGCCCTGGCGCCGTACTGAATTGAGAAACCCGGTCGCAAGGCCGGGTTTTTTGTTGGCCGAGAGAAGGATCAGGGATGGGGGTGACACCCCTCTGGGCCTCCCACCCTCCCCCATCAAGGGGGAGGTGCTGCTCCACTCGGATGGCAGCAGCCATGGCAGACCTAACGCCCACTTTGCGACAAAACCGGCTTGTCCTGCCCAACGCTCTTGGCGATAAGAATGTCCCTCGCCAGCCAAAGGCCAAAGATGCCCGTCTCGATCGTCACCTGGAACATCAATTCGATCCGCCTGCGCCTGCCCATGGTGCTCGATTTCATCGCCCGGCATGCGCCCGACGTGATCATGTTCCAGGAGATCAAGTGCACGGACGACCAGTTTCCGCGCAATGCCTTTACCGAGGCCGGCTATCCCCACCATGCCGTGCATGGCCAGAAGGGCTATCACGGCGTGGCCATCGTCTCGAAATTTCCGCTGACCGACGTGTCGAGCCGGATGTTCTGCGAAATCCCCGAATCGCGCCATATCTCGGCGCTGACCGACTTCGGCCACGGCCCGGTGACGCTGCACGATTTCTACATTCCCGCGGGCGGCGATGAGCCCGATCCCGAGATCAATCCCAAGTTCAAGCACAAGCTGGGCTTCCTCAGCGAACTGACCGGCTGGTTCAACGAGCCCGTGTTCCAGCGCGGCCACCTGATCGCCGGCGACTTCAACATCGCGCCGCACGAAAACGATGTCTGGAGCCACAAGCAGCTGCTCAAGATCGTCAGCCACACGCCCGTCGAGACGCAGGCGCTCGACGCCATCCTCAATGGCGGGCATGGCTGGGTCGACCTCGTGCGCAAGCATGTGCCCCATGACCAGAAGCTCTATTCCTGGTGGAGCTATCGCAGCGCCGATTGGGAGAATGCCAACAAGGGCCGGCGCCTCGACCATATCTGGTCCACTGCCGATGTCGCCGAGCACTGCATCGGGACCGAGATCATCAAGGCTTATCGCGGCTATAGCCCGCAACCCAGCGACCACGTGCCGGTGATAGCGCGCTTTGCGGGGGTATGACCGTCACATCTCCCCCAAGGGAGGCTACTTGTCGCCTGCCTTCATGCGGCGGCCGACCGGCTCGATGGCGCCCAGATAATTGCCCAGCTCGCGTTCGACGCGGGCGACGGCGCGTTGCGCCAGATCGGGTGACTGCTGCACCAGCTTGAGAAAGGCGGTGCGGGGCACGAACAGCGCCTCGCTGTCGGTCACGGCGGTAATGGTGACAGGGCGCGGCTTGGAGAGGATCAGCGCCATGGACGACACGACACTGCCCGGCTCGGAAATGGCATAGGGCTTGCCCGCGCCGGGGCCTTCCGGCTTGGCCTTGAGCGTCCCCGAGACCAGCACGAAGGCGCCCTGCGGCACCGCGCCGGCCTGGTAGAGCACCGCGTCGGGCTCGAACTGGCGCAGGTCGCCGGCAAAGGCCAGCATGCGCCGCTGCTCGTCGTCGCAGATATCGAAGAATTCGGCCAGAGCGAGTGCCTCGGCCGCATCGTCCCTGATCATAGGCCCCAATCCGGATGCGTCACGGCTCCGCCCGAGCGGAGCCGGTTCATCCTATAGGGCATTTGGCGTGATTTTATACCGGATTTTGCGCCCGGGAGGCGCCGTCCCCGGGTTTCACGGCACGAGGCGATAGCCGCCCTCTTCAGTGACCAGAAGCCGCGCATTGGACGGATCGCGCTCGATCTTCTGGCGCAGGCGATAGATATGGGTTTCCAGCGTATGCGTGGTGACGCGGTTGTTGTAGCCCCACACCTCCTTGAGCAGCACGTCGCGCGTGATGGTCTTTGGACCCTGGCGGTAGAGATATTTGAGGATCGAGGTTTCCTTGTCGGTCAACCGCACCTTGTTGCCGTCATTGGCCTCGAGGATCTTGGCCGAGGGCTGAAAGCTGTAGGGACCGATGGTGAAGACCACATCCTCGCTCTGGTCGTGCTGGCGCAAGGCGGCATTGATGCGCGCGAGCAGCACCGGAAAGCGGAATGGCTTGGTGAGATAGTCATTGGCGCCGGAATCGAGGCCGCGGATCTGGTCGGCATCGCTGTCATGGCCTGTCAGCATCAGGATGGGGCTCTTGTAGCCCTCGGCGCGCAGCACCTTGACCGCCTCGCGCCCATCCATATCGGGCAGACCGACATCGAGGATCATCAGGTCGATATTGCTCTCGCGGGTAACCTTGAGCGCGTCATTGGCCGTGCCGGCCTGCAGAATGTCGAATTCGGGATGGGCTTGCAGCTGTTCGACCAGGGTCTCGCGCAGATCCGCATCATCGTCCACCAGCAGGATGCGTCGCTTGTTCATTGTTTTCTCCGGTCTTTTCGCGCCAACCAGCCATGGTCACAATATTGCGACCGGTTTTTGGCCAGCCAATCACAACGGCGTTACAGTCATCAGCAACGAAAATTACGGCTGGAAGTTGCAGTGTTTCGCCGCCGGACGTGCGAAATACTGTTGTTTCAGGCGCCCAATGGCGGGCGGTGGCCGAACAGCGCCGAGCCGACCCGGACATGGGTGGCGCCCAGGGCGATGCCCACCTCGAAATCGCCGCTCATGCCCATGGAGAGGCTGGCAACCCCGGCGGCGCGGCCTAGCTCAGCCAGCTGGGCGAAATAGGGCCCTGGCGGCACCCCTTCGGGCGGAATGCACATGAGGCCGACGATATCGAGGCCATGCACGCTCCGGCAGCGCTCGACAAAGGCCACGGCCTCGGCCGGGGCTATGCCGGCCTTCTGTTCTTCGAGACCGATATTGACCTGCACGAAACAGGGCAGCTTGCGGCCAGCACGCTGCATTTCTGCGGCCAGCATGCTGGCGAGTTTCTCGCGGTCGACCGTCTCGATGACGTCGAACAGCGCCACCGCCTCGCGCGCCTTGTTGGTCTGCAGCGGTCCGATCAGATGCAGCTCAATATCGGGCCAGGCTTCGCGCAGGGCCGGCCACTTGGCCTGGGCCTCCTGCACGCGGTTTTCCCCGAAGACGCGCTGCCCGGCTTCGAGGAACGGGATGATGTCCTCGGCGGCAAAGGTCTTGGACACGGCGACGAGCTGCACCCGCTCGGGCGGCGCCCCGAAGCGCTCCTGCGCCCGGGCGATGCGCTGGCTTATGGCGTCGAGCCGGTCGGCTGCACGAGTGTCCATGCTTTCGCCCTGTTGCTGTTGACCTTGGGGGGGATTTCTGGTGATGGTCCGGTAGCCAAAATCCCCAAGAAACGCAAGCTGCGCCGGACATTTGCGCCGCTGAGCGACACTTTACTCCCGGGCGCCAAGCGCCGATCATTCAAGGACGACACCCAGTGAGCGGCGAACGCTACAATCCGCGCGAGATGGAACCGAAATGGCAGAAGGTCTGGGACGAAAACCAGAGCTTTGTCAGCTCCAATGACGACAAGCGCGAGCCCTACTACGTCCTCGAGATGTTTCCCTATCCCTCGGGCCGCATCCATATGGGCCATGTGCGCAATTATTCCATGGGCGACGTGGTGGCGCGCTACCAGCGGGCCAGGGGCAAGAATGTGCTCCACCCCATGGGCTGGGACGCCTTCGGGCTTCCCGCCGAGAACGCGGCGATCGAGCGCAAGACCCACCCCGGCACCTGGACGCGGGCCAACATCGCCGCCATGAAGGCGCAGCTCAAGTCCATGGGCCTCGCCATCGACTGGACGCGCGAAATCGCCACCTGCGAGCCGGAATATTACAGGCACCAGCAGTCGATGTTCATCGACATGATGGCGGCGGGCCTCGTGACGCGCAAGCAGTCCAAGGTCAACTGGGACCCGGTCGACATGACCGTGCTGGCCAATGAGCAGGTCATCGACGGGCGCGGCTGGCGCTCGGGGGCCGTGGTGGAACAGCGCGAGCTGACCCAGTGGTTCTTCAAGATCTCCGACTTTGCCGAGGACCTGCTGACCGGCCTCGACGGGCTGACCGACTGGCCCGAGAAGGTGCGCACCATGCAGCGCAACTGGATCGGCAAGTCCGAGGGCCTGCGCCTGCTGTTCGAACTGGTGCCCGCCAATGCCACCACTGCGACCAGCATCGACGTCTTCACCACACGCCCCGATACGATCTTCGGCGCCTCCTTCATCGCGCTGTCGCCCGACCATCCGCTGACCGCCGAACTGGCGGGCGGCAATGCCGAACTGGCTGAATTCATTGCCGAATTCCGCCGCCAGGGCACGGCGACCGAAACGCTGGAAAAGGCCGAGAAGAAGGGCGTCTTCACCGGGCTGCACGTGAAACATCCCGTGCTCGAGGGCCAGACGCTGCCCGTCTATGTCGCCAATTTCGTGCTGATGGACTATGGCACCGGCGCCATTTTCGGCTGCCCGGCGCATGACCAGCGCGACCTCGACTTCGCGCGCAAATATGACCTGCCGGTGTTGCCCGTGGTGCGGCCCGCCGAGGCGGATGCCGGCTTTGCCGTGGGTGACGAGGCCTTTACCGATGACGGCGTGATCTTCAATTCCGGCTTTCTCGACGGGCTGGCGATTGCCGAGGCCAAGAAGGCCGCCGCCGCCCATTTTGCCGGCCGGACCGTCGATGGCCAGCCCCAGGGCAAGGTCGAGGTCAACTATCGCCTGCGCGACTGGGGCGTATCGCGCCAGCGCTACTGGGGCTGCCCCATTCCGGTGATCCATTGCGAGGTCTGCGGCACCCTGCCCGTGCCCAAGAAGGACCTGCCGGTGGTGCTGCCCGAGGATGTCAGCTTCGACAAGCCCGGCAATGCGCTGGACCATCACCCCACCTGGAAGCATGTCGACTGCCCGCAATGCGGCGCCCCGGCCCGCCGGGAAACCGACACGATGGACACCTTCGTCGATTCGTCCTGGTACTATGCCCGCTTCACCGCGCCGCAGGCCGAAACCCCGACCGTGCCCGACATTGCCAATCGCTGGCTGCCGGTCGACCAGTATATCGGCGGCGTCGAGCACGCGATCCTGCACCTGCTCTATTCGCGCTACTTCACCCGCGCCATGAAGGCGACGGGCCATGTCGGGCTGGACGAGCCCTTCAAGGGCCTCTTCACCCAGGGCATGGTGACGCACGAGACCTACAAGTCGCCCGCCGGCGAATGGGTCGCGCCCGCCGATATCGTGGTCGAGACCTTTGGCGAGGGCCGCCGCGCCACGCATCTGACCTCCGGTGAACCGATCAGCATCGGCTCGATCGAAAAGATGAGCAAATCCAAGAAGAACGTCGTCGATCCCGACGAGATCGTCGCCACCTATGGCGCCGATACGGCGCGCTGGTTCATGCTGTCGGACTCTCCTCCCGAGCGCGACGTGCAGTGGACCGAGGCCGGCGTCGAGGGTGCCAGCCGCTTCCAGCAGCGCGTCTGGCGCCTTGTGGGTGAAACCATCGCCTTAGAGGAACAGTCTGCCGGGACTGTTCGCAGTTCTGATGACAGCGAGGCGCTGGCGCTGCGCAGAATAGTGCATCGCGCCGTACACCAGGTCGGCGGCGATATCGAGGGCCTGCGCTTCAACCGCGCCGTGGCGCAGATCTATGAGCTGACCAATGCACTGGTGCGCTCGGCGGGCCTCGTGGCCGCTGCCCCCGACAGCCGCGTCGATGCCCTTGCCGAGGGCGTGGAGCGGCTGATCCAGCTGATTGCGCCAATGATGCCGCATCTGGCCGAAACCTGCTGGGAGGCGCTGGGCAAGCCCGGGCTCGTGGCCGATGCGCCCTGGCCCGAAGTCGATCCGGCCCTGCTGGTCGACGACAGCGTCACCATGCCGATCCAGATCAACGGCAAGCGTCGCGGCGAGATTACCGTGGCCAAGGGCATGCCGGCAGCCGAGGTGGAGACGCTGGTCTTGTCTTTGGACGAGATAGTCCGCATTCTCGACGGCAAGGCACCCAAGAAGATCGTCATCGTCCCGGACAGGATCGTCAATGTCGTGGTCTAGACACACGCGGCCCATCGCTCTGGCCGCAATCCTGCTCGCTACCGGCGCCGCTCTGGGCGCCTGCAGCTTCTCGCCGGTCTATAGCGGAGCGCTGGCCAGCCAGCCCCTGCTGAACCTGGCCTATGCCAAGCCCACCAGCCGGCTCGAACAGGTGGTCTATCAGGAACTGGCGTTGCGACTGGGCAGCTCGACCTCCGAAACCGCGCCACTGGCCACGGTTTCCGTCTCTTCCTCGGCCGGCGGCCTCGGCTTCCTCACCGGCACGGCCAATCCCAGCAAGCCCTACCGGGTGACCGTCACCGCGACCCTGACCATTGCCCGCCGCGATGGCAGCGATATCGAGCCCATCAACTTCACCCGCCGGGCGACGGCCGAATATACTGCAAACAGCCAGGTCCTGGCCGATACCACGGCGGCGACCGAAGCCTCCGAGCGCGCCGCCAAGGCGGCCGCCGAATCGCTGCGGCTTGCAGTCCTGGCCGCGCTCAGCCGCGAATGACGGCTCTCAAGGCCCATGAGGTCGCCCGCTTTCTGACGCGGCCGGACCTGACCGAAGGCATTTTCCTCGCCTATGGCCCCGATGCGGGCCTCGTCCGCGAGACGGCGCAGCGGCTGATCCGGCAACTCAGCGGCGACGATCCCGAATCGGTCAGTCTCGTCACGCTCGATGGCGCGGAAGTGGATGCCGACCCCTCCATTCTTGCCGTCGAGGCGCGGACCATGTCGCTGTTTGGCGGCAAGCGCATCGTACGGGTGCGCGGAGCCGGGAAATCCCTGGTCATGACGCTGACCGAGCTACGCGATGACCCGGCCGGCGCCGCCATCGTGCTCGAGGCGGGTAACCTGACCCCCAAGGATGCGCTGCGCGCCCTGGTGGAGGCGGCCAGGCTGGGCCGCGCCCTGCCCTGCTATCCCGACAGCGACGAGACGCTTCAGGCGCTGATCCGCGAGACCTTTAACCAGCAGGGCATCCGCATCGACGCCGATGTGGTGACGACATTGCGCGAAATCCTCGGCAATGACCGGGAGATCACAAGGCGGGAGCTCGAAAAGCTCTGCCTCTATGCCGCGTCGAGCAAGGTGCTGACGCGCGAGGACGTGCTCTTATTGTGTGCTGACAATGGCATGCTGGTTATCGACGCCATTCTCGACGCCACCGGCGGCGGCCACCCCGAAAAGCTGGAACTGGCGCTGAACCGCGCACTGTCCTCGGCGGTCGATCCGCAGCGGCTCCTCGCCATGTGCAATATCCACTTTGCCAATCTGCGCCGCTGGCGGACCGAAGTCGACGCCGGCAAGGCGCCGCGCCAGGTGCTGGAGGGGCTGCGGCCCAAGCCGCATTTCTCTAGGATTTCCGCACTGGAGCAGCAACTGCGCCTGTGGTCGGACAGCGCATTGGCAACGGCGTCAGAGCGCATCTTGCAGGCGACGGCAGACAGCCGGCGACGGCCGGGCCTGGCGGAAGCCGGGCTCAGGCGGGCGTTGCTGGCCATCTGCATGATGGCCGCCGCGCATTAGCAGCGCTGCGAATGTTTCATGTGAAACATCGACCCAACGATCGTCGGTAAGCCATCCTTGAACCGGCTAGTTCGCGTAGCCCGTCAGCTTGAGGCAGAGGCCGTCGAGCTGTTCGAGCGTCTTGTAGCGGATTTCGAGCTTGCCGCCCCGTTCGCTATGCGCCAGCGCCACCGAGAGCCCCAGCGCATCGGACAGGCGGCGCTCCAGCGCCACCGTATCGGCATCGCGATCCCCCTGCGACTCGCTTGGCTTCTTCTTGCCCGCCACTTCGCGCTGCTGGCTGAGGGCTTCGGCTTCGCGCACCGACAGACCCCCGGAGACGATCTGCCGCGCCAGGGTTGCCGGATCCTCGGCCGTGATCAGGGTCCGGGCATGGCCGGCCGTCAGCGTGCCGCTGGCCACCATTTCGCGCACATCCTCGGGCAGGCGCAGCAGCCGGAGGGTATTGGCGACATGCGAACGGCTTTTGCCGATCACCTGGGCCAGGTCCTGCTGGGTATAGTCAAACTGCTCGATCAGCTGGCCATAGCCCATGGCCTCTTCCAGCGGATTGAGATCGGCGCGCTGCACATTCTCGATAATGGCCAGCTCAAGTGCTTCCTTGTCGCCGACATCGCGCACGATGACCGGCACTTCATGCAGGCCCGCCTTTTGCGCCGCCCGCCAGCGGCGCTCGCCGGCGATGATCTCGAAAATGTTCGGATCGTCGCTGGGGCGCACCAGCAAGGGCTGCATCACGCCCTTTTCGCGAATCGAATTGGTCAGCTCTTCAAGCTGGTCATTGTCGAAGGTACGGCGCGGATTGGCGCGGTTGGCGATGATGAACTCGACAGGCAGCTTCTTGACGCCGCCCGATTCGGTGACGCGCGCGCCCTCGACGGTGGCCATGTCACCGATCAATGCCGCGAGCCCGCGACCAAGACGTGTGGGTTTGTCGTTCATATCCGGGCTCCTATGCCGCGTTGAGCTGCCGCTCGCGGCGGATCACTTCGGTTGCCAGCCGCAGATAGGCCTGGCTGCCGGCACATTTCAAGTCATAGAGCAGAGCCGGCTTGCCATAGGACGGCGCCTCGCTCAGCCGCACATTGCGCGGGATGACCGTGTCATAGACCAGCTCGCCCATCTCGCTGCGCACGTCCTGCAATACCTGCTCGGAGAGGTTGTTGCGCTTGTCGAACATGGTCATCACCACGCCCTGGATCGACAGGTTCGGATTGAGCGTCGAACGAATTTGTTCAATGGTCTGAAGCAGTTGGCTGAGGCCTTCCAGAGCGAAGAACTCGCATTGCAGCGGCACCAGCACGGCATCGGCAGCCACCAGGGAGTTGATGGTCAGCAGGTTCAGCGACGGCGGGCAATCGATCAGGATATAGCTGACCGGCTTGTCATTGATCGAGAGCTCGCCCAGCCGCTTGAAGGCATTGCGCAGCTTGAAGGCGCGGTCCGCATGGCCAGCAATGGTCAGCTCGACACCCAGCAGGTCCATGGTCGAGGGCACGATAGCCACATTGGGCACGCTGGTCATGATGGCCGACTGCGCCACCGTGGCTTCGCCGATCAGCAGGTCATAGGACGAGACTTCGCGGTCGGTGCGCGAGATTCCGAGTCCGGTCGAGGCATTGCCCTGCGGATCGAGATCGACAATCAGCACGCGTTCGCCGATCGCGGCCAGCGCCGTCGCCAGATTGATGGCGGTGGTGGTCTTGCCCACGCCGCCCTTTTGGTTGGCCAGTGTCAGGATACGGGGCGCCACTACAGGCCTCCAGCTCGTTGCCGCTAACGTACTGATTTCAAACGAAGATTGCTCAATGTAAGCAGGACTCCGCTCGCATCGGTGTCACTGGTCGTTACTAACACGTTAAAGTCCCAATGCGTAGCGGCTTCGGCAAGTTCTTCAACATGTTCCCGGCCTTTATGCAGAATGGCCCGTGTTTGCGGGGCAAAGAACGGGGCCATCCACTGGCAAAGCTGCGGCAAGCCGGCCAGGGCGCGGGAGGTTATGACGTCAGGCGGCACTGTTTCACGTGAATCAATCTGGTCACTGCGGGCACCCTCCACAGTGACGATCAGCTTGAGTTCCCGTGCTACCGTCCGCAGGAAGCTGACCTTGCGGCCATTGGGCTCGACCAGGGTGAAGTGGTGATTCGGGCCCTTCAAGGCGATGGCCAATGGCAGTGCCGGCAGGCCGCCGCCACTGCCGAGGTCCAGAAACGCGTGGTCGCTGGGCTTGAGCAGCGGCAAAACCTGCAGGCTGTCTATAAAATGCCGCAACCAGACGTCATCCAGTGTTTCACGTGAAACAAGATTCTGCACTGCCTGCCATTTGCGCAGCAGCTGAGCATAGTATTCCAGATCGGTCGCGACTTCGACTACCGGCCGAGTGAAGTACCCCGCATAGGGCGCTAGCGCATCCAGATTACTCATCAACCAGCCTTGCGGAATTCACCGCGCCGGATAACCGCCAGCAGGAGCGTCACTGCGGCTGGCGTCATGCCGTCCATGGCCTGTGCCTGGGCAATGGTCTGGGGCCGGTATTGCGCCAGCTTCTGCCGCAGCTCCATGGAGAGGCCGGGAATCGCTGCATAATCAAGGCCGTCAGGGATTGGCTTCTGCTCATCGCGCCGCACGGCGGCAATGTCATTCTGCTGCCGGTCGAGATAGACCGCATATTGCGCGTCCACGGTCAGCTGCTCGACAATGCCCGTCTCGACCTGCGCCACTTCAGGCCACAGGCGGATGACATCCTCACTCGTCACCTCGGGATAGGACAGCAGGTCAAAGGCGGAACGCGCCTTGCCGTCCTCGTTCACCGCAATACCGGCCTTGCGGGCAGCACTCGGCGACGTGGTGAGCTGCATCAGGATGGTGCGCCCACGATCGAGAGCCTCGGCCTTGCCGGCGAAGAGCTCGCGGCGCTCTTCCTGCACCAGACCGGTTGTGACGCCGAGCGGCGTCAGCCGCTGATCGGCATTGTCGGCCCGCAGATGCAGGCGGAATTCGGCGCGCGAGGTGAACATGCGATAGGGCTCGGAGACGCCGCGCGTCACCAGGTCATCAACCATGACGCCGAGATAGCTCTCGGTGCGCGACAGGACGAGTGGCGCCGTGCCGGAAGCGGCGAGAGCCGCATTGGCACCCGCCAACAGGCCCTGCGCACCAGCCTCTTCATAGCCCGTCGTGCCATTGATCTGCCCGGCGAGATAGAGCCCAGGCTGGCGCTTGACCTCCAGCGTCGGACGCAGTTCACGCGGATCGACATAGTCATATTCAATTGCATAGCCCGGCCGCACGATGCGGACATTTTCGAGCCCCGGCATGGAGCGCAGGAAGGCCTCCTGGACGTCAGCCGGCAGCGAGGTCGAGAGACCATTGGGATAGATGGTCTGGTCGTCAAGTCCTTCTGGCTCAAGGAAAATCTGGTGGCTGTCGCGATCGGCGAAGCGGACCACCTTGTCCTCGATCGACGGGCAATAGCGCGGGCCGCGGCTCTGGATGCGGCCCGAATACATGGCCGAGCGATGCAGATTGTCCGAGATGATGCGATGCGTCTCGGCCGTGGTGCGGGTGATGTGGCAACTGACCTGGCGCGTGGTGATCGCCCGGGTCAGCGCCGAAAAGGCTTCGGGCGGATTGTCGCCCGGCTGCTCTTCGAGCACAGAGAAGTCGATGCTGGTCGCATCGAGTCGGGCTGGCGTGCCAGTCTTGAGACGGCCGAGTTGCAGGCCGAGGGCTTCAAGGCGCGTGGAGAGGCCGAGCACAGGCTTCTCCCCGACCCGGCCGGCGGGCGTGGTTTCCTCGCCGCGATGAATCAAGCCGCGCAGGAAGGTACCGGTGGTCAGCACCACCGCCCTGGTGCCGATGCGGCGGCCATCGAGCAGGAGAACGCCGCTCACGACGCCATCGGTGACTTCGATATCATCGACCTCGCCCTCGATCACGTCGAGATTGGCTTGTGCCGAGATAGCCGCCTGCATGGCCTGGCGGTAAAGCTTGCGATCGGCCTGGGCGCGGGGACCGCGCACCGCCGGGCCCTTGCGGCGGTTGAGCACGCGGAACTGGATGCCGGCCTGGTCGGCGACACGGCCCATCAAGCCATCCAGCGCGTCGATCTCGCGCACGAGATGGCCCTTGCCCAGCCCCCCAATGGCCGGGTTGCAGCTCATCTCGCCGATGGTGGCGAACTTGTGGGTGACCAGGGCGGTGGGCACGCCCAGACGTGCCGAGGCGGCCGCAGCCTCACAGCCGGCGTGGCCTCCCCCTACAACGATGACGGCATAGTCGGTCATGCTTGATCTCCGACCGGCTCAATAGGCCAATGTTTCACGTGAATCAATTCTTGAGCTGATCACGCTCCAGCGTTCGGCGTGAAGATTGTTCCACGTGAATCATTTCCCGATGCAGAAACTGGCAAACAGGCGATCCAATACGCGCTCGGCATCCAGTCTCCCGATGAGGCGCTCAAGGGATTGCGACGCGATCCGCAAGCTCTCGGCTGCGAGTTCGGGAACGGCCAGTTGCTGGGCGGAAGCATCCAGTGCGGTCGCCGCCGCTTCCAGAGCGAGGCGGTCGCGCTCGCGGCTCAAGAGCGCTGGCTCACCGCTCGACAGAGTACTGCCGATGGCTTCGATGCGCTGCAACAGCGCGTCGAGACCCGCACCGGACTGCGCCGAGACCACAAGGTCGGCATTGGCCACGGCGGCGAGGTCACTCTTCGTACCGACGCGGATGTGGGTGGACGACAGTGTCTGCGGGGCCTCGCCAACAATGTCGGGAGCGGTGAGCCAGAGCACGATATCGGCCTGGTCGATGGCCAGGCGTGCGCGGCGCACGCCTTCCGCTTCGGCCTTGCTGTCGGTATCGCGCAAGCCGGCCAGGTCGAGCAAGATGTAAAGCTGGCCATTGATGTCGAGCGGGACCTCGCGCACGTCGCGCGTGGTGCCGGCCTCGTCGGTGACGATGGCGATGTCTGACTTGGCCAAGGCATTGAGCAGACTGGATTTTCCGGCATTGGGCGGCCCTGCCAGCGCCACTCGAATACCCTCGCGGACGATCCGGCCATGCTCGATCGAGGCCAGGGCACTGCCGATATCGGCACGCAGGGCGGCGATGGCGTCGCCGAAACTGGGCGGCAGCGCCTCGTCGACATCGCCCTCATCGGAGAAATCGAGCCGCGCCTCGATCTCGGCGCGCAGGTCGAGCAGTTGATCGCGCCAGGTGTCGATGCGCTGGCTGAGGCCGCCCTCGAAGCGGGCCAAAGCCTGGCGCCGCTGGTTTTCGGTTTCCGCCTCCAGCAGGTCGCCCAGGCCTTCGATCTCGACCAGGTCGAGCTTGCCATTCTCGAAGGCGCGACGGGTGAATTCACCGGCCTCGGCGAGGCGCGCGCCCTGGCTGACCAGGAGCTTGAGAATGGCGCGGACGCCGGCCGGCGAGCCGTGGACCTGGAGTTCGGCGCAGTCTTCGCCGGTAAAGCTGTGCGGCGCGGGAAACCAGGCGATAAGGCCGCGATCGAGCAGGCTCTCCTGGCCGATCGCACGGAGGGTCAGCCTGCGCGGTTCGGGCAACTTGCCGGCGATTGCCCGCAGCAGCGGCCCGGTCTGCGGACCGGACAGGCGGATCACCGCCACGCCGGAGGGCGGCGCGCCGGAGGACAGGGCCACAATTGTATCGCCAGTCTGCATGCCGGAAGGTCCAAAGCAAAGAGCGACACGCCTTCCGGCATGCCGCTCTTTGGATAACATCACACGACGTGTGTCAGGTATTCATTGAGTCGAAGAAGTCGGAATTCGTCTTGGTCTGGCGGACCTTGTCCATCAGGAATTCCATCGCGTCGATCGTCCCCATCGGATTGAGGATGCGGCGCAGGACATACATCTTCTTGAGAATGTCCGGCTCGACCAGCAGCTCTTCCTTGCGGGTGCCCGACTTGGTGATGTCGAGGGCCGGGAAGATGCGCTTGTCGGCGACCTTGCGGTCAAGGATGATTTCCGAGTTGCCGGTACCCTTGAATTCTTCGAAGATCACTTCGTCCATGCGGCTGCCGGTATCGATCAGCGCCGTGGAGATGATGGTCAGCGAACCGCCATCCTCGATATTGCGGGCGGCGCCGAAGAAGCGCTTCGGGCGCTGCAGGGCATTGGCGTCCACACCACCGGTCAGCACCTTGCCGGAGCTCGGCACGACGGTGTTGTAGGCGCGGCCGAGGCGGGTGATGGAATCGAGCAGGATGACCACGTCGCGCTTGTGCTCGACGAGGCGCTTGGCCTTTTCGATCACCATTTCGGCGACCTGGACGTGGCGCGAAGCCGGCTCGTCGAAGGTCGAGGAGATGACTTCGCCGCGCACCGAGCGCTGCATGTCGGTCACTTCTTCCGGCCGCTCGTCGATCAGCAGCACGATCAGATAGCATTCGGGGTGATTGGTGGCGATCGATTGTGCGATATTCTGCAACAGTACGGTCTTACCAGTACGCGGCGGCGCAACAATCAGGGCGCGCTGGCCCTTGCCGAGCGGCGCCACCAGATCAAGCAGGCGGGCCGAACGATCCTTGAGGGTCGGATCGGGCAGCTCCATATGGAGCCGTTCTTCGGGATAGAGAGGGGTGAGATTGTCGAAGTTGACCTTGTGGCGGACCGCCTCGGGATCTTCGAAATTGATCGTATTGACCTTGAGCAGCGCGAAATAGCGCTCGCCATCCTTGGGAGACCGGATCTGGCCTTCAACCGTGTCGCCGGTCCGCAGGCCGAAGCGGCGAATCTGGGATGGGCTGACATAGATGTCATCGGGACCCGGCAGATAGTTGGCGTCCGGGGAGCGCAGGAAGCCGAAGCCATCGGGCAGGACTTCAACGACGCCTTCGCCGGTAATGTCCACTTCCTGCGCGGCCAGTTCCTTGAGAATGGCAAACATCAATTCCTGTTTGCGCATGGTCGAGGCGTTCTCGACCTCGTGTTCTTCAGCGAACACCAGCAACTCGGCCGGGGATTTGGCCTTAAGCTCACTGAGCTTCATATTCTGCATGTAGCGGATAGACCCTTGAGGGAAATCTGGAAGGCTGGATATTTTGGAGGGGTAGGCACCGCGCAGCGACCGGGGAGGTCAGCTTGTTTCTTGGGATGCGTTGTCAGCCATGTAGCGCGAACCGGGCACTTATTCAAGAATGAAACCGAACTGGCATCCGGATTCACGTGAAACTTCGCGCCGTCCCGCAGGGAAAATCACTCCAGTGGAGTGATTTTAGGCGAGAAGGCCATGAGGCCTATGGCCGAATGGCAGGGGCCGGTCAGCCCGGTGCGCCATCCCGCTCCCACAAAGTGAAGTCCCCTCGGCTCAGGCCCGAGGATGACGATTGGGGGTGGGGACCTGTCGATCTAGAACGGCTTCACCACGACCAGGATGACGATCAGGATCATCAAGACCGTCGGCACTTCATTGATGATGCGGAAGAATTTCTGCGGTTTGGTGTTTCTGTCCTGGGCAAAGAGGCGGGTATATTTCGCCAGCATGCCGTGACAGGCCGTCAGCAGCAGGACCAGGAACAGCTTGGCGTGCAGCCAGCCGGACATCATGTCGACCCAGCCGCCGAACACCATCCACAGCCCGAAGACCCAGCTGGCAATCATTGCCGGATTGATGATGCCCTTGAGCAGGCGCCGCTCCATGACCTTGAAGGTCTCGGACTTGTCCGACCCGATCTCGGCGACCGCATGATAGACGAACAGCCGCGGCAGATAGAGCATGCCGGCCATCCAGGCGATCACCGAGATGACATGCAGTGCCTTGACCCATTCCATGGATTTCAACTCCTCAACAATTGAGGGCCTCAGCCCTTCTTGACCCGGTCGACCAGCCGCGCGACGTGTTCGATCGGGGTTTCGGGCACGATGCCATGGCCCAGATTGAAAATATGCGGGCGCGCGCTGAAGGCGTCGATGATGGCATCGACGCGCCGGTCGAGCTGATCGCCGCCTGCCACCAGCCGCAGCGGATCGAGATTGCCCTGCACCGGCAGCGTCGCCGGCAGGTGCTTGCCGGCAAAATCGAGCGGCGTGGCATAGTCAAGACCCAGCGCATTGACCCCGGTCAGCTCGGCATAGCGCGCCAGGTTCCCGGCCGCACCCCGGGGAAAGCCGATGATCGGCGCATTGGCCACCCTGGCGCGCACGCCGGCGACGATACGGCGATTGGGCTCGATGACATGGCTGGAAAAGGCTGTGTCATCGAGATTGAGCGCCCAGCTCTCAAACAGCTGCACCACGTCGGCACCGGCCTCAAGCTGCGCCACCAGGTAATCGATGCTCGTCGCCACCAGGATATCCATCAAGGCGGCAAAGGCATCGGGATGGCGCAGGGCGAACAGGCGCGCCGCGGCCTGATCGGTCGAGCCGCGGCCACCAATCATATAGGTCGCCACCGTCCAGGGAGAGCCACAGAAGCCGATCAGGGTCTTTTCCGGCGCTATGGCCGCCCGCAGCCGCCGCACGGTCTCCAGCACGGGCGCCAGATGATCGAGAGCCCGTTCCGGCTTCAGCGCCGTGATGGTTTCGGCAGCAACCGGATCAAGGATGGGTCCCTCGCCCTGTTCGAAGCGAACCTTCTGTCCCAGCGCATCGGGAATGACCAGGATGTCGGAGAAGAGGATCGCCGCATCGAGATCAAAGCGCCGGAGCGGCTGCAGCGACACTTCGACAGCCAGATCGGGCGTATAGCAGAGCTCGAGGAAGTTCTTCGCTCTCGTCCGCGTCTCGCGATATTCCGGCAGATAGCGGCCAGCCTGGCGCATGATCCAGATCGGTGGTCGTTCCTGGCGTTCGCCCAGCACGGTTGTCAGCAGAGGCCTGTGGGTCACGTCGTCCTTCCCTTCCAAACCCCTAAAGAGTCTTTCTTGCTTAGTATTTGTATTATCATGGCGGTGTTTTGGGCCAATTCAGCATCGTCCACAATCGGGGTCGTGGCGGCACATGCGCGCAGGGCTATGGTTAATCGAGCCTTAACAGAGGCTGTGAATCCATTTGGTCCCCAGCGGCGCCACACTCATTAACAAAGCCTTAACGAGCCGACTCCGGAGTCAACGATTCGTCTGGCGCTGTGTAAAACCACTTGGCGGGGCCGAGGTCTGCCGGACCGGTTTTCCCCAGACCTATCCATCGCCCGGCTCAAGACGGGTGCCGGGTTGAACTGTTAACGCTTCGGTAACCAAGTCGAACAAATCGGGCCGAGGGCCAAAGTCATGAGTCATTGTCACAGGCACGGGGTTGAGCTGGGGATGACAGTGTGGAAAACATTGCCACCATGTTGATCCTTGCCAGCCAGAGCGACACCCGCAAAGCCTTGCTGCAGCAGGCCGGACTGGACTTTTCCACAGCCCCGGCGCGCATCGACGAGCGCGGCCTCGAACGCGCCGCCCTGGACGCTGGCGGCGATGGTCGCGACGTCGCCCTGCTGCTCGCCGAGCGCAAGGCCGCCGCGGTCGCCGCGGCCAATCCTGGCGCCATTGTGATCGGCGCCGACCAGACGCTGAGCCTGGGCGCCGAACTTTTGCACAAGCCGGCCGACCGGAGCGAAGCTGCCGCCCAGCTCGATCATCTGCGTGGCAAGACCCATCGCCTGCATGCCGCGGTCACGCTGGTGCGCGACGACCTGCTGCTCTGGTCCGATATCCAGACGGCGGAACTGACCATGCGCGATTTCTCGCCCGCCGAGCGCGACGAGGTGCTCGACCGCGAAGGCGACGCCATTCTGGCCTCCGTGGGTGGCTACCGGCTCGAAGGGCCATCCATCCGCCTGTTCGAAACCGTCACCGGCGACTATTTCACCATTCTGGGCTTGCCCCTGCTGCCGCTGCTGGCAGCTCTGCGGAACCTCGCCCCCGAGACCCTCACGTGACCATCCAAGCCTTTGTCATCGGCCACCCCATCGCCCATTCCCGCTCGCCCCTGATCCACGGCCAATGGCTGGCCGAACACCGCATCGACGGCAGCTATGAGGCGATCGATGTGGCGCCCGAGGCCCTGCCCGGCTTTTTCGAGCGGCTGCGTAGCGGCGAATTTGCCGGCGGCAATGTCACCATTCCGCACAAGGAGGCGGTGTTCGCGCTTTGCGACAGCGTTGATCCGCTGGCGACCACGATCGGCGCGGTCAATACGCTGGTGGTGCGCGACGGCAAGGTGCATGGCAGCAATACCGACTATCTGGGCTTTCTCGGCAATCTCGACGCCAGTGCGCCCGGCTGGTCCGATGGCCCCAATGACGCGATGATCATCGGCGCTGGCGGCGCGGCACGGGCCATCCTGGTGGCGCTGCGCCGGCGCGATGGCGGCAAGGTGCATGTGCTCAACCGCACGCTGGAAAAGGCCCAGGCCCTGGTCGCCGAGATCGATGGCCCCTTCGAGGCGCATGGCTTCGACGCTTTCCCCCAATTGGCGGCGCATACCGGGCTGGTGGTCAATACCAGCGCCATCGGCATGCATGGCAGCCGGTTCGACTGGCTCGACTTCGCCCTCCTGCCCAAGGCCACGCTGGTGACCGACATCGTCTATACGCCCTTGGTGACCCCGCTGCTGGCCGACGCGGCGGCGCATGGCCTGCGCACGGTGGATGGGCTGGGCATGCTGCTGCATCAGGCCGTGCCGGGCTTTGAAGCCTGGTTCGGCGTCAGGCCCAGCGTGACGCCGGCCCTGCGCGCCCGCATCGAAGCGGCGCTGGAGCATTGAGCATGTGGCGCATCGGCATGACCGGCTCGATCGCCACCGGCAAATCCACCGTGCTCAAGGCCTTTGCCGATCTGGGCGTGCCGGTCTTTTCGGCCGATGAGGCCGTGGCCGAACTCTATGCCGGCGAGGCCGTCGACCCGGTGGAAGCGCTGTTTCCCGGCGTGACGCGCAATGGCGCCATCGACCGGGCGGCATTGTCGCAAAAACTCGCCGCCGACCCATCCGGCTTCAAGCGGCTCGAGGCCGTGGTGCATCCCCTGGTGCGGGAGCGCATTGCCCGTTTCATGGACGAGGCGGAGGCCGCCGGGCATGAACTGGCCGTGGTGGAAGTGCCCCTGCTGTTCGAAAGCGGCTATGACTACGGCTTTGATGCCATTGCCGTCACCTGGGTCGACGAGGCCATCCAGCGCCAGCGCGCGCTGGCCCGGCCGGGCATGACGGTGGAAAAGCTCGACACCATCCTTGCCCGACAGCTGCCCCAGGCCGAAAAGAAGGCGCGCGCCACGTATCTGTTCGACACGTCCATGCCGATCGCCAGGACGTTGGAAATGGTTGGCGCGCTGGTTGCAGCGATCAAAGCCAGAGGGCCAAGCCGTTGAATCGCGAGATCGTGCTCGATACCGAAACCACCGGCCTGTCCCCCGCCATGGGCGACAAGCTGGTCGAAATCGGCTGCGTCGAGCTGATCAACCACATTCCGTCCGGCCGGCACTACCACATCTATCTCAACCCCCAGCGCTCCATGCCCGAAGAGGCCTTCCGCGTGCATGGGCTGAGCGAGGAGTTCCTCGCCGACAAGCCGCTGTTCAAGGCGGTGGCGGGCGATTTTCTCGATTTCATCGGCGACGCCACGCTGATCATCCACAATGCGCCCTTCGACATGGGCTTTCTCAATGCCGAGCTGGAACGCGCCGGCCATAGGCCGCTGGCCAATACGGTGATCGATACCGTCATGCTGGCGCGCGAGAAGCATCCCGGGGCCCGCGTCAGCCTGGATGCGCTCTGCAAGCATTACGGCATCGACAATTCCCGCCGGACCCTGCATGGCGCGCTGCTCGACAGCGAGATCCTGGCCGAGGTCTATCTGGAGCTGATCGGCGGCAAGCAGGTGAGCCTGGCGCTGATCGCCGAGACGCGGATATCGGGCGCCGAGGCCATTGCCACGCGCACCGTGGTGGCGCCGCGACCCACCCCGCTGCCCTCGCGCCTGACGGCGGATGAAGAGCTGGCGCATGAGCGCCTGGTCGCCACTTTGGGGGCGGAGTCGATCTGGGCGCAATATGCCGATGTCGCCAGCCCGCTCCGCGCCACCCAATAAAATAGCCCCGGTCTCCCGGGGCTTTTTCGTCAATGGCAGTCTGTATCAGTTGAGCTTTTCGGGCTCGCTACCCGGAGCCGGCTGGGCGGCTGCGCCCTGCTGTTTGGCGGCCAGCGCCGCCAGGTTCTGCCGGTAGATGGCGGCAAAATCGACGGGCTCCATCATCAGCGGCGGGAAGCCGCCCTGCTGGGTGACGCTGGCCAGCACCTGGCGGGCGAAGGGGAAGATCAGCCGCGGGCATTCGATCATCAGCAGCTGGCTGAGCTGGGCCTCGGGAATGTTCTTGAGGCGGAACACGCCGCCATAGACCAGCTCGACATTGAACAGGATGGTCTGTTCGCGATTGGCCTTGGCATTGAGCGTCAGCTCGACCGCATACATGTCGTCGGCCTGCTTCTTGACGGCGACCGAGATCGAGACGTTGAAGGCCGGATTGCCGCCGCCCGCCATGATCGAGCCGGGCGCGCCCGGATTCTCGAAGGAAAGGTCGCGGATATACTGGCCCACCATGTTCATCGAGGGCGGGTTTGCTGCCTGGGGGGCGGCACCGCCCTGGGTTTCGTCAGCCATGAGCTTGCAGTCCTTTGCCGAAATATCGTTGCTGGGTCGCTACCATCTTTGCGCTGGAGCGACAAGCTGGCGCCCGTCAGCGCGGGCGGTAGTCATCGTCGTCGAGATCGATCGTGCCATCGTTGAGCCGCGGGTCGCCCGCCTCGCTGCGGCGGCGGTAGCTGGCGGTCTCGACCACCGTGACCCGGCTGGCCAGACTGGAATAGATCCAGCTGCGCACCGGCGGCAGCAACAAGGCCAGCGCCACGATATCGCTGAGAAAGCCGGGCAGGACCAGGAACAGGGCGGCCACCCCGAGCATCATCGCGTCGGCAATGGTGCGGCCCGGCATGCGGCCGGAATTGACATTGCTGCGCAGCTGTCCGAGCACCGAAACGCCCTGCTGCCGCAGCAGCAAACCGCCCAGAATGGCGGCGCCGATCACCAGGGCCAGCGTGGGCAACAGGCCGATGGTCTGGCCCACCTTGATGAAGATGGCGATCTCGATAATCGGCAAGAGGATCAGGCCTAGGGCGAAAAATCGTGCCAAGATCGGGGTTTCCTTCTGTATGCGCTGCGGCAAAATAGGACTCTCGCCCTATCGTGAACTGGTTTTGGGGTGAGGCTTTGCCTATATATAGGACAAACGAGGCGCTCAACGAGCGTCGCCGCGTCGTTTTCTTCGGCGCGCTCACGCTAAGGTGCATTGCCCCATGGATGAATTCTTCGACCTGCCGACCCTCATCGTGATTGCCGTGGCCGTCTTCGTGCTGTTCCGGCTGCGCTCCGTATTGGGCACCAGGACCGGCAATGAACGCCCGCCGCTGGAACGCCGCAAGCCGGCAGCGGAAGCGGCGGCCGATGATACGGTGGTGCCGCTGCGTCCGCGCGGCACGGCCGCGCCCGAGCTCGACGAGGATCACCGCAGCCGCAAGATCGAAGCCGAGATCGAACAGTTCGCCAAGGGCAATGACGAACTGGCCGCCGGCTTCCGCGCCGTGGTGGAGGCTGATCCGACCTTCACCCCCAAGAGCTTCCTCGAAGGCGCCAAGCAGGCCTATGAGATGATCGTCACGGCCTATGCCACGGGCGACCGCCAGATGCTGAAGAATCTCCTCGAAAAGGACGTCTATGACGGCTTCCACCGCGCCATCAGCGAGCGCGAGGCCGCCGGCCAGACCGTGGACTTCACCTTTGTCGGCCTGCCCAAGGTCGAGATTTCTGATGCCGAATACGACAAGAAGAACGTGCTGGTGACCGTGCGCTTCCATGCCGAGGTGGTTTCGGCCACCCGCGACAAGGATGGCGCCCTGGTCGAGGGCAATGCCGACCAGGTGCAGACCGTAGCCGACGAATGGACCTTTGCACGCAACCCCAAGTCGCGCGACCCCAACTGGAAGGTCATCGCGACCAGCCAGCTCGACTGATTCCCAGCAAGCGGCGGGCCGGCGACCCTTTCCATGTCCAAGCGTGATCCCAAGCGCCTGCCGCACGACTTCCACCTGTGGACGGCGGTCGCATCGACCATCGATCCGCTGCGCCGCAAGGGCCTGCTGAAAATGGCGGCGGGCCCCCTGCCGCTGCCGGTCGAAGAGCAGCCCTCTGCCGCGACCCAGCCGCCACCCCGGCGCAAGCCGCCGCGCCAGCCCTTCCTGCCGCCCTATCAGGCGCCCCTGCCCTCCGCTGCGGCGCCGGAAAAGGCCGTCGATCCCTCGATCCGCAAGAAGGTCGGGCGCGGGCGCATCGATATCGATGGCCGGATCGACCTGCATGGCATGACCCAGAACGAGGCGCGCGGCGCCCTGCATCGTTTTATCCATGCGCGGTTTTCGCGCGGCGACCGCACCGTGCTGGTCATCACCGGCAAGGGGGTCAAGACCGACAGCGACTATATCGCCGCCATGACCGAGCGCGGCGTGCTGCGCACCATGCTGCCGGTCTGGCTGAGCGAGCCGTCGCTGTCGCCGATGATTTCGGGCTGGAGCGTCGCGGCGCGCGGCCATGGCGGAGAGGGGGCGTGGTATGTGCGCCTGCGCCGCGCATGACCCCGCTCGGCGCCAAGATTCGCGAATTGCGCGAAGCCCGGGGCATTTCGCTCAAGGACATGGCATCGGCCCTCAACGTGTCGAGCGCCTATCTCTCGGCCCTGGAGCATGGCCGCCGCGGCAGGCCGACCGGCTTCCTGCTGCACCGCATGATCGCCTTTTTCAACGTCATCTGGGATGAGGCCGAGGAACTCCAGCGCCTGGCCGAGATGAGCGACCCCAAGGTCACCATCGATACCGGCGGGCTGGTGCCCGAGGCGACCGAGCTGACCAACCGGCTGGCCGCCGATATCGGCCGGCTCGACCCCGAAGACCTGAAATTCCTGCTCAATGAAGTGGTGCGGCGCTCGGGCAAGTCGCGGAACTGAGAGGCGCTGGAAAACCCCTCCGATCGGGCGTATTTTATACCCGTCTGCTGGAGGAGGTTATCATGCGCACTTTTGGTGTCGCGGCCATCCTTGCCGCGCTGACCATGCCTGCTCTATCCGCCGATCTGACGCCAAGCGCCTTCCGCGCCCTGCTGGAGCACCAGGACGCGACGGCGGTCGTTCAATCGCTCGACGACAAGTCCTGGAACGCATTTCTCAATCATATCGAGGCCGGCGAACGCGGCTGGATCGACCTGGTGCCGCTGCTGGCGCCCGGCACCGATGGCAGCAGTTCGGAGAGCCTTGCCATCGCCCTGTCCCGCGCCCTCAAGGCCAATCCGGCCGGCGTGCTGAGCGTTCTGGCCGCCAATCACTACAGTCCGACGGATATCTGCGCGGAGAGCGGTGGCACTGCCTCGGTCATCGAGATGGCCAGGGAGATCGACGCCGCGCTGGTCAAGGTCGCCGCGGTGATGGATCCGGCGCTGAGCGAGGCGCGCAATGCGTGTCTTCATGCGCTGAGCGATGCCCGGATTTCGGCGCTGATCTAGGGGACGGGTCCCACCCTCTCCCACAGGGGAGAGGGCAAGGCGGTCTGCCCTACAGCACGAACTTGCTGAGGTCCGTGTCCTTGGCCAAGACGCCGACCTTCTCGGCCACGAAGGCGGCGTCGATGGTGATGGTCTGGCCCTGCTTGTCGGGAGCTTCGAAGCTGATGTCTTCCACCAGCCGCTCCATCACCGTCTGCAGGCGTCGCGCGCCGATATTCTCGACCGAATTGTTGACCCGCACGGCCGCGTCGGCAATCGCCTCGATGGCGTCCCTGGTGAAGTCGAGCACGACGCCCTCGGTGCCCATCAGCGCCACATATTGCTTGATCAGGCTTGCATCGGTGCTCGAGAGGATCTGGATGAAATCCTCGCGGGTCAGGGCCTTGAGCTCGACCCGGATCGGCAGGCGGCCCTGTAGTTCGGGCAAGAGGTCGCTCGGCTTGCTGACGTGGAAGGCGCCCGAGGCGATGAACAGGATATGGTCGGTCTTGACCGGCCCATATTTGGTCGAGACCGTCGTGCCCTCGATCAGCGGCAGGAGATCGCGCTGCACGCCCTCGCGCGACGGACCGCCCTGGGCGCCGCCTTCGCGATGGGCCACCTTGTCGATCTCGTCGATGAAGACGATGCCGTGATTTTCCACCAGCTCGATGGCCTCGGCCTTGAGCTGGTCCTGGTCGAGCAGCTTGTCGGCTTCCTCGGCGATCAGCGGCTCATAGGCGTCCTTGACCTTGATCTTGCGCTTGACCCCGCGCCCGCCCATGGCCTGCTTGAACATGTCAGAAAGGTTGATCATGCCGATGCCGCCATTGGGCATGCCGGGGATCTCGAAGCCCCCGGTATTGGCCGAGGGCTGCATCTCGATCTCGATTTCGTTGTCGTCGATCTCGTTATTGCGCAGCTTGCGGCGGAAGCTGTCGCGCGTCGAGGGCGTAGCCGAGGTGCCGACCAGCGCATCGAGCACGCGGTTCTCTGCATTGGCATGGGCCTGCGCCTGCACATCGGCGCGGCGCTTGTCGCGCAAAACGGCAATGCCGGCTTCGACAAGGTCGCGGATGATCTGTTCGACATCGCGGCCGACATAGCCCACCTCGGTGAACTTGGTGGCTTCCACCTTGATGAAGGGGGCTTGAGCAAGTCGGGCAAGACGGCGGGCGATCTCGGTCTTGCCGACGCCGGTCGGCCCGATCATCAGGATATTCTTGGGTGTCACCTCGCGGCGCATGTCGGGGCCCAGCTGCTGCCGGCGCCAGCGGTTGCGCAGGGCGACGGCCACGGCGCGCTTGGCATCGTTCTGGCCGACAATATTGCGATCGAGCTCGGAAACGATCTCGCGCGGGGAGAAATTGGTTTCAGTCATTTTCTGTCTTTCCTGGTGCCTCATCGAGGAAGCGCACCATCATGTGTTCGTCGATATATCGACCGTTCACGTAGAGGCAGCGGGGATCGGTACCGTAGGTCTTGAACCCCGCCTTTTCGTAAAGCCGAATGGCCGGCGCATTGTGCGCCCCCACCATCAGGTGGACCTGGATGACTTCGGTCCGTGCGTGTTCGACAGCAGCGTCCAGCAGAGCTAGCGACGCGCCCGTGCCGCGCAAGGCCGGTTTCACATAGACCTGCATCAGCCAGCCGCGATGGGTTTCGCGCTCGCCGTCGTCGCGCCCATAGGCGACGATGCCGGCCAGCGCTCCTTCTCCATCGATGACGCCAAAGAACGCCATCTGATCCATCTGGGTCAGCAGCGACTCGCGCGGACGCGCGGCGAAATTCTCCGGCGCGGTGCCGTAGGATTCGGGGGACACGGTCAGCGCTTCGAGCCGGATGGCGCGATAGGCATCGACATCGTCCCGGGTGAGGCGCCGGACGGAATAGTTCACGCGGAAAGCTCGATGGCTTCGAGCGTGACATTGCCATTGGTATAGACGCAGACCTGCTCGGCGATCTTCATGGCGCGCCGGGCGATGTCCTCGGCGTCGAGCTCGGTGGCATCGGCCAGCGCCAGGGCGGCACTGAGCGCATAATTGCCGCCCGAGCCGATGGCGATGACGCCGTGATCGGGGGTGAGCACGTCGCCCGTGCCGGTCAGCACCAGGGTTTCGCGCTTGTCCGCCACGATCATCATGGCTTCCAGCTTGCGCAGGTAGCGGTCGGTCCGCCAGTCCTTGGCCAATTCAACCGCGGCGCGCATCAGCTGGTCAGGATATTGTTCGAGCCGGGCTTCGAGCCGCTCAAAGAGCGTAAAGGCATCGGCGGTGGAACCGGCAAAGCCGCCGATCACATTGCCGCCGGCCAGCCGCCGGACCTTCTTGGCGCCGTGCTTCATCACGGTCTGGCCCATGGACACCTGGCCATCGCCAGCCACCACGACCTTATTGCCCTTGCGCACGGAAACGATCGTCGTCCCGTGCCAGCCGGGAAATGCAGAGTCACTCATGATCGGAAGATACTCCAGAACTGTTGGCTGATATTTAGGAGCGTCGCCGAGGAATGCAATGATGGGCGATGGGCAACGCCGTCCGATGCGGGGCCTCAACCCAATCTTCACGGGATCGTGCCTATCTGCTAGAGAGCCGCCCTGTCCGGAGACCCGCCCATGCGCAAAGCAACCATTGCCCGCAAGACCAACGAGACCGAGATCACTGTCTCGGTAAACCTCGATGGCACGGGCGCGCATGCCATGGCGACGGGCATCGGCTTTCTCGACCACATGCTCGACCAGCTGTCCCGCCACTCCCTCATCGACATGGACGTCGCCTGCAAGGGGGACCTGCACATCGACTTCCACCACACGGCGGAAGACGTCGGCATCGCCCTGGGCCAGGCTATTTCGCAGGCGCTGGGGGACAAGAAGGGCATCCGCCGCTATGCCTCGGCCGACCTGCCGATGGATGGCACGCTGACCCGTGCGGCGCTGGACGTGTCGGGGCGCCCCTTCCTAGTATTCCGGGCGGAGTTCAGTCGCGACAAGGTCGGCGAAATGGATACCGAGCTGTTCCGCGAATTCTTCCAGGCCTTCGCCATGAATGCCGGCATCACCCTGCATATCGAGAATTTCTACACCGACAACAACCACCACCTCGCCGAGTCGATGTTCAAGGCCGTGGCGCGCGCCTTGCGCGAGGCGGTCGAGATCGACCCGCGGGTGGGCGACCGGGTGCCGAGCACCAAGGGCACGCTCTGAGCGCTCCCAGGCGCTCCGACGGGCTTTCAACGCCAGGCATTTTGCACTAAGTCAGCCCCAACCACGGTGTCACCCCGGCCTTGAGCCGGGGCCCATCTCGAGATCTCAGGATGGATCCCGGCTCAAGGCCGGGATGACATCGAGAGTTTGGAGTGTTCGGTGACTCTATACGCGATCTATGATCCCAAGCCCGGCAAGCCAGCCTTGCCCGCCGCCGTGCCGGAGAAATTCTCCTGGCTGGCTGCCCTCCTGCCGCCGGTCTTCCTGGTTCTGCATGGGCTGTGGCTGGAACTGCTCGGCTTTGCGCTGGCCGTGGTGGCGCTGGTCCTGCTCACGCGCGTGATCGGCGACGATGCGACTTTTCCGCTTTATGTGCTGGGCGCCGTCTGGCTCGGCTTTGCCGCTCCGGGCCTCCGCCGGCATGCACTCGCCTGGCGCGGCTGGACCCATCGCGGCACCCGCGTCGCGCTCAGCCCCGACCTGGCGCAGCTCGAGGCAATCCGATGAGCCTTGTCACCATTATCGACTACGGCGCCGGCAACCTGCACTCGGCCTCCAAGGCCTTCGAGCGCATGGCCGATGGCCTGGGCGGCATTACCGTTGAAGTGACGGCCGACCCCGAGCGGGTCCGTGTGGCCGACCGCATCATGCTGCCCGGCGTCGGCGCCTTTGCCGACTGCAAGGCCGGGCTCGATGCCGTGCCCGGCATGGTGGACGTGCTCGAGGAAAGGGTGATCCGCGGCGGGGTGCCCTTCCTCGGCGTCTGCGTCGGCATGCAGCTCATGGCCAGCGAAGGCCGCGAGAAAGTGGTGACCCCGGGCCTGGGCTGGATAGCGGGCGCGGTGCAGAAGATTGCCCCGTCCGATCCGGCACTGAAGATTCCGCATATGGGCTGGAACACCATTTCGGTGACCCGTCCGCATGCGCTCTTTGCCGGCATTCCCGATGGGCCCGATGGGCTGCACGCCTATTTCGTCCACTCCTATCACCTGGTGACCGAGCGCCCGGACGAGTGCCTCGCCACCACCGACTATGGCGGGCCGCTCACCGCCTGTGTCGGCCGCGACAACATGTTCGGCACCCAGTTCCATCCGGAAAAGAGCCAGGCGCTGGGCCTGCAGCTGATCGAGAATTTCCTGAGGTGGACGCCGTGATCCTTTTCCCCGCCATTGACCTCAAGGACGGCCAATGCGTGCGCCTCAAGCTGGGCGACATGGACCAGGCGACCGTCTTCAACGACGATCCCGCCGCCCAGGCCAAGTCGTTCGAGGACCAGGGCTTTGAATATCTGCACGTGGTCGATCTCAACGGCGCCTTTGCCGGCGAGAGCGTCAATGGCGCGGCAGTGGAAGCCATCCTCAGGACGGTGAACTTTCCGGTCCAGCTCGGCGGCGGCATCCGCACGCTGGCCCATATCGAGAGCTGGCTCGACAAGGGCCTCGCCCGCGTCATTCTCGGCACGGTCGCGGTGCGCGATCCGGCTCTGGTGCGCGAGGCGGCGCGGAAATGGCCCGGCCAGGTCGCAGTCGGCACCGATGCGCGCGGTGGCATGGTGGCGGTGGAAGGCTGGGCGGAAACCTCCGAACTCTCGGTGATCGAGCTGGCCAAGCGCTTCGAGGGCGCTGGCGTGGCGGCGATCATCTATACCGATATCGACCGCGATGGCGTGCTGGCCGGCATCAACTGGGAGTCGACGCTGGAGCTGGCGCGGGCCACCACAATTCCGGTGATCGCCTCGGGCGGCCTCGCCTCCATGGCCGATATCGAGCGCATGACGCGGCCCGATGCCGCCGTGCTGGAAGGCGCCATTTCCGGCCGGGCGCTCTATGACGGGCGCATTGATTCACGTGAAGCACTGGCCATGCTGAAAGCTGCAGCATGAAAGCCGCGCCGCGCCACATCATGATCCGCAAGGTCAACTGGTGGTGGTATCTCGCGCCGATCGTGCCGATAGTGGCGCTGGGCTATGCGGCCCTGCTCAACTGGCTGCCGAGCTGGGCCCTGCTGGTCGCCGTCTTCGCCTTTTTCATGTGGCTGTTCTCGCTGGCCTTCACGGCATTTGCCGTGCTGATGCGCCGGCGCCAGCAGCGGAAGGAAACCCGCCTGTGACGCTCAAGACCCGTCTCATTCCCTGCCTCGATGTCATGGGCGGCCGCGTCGTCAAGGGCGTGCAGTTCGTCGACCTGCGCGATGCGGGCGACCCGGTCGAGGCCGCCATGGCCTATGACGCGGCGGGCGCCGATGAACTGACCTTCCTCGATATCACCGCCAGCCACGAGGGCCGCGACACCATTTTCGACGTGGTGGCGCGCACCGCCGAGCACTGCTTCATGCCGGTGACCGTGGGCGGCGGCGTGCGCAGCATCGAGGATATCCGCAAGCTCCTGCTGGCCGGCGCCGACAAGGTGGCGATCAATTCGGCGGCGGTGAACGACCCCGATTTCATCTCCCGTGCCGCCGACAAGTTCGGCAACCAGTGCATTGTCGTATCGGTCGATGCCAAGCAGCGGCTGACCCAGGCCGTCGGTGGCGACAATGCCAGCGCGTGGGAAATCTTCACCCATGGCGGGCGCAAGCCATCCGGGCTCGATGCGGTGGAATTTGCCGTCCGCATGGTCGAGCGCGGCGCCGGCGAATTGCTGGTGACCTCGATGGATCGCGACGGCACCAAGTCGGGCTTTGACCTCAAGCTCACCCGCGCCATTGCCGATGCGGTGGAAGTGCCGGTCATCGCCTCGGGCGGCGTCGGCAGCCTGCAGGATCTCGTCGACGGCGTGACCGAGGGCCATGCCAGCGCCGTGCTGGCCGCCTCGATCTTCCATTTCGGCACCTTCACCATTCCCCAGGCCAAGCAATATATGCGCGAGCACGGCGTTGCCGTCCGGATGGACTTGGCCGCGACCGACAGGGCAAATCGCCTGAGCGACTAAGTCCATGAGAGTTGCGCTCGAATGGCGGCTTAGGTCGTAGTGACGGCGGCTCCGTTTTTTGCTCTAAGCCGTCAACGGCCGGAGACACCCGACATGCCCATGACCTTGGATGACCTTGAAGCGCGCATTGCCTTGCGTGCCGCGGCCTCGCCTGATGAAAGCTACACCGCCAAGCTGATGGCCCGCGGCATGGAAAAATGCGCGCAGAAGCTGGGCGAGGAAGCCACCGAAGCGGTGATCGCGGCAGTGACCGGCAACCGGCCCGAACTGGTCAAGGAATCGGCCGATATGCTCTACCACCTGCTGGTGGTGCTGCGCGCCGCCGACATTCCCTTGAGCGAGGTCATGGCCGAACTCGACGCGCGCACGGCCCAGTCGGGTCTCGCCGAAAAGGCCAGCCGCAGGGACCAGCATTGATGGCCAGGCGTTCCCCCGTGCTTGCGCCCTACCATCACTTCACCAAGGCGCAGTGGAGCGAGCTGCGCGCCGACGAGCCGATGACGCTGACCCGCGAGGATATTTCGCGGCTGCGCACGCTCTCCGATCCGATCTCGCTGGAAGAAGCCGAAGAGGTCTATCTGCCGCTGACTCGACTTCTCTCCTTCTATGTCGAGGCCGTGCAGCATCTGCACAGCGTCTCGACGCGGTTCCTCGAGGCACCGGACCAGAAGCTGCCCTTCATCATCGGCGTCGCCGGTTCGGTGGCGGTGGGCAAATCCACCACCGCGCGTATCCTGCAGGCGCTGCTGCAGCGCTGGCCGGCCAGCCCCAAGGTTGACCTCGTCACCACCGACGGCTTTCTCTACCCCAATGCGATCCTGGCCGAGCGCGGCATCATGGAGCGCAAGGGCTTTCCCGAAAGCTATGACCGGACGCGCTTCGTGCAGTTTCTCGCCGATATCAAATCGGGCAAGGGCGGCGTCAAGGCGCCGGTCTATTCGCACCTGGTCTATGACGTGGTGGCGGGCGGCGAAGTCATTGTCGACCGGCCCGACATCCTCATCGTCGAGGGGCTCAATATCCTGCAACCCGGCGAGCTGCCCAAGGACGGCAAGCCGATCCTGTTCGCCTCCGACTTCATCGATTTCTCGGTCTATATCGACGCCGATACCGACGATCTCGAAGACTGGTTCATGGAGCGCTTCTTCCGCCTGCGCGAAACCGCCTTCAAGGACCCGACCTCCTTCTTCCGCCGCTTCGCCGAAATGAGCGAGGCCGAGGCCGGTGAATTCGGGCGCATGGTGTGGCGCACCATCAACCTGCCCAACCTGATCGACAACGTGCTGCCCACCCGCGGCCGGGCGGACCTGATCCTCAAGAAGGGCAAGAGCCACCTGATCGAGACGGTACAGCTGCGGCGCGTTTAGCGCCACCATGCATGGCGGGTCTTTCTCCACCTCTCCCTCTGGGGGAGAGGTCGGCCCTCTTGGGCCGGGTGAGGGGCCTTCCCGATTGCCGAGTCAAGAAGAGGCCCCCTCACCCGCCGCTTCGCGTCGACCTCTCCCCCCAAAAGGGAGAGGTAAGACTAATACGTACCGGGCTGGGGCTGGCTGAAGATGATCTGGTTGCCGTCGGGGTCGCGGAACTTGGCGGTCTTGAAGAAGTCGCCCATGGCCTTGGCCACCGGCTTGAGCTCCAGCAGGGCCAGCCGGCCCAGCTCCTCGGCCAGGTCTTCCACGATCAGCGTCACGGTGGAGGCGCCGGCCCGGTCGGCATCGGTAAAGACATGTACCCAGCCACCGCCCGCCAGCTTCCACTCACCCACCTCGCTCATCGGGCGGGCATCGGCGGGCCGGCCGAACAGGCGCTCGTAATAGTCGAGCGCCTCGGTGATGTCGTCCACCGCGATACCGGCGAGCGCATTGGTGATGGCCAAATCAGTTCCCTTGGTTTCTGACTAAGCACAACCCTAGCATGATGACGGCAATGGGGCACGGCTGTTGGCGTTTTGCCGGGGCGCTGCTATAGGCGGAGCCCAATCGCGGAGATGGATTGATGGCAGCTCTGAAGGTCGTAGTGGCAGGCGCTGGCGGACGCATGGGCGCTGCCAATATTCGCGCGGTGGCCGCGCTGGGCGGTCTGGCGCTGCATGGTGCCGTCGCCAATGCCGCCGGCATGACCCTGCACGCTGCCGTCGACCGTCCGGGCACGGCGGCCATCGGCCAGGATGCGGGGCTCTATGCCGGCATTGCGGCGCTCGGCGTCAAGATCACCGACGACATGGATGCCGCCCTTGTTGGGGCCGACGCCATCATCGACTTCACCGCTCCCGGAGCCAGCGTCGCATTGGCGCACAAGGCCGCGGCGCTCGGCCTCGTCCATATCATCGGCACGACCGGCTGTTCGGAAGCCGACGACGCCGCCATTGCCGAAGCGGGCCGCCAGGGCGCACGCGTGGTCAAGTCCGGCAATTTCTCCATGGGCATGGTGGTGCTGGCCAACCTGGTCAGGAAGGCCGCGGCCGCCTTGGCCGATTACGACATCGAAATCCTTGAAATGCACCACAACAAGAAGGTCGATGCGCCCTCCGGCAGCGCCCTGCTGCTGGGCGAGGCCGCGGCTGCCGGCCGCAAGATCGCGCTCAAGACTCATTCGGTGCGGGTGCGCGATGGCCATACCGGGCCGCGCGAGGCGGGCACGATCGGCTTTGCCACGCTGCGGGGCGGCACGGTGGTGGGGGATCACTCGGTGATCCTCGCCGGTCCGTCCGAGCGCATCGAACTCAACCATCGCGCCGAGGATCGCACCATTTTCGCCAATGGCGCCGCGCGCGCTGCCCTCTGGGCCGCCGGACAGGCGCCCGGGCTTTATTCCATGAACGAGGTTCTCGGCCTCACCGACTGATGCGCTGCGAAGGCGCCACCAACCGACAGACAGCAAGGATATATCTATGACCGGTACCCTGATCCTCGTGCGCCACGGCCAGAGCGAGTGGAACCTGCAGAACCTCTTCACCGGCTGGCGCAACCCGAACCTGACCGAGCAGGGCATCGAGGAAGCCCGCGCCACCGGCAAGGCGCTCAAGGCCAAGGGGATCGTGCCGGACCTCTATTACACCTCGGCCCTGCGCCGCGCCCAGCATACGCTCGATCTGATGCTCGAGGAGATGGGCATTCTCAACGTCACCATCGTGCGGCACACCGCGCTCAACGAGCGCGACTATGGCGACCTCGCCGGCCTCAACAAGGATGATGCCCGCGCTAAGTGGGGCGAGGAACAGGTGCTGGTCTGGCGCCGGTCCTTCGACGTGCCACCCCCGGGCGGCGAAAGCCTCAAGGACACCGCTGCGCGCACCCTGCCCTATTACGAAGCCGAAATCCTGCCCCAGCTCAAGGCCGGCAAGACCGTGCTGATCGCGGCGCACGGCAATTCGCTCCGCGCGCTGGTCATGGCGATCGAAGGACTGACGCCCGAGCAGATCCTCAAGCGCGAAATCGGCACCGGCGAGCCGACCGTCTACCGGATTGGACCGGATGGGAAGCTGGTGGAGCGGGTGACGCTTTAGGGGCCGCTGAAGAGCGTACCCACGGGATTCACGTGAAACTTCGAGCCGTGCCAGAGGCAAAATCGCTCCAATGGAGCGACTTTAGGTGAGAAGGCTATCCCCGAATGGCTAATGCGCCGCCGAGATTACCCCGGCTTCCCAGCCCAGGATGGCGCGCTTGCGCGGCACGCCCCAGTGATAGCCGGTGAGCGCGCCTGACGTGCCCACCACGCGGTGGCAGGGCACGACAAAGGAAATCGGGTTCTTGCCCACCGCGGCGCCGACGGCGCGGGCGGCCGTGGGGCGGCCGATATGGTTGGCGACGCTCTGATAGGTGGTGGCCTGACCGCAGGGGATCTTGAGCAGCGTCTCCCACACCTGAACCTCGAAATCGGTGCCGATCAGCACGACCCGGACCGGCCGCTCCGGCGACCAGTGGGCCGGATCGAAGGCCTGGGCGATCATCGGTGCGACCCGCGCATCGTCGCGCGTGAAACGGGCATTGGGCCAGCGATTGGCCAGGTCCTCGAAGGCCTGCTCGATACTGGTCTCCGCATCGGCAAAGCCCAGCCCCGACATGCCGTAATCGGTCGCCGTCGCCACCGCCATGCCGAAGGGAGAGGGCGCCGCCCCCCACACCATGTCGATCCCGGCGCCGCCGGCACGGAACACGCCCGGCGGCATGGCCTCATAGGTCACGAACAGGTCATGCAGGCGCGAGGTGGAGGAGAGCCCCACCTCATAGGTGGTGTCGAGCACGCTTTGCTTGGCGCGCAGCAGCGACTTGGCATGATCGAGCGCCACCGCCTGGGCAAAGCTCTTGGGGCTGAGCCCGCACCAGCGGCGGAACAGGTCCGTCAGCTGGCGCTCGGTGAGACCCAGGGCAAGCGCAAAGCGCGGCAGGTCGGCGACGTCGGGGCCGTTTTCGGAGAGATAGCGGATCGCCGCGCGGATCATGTCGTAATCGGTGGCGGGCGAGATGGGAGCGAGCTGGTTCATCGAAACACCCGTGGCGTCATTCATCTTCTGGGTGCCTGTCTAGGGCCGCGAGGCGCGCCATGCGACCCGGTTTTGACGCGTCCCGGCTACTGCCGCGCCTGGCGCAGGGCCCGGCCGAATTCCTTGGCAAAGCTCGCCTTGTCATCGGCATTGAGAAAGGCGCCGATCTCGATGTCCTCGGCGCCGCTGCGCAATCGCAGCGCGCGGGTCTTTTCATTGAGGTCACGATCGAGCACGAGGCGCACCGCCTTGGGGTCGAAGCGGCGGAGCATGCGCTCCCCCTTGGCGTCGGTCGTGGCGATCTCGAGCTGTTCGGGCCAGAGCGTGATCTGCTGGGTGATGCGCTGGTTGCGCGATTGCCGCACGCCCAGGATGACCAGACCCGTTGCGGTTAGCGCAAATCCGGCCAGCACCGGCACGGCAAATTCCGGCACGGCCACGATGATCGGCACCACCAGCGCCGCCGCCACGCCAAGCGCAACCCAGCCGCCCGCGGCCCGCAGCGACCGGTCGGGACGCAGCGCAGCGGAAAACAACGGCGTCGTGGTTGTGGTTTGCATGGCCATCGTGATCTCTTCCGCCTGACTATAGGCGCAGAATCAGAGGCGAGAGAATGGCAACGCCGAAAAAAGTGAAGAGCCTGCCCAAGGCCGATGTCGAGGCCATCTTCGCGCGCTTCCATGAAATCGAGCCAGAGCCCAAGGGCGAACTCGATTATCTCAACGCCTTCACCCTGCTGGTTGCCGTCGTCCTGTCAGCCCAGGCGACCGATGCCGGCGTCAACAAGGCGACCAGGCGCCTGTTCGAACTGGCCCCCTCCCCGGCCGCCATGGTGGCGCTTGGGGTGGACACCATCACCGAGCTGATCAAGACCATCGGGCTCTATCGCGGCAAGGCCAAGAACGTCTTTGCGCTCAGCCAGATCCTGCTCGACCAGCATGGTGGCGACGTCCCCCAGGATCGCGCAGCGCTGGAGGCCCTGCCTGGCGTCGGCCGCAAGACCGCCAATGTGGTGCTCAATATCTGGTTCAAGCAACCCACCATTGCGGTGGATACCCACCTCTTCCGCGTCGGCAATCGCACGGGGCTCGCACCCGGGGCCAACCCACTGGCCGTCGAGCAGATCCTGCTCAAGGTCATTCCGGCGCAATATATGCTGCATGCGCATCACTGGCTGATCCTGCATGGCCGCTATATCTGCAAGGCGCGCAAGCCCGAATGCTGGCGTTGTCCTATCGCGCAGTGGTGCCGCTTCGAGCCCAAGACACCGCCGCCCAAAGGCGCCTAGCTGCCATAGCCGCGCGCCATGGCGGCGGCAAAGATCGGGATCAGCAGCAGGACGGCGCCCTGCAGGTGAATATAGCGCCGGTTGGCGCTGACCTCGGCTGCCGGCGGCGCATAATTGCCGTCCCCCGTCAGCCCCTTCTGCCAGCGGCGGATGGCGAGCGTCGGCGGAATGGTGAGCAGGCCCATCACGAGGAAGGCCGCCATCTTGCCCCAGAAGATCTGGTTGCCGACATAATATTCCCAGCCGGCGGCCCCGAAGATCACGCGAAAGATGCCCACGATGATGACCACGGCGGCCAAGCCGCCATAGGCAGCATCGATTCGGCCCAGTTGGCGGATATGCGTCCCTGAGACGCCGGGGCGGAGCAGGGCGAATTCGGCGGCATAGACAGCCACCAGAGCAAAGACCGCCAGATGGTGGGCAATCGCCAGGATCAGGTCGCTATCCATTTGCAGGGCCTCGGCGCTATGTTATCAATGCTTACATATAGATACGAGTAAGTAAGCAGTGTCAACATCCCTTCCCAATGCCCCCTATCACCATGGCAATCTGCGCCAGGCCCTGCTTGAAGCGGCCCTGGTCATCCTCGAAAGGGAAGGCGAGGCGGGGCTGGGGTTGCGCGACCTCGCCCGGGCCGTCGGCGTGTCGCCCGCCGCGCCCTACCGGCATTTCGACAGCCGCTCCGCCCTGCTCGAGGCGCTTGCCGTCACCGGCTATCAGCGCTTCACGCAGCGCATGGAGGCCATCGCCACCGACGACACGCTGGACCATATGACGGCGATGGGGCGCACCTATGTCAAATTCGCCCTCGATAATCCCAACCTGTTCCGCCTGATGTTCTCGCCCGTGCTGCGGCGCGACAATCGCCCCGGCCTGCGCATGGCGGCTGATGCCGCCTATCGCACGCTGCGCCACGTGACCGGGGAGGACCTCGATACCGGGCGCGTCGCCGCACTCGCCGCCTGGGCCCGCGTGCATGGCCTGGCCGTGCTGCTGCTCGATGGCCAGATCGCCATCCAGGCCGGCGAGGATATCGAGGCGCTGATCGTCCAGATCATCGAGAAGCATTAGCGCCAGGCGCAAGGTTGCGGCGAGCCGTCTGTTCCTCTAAACCGGCTAACGGTTTTCCTCGCGCCGGACCTGTTCATGACCCAGACCCGCTTTGACGTCCTCACCATCGGCAATGCGATTGTCGACATCATCGCGCCGGTTGAGGCGGGCTTCATCGAGCGGGAGGGCATGAGCGAGGGCATCATGCACCTGATCGATACCGATCGGGCCGAGGACCTCTATGCCAAGATGCCGCTGGGCCGCCAGCAGATCTCGGGCGGCAGCGCTGCCAATACCGCGGCCGGCGTCGCCTCGCTGGGTGGCCGCGCCGCCTTTATCGGCAAGGTGGCCGATGATCCGCTGGGCGACGTGTTCGAGGCCGATCTCGACGCCATCGGCGTGCACTATTCCACCAGCCGGCTCAAGAATGGCGCCCTGACCGCCCGCTCGATGATCTTCCTTTCCGAAGACGGCGAGCGCACCATGAACACCTATCTCGGCGCCTGCCACCAGCTCACCGAGCAGGATATCAGGCCCGACGAGATCGGCGGCGCCGCCATCACCTATATGGAAGGCTTCCTGTGGGATCCGGTCGAGGCCAAGAAGGCCTTCGTGCTGGCGGCCCACTATGCCCACAAGAACGAGCGGGCCGCAGCCTTTACCCTCAGCGACCCCTTTTGCGTCGATCGCTACCGCGCCGAATTCCTCGACCTGATCCGATCCAAGACCATCGACTATGTCTTTGCCAATGTGCATGAGCTGAAATCGCTCTACCAGACCGACGACCTGGGCGAAGCCGTGCGCGAGATCGCCAAGGATGCCGAACTGGCGGCCATCACCATGGGCGCCGACGGTGCCATGGCGGTCTATAATGGCGAAGTGACCTCGGTCCCCGCCTATGCCATCGACAAGGTGGTCGACGCCACCGGCGCCGGTGACCTCTTCGCCTCGGGCTTCCTGCTGGGCATGGCCCGCGGCCAGACGCTGGAATCGTCCCTGCAGACCGGGTGCCTCGCCGCATCCGAAGTGATCAGCCATATCGGCGCCCGGCCCCTGCTAGATCTGCAGGACCTGACCAAGGCGCATGGGCTGGCGGGGTAGGCACTCCCCGAATAGTGAGCTGGAAGCCGCTCCAATTCCAAGCCCGCACCAATCGTAGTGCGGGCTTTTTGCTTCAGCCCAACCGTCCCCACGTCTCCTTCAGCGCATCCGTCGTGCTCCCCGTCGGCCGGAATTCCAGTCCCACCCAGCCGTCATAGCCCTGCGCATCGAGCCAGGTCAGGTGCGGCTGCAGGTCGAGCCGGCCGGTGCCGGGCTGGTGGCGGCCGGGATGGTCGGCGAGGTGGACGTGGAAGATGCGGTCGAGATGGCCGGCGGCTACTTCTTGCGGGTCCTCGTCCATGATCAGCGAATGATAGAGATCGTAGGTCAGCCCGATTTCCGGGCGGTTGACCGCGTCGGCGATGGCGAAGGCCTCGGCTGAGCTGGTGAGGTAATAGCCGGGATGATCGACCCGGTCATTGAGCGGTTCGAGCCCCAGCCGCACGCCGGAGCCGGCCAGCACGTCGGCCGCGCTTGCCATGGCCAGGGTCAGGTCGTCATGCTGGCGTGCGCGATCGATGCCGGGGAGCAGCGGACCCGACTGGCAGATCAATACCTTTGTGCCCAGGCGCAGCGCGACGTCGCGGCTCTGCTCGAGGCCACGCAGGAAGCGGTCATGGTCGCCCTGGCGGGTAAGCTCGGCAAAGGGCTCGGCGACGATCGCTGCCAGCGCCAGCCCGGTTTCGTCCAGGGCACGCTCGACGGCGTCGAGGTCCTTGTTGGACCAGAACCAGAATTCGACAGCTTCGAGCCCCGCCGCCTTGGCGAGGCGAATGCGCTGGGCCGGATCGTCCGTTTCCGGCACGAAGAGCATTTCGATACAGGCGGAAAAGCGGGTCATGCGAGGCGCGTCCCCGAATTCATGTCGGCCAGGATGGCGCGCGCTGCGGCGGCCGGGTCGGCCGCCTCGATGATCGGGCGGGCCACCACCAGATGCGTCGCGCCCTCGGCCAGCGCTTCGCCCGGCCCCATGACGCGCTTCTGGTCGCCGGCCGCGGCACCCGGCAGACGGATGCCCGGGGTGACGATGGCCATGCGCGGCCCGATAATGGTGCGCACCATTTCGGCTTCGTGCGGCGAACTGACCAGCCCGCCAATGCCGGCATCCCGCGCCTGCTGCGCCCGCAGCGCCACAAGGCCTGCCGTGTCGCGCGCAAAGCCGGCCTCGGCGACGTCGGCATCATCCATCGAGGTCAGCACCGAGACGCCCAGCACGCAGAGGTCCGATCCGGCGGCGCCGCGCACCGCGGCGCGCATGCATTGGGGATAGGCATGGACGGTCAGCATGGTGGCGCCGGTTTCGGCAATGGCCGCCACGCCCTTTTCGACCGTATTGTCGATGTCGAGCAGCTTGAGATCGAAGAACACCTTCTTGCCGGCGGCCAGCAAAGCCTTGCCGAGGCTGAAGCCATCGGCGCCGTAGAAGCACTGGTAGCCGATCTTGTAGAAATCCACCGTGTCGCCCAGCAGCGCCACGATCTCCTCGGCGCGGGCGCGTGACGAAACGTCGAGGCCCACGATTAATTGGCCAGCCATGGTGGTTCCTCCGCTGTCGATGTCAGGCTGGACTAGACCAAATCCGCCCGCGCCGCAACCGGCACTAGCCGAACCAGCCCGGCGCGAAATCCTCCATAGCGGTCCATTCGCAACCAAGTTTCATCTGCTTGAGATCGAAAGTGAAGCAGTTGCCGCCGCCGCGATGGGCATGCCGGCTCTGGTCCTCGCTGCGGGAGATGGCCCTGCCCCCGACATGGCATTTGAGCAGCGTGCCCACGGCCCCGTGGCCACAGAATACTGCCGGCGTGCCTTCCGGTACGCTGGCCATGGCAGTGCTGATGGTGGCGACGATCCGCTCCTGGGCGTCGACGGCCCGCTCCCAGCCATCAGCGCTGCTGCGGGGCGCGGCGAAGAAACGGTCGGCCATCTCTTCGAACAGGTTGGGCGGCAGGAAGCCGGTGGCGCTGCGATCATTCTCGCCCATCAGGTGGTCGCTCAGCACCAGGCTGCCCGCCGCCTCCGCCAGGATATCGGCCAGCTGCATGGCCTTGGTCTCACGGCTGGAAAAGACCATGCTGCCGGCTGGCACCACGCCCCGGGCGGCAAAGTCCAGCGCCCGGCGCCGCCCCTCGCCATTAAGCCCCCAGAGCGGCACCGGCACATTGGCGTCGATCTGCACCTGCGGATGAGTGACATAGAGCGCCCGCATCGATGTTCACCCGCGGCTGAAATGGGTCAGTTCATGCACCATCGAATCCACCTTGCGGATGATGGCAGGCTCGACAAAGTCGCCCTTGTCGTCGAAGGCCTGCTCCGCCGGGCCGATGCCGAGCAGGGTCGGCACGACCAGCGCCCCCATTTTCGACAGCGTGTCGCGCAGATGGCTCAGGGCCCAGATGGTGCCGTACTTGCCCGAACTGACCCCGCCAATGCCGAAGATCGCGTGGCGAAAGACGCTCGGCTTCTGGCGGCTGAGCCAGGTGATGGTATTGACCATGAGCGGGGTGACGCCGCCATTATACTCCGGGCTGGCGATGAAGACGATGTCGTGGCTGCGCCAGAGCTCGGCCAGCCGCGCCGCGGCTTCGGGCACCTGATCGGGCTCAAGGTCTTCGTTATAGATCGGCATGTCGAAATCGCCCAGGCTGATGGCGTTGACCGCAACGCCGGCGGCCTCGAGCTTGCGGCCCATATGCGCCTGCAGGCGCTGATTCTGGGAGCCCTGTCGGATGGAGCCGGAGAGCGTGAGGGCAGTGGTCATATGGGCAGGGTCCTGATTGTCCTGCCAATCTGCGATGCCTCGGCAGGGGGCGCAAGCCGGAGAATCCGCGCCCGTTGACACTTCTGCCGAGCCGCCCTATTGTTAAGTCATAACTTAAGTAATGGGAGCCGGACATGCCCGCATCCATCTTCGTCAATCTGCCCGTCGCCAACCTGGATGAAGCCAAGGCGTTTTTCAGCGCGCTCGGCTTCAGCTTCGATGCCCAGTTCACCAATGAGGCGGGGGCCGCCTTGGTGATCGACGAGACCATCTATTTCATGCTGCTGACGCGGGAGAAGTTTGCCGAATTCATCACCCTGCCCATGGCCGATGCCAGGCAGGGGACGCAGGCGCTCTACGCCATTTCGCGGGAGAACCGCGCCGCGGTCGACGAGATCGTCGACAAGGCCCTTGCGGCCGGCGCCACCGAACCGCGCCCCGCGCAGGATCACGGCTTCATGTATGCCCGCGCCTTTGCCGACCTGGACGGCCATATCTGGGAATTCTTCTGGATGGACGTCAGCCTGATCCCCGCCAGCTGACGGTTTCAGGCCAGCCGCAGCCAGCGCCGGAGCAGGCCCGCCATCCGCTCGCGCCGGTACTGGTAGAAGTACCGGTTGGTCATCAGGTGCCGATAGGTCCGCTTGAAGGCGACGCGCGACCAGATGAACCAGGGCTTGGGATTGGCCGAATAGTGCAGGATATGCGGATCGAGTATCTCGTGCGCCGGCTCGGGATTCTGCAGGTTCCAGCGATAGCCCAGCTCGAGGATTCGGCCCTTGAAGGCGAAATTGATGATGTCCTGGTCGTAGTAGAACATGTCGATTTCCGACTGCGGCAGGCTCTCCCGCAGTACCGTGGCGAAGTCGACGCCGCGATACTGCGCCATGTCGATGAGCATGACGCCGGAATTGAAATAGGGCTCGGCCATGGAAAAGGCATTGCGGGTCCGCAGGTCGGTGCCGGCAATGCAATGCAGCCGGTCCGGCTGCAGGGCCGCGGCAATCGCCTTGCCGCCCATGTCGATATGGAACAGCTGCTCGATCGGGCTGCGCACGAAAATGTCGCTGTCGAGATAGAGCACCCGCTCGATTTCGGCCGGCAGCAGCTCACCCATGAACAGGCGGGCATAGATGACGGGCCGGAAGCGCCGCATGCGGATTGTCGGGAAGCTGGCAATGCGATCGCCGAAGAGGCCCTGGTCATCCAGCGCGATATGGTTCAGCGTGGCGCCATAGTCCGTACCGATGGAATCGATGGCCGCCCGGTGCTCCGCCGAGAGGCCGAGCGTCAGCAGGTGAAAGCGGAGCTGTTCGGGATGTCTGGTGGTCAGGCACACCGACCGCATGCTGGCATAGGCCGGCGCCCAGAAGCCGTCATCGAACGCCAATGCGATGTCGATCATGTCGCCTCACAGCCAGCCTATTCGTGCCATTCGGGCTCAGCCCTCATGGCCTTGGGACCTGAAATCGCCCCACCGGGGCGATTTTCGCGGTCTCAAGCCTCGAACATTTTCTTGAGCTTGTCGAAGAAACCGCCCGAGGTCGGGCTGGTCTCCTGGGTTTCGAGCTTGGCGAATTCCTCGAGCAGCTCGCGCTGGCGCCGGCTCAGGGCCTGCGGCGTCTCGATATCGAGCTGCACATAGAGATCCCCGACATCCTTGCTGCGCAGCACCGGCATGCCCTTGCCCTTGAGGCGAACGCGCTGGCCCGGCTGGGTTCCGGCCGCGACCTTGACCTTGGCCCGGGCATTGTCGAGCGTCGGCACTTCGAATTCGCCGCCCAGCGCCGCGGTGGTCATGGCGATGGGCACGCGGGCATAGAGATCAGCCCCGTCGCGCTGGAACAGCTCATGCGGGCGGATCGAGATGAAGATATAAAGATCACCCGGCGGGCCGCCCCGCAGGCCGGCCTCGCCCTCATTGGCCAACCGGATGCGGGTGCCGTCCTCGATGCCCTTGGGAATGTCGACGGAAAGCTTGCGGTTTTCCTGCCGGCGCCCCTGGCCGCCGCAATCGGTGCAGGGCTGGTCCATCATCTGGCCGCGGCCCTGGCAGACCGGGCAGGTGCGTTCGATGGTGAAAAAGCCCTGCGCCGCGCGCACCTTGCCGTGGCCATTGCACTGCCGGCAGGTATGGGTGCCGGTGCCCGGCTTGGCGCCGGCTCCGTCGCAGGTGGTGCAGCCCACCAGGGTCGGCACGTCGATCTCGACGGTGCGCCCCTCAAAGCTCTCTTCAAGGCTGATTTCGAGGTTGTAGCGCAGGTCGCTGCCGCGCAGCTTGGCCGCGCCGCCACCGCCGCGCCGGCCGCCGCCCATGAAGTCGCCGAAGATATCGTCGAAGATGTCGGACATGGAGGAGGTGAATTCGGGGCCGAAGCCACCGGCGCCGCCGCGCCCGCCGCCATTCTCGAAGGCGGCGTGGCCGAAGCGGTCATAGGCGGCGCGCTTCTGGCCGTCCTTGAGCGCGTCATAGGCCTCGTTGATTTCCTTGAACTTGGCTTCAGCCTCATGGTTACCCGGATTGCGGTCCGGGTGATGCTGCATGGCGAGCTTGCGATAGGCGCTCTTGAGCGCCGCGTCGTCGGCGCCCTTCTGGACGCCGAGTACCTCGTAGAAATCCCGTTTGGACAAAAACCACGTCTCCAATGCGATGCCGGTCGCGTCACGCGCGCCCCGCAAAATCTGAGCCCCAAGCACACCCTAGATGGCAATCGACCCCGCGGCCCGCAAGGGGTCTGGGGTCGCGAGCGGCAAAACCATTGCCCCGCTCTTAGCAAGAGCGGGCAATCGCTTCAACATTAGTGATTCGGCAGGGGCTAGCTCTGGCGTTTCGGCGTGAAAGCCTTGCTCAGCGCATCGGCGGCATCGGACTGGGCAAACAGCGCCTTGGTGACGACGAGGCCGAGGCCGAAAAAGCCCTGGGTCACGCCATGATAGGTCCAGCAATTGACCGGCACGCCTGCCGCCTCGAGCGCCTCCGCGAAAGCCTCGCCTTCCGAGCGCAGCGGATCGATCTCGGCCAGCACCACAGTGGCGGGCGCCACGCCAGCGAGATCATCGCGCGATACGAGGTTGATACGGCTATCCGCCAATCCCGCCTCGTCCTCGAACAGATGCCGGTAGCGCCAGCGCATGGCCGGCAGGCCGATGGGCCGGGCGCGCAGCATCTCGCCATAGGATGGCGTGGCGAGGTCACCTCCGGCAATGGGGTGGATCAGCAGTTGATGCACCGGTTGGATACCGCGTGCATCGCGCGCCGTCAGGGCGACATGGACGGCCAGGTTGGCACCGGCATCCTCGCCGGCCACGGCCAGGCGGCGCGGATCGCCTGCCAGCTTGCCCGCATTGTCCGCCAGCCAGCGCCAGGCCGCCCAGGCATCGTCATGGGCGGCGGGGAACTTGTGTTCGGGCGCCAGCCGGTAGGCCAGCGACATGACGATGGCGCCGGTCCGCCGGGCCAGCGCCCGCGCCGATGCGTCATGGCTGTCGAGATCGCCGGTCACAAAACCACCGCCATGGAAATAGAGCACCATCGGGTTGAGCCGGCTCAACAGCCCCGCCGGGCGATAGAGGCGCGCCGGCAATTCGCCATCGGCACCGGCCACTGCAATATCCTCGACGGCCACGCCGTCATCGGGTCGCTCGCGGCTCTGCTGGCCGAGAATGGCGGCAATGGCCTCGGCCGCGCGCGGCTGGCGCCGGGCGGCATCCGGGGTCAGCATTTCCAGCGGACGTGCGCCGATCTCGCCCAGCCGGTCCAGCACATGCTTCATATCGGCGTCGAGCCGGTTTGCCGGATCGCCCGAGATCAGTTCGGCCAATCGCCCGATGGAATCCGACGGAGCTGCGGCCATCGGGTAAGGCTGGTGGGAATCGTCCATGGCGGCGCCTCGCTTTTGCGTGACACCTGTTTGACCGCCAAAACCGGCCCGCAATTTGGCCCAATCATGGGCATTTCAAGGCCGCAGCCGAATGCATGGCGGCTCCGACGCCTCGCCACGACATGGAAAGGCCCCGGATCGCTCCAGGGCCGAATACGGATTCACGTGAAACTTCTCGGCGTCCCGCAGGCAAAATTGCTCCAGTGGAGCAATTTTAGGCGAGAAGGCCATGAGGCCTATGGCCGAATGGCTAAGCCGAGAGGGCCCATGGCAAAGCCGGCACTAGGCCGCCACCGTCTCGCCCATGGCCACGCCCTGGTCCATCAGCTTCTTGCGGGCCGCATTGACCACGTCGACGCTGAAGGCGTCTTCATTGTTGAGGACGATCGCCTCGCCGGTCAGGTCGCTGCGGTTATGCGCAACCAGCTTTTCAAAGCCATCGCTGAGCTCGGGGGCCATCATCATGTCCGACAGCACTTTGACGGCGCCGACGCGCTTGTGCTTGGAGCGGATCTTGATCAGCTTGGTGGAGCGGCCATTGTCGGCAGTGCGGAACTCTTCGGCGGCGACGAGGCCGGTGAAGAAGGCGCGCTCGACGGCATCGGTATGGGCGGCGCCGGCGAGCTCGGCAATGCGCATCTGGCAGCCGAAGGCAAGGTCGTCATAGCCAAGCCGGACGGCATTGGCCATGAGTTTGCGCAGCTTGTCCGGGTCGGTGAAGGTCTGGGGGTCTGGAATGTTCATGGGCCACCATAGGCCATCCCGGCGCAATTAGCGAATGATAACGGAATTTGCGAATGGCGGTGAAGTCAAGGCGATGACGCAGGCGGCATGACCCCTGCGCGCCCGGGCTCGCCGGCAAAACAAAAGGGCCCGGCTTGCGCCGGACCCTCTCGATCTAGACTGGCTTGAGCTTAGGCCGACTTCTTGTCGTCGTCGTCCTTGACCTCTTCGAAATCGGCGTCGACCACGTCGTCGTCGCCATCATCGTCGGTGCCATTGGCCTTGGCCTCGGCTTCAGCCTGGCTGGCCTTGTACATGGCCTCGCCCAGCTTCATCGATGCCTGCGCCAGCGCTTCGGTCTTTTCCTTGATCAGCTCGCCATCCTCGCCCTCGATCACGGCCTTGAGCTCGGTGATCGCGGTTTCGATGGCGGTCTTGTCCTCGGCCGAAACCTTGTCGCCATATTCCTTGAGCGACTTTTCGGTCGAGTGGATCAGGCTTTCGCCCTGGTTCTTGGCTTCGACCGACTCGCGCTTCTTCTTGTCGGCTTCGGCGTTCTGCTCGGCTTCCTTGACCATCTTTTCGATGTCGGCGTCGCTGAGGCCACCCGAAGCCTGGATGCGGATCTGCTGCTCCTTGCCGGTGCCCTTGTCCTTGGCCGAAACCTGCACGATGCCGTTGGCATCGATGTCGAAGGTCACTTCGATCTGCGGCACGCCGCGCGGTGCGGGCGGAATGCCGGCCAGGTCGAAATTGCCCAGCAACTTGTTGTTGGCGGCCATTTCGCGCTCACCCTGGAACACCCGGATGGTCACGGCGCTCTGGCTGTCCTCGGCGGTCGAGAAGGTCTGGCTCTTCTTGGTCGGAATGGTCGTGTTGCGATCGATCAGGCGGGTGAAGACGCCGCCCAGGGTCTCGATGCCCAGCGACAGCGGGGTCACGTCGAGCAGCAGCACGTCCTTGACGTCGCCCTGCAGCACGCCGGCCTGGATGGCCGCGCCGAGCGCCACCACTTCGTCCGGGTTCACGCCCTTGTGCGGTTCCTTGCCGAAGAGTTGCTTCACCACTTCCTGCACCTTGGGCATGCGGCTCATGCCACCGACCAGCACGACTTCGTCGATCTGGCTGGCCGTGATGCCGGCATCCTTCATCGCCAGCTTGCACGGCTCGATGGTGCGCTGGATCAGGTCGTCGACCAGCGATTCGAGCTTGGAGCGGCTGAGCTTGAGCGTCAGGTGCTTGGGGCCCGATGCGTCGGCAGTGATGAAGGGCAGGTTGATTTCGGTCTGGGTCGAGCTCGAGAGTTCGATCTTGGCCTTTTCGGCGGCTTCCTTGAGCCGCTGCAAGGCGAGCTTGTCGGAGCGCAGGTCGATGCCCTGCTCCTTCTTGAACTCGTCGGCCAGGTAGTCGACCAGGCGCATGTCGAAGTCTTCACCACCCAGGAACGTATCGCCATTGGTGGACTTCACTTCGAAGACGCCATCGCCGATCTCGAGGATCGACACGTCGAAGGTGCCGCCACCCAGGTCATAGACCGCGATGGTGCCGGTATTCTTCTTGTCGAGGCCATAGGCGAGCGCCGCAGCGGTGGGCTCGTTGATGATGCGCAGCACTTCAAGGCCGGCAATCTTGCCCGCATCCTTGGTGGCCTGGCGCTGGCTGTCGTTGAAATAGGCGGGAACGGTGATGACGGCCTGCGTGACGGTCTCGCCGAGATAGGATTCGGCGGTTTCCTTCATCTTCTGCAGGATCATGGCCGAGACCTGGCTCGGCGAATACTTTTCACCCGAGGCTTCCACCCACGCGTCGCCATTGTCCGCCTTGACGATCTTGAAGGGCACAAGGTTCTTGTCCTTGGCCACGACAGCGTCGTCGAAACGGCGGCCGATCAGGCGCTTCACCGCAAACAGGGTGCCTTCGGGATTGGTGACCGCCTGGCGCTTGGCCGGCTGGCCGACGAGACGCTCGCCATCCTTACTGAAGGCGACCATCGAGGGGGTGGTGCGCGCCCCTTCCGCGTTTTCGATAACCTTGGGATTGGTGCCGTCCATCACTGCGACGCAGCTATTGGTGGTGCCCAGATCGATACCGATGACTTTAGCCATTACTCTAGCCTCTCTTTCAGCAAACCCATACTGGCGCCCTCCGCTGGGAAGCAGCGCCGTGGCCGCAAGGGCCGGGTTCCTTGCACTGGAATGCGCCCTTGTCAGGGCTTACGGGCTATATAGGGGGGGCGCCCAAAGGCTTCAAGCGCCTCGCGGGCAAATCTGCCCCGGGCCGATGGGGCCAGCGCCTGGCTGGCCCCGCCAAACGCACTCAGTCGGTCAGCGTATATTCGCCAAGCTCGCAGATATCGACTTCATAGACTTCGAGCAGGGCGCCCTCGCCGGTCTCGAAGCGGAAGTCATAGAGGCACTGGTCCGAGCCATCGCCGATGAAGACGGTGCCCTGCATGCCCGGCTCAAGCGTGCCGGTCTCGCCCAGCAGGTCTTCGCCCCAGGCATCCTGGTCGCTCGGATTGGTGTAGAAATAATGCAGCGACTGCGAGCTGGCATTGATCAGCGTGAATTCGACATTCTGCGCAGCAGCAGGCACGGCGCTGGCCAGCAGCGCCAGGGCGACCAGGCCGCCCTTGAGATTGAAAGTCATGGAAAGCTCCCGAAGCCGACAGCGACACCGCTGCCGGTCGCAATCTATCTACCACGGCGGAATCAATCGGCAAGCGGCGGCCGTGCTGAGGGTAAATGCCACCGCGCCGCTGCAAGGTGACGCGGCATGCGAAACCATCTAGAAGGCGGCCATGTTCGCCCCCGGCACAGTGCTGCTCCACGATACGCTCGACCCCCGGGGCGAGAACCTGCTGTTCACCGCGCCCGGCGAGATCATCGTGGCGCATGACGCCGCCGACGCCCGGCGCGCGCTGGCCCGGCTGGAGACCGCCACCGCGCAAGGGCTCCATGCCGCCGGCTATCTCGCCTATGAGCTGGGCTTCATTTTCGAGGAACGGCTGGCCGATCGCCTGCCGCAGGCCAGCGCCACGCCCCTGCTCTGGCTGGGTCTCTACGATGCACCGCAGATGCTGAGTGCCCAGGAAGTCGACCGGCGCCTCGCGGTCATCGCCGGCAACGCCGCCGGCGCTGCGCGCGACATCACCCCTCGCTGGGATGAGGCGGCCTATGGCCTGGCCTTCGACCGGATCAAGGCGCTGATCGCCGCCGGCGACACCTATCAGGTCAACCTCACCTTCAAGGCCGATTTCCGCCTCGAGGGCGATCCGGTGGGGCTCTATCGCGAACTGGTGCGCAAGCAGCCGGTGGCCTATGGCGCGCTGATCAATACCGGCAGCCAGTGGATCCTGTCGCGCTCGCCCGAACTGTTCGTTGAGAGCCGTCACGGCGCATTGGCGGCCCGGCCGATGAAGGGCACGCTCAAGCGCGGCCGGACCCTGGCCGAGGACGAGGCCGGCCGCATCGCCCTTGCCGGCGACGAAAAGAACCGCGCCGAAAACCTGATGATCGTCGACCTGCTGCGCAACGATCTCGGTCGCATCGCCGAAATCGGCTCGGTCAAGGTCACCGACCTCTTCACCGTGGAAACCTACCGGACGCTCCACACCATGACCTCGGGCATCATCGCCCGCCGCCGGCCGGAGGTCACCACCACCGATCTGCTGGCCAATCTCTTCCCCTGCGGCTCGATCACCGGGGCGCCCAAGCTGCGGGCCATGGAGATCATCCACGATGTCGAGGCCGGCCCGCGCGGCCTCTATACCGGCTCCATCGGCCACTTTTCGCCCAATGGCGACCTGACGCTCAACGTGGCCATCCGCACCGCCGTGATCAATGCTGCAGGCGAAGGCGAGATCGGCATTGGCGGCGGCATTGTTGCCGACAGCCTGGCCGGCGACGAATATCGCGAGGCCCTGCTCAAGATGGCATTCTTCACCGAACCCGCCGAGCCCGTGACGCTGATCGAAACCCTGCTCTGGGAGCGGGCCGAAGGCTTCGCCCTGCTCGACCGGCATCTGCAGCGACTGGCGCAATCGGCGCGCTATTTTGGCCTGCCCTTCGACCGCGCCTCCGTCCTGGCAGCGCTGGACTCCAGCGGTTTTGCCGCCGACCGCATGCGGGTGCGGCTGACGCTGGATGCAGCCGGGCCTGCCATGACCGCCGTGCCGCTGCCGCCCAGCCCGCCCGTCTTCCGCTTCGCCATGGCGCCCGAGCGGCTCGATTCGCAAAGCCTGTGGCTGATGCACAAGACCACCAACCGCGCCTTCTATGATGCGCCGCGCCAGCAAGCGCATGCCGCGCTCGGGGTCGACGAGGTGCTGTTCCGCAACGAGCGGGACGAATTGACCGAAGGCTCGATCACCAGTCTTTTTGTCCAGCGTGACGGCACGTTGCTGACGCCGCCGCTGTCCTCGGGCCTGCTGCCCGGCACATTGCGGGCCGAGCTGATCGATCAGGGCAAGGCTGTCGAGCAGGTTTTGACCCTTGCCGATCTTGCAGACGCCGAGGCAATCTTCCTCGGCAATTCCGTGCGCGGCCTGATGCGCGCGCAATGGGTAAGGGAGTGAGCATGGCCATCGAAATCGCAGCCACCGACGTGCTGGTCGTCGTCGACGTGCAATATGACTTCCTGCCCGGCGGCAGCCTTGCCGTCGCGGGCGGCGACGAGATCGTGCCGCTGATCAATACGCTGGCCAGGAAGTTCACCAATGTGGTCTTCACCCAGGACTGGCACCCGGCCGACCATGTGTCCTTTGCCAGCCAGCATCAAGGCAAGGCGCCGTTCGAAACCATCGAACTCCCCTACGGCACGCAGGTGCTCTGGCCCGACCACTGCGTCTGGGCCAGCCATGGCGCTAAACTCTCGGCAGACCTCGACATTCCCCATGGCCAGCTGATCATCCGCAAGGGCTATAACCGGCAGATCGATTCCTATTCCGGCTTCCAGGAGGCGGACCGCCAGACCCTGACCGGCCTTGCCGGCTATCTCAACGAACGCGAGGTCGGCCGGCTCTATGTGGTGGGGCTGGCCACCGACTTCTGCGTCGGCTGGACCGCCATCGACGCCGCTGCCGGCGGCTTCGACGTCACCGTCATCGAGGACGCCACCCGTGCCATCGACAATGCGGGCAGCCTCGCCAGGGCCTGGTCGGACATGGCCGAGGCAGGGGTCGAGCGGATGATGAGCAAGGATATTTTGGGCTAGGGCGCGGCCGAAGGCAAAATCGCTCCACTGGAGCGATTTTAGCGAACTAGGCCATGAGAGCTATGCTCGAATGGCGGGGCCTTGTGCCCAAAAACGAAAAATCCCCGCTCTCGCGGGGATTCACGTGAAACGCTGAACCTGATGTCAGGCGCTCTTGTCGACAGCCTCATCCGCCGGGGCATGGCTCGGGCCGCCCTTGGCGACACCGACCATGGCGGGGCGCAGCACGCGGTCGCCGATGGCAAAGCCGGCCTGCACCACCTGCACGACCGTGCCTTCCGGGCGGGACGGATCGGGCACTTCGAACATGGCCTGGTGCCGGTGCGGATCGAATTTCTGGCCCTCGGCCTCGATCGGCTTGACGCCATGCTTGGCCAGGAGGCGCTGCATTTCGCGCTCGGCCATTTCAATGCCTTCGATCAGGCCCTTGGTGGTCGCATCGCCATTCTCGCGCGCCTCGGCCGGCAGCACCATCAGCGCCCGGCTCAGCGCGTCGGTGGCGCTCAGCATGTCGCGGGCAAAGCCGGCAATGGCATAGCTGCGCGTATCGTTGACGTCGCGCTCGGTGCGCTTGCGCAGGTTTTCCATCTCCGCGATGGTGCGCAGCACGCGGTCCTTGAGCTCCGCATTCTCGGCGCGCAGCGCCTCGATGGGATCGACCTCGGGCTCTGCCGGGATTTCGACTTCAGGCGTCTCGCCTGATGCGGCGTTCTCGTCGCTCATCATTATGCTGTTCCGCAAAGATTACTGGCTTTGCCCCGCATATCGGCCAATGCGCTGCAGATTTCAACCCTTCGCACGGCCCGGCCGCGCGTGCCGCAGGCGAATGGCACGGCGCTCATCGCTTCCGCGCCATCATCGCGCTGATCACATTGGCGGTATAGTCCACCACCGGCACGATGCGCGCATAGTTGAGGCGCGTTGGGCCGATCACCCCCAAAACGCCAACCACCTTGTCATTGGCATCCTTGTAGGGCGAGAGAATGACCGAGGAGCCCGACAGTGAAAAGAGCTTGTTTTCCGAGCCGATGAAGATGCGCACGCCCTGCGCCTTTTCCGCGTCGCCGAGCAGTTCGAGCAACCCGTCCTTGCTTTCCAGCTCGTCGAACAATTGCCGCATGCGCAGCAATTCGTCGCTCGCCATCGCGTCATTGATCAGGTTGGCCCGGCCGCGCACGATGACGGTCGGCTGGCTGGCCGGCGATGCCTGCCCCAGCGTGGCAATGCCGGCATCGACCAGCTTCTGGGTCAGGTCGTCGAGTTCGGCGCGCTGTTCGTTGCGCTGCTCGGCCAGGGCCTTGCGCGCCTCGGGAATGGTCCGCCCCACCACATAGCGCGCCAGATAATTGCCCGCCTGGGTCAGCGCCGAGGCCGTCAGGCCCGGCGGCACATCCATGATGCGGTTTTCCACCTGCCCGTCCTGCCCCACCAGGATCGCCATGGCGCGGGTGGTGTCGAGCCGCACGAATTCGATATGGCGCAGCACCATGTCGGCCTTGGTGGCGATGACGACGCCGGCGCCCTGGCTGAGCCCGCTCAGCAATGTGCTGGCCTCGGTCAGCACATCCTCGACCTGCCCGCTATGCTGGCCTTCGATGGATTTGGCGATCTGGCTGCGCTCGCTTTCGTTGACCGCGCCGACTTCGAGCATCGCATCGACGAAAAACCGCAGGCCCTCCTGCGTCGGGGCACGGCCGGCCGAGGTATGGGGCGCCGCGATCAGGCCCAGATCCTCGAGATCGGCCATGACATTGCGCACCGAGGCTGGCGACAGCCCGGTCTGCAGCATGCGGCTCAGGTCACGCGAACCGACGGGTGAGCCGGTCTCGAGATAGCGCTCGACAATCTTGCGGAAGATGTCCTGGCTGCGGGCGTTGAGCACGCTCAAAAAGTCTTCGGGCGGCTTGACCATGGGTGTTCGATAAAATCGTCCGCTTTAACCTTGCCCTCTCATTTAAGCGCATTGCAGCCTCCCGCCAAGCGCCAGCGGCTTGTGAGTGGGGCCGTGGGGCGTTAAGAGGCGGTTAACGATAATGTCTCAGTGGATTTTTAATGCGCCCTTCCGGACGTGAGCCCAACCAGATGCGCGCCGTAACGATCGAGCGCAACATCGCCCAGAAGGCGGAAGGCTCCTGCCTCGTCTCGTTTGGCAATACCAAAGTACTCGTCACCGCCTCGGTCGAAACCAGCCTGCCCGGCTGGCTGCGCGGCAAGGGCCAGGGCTGGGTCACCGCCGAGTATGGCATGCTGCCCCGCGCCACCGGCAGCCGCACCCGCCGCGAGGCCACCGCCGGCAGGCAGTCCGGCCGCACCCAGGAAATCCAGCGCCTGATCGGCCGCTCGCTGCGCGCCGTGGTCGATATGCAGCTCCTGGGCGAAAACCAGATCACCGTCGATTGCGACGTGCTCGAAGCCGATGGCGGCACGCGCACCGCCTCGATCACCGGCGCCTATGTGGCTCTGGCCGACGCCATTGCCTGGATGGATGAGCGCAAGCTGACCAAGGGCAAGGCACTGCGCGATTCCGTCGCTGCCGTGTCCTGCGGCATTTATCGCGGCACCCCCGTGCTCGATCTCGACTACCTTGAGGATGTCGAGGCCCATACCGACGCCAATTTCGTCATGACCGGCTCGGGCAAGTTCGTTGAAATCCAGGGCACTGCCGAGCAGGCGCCGTTCAGCCGCGACGAGCTCAATGCGCTGATGGGCCTCGCCGAGCAGGGCATCGGCGATCTGACCCTGATGCAGCAGACGGCGCTCGTCCCATGATCGGCTGGCTCAAGAAACGCCTCGCTGCCAAGCCGCAGTCCAAGCCGCAGGTGACCCCGCGCGCCGCCTCGCCGGAAAACTGCGCCCTTTGGCACGATGTGGCCCGCGCCCTCGACGCCAAGCCAAGGACGTCCAAATGAACATAGCCCGGCTCCGCGAAGGTGATCGCCTGGTGCTGGCCACGCATAATGCGGGCAAGCTCAAGGAATTCCAGGAGCTGTTCGAGCCCTATGGCCTGGAGCTGGTGTCGGCCGGCGAACTCGGCCTGCACGAGCCGGAAGAGACCGGCACCACCTTTGCCGAGAATGCCCGCCTCAAGGCGCATGCCGCTGCACAGGCCTCCGGCATGCTGGCGCTGAGCGACGATTCAGGGCTCTGCGTCGATGCGCTCAACGGCGATCCGGGCGTCTATACCGCCGACTGGGCTGGCGTGCCGCGTGATTTCAATCACGCCATGAAGCGCGTCGAGGATGCGCTGCAGGCCGCCAATGCCACCTCGCCCGGCCAGCGCCGCGCCAATTTCAACGCCACGCTTTGCCTGGCCCATCCCGACGGCCGCGACGTGATCTATCACGGCCAGTGCTTCGGCACGCTGGTCTGGCCGCCGCGCGGCACGCAGGGCCATGGCTATGACCCCGTCTTCATGCCCGACGGCTATGACATCACCTTCGGCCAGATGCCGCCTGCAATGAAGCATTCCTGGTCGCCCGGTCAGCAGGGGCTGAGCCACCGTGCCCGCTCCTTCGCCAAGTTCGTGGAGCAGCAAATTGAGCTCTAACCCCAACGACATGTTCGGGGTTTACGTGCACTGGCCCTTCTGCGCGGCCAAGTGCCCCTATTGCGATTTCAATTCACACGTCCATCGCGGTCCCTTCGACGAGATCGACTACGTCGCCGCCTATGAGCGCGAGATCGCCACGGCCGCCCAGCTGGCGCCGGGCCGGGTGGTGCAATCCATCTTTTTCGGTGGCGGCACGCCCAGCCTGATGAATCCGCAATCGACCGGCCGCATCATCGACGCCATCGCCAGGCACTGGACGATGGATCGCAATGCCGAGATCACGCTCGAGGCCAATCCGACCAGCGTCGAGGTCGACCACTTCAAGGGCTATCGCAGCGCCGGGGTCAATCGCGTCTCGCTTGGCGTGCAATCGCTGCGCGAGGGGCCGCTGGCCGAACTGGGCCGTCGCCACACGGTGGACGAAGCCATTGCCGCGGTGCGCATCGCCCAGTCGGTCTTCGAGCGCTCCAGCTTCGACCTGATCTATGCCCGCCCCAAGCAGACGCTTGAGGATTGGGAAGACGAGCTCAAGGAAGCGCTCTGGATGGCGCGCGGCCATATCAGCCTCTACCAGCTGACCATCGAGCAGGGCACGCGCTATTTCGACCTGCACCGGGCCGGCAAGCTAGCCATGCCCAACGAGGACCTGTCGGCCGATTTCTACGAGCTGACCCAGGAACTGACCGCGGCAGCGGGCCTGCCCGCCTACGAGATTTCCAACCATGCCCGCCCGGGCCAGGAGAGCCGCCACAACATGCTCTATTGGCGCTATGGCGAGTATGCCGGCATCGGTCCGGGGGCACATGGCCGCTTGATGATCAACAACCAGCGTCACGCCACCGCCGCCGAGAAACTACCCTTCGACTGGCAGAAGCTGGTGACATCCAAGGGCCACGGCATGGTGGTCGACGACGTGCTGACCTGGGAAGAGCAGGGCGACGAATTCCTAGTCATGGGCCTGCGGCTCAAGGAGGGCATCTCCCCCGCCCGCTTCACCGCGCTGTCCGGCCGGCAGATTTCGCCGCGCCAGATCGATACGCTCAAGGGCTATGGCTTTGTCGAAACCCTTCCAAACGGCAATATCCGCGTCACCGACCGCGGCTGGCCGGTACTGGATGCCGTAGTGGCAGATCTGGCGGCCTAGCTTGCTTACCTCTCCCCCAAAGGGAGAGGTTAGAACTACAGCTTCGCCCCTTCGATCAATTGCGCCCCGCCCGGCGCGATCCGCTTGATCGCCAGCGCATATTCGCTCTTGCCATTGCCCAGAAACCGGAACACGCCGTCGCGGCCGTTAAACCCGGTTGGGCTGGTCATCAGGGCGGGGTTGTAGGGCGGATTGGCCATGGAAAGCGTGTTCACATTGGCCAGGATCGTCGCGGTATAGGCGATGGTGGCCAGAGCATGCGGCTGGGTGCCGAACTGGCGCTGGTAGTCGGCGCTGATCGCCAGCATGCCGGCGGGGTCCACTGTGGGATAGATCGCGCCGCTGAGCTGGCTGGCTGCAGCAATGGTGGGGTCACCCTCCCAGTCGGCCGAGCCGACGATCTGCAACGCATCGCCACTGACCCCCGCCTGGCCCAGCAGCACGCCAAAGCTTGGCGCGGTGGCACGGTCGGGCAGGAACAGCGTGTCGATCATCCCCTTCTGGATCAGCGGCAGCGCCTGGTTGACGATCTGCTGCGCCTCCTCGACATTCGAGAATGTGTAGACCGCCTGCGGCGCAAAGCCGGCGGCGATAGCCTGTTGGCGGAAGGCGGTCTCCTGCGCCTGGCCGAATTCGGTGGCGGGAAAGACGCCGGCAATGCCGCGCCGGCCCTGCGCCATCAGCCAGCCCATCGAGCGCTTCATCTCCATGTCCGGCAGGACGCTCAAAAGGTAGACACCCGGGCTGGCCGCCGTCGGATTGTTGGAAAAGCCGATCAGCGGCAGCCCGGCAGAGCGGGCAACGGCGCCGGCCGCCGTTACCTGGTCGGCGCGCAGCGGCCCCAGGATCAGCCTGGCGCCATCGGTGACCGCCGCGCTGGCCGCCGCTGTCGCGCCGGCGACGCTCGTGCCGGTATCGCGCAGCGTGATGGTGATGTTTTCCGCGATATTGGGATTGGCCTCGATGAAGGCGATGGCCAGGCGGCTGGCATTGGCGAGCGATTGGCCGACCGCGGCAATGCCATTGTCTCCGCTCAGCGGCAAGAGCAGTGCCACCTTGACCGGTCCGCGCCCGAAGCTCTGCGAAGGCCCGGCTGGCATCGTGACCGGGGCTTGGATAGTCTGGGCCGGAGGCGCGCCGAAATCGAGCGTGCGCGAACCCAGCTGGATGGGTGAACAGGCCGATAGCACCAGCAGCGCCACCGCGCCCAAGGCCTGTGCTATGCCATGCCATGACATTGGATGTGCCGTCACGCTTGCCCCGGATTTGCTAGCAGACTGTTAACATTTAGAACCGCATTGCTTAACCAATTCTCAACCGACCGGAACTCTGGCGCATGGCTGACACCAATTCGGGCTATTTCATCGCCGGCTCCACGTTTTCCGCGCCGCCGCTGGCGCCGGGCCTTTATGTGGTGGCGACCCCGATCGGCAATCTGCGCGACATCACCATCCGCGCCCTCGAGACCCTCGCGGCCGCCTCGGTGATCCTCTGCGAGGATACGCGCATGTCGGCCCGCCTGCTCGACCACTACGGCATCAAGGGGCGGCGCATCGCGCTGCATGAACATAATGAACGGGCCAAGGCCGATGACATCGTGCGGCGCGTGGCCGGCGGCGACGCCATCGCCTTGATCTCGGATGCCGGCACGCCCCTGCTCTCCGATCCGGGCTTTCCGCTGATCCGGGCGCTGGCCGAGGCTGGCCAGCCCGTCTTTCCCATTCCCGGCGCCTCGGCCCTGCTTTCGGCGCTGGTCGTGGCGGGACTGCCCACCGATGCCTTTGCCTTTCACGGCTTCCTGCCGCCCAAGGCCGGGGCGCGGGCCAATGCGCTCAAGGCCCTGCGCGATTCACGTGAAACTTTGGTCTTCTATGAAAGCCCGCGCCGGCTCGACGATACGCTGGCCGCCATGGCCGAAGCCTGGGGCGAGCGGCAGGCTGCCGTGGCGCTGGAGCTGACCAAGCGCTTCGAGCGCGTGCATCGCGGCACCCTGCCGGCGCTGGCCGCCGAATTTGCCGATAGCGAAACCAAGGGCGAGGCGGTCATCGTCGTGGCCGGCGCCGCCGAAGCAACTGCTCCCGATGCGGCCGACTGGCAGGCTGCCCTGCTGGCCGCCATGGCCGACCAGCCGCTGCGCGCCGCGGTCGATGCGGTGACCGAGCAGTTCGGCCTCAAGCGCAAGGAAGTCTACGATGCCGCCCTTGCCCTCAAAGCCCAAGAGTAAGGCGCGCATCGCCGCCTATCTCGGCGGCCATCGCGGCGAGGCGCTGGCGGCCTGGTTCCTGCGCCTCCAGTTCTACCGCATTCTGTCGCGCCGCTACAAAACCCCGGTGGGCGAGATCGATCTCATTGCCGAGCGCTTCGGCACCGTGGTCTTTGTCGAGGTCAAGGCGCGCAGCCGGGCCGCCACCGAGGCCGAGACGCTGGAGGGTATCAACTGCTCCCGCATCCTGCGCGCGGCGCAATATTGGCAGGCGCGCCACCCCGCAAGGGCGGCCTCGCCGCTGCGCTTCGACGTCATCTTCCTCACGCCCGGCCGCTGGCCGCGCCACATCAAGGATGCCTTTGGCGGTTAGGGCGCGCCTAGTCGGAAATGTCCGCCCAGATCAGGTGATGGTCGCTGGCGGCATGGATGTCCCTTTCCAGCTCGGGAAACATCTCCCAGCGGCCCGAGGCGGTCCAGGCGCCCTTGCGGAACAGGCCGGCCGCCGTCACACGCGCAAAGAGCGCCGGCGAGAGCAGCAGGTAGTCGATCTTGTGCGCCTTGCTGCCCGTGCCATAGGTGCCGATGCCGCTGAACTGGCCGGGTGAGAAACGGGGATGGTCGGTGATCTCCTTGAGGTCGGTCTGCGCCAGCAGTCGCTGCAGCGGCGCTGCATCGGGCGTATCGTTGAGATCGCCCAGCACCACGACCTTGTCCTGTCCATCCGCTCGCAGGGCCTCATAGATCTCGGCCGTGCGCTCGGCCTGTGCAGCGCGCTTTTTGACCGAGCTGGGGTCATTGCCGCCATATTTGGATTTGAAGTGGCTGGGCAGGATCCAGATGATCTCCCCGCTCGGCGTGATCACCTGATATTCCGGGCAGTCGCGCGAAAACACCCGCTCGCCATTGGGCAGCATGTCGGCAATGTGGCTGCGCATCAGCCCCACCGAAAAGCCATTGGTGACCATCAGCCCCACATCGATGCCGCGCTGGTCATTGCCGTCGATCAGCATGATCTCGTCATAGGGTGCGCCATCCAGCTTCTTGAGCACCTGGTCGGAAAACTGCATCAGCGCCACGCGATCTTCCGCCTCGATCACTGCCAGGATGTCGGCGCCGACCTCCTTGATCACCCGCCCGGTATTCATCACCGCCACGGCATTGTTGTGTTCGGTCTTGAGCTCCACCCAGCCGACCCAGTCGCCGCGGCCATTGGCGACGATCTCGAGCGGGCCATTGCGCGGCTTCTTCCAGAAGGCGCCGCGGATCTTGCGGAAATTGACGAAAGGCGGGTTGCTCGAAGTCAGCTTGAGCTCCGCGATCAGCACCAGCATGCGCGCCTTGTCGGCAGCGCTGTACTCATCCTTGTTGATCAGCACATTGAGCTCGGCCACCGCATCGGTAATGGCCGCGCCCTTGGCATGATCCTCCAGATTGAAGGCCTTCGGCCGGTCGAACAGATTCTCCACATTGAATGCCGCAATCTTCATGATGCCCTCCCCATCAACAGCCGGGCCATCATGCGCCTCGATTGTGACAGGTGCCAATCGGCAGAACTTCGCGCCCGCCCCTTGCATCGGCTGGCGTCCCGCGTCATGTCATCTACGCTCGACGCTATGCTAAGGGGCTTTCATGTCGCTCAAAGTCGCGGTCCAGATGGACCATGTCGCCACCATCAATCCGCGGGGCGATTCCACCTTCGCCATGATGCTCGAGGCGCAGGCACGCGGCCATGCGCTGCTGCATTACACGCCCGACACCCTGGCGCTGCGTGGCCACACGGTCTCGGCTCTGGCCCAGCCGATCGAAGTGTTCGACAAACCCAAGGGCGAGCATTTCGCGCTAGGCGAGGCGCGCCGGGTCGATCTCTCGACCCAGGACGTGATCCATATGCGCCAGGATCCGCCCTTCGACATGAACTACATCACCCTGACCCATCTGCTGGAAAGGCTGCATCCCCAGGTGCTCGTGGTGAACCCGCCAGCCGCGGTCCGCAATGCGCCCGAAAAGATCCTCGTTACCGATTTCCCCGAGCTGATGCCGCCCACGCTGGTGACGCGTGACCGCGAGATGATCTACGATTTCCGCAGGGAGCACGGCAATATCATCGTCAAGCCGCTCTACGGCAATGGTGGGGCCGGCGTCTTCTTCATCCAGGAGGGCGACCATAACCTCGCGAGCCTGCTCGAGCTGTTCGAGCAGAACTACCGCGAACCCTTCATGATCCAGAAATACCTGCCCGACGTGCGCAAGGGCGACAAGCGCATCATCATCGTCGATGGCGAGCCGGTGGCCGGGCTCAACCGCATCCCCGCCGATGGCGAAGCGCGCAGCAACATGCATGTCGGCGGCCGCCCGGAACTGAGCGAACTCACCACCCGCGAGCGCGAAATCTGCGCCACCATCGCCCCGGCGTTGAAAGAGCGCGGCATGATCTTCGTCGGCATCGACGTCATCGGCGACTATCTCACCGAGATCAACGTCACCTCCCCCACCGGCATCCGCGAGATCAAGCGCTTCGGCGGGCCGGACATCGCCGTCATGATCTGGGACGCCATCGAAAAGCGCCGCGCCTGATGTGGCTGCTGGTTGGGCTGGTCCTGTCCGGCCTCGGCTGGTTCCTGTTCCGCCGCTGGCGCCGGAGCCTGCCGGTCGATCAGCGGCTGACCCTGCCCTATTGGCGCAATACCCTTTTCGTCACCGGCTTCTATCTGCTCTCCATCCTGCTCGGTGCCGGCATTACCCGGGTCATGGTCGGCTTCAACCGCTCCGGCTGGGCGGACCTGCTGATGGTGGCCTTCTTTGCCGTCTGGGTGCTCTATGGCGCGGTCTGGCTTGTCCGCTTCCTGCCCACGACACGGCCCATGCCGGCCTGGCTGACGCGCGGGCGCGGCTGGATCGACGGCCTCGCCCTGATCCTGCTGGCCTGCCTGGCAACCGGCGCGCGCATGCTCTAGTGCCTCGGGGGCTGGGCAAGCTCTTGCGAAACGGCTAGGTCTAGCCGACGCAGCGGGGGAACTAGCGTCATGCCCACCACGACATTTCTGGTCGCCTTCGCGACCCTGTTTGCCACCGTGGGCGTGGCCGATATCGCATTCATCTTCGCCGCCCTCACCAAGCACAATACGGCCAAGCAGCGCTTTGCCTTTGCCACGCGCGGCGTCATCATTGCCGGGCTGATCCTGCTGCTCTTCGGCGTGCTGGGCAACCCGATCCTCGACATCTTCGGCATCACCATTCCAGCTTTGCGCACCGCCGGCGGCCTGCTGCTGTTCCTGATCGCCATCGACATGGTCTTTGCCCGTCATTCCGGCGGCACCGACATCACCGACCAGGAAGAGGTGGAAGCCCGCTCGCGCGACGATATCGCCGTCTTTCCGCTCGCCATGCCGCTGCTGGCCGGGCCCGGCGCCATCAGCGCCGTCATCCTGCTGACCACCGGCACGCGGACGGACCTCGAATTCTGGGCCGTGCTGGCTGCGATCGTGGTGATCCTGTTCCTGGCCTGGCTGACGCTGCTGGTGGCCATTCCCATCCAGCGCCTGCTCGGCGTCACCGGTCTTGCCGTGGTGTCGCGCGTCGTCGGCATCCTGCTGGCAGCCCTGGCAGTGCAGTTTGTCTTCGACGGTATCAGGACCAGCGGCCTGCTCGGCGCCGCGACCTGACAACCCGTTGAATTTTCAGAAAATTGTCGCGTTAAGCAAGTCTTAACGCCGTTGTTGACCGGTTCCGGGCAAGCAGTCCATCAAGGTAGCAGACCTGCCTGGAGGACCGGACAAGTGCGTGTTGCCGCCATTCTGCTGCTCTTCATCGTGGCCATGCTGGCCGCCAGTGCCAGCACCACGACCACGGCGCGTTCCGAAATCCTGCTGCCGATCGAGGCCCCGGCCGCGTGACATGCAAAAGGCGGCCCGCTTGCGCCGGCCGCCCCTCGTTCAATCCTGCATCAAAGCCTATTTCTTGGCGTTGCCGGCGCTGCCCGAGCCCAGGCCCGTGATCGGCTTGGCGGCGGCAATCTTGTCCTTTTTCGGCTTCTTGGCTTCCTTGTTGCTCTTCATCTGACCTTTGGCCATGGTCCCGTTTCTCCTCGCTGCGGGCCACGTGCCCGGATCAATATCGAGCGGAGGCTAGACCTGTGGCGAATCGCTGGCAAGTCCCCGGATTACTTGGCTGATTGGCAACGGCCGGTCGGGCCCAGCGAGGCAATGGCGCGCGGATCGCAACCGGTGAGCAGGAAGGTGATCCAGTCGTTCTGATTGCCATAGAAGGCATTGCGGTCGACCTCGCCGCGCACGCCGCGGACCACCCCGGTCTGTGTCCACTGCCAGAAGGTCCAGGTGCGGTTGCCGTAGCGTTCATGCGGCTCGGCGGCGGTGGAGCGCAGCCAGAAGGCATTGGGGAAATACTCGCCCGCCATGATGTCGCGGTGGAAGTTCATGTCGGTATAGATGATGGGCAGCTTGCCGGTATGGCGCTCCATGGCGTCGAGCATGTAGCGGATCTTTTCCAGGGCATCGGCCCGGTTCGGCTTGACCTTGCAGCTTGAATGGTTGTTCCACTCCAGATCGAGCACCGGCGGCAAGGCATCGGGGTCGTTCGGCACGTTCTGCGCGAACCACACTGCCTGTTCTGACGCCAGCGAACACCAGGTCATGAAATGATAGGCGCCGCGCGGCATGCCGGCATCGCGCGCGCGCACCCAGTTGGTGCGGAAATTGGGGTCGATATAGTCCTTGCCCTCGGTCGCCTTCATGAAGACGAAATGGATGCCAGAGGCAAAGGCCTGGCGGAAATCGACATTTTCCTGGTAGCGCGCCACGTCGATCCCCTGGATCGGCAGCGTGCGGGCGCGGTCGACGCCCGAATGGGGGCGATTGTCGCCCTGGATCGGGCCATAGAGCCCGCCCCCGGAGGAACAGGCCACCAGCACCGCGGCCAGAACGGCCGAGATCGTGCCCTTTGCGATCGTGGAAAACGAGGGAAAAGGCCGGCTGGCAAACATCAGGAAACCACTCACGCAGGACTACAAATGAGCCTTTGATTCAACATGGGCGGGTTAATGAGCGATTAGGTTTACCTTTGTGGCAAAGGGCGTGGTTAACAGGTCGCAATTTGTTCGCTTTACGTTCTTGTTTGCCGAAATTGCCTTTGCTAAGCTGCCCGCGGGCTTGGGGAATTGGGCATGGTCACCCGCGTCGCCACCGTGGCGTTTCAGGGCATCGAGGCGGTGCCGGTCGATGTGCAGGTGCAGATCGCTCCGGGCATTCCCAAGATCATTCTGGTCGGCCTGCCCGACAAGGCCGTCAACGAATCCGGCGAGCGCGTCCGCGCTGCACTGATCGCCTCCGGCCTCGGCCTGCCGCCCAAGCGTATCGTCGTCAATCTGGCCCCGGCCGACCTGCCCAAGGAAGGCAGCCACTATGACCTTCCCATCGCCCTGGGCATCATGGCCGCCATTGGCGCCATCCCGCAGGATGCGCTCGATGGCTATCTCGCGCTGGGCGAATTGGGGCTGGATGGGCGCCTTGCCCATGTCGGCGGCATATTGCCGGCGGCCATCGCCGCCCAGAGCCGCGACCTGGGGCTGATCTGCGCCGAGCCCTCGGGGGCCGAGGCCGCCTGGGCCGGTGAAGAGCTTGATATCGTTGCCGCCGAGAGCCTCCTGGCCCTCGCCAATCACCTCACCGGTCATCAGCTGGCGGCCAGGCCCGTGCCGCGCCGGCAATTGCCCAATACCGCCCTGCCCGATCTCAGCGAAGTGCGCGGCCAGCTGGTGGCGCGGCGCGCGCTGGAAGTCGCGGCAGCCGGCGGGCACAATATGCTGATGGTGGGGCCGCCCGGCGCCGGCAAGTCCATGCTGGCGGCGCGGCTGCCCTCCATCCTGCCGCCGCTTGATCCGCGCGAACTGCTCGATATTTCCATGATCCAGTCGATTGCCGGCGAGCTGGTCAATGGCGCCCTTTCCGATCGCCGGCCCTTCCGCGCGCCGCATCACTCCGCCTCCATGGCGGCGCTGGTCGGCGGTGGCCTGAGGGTGCGGCCGGGCGAGGTGAGCCTGGCCCATAATGGCGTGCTGTTTCTCGACGAATTGCCCGAATTTGCTCCCAGCGTGCTCGACAGCCTGCGCCAGCCCCTGGAGTCCGGCGAGACGGTGATTGCGCGCGCCAATGCGCGGGTGAGCTATCCCAGTCGTGTGCAGCTGATCGCGGCGATGAATCCCTGCAAATGCGGGCTGGCCGGCACGCCGGGCCACACCTGCCGGCGCGGCAAGGCCTGCGCCGATGATTACCAAAGCCGGGTCTCGGGCCCTTTCCTCGATCGCATCGATATCCGCATCGACGTGCCGGCCGTCACCGCCGCCGACATGATTGCCCCTGCCGCGGCAGCCGAAAGCTCGGCCGTAGTGGCCGAGCGGGTGGCGCGCGCCCGCGCCCGGCAACGCCAGCGCTTCGCCGAACACGGCGCGCCCGACGTCTTCACCAATGCGGCCGCCGGACCGACGCTGATCGAGGCGGTGGTCAATCCCGACAAGGACAGCCAGACCCTGCTGCTGCAGGCCGCCGAGCGCTTCAACCTCTCCGCCCGCGCCTATCACCGCGTGCTCAAGGTGGCCCGCACTCTGGCGGATCTGGCCGGGGTGGAGACGGTGGGGCGGCCCCATATTGCCGAGGCGCTGAGCTATCGGCTCAACCTGGGCGTGGCCTAGGGCTTGTGCATAAGCCTGTGGATAAGTGTTTCACGTGAATCCGCATCAGCGGATGCTGGCATAGCCGCCGGGTACGCCGCGGGGCGACAGCACCACCTGCCACAGGCTGAGGTGGCGGGCGCGGAACAGGGCCGCGAAGACATTGAGATAATAGCGCCACATCCGGTAGAAACGCCCGTCATATGAGGCACTTAGCTGCGGCCATGCCGCCTCGAACCGCTCGTGCCAGGCCATCAGGGTCTTGTCGTAGTCGGCACCGAAATTGTGCCAGTCCTCCATGACGAAACGACCTTCGATGGCCTTGCCGATCTGGGCGATGGAGGGGAGCATGCCGTTGGGGAAGATGTATTTCTCGCTCCACGGATCCCCATGCGTGGTGGAGTGCTGTCCGCCAATCGTGTGCAGCAGAAACAGCCCGTCTGCTGCCAGCATGCTGGCAGTTTTCTCGAAATAGGCGCGGTAATTCTTGTAGCCCACATGCTCGAACATGCCGATCGAGATGATGCGGTCGAATTTGCCCTCCAGCGCCTGGTAGTCGAGCAGCCGCGTCTCGACCGGCAGGCCGGCATTGCGTTCATTGGCGAGGGCCGCCTGCTCCCTGCTGACCGTGACGCCCAGTCCGGACACGCCATAGCGTTCGGCCGCGAATTTGAGAAAGCCGCCCCAGCCCGAGCCGATATCGAGGATATGCATGCCCGGGGCGAGCCCCAGCTTGCGGCAGATCAGGTCGAGCTTGGCCTCCTGGGCGGCGTCGAGATCCCTGGCGTCCTGCCAATAGGCGCAGGAATAGATCATCCGCCGGTCGAGCATGGCGGCATAGAGGTCGTTGCCGATATCGTAGTGCTTCTCGCCCACTTCGGTGACGCGCAGGCGCTGCAGGTTGAGCAGCCGGCCGCGGGCGACGCTCCACATCACCGCCAGGTCCTTGGGAAATGCATCCTGGATGCTGGCATTGACCAGGCGGAACAGGAACTGGTCCAGCGCCTCGGCATCCCACCAGCCCTCCATATAGCTTTCGCCCAGGCCCAGCGTGCCGTCGCGCAACAGCCGCGCCCAGAGGCGATCGTCATGCACCTGCGGGTCCCAGGGGGCGCCGCCGTTGAGCGTGACGCCGGCTTTTTCAAGTTGATTGAGAACGAAGCGTTTGGCCGATTCGGACATGGCAGCAGCTGAAGTCAGGTTGACGCAGGGGCAAGCCTAAACCCATCGTCGAATGACGATCAATAATAAACTGCAATTGGTGAAGCCGCGTTAACCTCCTGCCCCATAATTGTCGCCGTCAGGTGCCAGCAGGATGACGATGCGCAAAGCCGGCGAACTGATTCAGTGGAATAACAAGAGCGGTTATGGCTTCGTGCGCGATGACACGGGGCGGGACTATTATGTCCACATTTCCAAGGTCACGCCGGGCGCCCGGCCGCGCATCGGCGACACCATGTCCTTTGCCACCGGCACCGGCCGCAAGGGTCGCCCCTCGGCCATCGATGTGATCATCACCGCCACCACCCCGGCCCCATCGCCCAGCCTGCGCGATGTCCGGCAGGGCTCGGGCGGGGTGTCGCGCTTCAAGCTCGGCCTGCGCACGGCCGCCGCGACGCTGATGACGCTCCTCATTCTCTGGGCCATTGCCGGCGACCGGGCCCCGGTCTGGCTGGGCCTGCTTTATGCCGGCATGGGCGCGGCATCGGCCCTGCTCTACCGCTTCGACAAGCTCTATGCCCTGACCGGCAAATACCGCGTCAGCGAGACCAACCTGCATGTGGTCGACCTCTGCTTCGGCATTATCGGTGGCCTGGCGGCGCAGGAAGTCTATCGCCACAAGACGGTCAAGCCGCGCTTCGTCGCCATGACCTGGACCATTGCCCTGGTCCACACACTGGGCCTCGCTGCCCTGGCCTTCGGCTGGCTGGGCGCGCTTTTGCCCACCTTTGGGTGAAGACAAAGCTTTCAGTCGACACCCTCCCCATTGTGGGGAGGGATCAAGGGTGGGGGTAAGTCACGCCCACCGGACTCGCGAAGCGATACCCCCACCCTGCTCGATCACGGACTTGGCAGACGCCAAGTCCTATCTCGCTTCCCTCCCCACAAGGGGGAGGGTGGGTCCGGTGGGTTGGGCGAGATCAATCGCCCCTCAGTGGAACTGCGCCGTCTCCGTGCTTTCGCCCATTGCGGTGGTGGCGCTCTTGCCTTCGCTCACTGCCATGGCCACCGCGTCGAAATAGCTTGTGCCCACTTCGCGCTGGTGCCGGACTGCCGAGAAACCATGCGCCTCGGCGGCGAATTCGGCCTGCTGCAGGCGGCTATAGCCGGCCATGCCGTCCTGCTTGTAGGCGCGGGCCAGTTCGAACGTGGTGAGGCTGAGATTGTGAAAGCCCGCCAGCGTGATGAACTGGTATTTGTAGCCCATGGCGGCGATTTCGCGCTGGAAGCTGGCCATGGCGGCCTCGTCCATATGCTTGGCCCAGTTGAAGCTGGGCGAGCAGTTATAGGCCAGCATCTGTTCCGGATGCGCCTTGCGCACCGCCTCGGCAAACTTCTTCGCCTCTGCCAGGTCCGGCTTGGAGGTCTCGCACCAGATCAGGTCCGCATAGGGCGCATAGGCGATGCCGCGCGCAATGGCGGCGTCGATGCCGCCCTTGAGCTGGTAGAAGCCCTCGGCCGTGCGCTCCTTGCTGACGAAAGGCGCGTCATAGGGGTCGATATCCGAGGTGATCAGCCGCGCCGCTTCCGCATCGGTGCGCGCCATGATCAGCGTCGGCACGCCCATGACATCCGCCGCCAGCCGCGCCGCATTGAGCGTGCGGATGAACTGGCTCGTCGGCACCAGCACCTTGCCGCCCAGATGCCCGCATTTCTTCTCGGAGGCGAGCTGATCCTCGAAATGCACAGCAGCGGCGCCGGCCTCGATCATCGCCTTCATCAGCTCGAACACATTGAGCGCGCCGCCAAACCCGGCCTCGGCATCGGCAATGATGGGCACGAAGAAGTCGAGATCGGTCGTCGCCACGCCGTCGGCCTGTTCCATGGTCTGGATCTGGTCGGCCCGCTGCAGCGCCTTGTTGATGCGCTTGACCACGCTTGGCACGCTGTCGACCGGATAAAGGCTCTGGTCGGGATACATGTTGCCCGAGGTATTGGCGTCCGCCGCGACCTGCCAGCCGGAAAGATAGATCGCCTTGAGCCCGGCCTTGACCTGCTGCACCGCCTGGTTGCCGGTAAAGGTGCCCAGCGTCGGCACGAAATCTTCGCTATGCAGCAACTCCCACAGCCGCTTGGCGCCATTCTCGGCCAGCGTATGGCGGATCGGCAGCGACCCCGACAGCCGCGCCACATCGGCCTGGCTATAGGTACGGGCAATATTGCGCCAGCGATCGGGGGCATAATCCGGCGTCGGGAAAATCGGCTTGTCGAGCATGGTGGTCTCCTCCTTGGGACATGGCTTCGCCGGTCCGGTAGGCCGGCGGATTTTGTGATTCACGTGAAGCACTCTTCACCTCTCCCTTTGGGGGAGAGGTCGGCGGCGCAGCCGACGGGTGAGGGGGCCTTGCTTGGCAGGTGAGTGGGAAGGCCCCCTCACCCGCCCCTTCGGGTCGACCTCTCCCCCAAAGGGAGAGGTGAAGAGGGTTCTGCTAACCCAGCACCTTCCGCGAAAACGTCGCGGCGATCATGCCATTGCCGGAAAACAGCTCCGTGCTGCCCTCCCCGCCGACCAGCGAAAACTGGTGTCGGCCGATCTTGCCGGCAATGGCATAGCCCTGCGCGTCCAGCCCGCGGGCCTTGAACTGTTCCATGGCCTGCACGGCCGTGGGGGCGATGATGGTCAGATATTCCTCGCGCTCGCTGATCGACGGGCTCATGCTAAAGTCTCCTCACTTCGTTGCTGTAAAGATTTGACAAATGGCCTGAACATGCAAGAAATAACCGCATAATGGCCAGTAAAGCTGTAAAGCGCGGTCAATTTCGGGTGTCGGTTTTGTAAAGTCTGTCAAGCCGTGCGGAGGAGGAAGCATGGACGAGACGTCCAACATGCAGATCGGCGGGCGCATCAAGCGCCTGCGGCGGCAGCGCAAACTGGCCCAGGCCGATCTCGCCCAGGCGCTGGGCATTTCGGCCAGCTACCTCAACCTGATCGAGCACAATCGCCGCAAGGTCACCGTGCCGCTGCTGTTTTCGATCGCCGGTCATTTCGGGGTCGAGCCGGGCGAGCTGGTCGACAGCGACGAGGGCCGGCTGGTCGGCGACCTGATGGAGGCCTTCGGCGACGATCTCTTCGCCGATAGCGATGTCACCAATCTGGAAATCCGCGACCTGGCCCATGCCAATCCGGCCGCGGCGCGCGCCATCCTCAAGCTCTATGATCGCTATCGCCTGGTCGCCAAGGCCGGGCCGGCGCCGCAGGCCGCCGACGAGGCCGAGCCCTTCCACCTCGCCACCGACGCCATTTCCGACTTCCTGCAGGAAAGCGCCAACCACTTCCCCGCGCTGGAAGACGCCGCCGAGCGCATCCGCGCCGATATCGACCATGCCGCCGACAATTTCGACTATGGCCTGCGCACCTATCTGTTCAATGTCTTTGGCGTCGAGGTGCAGTTGGCCTCCCTGCCGCATGGCATTGCCCGCCAGCTCGACCCGCGGCGCAATCACCTGCTGGTCTCCGACATCCTGCCCGCGGAATCGGCCCTGTTCCTCGTCGCCCACCAGCTGGGGCAATTGGCGGCCGGCAGCGAGATCGACGCCATCATTGCCGCGTCATCCCTGCCCGAGGGCGACGCGCCGGCCCTGGCCCGCAATGTGCTCTCGGCCTATTTCGCCGCGGCACTCATCATGCCCTATGCGCCGTTCCTGCGCGCCTGCCGCGACTATCGCTACGATATCGAGCGCATCGGCCGCCGCTTCGGCGCCAGCTTCGAGCAGGTCTGCCACCGCATGACGACGCTGCAAAGGAAGGGCGCCTCGGGCATTCCGCTGCATCTGGTACGCACCGATATTGCCGGCAATATCTCCAAGCGCTTCTCGCTTTCGGGCATCCATATTCCGCGCCACTCGGGCGCCTGCCCGCGCTGGAATATCTATTCGGCCTTCCTCGCGCCCGAGCGCATCAATATCCAGCTCAGCCAGATGCCGGACGGACAGCGCTATTTCTGCATTGCCCGCACCATCGCCAAGGGCGATCACCGCTACAATGCGCCGCGCCGCTACATGTCGATCGGGCTGGGCTGTTCGATCCATCATGCGCGGGAGATGATCTATTCGGACGGCATGGATCTGGGGGGCGACAGCCAGCTCGTCCCCATCGGCGTCGGCTGTCGGATCTGCCCACGGCTCGAATGCGGCCAGCGCGCCCATCCCCCGGCCGACCACCGCTTCCGGCTCGACGACATGATCCGGCCGGAAAGCCTTTACGCAAGGATGGGGTAGCTGAGCGCACCCGGTCCCTACAAGTCCGCCCCGCCATAGCGCCGGTCATGCTGCCAGCTGTCGCGCCATTCGCGTTCCAGCACGGCGCGGCGCTTGCCATAGCGCTCCTCGGTCAGCGTCAGCGCCACGATGCGGTCGGTGCGGAAATTGCGGAAGGCGGCGCGCAGGCAGCACCAGGCGGCGATCACCTGCTTGCCCTCGTAATAGGCCAGCTGCACCGGCCAGATCGATCGCTCGGACGGATTGCCGCTCTCATCCTCGTAGGAAATCTGCAGGGCCTTTTCGACGCGCATTGCCTGGCGCACCTGGCCCAGAATCGGCATGGGTTGCCGGGAATCGGCGCTCCACACCGCGACGGGCCAAAGCCCGGTATCGTTGATGCGGTCGCGCAGGTCTTCGGGCGAGGCGGTGGCGATCTTGGCCAGCGCATTTTTCGCCGCCGCGCCCAGCCCGTCGTCGGGCTGCGCCCCGACCCAGCGGGCGCCCAGCACCAGCGCTTCGAGCTCTTCGGGCGTGAACATCAGGGGCGGCAGGAAGAAGCCGGGCTTCAGCATGTAGCCAACCCCCGCTTCGCCGTCGATCGGCGCGCCCAGCCCCACCAGCGTCTGTACGTCGCGATAGAGCGTGCGCACGGAAACGCCCTGTTCCTCGGCAAGGGCGGCCGCCGTGACCGGCCGGCGATGCCGCCGCAGCGCATCCATGACCGCAAACAGGCGCTCGGTTTTGTCCATGTTTCGTTCTCCCCAGCCTGCCTTGGATGCCAGATTATGCCGACCTGGTCCATGGCCCAAAGGCGAGCGCCAGGTCCCCCTTCTCCCCTTGAGGGAGAAGGTGCCCGAAGGGCGGATGAGGGGTCTCTTCCGTGCTTCTGGCATGGGCGTACGCAGCAGCACCCCTCACCCTGATCCTCCGCTGAACGCGTCGGATCGTCCCTCTCCCTCAAGGGGAGAGGGGAAGTGGAGACTGGCTCAGGCAATCTGGCCATGAAACGCGCGGATGTCATGGGCCATGGCCTCGGGCACTTCGAGCGCGGGGAAATGGCCGCCCTCGCTCAGTTCGGTCCACCGCACGATATTGTGCAGGTTGCGCTCGCCCCAGGCCCGGGGTGCCGGATTGTCGGCGGGCGGCAGCAGCACGGCATGCGGCACGTCGTGCCTGGCCGGGAGTTTGGTCAGCTCGCTATCGGCAAAGGCTTCCTTGTAGAGCCGGACCGAGGAGCCGATGGTCTGGGTGAACCAGTAGACCGAGAGGATCGTCGCCAGGTCTTCGAGCTCGAAGGCATTGGCGATATCCCCGCCATCATCGCTCCAGCTGCGATATTTCTCGAGGATCCAGGCGGCCAGCCCGGCGGGGGAATCGTTGAGCCCCACGGCGAGCGTTGCCGGCTTGGTCCCCTGGATCATGGCATAGGCGCTCTCGGCAAAGGTCCAGTAGTCGACCTTGGCGAAATAGGCCTGCTCCTCGGGGGTCGGATCGTCCGGGCGGGGGAAGCCCGAAAAGACATTGACGTAATGCGCCCCGATCAGCCGCTGCGGAAAGTCGCGCACCAGCGCCATTTCCGTGCCGCCGCCCAGATCCGAACCCGACATGAGGAACTTATCATGGCCCAGTCGGGTCATCAGCTCGGCCCAGAGCGGGGCCACGGCGCTGAGATTCATGCCCGGCCGGGTCGGCTGGCCCGAAAAGCCATAGCCGGGCAGCGAGGGAATGACGACGTCGAAGGCCACGCCATCGACCGGCTCGGTCAGCAGCGGCACCAGCGGCAGCAATTCGACGAAATTGGACGGCCAGCCATTGGTGAGGAGGAGCGGCACATTGGTCTCGCCCCGACCCTTGGCGTGGACGAAGTGCACCGCCTCGCCCTCGATCTCCTCGATGAACTGCGCAAAGCCGTTGAGCCGGGCCTCGGCGGCGCGCCAGTCATACTGGTTGGCCCAATAGTCGACGAAGCGGCGCAGGAAGCCGTCCTCGATGCCATAATTCCAGCCGACGCCCGCCAGGGTCTGCGGAAAGCGGGTGGCCGCCAGCCGGGCCTTGAGGTCGGCAATCTCGGCGTCGGCAATGGAAATGGTGAACGGCTTGGGCATGGTGTCTCTCCGGTTTGCTGGAGAGACCATGCCGCATGGCCCTGACAGGCGGTGGCAGCAAGCCTGCTGACAGGATCTGGCAGCAGGTCAAGCGCGGGGGGCAGACTGCGAGGTCTGCTTACCCGATCTCGATTTCGCACCAGTGGCTATAGGGGCGTTCCGGCGAATAGATCACATTGGGGAAATGCGGGTTGTGCACCGCATCGGCAAAGGCCTGGTCTTCGAGGCAGAAGCCGGAATGCTTGCCATAACGCTTGCCGCCAAGGCCCGGCACCGCGATATCGGTCCAGACCCCGTTATAGACCTGTACGCCCGGCCGGTCCGTCCACAGCTTGAGCGTCAGGTTCTTGTCCGGCGCGACCACACTGGCGACGGGGTCGGTGAGGGTCCGGCCGGTATCGAGCACCATGCCGATATCGTAGTCCACCGGCTTGCCGGCTGCATCGCGCATGGTTCGCGGCGTGCGCAGGTCGTAGACCGTGCCGCGTGACGGCAGGATGGCGCCGGTCGGCGCCAGGTCGCTGCCCAATTCGGTATAGGCGCTCGAATTGACCCCGATCGTGTGGTCGAGCACGTCGTGCGTGGTGCCCAGGTTGAAATACTGGTGCTGCACCAGGCTGATCGGGGTGGCCTGGTCGGTGGTGGCGTTCAGCTCCAGCCGCAGCCTGTTGCCCTTGAGCGTATAGGTCGCCGAGAAATTGACATTGCCGGGATAGCCCATGGCGCCATCGGGCGAGAAATGGGTGAAGCGCACGGCATTGTTGGCCTCGTCGACCTGCCCGTCCCAGACCTGCCGTCCCAGGCCCTCGGCCCCGCCATGCAGCTGCAGGTTGCCGGCATTGGCGGGCAGCTTGTAGGTCTTGCCATTGAGCTCGAACGAGGCGTCCTTGATGCGGTTGGCGACGCGGCCGGCCAGCGAGCCCAGATGCGGGCTATGGGCGGGATAGGCATCGAACTGCTCAAAGCCCAGCACCACCGAGCGCTCGCCGCCCGCCACCGGCACGCGCCAGTCGCGCACCACCACGCCATAGCCGATGAGATCGACGGTGACCCCGGTATTGCTGACGAGGCGGAACTGGTCCACCCGCTTGCCCTGATGATCACCGAATGTCGAAACCGCAATGGCCATGCCTGCCTCCTCAAATTGCGGGCCACGTGTAGCCTGCTTTTTCATGGCGCTGCAACGTCGCACTTGACCTTTTGTCCCGGCCTGCCAAAGCTCGGGCAAAGGCGCCGGGGAGGATACGTGAACGAGATCGGTTTGAGACGGCGGGTCACCGTGCATGACGTGGCACGCACGGCGGGCGTATCGCTGGCCACGGTCGACCGCGTGCTCAACGGCCGCCCCGGCGTGCGCGCCGCGACGGTCGAGCGGGTGGAAGCGGCCATTGCCGAGATCGGCTTTCAGCGTGATCTGGGCGCCTCGCTTCTGGCGCGCGCCCGCGATCTCAAGCTCACCTTCATCATTCCCGATGGCTCCAACGAATTCATGGCGAGCCTTGCCGATGCGGTGGAGCGCCGCGCCGGCCCTGCCCTAACCGACCGGGTGCATATCGAAACGCTGCGCATCCGCGCGCTCGATGCCGATGCGCTGGCGCAGAGCCTTGATGGCCTCGATCCGCGCCACTGCGACTGTGCCATCATCGTGGCCAGCCAGGAGCCCTCGGTGCAGGCGGCGGTCGATGGCGCCACCCGCCGGGGCATAGTGGTCATGACGCTGGTCTCGGACCTGCCGGGCACGCAACGGCGGCATTTCATCGGCATCGACAATGCCGCGGCCGGCCGCACCGCAGCCTCGCTGCTCGGGCGCTTCCTGCCGCAGGGCGGCAAGGTGGCGGTGATTGCCGGCTCGCTCCACCTGCGCGACCATTCCGATCGCCTCGCCGGCTTCCGCGCCGCGCTGGCCGCCGAATTCGGCACTGTCGAGCTGATCGGCCCCATCGAAGGCCATGACGAGCGGCGCGAGACCGAGGCTATCGTCACCGAACTGCTGGCGCGCCATCCCGACCTGGGTGGGCTCTATAATCTGGGCGCCGGCAATGCCGGGCTCGTTGCGGCCCTCGAAGCCTCCGGCCGGGCCGGCGCCATCCGCGTCATCGCCCATGAACTGACCGAGCCCACCCGCAGGGGGCTCAAATCGGGCGCCATCGACGTGGTGCTGGACCAGAATCCCGATGGTGAAATCCGCGAAGCGATCGCCGCGGCCCGTACCCTGGCTTTGGGCGGAAATGGCAGGGGCACGACCGACCCCATTGAAATCGGGATTTTCCTGCGCGACAATCTGCGCTAAGAAGCTGGCCAATCATCAAACCGGCGGGGCCCGAAAAACGGGCTGGGAGGACGTTCATTATATGTTCATACTTGTGACTGAGGTACGTGCCTCATGACCTATCTTGGCATTGATATCGGCACGTCCGGCGTCAAGGCGCTGCTGATCGACGAGCATGGCCGGGCACTCGGCGAGGCCTCGGCCGCCGCCGTCGAACCGGTCCGCCCGCATCCCGGCTGGTCCGAACAGAACCCGGCCGACTGGTGGAATGCCACCCTCGCCGCGGTCGACAAGCTCAAGCAGTCCCATCCGTCCGAACTGGCTTCGGTGCGCGGCATCGGCCTCTCCGGCCACATGCATGGGGCCACCCTGCTGGGCAAGAACGACGAAGTCTTGCGCCCGGCAATCCTGTGGAATGACGGCCGCTCGGCCGCCGAATGCAAGGAGATGGAGGCCGCCCTCCCCTCCCTGCGCCAGCTGGCCGGCAATATTGCCATGCCCGGCTTTACCGCGCCCAAGATCGCCTGGGTCCGCAAGCATGAGCCGCAGGTCTACGAGAAGATCGCCAAGGTCCTGCTGCCCAAGGCCTATGTCCGCCTGCTGCTGACCGGCGAGCATGTCGAGGACATGTCCGATGCTGCCGGCACGCTCTGGCTCGATGTCGGCAAGCGTGACTGGTCGGACGAGCTGCTGGCCGTTACCGGCCTTGATCGCAGCCACATGCCGCGCCTTGTCGAAGGCTCGGCGGTGTCCGGCAATCTCAAGCGCGACCTGGCGCAACGCTGGGGCATGGATGGGCTGGTCGTGATCGCCGGCGGCGCGGGCGACAATGCGGCCTCGGCCTGCGGCATCGGCGCCATCAGGCCCGGCGAAGGCTTTGTCTCGCTCGGCACGTCAGGCGTGCTCTTTGTGTCCAACGAGCGCTTCAGCCCCAATACCGAAGGCGCCGTACATGCCTTCTGCCACGCCATTCCCGATACCTGGCACCAGATGGGCGTCATCCTCTCGGCCACCGATAGCCTCAACTGGCTGAGCCGCATCACCGGCCAGAAGCAGGCTGAGCTCTCTGGCGCCGCCGAAGCACAGTTCAAGGGCCCGGGCGAGGAAATCTTCCTGCCCTATCTCTCGGGCGAACGCACGCCGCACAACAATGCCGGTGCGCGCGGCTCCTTTGTCGGCCTGTCGCATTCGAGCGATACCGCCAGGCTCGCCCAGGCGGTGATGGAAGGCGTCACCTTCGCCTTCCGCGACAGCCAGCGCGTGCTGCATGACGCCGGCACGAAAATCGACCGGCTGCTCGCCGTGGGCGGTGGTTCGAAATCGGCCCTCTGGCTGAAGATGATCGCCACCAATCTCGACATGGAAATCGCCCTCCCCGAGGACGGCGATTTCGGTGGGGCACTGGGCGCCGCCCGGCTCGGCCTCTGCGCTGCCGAGGGCGCCAGCCCCGCCACCGTCATGACCATGCCGCCAATCAAGACCGTCATCGCGCCCGACAAGTCCCTGTCGGCCGCCTATTCCGACCAATATGCGCGCTATCGCGCGCTCTACCCCGCCATCGAGGAGGCACGTTCGTGACTGATTTCTTCAAGGGTATTTCGCCCGTCAAATTCGAAGGTGCCGACAGCACCAACCCGCTGGCCTATCGCCACTACAACAAGGACGAAATCGTCCTCGGCAAGCGCATGGAAGACCATATCCGCCCAGGCGTTGCCTATTGGCACACCTTCGCCTGGGAAGGCGGCGACCCGTTTGGCGGCCGCACCTTCGATCGTCCCTGGTTCGACAAGGGCATGGAAGGCGCCAAGCTCAAGGCCGATGTGGCCTTTGAACTGTTCGACCTGCTCGACATGCCCTTCTTCTGCTTCCACGACGCCGATATCGCCCCCGAAGGCGCGACGCTGGCCGAAAGCAACAAGAATGTGCGCGCCATCGGCGAGATCTTTGCCCGCAAGATGGAATCCAGCCGCACCAAGCTCCTCTGGGGCACGGCGAACCTGTTCTCCAACCGCCGCTACATGTCCGGCGCGGCGACCAATCCCGATCCGGAAGTCTTCGCCTATGCCGCCGGCCAGGTGAAGAACGTGCTGGAACTGACCCACGAACTGGGCGGCGCCAACTATGTGCTCTGGGGTGGCCGCGAGGGCTATGAGACCCTGCTCAATACCAAGATCGGCCAGGAACAGGACCAGATGGGCCGCTTCCTGCACATGGTCATCGAGCATGCCGAAAAGATCGGCTACAAGGGCCAGATCCTGATCGAGCCCAAGCCGCAGGAGCCCAGCAAGCACCAGTATGATTTCGACGTCGCCACGGTCTATGGCTTCCTCAGGAAGTATGACCTCGAAACCAAGGTGAAGTGCAATATCGAGGTCGGCCACGCCTTCCTTGCCAACCACTCCTTCGAGCATGAACTGGCTTTGGCCGCCTCGCTCGGCATTCTCGGCTCGGTCGACGCCAACCGCAACGACCTGCAGTCCGGCTGGGATACCGACCAGTTCCCCAACAATGTCCCGGAAAGCACCCTGGCCTTCTACCAGATCCTCAAGGCAGGTGGCCTGAACTCCGGTGGCTGGAACTTCGACGCCAAGGTGCGCCGCCAGTCGCTCGATCCGGCCGACCTACTGCACGGCCATATCGGCGGCCTCGACGTGCTGGCCCGCTCGCTCAAGGCAGCGGCGGCGCTCATCGAGGACGGTACCTATGACAAGGTGGTCGATGCCCGCTATGCCGGCTGGAACACCGGCATGGGCAAGGACATCCTGGCCGGCAAGCTGAGCCTTGCCGACCTGGCCGCCAAGGTTGATGCCGAAAACATCAATCCCCAGCCCAGGTCCGGCCAGCAGGAATATCTCGAAAACCTGATCAACCGCTTCGTTTGATCGAGCAGGATATTCTCCCTTTCGGGGGAAGATCCATCAGCCCGCTGCGGCCGGCGCAGGAATACTCACCACGAACTGGGTTCCTGCGCCCAGCCGCTCCACGGCCAGGGTCGCGCCCAGATGATCGATTTCCCGCACCAGCATGCGCATGCCGAAGCCCTTGACGGTGCGCGGGTCGAAATCGGCCGGCACGCCCTTGCCGTCGTCGCGTACCGCCAGGCGCAGAAAGCCCGGCGCTGGCTCGCGATGCGCCGACACCCGGATCGTGCCGGTGTCGCCGCTGTCATAGGCGTGCTTTTGCGCATTGGTCACCAGCTCGGACACGATGAGCGCCACCGGCGTCACCAGGTCCTCGGGGATCTCGACGCTATCCGCACTCGCCTCCACCTTGGCCTGGGTAATGTGGTCGAGCCGCTCGCAGATGCTGGTGATGATCTGGCCGACCTCGACCTTTTCGCCCAGTTCGGCATGCTCGATGATCCGCTGGATCTCGACGATGGCGCCGATGCGGCTGAGCGCGCCCACCAGGGCGCTGCGGGCCGTTGCATCGGTCAAAGACGACAACTGCATGCGCAGCATGGCCTGGATCAGCGCCAGCGAATTGCGCACGCGATGGGTCATTTCCCGCGCCATGTGATGGGTCTGCGCCGCCTGGTCCTGCAGGGCGGCTGTCCGCGCATCCAGCGCCGTGCTCAGCGCATTGTGCCGCTCGACCCGGTCGGTGACATCGATCTGGGTGGCGATGAAATAGAGCAGTTCACCGCGGTCATCGAACATTGGCGCCATATGCAGTTCGTTCCAGAACCGCGTGCCGTCCTTGCGATAGTTCAGGATCTGGCGCGTGATCGTCGCCTCTTCCTTGAGCGCCTGGCGCACGGCAGCGCGATCCTGCGGGTCCGTGTCCGGTCCTTGCAGGAAGCGGCAATTGCGCCCCAGCACCTCGTCTTCGCTGTAGCCGGTCAGCCGCAGGAAGGCGTCGTTGACGAAGACCAGCGGCGTATCCGGCTCGAACGGGTCCGAAATCACGATCGGCACCGCGCTCGATTCCACGGCGGTGACGAACGGCTGCAGCCGCATCTTGGATCTTACGTTCTTCCAGTAACTCAGTTCACGGACATGCTGGTCCAAGGCGCGCTCATCTTGCTTGTCTCGGATGCCCCCGGTCCAAGTCGTTTCGGTTTCTATTCGGTTCTGACCAAGGCGATCCCCGCGATCAAGCTTGGCTGGCTTTCACCTGGTCACGATTTCGCGAGTGCATAACGCAAATCCGGCCGCTTTCGTCTCAAGGATTCTCACATGCCGCTTTTGACCAATCCCATCCTGCCCGGTTTCAATCCGGATCCGTCCATCCTGCGCGTCGGCGACGACTATTACATCGCCACCTCCACCTTCGAGTGGTTCCCCGGCGTACAGATCCATCACAGCAAGGATCTGGCCAATTGGGAGCTTGTCACCCGCCCGCTGACCCGCAAGAGCCAGCTCGACATGCGCGGCGATCCGGACAGCTGCGGCGTCTGGGCGCCTTGCCTCACCCATGATGGGGAAAAGTTCTGGCTGGTCTATACCGACGTCAAGCGCAAGGACGGCTCGTTCAAGGACGCGCACAATTACATCGTTTGGGCTGACAGGATCGAGGGGCCGTGGAGCGACCCGATCTATACCAATTCCTCGGGCTTCGACCCGAGCCTCTTCCACGACGATGACGGCCGCAAATGGTTCGTCAACATGCTGTGGGACCATCGCCGCCGCCCGCTGCTGTTTGCCGGCATTGCCCTGCAGGAATTCGACGCCAAGGCCGGCAAGCTGGTCGGTCCGATCACCAATATCTATCAGGGCACCGATCTCGAACTGGTCGAAGGGCCCCACCTCTACAAGCGCAATGGCTGGTATTACCTGCTGACGGCCGAGGGCGGCACCGCCTATGACCATGCCTGCACCTTTGCCCGTTCGCGCACCATTGACGGGCAATACGAGACCCATCCGGACAAGCATATCCTGACCAGCAAGGACGCCCCGCTGGCCGCCATCCAGCGTGCCGGCCATGGCGATATCGTCGAGACACCGGAGGGCAAGACCTACCTGGTTCATCTCGGCGGCCGCCCCACCACGCAGGAGCGCCGCTGCGTCCTGGGTCGCGAAACCTCGATCCAGGAGGCCTATTGGGGCGAGGACGACTGGCTCTATGTCAAGAACGGGCCCGTGCCGTCCCTGCATGTAGAGGTGCCCGGCACGCGCGACGAGGACAAATACTGGGCCGAACAGCGCTATACGTTCGAGGCGGGCCTGCCCCTTGACTTCCAGTGGCTGCGCACGCCCGAAACGGAGCGGATCTTCTCCCTGCAGGACAACAAGCTGCGTCTGTTGGGGCGCGAATCCATCGGCTCATGGTTCGAACAGGCGCTGGTGGCGCGCCGCCAGACCCATTTCAGCTATGACGCCGAGACCGTGGTGGATTTCAAAGCCACCGACGAGCGCACCATGGCCGGTCTCACCGCCTATTACAGCCGCTACAATTTCTTCTACCTGGCGGTGACGGCCCATTCCGATGGCCAGCGCGAATTGCTGATCATGGCTTCGGAGATGAGCTGGCCCGACGGCAGGCTGACCTTCCCCGCCGACCCCGTGCGGATTCCCAATGATGGCAAGGTGCGGCTTGCCCTGACCATTCGCGGGCGGCAGCTGCAGTTCTTCTACGCCCTCGAGGGCCAGGACCTGCAGCCGATCGGCCCGGTGCTCGATGCGTCGCTGCTGTCGGACGAATGCGGCGGTCATCAGGCCCATGGCAGCTTCACCGGGGCCTTTGTCGGCATGGCGGCGCATGACCTCAATGGCACCGCCAGCCCTGCCGATTTCGACTATTTCACCTATCGGCCGGTCCGGCACGTATCGGACCGCTACGAGGTCTAGGCCTTGCGCCGGTGGTGCTACGCGCGCCACCGGCCGCAATGGAGGCGCGCAGGGCTTGACTTGGCAGCGCCCGGCATGGCGTATCTGCTCAATCTTGAGTTTGATACTCCACTTTAGGTGCTACCATGCAATCTTCTGCTGTCCTTGCCGCCATCCTGGCAGCGGGCCTTGCCCTCGCGACCCCCGCATTGGCTCGCGACGTTACCCATGCCATGGGCGTCACCGACGTGCCCGACGCGCCGTTGCGCATCGTCGCGCTGACCAATGAGGCGACCGAAGACCTCGTGGCGCTCGGCATCATCCCGGTGGGCGCGGCACGCTCGGCCAATTCCGATCCCTGGTACGACTATCTGGGCGCCCAGCTGGCCGACACCATGGTCACCGGCGAGGAACTGGCGCCCGATCTCGAGGCCATTGCCGTGCTGCAGCCCGACCTGATCCTGGGCAACAAGCGGCGCCACGAGAAGATCTATGACCAGCTGTCCGCCATTGCCCCCACGGTGTTTGCCGAATCCATCCAGGGAACCTGGAAGGACAATCTGAGCCTTTATGCCGAAGCGGTCGGCAAGCCGGCGCAAGGCGCGACGCTGCTCGCCGACTATCGGCGGCGGCTGGACGCCATCCGCGCCGGACTGGGCGAGCGGATCAATGAAGACATCTCGGTGGTGCGCTTCCTCGCTGGCCAGAGTTATGCCTATTTCCCGGCCAGCTTTTCCGGGTCCGTCCTCGCCGATATCGGCTTTGCCCGCCCCGCAGCGCAGAATGGCGAGGGGCTGGCCGAGCTGATCACCAAGGAGCGCATTGGCGAACTGGCCGCCGACCGCATCCTGCACTTCACCTACGAGACCGGCGATGGCCTGGCCATCAGTGAGGGCGAATCCTGGATGGCCGAGCCGCTCTGGCAGAACCTCGAGGCCGCCAAGACGGGTCAGGTCTATGGGGTCTCCGACGCCGTCTGGGCCACCGCCGGTGGCTTCATGGCTGCCCAGCTGGCACTGGACGACATCGAAACCATCTATGGCCTGCCCACCACGCGCTGAGCCGGATCGGCCGCGGCGGGTCTGCGGCCGATTCACGTTTTCTTAACGGGGGGCGACAATCCGTCGCAGCTTGGCTAAGCTCGCTTCATTGCTGGTCGCCGGTTCGCGGGACTTTAGCGCGGGCCATGCGGCTTCCCACCTGGAGGAGCTTGGCCCATGGCCCAATTCCACGTTCTGTCCGGCGCAGGCGCAAAGCTGGACCTGCCCGTCATTCGCACCATCCATGTTTCGGACCTGTTCGACGCGTTGCGCCAGGGCGTGTCCGACTTCTGGGCCAAGCCCAGCCACTATGTGATGTTGGTGCTGATCTATCCCATCATCGGCATCGTGCTGACGGTATGGATGAACGGCTTCCACACCTGGCCCCTGCTCTATCCGCTGGTCGGTGGCTTCGCGCTGATCGGCCCGTTTGCCGCGCTGGGGCTCTACGAGATTTCCCGCCGCCGCGAGGAGGGGCTCGACACCTCCTGGTCGCAGGCCTTCGCCGTGCTGCGTTCGCCCGCCATCGGCTCCATCGCCGCGCTGGGTGTCATGCTCTTCGTGCTCTTCACCCTGTGGCTGACGGCGGCGCAGACGCTTTATGAGACCCTGTTTGGCTCATCCACCCCCCAGACGCTCTCCGGCCTCATGTCCCAGGTCTTCGGCGAACCGGGCGGCATGACCTTGCTGATTGTCGGCACCATGGCAGGCGCACTGTTCGCGCTGGTAACGCTCTGCACCACCGTGGTCGCCTTTCCGCTGCTGCTCGATCGCGACGTAGGGGCCTTCGTTGCCGTCGAGACCTCGTTCCGCGCGGTATTACACAATCCGCTGCCCATGCTGGCCTGGGGCTTCATCGTCGGCGTCGGCCTGTTTGTCGGCTCGCTGCCGCTCTTTGTCGGTCTGGCCGTGGTGATTCCGGTCTTCGGCCATGCCACCTGGCATCTCTACCGCAAGGTCGTGGCGCCGGTCTCCACCATCCGGGGGGCATAGGCTCAACAAAGCGGGCAAATCCCCCCACGGCGGTTGGATTTCCGCCTCGAACGCCCTAAGGTCTCGCCTTCCTTGCCGAGACCCATTTGCTGATGGATGCAACGCCAGTCGAATCCGCGCCGAGCCCGGCACTGACGCCGATGATGGCGCAGTATTTCGAGATCAAGGCGGTCAATCCCGGCTACCTGCTGTTCTATCGCATGGGCGATTTCTACGAGCTGTTCTTCGAGGATGCCGAGATCGCCAGCGCGGCTCTCGGCATCGTCCTGACCAAGCGCGGCAAGCATCTCGGCCAGGACATCGGCATGTGCGGCGTGCCGATCCATGCCGCCAATGATTACCTCAACAAGCTGATCAAGCTGGGCCACCGCGTCGCCATCTGCGAGCAGGTGGAAGACCCCAGGGAAGCCAAGAAGCGCGGCGCCAAGTCCGTGGTCAAACGCGAAGTTGTGCGCCTCATCACCGCCGGCACGCTGACCGAGGACGACCACCTCGAGGCCCGGGCCAGCAACTTCCTCGCTTCCCTGTCCATGGTGCGGCATGGCGAGACCGATTTCGCCCTCGCCTGGGCCGATGTGTCCACCGGCGAGACCTTCACCGCCGATCTCGCTGCCGAACAGCTCCAGGACGAACTGGCCCGCATCGACCCGGCCGAACTGCTCCTGACCGAGACGACACGCGCCGCCCTGGTCGAGCGGCATCTGTTTGCGCCCAACTGGCTCGGCATCACCCACCTGGCGCCGCTCGAGAGCTTTGACAGCGAAGCGGCGACCACTGCCCTGCGCCAGGCCTTTCCCGGCGGGGCCTTTGACCCCACTGCCCTCTCGCGCGCCGCACGCTCCGCGCTGGGCGCCATCGTCGCCTATGTGCGCGAGAGCCAGAAGGGCGTCGGCGTCGCCCTGCGCGCGCCGGTCGCCGAGACCGCGACGCGCCACATGGCCATCGACCAGGCGACGCGTGCTTCGCTCGAACTGCACCAGACGCAGCGCGGCCAGCAGCGGGGCTCGCTGCGCCAGGTCATCGACCTGACGGTGACCGCGCCAGGCTCGCGCCTGCTGTCGGCGCGCCTCGCGTCGCCGCTGGCCGATTCCGGCGCGATCAACGAACGGCTCGACGCCGTGGGCCTGCTGGCCAATGACACAGTGCTGACGGGCCGGCTCCGGTCCGATCTCAAGGCAGTGCCAGACCTCGCCCGGGCGCTTACGCGGCTCGCGCTCGACCGCGGCGGGCCGCGCGACCTGGCCGCCATCGGCAAGGCCGTGAGCGCCGCGGTGGCTCTGGCCGCCCATTTTGCCAGGCTCGAGGATGTTCCCTCAGTCCTCGCCCGGCTGGCCGGCACCCTCGCCGCGGCGCCGCTGCCGCTGGCTTCCGAGCTGGCGCTGGCGCTCGACGATGAACTGCCCTTGCTCAGCCGCGATGGCGGCTTCGTGCGCAAGGGCTACGATGCCGCCCTCGATGACGAGCGCTCGCTGGCCAGCGAAACCCGCGCTGTCGTGGCGGCCCTGCAGGCGCGGCTGATCGAGGAGACCGACGTCCGCTCGCTCAAGATCCGGCACAATGGCGTGCTGGGCTATTTTGTCGAAGTCCCCGCGGGACATGGCACCAAGCTTCTCGAAGAGCCGCATCGGCAGAGCTTCATCCACCGCCAGACGCTGGCCAATGCCATGCGCTTCACCACCACCGAGCTGGCCGACCTCGAAGGCCGCATTGCCCGCGCGCATGAGGCGGCGCTGGAAATCGAACTCAAGGTCTTTGCCAGCCTGCGCTATGACGTGCTGAGCCGCACCGATGCGCTGCGCGAGCTGGCCGATGCCCTGGCCGAGCTGGACGTGACCACGGCCCTCGCCCACCTGGCCGCCACCCGCTCCTATACCCGTCCGGAGATCGACGATTCCCTCGCTTTTCGCATCGAGGGCGGTCGCCACCCCGTGGTGGAAGACATGGTGATGGCTGAAGGGCAGAGCTTTGTCGCCAACGACGCGGACCTGTCCGGGGACGATGCCATCGGCGGGGGCCGGCTCTGGCTGGTCACCGGCCCCAATATGGGCGGCAAGTCCACCTTCCTGCGCCAGAACGCCCTGATTGCGATTCTCGCGCAGATGGGCAGTTTCGTGCCGGCAAGCCGGGCGCATGTCGGGGTCATCGACCGGGTCTTCTCGCGGGTCGGCGCCAGCGACGACATTGCCCATGGCCGGTCCACCTTCATGGTGGAAATGGTCGAGACCGCTGCCATTCTCAACCGCGCCACGCGGCGCAGCCTTGTCGTGCTCGACGAGATCGGGCGCGGCACGGCCACCTTTGACGGCCTCTCCATCGCCTGGGCCGCGGTCGAGGCCCTGCATGAGACCACCGGTTGCCGGGCCCTGTTCGCCACCCATTTCCACGAGCTGACAAGCCTCGCCAAGACCCTGGGCCGGGTCTCGAATGTCACCATGAAGGTGCGGGAATGGGAAGGCGAAGTCGTCTTCCTGCATGAAGTTGGCCCCGGCGCGGCCGATCGCTCCTACGGCATTCAGGTGGCGCGGCTGGCCGGCCTGCCCGAACCCGTCCTGGCCCGCGCTCGCCAGGTTTTGACCGTGCTCGAGCAGCGCTCGGCCGGTACGGCCTCTTCCAGCCAGAAAGCCAGCGTGCTAGACGATCTGCCGCTCTTCGCGCATCAGCCTGCCCCCCGGCCGGTGCAGCAGGATCCAGTTCACGCCGCGCTCGACGCCGTCCGACCCGACGAGATGACCCCCAAACAAGCGATTGAAGCGCTCTACGAGTTGAAGAAAATCCGCGATGACGCTCGTCGAAGCTGAGGCAAAGCCGCGCAAACCCCTCTTCGCGCTCAAGTCCGCCGAGACCATTCTCGGCGAGCTGGACGCGGCGATCGGTGACGAAGCGCCCAAATCGGGTGCCGCTCGCGCTATCGTGCTGGCCCATATCCGCAAGACCCTGGCCGAAGCCCGCAGCCAGGCCGAGGCCGAGCTGCTCGCCACCGGCAAGGGCACCCGCTGCGCGCAAAACCTGAGCGCCGCCCAGGACGAAATCATCACCGCGGTCCATCTCTTTGCCACCCGCCGCGTCTACCCGGTGGACAATCCCTCCGGCGCCGAGGCCATCGCGCTGTCGGCGGTCGGCGGCTATGGCCGCGGCACGCTGGCCCCGGGCAGCGATATCGATCTGCTTTTCATCCTGCCCTACAAGCAGACGCCGTGGGGCGAGCAGGTCACCGAATACATCCTCTATATGCTCTGGGACCTCGGCCAGAAGGTCGGCCACGCCGTGCGCTCGGTCGATGAATCCCTGCGCATGGCCCGCGCCGACATGACCGTGCGCACCGCCACCCTCGAGGCGCGTTTCCTCACCGGTGACCGGGCTTTGTTCGATTCCCTGGTGCATCGCTTCGAAACCGAAATCATGCCCCGCACCGGGCCTGAATTCATCGCCGCCAAGATGGCCGAGCGCGACGAGCGGCACAAATTGATGGGTAATACCCGCTACGTGGTCGAGCCCAATATCAAGGACGGCAAGGGTGGCCTACGCGACCTCAACACGCTGTTCTGGATCGGCAAATACTTCTACCAGGTCAAGACCAGCCATGAACTGGTCGGCAAGGGAGTGCTGTCCGGCGCCGAATATCGCCTGTTCTCGCGCGCCGAGGATTTTCTCTGGGCGGTGCGCTGTCACCTCCATTTCGTGACGCACCGGGCCGAGGAAAAACTCACCTTCGACGTGCAGCCCGAACTGGCCGAACGCATGGGCTATGTGCAGCGGGTCGGCATGCTGGGCGTGGAGCGCTTCATGAAGCGCTATTTCCTCGTCGCCAAGGATGTGGGCGACCTGACCCGCATCATCTGCGCCAGCCTTGAGTTCAACCACGCCAAGGACATGGACCTGGTGGGCCGCGTGCTGGCGCCATTCCGCCAGGGCCGCAGCAAGATCAAGGGCGAGCCCGACTTCGTGCTTGATACCGGCCGGCTCAACATCGCCAGCCCCGATGTTTTCGAGAAGGACCCGGTCAACCTCATCCGCATGTTCCTGGTGGCCGGGCGCGAACAATTGCTGTTCCACCCCGATGCCATCAAGCATATCGCCCGCTCGCTGCGGCTGATCGACAACAAGCTGCGCAACGACCCCAAGGCCAACGAGCATTTTCTCGCCATCCTCACCGCCCCGCAATCGGTCGAGCGCATCCTGCGCCAGATGAACGAAAGCGGTGTGCTCGGCCGGTTCGTGCCCGACTTTGGCAAGATCGTCGCGCTGATGCAGTTCAACATGTACCACCACTATACGGTGGACGAGCACCTGATCCGCGCCGTGGGGGTCATGGGCGAGATCGCCAATGGCGGGCTGCGCGACCAGCTGCCCCTGACCCATGAGCTGCTGCCCCAGCTCAACGACACGCGACTGCTCTATGTCGCGCTGTTCCTGCACGATATCGCCAAGGGGCGGCCGGAGGATCACTCCATCGCCGGCGCCCGCATTGCCCGGCGCCTCTGTCCCCGCTTCGGCCTGTCGCCCGCCGAAACCGACACCGTGGCCTGGCTGATCGAATACCACCTGCTGATGAGCGAGATCGCCCAGGCCCGCGACATTCAGGACCCCGAGACCGCCAAGGCCTTTGCCGACGTGGTACAGTCACCCCAGCGCCTGGCGCTGCTGATGATCCTCACCGCCTGTGATATCCGCGCCGTCGGCCCGGGTGTCTGGACCGGCTGGAAGGGCAGCCTGCTGCGGGCCCTCTACTATGCCACCGAGCCGCTGCTGTCCGGCGGCCATAGCCAGGTCACCCAGTCCGACCGCATCGAAACCGCCCGCCGCGACCTGGCCACGGCGCTCGAAGCCTGGCCGCAAGCCGAGGTCGAGGCCTATGTGGCCCGCCACTATGACCACTATTGGCTGCGCGCCGAGCCGGAACTGCAGGTCGAGCATGCCCGCATGATCCGCCATGCCGATCAGTCGGGCGAGGGCTTTGCCGGCTCCATCCGGGTCAAGGCCTTCGAGGGCATTACCGAGGTCAGCTTCTATACGCCCGACCATCCGCGCCTGCTCTCGCTCATTGCCGGCGCCTGCACCATGCAGGACGCGTCCATTATCGGGGCGCAGATCTTCTCCACCCGCGACGGCCATGCGCTGGATACCTTCCGGCTGCGCCGGTCCTTCACCAGTGACGAGGACGAAAAGGTCCGCGCCACCCGCATCATCGATACGGTCAAGCAATTGCTGCAGGGCAAGCGGCAGATCCTGATCGATCTGGGCAAGGAAAGTCGCCACAACAAGCGCCTCAAGCCCTTCGCCCTGCCGGCGCAGGTTACCGTGTCCAATGCGCTGAGCGAGAAGTTCACCGTGATCGAGGTCTCCGGCCTCGACCGCATGGGCCTGCTGCATTCGCTGACCCACGCGATTTCCGACCTCAACCTCACCATCGGCTCCGCCCATATCGGCACCTATGGCGAAAAGGCCGTCGACGTCTTCTACGTCACCGATCTCACCGGCCAGAAGATCATGAGCAAGCCGCGCCAGCGCAAGATTCACGATGCACTGATGGGCGTGTTCCACCCGCGGGCACCCGAGAAGGTGCCTAATGGGTAGCGCACCCGCGTTCGGTGCCAGCCATCACCCCCTCCCAGCCTCCCCCATCAAGGGGGAGGTGCCGCCCTGTGGTTGTGGCGGGATGGTGCCCAAAGGGTGGAGCGCACACCTCCCCCTCGATGGTGGAGGCTGGGAGGGGGTGGGGCCGCACCCACTGACCTTCCGATGAGCCTCTACCGCAACTTCCTCTCGGTGGGCGGGCTGACGCTCCTCTCCCGCATTGCCGGCTTTGTCCGCGATGCGCTGATGGCGGCGGTGCTTGGCACCGGGCCGGCCGCCGACGCCTTCTTTGCCGCGTTCCGCTTTCCCAACCTGTTCCGCCGGCTGTTTGCCGAAGGCGCCTTCAACACCGCCTTCGTGCCCATGTTTGCCGGCGCGCTGGAGCGGGACGGGCGCGAGGCGGCGCTGGACCTGGCCGCGCGCATCATGAGCTGGCTGGTCGCCATGCTGGTCGTGGTCACCATCCTGGCCGAAATCTTCATGCCGCAGCTCATGACGCTTTTCGTGCCCGGCTTTGCCGACGACCCGGAAAAGTTCGCGCTGACCGTGCTGCTGACGCGCATCATGTTCCCTTACCTCGCCTGCATGTCGCTCATGGCGGCCTATGGGGCGATCCTCAATTCGCTCGGCCGCTTCTTTGCCGCCGCCTTTGCCCCGGTCATCCTCAACCTGGTCAATATTGCGGCCATGATCCCGCTGGTGACCTTCTGGGTGCAGGATGCCCCAGGCGCCGCCACCTGGGTGGCCGCCGCCACAATGGTCGGGGGCGTGGCGCAGCTGGCGCTGGTCTGGGCGGCGATCCGCCGGGCCGATTTCGTGCCGGCCCTGCGCCTACCACGGCTTGACCCCGAAGTGCGGCGCTTCTGGGTGCTGGCCATTCCGGCCATCCTCACCGGCGGCATTACCCAGATCAATATCTTTGTCGGCACCATCATCGCCTCGGCGGCGGACAATGCCATTTCGATCCTCAACTATGCCGACCGGCTCTACCAGCTCCCCCTCGGCATTATCGGCATCGCTATCGGCACCGTGCTGTTGCCCGAGCTGAGCCGGCATCTCAAGGGCGGCCGGGCGGTCGAGGCGCGCGCCACGCAGGACCAGTCGCTGCTGGTGGCCATGCTGCTCTCCATGCCCGCCGCCATGGCGCTGATCGCCATGGCCGAGCCCATCGTGCGCGTGCTGTTCGAGCGTGGCGCCTTCGATGCGCTGGCCACGGTCCAGACCGCGCAGGCGCTGATCGCCTTTTCCACCGGCCTGCCGGCCTATGTGCTGATCCGTGTGCTGCAGCCGGGCTATTTCGCCCGCGAAGACACAATGACGCCCACCATTTTTGCCGGCATATCGGTGGTGGCCAATATCGGCCTGTCGCTGCTGCTGTTCCCGGCCTATCAGCATGTCGGCATCGCCATCGCAACGGCCGTCTCGGCCTGGCTCAATGCGCTGCTGCTGGCACTTTTCCTGGCGCGGCGGGGGCATTTTGCTCTGACGGGCGGCGAGTGGCGCAAGCACCTGCTGATCCTGGCGATCAGCTTCCTGATGGGCGGCGTGCTCTATGTCCTGGCCCGGCGCGGCGCCGCTCACATGGAGTCCACGGCACCGATCTGGGAGCAGGTCGGCGTGCTTGGCCTGCTGATTGGCTTTGGCATGCTGCTCTATTTCACCCTGGTCCATATCAGCGGCGCCCAGCCGCTTGGGCTGTTGCTACGGCGGCTGCGGCGGCGCGGGTGACAGCAGTTTCCATTGCCCGCGCGTCCATATAGAACGGGCCAACCGACTGCATTCTCGAAACTAGGCTTCATCTATGGCTTTCACCCCGCGCGTGTTCTCCGGCATCAAGCCCTCGGGCGACCTGCATCTTGGCAATTACCTCGGCGCCATCCGCCGCTTCGTGCCGCTGCAGGAGACGCATGAGACCATCTATTGCGTCGTCGACATGCATGCCATCACCGTGTGGCAGGAGCCCGAGGACCTCAAGCGCTGGACCTACGAGATCGCCGCCGCCTATATCGCGGCCGGCCTCGACCCGAAGAAGTCGATCATCTTCAACCAGTCCCAGGTCATGGAACATGCCGAGCTGAGCTGGATCTTCAACTGCGTCGCCCGCATGGGGTGGATGGCGCGGATGACCCAGTTCAAGGACAAGGCCGGCGAGAATTCCGAGAATGTCTCGCTGGGCCTGTTCGCCTATCCGTCGCTGATGGCGGCCGATATCCTGCTCTACAAGTCAACCGCCGTGCCGGTGGGCGAGGATCAGCGCCAGCACCTCGAGCTGACGCGCGACATCGCCAAGAAGTTCAATCACGACTTCAAAAAGCAGATCAAGGCACAGGGCCACAAGGGCGACTTCTTCCCCATCACCGAAACCCTGGCCACCGGCCCGGCCATGCGGGTGAAGTCGCTCAAGGACGGCTCGAAAAAAATGAGCAAGTCCGACGCCTCGGACCTTTCCACCATCTACATGATGGACGATGCCGACATGATCGCCAAAAAGATCAAGCGCGCCACCACCGATGCCGATGCCCTGCCCAGCGAAGCCGCGGGCCTGGCCGGGCGGCTCGAGGCGGAAAATCTCGTGGCGATCTATGCCTCGCTTGCCAATACCAGCGTCGATGCCGTTCTGGCCGAATTCGGCGGCAAGGGCTGGGGTGCCTTCAAGCCCGCTCTGGGCGATCTTGCCGTTTCGGTCCTGTCCCCGATCGCCGAGGAAATGAAGCGGCTGGTGGCCGATCGCGGCGAGATGGATGCCATTCTGCGCGATGGTGCAGCGCGGGCCCGGGCCATTGCCGAAACGACGATGAGCGAAGTGCGCGAGATTGTCGGGTTTATCCGCTAGGAGCTGCCATGGTTTCCCAGGTCGAATACAAGCGCAAATTCCTCGTCGTCATTGACGAAACGCCGGAATGCGAACGGGCGCTGACCTTTGCCGCCTATCGCGTCAAGCGCACCGGCGGCACGGTGGTGCTGATGAGCGTCGTGCCCAAGCCCGAATTCATCGGCCTGGGCGTCGAGGACGTGCTGCGCGCCGAGGCGGTGGAAGAGGCCGAGCGCAACCTCGATGCCCGCCTCGCCCGCATCCGCGACATCGGCGAGGTCAAGGTCGAATCGGTGATCCGCGAAGGCGAACCGGCCGAGGAAATCGAGCGCGTCATCGACCAGGATCGCGACATCGCCATCCTGGTGCTCGCCGCCTCGACCTCCAATGAAGGCCCGGGTCCGCTGATCATGCATTTCGCCAACCGCGCCAATGCCCTGCCCATTCCCCTGACCATCGTGCCCGGCCGCATGAGCGACGAAGAAATCATCGCGATCTGCTGACCGTCCCGCAGGGCAAATCGCTCCGGTGGAGCGATTTGAGGGAGGCAGGCCATGAGAGCTACGCTCGAATGGCCAAGAGGCGCTGCACAGGGCACACCCGCCCAAACGCATAGCCGCCATCGCGCCATTTCCCTTGCATCCTTGGCGCAAAAGACTATTTTAGAAGCGTTCTAATCGTAAATGCAGGCCGCCAGATGTTTATCCAGACCGAAGCCACGCCCAATCCCGCGACCCTGAAGTTCCTTCCGGGGCGCGATGTGCTGGTCGGTGAACCGCGCGATTTCCGCAGCCCCGAGGCTTCGGTCAATTCGCCGCTGGCCCAGGGCCTGTTCGCCATTTCCGGCGTCACCGGCGTGTTTCTCGGTTCCGACTTCATCTCGGTGACCAAGGACGACACCAACTGGGCCCATATCAAGCCAGCCATTCTCGGCGTGATCATGGACCATTTCCTGTCCGGCAAGCCGGTCATCGTGGAAGGCAGTGTCGACGTCGCCAATTTTGACGAGGTCGAGGAGTTCTTCGAAGCCGAAGACAGCGAGACCGTCGAAGTGATCAAGGAACTGCTGGCCACCCGCGTGCGGCCCGCCGTTGCCATGGATGGCGGCGACATCACCTTCAAGGGCTTCAAGGAAGGCACCGTCTACCTGCACATGCAGGGCGCCTGCTCGGGCTGCCCCTCCTCCACCGCCACGCTCAAGAGCGGTATCGAAAACCTGCTGCGCCACTTCGTCCCCGGCGTCGAGGCCGTGCAACAGGTCTAGTGCCGGTATAACCGCACAAGCAGCAAGCCAAGGGCCTAGGGATAGTATCCTTGGGCCCTTAGTTTTTGCAGTGATGTCGGCAGGAAGCTCTATTCCGCCGCGGCCTTCTCGGCATCGCTGCGCTGGTCGGTAATGGCCAGTGGCTCCGCCACATCGTCGCGCTTGCGCCGGATCCGCAGCCGCTTGATGCGACGGCTGTCGGCGGCCAGGATCTCGAATTCAAAGCCATCCAGCTTGGTGACGCGTTCGCCCCGCTTGGGCACATGGCCCGCCAGGTCAAAGACCAGCCCGCCAATGGTTTCGACATCCTCGGCATAGTCGCCCGGATCGAAATCGGGACCGATCATGGTCTGCACGTCGCTCAGTTCCGCACGGGCATCGGCGATATAGGTATCGACGCCCACCTTGCGGATCAGCGCGGCGGCCAGCTCGTCATGCTCGTCCTCGATCTCGCCGACCACAGCCTCCAGCAGGTCCTCAATGGTCACCAGACCGTCGGTGCCGCCGTATTCGTCGATGACGATGGCCATATGCACGCGGGAGGCGCGCATCGACTGGAGCAGATCGCCAACGGGCATGAAGGTGGGAACGAACATGGCGTCGCGCGTCAGGTCCAGCCGGATGACCTTCTGCTTGAGCACGGTCGAGACCAGCTTGACCGGCACGTCCTTGCCCGGCTCGGTCACCGGCTGGGTGATCTTGCCCAGGGCGTCCTTCACATGGATGAAGCCCAGAATATTGTCGAGATTGTCGTCATAGACCGGCAGGCGCGAATGTCCGGCCTGGCGGAACTTGGCAATCAGCGTGCCCAGGTTCACATCGGCTTCGATGGCCTGGATATCGCTGCGCTCCACCATGACGTCGCCGACCGACACATTGGAGAGCTTGAGCACGTTCTGCAGGATGGTCCGCTCGCTTTCGGAGAAGTCCGCGGTTTCCGCGCTCCCCTGCTCGTCGAGCGCGACCTGCAGGTCGTCGCGCAATGAAACCGTGCCACGGGCCAGCATGGCCTTGATCCGGTTCCAGATGGATGGCCCCCGTGCAGGCACGGAGGCGAGGCTAGAAGGAGGCTCGGGATTGGTGGGCGCCGAGGGGCCCATACTGTCGCTGTCGTTCATGGTCTCTCGCCGCCAAAGTTGCGGCTATCTGTCCTCAAAAAGGAAAACACGCCCGGGATCATAAAGGCCCGGCCCTAATCGGCATAGGGGTCTTCAACCCCAAGGCTTGCCAGTATCTGGGTTTCCAGCCCCTCCATTTGAAGGGCCTCGGCGTCGGTAAGGTGATCATACCCTAAAATGTGCAGGAATCCATGCACCACAAGATGGCTGAAATGGGCCTCGAAGGTAACGCCCTGCTCCACTGCCTCGCGCTCCAGTGTTTCGCGCGCCAGCGTAATGTCGCCGAGCAGGCCCACGACCGGTCCGAAGGGCTCGATCTGCGGAAAGCTCAGCACATTGGTCGAACTGTCCTTGCCCCGCCATTGCTGGTTGAGCTCGTGCTGCTCCGCGTCATTGGTGAGCAGGATCGAGAGCTCCGCAGCGCCCTTGATCTTGGGCTTGGCATGCTTGAGTGCTTCCAGCACGGCGCGCTCGGCGCGGCTGTCGAGGCCTTCCGGCCAGCCCTCGTCGTTCCGGATAACGGCAATTTCGAGCGGTGGGGTCGGCTTGGCGGGCATCGTTATCTTCAATTTCGGGTATCAAACAGCCAAAGGCGGTATCATCCCGGCTCAAGGCCGGGGTGACATCGCCTATATGGCAGCACAGAGCAAGACGCCCTAGCGGACGACCCCTTCGGTCGCCTTCTCGGCGAGCTTTTTGGCCGTGTCGGCTTCATAGGCCCGCACGATGCGGCCGACCAGGGCGTGGCGCACCACATCCTTGTCGTTGAAGCGGGAAATATGCACCCCTTCAACGCCGTCGAGCAGGCCGATGGCCTCCACCAACCCGGATTTCTCGCCGCGCGGCAGATCGACCTGGGTCGGATCGCCGGTGACGATCATCTTGGAGTTCTCGCCCAGGCGGGTGAGGAACATCTTCATCTGCATCGAGGTGGTGTTCTGCGCCTCGTCGAGAATGACCACGGCATTGGCCAGCGTCCGGCCGCGCATGAAGGCCAGCGGCGCCACTTCGATAATGCCCGAGGTGATGCAGCGCTCGACATTTTCCGGCTTCATCATGTCGTAGAGCGCGTCGTAGAGCGGGCGTAGATAGGGATCGACCTTTTCCTTCATGTCGCCGGGCAGAAAGCCCAGGCGCTCGCCCGCTTCCACGGCCGGGCGCGACAGGATGATGCGGTTGATATCACCCCGTTCGAGCAGGCTCGCGGCATGCGCCACGGCCAGATAGGTCTTGCCGGTACCGGCAGGCCCCACGCCGAACACCAGTTCGCTCCGTTCCATCGAGCGCATATAGGCGTCCTGCGCCGGGGTGCGGGCAACGATGGTGGATTTGCGCGTGGCGATCTGGGCCATGCGCACCTTGCCCTTGCGCTCAAGCGTCGGCAGGGTGAGCTGGCTGTCCTCGGTCTCGATCATGCGGATGACGCCGTCGACCTCGGAAATATCGACCGAGCGGCCTTCTTCCAGTGATCCATAAAGGGATTCGAGCACGCGCCGCGCCTGGTCGACCGAACTGGCCGCACCCTTGAGCAGGACATGATTACCGCGGGGGGTAGCCGAAACCTTGAGCCGCTGTTCGATCAGCGCCAGGTTCTGGTCAAAATCGCCATAGAGCTGGGCAGCGAGGCGATTGTCTTCAAAAGCGAGTTCGAGTTGCGATGCGAGTGCGTTGTCTGCGGTCGGTGACAAGTGCCTGCTCAAACTGGTGTGGCTCCACGCTCAGCGCGGCTGCGGGCTTGCGCCGCGACTACAGTAACGAGGCTAGGCCGATTTGCGTTCGCTGTCTGTAGCAATATTGTGACTGCGCGCCGCGATGCAAGGGGCGCCCCGGCCGCTGTCACTGGCCCGCCAGACCCAGAAACGCCATCAATTGCCGCGCCGCCGCTCCGCCCGCCCGGTTGGCCCCGATCGTTGAGGCGGAGGGTCCATATCCGACCAGATGCACCCGCGGATCACGCGCCACCTGCGTTGCCAGCCGCCCCGTCATGACAATGCCGCCTGATTCCTCGCGAAGTTGCAGCGGCGCCAGATGGTCGAGCGCCGAACGGAAGCCGGTGCACCACAGGATCACATCGACATCCAGCGTCCGGCCATCTTCCCAGCGCACGCCCGTTGGGGTGATTGCTGAAAACATGTCCTGCCGCTGCAGCACGCCGCGCTGTCGCATGGCCAGAATTGCCGGGCTGAGCGGCAGTCCGGTCACCGACACCACGGAATTGGGCGGCAGGCCGGCGCGAACGCGATCTTCCACCAGCTTCACCGCGGCGCGGCCGGCCTCCTGGTCGAACGGCCCCTCGCGGAAGTGCGGCGGCTTGCGGGTGACCCAGCTGGTCCGAGTCACTCGTGAAATCTGGTCAAGCAGCTGGATGGCCGAGATCCCGCCACCGACGATCAGCACGTGCTGGCCGGCGAAATCCTCGGCCTGGCGGAATTCCTGCGTGTGCAGCTGCCGCCCACCAAAGCTTTCGCGGCCGGGATAATCGGGGATGAAGGGCTTTTCCCAGGTGCCGGTGGCATTGATCAGACCGCGCGCTGAAAAGAGCCCGCGGTCGGTCTCGATGCGCAGCCGCCCGCCGCGATCGCAAACGACGCCGACGGTTGCCGGGCGCAGCACATTGAGCGCGAAGCGCTCTTCATAGGCCGCGAAATAGTGTGGCACCGCCACCGAGGCGCGCACACTGTCGTCGCTACCTGCACTGTCGGCAAAGCTCATGCCCGGCAGGTCATGCACGCGGTTGACGGTGGAAAGCGTCAGCGACGGCCAGCGATACTGCCAGGCGCCGCCCGGCTGGGGCGCCCGGTCGAGCACAAGGAAATCGCGACCGGGCTCAAGGCCAAGCTGCTTGAGGTGATAGGCCGAGCTGAGCCCGGCCTGACCGGCGCCGATCACCACGATATCGAGCTTGAGCGCCACCCGCGCGCCCTGATCCTGATCCGGCACGCTGGCCCCCAAAATATGACCCCATCCATGTAGGGGCGCGATGCGAAGGGAGCAAGCGGGGCAACCTCCAGCGCCCCGGCGGGTTCTGTTGGCTCAAGGAGTGCAACATCATGGCACATGTGACTTACGACATCGTCGAGCACGACGGCGGCTATGCCTACAAGGTCGGCGACGTCTTCTCCGAGACCTTCCCGACGCATCAGGCCGCTCTCGACGCCGCGACCGCCGCCGCCCAGCGCCAGCAGCTTGGCGGGCGCGACGAAGCCATCCAGTACCAGGACAGCAAGGGCGCCTGGCATGAAGAGCAGGCCGATGGCGGCGACCGGCCGGAAACCGACGTCGAGGACGACCTCGCCGAGCCGGCGCAGAAAGCCTAGCTAGCGCGCTGCCAGATGCTGACCGGTCAGGGAGGCTTTGGCCCGGGCCAGGTCGGCCGGTACGCCCTCGAACTGGATCGTGCCGCCATCCTGCCCGGCTCCTGGGCCCAGATCGATGACCCAGTCTGAGCGAGAGATCACATCGAGGTTGTGCTCGATGACGATGACAGACGATCCCGCATCGACCAGCCGGTCGAAGAGGCCGATCAGCGTATCGACATCATGCATGTGCAGCCCGGTCGTTGGCTCGTCCAGCACATAGATATTGCCCTGCTTCCCCAGCTCCGCGGCCAGCTTGAGCCGCTGGCGTTCGCCGCCCGACAGGGTCGAGAGCGGCTGGCCCAGCGTCAGATAGCCCAGGCCGACATCGTCGAGCCCCTTGAGGATCCGGGCAATGGCGGGTTCGGTGAAGAACGTGACGGCCTCGGCAATGCTCATCGCATAGACATCGGCGATCGACTTGCCGCGCAGGTGATGTTCCAGCACTTCGGGCAGAAAGCGCCTGCCTTCGCAGGTCTCGCAGGTGGTCACCATGGGGTCGAGATGGGCGAGATCGGTATAGATCACGCCCAGCCCGTTGCAGTCCGGGCACGCCCCCTTGGAATTGGCCGAGAACAGGGCCGCGTCCACTGCATTCGCCTTGGCAAAGGCCTTGCGGACCGCGTCGAGTATGCCGGTATAGGTGGCGGTGTTGGACCGCCGCGAGCCACGCGCCAGGTTCTGGTCGATGATGATCGTGTCGGGATAGGCCTTGGGCAGGCAGCCCTGGATCAGGCTGGATTTGCCGGAGCCAGCGACACCCGTCACGGCCGTCAGCACGCCTCTGGGAATGGAAACCGACACGTCCTTGAGGTTGTTCAATGTCGCATGGGCAATCTGCAGCGCGCCCGTCGGCTCGCGCACCTTGTCCTTGATCGGCTGGTGCTTCCTGATGTGGTTGCCGGTCAGCGTGCCGCTGGTCAGAAGGCCCGCGAAGTCGCCCTCATAGACCACCTCGCCGCCCTTGCTCCCGGCCTGGGGACCCATATCCACCAAATGGTCGGCAATGGCGATCATGTCGGGCTTGTGCTCGACGATCAGCACCGTATTGCCCTTGTCGCGTAGCTGCTGCATCAGACCGGCCAGCCGGCCCACATCGTGGGGATGCAGCCCTACCGAGGGCTCGTCGAAGACATAGGTGATGTCGGTCAGCGACGAGCCGAGATGGCGCACCATCTTGACCCGCTGGCTTTCGCCGCCCGAGAGGGTCGAGCTTTCCCGGTCAAGGCTCAGATAGCCCAGCCCGATGGTCACGAGGTTCTCCAGCCGCAGGGCCAGCGCCTCCAGCATCGGCCCCACCTGCGGCGCCTCGATGCTGCGCACCAGCGTGGCCAGGTCGCTCACCTGCATCGCCGACAACTCGGCAATGTTGCGGCCAGCGACCTTGCTGCCCAGCGCCTGCTGGTTGAGCCGGGCGCCATTGCAGGCGGGGCAGGTCTTGCGGGTGAAAATCTTCTCATATTCGAGCCGCACATGCGGCTGCAGGCTCTCCGGGTCCTTGGCGCCCAGCCCCTTCTTGAGCTTGACGACCACGCCCTCATAGGTGAGGCCGATCTTGCCCACCTTGATCTTGCGGCCATCGTCGAGGTTGAACAGGTTCTCCCGCTCTTCGGCGGTGAACTTGCTGATCGGCTTGTCCATGTCGAACAGGCCCGAATTCTTGTAGATCTCCCAGTACCAGCTATCGACCGCATAGTCCTTGGGCAGCAGGGCGCCCTGGTTGAGCGATTTGGATTCGTCGACCACCGCATCCATGTCCATCGCCGCGACCTGCCCGATGCCTTCGCAATCGGGACACATGCCGCGCGGATCATTGTAGGAATAGAGCGACGGCGGACCCAGCCGCGGCTCGGCCAGCCGGCTGTACAGCACGCGCAGCATCTGTGCCGCATCGGTCACCGTCGCCACCGTCGAGCGCGAATTGCCGCCCAGCCGTTGCTGGTCGACGATGATGGCCGCCGAGATATTCTCCAGCTGGTCGGCATCGGGCTGGCCATAGCGCGGCATGAATTGCTGCACGAAGGCCGGATAGGTCTCGTTGATCAGCCGCTGGCTTTCCGCCGCAATGGTGCCGAACACCAGCGACGACTTGCCCGAGCCCGACACCCCGGTGAACACCGTGATCTGCCGCTTGGGGATGTCGAGCGAGACATTCTTGAGGTTGTTCTCGCGGGCGCCGCGAATGATGATCGAACCATAGTCAGGCCTGGTCACGAAATAGTCCTCCTGTTGCATGCGCTCGAGCAGTCAGACTGTGCCGCTCCGCTGACACGACGCGTCAGCACACCGGTTTTCGACGCTAGGCGACCGCTTTTTTCAGCAGGGCGGCAATTCGCTTCTCATCGACCTCGGTCAGCCTGGTGAGGGCGAAGGCTGTCGGCCACATGCTGCCATCATCCAGCCCGGCATCTTCCTGAAAGCCGAAGCTGGCATAGCGGGTCTTGAACTTGCCTGCGGCCGTGAAGAAGCACACCACCTTGCCGTCCGCATTGGCCCAGGCCGGCATGCCATACCAGGTCTTGGGCGAAAGCTCCGGCGCGTTCTCCTTGACCAGGGCATGCAGCCGCTCGGCTATGGCCCGGTCACTGGCATCCATCTCGGCGATCTTGGCCAGGAGGTCAGCCTCGCCGTCAGCCTTCTTGCGCTCGGCCTTGGCCTCCTGCATGGCCTCCAGTTCGGCCGCTGAAAAGGTCGAGGCCTTCGGCGCGCGTTTCGCCGGTTTGTCGGTGCTCATGGTGTCTCCTCACAATGGCTGCCACATGGTTTTAGCCACAAGCTCCCGCCCCCGGCTAGAGCCAGGCCTCAGCGCGCCGCCGGCATGTTCAGCTGAGAGAAGAAGGACGCCAGTTCCGGCCCCAGCGCCTTGGGGTCGAATTCGTGGCTTTGGCCCGGCAAGACCTTGCGTTTGGCCCCCGGTACAGCTGCCGCAAGCCAGGCGGCGCCACCATCGATGAAGGGGTAGCTCGCATCGCCATTGACCACCAGCACCGGCATCGCGATGTCCTGCCAACGAAGGGGCGGATGGTCGCCATCCGTTGCCTCGGCCAGGATGCGGTAGTCGTGCTCGAGCGTCAGGCCGACACTCGCGAATGCGCCCCAGGCGGGGCTTTGCCGAAATGCCTCCAAGTCCTCGGGCGGCATGCCCACTTCCGAGAGAAATTTCAGCATCATCCCCTCGGCATCACCCCGCGCGGCCAATTGGGCCATCTCGGCATGTTGCCGCCATGCGTCGGTCGAGCGCTGCTCCGTGTCGATCGGGGGTTCGTAGAGCAGCACGCCCGCTACCCTGTCGGGCAGGGCCGCGCCGGCCTCCAGCGCCAGCACCGCTCCCGAGGACATGCCATAGAGCCCCGCCTGGCCGCCGGCCAGCTCGATCAGTGCTGCGATATCCTCGATCTCGCGCGCCACCGCATAGGGCGCAGTATCGCCAGATTCGCCACGTCCGCGCCGATCGTAGTTGATGATGGTAAAGCGATCTGCCAGATCGTCGGCCATGCCGGGCGTAGTCTTGTCGACGGCGCGATACTGGGTGGCGCCTGCCACCATGATGATCGCCGGGCCTTTGCCGCGGCGATCATAACCAATGTGCGTGCCGTCTCTGGATGTGACTGTGGGCATATCCATTCCTCCTGTCCTGTCATCCACTATGACGAATGACAGGAGGCGTTTCAGACGGCCTCGCGCACAAGATCCGCGTCGGACGCTAGATGGCGGTGCCTTCGGCGTTGAACAGATGGATGCGTGCCGGGTCGATATAGGCGGCAACGGTCGAGCCAAGCTCCACCGCGCGCTGGCCTTCCAGCACGATATTGATCGGCTGGTTGTCGGCCGTCGTGGCATAGACCACGGTCTGCCCGCCCAGGTTTTCGACCAGGTCCACCCGCACATCGGCGAGCTTGATGCCGTGGCCTTCAAGCAGCGTGATGTGCTCGGGACGCACGCCCAGCGTGGTTGCCCCGGCCACGGCGCGCGGCAGCTGCAGCATATTGCCCGCCACCTTGAGCCCGGCGCCATCTTCGGCGGCGGTCAGGAAATTCATCTTGGGTGAGCCGATAAAGCCGGCCACGAACAGGTTCTTGGGATTGTTGTAGAGCTCGAGCGGCGCACCGGCCTGCTCGATGACGCCCAGGCGCAGCACCACGATCTTGTCGGCCATGGTCATGGCCTCCACCTGATCATGCGTCACATAGATCATGGTGTTTCCCAGATCATTGTGCAGCTTGGCGATCTCGACGCGCATCTGCACGCGCAGTTCGGCGTCGAGGTTGCTCAGCGGTTCGTCGAACAGGAAGATCTTGGGTTCACGCACGATGGCGCGGCCGATGGCGACGCGCTGGCGCTGCCCGCCCGAAAGCTGCTTTGGCTTGCGCTGCAGCAGCGGTACGATCTGGAGGATTTCCGCGGCGCGCTGGACGCGCAGCTTGATCTCTTCCTTGGGCGTCTTGGCGGTTTCGAGGCCAAAGGCCAGGTTCTGGTAGACATTCATATGCGGGTAGAGCGCATAGGACTGGAACACCATGGCAATGCCGCGCTTGGCCGCCGGCACGTCATTCATGCGCTGCCCGTCGATCACCAGGTCGCCCCCGGTGATCGGCTCGAGCCCCGCAATCATGCGCAGCAGGGTGGATTTGCCGCAACCGGACGGGCCGACGAAGACCGTGAACTCACCTGGCTCGATATCGAGATCGATGCCGTGGATCACCTGGATATCGCCATAGGCCTTGACGATCTGCCGGAGCTGGATGTTGGTCGCCATGGTGATCTCCTAAGCTGCCCGGAACTGGGCAGGCACCCAGCTCTCGTAGAGGGGATGGCCGGGCCCGATGGGCAGGGCCACATCCTCGCCGGTCGCCGACGAATGATAGAACGCGGTCACCAGTTCGAGCGAGCGCCGCGAATCGGCGCTGTTGACCGGCAGCTTGCCGGCGCCGGTCAGGGCCTCGTGGAAGCGTGCCATCTGGGTCTGGAAGCGGGAGGGCACGTGCTGCCAGTCCTTGAGCAGGTCGGCGATCGCCGCTTCGGTGGCCGGATTGCGCGCCTGGATCTTCCACAGCTTCTCGCCGGGATTATAGGCGGCGTGGTCGCTCTCGAATGTCACATTCTCGAAGGCGAGGCGAATGCGGGTCATGTCGTCGGCCGAACCCAGCGTCGCGGTGAAGCTCGCCAGCGCGCCGCTTTTCATCAGCAGCGAGGCCGAGATGGTGTCTTCCACCTCGATCGGGTTGACGCGGGTGGCGACACGCCCGAAGACGCGGTCGATATCGCCCATCAGATAGGTAAAGAGGTCATGCGGATGGATGGCGTGACCCATCAAGACGCCACCCAGTTCAGTGGCCCATTTGCCGCGCCAAGGGACGGCGTAATAGGGCGCGTCGCGCCGCCACAGCGTTTCGACCGTGCCCATATAGGGCTTGCCCGCAAGGCCGGCATCGATGATCGCCTTGGCCTGCTCGATGCCATTGCCGAAGCGGTACTGGAAGACCGGCATCAGCATGCCCTTGGAATTCTTCTCCTCGGCGATGACGGCATCAACCTGGGCCAGCGAACCGACCAGCGGCTTCTCGCAGATGACATGCTTGCCCGCTTTGAGTGCGGCCATGACCATCGAATAGTGCAGGCCCGGCGGGGTGCAGATATCGATGATGTCGATATCGTCCATCGCCAGCACGTCATCGAAGCTGGCAATGCGCCCCTCGATGGCGAATTCGTCCGCCACCGCGGCAAGGCGCTCGGCATTGAGGTCGCAGAGCACCTTGACCTTGAACTTGTCCGCATTGGGCAGATAGCCCTCGACAATGTGGCTGCGGCCGATGCCGACACCGATGATGGCGACGTTGAAAATCTTGCTCATCGGGCCCACTCCGTGCCGCGTTCGGCCAGTTGCTGCGCCGTCAGCGCCAGTTTCATTGCATTGAAGCACCGCTCCTGCGGCATGGCCGTCTCGGTGCGGTTGCGCACATCGTCCAGGAACTGACGGCCAAAGGGACGCTCGACATTGGAGCAGTCGATGTGGCGCGGACCCTCATGATTGACCAGGAACAGGTGGTCGGTGCCCGGCTTGCCGGCAATGTCGATATACTTGCGCAGCTCGATATAGCCTTCGGTGCCCAGGATGGTGAGGCGCCCATCGCCCCAGGTGGGCAGGCCCTTGGGGGTAAACCAGTCGACGCGGATATAGCCCGACGTATCGGCGGTGCGCACATGGGCGTCGCCCATGTCCTGCAGGCCCGGCTTTTCCGGGTGAGCGCGATTGGCCACGGTGGCCGAGACCACTTCAGCATCCATCGCGTTGGAGAAGAACAGGAACTGTTCGAACTGGTGGCTGGCAATGTCGCACAGGATGCCGCCATAGCGCGACCGGTCGAAGAACCAGTCGGGCCGGTTGTTGAGGCGCAGTGAATGGGGACCAAGGCCCACCGTATTGATGACCTTGCCGATCGCCCCCTGGGCGATCAGGTTGCCGGCCTCGACCGTGGCACGCACTTCGAAATGCTCCGAATAGAGCACGCCGTAGATGCGGCCGGTTTCCTTCTGGACCTTCTTGAGCTCGTCGAGCTGGGCAAAGGTGGTCATGCCCGGCTTGTCGGTCAGCACATCCTTGCCATGCTGCATGGCCGCGATCGAGATGGCGGCGCGGTCAGCCGGAATGGCCGAGGTCAGCACGACCGCGATCGCGGCATCCTCGAGAATGGCGCGCGGGTCACCGACCCGCTTGGCCTCGGGATACTTGGCCGAAAATTCGGCGGCAAGATCGTCTTCGACGGCATGGAAGGCCACGAACTGGCCGCCGGCATCCTTGAGGCAATCAACCTGCCCGTGGATGTGAGGATGATTGATGCCTATGGCGGCAAACTTGATGTCAGTCATGTCTAGCGTTTCATACCGGTGGTGGCGATGCCCTCGATGAGCAGTCGCTGGAAGAACAGGAAGAACAGGAAGATCGGGACGAGGCTGAGCACGCTCATGGCAAACAGCCCGCCATAGTCGCTCTCGCCCGTACTGTCGGTGAAGGTGCGCAGGCCCAGCATGACAGTGTAGGACTTCATTTCGCTGAGATAGATCAGCGGTCCGAAGAAGTCGTCCCAGGTCCAGATGAAGGTGAAGATCGCCGCGGTTGCCAGCACCGGCATGGAGAGCGGCAGGATGATCTTCCAGTAGATGCGCCAGGGCGAGCAGCCATCCATGCGGGCGGCCTCGTCCAGTTCCTTGGGCAGGCCGCGGAAGAACTGCACCATCAGGAAGATGAAGAAGCCATCGGCGGCCAGGAACTTCGGCACCACCAGCGGCAGGAAGGTATTGACCCAGCCCAGCTGGCGGAACAGCACATATTGCGGGATCAGGGTGACCTGATAGGGCAGCATGAGCGTCATCAGCATCATGGCGAACCAGAAGTTCTTGAACTTGAAGTCCAGTCGGGCAAAGGCGAAGGCTGCCATCGAGCAGGCCAGCACATTGCCCGCCACCGACAGGCCCGAAATGATGAAGCTGTTGATGTAGAAGGTGCCAAAGCTGGTGCGTAGCCCGTTCCAGCCGCGCACATAGGCATCAAGACTCCAGGCCGAGGGAATGATGCTGGCCGAGGTGAAGATCTCGTTTTCGGGGCGGAACGACGCGGCCAGCAGCCACAGCAGCGGATAGAGCATCAGCACCGAAGCGCTGAGCAAAGCCACGTGGATCAGCACCGAGGTCAGCCGCTTGCGGCCGGGCGCATCGGCGCCAGTGACAACGGTCAGCTTGGCGGGAACATCACTCATCGTAGTGCACCCAGTACTTGGACGTGAGGAAGGAGAAGGCGGTGAACAGGCCGACCAGGGCCAGCAGGACCCAGGCCAGTGCCGAGGCATAGCCCATGCGGAAGAAGCCGAACGCCTCCTGGTAGAGGTAGAGCGTATAGAACAGCGTCGAATTGATCGGATTGCCGGTGCCGCCCGAGATGATGAAGGCCGGCGTGAAGCTCTTGAAGGCCTCGATGGTCTGGATGATGGCGTTGAAGAACACCACCGGGGTCAGCAGGGGCAGCGTGATCTTGACGAACTGTCGCCACTTGCTGGCGCCATCAAGGCTTGCCGCTTCATACATGTCGGTGGGGATCTGCCGCAGCCCGGCCAGGAAGATGATCATCGGCGAGCCGAACTGCCAGATGCTGAGGATGATGAGCGTCCACAGCGAGGTCTTGGGGTTGGAAATCCAGCTCGGCCCGATGATGTCGAACATGGCGAGGAATTTGTTGACCAGGCCGTCGCCGGCGAAGATCTGGCGCCACAGGATGGCGATGGCCACGGACGCGCCAAGCAGGCTCGGTAGATAGAACAGCGCCCGATACATGGGCAGCCCCCTGATGCCGCGATTGAGCAGCATGGCGACGGCCAGCGCGAAGGCGAGCTTCAGCGGCACGGAGAAGACGACGAAGAACATGGTCACGCGCATCGACGCCCAGAATTTGGGGTCATTGGTGAACATGCGCATGTAGTTGTCTGTGCCAACCCAGTCGGGGGACGTCAGCAGATCGAAATCGGTGAAGCTGAGATAGAGCGAGGTCAGCATCGGGCCGATGGTCAGGCCGAGAAAGCCGATGAGCCATGGCAGGAGGAAAAGGTAGCCCGGGGCATCGTTGTGCCAGATCCGGGACCACAGTGAGGGGGTGGCCGCGCGCTCCGTTGCGGGAGCGCCCGATTCAAGAGAGCGCGCGGTCATGTCTTATGCTCGGCTGAGGATGTCGTTGGCACCGGCGACGAGATCGGCACCGGCCTGTTCGGGAGACTTGGCACCAAAGCCCACTTCCTGGCCCAGCGTACGCAGCAGGGATTCGGAAATTTCACCAGCAGCGGCCGGCGGGGATGGCGGCAGCGGGCCAAGCAGGTCGCCGAGATTGGCGACGAAGTTCAGCGCGATCTGGTTGGTTTCGTCGAGCGTCGGCGCAACGATATCGCGCGTAGCGGCCGAGCACGGAATGCCGCGTTCGACACCCAGAATCTTGACGGCTTCCGGATCGGAGATGAAGAAGTTGAGGAAGTCGGCCGCGGCTTCCTTGTTGGTGGAAGAACCGCCGACCGAGAAGAACATGGACGGCTTGCGGTAGTGACCACCGCCAACGCCGGCAGCGATACGGGGGTAGCCAACCATGTTCAGCTTGTCCTGAACGATGGCCTGGAAGCCCACGAGCTGGTTGGAGTTGGACGGCATCATCGCCGCCTTGCCCTGCACCACCATCGTGGTTTCGAGCGGACCGGTATCGAGTGCCTGGTCTTCAGCCGAGACGCAGACCCCCGCATCGCGCATCGTGGACCACAGCTGGTACCATTCGACGGCGTCGGCCTCTTCAAAGCCCAGCTTGCCATCGGCGGTGTAGAGCGCCTTGCCGCGCTGACGCAGCCAGTTGTCCAGCATGGGTTCGGAATAGGAACCGTCCTGGATGGCCTTCATGCCGCCACGGATATTGGCTGCCTTGAAGGCTTCGCCGATGGCCATCAGGTCATCGAGCGTCCAGGCATTGGTCGGCGCCTCGATGCCGGCTTCCTCGAAGGCCGAGGCATTGTAAAGCGTTGCCACCGAATTGGCGCCCAGCGAGATGCCATAGAGCTTGCCGTCGACCTTGCCGCCTTCGAGCTGGTCGGCATCGAAGTCGTCGAGCTTGAGGGCGCCGCCGACGAATTCGTCGAGCGGGGCGATGGCGTTGCGCTTGGCGTATTCAACGATATAGCGGTAGTCCATCTGGATGATGTCGGGGGCATTGCCGCCGGCCGTCTGGGTCGCCAGCTTGGGCCAGTAGTCGTTCCAGGCGAGGAATTCGCCCTCGACTGCGGTGCCCTTGGCGGCGGTGTAGAGGTCGGTTGCGCCATAGGTGCGGTCGGCGCGGGCCTGGCCGCCCCAGAAGGTCAGGCGCAGGCTCTGGGCCTGGGCCCAGCTTGGCATGACGCCAGCGGCACCAGCCATGGCAAGCGCGGAGCTGCCCATCAGGAATTTGCGGCGATCGATACGGATACTCATCAGGTTTCCTCCCATGAATTGGTCGTCCCGGCGTCCGGAACGTATTCGCTCAGCAGCCTCCTCGCCGCTAAGTCACTAACCAGTTACATATCCGCCGCATTCCGACGACCCTGTCAAGTGCGGGCGGTAGCGCTTTTTGCTGGACTAGCCTGGAGCAATTTACGCAAATAACCGACTGGTTACGACATAGCATAGACCTTCGCTGCTAGGCAATTACTTGTATGGAAGATGAACCAAGCCAGCAAGCCCTCTGTCGCAATCCTCGATTGCAGCGCGGTTTCGCCCGGAATCTCGATGTCTGCGGCCCCTAGCCTCACGCTCGGGCGCCATCCTCCCCGGCTCTTGAGCGGCCGGTTTCGTCTTGTTGATCGAGACAGTGGCGTAGTCTGGACCAAAAGAAAAATACGAAATAACCTGTCCGATATAGATTTCTTCTATGTCGAAGGGACCGCGCATGGACAAGCTGCTCAATCAGTTCCTCGCCGTGGCCGAGGCCGGCACGATCAGCGCGGCAGCGACCGCTCTCTTCATCACTCAGCCGACACTGACCTTCAACATGCGCAAGCTGGAGGAAAATCTCGGCGTGCCGCTGCTCGTCCGCTCGCCGCGCGGTGTTGAGCTGACCGAATATGGCGAAACGCTCTATCAGAACGGCCGCCTGATGCGGCGGCTCTACGACAATACGCTCAATGCCATCGCCCATCAGCGCGGTCGCACCGAGCAGGGGCTGCGCCTTGGTTCGGGCTATTCGTGGTGGACCCTGTTCATCCGCGACATGGTGCTGGACTATTCCAGGACCTATCCCAATGCCCGCATCCATGTGAGCCTGGGCAACCAGCTGCGCTGCATGGATCAGCTGCTGAGCGGGGACATCTCACTTTTCGTTGCGCATGAGATCGAGGGCCTCAGTCGCAGCACCGGCGCCAGGATGGTGCCGCTGACCCGGGTGGGGCAGGGCTATTTCGTGCGCGATGGCCATGCCCTGCTCAGCCGCCCCCGCTCGATCGCCGAGATCGAGGCCTATCCGGCCGTCACCAGTTCGCTGCCGGAGGTCCGGCATCAGCGCTTCTTTGAAGCGTGGAGCCGCACCACCTCGGGCAGCGCGCCCTTTGACCAGGGCAAATATGTCTTTGCCTCCAATTCGCTGGCGGCGTGCCTCGACTATGTCGAGCGCAGCGACGCGGTGATCAGCCATACCGAGGTCATGGCCGATGAGTTCGTCCGCCGCGGCCTGCGGCGCATCACGCTGACCGAGCCCACGCGGCAGAACCTGATCGGCATCTACATCCTGCAGGAGCGGGCCGAGGAGCCGCGCGTTGCCGAGCTGATCGCCCGGTTGCGGGAGGCGGCAGGCGCCGTCCTGCCACCGCTCGACTAGGCCGGCTGGGTGCGCAGATAGTCCAGCACCATCTGCACGGCCTGGGCTTCGCGTTCCTGCACCATGTCGATGCCGCTGAGGTCGCGCGCAAAGATCACGGACAACGTGGCCATGTTGGAGACATAGAAAAAGCCCAGCGCCGCGATGGAAATGTAGAGCTGCACCGGGTCGACGTCCCGGCGGAAAATGCCGACATCGGCGCCGCGCTCGACAATGGTGGTGATCTGTCCCACCAGGGGTGAATGCAGGGCCTGAATGTCGGGCAGGGTCTTGAGAAACCGGGCATTCTCGAGGTTTTCCGTATTGAGCAGGCGCGGAAACCAGGGATTGGCCAGGAAGTGCCGGAAGGTGAAGCGCACCAGCCGGTCCATGGCATCCACCGGACCATATTGGTCGAGGCTCAATGCCCGCTCCCCGCGGCGGATTTCCTGATAGGCATCGAGCAGCACTGCCCGGTACAGGTCCTCCTTGTTGCCGAAATAGTGGTAGAGCAGCCGCTTGTTGGCCCCGGCCAGCACGGCGATGGCATCGACCCGCGCGCCCTCGAAGCCCCGCGCGGCGAATTCGGCGCGTCCGGCCACCAGGATCGCCGCCTTGGTCTTCCCCGAATTGCGCGCCCGCTTGGCCGGCGCCTCGGCCTCAGCCTTTGGCTGGGCTTTCCGCACTGCTGCGGCTGAAAATGGCTCTGACACGCTTGGATACCGCCGGAATGGACATGAGGATGGTGAAGACGATGATCAGGCAGATAACAGCGCTGATCGGACGGGTAAAGAACGGCGTCGGATCGCCATTGGTCAGCAAGAGGCCGCGGCGCAGGTTGAGATCGAGCAGGTCGCCCAGCACAATGCCCAGCACCAGCGGCGCCATCGGATACTTCATCTCCCGCAGGATGAAGCCGACAATGCCGAAAAACAGCATGACATAGACGTCGAACATGCGCTGGGTGATGGCAAATGAGCCCACCACGCAGAGCACGTAGATGACCGCCATCAGCCGCTCGCGCGGCACCATCAGCACCTTGATGAAGACCTTGGTCAGCGACAGGCCGAAGACCAGGTTGGCCAGCGTCGCCAGCAGCAGCATAGCCACCACCTGGTAGAGGAATACCGGATTTTCCACCATCAGCATGGGCCCCGGCCTGATGCCGTGGATATACATGGCTGCAATCAGCACGGCCGCGGCGGCCGAGCCGGGCAGCGCCAGGGTCAGCGTCGGGATCATGGCGGCCGACACCACCGCATTGTCGCCGGTCTCGGCGGCGATCAGCCCTTCCTGGCTGCCCTTGCCGAATTCTTCGGGATGCTTTGAGGCGCGCTTGGCCGCGGCATAGGAGCTCCACGAGCCGACATCCTCGCCCACGCCGGGAATGATGCCGACAAAGGTGCCGATAATCCCCGAGCGCAGGATGGTGCGCCAATATTGGAAGATTTCGCGAAAGGTGGGCACCACGCGATCATTGACCGCGGCGACCCTTCCAACCGCCTTGCGCTTCATGGTGGACAGGATTTCGGCAAAGCCGAAGGCGCCCACCATGGCGGGGATCAGGTCGACGCCGCCGCCCAATGCGGCAATGCCGAAGGTGAAGCGCTGGTGCGCATGCAGCGTTTCCATGCCGATCATGGCGACCAGCAGGCCCAGAATGCCGGCAATATAACCCTTGAGCGGGGTGTCGCTGCCGGACATCTGGCCCGAAATGATCACCCCGAACAGCGCCAGCCAGAAGAACTCGTAGGAGCCGAATTTGAGGGCCGCTTCCGAGAGGAGCGGCGCAATGATGGCGAGGAAGAAGATGCCGACCATGGTGCCCAGCGTCGACGAGGTCGTCGCCAGCCCCATTGCCAGCCCCGCCTTGCCCTGCATGGCGAGCGGATGACCATCCAGCGATGCGGCGGCATTGGCCGGCGTGCCCGGGATATTGAGCAGGATGGCGGTGCGGCTGCCGCCATAGATGGCGCCGAGATAGACGCACATCAGCGTCAGGATCGCCTGGTCGGGCGCCATCTTGTAGGTCAGCGTCACCAGCAGGGCCACGCCCATCGTGGCGGTCAGACCCGGCAGGATGCCGATCACCAGCCCCAGCAACGTCGCCCAGACGACGTTGAACAGGGAGGCGGGGGTAAGGAAATGTCCAATCCCCTGGCCGAGCAGCACCAATCCGTCGAACATCAGGGCTCCTCGCTAAGGCAGGCGAACAAGAAAGATGCGGGCAAAGGCGAGGTAGATCCCCCCGCCCCCGGCAAGGGCAATGGCCAGCGCCCACAGCACGCTGCGCCACAGGGCGACAGGCGTGTCGGTGAGATAGACCTCGAACAGCACGATGAAGCCGAAAATGAAGATCATCGAAGCCGCCCAGAACGGCAGCCAGCCCACCAGCACCAGCGTATAGACCAGCGCCAGCGCCAGCACGGCGAGCACCCGCCGCGTCTGCTGCGTGCCAAAAAGGGCGATAAGGCCCTGCCAGCCGCCCGGCGCCTCGATGCGCCAGGATCGCAACCCGAGCAGGCCCCCGCACAGCGTCAGCAACACGCCCAGCATGATCGGCACGAGGCCCGGAATGGTCGCCGGATGGATGCGCCGGGCCTCGAGCCGCGGCATGGTCCAGGACAGATAGGTCACCAGCAGCCCAAGCGCGATCAGCACCACGGCCGTGATCAGGTCGGCGCGCGCGCGGATGGCAAGGTCGGTGCTGTCGTCAGTGGAGGATTTCAAGCTCGCGTCCATTGCTAGGTCAGCGTCTCACACTCTCCCCGTGAGGGCGAGGGACGACCTGACGCGTTCAGCGGAAGGTCGGGCGAGGGTTACTGCGTCACCCCCGTGCCTCCATGGTGGAGAACCAAGGATGCCCAGAAATCCGGGCATCCTTGACTCCAGGTCTACTGCGCCACTTCGGTCCTTGTTTCGCAGTCGATGCCGATCGTGGAGGGATCGTTGACGGCCTCGCCGCGCTCCACGGACGAACACGCCTCGAGGATCACCACCGGCATGGCCAGGGCGCGGGCCTCGGCACCGAAGGAGGGCGCAAACACCGCCCCGAAGGTCTCGGCATAGGTCCTGATCGCTTCGGAATTCATCACCTTGTCGGCCCAGATCGCATCGAGCGTTGCGATCACTTCATCGGGGACGCCGACCGGCACGAAAATGCCGAAATAGTCCGGCGCCAGCTCCATCTCGGGCAGGTAGTCGGTGATCGGGGGGATCGGCTCGACGCCATCGAGCACCAGCGGCTTGTCCGACAGCACGGCCAGGGCGCGCAGACGTCCGCCACGGATCAGTTCGGTCTGTTCCACGGCCAGCTGTGTCGTCACCATTGCTTCGCCGGAGGCGGTGGCAATGGCTGCGGGGCCGCCGCCATCATAGGTGATCATGTTATAGTCAAAACCCGCCTCGTCGCTGAGCGCGGCAACGGCCGTGCCGCCCGAAGAGGTGACGCCTGCCGTCGCGACGGTGATTTCGGCGCCGCGTGTCTTGAGCGCTTCGAGCAATTGGCCGAAATCGGTGAACTCGCTGTCCGCCGGCACGCTCACCACCGGCACATTGGCAACCGACAGGTAGATATGCCAGTCGTCGATATCGGTATCTTCCAGCAGGCCCGTGACCGAATAGGTCGCATTGTTGGCAATGGCATTGGCGGTCCAGGTATAGCCGTCACGCGGGGCGTTGAGCACTTCCTGGGTGCCGATCGCGCCAGACGCGCCGGGCTGATTGACCACCACGACCTCGACGCCCAGCGCCTCTGCCAGGATCGGTGCGGTGACGCGCGAAATCTGGTCGGTCGAACCGCCCGCGCCCCAGGGCACGATCAGGTTGATGGGCCGGTCAGGCTGCCACGCCTGCGCTGCACTCAATGACGTGCCCAGCAACAGCGCCGATGCGCCGCCTGCCAGGACGAACAACAGTCGTGTGTTCATCGTGTTTTCCTCCCTTGCTGCGTGCGATCCGGATATTTCCGTGACCCACCCTGCCAGACTGCTGCCGTCCCGGCGCTGCTGTCAACCAATAAGTAACTGTCCGGTTATTCGGGGCCGGGTCCTCGATGCCGATTTTTCGGTGCAGCTTCCGCAGCATGGCCGTTGCGCGAACAGTGGCGCTGGCGCAACATGAACCGCTGGGTGGCATGGGGGTTGGAGTGGATCTGCAGTCGGCAATAGTCATGGCGCTGGCGCTCGCGCTGGGCGCCATCGTCAAGGGCGCCACCGGCATGGGCCTGCCGTTGATCGCTCTTCCCGTGCTCGCCACCGTCTTCGGCCTGCAGCACGCCATCGGCCTCATGACCATCCCGCTCATTGCCACCAATGCCTGGCAGGTCTGGCGTTTCCGGCAGGAAGCGCAGTCTCCCCGGCTCGGTTTCTTGCCGCCATTTCTCGTCGGCGGCGCCATCGGTGTCGCCCTTGGCACCTGGGCGCTGACCACGCTGCCCGAGCGTGCGCTGGTGCTGACCCTGGGCATTATCCTGCTCGCCTATGTGGCGCTGCGTCTCGCCACGCCGCATTTTGCACTGAGCCTTGATGCGGCGAGGCGCTTCGGGCCGCTGGCCGGCGCGGGCGGCGGCATTCTGCAGGGCGCTACCGGCATTTCCGCACCTATTGGCGTCACCTTCATTCACGCCATGGCCATGGAGCGGCCCGCCCACCTCTTCGCCGTTTCCGCCATGTTCCTCACCTTCTCGGTCGTGCAGCTGCCCGCTCTGTGGGCTGCCGGCGTCATGCGCCCCGAATGGCTGCTGCAGGGTCTCTTGGCGCTGGTTCCCATCCTGCTCTTCATGCCGCTTGGCCAATGGGCCAGCAGCAAGCTCAGCCGCCAGGCCTTCGACCGGATGATCCTGGTTTTCCTCGGCGTCATTGGCCTCAAGATGGTCCTGGGCCTCTAGGCGCGAAGATCGCAAGCGATCCCCGCTTGACGGCCCCACCCCGTCGCGTGTAGCTAAGTAACTAATCAGTTACACGCCGAATGCGGCTGGGGAGGATTTTCAATGGCGGATCGACGGCTCGGACTAATCATGCACGGTGTCACCGGGCGCATGGGTTACAACCAGCACCTGGTGCGCTCCATCCTGGCCATTCGCGACCAGGGCGGTGTCATGCTGTCCAATGGCGATCGCCTGGTGGTCGACCCCATCATCGTCGGCCGCGATGCCGACAAGATCGAGCGCCTCGCCAAAAAGCACGACATCAAGCGCTGGAGCAGCGATCTCGATGCCGTTCTGGCCAATCCGGAAGACACAGTGTTCTTCGATGCCGGCACCACGCTGATGCGCGCCTCTCTGATCGAAAAGGCCCTGGCTGCCGGCAAGCATGTCTATTGCGAAAAGCCGACTTCGGATTCGCTCGAGATCGCCGTCAACCTCGCCAAGACCGCCCGCGCCTCGGGCCTCAAGCACGGCGTGGTGCAGGACAAGCTGTTCCTGCCCGGCCTGATGAAGCTCAAGATGCTGCGGGACTCCGGCTTTTTCGGCGACATCCTCTCGGTGCGCGGCGAATTCGGCTACTGGGTCTTCGAGGGCGACTGGCAGCCCGCGCAGCGCCCCTCCTGGAATTATCGCAAGGCCGATGGCGGCGGTATCATCCTCGATATGCTGTGCCACTGGCGCTATGTGCTCGACAACCTGTTCGGCGAGGTCAAGGCCGTCTCCTGCCTGGGCGCCACCCACATTCCTGAGCGCGTCGACGAGAAGGGCAATCGCTACAAGGCCGATACGGACGACGCGGCCTATGCTACCTTCGAGCTGGAAGGCGGCGTCATCGCCCAGATCAATTCCAGCTGGACCACCCGCGTCCGCCGCGACGATCTCGTCACCTTCCATGTCGATGGCACGCATGGCTCGGCCGTTGCGGGCCTCCACAAGTGCTGGAGCCAGCATCGCGTCAATACGCCCAAGCCGGTGTGGAACCCTGACCAGCCGCAGACCATGAACTTCTTCAACGACTGGGAAGAAGTGCCGGACAACTGGCCGGCCCAGAACGGCTTCAAGGCGCAGTGGGAAATGTTTTTGAAGCACGTGGCCGAGGATGCCCCCTGGGAATACGGCCTCGAGGCCGGCGCCAAGGGCGTCCAGCTGGCCGAACTCGGCCTCAAGAGCTGGGCCGAACGCCGCTGGCTCGACGTGCCCAAGCTCGAATTCTGATGAACCACTGACGGGGAAGCCCCCTCACCCGTCTCGCGCTGACGCGCGATCCACCCTCTCCCACGAGGGGAGAGGGGGCACCGAGCCAGCCCCGTTCACGGAGCCGCTTTCTCCCCTCGTGGGGGAAGGTGCCCGAAGGGCGGATGAGGGGGACTTCTTCATGACCAGCATCTACCTGCCCAATGCCGACCGGTCCATCACCAGCTACACGCTGAGTGGCGAGCCGATCCCCTTCGTCAAGTTCAAGGCAAGCGACTTCAACCGCATCGCCTACGCGGCGGCCCATGTCGTCGCCGACCCGCTGGCCGGCAACGATCCCTGGCTCACCCCCGCCATCGATTGGGATACGACCCTCAAATTCCGCCACCGCCTCTGGGATCTTGGGCTCGGCGTAGCCGAAGCTATGGACACCGCCCAGCGCGGCATGGGTCTGGGCTGGGCCGAGGCGCAGGAGCTGATCCGCCGCGCCCAGGCCGAGGCCCGCACCCGTGACGACAGCCTCATCGCCTATGGCGCCGGTACCGATCATCTCATGCCTAGCCCCGATGTCACCATCGACCAGATCATCAAGGCCTATGAGGAGCAGGTCGGCTTCGTCGAGGGGGAGGGCGGCCGCGTCATCCTCATGGCCAGCCGCGCCCTCGCTGCCGCCGCCAGGTCGCCGGATGACTATGCCCGCGTCTATGGCCACATCCTGTCCCAGGTCAGGCAGCCGGTGATCATGCATTGGCTGGGCGAGATGTTCGACCCGGCCCTGCAGGGCTATTGGGGCAATATCGACCATGACGCAGCCATGGATGTCTGCCTCGACGTCATCGCCGCCAATGCCGACAAGGTCGACGGCATCAAGATCTCCCTGCTCTCGGCCGAAAAGGAGATCGCCATGCGCCGTCGCCTGCCGGCCTCGGTCAAGATGTATACCGGCGACGACTTCAACTATGCCGAGCTGATCGCCGGTGACGATCAGGGCTATTCCCACGCTTTGCTCGGAATTTTCGACGCCATCGCCCCGGCCGCCTCGGCAGGCCTCGCCGCTTTGGGCAAGGGCAATACCAACGAATTCTTCGATCTGCTCGAACCCACCGTGCCGCTCAGCCGCCACATCTTCGCGGCGCCGACCCGCTTCTACAAGACCGGCGTGGTCTTCCTCGCCTATCTCAACGGTCTGCAGGACCATTTTGCCATGATCGGCGGCCAGCAATCGACCCGTTCGCTGCAGCATCTGGCCGAGCTTTTCCGCCTCGCCGACAAGGCCCGCGTGCTGGCCGATCCCGATCTTGCCGCCAGCCGCATGAAGGCGGTCCTGGCTATCCACGGGGTGACCGCATGACCGAGCGTGCCATTTCGCTGAACCTGGCAACCACCCGCCAGGTCTGGGGCTTTGCCGAAGCCGTCGACGGGTGCCTCCGCGCCGGCATCACCGCCATCTCGCCCTGGCGCGACCAGATCGCCGCCATCGGTCTCGATGAAGCCGCCCGCATCGTGCGCGACAACAAGATCCAGGTCACCGGCGTCTGCCGCGGCGGCATGTTCCCGGCCGAAACCGCCGCCGGCCGCCAGACCCAGATCGACGATAACCTCCGCGCCATCGATGAAGCGGCCGCGCTCAATGCCGATTGCCTCGTGCTCGTCGTGGGCGGCCTGCCGGGCTCGTCCAAGGACCTTCCCGGTGCCCGCCAGATGGTGACCGACGGCATTGCCGCCATGCTGCCCCATGCCCGGGCCTCCGGCGTCAAGATCGCCATCGAGCCGCTGCACCCCATGTATGCGGCCGACCGCGCCTGCGTGAACACCATCGATCAGGCGCTCGACATCTGCGAGACGCTCGGCGAAACCGTCGGCGTCGCCATCGACGTCTACCATGTCTGGTGGGACCCTCGGCTGGCCCAGGCCATCGCCCGCGCCGGCCGCATGAAGCGCATCTTCGCCCACCATATCTGCGACTGGCTGGTGCCGACCAAGGACATGCTGCTTGACCGCGGCATGATGGGCGACGGCGTCATCGACCTGCCCGCCATAAGGAAAATGATCGAGGACGCCGGCTTCTTCGGTCCGCAGGAAGTGGAAATCTTCTCCCAGGACAATTGGTGGAAGCGCCCGGGCGATGAAGTCCTGGCCGTCATCAAGGAGCGTGTCGCCACCGTCTGCTGAGATCCCTCTTTCGTCGCCGCGGCAAACAGTTAGTCTGCGGCGACAACCCCGGGAGGAATCGCGCCATGACCGTCACCCTGCATTTCCATGGCGCGGCCGGCACGGTGACCGGTTCGTGCTATCGCGTCGTGCATCCGCAAGGCCAGTTCCTCGTCGATTGCGGCCTGTTCCAGGGCAATAGAAGCGTCCGGGAGCTCAATCTCAAGCCCACGCCCTTCGCTCCGAAATCCATCGATTTCCTGCTGCTCACCCACGCTCATATCGATCACGCCGGGCTCCTGCCCAAGCTCTATCGCGAGGGCTGGCGCGGGCCGATGTGGATGACCGAGCCGACCGCGGGCCTGCTCGAATACATGCTGCCCGACAGCGCCGGCATCCAGGAGTCGGAAGCCGAGCGGGAAACCAAAAAGCACAACCGTCGCGGCGACGAGCCCGCCAAGCCCCTCTATGCAATGGAAGATGCCACCGAGGCGCTGGCCCATCGCCAGGTCTGCCAGTATGGCGAGTGGATCACCCCCGGCCCGGGCATCCGCGCCCGCTATTGGAATGCCGGCCACATCATCGGCTCGGCCTCGATCGAAGTGGAAGTCGCCGACGGCGACAAGACCGTCCGGCTGATGTTTTCGGGCGATATCGGGCCGGACGAAAAGGTCTTCTACAACGAGCCCGAAGGCCCGGCAGGCTTTGATTATATCCTCTGCGAATCCACCTATGGCGGCCGCGAGCGCGATGATTACACCCTCGTGCAGCGCCGCGAGGCGCTCAAGTTGGAGATCAACACTGCCCTGTCGCGGGGCGGCAATCTGGTCATCCCGGCCTTCGCCGTCGAGCGCAGCCAGGAACTGCTGCACGATATCGGTGTCCTCATCAAGAGCGGGGAAATCGATCCCCAGCTGGTCTTTCTCGATAGCCCCCTGGCCTCCAAGGTCACCGGCGTCTATCGCAAGCATGCCAAGATGTTCGATGATGTCGAGCTGGGCGCTGACGAGTTGTTCAACGATCCGCGCTTTCGCATCATCGAGGCGGTCGAGGATTCCAAGGCGATCAATTCGATCCGCGGCGGCGCAATCATCATGTCGGCCTCGGGCATGGCCGATGCGGGTCGTATCAAGCACCACCTGCGCAACAATCTGATCCGTTCAAACGCCACCGTGCTCTTTGTCGGCTATCAGGCGCCGGGCACGCTGGGCCATGTCATCCTGTCCGGGGCGAAAGAGGCGCGCATCCACGGCACCCTGGTGCCGATCCGCGCCGCCATCCGGTCCATCGGCAATTACTCTGCCCATGCCGACCATTCCGAGCTGATGGCGTGGATCAGGGAGCGCCTGCCCGCGCATGGCGCCATCTTCCTCACCCATGGCGAGGACGAGGAGCGTGCCGCCTTGCGCAGCGCCATCATCGAGATCGGCATTGGCGGCGACCAGGTGATCCTGCCGCTGCTGGATGACTATTTCGAGCTGACGGCCGCTGGCGTCGGTGCCAAGGCGCGGCCGGCCACGCCGCGCATCGACCCCCTGCAGGTGCATTCGGACTGGCACAATGCCTTTGCCGATTTCACCATTCGCCTGAGCCAGACCCTGCAATCGGGTTCGGAAGCCGAGAAGCTGGCGGTCATGCAGGCGCTGCAGCAGCGGCTGTCCGAGCTCGGGGCCCCGCCGTCACCGGCCCATGTCGCGACCCCGATCACCCCGGTCGAGAGCCGGGGATACGACGAGTAGTCAGCCTCAAGGGTCGATCACGCCGCCGCCTTGGGGGCCAGCCTTCCGGCCATCACCCAGGTCAGCACCAGCAGGGGTATCAGCATGGCAAAGGCCGAGCGGATGCCGAAGCCCTGTGCCACCGCGCCGATCAGCACCGGCGCGCCCATATTGACGAACTGGAAGATCAGCGTCGCCGCGGCGACATTTTCCGAGGCGGGGCGGTCGCCCAGTCGGGCAGCTGCCGACAGCATCAGCGGGTAAAGCACGCAGATGCCGATGCCGACGAGGCCAAACCCGGCCAGCGCCCAGGGCGCGCTCGGCGACAACACCAGCAGCACCATGCCGGCAATGGCGATGCTGGCCAGCACCCGCGCCACGCCGACCGGCCCGAAGCGATCGATCCAGCGATCGGCCAGCAGCCGGCCCAGCGCCATGGTGACCAGCAGGGCCGGCAGGGCCAGCGACTCGATCCAGGCAGCAATATCGAAACTGTCGCGCAGGAAGATGATGGACCAGGCGCGCGCCGACCCTTCGGTCAGCCCCGCGCCCAGTCCGAACGCGACGAGGCCAAGCGTTGCCAGCGTGGGCCAGGCCAGCCGGCGCTTGTTGTCGCCGGCATGGGCGCGCGGTGGCGTCACCGGCATGGGTGCGACGACCAGCCAGACCAGCAGGCTGATCACAGGCACCAGCGACCACATATGGATCCAAGGCGCGACATCGAGGCCCCGCAGCGCCGCGCCCAGCAGCGACGTCACGAGGAACCCGATGCTCCAGGCACCATGACAGGTATTCATGATGCGCATGCCCGAGGCCGCCTCGATGCGGTCCGCCTCCACATTGATGGCGATATTGGTCAGCGAAAAGCCGACCCCGTTCAGCGCCAGCAGCAGGAACATCGCCACCGGGTTGAGGATCACCGTGACCAGCGCGGCGCTGATCGTCACCAGCGGCATCATGACGAGGATGACCAGCCGCGGGTTGAAACGCTCGATGATGCGGCTCGAGAACAGGAACATGGCCAGCCCGCCCAGGGGCTGGCCGATCAGCACCAGCCCGAGCTGGGCTTCGCTGAGGCCGATCAGCAGCTGGATATCGGGAATACGCGTATGGATGGCGCCGAGCGCCAGGGCATGCACGAAGAACAGCGCGACGACGCGCCAGCGGACTATGGGCATGGAACTCACTTCGGACCGGGGTCCATCAGAATATGGATGCGGTCTGCGCCCAGGCGGGCCAGCTTGAGCATCAGCGCCTTGCGCCGCGCGGGGGGCAGGGGCGTATCCGGGCTGTCGCGCAAGATGGCCCCGTCATGCCCGTCCGCCACGATCAGCCCCTCGCTCTCGGGAAAGATCTCCCCATCCAGCTCAGGTGGTTTGGCAAAGAAGAACTTGTCGGAAAATTCGCGATATTCCGGCCATTTGCGATCCACCTGGAAATCGATCAGGCTCGATTTGATCTCGATGATCCAGATCTCCCCCTTGGGGCCCACCGCCAGCACATCGGCGCGCCGCCCATTGGCCAGCGGCACTTCGGCATAGCACGCCATGTCATGCCGCTCGCGCAGCATGCGCATCACCCCGCGCTGCACCCGCAAGGCGGTTGCCGATTGGCGCAGGTCGACGATGGGCGGCAGGTCGGTCATGGCTCAGCCGAGTGGCGTTGCCGGTTCGGGCGGCAGGCCGGCTGGCGTCGCCACCGCGCGCGTGCCCAGCGCCCGGCTCGCAATCAGCCCTGCGAGGATCACCGGCAGCACCACGAGATAGGAATTGCGGATACCCAGATATTCGGCAACGAAGCCGAGCAAAGGCGGGGCAAGGAAGAAGACGATGAATGTCACCTGTCCCAGGGCCGCGACATTGACCGCGCTGGGCCGGTCGGTGCGCTGGGCCGCCGCCGATACCGCCAGGGGATAGACAGCCGAACAGCCAATGCCCATCAGGGTAAAGCCGGTCAGCGCCACCCATGGCGCAGGCGCCAGGCCCACGGCAAGCGCGCCGAGCGCCGCCAGCGCCAATAGGCTCATGGCCGTGTGCCGCGGCCCGAAGCGCGCCACGATCGGATCGGCCATCAGGCGCGTCGCTGCCATGAAGCCGGAAAACAGCGTCAGCCCCAGCCCGCCGATGAAGGGCTCCACGGCAAAGACGTCGCGCATATATATGGCTGACCAGTCGATGCCGGCCCCCTCGACGAGGAAAGCAGCAATGCCGATCATGCAGAGCGGCAAGAGGCCCCAATGCGGGAAGGCGATGCGCGGCGTGTCACCGGTATGCATGTTGGGGCGGTGCGGCGCATTGACCATGCCGCTCATCATCCAGATGCCGACGGCAAACACCACGGCCACCGCGAGCAGCATATGCAGCTGCGTCGACAGCCCGGCCTGGCGCAGGGTGGCGCCCAGAAGCGCCGTCACGAAAAAGCCCAGGCTCCAGGAGCCATGCGCCCGGTTCATGTAGTGCCGGCCATACTGGGCTTCCAGCCGGTCGGTCTCCACATTTAGGTTGATCTCCAGTGCACCGGCCAGCAGCCCGGCGAGGAACAGCCCGGCAAACACCCATTCCGCCGAGGGCAGCCAGGGCAGCACGGCATAGATCGTGGCCGTGCCCAGCACGGTGATGAAGGCCGTGGCGCGCGCGCCCAGATATTCGATCAGCGGGGCCGAAAAGGTCAGCGAAATCAGCGAGCCGATCGACATGCCGATAATGGTCAGGCCCAGCTGGCTATGCGAGACCCCCAGCTGCACCTGCAGGTCCGGCAGGCGCGACAGCAGGGCGCCGAGCGAAAAGGCGAACAGAAAAAAGCACGCATAGATGCGGTATTGCGGAGCGATTGTCATTCGGCGGCCACCGTCTTTGCCTTGCGACGCGGCCCGAGCGCATCAGCGAAGATCAGGCCCAGGATCACCAGCGGAATGCCGATGCCGAAGGCCCAGCGAATGCCGAAATGCTCGGCGACATAGCCCAGCAGGGGCGGCCCCAGCAGGAAGGACACAAAGGAAATCTGCGCCAGCGAGGCCACATTGACCGCTGCCGGCCGATCGGTGCGCTGCGCTGCCGCCGACATGGCGAGCGGGAAGAGGGCGCTGGTCCCGACCCCGATCAGGGCCAGCCCGACATAGGCCAGCCACTGCAGCGGCGCGAAGAATACCAGTACCGTGCCGATGCCCAGAATGGTCAGCAGGCCCCGCGCCACCACGACCGGGCTCCAGCGCTCGACGAAGCTGTCGGCAAAAAATCGCGTCACCGCTTGCGCCCCGGCGCCCAGCGCCACGGCAAAGCCGGCCCAGAACGGCGCGGCGCTGAAAATGTCGCGCATATAGATGGCCGACCAGTCGATGCCGGCGCCTTCGAGGATCATTGCGGGCAGGCAGACCAGCACCAGCACCATGATGGAAAGCGTCGGCCGGGCAAAGCGCGGCGACGCATCGGTGCTGCCGCCGGCGCGGTGTTCGGCCGGCTGGAAGCGGCCGAGAAACACCAGCGTGGCCACGGTGATGACCGGGATCATGATGGCCAGGTGCACCTGCGGCGAGATACCCGCCTGGGCCACGAAGGAACCCACCATGCCGGCCGAAAAGAAGCCGAAGCTCCAAAAGGCATGGGCGCGGTTCATGATGCGCCGGCCGATGGCATGCTCGACCCGGTCGGCCTCGAGATTGATGATCAGCTCGATGCAGCCGATGGTGATGCCCACCGGCATCAGCAGCAGGAAGAAGGTCAGCGGCGTCGGCGCCCAGACGGCGATGGCATAGAGCACCGACAGCAGGGGCAGGGCGGCCAGCAGGGTGCGGCGATAGCCGATACGCTCGATGATCGGACCGGCAAAGGTCAGCGAGATCAGCGTGCCCAGGGCAGCGCCGACCAGCGACAGGCCCAGCGCCCCTTCACCCACGCCCATGAAACTCTGGATGGCTGGCAGGCGGGGATAGAGGCTGCCCATGCAAAACGAATAAATGAAAAACGCCCCAAACACTTTGATCTGGGGCGGCAAATTGATGCCGAACGACATGGCTGAGTCTACTCGCGAAAACCGTGCCTCAAACTAGGCCAAAATCCGCCGCCGGGAAATAGCGGCCGGAAACGATTTCCGTCGATTCCTGCAACGTTGCATTTCTGTCGCAGGGCAGGGTCGTCAGCTCCGCGGAACCTCGCCCCGGAACAGCGCGCCATGCCTTTGCATCAAAGCGGTGATTCGCTCGCCCACCGCCCGCACCGAGGGGTCGTGGCGCTCCTCATGGTGGCTCACGAGCCATTGGTCGGTTTCCAGCTCCTTGATCGGCGTGGCCACTCGCACGAGGCGCGGATCGCTGTCGCCGACAAAGCAGGGAAACACCGACAGCCCCGCGCCATTGGCCACCAGTTCGCGCACGCTCATGGCGTCGTGCCCGCTGACGGCGATGCGGTCGCCATGGCGGGCCTGCATCCAGCGGGCCGAATGGGTCTGGCCTCCTTCGCCCGCCACGCCGACGAAATAGCCGGCCTTGATGCCGTTGATCAGGTTGACGCCCGAATAGATGGCATAGGCCACCCGGCCGATCAGTCGCCCGGCCAGCCATTGCTCGGTCGGACGCTGGTTGCGGATGCCCAGATCGGCATGGCGCCGGCCGATATCGACCTTCTGGTTGGCCGTCACCAGTTCAAGCCCGAACCGGTCCTCCACCGTCCAGATCGTGCCGATATGGCTGGCCACGAAGGCCGAGGTCCATGATCCGGCCGACAGGCGCACCACCCGCTCGCCCAGGGCGCCTTCTTTCCAGCGCCTCAGCGACAGCATGGCCGCCTCGACATCCTCGGCGCGCGCCAGCAGGTCTTCGCCGGCCGGGGTAAGCTGGTAGCCGGTCTGGCTGCGGTGAAACAGCGGCTCGCCGAGCTGGCGTTCCAATGCCGTGATGCGCCGGCCCAGTGTCGCCGCGCTCAGCCCGGTCGTCGCGGTGGCGGCGCTGAGCCCGCCCAGCCGCGCCACGTCGAGAAAGAGCCGCAGGTCGTCCCAGCTGAAGTCCATTTTTCATTTCTGCAAAGGGTGGGTATTGCGATCTCGACTATAGCGAAAGCCCAGCAAAATGAGCAAGTCTTGCCCTGTCGACGCCAGGACTGCGTCGGCGGGCCAAGCCGATACCGCCAGACCTGAAAATCGGAAACGTCGTGTTTCCGCATGGGGCCGGCTTTGCCCTGTTGCCAAGGAGCATTGCCATGTTTGAACCCCTGATCCGCAAATTCGTTGACTGGCGCCTGCGCCGCCTCACCATTCACAAGCTGCACGGCCTCGACGATCGGCTGCTTGCCGATCTCGGCACGCGGCGCGACGAGATCGACCGCTTCGTTGCCGGCCTCGACATCTGCCGCTGAACCCTCGGCCCAAGGAGACCATCATGAAGAACAATACACTCGGCAGCTTCGGCCCCGTCAGCCGCCTGACCCTGGGCGGTGGCGGCATCGGCCAGGTCTGGGGCCCGACCTCGGAAGACGATGCGGTGGCCACCCTGCGCCATGCCGTCGATCAGGGCATCGACCTCATCGATGCCGCACCCGGCTACAAGATCTGCGAGGCCATGATCGGCCGGGCCTTCGAGGGGCGACTGCCCGCCGGCGTCCGGGTCACCACCAAATATTCGCTCGGCACCGTGCCGGCCGCCGAGGTCTATGACCGGTTCCGTGCCTCGCTGGAGGCCAGCCTCAAGGCGATGCGGCTCGAGCGCGTCGACATGTTTCTGCTGCACAGCGAAATCCGGCCCGATGACTTCGAGTATCCCGCCGGCCAGCCGCCCCGCGACGAGCGATCCACCGCGCTCTCGCTCTACCGCGAGGCGGTCCGCCCCGCCTTTGCGCGGCTGGTGCAGGAAGGGCTGATCGGCCATTGGGGCATTACCGGCATCAATCATGCCGCCGCCACCATCGACGCCCTGGCCGATGCGCCCCGACCGGCCGCCGTGCAGGCCATCGCCAACCTGCTTGACAGCCCGGGCGAAATGAACGGCACCGGCCTCGCGCCACGCCCGCGCGATGTCATCGCGGCCGCCAGGGCCGCGGGCGTTGGCGTCATGGGCGTGCGGGCGGTACAGGCCGGCGCCCTCACCAATGCGATCGATCGCAAGGAGAACTCGCCCACCAGTGCCGATTTCGAGCGCGCCGCGCCCTATCGCGACCTCTGCCGCGCCTGGGGCGAGGACCCGGCCATCATCGCCCACCGTTATGCGCTGGGCATTGAGGGCGTCGATACGCTGGTGCTGGGCGTCAAGAATGTCGCCGAGCTGGACCAGGCCTTGGAGGCCGAACGGCGCGGGCCGCTCGATCCTGCCCAACTTGCCGCCATCGAGGCATTGGGCCTGCGCTGAATGAAAAAGGGCCGCCCGGCAAGGGCGGCCCATAACGACATCGGCTGATGTCGCCGGGAGGTCAGCTCTGCGCCAGGCAGACCGAGGTCGTGCCGGCATTGCGGAAGCCCAGTTCGGTGGCCGCCGCCTTGCTCAGGTCGATGATTCGCTTGCCGTGGAACGGGCCGCGATCATTGATGGTCACGCGCACCTGCTTGCCGGTGCGCTGGTCGGTCACGGTGACCTTGGTGCCGAAGGGAAGGGAACGATGCGCCGCCGTCATGGCGTTCTCGTTGAAGGTTTCTCCCGATGCGGCCGTCTTCCCGTGGAAGCCGGGACCGTACCAGGAGGCGCCGCCGCATTGGGCATAGGCTGCAGTGGAGAAGGAGAGGAGGGCTGCAGCAACTGCGGCGACGGAAACGGCTTTTCTAATCAAGCTAGGAACTCACTTCAGTTAAGGTGAGTTGTTGATTAATGGCCGTCGCGGGCCACAATGTGCCCATACTGGCCACGACTGGCCGGCATGGCCCATCTGTTGCGTCTATGCCGCAGGTTTTCCGTTCCCATTTCTGCCGTGTTGCTGAACATGTTGGGCAAATCTGAGGAAATGAATCCACTCATCGCCCGCATATCGCTCAAGCAAGCCACCGAAATCCTTGTTTCAGGATTCATCTTGCGCGCTGTGGCCATGATGCCACGGTTCCCCTCCTAAGGCCCTGAAAGCGCATTTTTATTCGCGTTCCATCAACATTTCGGGCCGCCGCAGGGCCTCCCGGCACTCAATAAGGCGAGACTGTGGCCGCTGGGGCCACGTTGCTAACGCTTTACCAAGGAGTTGGGGCTCACACTCTCCGCGCTTAGGACGCGGGGCAATGCTTCTACAAACAATAGACCATCCCGGCGCGCTGCCGGCCGTCGCGGCCGCGCGGTCGGACGAGTATAACGGTATCAACAAGATCGGGCGCTTGGTGCTGCTCTGCGCCGGCGTCCTGCTGGTGACCGTGACCTTGCTGGTCGGCTCGGCCCTGCAGATCCTGCAGGCCATCGAACGCGCCGACCTCGACGCCGAGCGGTTGCGCGCCGCCAATGCCATTGATGCGATTTCCGGCCCCAACGGCCCCTTGACCGAAGCCGGGATCGACCTGCTGGCCCGCACCACCGGCCTGCGCGATGTTCATCTTTCCACCGAAGTCAGCACCGAGCGCGGCCTGCAGCAGATTCCCCTGCTGGCCGGGGAGGCGCCATCCGGCAGCTTTCTCACCTGGACGCCGACGTCGCGGGCTGACGAGCTGTTTCGCGGCTACGCCCCGATCCGCATCCCGCTGGTCGGCGGCCTGCTGCTGGTCGTCTTCCTGCTGCTGGTCAGGCTGCGGACCCTGGTCGCCGATATCGAGCGGCAGCGCCGCCTTGCCCATCATCAGTCGCGCAGCGATGTGCTGACCGGTCTGGCCAATCGGCTCGCCTTCGAGACCGCCCTGGCCGATCTGACCGCCGATGCGCGCCCCTTTGCCGTCATCGCTTTCGATCTCGATGGCTTCAAGATCATCAATGACAGCTTCGGCCATGCCGCTGGCGACAATGTGCTGCGCGCGGTGGCGGACCGGCTTTCCGGCCTGCTTCATCCCGGCGAACTGCTCGCCCGCTTCGGTGGCGACGAATTCGTCCTCCTCACCACCGGCCGGCTGGACCATCTCTCCCTCTCCGACCTGGCGCGCGACTGCATCGCACTGATCGAGGCGCCGATCGATCTTCCCGGCCTGTCCGTGCGCGTGGGCATCAGTCTCGGTCTCGTCGTGAGCACGGCGCCCCATGCCATGCCCGCCAACCTCATGGCCCAGGCCGATGCCGCACTGTACCGGGCCAAGTCCAGCCAGGGCAGCAGCTTCCGCTTCGCCGACGACGACCTTGCCGTACGGCCCCAGCTGAGCGCGTCGGCCTGATCCCATTCATCAATGAATGGCAGTCCTGCAACTATCGGCAAATGCCAGACACGCATGAATGAAGTAGCGTCCTTCCAGCAGAGAAAGGAATGCTCATGTCCCATTTATCAGACGCAATTGGCCCAGTAACGCGAGACGACGCCAGCGCGATTTTGCTGCAGCGCCTTGAAGGCGGCGTCATGCTCGTGGGGGCTGTGCTTCTCTATGCCTGGCTGGGCCAGTCGTGGCTCGTCTTCGCATTGCTGTTCCTCGCGCCGGATCTGGCCATGCTCGCCTATCTGCGCTCCACGGCGCTGGGGACGCTCGCCTACAATCTGGTGCATACCTATGTCGCGCCGGCCGTGCTGGCACTGCTGGGCCTCGTCATCGGGCCCGTTGCCTTTGGCCTTGCTGCCATCTGGGTTGCCCATATCGGCCTCGATCGCCTGCTGGGCTACGGCCTCAAGCATCGCTCCGGCTTCCACCAGACCCATCTCGGTCCGATCGGCAAGGGCCGCCATCGCGGTCAAGCCACGTAAGACCAGCCGGTCTCGACCGGACGCTCAGGGCCGGGGCCTTGGCGTGAGGCCATAGAGAAACAGGTGCTCGAGATAGCGCGCCGCATCCTCGAAGCGCCCCTCGCCACCCCGGCTGGGGCCGAGCACGGCGCGCACCTGCACGTCGAAATCGGCATAATGCTGCGTCGTGGCCCAGATCGAAAAGATCAGGTGGTAGGGATCGGTCCGGGCCAGCTTGCCCTGGTCCATCCAGCCGAGCAGGATCTTGGCCTTTTCGTCGACCAGGTTCTTGAGATCGACCTCGATCATCTCGATGATGCGCGGCGCTCCCTGCAGCATTTCATTGGCAAACAGCCGGCTCTCGCGCGGATAGTCGCGCGCCATTTCCAGCTTGCGCCGGATATAGGAGCGGATCTCGGGGAAGGGGTCCCCGTCGGCATTCATTTCCTGCAGCGGGGCCAGCCAGGTCTCCAGCAGCGCGGCCATCAGCCGGCGGTGGATCTCTTCCTTGCGGGGAAAGTAGTAGAGCAGGTTGGGCTTGCTCATCCCCGCCACTTCGGCGATCTGGTCGATGGTGGCGCCGCGGAAGCCATGCACCGAAAAGACCTCGAGCGCCGCCTCCAGAATGATGTCCTGCTTCTCGCGCTGGATGCGTGTCAGCGGACGCGGCTTGGCATGGGGATGTGCCGCTGCCTTGGCATCAGCCTTGTGCTGGCGCTTGGGTGTCGCGGCGACCTCGGCACTTTTCACTTTGTTCAGCGGCATTTTCGCCTTGCTAGAAAGTTTGGGAGTGCTAACATTTTTCCAACTGGTCAAAATTTCTGGACTTAACGGCCTCACGTCAAGAGCCAAACGACCGACCGGTGCAGAATCAATGGGAGCGCGACTTCGTGTCCAATTCAAATGCCGTGGTGCCGAACGATCTGAGCGCCTTCTGGATGCCCTTTACCGCGAACCGGCAGTTCAAGAAATCCCCGCGCATGTTCGTCGCTGCCAAGGACATGCACTACACCACCTCTGATGGCCGCCAGGTGCTCGACGGCACGGCTGGCCTCTGGTGCGTCAATGCCGGCCATGCAAGGCCAAGGATCGTTGAAGCCATCGCCAAACAGGCGGCCGAGCTCGATTACGCGCCCGCCTTCCAGATGGGCCATCCGAAGGCCTTCGAGCTGGCCAACCGCATTGTCGATATCGCGCCCAAGGGGCTCGACCACGTGCTGTTCACCAATTCGGGCTCCGAATCGGTCGAAACCGCCCTAAAGGTGGCTTTGGCCTATCACCGGGTGAAGGGCGAGGGCGCGCGCTCCCGGCTCATCGGCCGTGAGCGCGGCTATCACGGCGTCAATTTTGGCGGCATTTCGGTGGGCGGCATCGTCACCAACCGCAAGATGTTCGGCTCGCTGCTGACCGGCGTCGACCACATGCCCCATACCCATAACCTCGCCAGGAACGCCTTTTCCAAGGGCCTCCCCGAGCATGGTGTAGATCTGGCCGATGAGCTCGAGCGCATCGTCACCCTGCACGATGCCTCCACCATCGCTGCTGTCATCGTCGAGCCCGTGGCCGGCTCCACCGGCGTGCTGATCCCGCCCGCCGGCTATCTGCAGCGCCTGCGCGACATCACCAAGAAGCATGGCATCCTGTTGATCTTCGACGAGGTCATCACCGGCTTCGGACGCCTCGGCACCCCCTTCGGCGCCGATTATTTCGGCGTGACGCCCGACATCATGGTCACCGCCAAGGGCCTGACCAATGGGGTCATCCCCATGGGCGCAGTTCTGGTTTCCTCCGAAATTCACGACGCCTTCATGCAGGGCCCGGAACACGTCATCGAGTTCTTTCACGGCTATACCTATTCGGGCAATCCGATCGCTTCGGCCGCCGGTCTCGCCACGCTCGAAACCTACAAGGAAGAGGGCCTGCTCACGCGCGGCGCCGAACTGGCCCCGGTCTGGCAGGATGCTCTTCACTCGCTCAAGGGCGAGCCTCATGTCATCGACGTGCGCAATATCGGTCTGGTCGGCGCCATCGAGCTCGAACCCATTGCCGGCCAGCCGACCAAGCGCGCCTTTTCGGCCTTCCTCAAATGCTTCGAGGATGGCTATCTGATCCGCACCACCGGCGACATCATCGCCATGTCCCCGCCGCTCATCGTCAGCGAAGCGCAAATCGGCGAACTGATCGACGGCGTGCGCGCCGCCCTGCGGAGTATCGAATAATGAACACGATCGAAAACGCCGTTGCCGGCAAACGCTATGTCTCTTCGGGCCGCCGCGTGCCGGTCTTCAATCCGGCCACCGGCGAGGTCTCGGCCGAGCTGCCGCTTTCGACCCTGAGCGAACTCAACGACGCTGTCGCCTCGGCCAAGAAGGCGCAGGTCGCCTGGGGCAATACCCCGCCGATGAAGCGCGCCCGCGTCATGTTCAAGTTCAAGGCCTTGCTCGATCAGCATGCCGATGACCTGGCCCGCGAGATTTCCCGCGAGCATGGCAAGGTGCATGACGACGCCCTGGGCGAAGTCGCCCGCGGCATCGACTGCGTCGATTTCGCCTGCGGCATTCCCCAGCTGCTCAAGGGCGAATTCTCGCGCAATGTCGGCCCGAGCATCGATTCCTATTCCGATCGCCAGCCGCTCGGCGTCGTCGCCGGCATCACCCCGTTCAACTTCCCGGCCATGGTGCCGATGTGGATGTATCCGGCTGCCATCGCCTGCGGCAACGCCTTCATCCTCAAGCCGTCGGAACGCGATCCCAGCGCCTCCATGCTGGCCTGGAACCTCTTCATGGAAGCCGGCCTCCCCGAGGGCATTCTCAATGTCGTCCATGGCGACAAGGAAATGGTCGACGGCATTCTCGACCATCCCGACATCAAGGCCGTCTCCTTCGTCGGTTCGACCCCGATCGCCGAATATGTCTATCAGCGCGGCACGGCGGCCGGTAAGCGCGTCCAGGCCCTGGGTGGCGCCAAGAACCACATGGTCATCCTCCCCGATGCCGATCTCGATCAGGTCGCCGATGCGCTGATGGGCGCCGGCTACGGCTCGGCCGGCGAGCGCTGCATGGCCATTTCCGTCGCCGTTCCCGTGGGCAAGGAAACCGGCGATGCGCTGGTTGCCAAGCTCAAGCCGCGCGTCGAAAGCCTCAAGATCGGCCCGGCCACCGACAAGGACGCCGAAATGGGCCCGGTGGTCACCAAGATGCACCGCGACAAGATCGTCGGTTACATCGACGCCGGTGTGGAGCAGGGGGCCGAGCTCGTGGTCGATGGCCGCGGCTTCTCGCTCCAGGGCTATGAAGGTGGCTATTATGTCGGCGGCACGCTGTTCGATCACGTCACGCCCGACATGACCATCTACAAGGAGGAGATCTTCGGCCCCGTCCTCTCGGTCGTCCGTGCCAACGACTACAATGAGGCGGTCAAGCTCATCAACGACCACGAATATGGCAATGGCACCGCCATCTTCACCCGCGACGGCGACGCTGCCCGCGAATTCGCCGACAAGATCGAAGTGGGCATGGTCGGCATCAACGTACCGATCCCGGTCCCGGTCGCCTACCACTCCTTCGGCGGCTGGAAGCGAAGCCTGTTCGGCGACCACTCCATCTACGGCCCCGAAGGCGTCCACTTCTACACCCGCCTCAAAACCGTCACCACCCGCTGGCCCGCCGGCATCAAGGGCGGCGCCGAGTTCTCGTTCCCCAGCGTCAAATAGGAAGCATGCCCCATGTCTGCCCCAGGAGAAAACCTTCGCATCAATGGTGATCGGCTCTGGGACAGCCTCATGGAGATGGCCAGGATTGGTCCCGGCATTGCCGGGGGCAACAACCGCCAGACGCTGACCGATGAGGACGCGGAAGGTCGCCGCCTGTTCCAGCGCTGGTGCGACGAGGCGGGCCTCACCATGGGTGTCGACCAGATGGGCACCATGTTCATGACCCGCCCGGGCACCGACCCCGATGCGCTGCCGGTCTATGTCGGCAGCCACCTCGATACCCAGCCCACCGGCGGCAAGTATGATGGTGTGCTCGGCGTCTTGGCGGGACTCGAAGTCGTGCGCTCGCTCAACGATATGGGCATCAAGACCAGACACCCCATCGTCGTCACCAACTGGGCCAATGAAGAGGGTGCCCGCTTCGCCCCCGCCATGCTGGCCTCCGGCGTCTTTGCCGGCATCCACACCCAGGATTACGCCTATGCCCGCAAGGATCAGGCCGGCCTGACCTATGGCGACGAGCTCGCCCGCATCGGCTGGCGCGGCGAGGAAGTCGTCGGCGCCCGCAAGATGCACGCCTATTTCGAATACCACATCGAGCAGGGCCCGATCCTCGAAGCCGAAGGCAAGCAGATCGGCGTCGTCACCCACGGCCAGGGCCTGTGGTGGCTCGAATTCACCCTGACCGGCAAGGAGGCCCATACCGGCTCGACGCCGATGAACATGCGGGTGAACGCCGGCCTTGCCATGGCGCGTATCCTCGAAATGGTCCAGGCCGTTGCCATGGATCACCAGCCCGGCGCCGTCGGTGGTGTCGGCCAGATGAAGTTCGCGCCCAATTCGCGCAACGTCCTGCCCGGCACGGTGGTGTTCACCGTCGACATCCGCTCGCCGGACCTGGGCAAGCTGACATCCATGCGCCAGCAAATCGAAAGCAAAGCGCAAGAAATCTGCCAGCAATTGCGTGTTGGCTACGCCATGGAAGCGGTGGGCCACTTCGATCCCGTCGCCTTCGACCCGACCCTGGTCGCCCGCGTACGCAAGGCGGCCGAAGACCTCGGCTACAGCCACATGGACATCATCTCCGGCGCCGGCCATGACGCCTGCTGGACCAACAAAGTCGCGCCCAGCACCATGATCATGTGCCCCTGCGTCGACGGGCTGAGCCACAACGAGGCCGAGGAAATCTCCAGGGAATGGGCGGCGGCCGGTGCCGACGTGCTGTTCCATGCGGTGGTCGAAACCGCCGAAATCGTGAACTGAAGGATCAGCCATGGCCAGCAAAGTCATCAAGAACGGCACCGTCGTCACCGCCGACCTCACCTACAAGGCCGACGTCAAGATCGAGGGCGATACCATCGTCGAGATCGGCCCCAACCTCTCCGGCGACGAGACCCTGGACGCCACCGGCTGCTACATCATGCCGGGCGGCATCGATCCGCACACCCATCTCGAAATGCCCTTCATGGGCACCTATTCGGCCGATGACTTCGAATCCGGCACCCGCGCGGGCCTGTCCGGTGGCACCACCATGGTGGTCGATTTCTGCCTGCCCGGCCCCAACCAGAGCCTGCTCGAAGCGCTGCAGATGTGGGACAACAAGACCGGCAAGGCCTCTGCGGACTACAGCTTCCACATGGCCATCACCTGGTGGGGCGAGCAGGTCTTCAATGAAATGGCCGATGTCGTCGATCGCGGCATTACCAGCTTCAAGCATTTCATGGCCTATAAGGGCGCGCTGATGGTCAATGACGACGAGCTGTTCTCGTCCTTCCAGCGCTGCGCCGACCTTGGTGCCCTGCCGCTGGTGCATGCCGAAAATGGCGACGTCGTCGCTGCCATGACAGCCAAGCTCCTCGCCGAGGGCAATAATGGCCCCGAGGCGCATGCCTATTCCCGCCCGCCGGAAGTCGAGGGCGAAGCCACCAACCGTGCCATCATGATTGCCGACATGGCTGGCGTGCCGCTCTATGTCGTGCATGTCAGTTCCGAGCAGGCGCATGAAGCCATCCGTCGCGCCCGCCAGAAGGGCATGCGCGTCTATGGCGAGCCGCTGGTGCAGCATCTGACGCTGGATGAGAGCGAATACTTCAATCCTGATTGGGACCATGCCGCGCGCCGCGTCATGTCCCCGCCCTTCCGCAACAAGAGCCACCAGGATTCGCTCTGGGCTGGCCTGCAGTCGGGCTCTCTCTCGGTTGTCGCTACCGACCATTGCGCCTTCACCACCGCGCAGAAGCGCAATGGCATTGGCGATTTCTCCAAGATACCCAATGGCACGGGTGGCCTCGAAGACCGCCTGCCGGTGCTGTGGACAGCCGGCGTCAATACCGGGCGCCTCACCATGAACGAGTTTGTTGCCGTAACCTCGACCAATATCGCCAAGATCCTCGGGCTCTATCCCAAGAAAGGTGCCGTCCTGGTCGGCGCCGATGCCGATCTCGTGGTCTGGGATCCCAAGCGAAGCAAGACCATTTCGGCATCCGCCCAGCAATCGGTCATCGACTACAATGTGTTCGAAGGCTTCAAGGTCTCCGGCCTGCCGCGCTTCGTGCTGAGCCGCGGCAAGGTCTCGATCGTCGAGAGCGAGGTCAAGGCCGAGCCAGGTCATGGCAAGTTCGTCACCCGCGAGGCGAAGAACCCGGTCAACCGGGCGCTGAGCCAGTGGAAAGACATCGTCGCGCCCCGCAAGGTCGAGCGCAGCGGCATCCCGGCGACAGGGGTCTGATGGTGGCGCGACGCTGGGGGGCAGCCATGGTCATGGTGCTGGCAGGCGCTGCCAGCGCAGCTGGGGCCGAGCTGGCACTGCAGGGCAATTATGGCAATGCCGAAGGCTGCGCCTACCTCAAGACCAATACGCTCACCAATGATGCGCTCCGCTACCTGACACCACAGGGTCTTTCCTCCTATGGTTCGGGCTGCGACTTCGTCGCGGTTCATGCCGATGACCGGGGCAATCAGCTCACGCAGGGCATCTGCCACTACGAGGGCGAGGATATGCTCGGCGCCGAAAGTCACATCATCACCCCGCCCGACGCGGCGGGCGCTGTCCGCATCTTCACCGCCGACGGCGAAATCTGGGCCGAACTGGAGCCGTGTTCTTGACCACTTCCGCCGTTGTCTCCGCCCAAAATCTCGGCCTGACTTTCAAGACCAATGATGGCGATGTCGTCGCGCTCAGCGACGTCAATCTCACCATCGACAAGGGCGAATTCGTCTCCTTCATCGGGCCGTCCGGCTGTGGCAAGACCACTTTCCTGCGCACCATTGCCGATCTGGAGCGACCCACATCGGGCACGCTCACCATCAATGGCCAGACCCCGGATCAGGCGCGCAAGAGCCGGGCCTATGGCTATGTGTTCCAGGCGCCGGCGCTCTATCCTTGGCGCACCATCGAAAAGAACATCGCCCTGCCGCTCGAAATCATGGGCTATTCGCAGGCGCAACAGGCCGAGCGCATCAAGCGCACCATGGATCTTGTCAATCTCTCGGGCTTTGAGAAGAAATATCCCTGGCAGCTCTCCGGCGGCATGCAGCAGCGCGCCTCCATTGCCCGCGCTCTGGCCTTCGATGCCGACCTGCTGCTGATGGACGAGCCCTTCGGTGCGCTCGACGAAATCGTCCGCGACCACCTCAATTCCGAACTGCTCAAGCTCTGGGACCGCACGCAGAAAACCATCTGCTTCGTCACCCACTCGATCCCCGAGGCGGTTTATCTGTCGACCAAGATCGTGGTCATGTCGCCGCGCCCGGGACGCGTGACGGATATCATCGAGAGCGACCTCCCCAGGGAGCGCCCGCTAGACATCCGCGAGACCCCGGAATTCCTCGCCATCGCGGCGCGGGTGCGCGAGGGGCTGCGGGCCGGGCACAGCTATGACGAGGAACACGTTTGAACCGCGTCCTCCCCATCCTCACCGTCCTTTTCGCCATCGTCGTCATCTGGTACGCCGCTGCCATCGGCATGAATGCGCCCTGGCAGACCACGCTGAACACGCGCGCTGAGCTGACGGATGTGCCCTTCACCGATTTCGCCCTCCAGACCTGGGCGCAGGATCGCCCGGTCCTGCCGGCGCCGCATCAGGTGATCGGCGAAATCTGGAATGCCACGGTGGCGCTCGAGTTCAACTCGCGGCGCTCGCTTGCCTATCACGGCTGGATCACCCTCTCCTCGACGCTGCTCGGCTTCGTCCTCGGCACGGCGCTAGGCGTCGCCCTGGCCGTCGTTATCGTGCACAATGAAGCGGCCAATCGCTCGCTGATGCCCTGGATCATTGCCAGCCAGACCATTCCGATTCTCGCCATCGCGCCCATGGTCGTGGTCGGGCTGGGGGCGGTCGGCATTACCGGCACGGTGCCGCGCGCGCTGATCTCGATGTATCTGTCCTTCTTCCCTGTCGTGGTCGGCATGGTCAAAGGGCTGCGCTCGCCCGAGGCCATTCAGCTCGATTTGATGCGCACCTATGATGCGACGACCTGGCAAACCTTCTGGAAACTGCGCTGGCCTGCGGCCATGCCGATGCTTTTCGCCTCCATGAAGGTGGGCATCGCCATCTCGCTGATCGGCGCGGTGGTCAGCGAATTGTCCAATGCCGCCGGCGGTGGCCTCGGCGTGCGCCTGCTCACCGGCTCCTATAATGGCCAGACCATCCAGATCTGGGCGGCCCTGTTCATCGCCGCGGCCCTGGCCGCCGTGCTGGTCATGATCGTCGGCGCCGCCGAAAGGGTCGTCAATACCCGCATGGGAGCGCGCCCATGAGCCAGCTGCAGTTCTTCCTCGCCCTTGTCGCCGGGGGTCTTTCCGCCGCAGCCCTGGCCCTCAGCCTGGTCACGCCCTTCGAGCAAGCCCTCCTGCTCAAGGCGTTCCTGGGGCTCGGCTTCCTGACGTTGCTCCGCTTTTTCCTGCCCATCGGCCTTTGGGCCGATGGCGCGCTGGCCCTGCTTGGCGCCGTTGCGCTGCTGACCAGCGTCGGCATCTTTTCGCCCGCGCCGGCCTTCTTCTGGATGGCGCTAATCGCCGCCTGGCTGTTTGCCTGGCTGTTTGTCGAGCGTCTGTCCAATGTGCTGGCGCCCCGTCTCGCCGACAATGCGGGCCTTGGCCTGCTGATCCCGATCACCTTCGGGGCAGCCCTGCTGGTAATCTGGGAAGTGGTCACCCGCGGCGCCAATGTGCCGCCGGTTCTCCTGCCGGCTCCGTCCATGATCGGCGCCCAGCTCGCCAATTCCGCCTCGATCCTCTGGGCCGATTTCGTCCAGACCTTCATCAAGTCGGTGCTGCCCGGCTATGCCATGGGCTGTCTCGCCGGACTCGTCGTCGCCATCCTGGTCGACCGCTCGCCCTTCCTCAAGGCAGGCCTGCTGCCCATCGGCAATTTCATGTCGGCGCTGCCCATCATTGGCATCGCCCCGATCATGGTCATGTGGTTCGGTTTCGACTGGCAGTCCAAGGCTGCTGTCGTCGTGGCCATGACCTTCTTTCCGATGCTGGTCAACACCGTGGCCGGCCTCAACGCATCATCCGCCATCGAGCGCGACCTGATGCGCACCTATGCCGCCGGTTACTGGCAAACCCTTATGAAGTTACGGCTTCCCGCTGCGGGCCCCTTCATATTCAACGCCCTCAAGATCAACTCGACTCTGGCCTTGATCGGCGCAATCGTAGCGGAATTCTTCGGGACGCCCATTGTGGGAATGGGCTTCCGGATATCGACCGGGGTGGGGCGTCTCGCCATCGACCTGGTCTGGGCAGAGATCGCCGTTGCAGCGGTCGCGGGGTCTGCCTTCTACGGGGTGATCGCCCTCATCGAGAGGGGCGTCACCTTCTGGCATCCGTCTGTCCGTGGTGGACGGACGTAACAGGGAAAAGGGAACGACAATGAACAAGTTTATCGGAGGTCTGCTCGTAAGCGCCCTGGCGCTTTCGGCCGCTCCTGCATTCGCACAGGATGCGCTGACACTGCAGCTCAAGTGGGTCACCCAGGCGCAGTTCGCCGGCTACCTCGTTGCCGAGTCCAAGGGCTTCTATGACGAGGAAAACCTCGACATCACCATCCTGCCGGGCGGCCCCAACATCGCCCCCGAGCAGGTGATTGCCGGCGGCGGTGCCGATATCATCGTGACCTGGATGGCGGCCGGCATGGCCGCGCGCGAAAGCGGCGTGCCATTGGTCAATATCGCCCAGCCCTTCAAGCGAAGCGGCCTGATGATGATCTGCCCGACCGAAACCGAGATCAAGACGGTTGCCGATTTCCCGGGCCACACGCTGGGCGTCTGGTTCTTCGGCAATGAATATCCGTTCTTTGCCTGGATGAACAAGGAAGGCATTGCGACCGACGGTTCGGAAGGCGGCGTCACCGTTCTGCAGCAGAGCTTTGACATCCAGCCCATGATCCAGGGCCAGGCCGACTGCATCTCGGTCATGACCTACAACGAATATGGCCAGGCGCTCGATGCCGGCTACGGCCCGGAAAACCTGACCATCTTCAACTATACCGAAATGGGCAATGACCTGCTCGAAGACGGTCTCTATGTCATGGAAGACACGCTGGCAGATCCGGCCAAGGTCGACGCCTATACCCGCTTCGTCCGCGCCTCGATGAAGGGCTGGGCCTATGCTGCCGAAAACCCCGAGGAAGCCGCACAGATCGTGGTCGACATGGACGATACCGGGGCTGCCACGCTTAAGCACCAGCTCTACATGACCGGCGAAGTGGCCAAGCTGGTCGACCCGACCGATCCCAAGCTCGACATGGCCACCTATGAGCGCACCGTCAAGGCGCTGATCGACCAGTCGATCATCAAGGCTCAGCCGGAAGGCGCCTATACCACCGTGGTCACCGACGGCCTCTAGGCCAATCGGCATTGCAGGCGAAAGGCGGGGCGCGATCCCCGCCTTTTTGTTGAATCGCTGGGCGATTCTCCTCGCGATCTTGTTACGGCGGCCTGCCTCAATCTGCACATATTTTGCGCAACTTCGGAACGAATCTGCGCGCCTTCGGTTGATGGACCACCTGCGTCAATCAAGAAGAAGGCACATCCCATGAACTCCATCATCTACATCGTCGGCCTCATCGTCATCGTCATGGCCATCCTGTCGTTCATCGGCCTTGCCTGACCGCTCCAGCGGCAACAGCAATCCCAAACAACCGTCAGGAGCCCTCCACCATGACCATTGACGCGCCCGCGGGCGTAGCCATCGTTGAATCCACCACGACCGATCGCGACAACTCTTCCTATGTCGATTGGCCCGCCATCATCGCCGGCATCGTGCTCGCCTCCGCCATCAGCCTCGTGCTGATCAGCTTTGGCTCTGCCGTCGGCCTCAACTTCCTCGACTTCGGTTATGGCGACGGCCCCAACCCGATCTTTGTCGGCATTGCCGCCGCAACCTGGTTCCTCTGGGTCCAGATCTCCAGCTTCATGGCTGGTGGCTATCTTACCGGTCGCCTGCGTCGCCGCTATTTCGACGCCAATGAAGACGAGAGCGACCTGCGCGACGGCGCCCACGGCCTTCTGGTCTGGGCCGGTGCCGCAATCCTCGGTACCGTGATCGCCGTTGGCGGTATCGGTGCAGCTGCCAATGCTGTTGGCTCGGCTGCCGCAACGGCAACCACCGCCGCTTCCAATGTTGCCGAAGGCACAGCGGATGCTGTCGATCCGAATGCATACTTCATCGACACCATGTTCCGCTCGACCCAGCCGGTCGATGCCGAAGCAGCGCGTGGTGAAGCCGGCCGCATCTTCGCCCAGGCCGCTCTGGGTGATGGTACCGTCGCCGATGCCGATCGCACCTATCTGGCCAACGTCGTTGCCGCCAATACCGGCATTGCCCCCGACGAAGCCCAGGCCCGCGTCGATGCGGCGATCACCAGTGTCGAACAGGCCCGCCAGGACGCACTCGAAGCGGCCCGCATTGCCCGTAACACGGCCATCATCGGTGCCTTCCTGCTGGCTGCCTCGCTGCTGGTCTCGGCCATCGGTGCCTTCTGGGCAGCCCAGAAGGGCGGCAACCATCGCGACGAAAACACCGTCTTCGCCGGCGTCTTCCGCCGCTTCTAAGAGCTAACGAAAGGAATTCACCATGCTACGTGGTCTCGGTCTTTGGCTTCTCGGCGTGCCGATCTGGCTGATCATTATCATCATCTTCTTCCTCAACTGAGGAAGCGCAAGGCGGGGAGCAATCCCCGCCTTTCTTTTGATCTCGACGCTTAGTTGAACACCCGCCGGCACTTGAACTGGCCGAACTCGACCCAGCCTGTCGCCAGCACCTCGCCCTTGAAGCTGACCCAGCACTCGTCCAGCGATATCGGCGCGCTGGCCCCGGTCAGCAGTACCGCATTGCCATGCCGCACGGCGGTTGCCTGGCTCGCATCAAGCCGGATTTCCGGCAAGTCGGCAAAGCCGGCCCAGACCGGTTTCAGCAGCGCGTCCCGCTCATCCTGTTCCAGTGCTTCGAGCTGCTCGATCGTCACCGCATCCGCGTCGTGGAACGGCCCCACCGCCGCGCGATGCAGCATGCTGACATGCCCGCGCGTGCCGAGGGCCTCGGCAATGTCGCGCGCCAGCGAGCGCACATAGGTGCCCTTGCCGCAGGTCACCTCGAGCACCGACTGCTCGGTGCCATGCTCCACCAGCATGATGTCATCCACGTCGATTTGCCGTGGCTGCAACTCCACTGCCTCGCCAGCGCGGGCCAGGTCATAGGCGCGCTCGCCATCGATCTTGAGCGCCGAAAAGATCGGCGGCCGCTGCATGATCGTTCCGATGAACTGCGGCAGCACGGCTTCCAGCGCCGCCCGCTCCGGCCGGATTTCGGAGGTCGCAACCACCGCACCCTCGGCATCGTCCGTCGTGGTGGCGCTGCCCCATTTGATCGCAAAGCGATAGATCTTGGTGCCGTCCTGCACCTGCGGCACGGCCTTGGTTGCCTCGCCCAGCGCAATGGGCAGGATTCCGGTGGCCAGCGGGTCGAGCGTGCCGGCATGGCCGGCCTTGGCCGCGCCAAACAGCCAGCGCACCTTGCCCACCGCCTGGGTCGAGGTCATGTCATAGGGCTTGTTGAGCACCACCCAGCCGGAAATGGCGCGCTTGATCCGCTTGGGCTGGTTCACTCAGTCTCGCCGTCTTCGTCGTCGAGGTCTTGCTGCACCTTCTTGGAGCGCAGCAGCGCGTCGATGCGGCTGGCTTCTTCAAATGTCTCATCGACGAAGAACCGCACTTCGGGTGCAAACTTCATGTTGATCTGCGGCGCCACGCGTCCGCGCACGAACTTGCGGTGCCGGTTGAGCGCCGCCACGATTTCCTCGGCATGCAGCCCGCCCAGCGGCATGACAAAGGCATTGGCGATCTTGAGGTCCGGCGACATGCGCACTTCCGGCACGGTGATCACCGCGCCGCGCAGGGCGTCATCCTCGATTTCGCCCCGGGCAAACATCGCCGCCAGGGCGTGGCGCACCAGTTCGCCGACGCGCAGCGAGCGCTGGGTGGGGCCGCTTGACTTGTTGTCTCTACTCATGAGGGGGAATTAGGCCCTCACCGCGCCGTCGTCAATCGGCCAGACTCAGCGTGGCCTCGGCCTGCAGCTGGTCGGCACGCGCCTGCAGCGCCTCCGGGGACACCGGCCAGGTCTCGGGCTTGGATGGGTCGAACACCGGCCCGCGCCACTCCTGATAGACGATGGCCACGCCCTTCTCGGTCTTTGAAAAGCTCATCACCATCACTTCGCCGTCGCCGGCATGGCCGGCCAGGCGGTCGAGATAGGCGCCGCACACAAAGCCCAGTGGCGCCAGCTGGTCGCCCTCGTCGTCGCCGAACTGGAAGAATCCGGTGAGCTCGGGCTTGCAGGTCTGGCTATAGCCATACATCACCGCGCTGCGATAATCGGTTAGCGGCCGGCTCGCTTCCAGCGTGATGCGCGCGCCATAAAGCGTCTGCCACGCTGCCTGGCTTTCCCCCTTGGGGTAGATTTCCAGCAATGCCTGGTTGGCATCGGACACAAAGCTTGTCTCCACCAGCGGCGTCACATTGCCAGAGAGCCGCTCGGCCGGCGTCAGCCAGTCGGGCAGCGGCAGCCTGAAGCTGTGCCCATTGGTCGCCAGTACCAGCCCATTGCCCACCTCGGTCAAGGGCGGCTCGCTCGCCACCTGTGCCACGGCCGGCGCGACCGCCATCAGGCCTGATACCATCATGGCGATGCATAGCTGCTTGCGCGACAATGCCATTGTCAAAGGTCTCCTCACCCCAGTTGGCCGGCAGTGCCGCAATCCTCCACTGCGGCCGGCCATGTCCGAGCCATAGGTGGCAAACCCGCTCGGCGGCAAGTCAAATTATATCGATTGCGGTAAATGCAGCGGGCTCAGGCCCGCATGCCGCGCCCATGCACGCCTTCGGGCAGGACCCGGTGCGGCGGCTGGTGGCCGTCCATGAAGGCGCGGATGTTGACGATGACCGTCTCGCCCATTTCGATGCGCGCCTCGAGCGTCGCCGACGCCATGTGGGCGGTCAGCACCACCTTGTTTGCCTCCGCCAGGGCCAGCAGGCGCGGGCTGATGCCATGCTTGTTCTCGAACACGTCGAGCGCGGCCCCGCTCAGATGGCCGGACTCGATCTCGTCCATCAGCGCCGCCTCATCCACCAGTTCCGGCCGGCTGACATTGACCACAAAGCTGCCCGGCTTCATGCGCTTGAGCCGTTCAGCCGACAGGATGTGAAAGGTCTCGCGGGTCAGGGGGGTGTGCAGGGACACGATATCGACCGCCTCGATCATGGCGTCGAGATCGGGCCAATAGGTGGCCTCCAGCGGATTTTCGACGGCCGGCGGCCGCCGGTTGCGCGAGAAGTAATGGATATTGAGCCCGAAGGCCTTGGCCCGCTGCGCCACCGCAGTGCCGATGCGGCCCATGCCGACAATGCCCAGCGCCTTGCCGCGCAGCCGGTGGCCCAGCATCGAGGTCGGCGACCAGCCGGCCCAGACCCCGTCGCGCACCAGCATCTGCGTGCCTTCCACCAGCCGGCGCGGCAGCGCCAGCATCAGTACCATTGCCATGTCGGCCGTGTCCTCGGTCAGCACGCTCGGCGTATTGGTCACGGTGAGCCCGGCCGCCCAGGCAGCTTCGATATCGATATTGTCCACGCCATTGCCGAACTGCGCGATCATCCGCACGCTCTTGGGCAGCCGGGCAATGAGCGCAGCATCGATCCGGTCGGTGATCGAGGAGACCAGCACGTCCTTGCCCACAAGGCCTTCGACGATGTCGTCTCCGGTCAGGGTCACGTCGCCTTCGTTGACATGGGTCTCGAACAAAGTCGCCATGCGCGCCTCGATGGTCTCGGGCAGGCGCCGCGTCACGAGAATATGGGGTTTCTGGCTGGTCATCAGTTCCGGGATCGGGGGCGGCCTGCTTGTGGAAAACCCCACCCTTCAGTGCCCATTAAGGATCGTTGGTTAGTGATAGGGTAATTCCATTTGTCTGCAAAGTCATGTTTGACAAGACCCTTCGCGCCGGCCTTGGCCGTCAGTTTCTAGCGCTTTTCCGCCGCCTGCCCTGGCTTTTCCTGGTCACGGCGCTGTTGCTTCCGCCTGCCTGGGCGCAGGCCAACAATCCCAGCGGCCTGCCTTTGCCGCGCTTTGCGACCACGCGTTCCGAGCCGATCAATGTGCGCGTCGGGCCGGGCCAGAAATACGACATCGCCTGGACCTATCTCAAATCCGGCATTCCGGTCGAAATCGTCCAGGAGTTCGATACCTGGCGCAAGATTCGCGATGCCGACGGCACCGAGGGATGGATACACCAGAATCTTCTCGCCGGCACGCGTGCCGGCTATGTGACGCCCCTCTTGGCCAATGGTGAGATCAATCTGCTCGCCAGCCCGTCCGACGACGCCGCAGTGCGCGCCCGGCTCGGGCCGGGCCTCAAGGTCACCATCAAGCAATGCGATGGCGTCTGGTGCGAAGTCAGCGCCAGCGGCCAGGACCCGGCGGCGCGCGCCACCACCTATTCAGGCTACCTGCACCAGGAAGAGCTCTGGGGCGTCTATCCAGACGAAGTCTTCGACTAGCCCAGCTCCGCCATTGCATTGGCGGTCTGCCGCGCCACCCGCACGGTCTCGTCCTGCTTGGGGCAACTGGCGCAATAGCGATCCGGATCGATGAGATAGTCGAGGCAGCACCCCTTGCGCCTGACGATCAGCAGGCGCCGGCCGCTGCCGGTGTCGATCGGCTCCAGCCGCCCCTGTCCACTCAGTCCGGCTGCCTCGAGCCACTGTTCGGACCAGGCTTCGATCGTGTCGACAGGCAGGTCGCGCCGCCGCTGGCTCAGCCAGACCATCAGGCTCAGCATGCGGTCGGCCAGCAGCCGTCGCGCGGGCAGGGGGCGCAGCTTGGCGAAGCCGTTGACCTCTTCCAGCATCACCCCCGCTATGGCCTTGAGCTGTCCGCCACCCAGTTCGATCAGTGCCTCGGTCGATCCGGGCGTCTGCGCTCCAGGCTTTAGCCGATAGCCATCGACATAGATGCCGCGCCGCTGCTGGCTGATGCCAAACAGGTCAGGCATGGCGCCATGCAGATGGGCGGCGATGACCGCGAGATAGGCTGGTTGCCACAACAGGTTCGTCCACAGCCGCACCGCATGAAAGGCCGGCCCGGCCTGCGGATAGGTGCTCGCCAGCGCCTGGTGCAGCTGACCCAGCATGGCCGAATTGTCGGCGCCGGGCCGATACCAGCTCTCGCGCGGCCCGCCGGGCTCGCCCTTCATGAAGCCGGTGAGCTGGGCTGCCGTCGCGATCAGCCGCGTGGTCGCGGCGTCGCCGGTGTCTTGCGGAAAAAGAAAGGAACGCGCCATGGGCGCGTTCTAGCCTCCCTGGCGCGACGGGGAAAGTGTCCTAGACGGCCCGCGCTGCCGCAATCGTCTGCCGCACGGCATCCACATCGGTCAGCGTGATCTCGTATTCCCTCTCGATTGCCGTGCCGCCCATGCCGACATGGGGATTGCGGAACGCCATGCCGCTCTTGATCGTGTGCAGCGCCGCAAAATGCATCTCGTCGACGCCGGTCGCGCGTCGCACCAGACCGATATTGCTGGCGTCCAGCGCCCCGCAGGCCATCACCACGATGCGACCATCGGCGATTGCCGCCGTGTCCTTGAGAATGTCGATGCCTTCGATCGCCGTGTCACGCTGCCCGCTGGTCAGCACCCGGTCGACGCCGCAGCGGATCAGCGCCTCGATGGCCTCGCGATAGTCCGCCGTCATGTCGAAGGCGCGATGGCAGGTAACCGACATCGGTCGCGCCGCCTCTACCAGCGCCTTGGTCCGCAGCTCGTCGATTCGCCCATCCGGCGTCAGGCAGCCAATGACCACGCCCGCCACGCCGAGCTCTTTGAGAGCCTTGATGTCGTCAATCATGCTGGCGAATTCGAGCTCGGAATAGAGGAAGTCGCCGCCACGAGGCCTTATGATGACGTGGAAGGGAATGGTCGCCACCCGCAGTGCCTCGCGCACCACGCCCATGCTGGGCGTCAGCCCGCCCTCGAGCAGGCTCGCGCACAGCTCCACCCGGTCGGCCCCGGCCGTCTGCGCCGCCACCAGGCCATCGATGCCTTCGACGCAGATCTCGATCTTGAACGGGTGTTTCGACATCATTGGTCTCCAATTGGTACTTCATTGGTAGTGCCGCCGCCTGCCGCCCGCAAGGCGCCCGGCCGACTTTCTTTGGTTGTTTCGCACAATCGCAATTCCTGTTGACGCGTAGAAATAGTGTGCTACAAGACTAGCACACTAGATAGGCATCACACATGGATGATTTTCACAGCAGCCAACCGATCTTCGTCCAGATCCGGCAACGGCTTGCCGAGATGATCCTGCGCGGTTCGGTCGGGGAGGGCGAGGCACTGCCCTCGGTCCGCCAGATCGCCGCCGATCTCTCGGTCAATCCGCTGACGGTCACCAAGGCCTTCGAGGCGCTGGTCGATATCGGTGTGGTCGAAAAACGAAGGGGGCTAGGCATGTTCGTCAAGACCGGAGCGCGGGCCGAGCTGCTCGCCCATGAACGCGACAAGTTTCTGAAAGAGGACTGGCCGCGCATCGCCGCCCAGATCAAGGCGCTCGATCTCGACCTCGATACCCTCCTCACCCGCACAAACGCCAATCAGGGGCAGACCCATGAGTGACCTTTCCGTCTCGGCCCCGGCCGCTCTCGAGCCCATCGTCTCCGCCCGCGGCCTGCGCAAGAAGTTCGGCCGCAAGGAAATCCTGCATGGTCTGGATTTCGACATCCCCCCGGGCCGCATCTATGGCCTGATCGGCCACAATGGCGCCGGCAAGACCACCACGCTCAATGCCATGCTGGGCCTGACAAGTTGCGAGGGCACCATTCGCGTCCTGGGCGAGGATCCTTTTGCCAGGCGCGCCAAGCTGATGGAAAACGTCGCCTTCATTTCCGATGTGGCCAGCCTGCCGCGGTTCTTGCGGGTCCGGGAGCTCTTTGCCCTGCTCTCCAACATCCATCCCAATTTCTCGATCGACAAGGCGCGCAGCTTCCTCGAGGGCACCGACATCAAGCCCGAAATGAAGGTCAAGCACCTTTCAAAGGGCATGATCGCCCAGCTTCATCTGGCCGTGGTCATGGCCATCGATGCCAAGCTGCTGGTGCTGGACGAGCCGACCCTGGGCCTCGACATCACCTATCGCAAGCGCTTCTACCGGCGCCTGCTCGAAGACTACATGACCGAGGAGCGCACCCTGCTCATCACCACCCACCAGGTGGACGAGATCGAGTTCATGCTCTCCGACATCATGTTCATCCGCGATGGCGAACTGATCCTGCACATGCAGATGGAGACGGTGAACGACAAGTTCACCCAGCTGGTGGTCAACGACGATGCGGCCCAGGCCGCCGCCCGCGCCTACCATCCGGTCTATGAGGAAACCCGCTTCGGCCAGACCGTGATGATCTTCGACGGCGTCGATCGCAACCTGCTCGAACCCTTCGGCAAGCTCTCGACCCCGACCCTGTCCGATCTCTTCGTCGCGCTGATGCAGCGTCCGACAGCCAATCCGGAGACCGCCCGATGAAGGCTTTCACCGCTCTCGTCCACCGCGAGCTCATCGAGCATCGCGGGGCCTTCCTCATCGGTCCGTTGATCCTGGTGGCAGTGCTGTTCGGCGCCACCATCCTGGCCTTCACCGTGGGTCGCGTCGATGCGCGCTTTTCCGGCGCTCTTTTCACCGTGGCGCCGCTGCGCGTCTTCGAAGTGGGCTTTCTGGGCTTCGGCCTGGGCTGGTCGCTCTATCTCATCTCGGTGCTGTTCTTCTACTGCGCCGATGGCTTTGCCGCCGACAAGCGCAACAATTCCATGCTGTTCTGGAAGTCGATGCCCGTCACCGATTTCAAGATGCTGCTCTCCAAGCTGGCGGCCGCGCTGACCATCCTGCCCGGCACCGTCTATGGCGTTGCCCTGCTCAGCGGCGTGCTGCTGTTCGGCGTCGCCTATGTGACCATGTTGATCAACGGCACCGGCACCATCGCCACCCTGGCCAGCATTGTCGGCATCTATGGCCAGGTGGCCCTTGCCATCCTGGTCGTGCTGGCCTGCGGCCTGCTCTGGTACCTGCCGGCCATGGCCCTGGTCGGTGCCATGGCGACGGCCGTGGGGCGCTGGGCGATCCCGATTTCCCTGCTGTTGCCCGCGCTGCTCTCGACTTTGGAATGGGTCACCCTGGGCGGGTTGCATCCCTTTGCCACCCATACCTGGCGCTTCATCGAATATCGCAGCGCCCTGCCGGATCCGCCTTATGCCGAAGATTGGCTCACCTCCGACCAGCCCTTCAGCGGCGTAACCTTCGCCGCCGACCTGGTGGCGGACATGGACTGGCTCCAGGTGGGTATCGGCGCCGTGTTCGCCCTGGCGGTCATCTATCTCGCCAGCGAATACCGCCGCCGCGTCAACGACAATTGACCGCAGCCGGCTTTCCCGGCAACTCTGCCGCCGCGCCCCCCATGGCGCGGCGGCTAACGTTTGTGGAGGTCTGATGCGGGCTCTTGTTGTTCTTGCCCATCCTTTGCACGACAGCCTCTGTGCCCATCTGGCGCACCAGGCCATAGACGCCCTGCGGGCCCGCGGCGCCACCGTCGATATCCTCGATCTTTATGCCGAGGGCTTCCAGCCGGCCCTGACCGCCGCCGAGCGGCGCCTGCATTACACGACGCCTGAGCCCGGCGCCGATATTGTCGCCCTCCAGCAGCGCCTCGCCGCCGCCGATGTGCTGGTCCTGGTGTTTCCCACCTGGTGGTTTTCCCTGCCCGCCATCCTCAAGGGCTGGCTCGACCGCGTCTGGGCCCCCAAATTCGCCTTCGAGCACGGCACGCCGCTCAAGCCGCTGCTGACCAGTCTCAAGTCGTGCCTCGTGGTCACCACGCTCGGCTCCCCGTGGTGGATCGATGCGCTGGTCATGCGCCAGCCGGTGCGCCGTGTGCTCAAGACCGGGCTGATCCTGGCCTGCGCGCCACAGGCCAGGTTTCACATGCTGTCATGTCACGCGGCTGAAACCGCCGATGCAGCCCGCGTTGCGCAGTTTGCCCGCCGCACCCGCGAGGCCATCGCCCGCCTCTAGGGGCGTCGACTGACCGCCCGCACCGGCTCGAACGGCCCCGCGCCGACCACCTGCCGGTCGACCAGCGCCGTCTCTGCAGCGAGGATCATGCAGGTAAGGCCGCCCGGGGCATAGTCGAACGTCACGGTCGCGCCGAGATCGGCCGCCAGCGCCCGTTCGATCATGCGTGAGCCGAAGCCCCTGGTTTCCGGCGCGGTCACAGGGGGCCCGCCGCTCTCGCGCCAGGTCATCAGGATCTTGTGGCCCTCTGTCAGCGCCCAGCCGATATCCACCCGCCCGGCCTCGCTGCTCAGCGCGCCATACTTGCTCGCATTGGTGCACAATTCATGCAGTGCCATGGCCAGCGACAAGGCAGCCTTGGCATGCAGCTGCACGGTTGGCCCCGCCAGGCTGAATCGCGGTTCCTCGCTGCCCGAAAAGGGGCCGATCGCCGTGCGGATTACTGCTTCGATATCGGCGCTCTCATTCTCCTGCGCGGTCAGCAGCTTGTGCGCATCCGCCATGACGGCCAGCCGCCCATAGAAGGCCTGCAGCGCCGCTTCCGCCGTATGCGCGTCGCGGAAGCTCTGGCGTGCCACGGCCTGCACGGTGGCGAGCAGGTTCTTGATGCGGTGGTCGAGCTCGCGCGCCAGCAGGTCGCGGTGTTGCTCCGCCTCGAGCTGTGCGGCCTGCCGCCGCCCCAGCTCGTCCAGCAGGTCGTCGATCGCGGCGCCCACCTGGTGAAACTCCGCCCGCCCGGCCAGCATGCCGCTGCGCGCAGACTGGTCTCCGGCGCGCCAGGCGTGGATGGTGGCAAGCAGGCGCAGCACCGGACGGCGGATGAACCGCCGGCCGATGACCAGCGCCAGCACCATGGCAAGGATGCCCCCAACGCTCGCCAGCAGCAGGCCACGCAGCGTCGCCTCGTTGATCGGCGCCATCGCCTCCGATACCGGAATGCCGGTACTCACATAGAGCCCGGGCCGCTGCGACGCTGGCTGATAGCCAATAATGCGCTCGGTGCCGTCCTGGCTCATGATTTGCAGCGTGCCCGGTGCCGTGCCCGTGACGCGCGACATGTATTCCTCGGGCACCTTCATGCCCACGAAGCGCTCCGGCTGGGGCTCGCGCGCAATGATCGTGCCGTTGCGGTCGGCAATGGTCATGGCGCTACCCTGCGCGAAGGGTCGCTCTTTGAGCACCCTGCCCAGATAGTCGAGCCCAATCGTGGCGATCACGAAACCCTGCAGCGAACCGTCGGCTGCGGTGCGCTGGGTGCCCATCAGCAGCGCCGGCCCGGCGGTCACCACGGTATATTCGCCCACCGCAAAGAGCTGGTCGGCCAGCGCGTCACGCAGTGGTGCGCTGAGCGCCGGCCGCAGGTCTTCAGGCTGTCCGCTGGTCGCGCAGACCGATTGGCCATCCATGTCGGTGATATTGAGCAGGCTGATCTGCGGCAGCAGCGCGCTCAGCCGGTCCATATAGGCCCGGCAATTGGCGCCATTCTCCCCGACCCCCGGCGCATTGGCGACGGCGATCATCAGCGCGGCCGCACCGGTGAGGATGCGCTCGACCTCGAGCGAGGCCTGTTCGCTCATCCGCAACGCCTGGGCATGCACCTCGGCCTCCCGCGCCTTGCGCAGGGAAAACTCGTTGAAGCCGAGAATGGCCAAAGCCGGCAGCCAGGCCACCATGGTCAGCAGCAGCAATCTCTGGCTGAGCGACAAACCCGGCGCTTTCATGCCCCCTCCGACACGCAGGCGCCCGCCTGCGCCCCGCTTCAATTACCCAGATTGCGCACCTTCGCGCCAGCCCAAAACTGCGTCTGGCGCCGACGCCGGGCCGCAGGTCAATGCGCATAAAATTGCCGCGCCTCCGGTAACCGTGCCTCAGACTGCAGGGTCTAGCATCCTGGTTGGGAAAGGGGGGTGAGGAAGCTGCGTCATGACCCCGACATTCCCTGATCTTCGCTATGAAACGGCCCGCGATCACCTGTTGCAGGCGCTGGCCATCCTGCCCACCGATGGCAATGAGGTGATCAGGCTTTTGATCGAAGAGGCGTCCCGCCGCTGCGAGGCAAAGGCCAATCCCGATCATCCCTTCATGGACCTCGTGCTTCCCGATCGGCCACCCGGCCTTCCGACCCCGTGAAACACCGGAAGATCAGGACGGCAGTGCGGCAGCCCGGTCAGCGGACGAAACCAGCCGCCCCTTGCGCCAGGCTCCTGGCGGCAGTCCCACCACCTTCTTGAAGGCGCGATTGAAGCCGGCCTCGGATTCATAGCCCACTTCGGCGCCGGCCTGCGCGATGCTGACCGACGGATTCTCCAGCCGGCGGGCCGCCAGCTGCATGCGCCAGCGCGCGACATACTGCATGGGGGAGGCGCCGGTAAAATGCGCGAAGCGATCGGCAAAGACCGAACGCGACAGGCCGACAGCGCGAGCGAGGCTTTCGAGCGTCCAGTTCTCGGCCGGCTGCCCGTGTATCAGCCGCAGGGCATGGCCAACCTGGGGGTCCCGCAATCCTGCCAGCCAGCCATGCGCCTCCGGGGGCAGGGCATCGACATAGTCGCGCAGCACCTCGACGAACAGCAGTTCGGCCAGCTTGGCCAGCACGGTTTCCCCGCCCGGGCGCAGGCTCTGCGTCTCCGATACGGCGTGGCGCACCAGATGCGCCAGCCAGCTCTGCGCGGCAGTGCCGTGCCCGTGCAGCACGCGTGGCAGTGACTTGATGAAGGGGTTGTACGGGTGGATGTCGCAGCCAAGATAGCCACAGATAAAGCGGCAGGTGCCGGCGCCGGAACCATCGTTGACGATATAGGGCAACTGCCGGTCGACCGGGTGGTGATAGACCGCCAGCGAGGGCTTTGCCCGCATGCCGACGCTCGAGCAGAAGGCATGCGCGTCATCCATCGGGAAGGCGACGATGTCGCCGGCTTCAAGCCGGATCGGCTCGGGCGCCCCCTCCGTCAGTTCCGCCCAGCACGATCCCTCGATGAGGGTGTGAAAAAAGAAGACATATTGCGAGGTCGGCATGACGGCCGCGGCAATCGCCGACGCCTTGGGTGCCTCGGCCACCCAGGGTTCGCGAAACGTATTGTCGAAAAAGATCGCGCCGGTCAGCCGCACCGCCGCGAGCACGTCGGAGAGAACATCCATCCCTCGCCTCCGGGAGAAAGGGCGCCTCCTCCGGCACGGCCCTTTCCGCCCTTCAGCCTACGCTCCTCCATGCGCCTGGACAAGCTGCCTGCCTGGCCGGACGCCTGAGCAACAGAACCGGACGATCGGTCATTTTCCGGCGCCTTGCGCAGGCCTAGCATCCGCGCCCGGCAGCAACACGGCGGAGGAGGAAAAGGCCATGAATACGGAAACCATCAACAGCTTTGCAGCGGGCCAGCGCGGTGCGGTGCTCGCTGGCGGCCACCCCGATTATGAAACGGCGCGCGGGCTCTACAACGGCATGATCGACAAGCATCCGCTGATGATTGCCCGCTGTTCCGATGTCGGGGATGTCATCGACGCGGTCAATTTCGGCCGCGAGAACCAGCTCGCCATCGCAATCCGCGGCGGCGGCCACAACGGCCCGGGCTTCGGCAGCGTCGATGATGGCCTGGTGATCGACATGTCAACCATGACGGGCGTGCGCGTGAATCCTGCCAACAATACCGTCCGCGTCGGGCCGGGCTGCACCACCGGCGATGTCGACCACGCCACCCATGCCTTTGGCCGCGCGGTGCCCTTCGGCATCATATCCACCACCGGCGTGGCCGGCCTGACGCTGAGCGGCGGCCATGGCTATCTCAGCCGACAATACGGCCTGGCCATAGACAGCCTCATCGAGGCCGATGTCGTGCTGGCCGATGGCCGCTTCGTGACAGCCAGTGAAACGGAAAACACCGATCTGCTCTGGGCACTCCGGGGCGGCGGCGGCAATTTTGGCGTGGTGACCAGTTTCCTGTTCCGCACCCATCCCGCCAAGGACGTCTATGGCGGACCCATCGTCTTCGACTTCTCCGATGCCGCCACGGTCATGCGCTGGTACCGCCAGTTCCAGGCCAGCGCGCCCAGGGATTTCTGCATCTGGCTGGGCCTGCAGACCGTGCCCAGCGGCGAGCCCTTCCCGCGCGAGCATTGGGGCAAGCGGATGTGCATCCTGCTGGTCGCCCATAATGGCCAGGGCGCCAAGGCCGCCGTCGATGCAATCCGCCAGGACCTGCCGACCCCGCTCTTCGACTGGGCCGGACCCATGCCCTATCCGTCCCTGCAAGGCATGTTTGACGCGCTCTATCCCAAGGGGCTGCAATGGTACTGGAAGGGAGACTTCATCAAGTCCCTCCCCGACGCCGCCATCACGGCCCATCTCGAACATGCGGCAAAGCTGCCCAGCGAGATCTCGGCCATGCATCTCTACCCCATTGATGGCGCGGTGCATGACAAGGCCAGCGGCGACACCGCCTGGAACTGCCGCGACGCCACCTGGTCGATGGTCATCGTCGGCGTTGACGCCGATCCGGCCAAGGCGCCCAGGCTCAAGCAATGGGCGCGGGACTACTGGGCAGCGGTGCACCCCTACAATCTCGATGGCGCCTATCCCAACTTCATGATGGATGACGAGGGCGAGGGCCGGCTACGCGCCACCTATGGCGACAACTATCCAAGGCTCGCCGCCATCAAGGCAAAGTTCGATCCGCAAAACCTGTTCCGGGTGAACCAGAACGTGCGGCCCGCCCACTAACCTGCCACAACCCGTCGGCCGTCGACCCAGACGGCCGACAGATTGGCGCGGGTCGCGCCATAAAGCACCTTCTCGAAGATCGCGACCGGGTCGGTGAGATCGAACAGGCGGATGCCCCCGGCGCGCCGCGTCGTATCGACGGCTATGGCATCGAACCTATAGCCGGGCGTAAACCTGCCGATCGGCAGCTCCAGCGCATCCCCGCCGCCCGCCGTGGCGAGGTGGAAGGCAGTGACCAGACTCACCGCCGATCCAGGCCGCCCCCGTTCCCCGGCCGGGCGTGCCGGATCGACGCCTTCTTCCAGCATACGCGCACTTTGCACCGTGGTGCGGCAGGCATTGAACATCGAGGCCGACGGACCGCCCGAAATGTCCGTCCCCAGGCCCACGCGCACCCCCCGCTCCAGGGCGGCACGCAACGGGAAGACGCTGTTGGCGAAATAGATGTTGGACAGCGCGCAATGGGCCACCCCGCTCCCACGCGCGGCCAGGCGGTCCATGTCGTCAGCGGTCAGGAAATTGCTGTGTGCCAATACGGTCCGCCGCGTCAGCAGGCCGAACCCATCCAGCGCCGCCGCGTCGGTCATGCCATGGCGCTCCAGCACATGCCCATGCGCCCAGTCGCTTTCCGAGCAATGGGTCTGCACATGGCAGCCGCATTCCGCCGCCAGCGCACCGAGCCCCCTGAGCGTCGCGTCGGTGCAGGAGGGGATGAAGCGCGGCGTGATGACGGGCAGCACCCTGCCGTCGCCATTGTCCCTGTGCTGCCTGATATGCTCGATGACCGCCCGCGTGTCCGCCACTGCCGCTTCCGGGCTGGCGTCGCGGTAACCATCGGGGCAGGCGGCCGGATCGTCCATCGCCACCTTGCCGACCAGGGCGCGCTGCCCCTTCTCGATGCAGATGTCGGCAAGCAGCTGGCTGGCCTCGCGATGCTGCGTGGCGAAGTAGAGGGCCGTGGTGGTGCCATTGGCCAGCAGGTCATCCACCAGCATGCCATAGCGCTCGGCCGCAAAGTCCAGGTCGGCGTAACGCGCCTCGAGCGGGAACGTATATTTGTGCAGCCAGACTTCCAGTGGCTCGTCCAGCGCCAGCCCCAGCTGCGGATATTGCGGCGCATGCACGTGCAGATCCACCATGCCGGGCAGGACATAGCTCCCTTCCGGCAGGCGCAGCGTCTTCCCGGCAAATTGCGCTTCAAGCGCCTCGCGCCGCGGATCGCCTTGCGGCGCCACCACCGCGATGGCGCCCGCAGCGTTGATCACCACCAGCGTGTCGGCCAGCACCTCGAGCCCGTCCGGGCTCGGTGCATGAAAGAAGGTGCCCAGCACCGCCCTGTCGCGCAGATCATGCATATCGGTCGTCACGAAATTAGGCTCCGCTTCTGGACACATTGGCACGCCGAGGCACTCGATCGCCCATGCGCCGGTTCTCGCTGCCGTGTCGACCCTATCGCGCACGGCGCCTTTGCATAAGGCGACCACACGACACATCACCATGCGTCAGTCGCAACGCATCTTCTCTATTGCGAATGATTTGCAATTGCATTATTGATCCGGCATCGGTTTCTGGAGTGATCAATGCATCGTCGCGTGTTTTCCGTCCTCGCTCTGTCCGTGGCTCTGACTGCCGCGCTCCCTGCTATGGCGCAGGATCGTCTCAAGGCCATTACCTCCTTCACCATCATTGCCGACATGGCGCAGAACGTGGCGGGCGACGCTGCCGACGTCGTCTCCATCACCAAGCCCGGCGCCGAGATCCATAATTACCAGCCCACACCCGGCGACCTGATCGGCGCCCAGGATGCCGATCTGGTGCTGTGGAACGGGCTCAATCTCGAACAGTGGTTCGAGCAGTTCCTGTCCAATCTGGGCGATGTGCCGTCCGCCATCGTCACCGAGGGCATCGAGCCCATGGGCATCGGCGAGGGCCCCTATGAGGGCAAGCCCAATCCGCATGCCTGGATGTCGCCCACTGACGCGCTGGTCTATGTCGATAATATCCGCAAGGCCTTTGTCGCGGCCGACCCGGCCAACGAGGCGACCTACAATGCCAATGCGGCAGCCTATTCCGCCGAGATCACCGCCACCGTCGAGCCCATCCGCGCCGCCATTGCGGCCATTCCCGAGGAGCGCCGCTGGCTGGCCACCTCGGAGGGTGCCTTTAGCTATCTGGCGCGCGATTTTGGCCTCAAGGAGCTCTATCTCTGGCCCATCAATGCCGATCAGCAGGGCACGCCCCAGCAGGTGCGCCACGTCATCGACCAAGTCCGCGCCAATGCCGTGCCGGCCATCTTCTCGGAATCCACCATTTCCCCCAAGCCGGCCGAACAGGTCGCCCGCGAAACCGGCATCAAATATGGCGGCGTGCTCTATGTGGACTCGCTGTCTGAACCGGATGGCCCGGTCCCCACGTATCTGGAACTGCTTTCGGTTACCGCCAACACCATCGTGCAAGGTCTGACCCCGTGAACGACGCCAACCAGCCCGGCCTTGCGGTCAGCGACATCACCGTCGCCTATCGCAACGGCACCACGGCCATCAAGCATGCCAGCTTCTCCATTCCGCGCGGCTCGATCACCGCTCTGGTCGGGGTCAATGGTTCGGGCAAGTCGACCCTGTTCAAGGCCATCATGGGCTTTGTGCCCCTGGCCGGTGGCTCTGTCGAGATCCTGGGTGTCCCCGGAAAGCAGGCGCTCAAGCGCAACCTGGTCGCCTATGTGCCGCAGTCCGAGGATGTCGACTGGAACTTCCCCGTCCTCGTCGAAGACGTCGTCATGATGGGCCGCTACGGCCATATGGGCATGCTGCGCCGCCCCAAGCCCGTTGATCACCAGATGGTCACCTCGGCCCTTGAGCGCGTCAACATGATTGAATTCCGCCACCGCCAGATCGGCGAACTGTCCGGCGGCCAGAAGAAGCGCGTCTTTCTCGCCCGTGCGCTGGCGCAGCAGAGCGAGGTCATCCTGCTCGACGAACCCTTTACCGGCGTCGACGTGCAGACCGAGGATGCCATCGTGACCCTGCTGCGCTCCCTGCGCGACGAGGGCAAGGTCATGCTGGTCTCGACCCACAATCTGGGCTCGGTCCCCGAATTCTGCGACCGGACCGTTCTGGTCAAGGGCACCGTGCTGGCCTCCGGCCCCACCAGCGAAATCTTCACCCGCGAATGGCTCGAAATCACCTTTGGCGGCGCCCTGCGCCACTTCGTCCTGGCAGGATCCGGCCTGCATGACGATGACGATCCACGCCACATCTCGGTGCTGACCGACGATGAGCGGCCCCTGGTCATGTATGGCGAAAAGGGCAAGATGACCACGAGGCAATCGGACCCGGTGGACGAATGATCGACACCCTCCTGCTCCCCTTTTCCTATGGCTACATGATAAATGCCATGTGGGTCTCGGCCCTGGTCGGCGGCGTCTGCGCCTTCCTCTCGGCCTATCTCATGCTCAAGGGCTGGTCGCTGATCGGCGATGCACTGAGCCATTCCATCGTGCCCGGCGTGGCCGGCGCCTATATGCTCGGCCTGCCCTTTTCGCTCGGCGCCTTCTTTTCTGGCGGCCTGGCCGCCGGGGCCATGCTCTTTCTCACCCAGCGCACCAAGCTCAAGGAAGATGCGGTCATCGGGCTCATCTTCACCGCCTTTTTCGGCCTCGGCCTCTTCATGATCTCGCTGTCACCCACCTCGGTGAACATCCAGACCATCGTCATGGGAAATATTCTGGCCGTCACGCCCGAAGACACCTTGCAGCTTGTCATCATTTCCGTGGTCACGCTGGCGGTCATGTTCGTCATCTGGAAGGACCTCATGGTCACCTTCTTCGATGAGAGTCATGCCCGCTCCATCGGCCTCAACCCGCCGCTGCTGCGGGTGATCTTCTTCACCCTCCTGGCCGCCTGCACCGTTGCCGCCATGCAGACCGTCGGGGCTTTCCTCGTCATCGCCATGGTGGTCACCCCCGGCGCCACCGCTTACCTCCTCACCGACCGCTTCCCGCGTCTCATCCTCATCGCCATTGCGGTGGGCGCGCTGTCGTCCCTCGTCGGCGCCTATATCTCCTTCTTCCTCGATGGCGCCACCGGCGGCGTCATCGTCGTGCTGCAGACCGCGGTCTTCCTCCTCGCCTTCTTCCTTGCACCCAAGCATGGCCTGCTGGCCAATCGCCGCCGCGCCGCCCAAGAAATCGCGAGGTAGGTCGCCCGATGAACGAGTTCCTCACCTACGCGCTCTGGCCCTTCCAGTTTCCCTTCATGACCAATGCCATGCTCATTTCCGTCATGGTGGCGGTGCCCACGGCCTTGCTGTCCTGCTTCCTCGTGCTCAAGGGCTGGTCGCTGATGGGCGACGCCATCTCCCATGCCGTTCTGCCCGGCGTGGTACTGGCCTACATTGTCGGCATTCCCCTCGGCATCGGCGCCTTTGCTGCCGGCATGGCCTGTGCCCTATCGGTCGGCTATCTCAAGGAAAATTCCCGCATCAAGGAAGATACGGTGATGGGCGTGGTCTTTGCCGGGCTCTTTGGCCTTGGCATCGTGCTCTACACCTCGATCCAGACCGATGTGCATCTCGACCATATCCTGTTCGGCGACATTCTTGGCGTCAGCCCGGCCGACCTGATCCAGACCGGTATCATCGCGCTGGTCGTGACGCTCATCGTCCTCGCCAAATGGCGCGATCTCCTGCTCTTCACCTTCGATCCGCAACAGGCCGGGGCCATCGGCTTGCCGGTGCGCGTTCTGCACTATGGCCTCCTGGCCCTGCTCTCGCTCACCATCGTCGCCGCCCTCACCGCCGTCGGCATTGTGCTGGTCATCGCCCTGCTGGTCGCTCCCGGCGCCATCGCCTACCTCATCAGTAAGCGCTTCGCCCCCATGATGCTGATCGCCGTCACCGTCTCGGTCCTGAGCTCGCTGGTCGGCATCTATGCCAGCTTCTTCATCGACTCGGCCCCGGCCCCCACCATCGTGCTCCTGATGAGCCTCACCTTCATCGTGACCTTCGTGGTCACGACGACGCGAAGGCCGGCGCCTCTTCCCCTCTCCCCTTGAGGGAGAGGGACGACACTTCTGCGTTCAGCAGAAATGCCGGGTGAGGGGTACTGCGCTATCCCATGCCAGACGTCCAAAGTGATCCCTCATCCTCATCCACCTTTCGGGCACCTCCGCCCTCACGGGGCAGAAGGGAAGATCCCCCACTTATCCCCGCCCCGCTATCCGGCCCTAGACTCTCCCTCAAAGGAGACTCCCATGGACCATACCCCCCGCCTCACCCTGCCCTTCATCATGCCGAGCCAGGCGCAGAAACACATCACGCATAACGAAGCCATCGAGGCACTCGATGCCCTGGTGCAGCCCGCCGTCGAAAGCCGCACCGTCGCCACCCCGCCCGCCTCGCCCCTCGCCGGCGACGCCTGGCTCGTGCCCGCTGGCGCCACTAATGCTTGGGCAGGCCACACCGACGAGATCGCCGCCTGGCAGTCCGGCGCCTGGCAATTTCACGATCCGGCGCCCGGCTGGCAGGTCTACGTCAAGGCCGAGCAGACCCTCTATGTCTTCGATGCAGGCGGCTGGACGCCACTGGCCTCGCTCGGCTCGGCCCTGCCGCGCCTGGGCGTCAATACCAGCGCCGACAGCACCAACCGCCTCGCCGTCGCGGCCGCGGCAACGCTCTTCACCCATGCCGGCAATGGCCATCAGCTCAAGCTCAACAAGGCCGCGCCTGGCGATACCGCGAGCCTGCTCTACCAGACCAACTGGTCCGGCCGCGCCGAAATGGGCCTGGCCGGCGACGACCACTGGCGCCTCAAGGTCAGCCCCGATGGCGCCTCCTGGATCGATGCGCTCACCATCGATGCCACGACCGGCGCGGCCACCGTCGCTGCCACCCTGCGCCCGGCCGCCGACAATGCCGTCACCCTGGGTGGCGCGGGCGCGCGCTGGTCCGCCGTCTGGTCCGCCACCGGCACCATCCAGACCTCCGACTGCCGCCAGAAGACCGATATCGAGCCCAGCGATCTCGGCCTCGACTTCATCCTGGATCTTATCCCGATCAAATACCGCTGGATCGTCGGCGGGAGGGAAGACGGCCAACCCCGCCCCGGCCGCCGCACCCACTACGGCCTCATGGCCCAGCAGGTGCTAGAGGCCCTGAAAGGCCAGGATTTCGCCGGCCATGTTCTAGCCGATCCCGCCGACCCCGATAGCGAACAGGGCCTGCGCTACGAGGCCTTCATTGCTCCCTTGATTCTGGCGGTGCAGGAGCTTTCAGAAAGGCTGAGCAGGCTGGAAGCTAGGTCTTGAGCCCGCGGATCAGCGCCTTGATCGCCTTGCGATAGTCCCCCAGTTCCTCCGGCGCGGCCATTGCGGCCCGGTCGAACAGGGCATTGAGCAGATGGGCCAGGGGCAGGGCGGGCAGGTCTCTGATCGCCTTGGCCTCCATCGCCGCCTTGACGCCCTCGATCAGTGTGCGCAACCCGTGCTGCGCGTCGATGGCATCCACTTCGGCCCGTCCCAGAACGGCTGGCGCATCCACCAGCAGGATTTGTCGCCGTCCAGGCTCCTGCATGGCATCGAGAAAGGCATCGCCCCCGGCGATCAGCGCCCGCACCGGCCCCGGCTCGTCTTCGCCCGCGGCCGCGGCATTGATCGACATTGCCAGCAGCGCATGCTCCTGCTCGACCACCGCCCGGAACAGGGCGGTCTTGTCGGCATAGTGGTGGTAGAGCGCCCCACGCGTGACCCCCGCTGCCGCCACGATCTCCGGCGTACTCGTCGCGGCAAAACCCCTCTCGGCAAAGAGCCGCCGCGCCGCCGCCACCAGCTGTCGCTGCGTCTCCACGCGCCGTTCGGCCTGCGTCTTCCGTACTTGCATACATGCAACCTGTATGTTATTGTTAGATACAATCAGAATGTATCTAAATGAGGGTTCTGGCAAGGAGATTCGCATGCAGACCCATAGTCTTTACCCGCTGATCCAGGTCGTGGACGTCGTGAGCACGGCGCGGTTCTACGAAACCCATCTCGGCTTCAGCCGCATTTTCTCCAGCGACTGGTATGTCCAGCTGCGCGCCACGGCCGAGCATCCCTTCGAAATCGCCCTGATCGTGCACGATCACGAGACCATTCCCGTCGCGGGACAGGGCCCGACCAAGGCCATGCTGCTCAGCTTCTATGTCGACGATGCCGCCGCCGAACATGCGCGCCTCGCCGCTGCCGGCGTGCCGATCGTCCAGCCCTTGCGCGACGAAGTCTTCGGCCAGCGCGATTTCATCGCCGCCGATCCCAATGGGCTCCTCCTCGATATCATCACCCCGATCGAACCCGATCCGGATTGGCTTGCTGCCAATTCTGCGTGATCCAAATAAAATCGGCTGACCGTCTGGCGCGGCGCAATTCTCCCCGTTAGTTTGCACTAACATTTTAGGGAGGATTGCGCTGTGAACACCAAGCGCCTCGGTATCGGCTTTATCGGTACCGGCAATATTTCGTCGGCCTATCTGCGGGCCATCACTAGCCACGAAGCCATGGCCGGCTTCCCCGTCCTCGATATCAAGGGCCTGGCCGACATGCGCCCCGAGGCCTCCCAGGCCCGCGCCGCCGAATTCGGTCTCGCTTCCATGAGCATCGACGAAATGCTGGCCAGCCCCGATATCCAGCTCATCGTCAATCTCACCATCCCGCGCGCCCATGTCGAAGTCGGCCTCAAATGCCTGGCGGCCGGCAAGCACGTCTACTCCGAAAAGCCGCTTGGCATCACCTATGCCGAGGGCCGCAAGCTGCTCGACGCCGCCAACAAGACGGGCCTGCGCATCGGCTCCGCCCCAGACACGTTCCTCGGTGGGTCGCACCAGCAGGCCCGCGCCGTGGTCGATAGCGGCGCCCTGGGCCAGCTCGTGGGCGGCACCGCCTTCATGCAGGCCCCCGGCCATGAGGCCTGGCACCCCGATCCGGCCTTCTACTACGATATCGGCGGCGGCCCGGTGCTCGATATGGGCCCCTATTACATCACCGACCTCGTGAACCTGCTCGGACCGGTCGCCCGTGTCTCGGCCATGGCATCGCGCCTGCGTCTGCAGCGCCCGGTTCTGTCCGAGCCCAAGAAGGGCCAGATCATGGACGTGAAGGTGGACACCCACGTCACTGGCTCGCTCGGCTTTGCCAATGGCGCCATCGTCCAGGTCGGCATGAGCTTCGACGTTGCCGGCCACAAGCATGTGCCGCTCGAGCTCTACGGCACCGATGCCAGCCTCATTGTGCCTGATCCCAATTTCTTCGGCGGTGATGTCGAGCTCAAGAAGCGTGGCCGCGACGAAGAATGGAGCAAGGTTGAAGTCACCCAGCCCTATGCCGATGGCAATTACCGCTCGCTCGGCGTCGCCGACATGGCCACGGGCATACTCGAAAACCGCCCCCATCGCGCCAATGGCGATCTGGCCCTGCACGTACTCGAAGTCATGGAAGCCTTCGAAACCGCCTCCCGCGACGGCCGCACCGTCGACATCAAGACCCCCGTCACCCGGCCGGAGCCGCTGGCCACGTCATTGAAGGACGGCCGGATCTAGGCCGGGATTTTTCAGTCGACACCCTCCCCCTTGCGGGGAGGGATCAAGGGTGGGGGGTGTTTAGCCCGGATATTCGGGCCAACCGCCACCCCCTCCCAGCCTCCCTCGTCAAGGGGGAGGTGCCGCGTCGTGGGCGTGGAGAAATCGAGCCCCCCTCACCAGCGCCAGGTCAGTCCCGCCGCATCCTCGGCATTGAAATGCAGCGTCACCTCCACGTCCATGTCCGGCTGGTGGTCACCCGCCACATATTGCCGCTGCAGCAGCGTCACCACCTCCTGGTCGGGGTCGAAGTCACGATAGAGATAGTCGAAGCAGTCCTGCGTACCGCCTTCGCGGTTGCCGTAGATCTCCGTCTTGAGCGCCGCCAGCAGGCGCCCGCCAATGGCGCTGCCATCGCTGCGCCGCGTGGCGCGCACCGTCGGCACCCAGTCATAGCCGGTCTCGCAGACATAGCGTCCGTCGCGGAATTCGCCGTGGTCGGTAAAGGCGACATCGGTCTCGGCGTCCCAGGCATTGCCGATTTCGTAGGTCACGCCGGTCTCGCTCACCTCGAGATAGATATCCGTCCAGGCGCAGCTATGCGCCTCGTTGCGATAGCACCAGCGCTCGCTGGCCCGCATCAGCTGCGCCACATCCTCGATCGCCACCAGCTTGCCCGGCTTGTAGCGCTCGATCACGGCCTGCGTCTCTGTGTCCAGCCCCATGGCGGCCGCGCTCCCGGCCAGCGTCAGCGCCAGTGCGGCAAGCAGCGTTTTCATCCCGTCTCTCCCGGTCATCTCATGCCATGGTGACCTTAGCATCGTGTTCGCAGGGGAAAAGCCTCAACGCGGATCAGGGTTGACAACCGTCATCAATGTAACAATAAAAGTTACATGAAACGCTCCAGCCGCCTCTCCCTCGCCCTTCACGCCCTCGTCCACCTGCACAAGCAGCCCGACGCGGCCATGACCTCCGCCACCCTCGCCCAGTGCCTGATGACCAATCCGGTCGTCGTGCGCCGGGTGCTGGGTGAGTTGCGCGATGCCGGCATTGTCGGCGCCACCAAGGGCCATGATGGCGGCTGGCGCCTGCTGCGGCCCGCCGCCGAGATCAGCCTGCGCCAGGTCTATGCGGCCATGGGCGAGAGCCTGCTGATCCGCACCGAAAGCGATCCGGGCGACATCGCCTGCGGCATCGTGCGCAGCGTCAATTCCGTCATGGGCGAGTTCATCGCCGATGCCGAAGCCCTGCTGGCGGCGCGTCTCGAGCGCGTCTCGCTCGACGACATCGCCCGCCAGGCCACGCCCCATCCCCTCCATCCGCATCAGGGAGTCCAGCACCATGGATGACGTCATTATCATCGGCGGCAGCTTTGCCGGCCTGGCCGGCGCGCTGCAGCTCGGCCGCGCCCGCCGCCAGGTTACCGTTCTCGATACCGGCCTGCCGCGCAATCGCTTTGCCGGTCATTCCCATGGCCTGCTCGGCCACGACCATAAGCCGCCGCAGGACATTCTCGCCGCCGCCCGCCAGCAGCTTGCCCGCTACCCCACCGTCAAGCTGGTCAATGCCCGCGCCGATGCCATAACCGGCGCGGCCGATGACTTCACGGTGAGCACCAGCGATGGCCAAAGCCTCAAGGCACGCCGCCTGCTCCTGAGCTATGGCGTCTCCGACCAGATGCCGGCCATTCCCGGCTTTGCCGAATGCTGGGGCAAGTCCATCGTGCCCTGCCCCTATTGCGACGGCTTCGAAGTGGCCGGCCAGCATTGGGGCCTGCTCTGGTCCGGCCCGCACAGCCAGCATGCCGTGTCCCTGTACCACGACTGGACCGACCGCCTCACCGTCTTCGCCGACGGCCACGACATCGCTCCCGATATTCGTGCCGATCTCATCGCCCGCAATGTCGATATCGTCGATGGCAAGCTGGTCGAAATCGCCCACCAGGGCGGCCGGCTCGCCACCGTCAATCTAGACACCGGGCGCAATGTCGCCCTCGACGTGCTCTTCGCCCATCCGCGCAACCGGCCCTCGTCCGGCCTGCATGAGGCGCTGCGCCTCGCGACCCTCGATACGCCCGTGGGCATTGCCCTCAAGGTCGATGACCGGCGTGAAACCAGCGTCCCCGGCATCTATGCCGCGGGCGACCTCGCCAACCCCATGGCCAGCGTCACCCTCGCCAGCTCCCACGGCGCCATGGCCGCCATCTTCGCCCAGCAATCCATGCTGGCGTGAGGGTCCGGAAACCACCTCTCCCCTGAGGGAGAGAGAGATCACCGCGAAGCGGTGAGTGAGGGTCATAGGCAAGACCCCACCGCGCCGCACCACCCTTGCCATCACCTTAGAATGGTTCTAATCATTGTTTAGAACCATTCTAACAAATGATGCGCCCATGTTCTCGCTCCGCCCCGACAACCGCCGCCCCTTCACCAGCCTCTCCGAGCGTGAAATCCTCTCCCTGGCCGTGGCGGCCGAGGAGGAGGATGGCCGCATCTATTCCGAATTCGCCACCCGCCTGGCCGAGACCTTTCCCGGTTCCGCGGCGCTGTTCGAGGGGATGGCCGCCGAGGAGGATGAGCATCGCCGTCGCCTGCTCGATCTCTATGTCGAGCGGTTCGGCACCCATCTCGTGCCGATCCGGCGCGAGCATGTGCGTGGCTTCATAGCCCGCAAGCCGCTCTGGCTGATAAAGTCGCTGACCATCGAGGCGGTCCGCCAGCAGGTCTGGGAGATGGAGGAGGGCGCCTATCGCTTCTATATGGAAGCGGCCAAGCAGGTCACCGATGCCGGTATCCGCAAGCTTCTGGGCGATCTTGCCGCGCAGGAGCGTCAGCATGCCGATGCCGCCGACCGCATCGACGCCGACATGCTCGGCGCCGCAGGGCGCGACCTCGAAAAGGATGCCTCGCACCGCCAGTTCGTCCTGACCTATGTGCAACCGGGCCTGGCCGGGCTGATGGATGGCTCGGTCTCGACCCTCGCGCCGGTCTTTGCCGCCGCCTTCGCCACTGGCGACACCCATCAGACCTTTCTCGTCGGCCTCGCGGCCGCCATCGGCGCCGGCATTTCCATGGGCTTTACCGAAGCCGCCTCCGACGATGGCAAGCTGACCGGGCGCGGCTCGCCCATCAAGCGTGGCCTCGCCGCCGGCATCATGACTGCCGTCGGCGGGCTCGGCCACGCCCTGCCTTACCTCATCGCCGATTTCACCGTCGCCACCACGGTCGCCATCATTGTCGTGCTGGTCGAGCTCTGGGCCATCGCCTTCATCCAGAACCGTTACATGCAGACCCCGTTCTGGCGCGCCGTCCTCCAGGTCGTCCTCGGCGGCTCCCTGGTCTTCGCCGCCGGCATCCTCATCGGCAATGCCTGAAAGCCCTGAGGTACCTCGCCCCTCAGAAGACAGGTCGCGCGCAGGGCCGGGTGAGGGGGGACGATGCTGGTGTGTCCCCCATGCTCTCCCACTCACCCATGTCACCCCGGCCTTGAGCCGGGGCCCATCCCGAGATCGGGCCGCGGCCGCAAGGTGGATTAGCCGCGGCCACCCTCGGACCTAGCCGTAGCTTGCTGCGATCAAACTCGCCGCCTTGCTCCCGATCGCCATGGCCGGCGCATTGGTATTGCCCGATACGATGGCCGGCATGATCGAGCAGTCGATCACGCGCAGCCCGTCAATACCCCGCACCCTCAGGTCCGGCCCGACCACGGCACTCGGATCGCTGTCGAGCCCCATGCGCAGCGTCCCGACTGGATGATAGTTGGTCTTGACCGTCTGCCCGCAATAGCGCTCCAGCGCCGCCGGATCCGCCATCACCGCAGCGCCCGGCAGGAGCTCCTCGGCAATCCGGCTCTTGAACGGCTCGGTCTCGAGCAGTTGCCGCGCCGTTTCCAGCGCCTTGATGGTCAGCCGCAGGTCATCGGTGTCGCCAAAGAAGTTGCAGTCCACCAGCGGCTGGTCCCTGGGGTCGGCCGAGCGCAATGTCACCGAGCCGCGTGCCTTGGGCCGCAACAGGCATGAGGTAAAGGTCACGCCCCAGGTCGGCTTGGCTGCGCTCACGTCGCGGTCGAGATAGACGATCGGCGCGCAATAGAGCTGGATGGTCGGTCGCTCCCCGCCATCGGGGTCGAAGAACAGGCAGGCCTCGATACCCGTCGTGGTCACCGGGCCTGAATTGAACAGCAGATATTGCAGCCCGTTGCGAACCATGTTCCAGCCCTGGTCCTGGCCGAAATAGCCCGACGGGTCCTTGGTCGTGGCGATGACCGGCACTTCATGGTGGTCCTGCAGGTTCTGCCCCACCCCTGCAATGTCGGCCACCACGTCAATGTCATGGGCGCGCAATTGCGCCGCCGGCCCGATGCCGCTCAGCAGCATCAGCTTGGCGCTGTTATAGGTCCCCGCCGCCACCAGCACTTCGCGCTCCGCCCGCGCCTCGTGGCGCGCGCCGTCCTTGTCATAGACCACGCCCACCGCCCGCCCGTTCTCGACCAGAATGCGATCGACCCGCGCGCCGGTGACAATGGTCAGCCTCTTGTCGTCACCCAGATCGTCGAGAAAGGCCTTCTTGGCGTCCGAGCGCTCCTTGTAGCGCCCCCACTGCCCATAGGTATGCTGCATGATGCCGACGCCGGCCTGCCGCGCCCCGTTGAAATCGGGATTGTAGGCATGGCCCAGCCCCTGTGCCGCCAGGAGGAAGTGCTCGGTGGTCGGCGAGATATGGCCGGGGTCCGAGACCCGCAGATTGCCGCCTATGCCATGAAACTGGTCATTGAACCGGCTATTGGCCTCGATGCCGGTGAAGTGCGGCAGCATGTCCGCATAGGACCACTCCCCGCTATTGCCCAGCCCCGCGGCCCAGCCGTCATAATCCTCGGCCTGCCCGCGCATATAGACCATGGCATTGACGGCGCTGCCGCCACCCAGGGCCTTCCCGACCGGCACGATCGGCGCCCGTCCGCCCAGCTGGGGCTGCGGCACCGTCTTGTGCATTTCGAGGTAATCCTCGCGTGCCAGATATTTCATATAGCCTGCCGGCATGGCCATCAGCCGGTTGGTGCTGGCCGGTCCCCGCTCCAGCAGCAGCACCGAATAGCCGAAGTCCCGCACCAGCCGCATGGCCGCGACGCAGGCCGCCGAGCCGCCCCCGGCAATGACGAAGTCATACCCCATCACGCCACTCCCTTGAGCGTATCGAGCCGGTTGTCGAGGATCACCCCGACGCTTTCGCATTCCCGCGCAATCTCGCCGATGAAGTCGGCCAGCATGTCGCGCTCCAGCGCTACGGTCGAGCGCACCACCATGGCAGTGTCGCGATGCAGCGGCTCGAAATCGGCCGGCGCGATCTCCACCAGCCGTCCCGCCTTGACGTCGTCGGCAATGGCCGAATTGACGAAGAAGCCCAGCCCCTGGCCCTTCACCGCCAGCCGCCGTGCCGGCCCGGTGGGCAGTTCGACACTGGTCTCGGCCAGCCGCACCAGGGCCGCCGCCGTCTCGGGCTCTGCCTGCCACCAGCGCAGCGAGATCACCCGCGGCACCAGCACCAGCACCTCCTCGATACTGGGTGCGCTCGACAAGCGCGCCGCAATCTCGGGCGCCACCACCAGCGGCACCCGCTCGCGCATCACCACCAAGGGAATAAGGTCGACCACCAGCGGGTCGATATTGGGCCAGCACAGTATGCCCATTTCGACGTCCCGCTCATGCAGCATGGCGACGATCTGCGCCTGCCGCCCTTCGTTCACCACCACATCGACGCCGGGATATTTTTCCTGGAAGCGCAGCAGCGGCTCGGTGATCAGCGGCGAGACCAGGCTGCGCAGCGAGGCAATGGCAATGCGTCCGCGCTCCACCCGCCGCAATGCCTCGCGCCCCTCCTGCGCCGTGCCGATAATGCGCCGCGCAAAGGGCAGGAAGGTCATGCCCTGGTCGGTCAGGGTCACCGTGCGGCCGCGCTGGAACAGCGTCACGCCCAACAGGCTCTCCAGCGCCCTGATGCGCATCGAGGCCGTCGCCTGGGTTATGTTGAGATGCGCCGCCGCGCGGGTAAAACTCTGCTCCCGCACAATGCGGTCAAAGGTGCGAAGCTGGTCGAGGTCCATCGATTTGACTTATGACGCTGGGTAAATACTGGGACGCAGTGGAACCTAGCATCGGCAATTCCGATGGGGAAGCGGTCTACCGCTCCCCCCCGCAACACACGCTTCTCACCTAGCCGCACGCTCGGCAATGCGTGACTCCCCCAATATCGCGGCTCGGGCGGCAGGCGTAGTCTTGATCGCCATGGTGGAGGGGACGACATGGAAAACGACGCAACACTGCCCGATGCCAGCGCCGGCCCGCTCGATGGCGTGCCCTCCATTCCCGATATCTTCGGCAGCGTGGTCGATCTGGTCACCGCGGGCGCCAATGGCCTGGCCGCCATAATCTTTGTGTCCGCAATGATCGTGATGGTGTTCTCGCTGATCCTGGGCACGCGCATGACCAGGGAGATGGTGGGGCTGACCAAGTGGTATCTGGTCGTGGGGGCAGTCTGCGTGGTCGTGTCCCTGGCGGGGAGCTTCACCGATCGCTACTTTCGCGCGGCCTATGACCTGCATGTGTCGATCTCGCCATCGCTTCGGACCGCGGGGTTGCCTGACCCAGTGATCCGCGCCGATACCATGCTGGTCAACCTCAACGAGGTCTTCCCGGTCAACGACAATATCGGCATCACCGTGATGATCGACGAGATCATCAGCGCCATCCGGACGCGCGACGAGGCGGTCGTCGCCACGGTGCAGCAGGCCAATGTCATCGTGGAAGAAAACAACAAGCTGCAGGAAACCCTGACGCAGCAGTCCGTGCAGCTGGAATCGGTCCGCAGCAGCTTCGAGACCTTCAAGGCCGGGCTTGATACCACCGCGCCATCCTGGGCGGACGGCCAGCTGGACGCCTTGGCGCTGAATCTCGACGCCATCGAGACGCCGATCGAGGCCAGCAACTTCCAGCGCTATGACCCGATCGCGCTGCCCGACGATGTCTTGCTGCTGGCGCCCGGGCCGGCCATGTAGCGTCTAGCCCGCCTTGTTGCGCGCTCGCGACGCCTCGGCCAGCGCCCGCTTCTCCGCCTTGCGTTCCGCTGCCAGCCGCGCCGCATCATCGCCCAGATGCGCCGCGCCCCTCTGCCGCGCCAGGTCCATCTGCTTCTGCCGTTCGGCCGCCGCCTTGTGCTTGTCGGCTTCGCCCACGCAATGGGGACAGCTGACGCCCTCGACAAAGTCCGCGCTCGCCCGGTCCGCTGCCGTCAGCGGATGCCGGCAGGCCCGGCACAGCGTCGCATCGCCTTCGATCAGCCCATGGCCAACCGACACGCGTTCGTCGAACACGAAGCATTCCCCGGCAAACCGGCTCTCCTCTTCTGGCACCACTTCGAGATATTTGAGGATGCCCCCCTTGAGGTGGAACACTTCCTCAAAGCCCTGGCTCAACAGATAACTCGACGCCTTCTCGCAGCGGATGCCGCCGGTGCAGAACATGGCGACCTTCTTGTCCCGCTTGGGATCGAGATGGCTCGCCACATAGTCCTTGAACTCGGTGAAGTTCTTCGTCGCCGGGTCCAGCGCCCGCTGGAACGTGCCCAGCCCCACTTCATAATCATTGCGCGTATCGACCAGCACCACGTCATTGCGCTCGATCAGCCCGTTCCAGTCCGCCGGCTCGACATAGGTGCCGACCTGTTTGGCCGGATTGGCCTCAGGCGCCCGCAGCGTCACGATCTCCGGCTTGAGCCGCACCTTCATGCGCAGGAACGGCATCTCGGCTGCGGTCGAATACTTGACCTCCGCCCCCGTCAGCCGCCCGCCCAGCATCGCGCCGGCAAACAGCCACTCCGCCAGCGCGTCGATCGCCTCTGCCGTCCCCGCCACCGTGCCATTGATCCCCTCCGGCGCCAGGATCAGCGTGCCTCTGATCCCGCGTGCGCAGCAGAACGCCGCCAGCGTCGGCTGGATGGTTTCGGCATCGGGCAGGTCGGCGAATTTATAGATCGCCATCACCTTGTATGGCTGATGGGTCTGGGGCAGATTAGCGTTCATATCGATTTGCGGCCGGTTCATCGGCCCGCTCATATCATTGCCCGCCCCACGGGCCAAATCGAGAAATCGTTCGGAGACCATCCATGACCTATCGGGCCGATACGGCACGCTATGATACCATGCAATACCGCCGCTCGGGCAAATCGGGGCTCAAGCTCCCCGTCATCAGCCTCGGCCTCTGGCAGAATTTCGGCGGCACGCGCGATTATCCCTCCGCCATGGAAATCCTCGGCCATGCCTTCGATTCTGGCATCACCCATTTTGATCTCGCCAACAACTATGGCCCTCCCGCCGGCTCCTCCGAAGAGCTGTTCGGCCAGGTCATGGCGCGCGATTTCCGCCCCTATCGCGATGAGCTGATCATCTCCACCAAGGCCGGCTACAATATGTGGCCCGGTCCCTATGGCGAATTCGGCTCCCGCAAATACCTGTTGGCCAGCCTTGACCAGTCGCTCCAGCGCATGGGGCTAGACTATGTCGATATCTTTTATTCCCACCGCTTCGATCCCGAGACCCCGCTCGAGGAAACTATGGGCGCCCTGGCCCATGCCGTGCGCTCAGGCAAGGCGCTCTATGTTGGCATTTCGAGCTACCCAGAAGCCGAAACGCGCGAGGCCTACCGCATTCTCAAGGACATGGGCGTCGCCACCACCATCCACCAGCCCAGCTATTCCATGATCAACCGCTGGATCGAAAACGATCACACCATCGACGCCTGCGGCGAGCTGGGCATCGGCATGATCGCCTTCTCGCCCCTCGCCCAGGGCGTGCTCTCGGGCAAGTACAATTCCGGCAACACCTCCGGCACCCGCGGCGAAAACCCCAATGGCAGCCTCCGCGCCAGCCATATCGAGCCCCGCGTCCTCGCCGCGGTCGACAAGCTGGGCGACATTGCCAAAAGCCGCGGCCAGTCCATGGTGCAGCTGGCGCTCTCCTGGGTGCTGCGCCGCCCCGAAATGACCTCGGCGCTGATCGGCGTGCGCAATCTCGATCAGCTCAAGGACAATCTGGGCGTGCTCAACAACCTGTCCCTGACCGGGCAGGAAATCGCCGCCATCGACGCGGCTACCAAGGACGGCCAGATGGAACTCCATCCCCGCCCCACCGGCTGGCTGCGCTAGGCAGCGGCCCATTCGGCGCCCGGCTGCTGCACGATGTGGCCGGGCGACACTTCCTGATAGTGCCGGGCCGGCGGCACATATTCCGGCGCCCGCACCGGGCTGCGGATTTCGTCATTGTCCGGCACGCGGCGGAGATGGCGCCGCGCCGGATCGGCGATCGGCACGGCGGCCAGCAGCTTGCGCGTATAGGGATGCTGCGGATTGCCGAAAATGGCCGCACGCGGCCCGATCTCGACGATCTCGCCCAGATACATCACCGCTACGCGGTGGCTGACGCGTTCCACCACGGCCATGTCATGCGAGATGAACAGATAGGCCAGGCCCAGCCTCTCCTGCAGCTCCAGCATCAGGTTGATCACCTGCGCCTTGACCGACACGTCCAGCGCCGACACCGCCTCGTCGGCGACGATGAGGTTGGGGTTGAGCGCCAGGGCGCGGGCAATGGCGACGCGCTGGCGCTGGCCGCCGGAAAATTCGTGCGGGTAGCGCTGCGCCATGTCGGCGCCCAGCCCCACGCGCTCCAGCAGTTCGACGACCCGTGCCCCGACATGGCGTTGCGTTTCCAGCCCATGGGCCAATAGGGGTTCAGCAATGGCTTCGCCGATCCGCATGCGCGGGTTGAGGCTGGAAAACGGATCCTGGAAGATCATCTGCATATGCCGCCGCCGCGCCGCCAGCGTGCGCTTGGACAGGGTGAGAATATCCTCCCCTGCCACCCGGATCGCGCCGCTGGTCGGCTCGATCAGCCGCAGCACGGACCGGCCGGTCGTCGATTTGCCGCAACCCGACTCGCCCACCAGGGAGAGCGTCTCTCCCTTCTGCACCGAAAAACTCACATCCTCGACGGCGTGCACGCGCCCCATGACCTTGCCGAACAGGCCCGAGCGGATGTCAAAGCGCGTGGTGAGATGCTCCACATCCAGCGCCGGCGCGCCAGTCTGCACGGTATCGGCCCGGTCCGGGGCCGGTGCCGTCACGCCGGTCTCCACGTCGACAATCGGAAAGGCCGTGGGCTGGCTGTGCTGCGCCATGGAGCCCAGCTGCGGCACCGCCGCCAACAGCGCCCGCGTATAGTTCTGCCGTGAATGGGCGAAGATGTTTTCGGTCGTATCCTGTTCCAGCGCCCGCGAGCGGAACATCACGACGGTGCGGTCAGCGATTTCGGCAACGACACCCATGTCATGGGTGATGAAGAGGACACCCATGCCCTCCTCTTGCTGCAACTGCTTGATGAGTTCGAGAATCTGCGCCTGGATGGTCACGTCGAGCGCCGTGGTCGGCTCGTCCGCGATCAGCAGCTTGGGCTTGCAGGCCAGCGCCATGGCGATCATCACGCGCTGCAGCATGCCGCCCGAAAGCTGGTGCGGATGCTCGTCGAAGCGCCGCGCGGAGGAGGGAATGCGCACGCGCTCGAACAGCCGGATCGTCTCCGTGCGTGCGTCGGTCCGGCTCATGCCGCGATGCCGGATCAGGGTCTCGGCCACCTGCCGCCCCACGGTCAGCACCGGATTGAGGCTGGTCATCGGCTCCTGGAAGATCATGCCGACAGCATTGCCGCGCACCATCTGCATCTGTGTTTCGGAGAGGCCGAGCAGGTCCCGCCCGTCCAGCAGAACCTTGCCCGTCACGCGGCTGGTCCTGGCCGGCAGCAGGCCCATGATGGACAAGGCGGTGACGCTCTTGCCCGACCCGGATTCGCCCACCACGGCCACGATCTCGTTGGCCTCGATGTCGAAGCTGACACTGTCGACCACCTTGTTCCAGATGCCGTCGCGGCGCAGTTCGGTGGTCAGGTTCTGAACGGAGAGAATGGGCACGGGGCATGTCCTTCGGATCTGGGTCTATAGAACAACCAGCCGGTGGTCAGTGTCAACGTAATATGCTACGTGATATTTTAGTGTGGAGACCCGACATGCATGATGCGGTTCGCAGCGCCGTCCTGCTCACCCCGGCCGAGCTCAAGTCCATGATGGATGCGGGGCGCGACCTCGTCATCCTCGCCGTCCAGTCGATCAATCCCTATACCGGCGCCGATTCCATCCGCGCGACCCGCATCCCCGGCGCCATCGACACCGAGGCTTATGCCGATTTCCAGTCGCCATCCGCGACCGAGCGCGGCGCAAGGCCCTTGCCCGACATTGGCGAGTTGCAGGCCAGGGCGCGCACCTGGGGGCTGCGACCCGAAGCAACGATTGTCGTTTATGACAGCGATCGCAGCATGGTCGCGGCGCGGGCCTGGTGGGTGCTGCGCTGGGCAGGCCTGCCCGATATCCGCGTGCTGGATGGCGGCATGCCGGCCTGGCTTGCAGCCGGCCTGCCGGTCGAGTCCGTGCCCGGCACAGCCACACCCAGCATGGTCGAACTGACCCCCGGCCACATGCCCGAACTCGATGCCGATGCGGCGCTCGCCCTGGTCGAAAAGGGTGTCCTGCTCGATGCGCGCATCCGCCCCAACTATGTCGGCGGTCCGACGCCTGCCGGTGCGCCGCCCCGCGGCCATATTCCCGGCGCGCTCAGCGCCCCGGCGCCGGACAATGTCACCGACTATGGCAATTTCGCCGATAGCCATGCCTTGCGCGAGATCTATGCCGCGCTGGGTGCCGATGGCACGAGGCCCGTCGGGGTCTATTGCGGGGCAGGGATGTCCGCGGCCCATTCGGTTCTCGCCCTCGCCGCCATCGGCATAAAGGCCAGTCTCTATGTCGGGTCCTGGTCGCAATGGGCGGCCGATCCGACGCGCCCCGTGGCGCATGGCGGCCGGCCGCGCTGAGTGAAACATCCTTTCCTGCCGTGCCGGTCGGCGCGACAGAAATGTTCAAAGTACCGGCAAGAACGCAAATTTGCGCCGGCCAAACCGGCGCGGCGCGCTCATTATTTGTGCAACAATACTGCCATACCCAAAAAGGCGGCAGCCGCACTTTACAAGCAAAAAGTTGTGGGATATCTCGTAGTATATCAGTGGAGATATGAAGGCTCTGCTGCAATCCGCTGTTCCTCGCTAGACCGCGAAAGGGTCACCGATGAAGCTCCTCAAACTCCTGGCTGGCGCCGCAATTGCCCTGCCGCTGGTGCTGGGCACGGCCCATGCCCAGAACTCCGACCCGCTGAAGACGCTCGTGATCGCCGTGCCTTCTGACGCTGTTGGCCTTGAGCCCGGCGCCAACAGGGCAGAGCCCGTCGGCAGCGAAGTCATTCTCAACGTTTTCGATACGCTGGTCGCCTGGACTTCCCCCGACTTTGCCGAACTGGAAGGCCGGCTTGCCGAAAGCTGGACCGTCTCGGACGATGGCACCGTGTTCGATTTCACGCTGCGTGAAGGCGTCATGTTCCACGACGGCACGGCGTTCGATGCCGAAGCGGTCAAGTTCTCGCTGGAGCGCACCAAGGAGATCAACCCCTACGTCGAAGCCACCTTCGGCCTCATCTCCGAGATTGCCGTGGTCTCGCCGACCGAGGTGAGCATCACCCTGAGCGAGCCCTACCCGGCATTCCTCTCGATCCTGGCGCAGCCGCAATCCGCCATCGTCAGCCCCACCGCGGTTGAAGCCGAAGGCGAAGGCTTTGCCACCAAGCCGGTCGGCACCGGTCCCTTCAAGTTCAACAGCTATCAGGCCGATACCAGCATCGTGCTCGATGCCAATCCGGATTATTTCCGCGGCGCGCCCCAGCTCGAACGCATCATCTACCGGGTCATTCCCGATGCCTCGACGCGGCGTCTGGAGCTCGAAAACGGCGGCGTCGACATTGTCCAGCAGCAGGGGCAGCTCGCTGCCATTGCCGCCGAGGACGTGGCCGCCCTGCAGTCCAACCCCGATGTGGCCATCCTCGAAGCGCCCAGCCAGATCATTCGCCAGCTCGAATTCAACAACAACAATCCCGACAGCCCCGTGGCCGATATCAAGGTGCGTCAGGCCATCGTGCATGCCATCGACTATGACGGCCTGCTGCAGGGCGTCTTCGGCGGCACTGCCGAACGCGTCTATGGTCCCCTGACCACCAATAGCTGGGCCTTCAATCCTGCCATCCAGGAAGACGCGCCCACCTATGACCCCGATCTGGCCCGCTCGCTGCTGGCCGAAGCCGGTGTCGACCCCGCCAGCCTCGACTTTACGCTCTATAGCTTCCAGGGTCCGCTCTGGGGTGCCGTGGCCACTTTCGTCCAGGCCAACCTGGCCGATATCGGCATCAACGTGACCATCGCCCAGACCGAGTTTCCGGCCTATCGCGCACTGCAGACCGCCGGCGAGTTCGATCTGGCTCTCGACGGCCGCCAGCCCTGGTACAACGACCCCGATGCCCATATCACCATCGGCTACCTGTCCAGCCTGGCCGACACGGCCATGACCTTCCGCATGCCTGAAGATGCCGAGCTCGATGGCCTCATCACCCAGGCGCAGCAGGAAGTCGACCTGGAAACCCGCAAGCAGCTCTATTTCGAGATCCAGGAAAAGATCGCTGCCAAGGTTCCGGGCGCCTACCTGTTCAGCCCCAAGCTCATCGTCTTCACCCGCGCCAATGTGAAGGGCCTCGTGATCAACAGCGCGCCCCCGCTCAACGAATATTGGGGCGTCAGCAAAGGCTAGGCTACACTCCGTCCCTCACCGCGGCCTGCTCCGGCAGGCCGCGGCTTCTCTTCCGCTTGTTGTACTGAGGCAGGACATGGCGAGTTTTCTGCTGCGCCGGCTACTGGCGCTGATCCCGGTCCTGGCTCTGGTTCTGGTCATCGTGTTTTCGCTGGTGCGGCTCATTCCGGGCGATCCGGCGGTGACCCTGCTCGGCCCCGGCGCCACCGACCAGCAGATCGCGGCCCTGCGCGACCAGATGCGGCTCGACGAGCCGGTCTATCTGCAGTTCCTCAACTATGCCGGCGGCCTGTTCCGCGGCGATTTCGGCACCTCGCTCAAGAGCGGTGCGCCCGTGCTCGACGAGATCCTGCTGCGCCTGCCGGCGACGCTCGAGCTCTCCATCTGCGCCACGCTGGTGGCCATTCTCTTCGGCGTGCCGATCGGCGTGCTCTCCGCCACCCGCCCCAATTCCATGTTCGACCATGCGACGCGCATCTTTTCGCTGGTCGGGGTCTCCATGCCGGCCTTTCTGCTGGCGCTGATCCTGCAGCTGATCTTTGCCACCTATCTGGGCTGGCTGCCGGTTTCGGGCCGCATGAGCCCCTATATCGTCATGCAGCCCATCACCGGCTTTGCCATTCTCGATGGCCTCATCACCGGCAACTGGCAGGCGGCCTGGAGCGCCGTGCAATATCTCGTCCTGCCCACCGCCGTGCTTGCCGCCTTCCTTGCCGCGACGCTGGGGCGCTTCGTGCGCAACACCATGCTTGAAGTGATGTCGGAGGATTTCATCCGCACCGCCCGCGCCAAGGGCCTGTCAAAGGCCCAGGTGGTGCTGGAACACGGCCTGCGCAATTCGCTGCTGCCGGCTATTACCGTGATCGGCCTCAAGTTCGCCGAAATGCTCGGCGGCGCCATTCTCACCGAGACCATTTTTGCCTGGCCGGGCATCGGCCGCTTCATGTTCGAGGCCATCAAGAACCGCGACTATCCGGTGATCCAGGGCACGACCCTGGTCTTCTCGCTGCTCTTCGTTCTGACCTCCATTCTGGTCGACCTGCTCTATGGGGTGCTCGACCCCCGCGTTCGCAAGAGGATGAAATGAGCCAGTTCATCGCCTTTCTGCGCCGCAATCCCCTGGCCACGCTCGGCCTGACCGTCCTCGTCCTGCTCGTGCTGGCCGTGGTCTTCGGCCCCATGGTCAGTCCCTACGGACCCACCAGGCTCGACGTGCTCAACAAGCTGCAGGGCCCCAGCTTCAGCCACTGGCTGGGCACCGACAGCCTGGGCCGGGATGTGCTCACCCGCGTGCTGCATGGCGGGCGCTTCACCCTTGCCATCGGCGTGGGCGTGGTCGGCATCGCCTTTGCCGTCGGCGTGTTCTTCGGCACGCTGGCCGGTTTTGTCGGCGGCGCGGTGGACATGGTCATCATGCGCTTCGTCGATGCCATCCTGTCCTTCCCGGCTCTGGTGCTGGCCATCGCGCTGGCCGCCGCCTTCGGCCCCAGCCTCAACAATGCCATGCTGGCCGTCGCCATCACGCTGGCGCCCCAGTTTGCCCGCGTGGCGCGCAGCCAGGCCCTCTCGGTTTCGGTCAAGCCCTATGTCGAGGCCGCCATATCGCTCGGCCTGCCGACCCGCCGCATTCTCTGGCGCTACATTTTCGCCAATGGGCTGGGTCCGCTGCTGGTGCAGGCTTCGCTCAGCCTGGGCAGCGCCATCCTGCAGACCGCGAGCCTGGGCTTTCTCGGGCTCGGCGCCCAGCCGCCCCTGGCCGAATGGGGCGCCGACGTCTCGGCCAACCTGCAATATCTGCGCGAAAGCCCCTGGGTGGCCCTGTCGCCGGGCATGGCCATTCTGCTGGCCGTGCTCTGCTTCAACCTCATCGGCGATGGCCTGGCCGACTGGTTCAATCCACGCCGCCGCAACGAGCTCAACTGATGCTGACCATCGCGCTCGAAAAGCTCGACTTCTTCCCGGCCAACCGGGTCACCGACGACACCTCCATCCTGACGCTCAAGAACCTGGTGTTCGAGCCCCTGCTGCGCTGGCAGCCCGGCGGCCGCGTCGCCCCGGCTTTGTTCTCCCGCTGGACGCATGACGATGCCGGCCGCCGCTGGCGCTTCTTCATCCGGCCCGAGGCGCGGTTCCACGATGGCGCGCCTTGCCGGTCCCAGCATATCGTCGATTTCATCGCGGGCATTCTCAATTCCACCGACATGTTCGGCATGAAGTGGTCTTATGCCCGCTATCTGGCGCAGGCCAAGATCAGCGTGGCGCCCGACAATTCCGTTCTGGTCGACAATCCCGAGCCGCTGGCCGACATTCTCGACATCTTCTCCGAATTCTATATCTGCCGCGAAAATGCCACCGGCGAAGCGGTGCTCGGCACCGGCCCCTACCGGGTCGAGGATTTCCAGCGCAGCACCAGCGCCACCCTCTTCTCTGACGCCGGCAATCGCATCCGCGTGCGCTGCGAACCCAGCGCCGAGGGGCGCTACGAACTGCTCAAATCCGGCGACGTCGACGCGGCGCTCAATCTCGAGCGGATGCATGGCACTGTCGACTTCGATCCCCGATGGCGCTGGGTCCGGGCGCTCAACACGCTCTCGGTCATGTATTACCTCAATTGCCGCGAAGGCCTTTTCGCCTCAGCCGAGGCGCGGCTGGCGGTCAATCACGCCGTGGACAGGACGCAACTGATCGAGACGCTCTTCCAGGGCCTGGGCGCCCCGGCCGCAAGCATTGTCAGCCCCTTCCACCTCGGCATGGCCGAGCCGATCGCCCCCATCGCCTGCGATCCCGACCGCGCGCGGCGCCTCCTCGACCATGCGGGTGGCCCGGCCGAGGTCACCCTGCGCACTCCGCTCTTCATGCCCGAGCGTGCGCCCCAGATCAGCGCCTTCGTCGCCGAGGCGCTGGGCCGCGTCGGCCTCTCGGTCACCATCGAGACGGAAACCGATCGCCCCGAATATGCCCGCCAGGTCGGCCGCAAGGAAATCGGCGACATGGCCATTTTCGATTCCTCCCCGCAAAGCACCTATCGCGTGCTCAACGACAAGATCAGCAGCGTCACCCAGGGCGTCTGGTGGCAGGGCCATGACGACGCCGAGACCGAGCGCCACATCGCCGCCGCCAACCGCGCCGTGGCGGACGATGATCGCGAGCGCGCCTATGCGATCTGCCTGCGCCGGCTCAATGCCGCGCCACCCTGGCTCTATCTTACGCATCCCACCGACATTCTCGCGACCCGGCCCGACCTGTCGCGGCTCACCATCGACCACAAGGGCACTCTCGTCATTCCATGAGCACAGACATGCGCAAAGACTACGGCATCACCTTCTTCTACTATCCCGATATCCATGCGGTGACGGCCTTCTACGAGACCGTGCTGGGCTTCGAACTGGTGCTCGACCAGGGCCTGGCCCGCATCTACCGCATCGCGCCCAACAGCTATTTCGGCATTGTCGACGGCAATCGCGGCCATCTGCGCCACCAGGAAAAGAGCGCCGTCCTGCTCACCATCGTCGCGCAGGATGTCGAGGCCTGGCATGAAAAGCTCAGCGCCGCCGGTGTTGCCGGGCTCACCGAACTGCGCCGCGGCAATTATTGCGACCACTTCTTCTTCGAGGATCCGGCCGGCTACGCGCTCGAGATCCAGCGCTTCCACAATCCCGACGTGGCCAAGCTCTTCGCATGAGCGCGCCCGATTTCACCCTCAGGGTCAATTTCAGCCACGAGGACAAGGAGGCCAAGGGCCTCCGCTCGCTGCGCGATCCCCAGGCCGCGCCCCGCAAGGTGGTCTATTTCACCGCGCGCGAAGCCGTCGACATGTTCCCCCGCCTGCTGCTGCTGGGGCCGCGTGGCGCCGGTAAGTCGGTCTTCGCCCGCAAGCTGGCGGCCGAAACCGGCGCAACGCTGCTCAGCCTCGGCGGTCCGCATGATCTCGATCAGGCCCCCGCCGGCGCGGGGCCGCTGATCCTCGATGGCATCGACCGCCTTGGCCCCGACGGCGAAAAGCGGCTCAACGCCGTCCTCGCCGCGCAGGGCGACCGCCCCATCCTGCTGCTGGGCGATGACGCAGTGGTCCGCGGCTGGCGCCTCCCACCGGGCTTTGCCGTCCACGGCCTGCTGCCGCTCTCGCATGATGAGCGCGCTGGCTACCTGCAGGCCGCCGGCATCGCTGCGCCCGCCGCCCTCTCCGGGGCGGCCGCCAACCCCGCCCTGTTCGCCCTTGCCTTGGGCCTGTCCGGCCCCGCCGACAGTGCCGAGGCCCTGATCGACGCCGCCTTCGCCTCCGATGCGGATGCCACCGCCTTCACAGCATTGGCGAGCGGCCGATCGACCAACCGCGCTGCTGATGGTCTCCTCGCCGCCCGCCACATGCAGGGCCTCCCGCCCCACGAAATTGCCCGTCATTTCCTCGCCGCGCCAGAACTCTGGTCGGACAGCCTCGCCAGCCTGCTGCGGCGTTCCCCAGGCCTGCGCCAGCCTCTCTCCGCCCTGCTGCTGGCCGGCGAGAGTGATGCCGCGCTCAAGGCGGCGCTCCTGCTGGCCGGGCACGAGCCGGACCCCGCCGTCGCCGGCAAGTTGCTTGCCCTGATCGAAGCGGGGCGCCTCTCGCCGCTCGAGCGCGATCGTGCCGCCCGCTGCCTGGCCCGCTGGGGCGATCCGCGCGACCTCGACGCCCTCTGCGCCATCCCGGGCGGCAGCTTCGTCATGGGGTCGGACACCCATCCCAATTCCAGCCCGGTGCATCAGGTGAGCCTGGGCGATTTCCGCATCGGCCGCTTCCCGGTCACCAATGCCGCCTATGCCCGCTTCATCGCCGCAACCGGCCGCAAGTGGGTCTCGCCCGAGGCGGGCAATGTCGAGCGCGGCAATGCCCCGGCCACCGACCTCACCTGGCACGATGCCCGCGCCTATTGCACCTGGCTGACCACCGTCTGGCAGGCCGAGGGCCGTATCGCCGCCCATGACGTGGTGCGCCTCCCCACCGAGCCCGAATGGGAGCGCGCCGCTCGTGGCGAGCAGGGCGATGGCGGCGACGAGATCGTCTATCCCTGGGGCCGGGGCTGGAACCCGGCCGCTGCCAATTCCGAGGAAAGCGGCCTCAATGCCCAATGCGCCGTGGGCCTCTTTCCGGCCGGCGCCTCGCCCTATGGGTGCCTCGACATGGCGGGCCAGGTCTGGGAATGGACCACCACGGTCTGGGGTGACGACATGACGACGCCCACCTTCCGCTATCCCTATGCCGACGATGGCCGCGAAAACCCCGCCGCCGGCCCCACCATGCGGCGCGTGCTGCGCGGCGGCTGCTTTTCCAGCACTCGCCTCAAGGCCTGCTGCACCTATCGCGGCAGTCTCGAGCCCGACGGCTTCTGGCGCGGCAATGGCTTCCGCATCGTGGTCGCAGCGTCCTGACCGCTATGCGTCTGGCATCATTGGGCAAATGCCCAGCGTCGCTGACGGAAGCTTAAGACATGTCGTTTAGTTCTGAAATGGAATGAATTGCGGCACGCCGCTCGTCTGCCTGACATTTGCGACGCCCTTCGCGAAAGCACGCTCCATGGTTGAACCCGATCTCATCTTCACCCTGCTCAATGCTTGCGGGGTGATGGCATTGGTCGCCATCTGCTTTGGCCAGATCGAACGGCTCCCCTTCAATCCCCTCGCCCGGACCCTGCTGCAGGGCCTGCTCTTCGGCTGTGGCGCAGCCCTCTCCATGCATGCAGCCGTACAGCTCATGCCCGGTTACTTTGTCGATGCCCGCTCGATCTTCGTCGGTTTCGCCGGTGCCTTCGCGGGCTGGCCGGCCGCCTTGCTGGCCATGTCCATCGCCATGATCATGCGGCTGCTCAAGGGGGGCGATGGCATTTACGCGGCCATGGTCGCGCTGCCCATCGCGGCCATGGCGGGGATCGGCTGGCAGCAGGTGCTGGGCCGGCGTCCGGCGCGGCTTCCCTGTCTGGCGGGCCTTGGCCTGAGTGTATCGGGCACCATGCTGGTCACGCCATTCTTCCTGCCCCTCTCGCAGCTCATCAGCATAACCGGCAACATGGCTTTGCTGGTCGTCAGCAATGTGGTCCTGGCTCTCGTCCTGGGCAGCTTCATCGAGCGCGAGCGCCGTCATATTGCCCGCGAAGCGCGGCTCTTCGTGGAAGCCCGCAGCGATGCGCTGACCGGCCTTCCCAACCGTCGCTCCTTTGAACGAACCGCCGACCGGATGCTGGCGGGCGCGGCAATGACGTCCCCCATCAGCCTGCTCGCGCTGGACCTCGACCATTTCAAGGACGTCAATGATCGCTATGGCCATGCCTTTGGCGACGAAGTGCTCAAGGCCACCGCCGATACGATCCGCCAATGCGTCGGCGAGTCCGGCAGCGCCGCCCGTATCGGTGGGGAAGAGTTCGCGGTCGTTCTCGACCTTCCAGCAGTCGCGGCAATGCAGGTGGCCAGCAATATCCAGCGTCGGCTGGATCAGGGACGCGTGCTCTTCGGCTCAACGCCGGTGGGCGTCACAATCAGCATTGGCCTGGCCATGTTCACGGCCCCTACCGAGTTTGAAGTGGCCCATTCTCGAGCCGATGCCGCACTCTACGCCGCAAAGCGGCACGGACGAAACCGCGTGGAGCTTGCCCTCATGCCAAACGGTCAGTCACTGGCCGCCTGAAGCAATGACCAGGCGGCGACGCTAGGCCGCCACCGCCACCTTCAGCCGGCCCACCAGCGAATTGGTGCTGGTCCCGATGATCTCCACCTGATGGATGGCGCCGATCAGCTCGGGCGAGCCATCCAGATGCACGGCCTGCAGATAGGGCGAGCGGCCGCCGACCTGGCCCGGCATGCGGCCGGGGCGCTCGATCAGCACCGGCATGGTCTTGCCGACGCATGACGCGTGGAAGGCCGTGGTCTGGGCATTGACCAGGTCCTGCAGCCGCCACAGGCGCTCGTTCTTGACCTCTTCGGCAATCTGGTCGCCGAGATTGGCGCCAGGCGTGCCCGGGCGGGTGGAATATTTGAACGAATAGGCCGAGGCATAGCCGACCTCGGCGATGAGCCGCAGCGTGTCCTCGAAATCCTGGTCTGTCTCGCCGGGGAAGCCGACGATGAAATCGCCCGACAGGGCCATGTCCGGCCGCGCTGTCTTGATGCGCTCGATGACGGCCAGGTATTCGGCTGCCGTGTGGCGCCGGTTCATGGCCTTGAGAATGCTGTCGCTGCCAGACTGCACCGGCAGGTGCAGGTAGGGCATCAATATATCGAGGTCGCGATGCGCCTCGATCAGCGCGTTATCCATGTCGCGCGGATGGCTGGTGGTGTAGCGCAGGCGTTCAAGGCCGTCGATCTCGGCCAGCAGATAGGCCAGCTCGCCCAGCCCCACGCTGCGGCCGGCGCCATCCACGCCATGATAGGCGTTGACGTTCTGCCCCAGCAGCGTGATTTCCTTGACCCCGGCTTCGACCAGGCCCCGCGCCTCGGCAATGACCTGGGCCACCGGGCGCGACACTTCGGCGCCGCGCGTATAGGGCACCACGCAGAAGCTGCAGAACTTGTCGCAGCCTTCCTGCACGGTGAGGAAGGCGGTAAGGCCGCGCTTGATGGTGACTTCCTTGCGGGCTGCCGGCAGGTGCTCGAACTTGTCTTCTTCGGGGAAGTCGGTGTCGATCACCGCCTGCTTGAGGCTCGGATGCATGTGGCGCTGCGCCTCGGCGCGCGTGATCATCTCGGGCAGCTTGTGATAGGCCTGCGGCCCGAACACCATGTCGACCACCGGGGCGCGGCGGGCGATTTCCTCGCCCTCGGCCTGCGCCACGCAGCCGGCCACGCCGATCATCATGTCGCCACCCAGCGCCCGCCGCTCGGTCTGCAATTCCTTGAGCCGCCCGAGCTCGGAAAACACCTTTTCCGAGGCCTTCTCGCGGATATGGCAGGTATTGAGCAGCACGAGGTCCGCCTGGCCCATGTCGAGCGTGGTCTCATAGCCATGCGGCGCCAGCGCGTCGCTCATGCGGTCGCTGTCATAGACGTTCATCTGGCACCCATAGGTCTTGATGAACAGCTTCTTGGTATTGGCGCGCGTCTCGGTCATGGGCGGTTATTTATCAGACTTCGAGCCGCCCCCAAGGGGCAAATCGCTCCAGTGGAGCGATTTGAGGCTAGAAGGCCTTTAGGCCTATGGCCGAGTGGCTGCGGGAGACTCAAAGCCGCTGCAACCCTCATGGCTCCTGCGGTGTTCTGTTAGTCAACAAGGGAGCCGATCATGACCCAGCCAACCAAGCCCAAGACCGACGATGCCGCCGCCATGAAGGACGGCAAGAAGCCCGGTCCCAAGGACGCACCCGTGCAGGTGCGCAATGCCGGCGAAGACGCCCAGGCGGACAAGCCGAGCAAGTGGGACGAGGTCGACGAAGCCGTCGACGAGAGCTTCCCCGCCAGTGATTCCAGCGCGAAATACTGACCGGCGTGGCATTTGTGCCAGTATTGGCACGCATTCTACAGCAAGGACTTATGCCGCTATCGACAGGGCGCGCCGTGGCGTTATGGTCACGGTGCGGCCTGTGACGAGTGATGTAACCCGGCCGCAGAGAGTGCGGCATGGCAGGGGCAGCCCCCGAGAGTTCTGACACGTCCCCCCCGGCACGCCCGCAGCGCGCCCGCTGGTCTCGCTCGAAGCCGATTTTCTTCTACCTTTTCGCTTTGGTGCTGGTGATCCTCCTGCCAGCGCTGGTGCTGGCCCTGGTCCTGCTCAACCATAATAATCGTGCCCAGGAAGAGGTCGTGCGCGGCCTCACCACCGCCACGGTGCAGGCCATTGGCCATTCGGTCGATCGCGAGGTTGCCGGCATGGTCACCACCCTGCGGGTGCTCTCGACCAGCCCGGAATTGAGCGGGCACCAATATGCGGAATTCCACGAAAGGGCCCGCGTCGCCCTCGCCGGCACCGGCGCCTACCTGATCGCGCTCGACGCCGATTTCAACCAGTTGCTCAATACCAGGGTGCCCTTTGGCGGGGCGCTGGGGCCGACCTCTCACCCGGATTCAGCCACTGAGGCGCTCGAGCGCGGCACCGCGACGGTTTCGGGGCTGTTCTTTGGCCAGACGGCGCAACGCTGGGTTTTCAACGTCCTGCTGCCTGTGCCGGACAACCAGGAAGCCGTGCTGATTGCGCTGACCCGGGACGCGGCCAATCTGGCGCGGGCCCTGCAGTCGCGCCAGTTGCCGGCGGGCTGGCATGCCGCCCTGGTCGACGGCGAAAATCTGGTGCTGGCCGCCACGCCCGATACCGGCATGGCCACCGGAACGGTGCTGCCCATGCGCCGCACGCTCGATCAGCCCGCCGACGCCTGGCACCAGGAAAGCCTCGATGGCGAGATGGTGGTCACCTCCGAATGGCAGTCCAACCTCTCGGGCTGGCGGGTCATCGCCTGGGCCTCGGTCGATACTGTCGAGCGCCCGCTGGGAGAAACCCTGTTCTGGCTGGCCGCCTGGAGCATTGTCATTGCCGGGCTGGCGGGCCTTCTGGCCCTCGTCATCGCGCAGCGGGTCGGCTGGTCGGTGCGCGGCCTGCGGCGCGATGCGCAACGGCTGGGGCGGGGCGAGCCGGTCAAGTCCAAGGCCTATCCCGTGGCCGAGATTGCCGAAGTCTCCCGCGCCTTGGCCGAAGCCTCGGCGCAGCGGCAATCCGCCGAAAGCGAAGTCCGCTTCCTGATGCGCGAGCTGGCGCATCGCTCCAAGAACCAGATGACCGTCATCGCCGCCATGGCCAAGCAGACCGCGCGTGGCGCCGAGGATGTGCAAAGCTATGTCCAGGCCTTCGAGCGGCGCATCCTGGGCCTGGCGCGCTCCACCGATCTGCTGCTGGCCCATGGCCGGGCCGGCGTGCTGCTGGGCGAAATCATGGAAAGCCAGATCGCGGCCTTCAGCCCGCCCGATCCGGCCCGCGTCAGCCTGTCCGGCCCCACGGTCCGGCTCAATGCCCAGGCGGCGCAGATCATGGGCATGGCCGCCCACGAACTCTCGACCAATGCCGTCAAATACGGCGCCTTTGCCGGCGACAGCGGCACGCTGACGGTGCGCTGGCGCATTGTCGATGACAAGCTCGACTTCAACTGGCGCGAGACCGTGCCGCAGCGCCTGCCGGCCACCGAACGCTCGGGCTTTGGCACCACGGTGCTCAAATCCATGGTGGGCCGGGCGCTGGGAGCCGAGGTCGAGCGGATCTGCCATGACGATGGCATCGAGTGGCGCTTTTCCATTCCCCTGGCGGCGATCGATCCGGCCATGGCCCCGGCGCCCATCGACGAGGGGCCGGACGAATAAATTCTGGCATTGCCGCGCTCTTTGCACTATAGGGACGCCAGTCTCTGGTCCTTGGACCTTGAGGCTTTTCATGGCCCCTCCTGGACGACATCCCGGCCGGGGCGACCCAATCCTCCTTTGAAAGGATATGTCCGATGTCGATCACTGCCGAGCGCAAGACCGAACTGATCCAGGAATATGCAACCAAGCCGAACGACACCGGTTCGCCGGAAGTCCAGGTTGCCATCCTGTCGGAACGCATTGCCAATCTCACCGAACACTTCAAGGGCCATGGCAAGGACAATCACTCCCGCCGCGGTCTGCTGAAGCTGGTTTCGACGCGCCGCCGCCTGCTTGACTACGTCAAGAAGGTCGACGACAGCCGCTACAAGACCCTGATCGAAAAGCTGGGCCTGCGCCGCTAATCGCGCCAAACTGAATTGCGGGTGCGGGGCTTCCTCCGCATCCGCCTTCGCCCGTTCATTCACCGTTCAGACATGCGGCGAATATGGGGCGATAAAGCGTAGACCGGCGAATGCCGGAGCATGGCAGGATTATTGGCCGCTCCCCCTTTGCCTCACGCTCGCAAAATCATTTCGTTGGTTTTGATCTCGTGAGGCGCCCGGAAATCCTGGGGAGCTGCTTGTTGTCTTGCCCATGTTTCGTCGTCGCCAAAGACGTAAACCGCGCCTGATTTTGAGCCTGGCCTGCACATGGGGTGCAGGGCCAGGTGCGGGCGCACCGGCCGAGTTCGCGGGACCTCTACGCCCCCGCGCTCCCGCTCCGCCGGCAGAATGGAAAGACGAAACACATGACGATCAATTTTGATCACCACAAGGTCGAGCTCAACTGGGGCGGTCAGCCCCTGACGCTCGAGACCGGCAAGATGGCCCGCCAGGCCGATGGCGCTGTGCTCGCCACCCTGGGCGAGACCGTGCTGCTCGCCACCGTCGTCAGCGCCAAGTCGGCCAAACCCGGCCAGGACTTCTTCCCGCTGACCGTCAACTACCAGGAAAAATACTTCGCCGCCGGCAAGATCCCGGGCGGCTATTTCAAGCGCGAAGGCCGTCCGACCGAGAACGAGACGCTGACATCCCGCCTGATCGACCGTCCGATCCGCCCGCTCTTCCCCGAAGGCTACAAGAACGAGACCCAGGTGGTCGTGACCGTTCTGCAGCACGACATGGAAAACAACCCGGACGTGCTCGCCATGGTCGCCGCCTCGGCTGCCCTGACCATTTCCGGCGTTCCCTTCATGGGTCCGATCGGCGCTGCCCGCGTCGGTTATGTCGATGGCCAGTATGTGCTGAACCTCCCCGTTGACCGCCGCAGCGAGTCCAAGCTCGACCTGGTCATGGCCGGCACCGAAGACGCCGTGCTGATGGTGGAATCGGAAGCCAAGGAACTCAGCGAAGAGATCATGCTGGGCGCCGTGATGTTCGGCCATGCCGAAAGCCGCAAGGTGATCCAGGCCATCATCAAGCTGGCCGAGCTGGCTGCCAAGGAACCCCGCGATTTCCACGCTCCGGACTATTCCGCGCTGGAAGCCGATGTGCTCAAGGTTGCCGAGGCCGACCTGCGCGCCGCCTACAAGATCACCAAGAAGGAAGACCGCTACGCTGCGGTCGACGCTGCCAAGAAGGCCGTCAAGGAAGCCTTCGCTGCCAAGGTCGAAGCTGGTGAAGTTTCGTCCGAAGACCTCGGCGAAGTGATCCACAACCTGCAGGCCAAGATCGTGCGCTGGAACGTGCTCGATACCGGCCTGCGCATCGACGGCCGTGACCTCAAGACCGTCCGCCCGATCGTTTCCGAAGTCGGCGTTCTGCCCCGCACCCATGGTTCGGCCCTGTTCACCCGCGGCGAAACCCAGGCGCTGGTCGTTGCCACGCTCGGCACCGGCGAGGACGAGCAGTATATCGACTCGCTCGAAGGCACCCAGAAGCAGAACTTCCTGCTGCATTACAACTTCCCTCCATATTCGGTGGGTGAAGCTGGCCGCATGGGTTCCCCGGGCCGCCGCGAAATCGGCCATGGCAAGCTCGCATGGCGCGCCATCAACCCGATCCGTCCGTCGGTCGAAGAGTTCCCCTACACGATCCGTATCGTGTCCGAGATCACCGAATCCAACGGCTCCTCCTCGATGGCAACCGTCTGCGGCACCTCGCTCGCACTGATGGATGCCGGCGTGCCGCTGGCCCGTCCCGTCGCGGGCATCGCCATGGGCTTGATCCTCGAAGGCGAGAAGTTTGCTGTGCTCAGCGACATCCTCGGCGACGAAGATCACCTCGGCGACATGGACTTCAAGGTGGCCGGTACTGAAGCGGGCATCACTTCGCTGCAGATGGACATCAAGATCGCCGGCATTACCGAGGAGATCATGAAGATCGCCCTCGAGCAGGCCAAGGGCGGCCGTATCCACATCCTGGGCGAGATGGCCAACGCCATCACCGCGTCCCGTTCGGAAGTGGGCGAGTTCGCTCCGCGCATCGAGACCATGAAGATCCCGACCGACAAGATCCGTGAAGTGATCGGCACCGGCGGCAAGGTGATCCGCGAGATCGTCGAGAAGACCGGCGCCAAGATCAACATCGACGACGACGGCACGATCAAGATCGCCTCCTCGGACGGCGCCCAGATCGAAGCCGCCATCAAGTGGATCCGCTCGATCACCGACGAAGCCGAAGTTGGCGCCATCTATCAGGGCACCGTGGTCAAGACCGCCGATTTCGGCGCGTTCGTGAACTTCTTCGGCGCCAAGGATGGCCTGGTGCATATCTCCCAGCTGGCCGAACAGCGCGTTGCCAAGACCACGGACGTGGTCAAGGAAGGCGACAAGGTCTGGGTCAAGCTCCTCGGCTTTGACGAGCGCGGCAAGGTCCGCCTCTCCATGAAGGTCGTCGACCAGGCGACCGGCAAGGAAATCGCCCAGGGCGAAGCTGCAGCCGAGTAAGCAAACCGCAAGCATGCTGCAAGAAGGCCCGGAGAAATCTGGGCCTTTTTCATGCGTTGCAGGCCGGCAACACTGCCCCGACCATCACATTGGCGCGAGGAACCCCTTGCGCTATCGCCCGTTTGGCGAGTGAGGCTTTCCTGCACTAGCGAAGCTGACGGTCACGGCTTACCCCCTGATCGAACACCAAAATTTACGTCACCCGCTTACCCAGGGATCTACCTTGCTTTCTCGTCGGTTGTTTATGATCGGCCTCCCCGCCGTTGCCCTTGCTGCCTGTTCCTCCACCCGGACCCCGGTTGTGCAGGAGCCTATGATCGATCCCTATTATCAACGGATGTATGGCGGGGTCATCGGTGAGCCCCATCGTGTCGCCGCCATGGACCTGCGCCGCGTCGATCCGGTCTGGTGGCGCCAGGAAGTGCCCTATATGACCAGCGAGCGCCCGGGCACGCTGGTCGTCGATACCCCGGCACGCTTTCTCTACCTCGTGCTCGAAGGCGGCCGCGCGCTGCGTTACGGCATCGGCGTGGGCAAGGACGAGTCGCTGGTCTTCCGCGGCACGGCGTCGATCGGGCGCAAGGCCGAGTGGCCACGCTGGACGCCGACCAAGTCGATGATCGCGCGCGAGCCGGACCGCTATGGCCCCTATGCCGGCGGCATGGAAGGCGGCGAGACCAATCCGCTCGGGCCACGTGCGCTCTATCTCTACAAGAATGGCAATGACACGCTGTTCCGCATCCATGGCACGACCGAGCCCTATACGATCGGCACCAACGTGTCCTCGGGTTGCATCCGCCTGATGAACCAGGACATCATTGATCTCTATGCCCGCGTGCCGGTCGGCGCCCGCGTCGTGGTGATCAACTAGACGAGAATGCCCGGGTCACTGCCGCGGCAGCGGGGAGCCTTGTTTCGGAATCCGTAGTCACCGAAGCGAAGTTTGCCGCTGTCGCGACAATGACCCGGGAACGAGAATTGCCAGGGCTCGCTCCGGAGACGGAGCGGGCCCTTCTATCGATCGGGCCGCCGCGCCGCCTCGGCCTCCAGCGCCAGCAATACGCCTGCAGCATGTGCCCTTGTGGCCGCTTGCTCGTCCGGATCGAAGCGATCCCACACCATGTAGCTGCGATTGAGGCGCGGATTGGCTGAGAAGCGGTCCCGGTTGCGCACCAGGAAATCCCAGTAGAGCGCATTGAAGGGGCAGGCATCCGCGCCATGGCGCTGTCGCGGGTTGAAGCGGCAGCCTTGGCAATAGTCGCTCATGCCGGAAATGTAGTTGGCACTGGCGGCATAGGGCTTGGAGCCCAGCACCATCCCCGAACTGGCTCATGCCCAGTGTATTGGGCAGCTCCACCCATTCGAAGGCGTCGATATAGATGGCCAGGTACCATTCATGCACCTGGAACGGATCGATGCCTGCCAGCATGGCGAAATTGCCGGTGATCATCAGCCGCTGGATGTGGTGGGCATAGGCCGTCTCCAGCGTCTGGCCGATCGCCTGCCGCAGGCAGTTCATGTCGGTTTGTCCGTCCCAGTAGAACCAGGGCAGGTCGTGCCTCACCTCAAGCGCATTGCGATCGCGATAGCTTGGCATTTCATGCCAATAGACGCCGCGCACATATTCCCGCCAGCCGATGATCTGCCGGATGAAGCCTTCGACGCTGTTGAGCGGTGCGGCCCCTGACAGATATTCCGCCTCGGCGGCGCGGCACAGCGCCAGCGGATCGAGCAGGCCGAGGTTGATATAGGGCGACAGCACCGAATGGTAGAGCGTCTCCGCGCCGGTCAGCATGGCGTCCTGGTAGTCGCCGAAGCGCGGCAGCATGGCGCTGAGGAAATGCGCCTGCGCCTGTTCGGCATCCCGGCGCGTCACCGCGTAGCCAAACCGCTCCAGCCGGCCGGGATTGTCGGCAAACCGCGCGTTGACCAGATCGATGACGGTCTGCGTCCGGGCGTCGGGCGCAAAGCTCAGCGGCTTGGGCATGAAAAGGTCGGGCCTGGCCGGCTTGCGGTTCTCGCTGTCGAAATTCCAGCGTCCGCCCAACGGCTGCCCGCCACCGTCCAGCAGCAGTCCGGTCTGCCGGCGCATCTCGCGGTAGAAGAACTCCATGGTCCATTCGCGCCGGCCATCGGCCCAGGTGTCGAACATGGCATGGCTGGCGATGAAGCGATCGTCCTGTGCGATGTCGACCGGGAGTCCGGTGTGGGCGCTCCAGCCGCGCTGCAGCTCCCGCACCCGCCATTCCGCCGCCTCCGTGGCAAGAATCCGCGTCGCGCCGTGGCGTCTGGCGGCCCGCGCCACCTCGCCGTCAAGGCTCTGGCTATTGTTCGGATCGGTCAGCTCGACATAGTCGACCGTCCAGCCAAGCGCGCGCAGTTCGTCGGCGAAATGGCGCATTGCCGAGAGCACCAGCACGAGCTTCTGCTTGTGATGCCAGGCATAGGTGGTTTCGGTGCCCACTTCCGCCATCAGGACGATGGCCGAGGCCGCATTGCTGGCCCGCAGGGCGGCTATGTCGGGCGTCAGCTGGTCGCCAAGGATAACCACGAGATCCATGAGGGCTCCGGATATGGGGCTATCCCTCAAACGAAACGGGCGCCCGATTGGACGCCCGTTTCAGCAGATTTTTGCTCCGCTCTAGAGCGAGCGTTGGACCGTCTCGACGCGGAAGCATTCGATGACGTCGCCGGTGCGCATGTCTTCGTAGTTCTCGAAAGCCATGCCACACTCCTGGCCGGTCTGGACTTCCTTGACTTCATCCTTGAAGCGCTTGAGCGTCTTGAGCTTGCCTTCGTGGATGACGACGTTGTCGCGGATAAGGCGCACGCCGGCGCCGCGTTCCACGATGCCCTCGGTGACCCGGCAGCCGGCGACCTTGCCAACCTTGGTGATGGTGAAGACCTCGAGGATCTCGGCATTGCCGATAAAGGTCTCGCGGCGTTCCGGCTTGAGCAGGCCGCTCATCGCATTCTTCACGTCATCGACGAGGTCGTAGATGATGTTGTAGTAGCGAATTTCGATGCCATCGCGGGTGGCGAGATCGGTCGCCTGCTTGTTGGCACGAACGTTGAAGCCGATGACAATGGCATTGGATGCCGATGCCAGCGTCACGTCGCTTTCGGTGATGCCGCCCACCGCGCTCATCAGGATCTGCGCCGACACTTCATCGGTCGAGAGCTTGTTGAGCGAGGCCACGATGGCTTCCACCGAACCCTGCACGTCACCCTTGATGATCAGCGGGAACTTGGCGATGCCGGCCACCTTGAGCTGATTCATCATCTGCTCGAGGCTGGTGGCGCCGCCGCCGGCCGTCTTTTCACGGATGGAGCGCTGGCGATATTCGGTGACTTCGCGGGCACGGGCTTCGGTCTCGACGACCGAGAAGCGGTCGCCCGCGCTCGGCACGCCGGTAAAGCCCAGCACTTCCACGGGTGTGGAGGGACCGGCCTGCTTGACCTGCTCGCCCTTGTCATTGATCAGGGCGCGAACACGGGCAAACTCGGTACCGGCAACGAGAATGTCGCCAATGGAGAGCGTGCCGCGCTGCACCAGCACGGTCGCAACCGCACCGCGGCCGCGATCGAGCTTGGCTTCGATGACGAGGCCCTCGGCGCGGCCGTCGCGGGCCACGCGCAGTTCGAGCACTTCGGCCTGCAGCAGGATGGTTTCGAGCAGCTTGTCGAGACCGGCCTGCGTCTTGGCCGAAACCTCTACATCGAGCACGTCGCCGCCCATCGATTCGACAAACACTTCATGCTGCAGCAGTTCGGTCCGCACCCGCATCGGGTCGGCATCCGGCTTGTCCATCTTGTTGATGGCCACGATGATCGGGACGCCGGCCGCCTTGGCATGCTTGATGGATTCGATGGTCTGCGGCATGACGCCGTCATCGGCCGCCACCACGAGCACGGCAATATCGGTTGCCTGGGCACCACGGGCACGCATGGCGGTGAACGCCTCGTGGCCCGGGGTATCAAGGAAGGTGACCTTGGAGCCGTTCTTCTCGACCTGGTAGGCGCCGATATGCTGGGTGATGCCACCGGCTTCGCCCGATACCACATTGGCCTCGCGGATCGCATCGAGCAGCGAGGTCTTGCCGTGATCGACGTGGCCCATAATGGTCACGACCGGTGCACGATCGGTCAGATCCTCGGCCTTGTCGTCCGCCGGGATGTCATAGAGGCCTTCTTCCACGTCGGCATCGCTGACGCGCTTGACCGTATGGCCCAGTTCGCTGGCGATCAGTTCGGCGGTATCGGCGTCGATCACGTCATTGATGGTCGCCATCGTGCCCTGCGCCATCAGCATCTTGATGACGGTGACGGAGCGCTCGGCCATGCGGTTGGCCAGTTCGGCAACCGTAATGGCTTCTGGGATGATGACTTCGCGGCTGAGCTTGGGCGCATCCTGCTGGTTGCGGCCCATCTTCTTGTCGCGACGGCGACGCATGGCGGCCAGGGACGGACCCTTGTCGCGATCGCTCTCGGCGCCGGCATTGGTGACGGTCAGGCGACCACGCGCATTGGCGTCGACGCCAGCACGACGGGTCGGACGTTCCGGCGCAGCGCGGGACGCGCGGCGGGCGTTTTCGAGTTCGGCTTCGGTGGTCGGCCTTGTGGCCGGCGCGCCGGTGCGAATCTTGCGGCCATCGGCCTCACTGGGCGGGGCCGGCGGCACATTGCCGATCGGCGCCATGCCGGCACCTGCCGGACGGCGTTCGCCGGCCGGACGGGTTGCCGTGCCAGAAGGACGGGCACCGGGGGCACCAGCCGCACCTGGCTTGATATAAGCATTGGCGCCGCGTTCGCTTTCAGGACGCGTATTGCCACTGGGCCGTTCGCCGGCCGGGCGCGTCGGACGAGGCGGCTGACCGGGACGGCCGGCAACGACGCGCACGCTGGACGGGCCGGCATTGCGCTGCGATGCAGGCGTGAAGGGGACAGCTTCGGCCGGAGCCGGCGCTTCTGCCGCTCCTGCTGCACTGGCCTCGGCCGGCGGCGGGCTGGCTTCGGGTTGCTCGACCGGAGCCGGGACTTCCTCGGCCTGGCGACGCTCTTCTTCCTGACGGGCGGCTTCCTCGCGCACCTGACGGCGGCGCGCATCGTCTTCCATGCGGCGCGCCTCTTCGGCGGCGAAGCGTTCCTGATCCTCGGCGGCGCGGGCACCGGCCATGGCCAATGCCTGCCGGCGGGCCTCGGCCTCGGCGGCACTGAGGCCGAGCGGCGCGCGCTGCTGCTGCGGCGGACGGCCGGCAGAGGGCCGCTGCGCCTGCGACGGGTTACCGGCAGCCGGCTGCGGCCGATGCGGAGCGCTCGGAGCATTGGGCTTGGGAACCAGGCGCGTACGCTTCTCCACGACAACCGTCGATCGAGAAGGACCGCGCGACATGCCTGGACGGTTGCCCAGGCCTGGGCCGCCCTTCAATGTCAGCGTCTTCTTCGCGCCAGTGTCGTCGGTGCGCTTGTCGTCGTTATCAGCCATGTATCTCGCGTCTTTCGTCGGTGGCCTCGGGCAAAAGGTCACCGTCAACCGCAGGGCGGTCGGTGTCCTTTTCCGTCGGTTTGGCAATGTAAAGGGCCAGTCTACGGGCCTTTTCCACTGCCGCTTGGGCTGCCGCCCCTCTTGTGAGGGCAGCATGTATCACATTTTCCAGTCCGAGTGCCAAACCCATTTGCTCTGAGGAGAGCAATTCGAAATGGGGCACGTCGAAGCCTTCGATATCTTCCTCGGCCGCCGCATAGTGCAGCGCCTTGAGCGGACCGACCATCTTGCTGCGACCATCCTCGGCGGCATCGGTCGCCGTGATCAGGGCAATGAGCTTGCCCGTGTCGATCAGCGCCTTGACCTTGGTGGCGCCAAAGGTGAGCTGGCCGGCCTTGCGGGCCATGCCCAGCGCATTGAGATAGCGCTGCTGCAACCGCAACTCGGTCAGTCCGGGCAGGTCGTCCGGCAGCTTGACCTCGGTCTGCAGGCTCCGGGCAAAGACCTTTTTCTTGACCGCCTGGGCCACGGCGTCGCGGCTGAGGCTGATCCAGACGCCCCGTCCCTCGGCCTTGGCTTCGGTGTCAGGCACCAGTTCGCCGTCGGGCCCGAGCACAAAGCGTATAAGTTCTGCCACGGGCCTCTCGGCCCGTGTCAGTGCGCACATCCTGGTCGTTTCCTCGCGTCGGGCCATCAGGTCCCTCGCTCCGAAACGGCCTAAGCCGTCGCCTCTTCGGTGAAGGTATCACCTTCCACCGGTGGCAAATCGTCCTCGTTGATCCAGCCGGCCTTGATGCGGGCCTGCAGAATCATGTCCTCGGCTTCCTCGCGGCTTACCGGGAAGTCCTTGAACGTGCCTTCAAACCGCTTGGTCTCGCCATCCTTGCGTTCGCTCCAGCCGATCAGATCGTCCGAGGCGCAGCCGGCAAAGTCTTCGACCGTCTTGACGCCGTCCTTGCCCAGGGCAACCAGCATGGCTGCGGTGAGACCGGGGATCTCGTAGAGTTCGTCCTCGACGCCGAGCGCCCTGCGCTCCTCGTCATGGGCCCGGTCGATGGCCGCCAGATATTCGGTGGCGCGGTTCTGGATTTCGCCGGCGGTCTCTTCATCGAAGCCGTCTATGGAGGCAATTTCGTTGGCGTCGATATAGGCCAGCTCTTCAACCGAGGAGAAGCCTTCGGAAGCCAATAGCTGGGCAACCATCTCGTCAACGTCAAGGGCCTGCATGAAGAGGCTCGACCGTTCGGAGAATTCCTTCTGGCGGCGTTCGCTCTCTTCCTGCTCGGTCAGGATGTCGATATCCCAGCCGATCAGCTGGCTCGCCAGGCGCACATTCTGGCCCCGGCGGCCGATGGCCAGCGACAGCTGTTCATCGGGCACAACCACTTCGATGCGCTCGGCCTGCTCGTCGAGCACGACCTTGGCGACGTCGGCCGGCTGCAGCGCGCTGACCACGAGGTCGGCAATGGTGTCGGTCCAGGGAATGATGTCGATCTTTTCGCCCTGCAGTTCGGCCACCACGGCCTGGACGCGCGAACCACGCATGCCGACGCAGGCGCCGACGGGGTCGATCGAGGAATCCGACGAGGTCACGGCGATCTTGGCGCGGCTGCCCGGATCGCGGGCGATCGAGCGGATGGTGATGACGCCGTCGTAGATTTCCGGCACTTCCTGCATGAACAGCTTGGCCATGAACTGCGGATGGGTGCGGCTGAGGAAGATCTGCGGGCCGCGCTGTTCGCGGCGCACGTCATAGACATAGGCCCGGACGCGATCGCCATAGCGGAACATTTCGCGCGGGATCAGCTCGTCGCGGCGGATAATGGCTTCGCCACGACCCAGGTCGACGATCACATTGCCATATTCGACGCGCTTGACCGTGCCGTTGACGATCTCGCCGATGCGATTGAAATACTCGTCATACATGCGCTCGCGCTCGGCATCGCGCACCTTCTGCACGATGACCTGCTTGGCCGACTGTGCCGCGATGCGGCCGAATTCCATGGGCGGCAGCGGCTCGGTGAGAAAGTCGCCGACCTTTGCTTCGGGCGACTTGACCTGGGCGTGCTTGAGATCGATCTGGCGGCTGGGCTCTTCAACTTCCTCGACGATTTCCAGCAGGCGCCACATGCGGGTTTCGCCCGAGCGCGGGTTGATCTCGACCTTGATCTCGGTCTCGGCGCCATAACGGCCCTTGGCAGCCTTTTCCATGGCGTCCTGCATCGCCTCGATCACGACCATGCGGTCGATGGACTTCTCGCGGGCAACAGCATCTGCGATCTGCAAGAGCTCAAGACGGTTCGCGCTAACGGCCATTTAGTGTGTCTCCTTGGAGATAGATTCGTCGTCGTCGTCACTGGCGAGCTCGACCGTCTCGGTCTCGTCGTCGTCGATGGGATGGGCTTCCTGATCGATGCGCGCCTTTTCCATGAGCGCATCGGTCATCACCAGCTTGGCCTCGGCCAGGGTGGAAAACAGTAGCCGGTGGTCCGGATCGGTCCCGGCGGGGGCGTCCGGCAGGGTAATGGTCACCGCCTCGTCGTCCACCGACTTGATGAAGCCGCGGAAGCGCTTGCGGCCATTGATCATGTCGGCCAGCTCGATCTTGGCTTCGTGGCCCAGATGGGCGGCGAAGTCGCGCTTGCGCACCAGCGGTCGATCGATGCCGGGGGAGCTGACTTCAAGATGGTATTCGCGATCGATCGGGTCTTCCACATCGAGCACCGGCGAGAGATCCTTGGAGAGGGCCTCGCAGTTGACGATGGTGAAGCGCCCGTTCTCGTCTTCGGCCATGATCTGCAGCGTCATGCCGTTTTCCTGGGTGATCTTCACCCGGACGAGCGAGAAGCCCAGGCCATTGGCCACCGGCTCGACGATGCGGGAAACGCGAGCCTCGAGGCCCGTTTCCTTGATGTAGCGCTGTTCGGTGAGGTCGAAACTCATCGGTCCCTTGGGTAATAAAAAAGAGCGGGGCCGGGCGGCTCCCACTCTGCAAACTTGCTGAGATGTTGGAGCCTCTATAGCGCGGAACCGGGCCGGAGGCAAGGGCGCGTCGCGGGCCGGGAGACGGCGCAGCGTCGGACGCCCGGATCGTTGCCAAGGCGAAACCCGGTAGCGCGGAGGAAACCAGAATACCAAAGAACCCCTTGATTTCATTTGTAAAACCCTCGCATTTCCAAACCTGACTTCAAGGGGCATATTCTGCAAAATCGTCTCTTGAGGGGGGCAGAGGGCGCGATCATCTGTGGGGTGTTCAACACGAAAGGAACATCTGAAAATGATCAAGAACAGCCTTATCGCCCTGGTTGCCGTTGCCTCGCTGGCCAGCGTCGCAGTCCCTGCCTATGCTGAAGGCGACGTCTTCGGTGACGGCTCGGGTGAAATGAGCGACTTTGTCGCCGACTCCATCGTCAGCCGCCTGCAGGCCCAGGGCATCAACGCCACCGATGTCGAGGAATGGGGCGGGCTGATCCGCGCCTTCGTCGTCCTCGAGGATGGCAGCCAGGCCATGCAGCTCTACACGCCTGGCCTGCTCGAGCCGGTCGCGCTCTAGTTGATTGCCCCGGCGCCGCCGGTCTGCCGGCGGCGCCCGTAGTTCTATTCGGCGTGGACGAGCCTGATGGCAGGCTCGCCCCCCGAAGCGTCAAAGCGTTCCCGCGCCGCCAGCACCTGCTCCCGGTTGCGCTCGGCAAAGCGGCGCAGGCCATCGGCCAGATCCAGCAATTCCCGCCCCAGTTCGGTCAGTTCATAATCGACCCGCGGGGGAATGGTGGCGAACATGGTGCGGGTGACGAAGCCATCGCGTTCGAGCTCGCGCAGCGTCATGGTCAGGGTCTTCTGCGAAATCCCGCCGACGCGCTTGATCTCGTTGAAGCGCATCGTCTGTTCGCGCAACAGCGTCACGACCGTCAGCGTCCACTTGCCCGGTCTGACCATCAGCACATCGGAATCGTGCTGGTTGGATACGGAAAGAACGGACATGACGCGCCTCGGAAAATCAGGATCGAGGTTGGCATATGGGGCGGCTTTGTGGCGCTTCCAGTGCCCCGCCACATTAAACTTTGACATAGGTGCCATTCGCGGCGGCGGCTAAACCCGTGTGAAACTGAAGTAAAAGCTGACCAGCCGGCCCTCGCGGCGGGCCTTCTGCTCGTAGCGGGTCGCCTGCCAGCCGGGATAGGGTTCGTGCCAGCTGCCGGGCCGTTCCGGCGCGAAGCGGAAGGCCGGCGCGCGCAGGATATGGGCCAGGGTCCAGTTGGCGTAATCCTCGATATCGGTAGCAAAGTGAAAGACCCCGCCCGGCCGGATGACCCGCGCCAGTTCGGCTAGCGTGGTGGGCGAGACGAAACGCCTTTTGTGGTGGCGCGTCTTGGGCCAGGGATCGGGATAGAGCAGATAGACCTCGTCGAGCGAGGCATCGGGCAACGCCACCAGCAGCTTGAAGGCATCGTCGGTGAAAAGGCGGATATTGGCCAGGCCTTCGGCGGCGATGGTCTGCACCATCTTGCCGATGCCGCCGGTAAACACTTCGCAGCCGATATAGCCGGTATCGGGATGCCGACCGGCCTCCAGGGCCAGATGCTCGCCGCCGCCATAGCCAATTTCGACGATGATCCTGTCGGCGTCGGGGAAGAGCGCCCGCGGATCGAGCGTGCCGCTGAGCTTGATCTCGAGATCGGGCAGGGTGGCGTCGAACACGGCCTGCTGGCCGCCATGCAGCTTCTTGCCCGAGCGGCGGCCGAAAAAGGCGCGCGGCTCGCCCGAGCGGGTCTTTGGAAGCTGGTGGTCTGGCTTGGTCATCAGTCTCACATCAAAAAAAGAACCTCGCCCTCGCCGCAGCGGGGACAAGGTTCATTGTAGCAGGCACAAAGCCGAGGAGGATTACTTCACAGCGGCCTTGAGGGCGCTGACCAGATCGGTCTTTTCCCAGCTGAACGAGCCGTCACGGCCCGCCTTGCGGCCGAAATGGCCATAGGCGGAGGTCTTGGCATAGATGGGCTTGTTCAGATCGAGATGAGTGCGGATGCCGTGCGGGGTGAGATCCATCACCTTGCCCAGCGCTGCCTCGACCCGGGCCTCGTCAACGGTGCCGGTGCCATGTAGATCGACATAGATCGAGAGCGGCTGCGCCACGCCAATGGCATAGCTGAGCTGGATGGTGGCGCGATCGGCCAGGCCCGCGGCAACCACGTTCTTGGCGAGGTAGCGCGCCGCATAGGCTGCCGAACGGTCCACCTTGGTGGGATCCTTGCCCGAGAAGGCGCCGCCGCCATGCGGCGCTGCACCGCCATAGGTGTCGACAATGATCTTGCGACCGGTCAGGCCCGCATCGCCATCGGGACCGCCGACCACGAACTTGCCGGTCGGGTTGACGTGCCAGACGGTGTCCTTGGTGATCCAGCCTTCGGGGAGGGCTTCACGGATATAGGGCTCGACGATTCCGCGCACGTCGGCAGAGGTCAGGCTCTCGTCCAGATGCTGGGTGGACAGCACGATCTGGGTGACGCCGACCGGCTTGCCATCTTCATAGCGGACGGTGACCTGGCTCTTGGCGTCGGGGCCGAGTTTGCCGGCGGCGCTGTTATTGGCCTTGCGGGCAATGGTCAGGGTCTCGAGAATCTTGTGCGCGTAGTAGATCGGCGCGGGCAGCAATTCGGGGGTCTCGCGGCTGGCATAGCCGAACATGATGCCCTGGTCGCCGGCGCCCACATCCTTGTTGCCCGATTCGTCGACGCCCTGCGCGATATCGGCCGACTGGCCATGCAGCAGCACGTCGATGCGGGCGGTCTTCCAGTGGAAGCCGGCCTGCTCGTAACCGATGGCCTTGATGGCCTTGCGGGCGGCAGACTTGAACTTGGAGGGATTGACCACCGGGTGGCCGGCGGCATCGAGCACGATCTTGCCGTCCTTGCCCTTCTTGAGCAGGGTTTCGGGAACACGTACCTCGCCGGCAATCACCACGCGATTGGTGGTGGCCAGCGTCTCGCAGGCGATGCGCACCTGAGAGGGATCCATGCCGGCCTTCTTGGCCTCGCGGAATACCAGGTCGACGATTTCATCGGAAATCCGGTCGCACACCTTGTCCGGATGACCCTCGGACACCGATTCCGACGTGAAGAGATAAGAAGACCGCGCCACCCAAATTCCCCTGAACTTGTCAAAAACCACTCAAAATGAGCAATTCCGAGGGGTTTGTGACATTGCCCGCCCGCGCGGTCAAGCGGGATATAAAGAAAGCTTGATATGTTGCATGGCGGTTTTGGAGCATGGATTGGCGGCTGGTATCGGCGGTGCCGCCAAGTCGCGGGCGTGCCAAAGCGCCGCCTGAACACGGTTTTCACGAGATGGACGGACCCCGAGGCACCTATCGCCTCTGGAAATTAAAAAACGAGACGGCAGCCGCCTCGGGGCGCCGGTTTTTGGAACAGTCCCGGTTATCGCGCAGCATGATCGCTCGCCATGCTGCGGCCAGGTCTCGAACCTGCGCGAGAGGCAAAACCCGCGCCCGGCTCACCCCGCCACTGTTCGCCTGCAGGCCGCCCGTGCGGAGTGATGGGGAGGATTGTGCCACAGGCTCTGGAGGCGGGGATAAGTGGGGGATGAACGCCGGAGGTCCCAGATCTGTGGGTGGGTGCCCACGCCAGCCGAAGGCGTGCGGGCTATCCAGGCCGCTTCCTGCGATTGGTGCGGCTGGCGGCGAGGGAGATCAGCATTCCCGCGAGCAGAGCGACCAGCAGCGGCCAGTGGCGGAGCTGGCTGAAGACCGTGCCCGACAGGCGCTCATGCGGGCGCACATCGAGCGCGGCCATCTGCATGGGTGGCAGCTGCGCAGTGATGCGGCCCAGCGGGTCGGTGGCAAAGGTGAGGCCGGTATTGGCGGCGCGGATGAGGCTCATGCCCTCTTCGACGGCACGGATACGGGCATGGTGGGCATGCTGGGCCGGGCCGATTGAGCCATCGAACCAGGCGTCGTTGGTGATGTTGAAGAGGAATTGCGCACCGGCGGTATCGCCGAGATCGCCGGAAAACAGGATCTCGTAGCAGATCAGCGCCAACAGCGACGGCGTGGCCGGAAGGCTCATCAGCCGGCGCCGCGCATCGCCATGCGCCCAGCCCTCGGCGCCCGGCACGAACTGCTTGATGCCCAGCCGCGCGAAGAATTCGCCATAGGGCAGGAATTCGCCAAACGGCACGAGATGGGACTTGTCATAGGAGGCAATGACCTCGCCATTGGTGTCGATCGCCAAGACCGCATTGAACGGGGGGCCCGAAGCTTCCGTGGCGCCGGGCTCGTATTGCTGGCGCGGCGCGCCGGTCAGCAAGGTCGTGCCCTCGGGCAACAGGCGGGCAATGCGCGCTAGCGCCTCGGGATAGGTGGCGAGGAAAAACGGCAGGGACGATTCGGGCCAGACCAGATGGGTGATATCGGCAAGGCCCTGGTCGGCCGGGTCCATGCGCATGTCGCTCAGCATCAGCAGGCGATCGATCAGCGCCACCGGATCGACATTGCCGAAATCGGCATGTTCATAGACCAGTGGCTGCACGAGGCGCAGGGCGATATCGGTGCGTTCGGTCGCGATGGTGCCGGAAAGTCGATTATAGCCATAACCGAGCTGGCCGGCGATGACGAAGAGGGCAATGAAAAAGGGCAATAAGCGCCGCGACAGGCTGCGATTGTCGGCCGGCCAGATCAGAGCCGGGGTCATGGCCAACAATGCCGCGACCAGGGTGAGGCCATAGATGCCGATGACCGAGGTGATCTGCATCATCTCGTCGGTCGGGGTCAGCGCATAGCCAAGCAGGTCGAAGGGAAAGCCGGTCAGCACGTGGCCGCGCGCCCATTCGGCCATGGTCAGGAAGGTGGCGAGTGTCACGACGCGCCAGGGTCCGTGGCTCCAGAACAGATGGGCCAGCGCGCTGGCCACGCCCCAGAAAAAGGCAATCAGCGCCGCCAGCGCCAGGATGGCAAAGGGCATCAACACCAGCATGATGCCGCCATCGACGAAGAAGGCGGCACCCAGCCAGTGGAAGGCCACGGTGAAATAGCCCCAGCCAAAGGCAAAGCCGATGGCAAAGGCCGGGCCGAACAGCCGCCGCCAGCCGCGGGGGCGCTCGGCGCCATCGAGGCACCAGACCCAGAGCGGGAAGCTGATGAACAGAGCCGGCACGATGAAGAGCGGCGGCACGGAGAGGCCGGCAATGGCGCCCGCCAGCACCAGCAAGAGGAAGCGGCGCCAGCCATGGCTCAGCATGGCAGTCTCGGCCAGCCAGGTCATATCGGGGCCTTGAGCGAATCAGGGTGCATGCCGGCAAGGTCGCTGTGGCGAGGTGGGGCGTCAAGGCGGTGGACTTGGCGCCGTGTCGGCGCTAGGAGGCAAAGAGGCCCCCTCATCCGCCCTTCGGGCACCTTCTCCCACGGGGGGAGAAGGGGAGCGCCGCGTGCAGTGGATCGCATGCAGCGCGATACGGTTCGGGGGCGGGAGCCAGCGTGCCTGATATTTTGCCCATCACGCTTGCCATCGACACCGCCGCGCCGCGGCTGCAGCTGGGACTGCTGCTGGCGGATGGAGGTGTGGATGTGTCGGTCGACGAAATCGCCAACGGCCATGCCGAGCTGATCTTCGCGCGCATCGCCACGCTGCTGGAGCGCAACGGGCTGGGCTATGCCGACCTTGGGCGGGTGGCGACCACGACCGGGCCCGGATCGTTCACCGGGCTGCGCATCGGGCTGTCGGCCGCGCGTGGCATCGGGCTGGCGCGCGGTCTGCCGGTTGTGGGGGTATCGAGCCTGGTCGCGCTGTCGCTGGGACAGGCCGGACCGAGTTCGGTGCTGCTCGATGCGCGCCGCGGCGAAGCCTATCTGCAGAATTTTGCCGGACCCGGCGCGGCGCTCACTGCGGGCGCCATCATGCCGATGGAGGCGGCGCGGGCCGCCGTGTTGCCCGGTGCAGCACTTATCGAATCCCCCATCGTCGATATTGCGCTGCTGGCGCGCCATGGGGCGGCGCTTGACCCCGCAAGCCACCCGCCCGAGCCCAACTATATCCGCGATGCCGATGCCAAGCCGCAGACGGCGGCACGGATCGAGAGGCGCGGCGCATGATCAAGCTGTGGATGGCGCCGGCGGGGCTGCATATCGAGCCGGGACGGGTGGCGGATGCCAAGGAACTGGCGCGCATCCACGCGCTGGGCTTTTACCGCGGCTGGCCGGTGGGAGAATTCGAGAGCTTCCTGGCTGACGACAGCACGCCGGTCTACGTGGCCTGCGATGCCCGGCGCCGGATTGCCGGCTTCGCGCTGATCCGCATCGCGGCCGACGAGGCGGAACTGCTGACCATTGCCGTCGACCCCAAATGGCGCGGCAAGCGGATCGGCCAGGCGCTGCTGCGGGCCGCCTTCGACGACCTGCTGCGGAGCCCCGCACGCCGCATGTTTCTCGAAGTCAGCGAAGACAATGGCGCGGCCATCAAGCTCTACCAGCGCGAGGGCTTTGCCACCATTTCCAGCCGCAAGGGCTATTATCCCAAGCCGGATGGCAGCCAGGCCACCGCGCTTGTCATGGCGCGTGATCTTGGGTAACCCGGATCGCATCGAGGAAGCGGGGAGCGTGGCGTGAGCAAGAGCCAGACCGAACCGACGCTGGAAGAAGCCTGCGTGGCCAAGGGCATGCGCATGACCGACCAGCGGCGCGTCATTGCCCGCGTGATCGAGGCGGCCGCCGACCATCCCGATGTCGAGGAACTCTATCGCCGCGCCTCGGCGGTGGATGACCGCATCTCGCTCTCGACCGTCTATCGCACCGTCAACCTCTTCGAGGAGGCGGGACTGGTGACCAAGCATGACTTCAAGGACGGACGCGCCCGCTTCGAGCTGATCCCCGACGAGCATCACGACCACCTGATCGATATCCGCAGCGGCGCCGTCATCGAGTTCCGCAATGAAGAGATCGAGGCCATCCAGGACGTGATCGCCAAGCGGCTGGGCTATCGGCTGGTGGACCATCGACTGGAGCTCTATGCCGTGCCGATCGAGGCCGGCGCCAAGAACCGCAAGTGACGGTCCGGGCCGAAGGGTAAAAGTTTAGCGGGTAAGGCTAATGCCGGCCTGCGCTTGGTGCTTAAGACTTTGTTAGCTATCACCGCTCTCCACAATGGAGGCGGACATGGCCTGGGAAATCCTGGCAATCTGGGTCATCGTGATCCTGGCGATCACCTGGTTCGTGCGCGACGAGAAGCGCCGGAGGGCCGACCTGGAGATTGCCCGGGCGGCCCGCTACTATGCCCATGCCCCCAAATACCGGCATCGATCGACCGAGCGGTTCGATGCCGCGCCGCCGGCGCCGGCCCGCCGCACCGGGGGGCTGACCGAGACGCAGCGCACCTTCTTCAAGACGTGGAAACGCTAGGACGATCCGCCGGCCAGATTGGCCTTGAGCCGGGCGATGATGTCGGCGGCCTTGACCATGAGGGCCATGTCGATATCGGCTTCGCTGGCATCGGGCGCCACATCGGCCCAGACGGGGATGGCCAGCTCATGCGTCTGCTCGCGCTCGCCGACGGTTTCGGACAGCACGGCGCGGACATGGCCGGTCATGCGCCCTTCCAGACGCGGATGCGCCTGCTTGTCGCGCACGGTGATATCGATTAGCTGCAAAGTCATTCCGGCCCCTGAGGGAGCCCCCAGCCGAAACGCATAGTCGGGCATGGTTCCCAAGACGTTAACGTGCGTCTCGGGGCGTGGGTTCTCCACAGTCGGTAATGCCGCAAAACGGTTTCGGTTCCACGCCAGAACTAAACCTTGACCGCATGCTCCACGCGGCCGGCATCGCCGAAGATGCGGATGTAGCGGGCGATCTCTTCGGGCGTGCCGGTGGCCTTGGCGGGATTGTCGGACAGCTTGACCGCGGGGCGGCCATCGGCCTCGCTGACCTTGGCGACGATGGAGATCGGATCCAGGCCCGGATTGGCCCCGTCCGGGGCACAGCCCTCGAAATCATTGGTCAGGTTGGTGCCCCAGCCAAAGGCCATGCGAACCTTGCCGTCGAAGTGGAGATAGGCCTCCTCGATCATGTCGACGTCGAGGCCATCGGAAAAGATCAGGAGCTTGTCGCGCGGATCGCGGCCGCGCGACTTCCACCAGGCGATGATGCGCTCGCCCCCTTCGATGGCTGGCGCCGAATCGGGGCGGAAACCGGTCCAGTCGGCGACCCAGTCGGGCGCGTCGCGCAGGAAGGCATCGGTGCCGAAGGCATCGGGCAGCACGATCTTGAGATTGCCGCCATAATAGCTCTCCCAATCCTGCAGCACCTGATAGGGCGCGGCGCGCAGCGCCTCGTCGGTCCGGGCCAGGGCCGCCAGGACCATGGGCAGCTCATGGGCATTGGTGCCCAGCGCCTCGAGGTCATTGTCCATGGCCAGCTTGACATTGGAGGTGCCGGTAAAGGCCTCGCCAATGCCTTCCTTGAGCGCCTCCACACACCAGCGCTGCCAGAGGAAGGAATGGCGGCGGCGGGTGCCGAAATCGGAAATCTTCAAGTCGGGCAGCTTTTGCAGCCGCTCGACCTTTTCCCACATCTTGGCCTTGGCGCGGGCGTAGAGCACGTCGAGCGTGAAGGGGCCGTAATGCTTCATCGCGGCGCGCGAGCGCAGCTCGTTGATGATGGCAAGGGCCGGGATTTCCCACATCGAGGTTTCCAGCCACAGGCCGGGGAATTCGAGTACGAACTGCCCATCCTGCTTTTCCAGCCGGTATTCGGGCAGGCGGAAATCCTCCAGCCACTTGAGGAAGGCCGGCTCGAAGATCTGCTTGCTGCCATAAAAGCTGTTGCCCGCCAGCCAGATCATTTCCTTCTTGGAAAAGCGCAGGGTGCGGGCGTGATCGAGCTGGGCCCGCAGCTCGTCGATGTCGATCTCGTCGGCCAGGCGAACCGACCTTGTGCGGTTGATGAGCGAGAAGGTGGCATTGACCCCGGGATAGAGCCCCCAGATCATCTGCAGCATCAAGAGCTTATAGAAATCGGTATCGAGCAGGCTCCGCACGATCGGATCGAGCTTCCACGTGTGGTTATACACCCGTCGGGCAATGTCAGTGTAGGTCGCCATGGGTGTCTCCAACTCGCGGCGAGGGTTCTAGCGCGCAGTGCGTGGGTTTGGAAAGCGCCGAACCGGGCGAAGCCGTTCGGTTCGCCTTTAACGCCCGAGCTGAAACCGCTCGAAGCGGCCCAGGGCCTCGTCGATGGCGGTGCGGCCTTCGGCACCCGGATCATCAAGCCAGGTCCATTGCTGGACCAGCAGCTTGCCCGCCGTGCGGTCGGCCTTGAGATCGACGGCGGCGACGATGCGGTCGCCCATGAGGACCGGGAGGGCAAAATATCCCAGGCGCCGCTTGGCGGCCGGGATATAGGCCTCGAAGAGGTGGTCGTAGCCGAAGAACAGCTTGAGCCGCTTGCGCTGGATGATCAGCGGATCGAAGGGCGAGAGGATATGAACCAGGGTCGGTGGCTCGCTGGCCGGTGCGGCGAGCGTCTCGGGCATGGCCCAATGCGGCACCTTCTCTTGCCCTGCAATCACCACCGGGACCAGCAGCTTGCGGCGGACGCGACTGTCGATCAGCTCGCGGACCGCCGTCTTGCGCGGGGCGTCGAGGTGGCAAATGGAATCAAGGCTGACCACGCCCTGGCTGCGCAGGGCCCGATCGAGCAGATAGGCGGTGATCTGCCGCTCCGTGGCGGGCCTGGGCGCCGTGCTCCAGCCGAAATGGCGCTCCATCAGGTCATAGGTCTTGACCATGCCCTGGCGGGCCGAGACGGCCACCTTGCCCTGGAAGAACATCATTTCCAGCACGCGCTTGCTCGGCTTGCGGCTGGCCCAGGGATGATCCTTGTCGACCAGGGCGTCATCGCCGATATCGCGGATGGAAAGTGGCCCGTCGCTGCGCAGGCGCTTGACCATCCGGCTGACCTCATCGGCGGTCACCGCGCCGAACCAGCGGCTGGGCGTGACGCGATACTGCTTCATGGCGGGAAGGAAGAAGGGCAGGTCGGCCGTCGGCAGATAGCTCAGCGCATGCGTCCAGTATTCGAACACGGACTTGTCGGCCGATTGCAGCTGGGCGAGGTCGGCGCGCCGATAGCCGGGAATGCGGGAATAAAGGATGTGGTGGTGGCAGCGCTCGATGACATTGATGGTGTCGATCTGCACGTAGCCGAGCTGAGCGATGGCCGCGAGCGTCGCCGCTGGTCCCTCGCCAAAGGGGGCTGCGCTATCGAGCTTCTGCGCAGCTATCCACAGATGGCGGGCGCGATTGGTGTCGAGGACGAGGGGAGCTTTGGCCAAGGCGGAACCCGAATCTGTGAGTACAGAGCATGAACGGATCGCCCCGGCACCGTCAATCTGGCGCGTCGCTGCGGAACCAGCCCTCATCGATCAGGCCGCGCTCGCCATGGCGGGCCAGGCGCTGGCGCAGGCTGTCGAGACCGGGCCGGGTCCAGCCGGGCGGCTGGGTGACCTGGAGCCAGGCGTCGAAATAATCCTGCGGGGCATAGACATGGCCAAAGCCGATAGGGGCGGTCTGGGCCAGCGCCATGTCGAGCAGGAGCTGGAGGAAGGTGACCACCGGATACCAGTCGAGCAGGTCCGATACGCCTTCGGCCCGCGGTCCGCTGAGCCAGACCGGCTCGCGCCACAGCATGGCGGGCTCGAAGAAGACGATCGGATCGCTGGGATATTGCAGAAAGACCGTGCGCAGCGGCCCCCAGGGCCGTGCATCGGTGCGGAGGTCGCCATCGCCATTGGAAAAGCGCACCACCGACCCATCGCCCACGCTGGGCAGCCACCAGGGGGAGCCCGGCTCGCGATTGATCGTCGCGCTCAGCCATGTGGGGGTGGCGAAAGGCGGCCCGATCCAGAGGGCGCCGTCGAAGGGATCGGCGAGAATGTCGTAGAGCGAGGATGAGGCCGCCGAGCTATAGGCGCCCAGGCTGAGCCCGTGCAGGTAGAGCCTCGGTCGGGCGTCTTCGGGCATGTCGGACCAGCGCGCATAGACGGCGCTGAACAGCGAGCGCGCCGTTTCCACGCCCACATCCGGTTCTGACACCAGCGACAGCCAGCTGGTGAGATAGGAATATTGCACGGCGACGCTGGCGACATCGCCACCATGCATGAATTCGAGCGTATCGATCGCCGCTGGCTCCACCCAGCCGGTGCCCACCGGCATGATGAGGACCAGGATCGAGCGGTCGAAGGCGCCGACGCGGTCCATCTCGCGCAAGGCCAGCTCGGCCCGTGCCTCCGGTGTCTCGGCCGAGCGCAGGCCGACATAGACCCGTAGCGGCTCTATGGCCGGCCGGCCGGTGACATCGGCGATCTCGTCGACGCTCGGCCCCGACTGCACATAGATGCGGGCATCGAGCCCGATCGTATCCCAATCGATCAAGGAGGCTGCGCTGCCCGAGCGCAGGGGATCAATCGGCGCGGGCGCCTGGCTGGCGGCCAGCCGGTCGAAATCGCCATAGAAGCGGTCGGCGGCGTAGAGCAGGCCGCGACCGACCACGCCTTCCCCGATCGTCGCGGCAAGGACGCCCACCACGAGGATGGCACCGGCCAGCGCCACCCGGCGCGGAATGATCCGGGCCAGCCAGGTCGCAATGAGCCTGACGCCCTGCACCAGCAGCGTTCCCAGTCCGATCAGGATGGCCGCGGGAACAACGGCAATGGCCGCCACGAACCAGGGCTGGCGCGCCTCGACCGGAGCGACGCCCATGACCGCGCGAATGGAATTCTGCCAGCCGGTGGAGAACCACAGGAAGGCGATGGCGAGAATCAGGCAGGCCAGCGCGACAATGCGCCCGATCCAGCGGGCCAGGCGGGGACTGGGCCAGCGCAGTTCGAGATAGTCCCACAGCCATTCGAGGAAGACGCCGATGCCATAGCCCGCGGCGAAGGCGCAGCCGCACAGGATCCCCTGCGTGGTGAAATGACGGGGGATGAGCGATGGCGTCAGTGCCAGCGCGAAGAACAACAGACCCAGCAGCCAGCCGCCCGTCGAGACGCGATCGAGCTGCCGCCACAGCACCCGGCTGCGTGGCAGTACGATCATGACCCGAGCACCGATCGGGCCAGCATGACGGCACCCCAGATGGCAAAGCCGGCAATGGCCAGCCCGACCAGCGCAATGACGCCGCCGAGCAGGACGCCCAGCCCGTCGCGATTGATGCGCGACACGCAGATCACCGCAATACCGGTATTGGGCACGGCATTGATGAAGGGGATGGGCAGCACCATGGGCAGACTGACAAGGAGGATGAAGGCACCGGTCAGCCGTTCCGAGCCCGGCCCGGTGAGCTGGCGCAGCCGCGGCCGCGATATGCCGGCGATGACGCGGGCCAGCCATTGCATCTGGCGGACCATGCGCTCGAGCAGCCGCTCGGGCAGGACGCGCCGGCCGATCCAGCCGCCCAGGCGCAACGGTCGGCCGAGCAGCCGGGCAATCGTGGCGGTGATGATGGCCAGCGCAATGGTGCCACCATAACCGGGCGGCCCCGGGATCATGTTGAGGACGCTCAGCACCAGGATGACCATGGGATAGGAGGCATTGCCGAGCAGTTCGACCAGCTTGCCCGCAGTGATGCTGTCAGCCTGGCTGACCCGTTCGGCAATCGCGGCAACTCTGGCTTCTACTGGAGACACGGGACCTGGTAGCTGGCGATCGGACAGGCCACGACCTTAACGGCGTCGGTCCGGCGATGACAACGCCAAAGCCGAAAGTAGGTCAAATCGAGTCTGTGAAGAAAAGCGGTCCGCCGGCATGACTTTGTCGCTACGACGCGACGGCCTTCGCCAAAAGATGTCCGAGAATTTCGGGCAGAGCCACGAAGGCCTGCTGGGTCGAAAACTACGAAGTCGCGAAGGTTTGGTGGAGCCTAGCGGGATCGAACCGCTGACCTCTTGCATGCCATGCAAGCGCTCTCCCAGCTGAGCTAAGGCCCCATTCCATGGGTCTTTGGAGGGCATGTGCCGTCCGAAGCGAGGCGGAACCTATTGGATGATCCGTCCCCTTGCAAGTGTCTAAATGACACTTTTTTGTTCAGCCGGCTGACACCGTCAACCGGCTGAAAAATCGTTGCGAATCAACGGTCTTCGTCGCCACCGACGTCAAAGCCGAGCTCGTCGTCCTCGTCTTCGTCTTCCTCGAGGAAGACGTCGGCCTCGTCGTCGCCGAGTTCTTCGTCGACCTCGACGTCCTCGACGTCTGGGATATCCTCGTCGCCGGCTTCTTCGGCATCGGCGTCTTCAAGGCTGACGATCTCGGGCGCTGCCACATCCTCGACCTCTTCCTCGACTTCTTCTTCATCTTCCACGTCTGCCTTGCGGGCAGTCACGGGAGATGCCTTGCCGACCAGCAGCTGTTCGAAGAAGGAGCGCGGATAGCTCTTGCCCGTATAGGGCGAGACGATCGGGTCCATATTGAGGTCGTAGAACTTCTTGCCCGTCTCGGGATCGGTACGTTTGGTGCCGCGTTCGGAACTGGCCATCGATGTTCCTCGTCGTAATGTTTTGGGGGCCAAAAATCCTAGGACCTGCCCCGTTCGGTCAGTCCGGTTATGGGCAAACCCGGCCCCTGTCAAACCGAAAATGTGGAGAGCTGCCTCCCGCGGGCGAGGGGTAGTGGCCTTGCCGCGCCGGGCCATGCTAAAGCCAGCTCACCCATGACCGATACCAGCGCAGAGATTTCCGCCAGTCCCGCCCCGCTTGCCAGCCACGGCGCCGCCCCGCTTGCCGGGCGGTTTGCCACGCCGGGCGACAGCGCCATATCGCATGGCGCGCTTGTGGTTTCTGCCCTCGCCGTGGGCCGCTCGACCATTGAGGGGATAATGGAATCCGCCGAGGTGATGGCCACGGCCGCCGCGCTGCGCCAACTGGGCGTGCGCATCGACGCCAGGGACGACGCCTGGCACGTGCATGGCCTGGGCGTGGGAGGCCTGCTGGCGCCGCAGGCGCGGCTCGATCTCAAGACATCCGGGACCGGCCTGCAGCTGCTGCTCGGTCTCGTGGCACCGTTGGCCTTTGCCACCCGGTTCACCGGCGGGCCGGAGCTGATGCGGCTGCCACTGCGGCCGCTGCTCGAGGCGCTGGAGCCGATCGGCACCGCGATCGAGGAAGCCGTCGATGGCGGCCTGCCGCTGACGCTGCGCGGCCCGACGGCGCCGCTGCCGATCCAGCAGGTGATGGCCGAACCGGCCGAGCCGATCAAGTCAGCGCTGCTGCTGGCAGCGGTGCAGATGGCCGGCGCCAGCAGCATCGTCGAGCCGGTACCGACCCGCGACCATATCGAAAAGCTGCTGGCTGCGTTTGGCGCCAGCATCGCCATGGCCGGCGACGAGGCCGGCGCGAGCACGATCAGCGTGACCGGGCTGACGGAGCTGCGCCCCCAGCACCTCCGCGTGCCGGGCGATCCGTCGGCGGCGGCCTATGCCGTGGTGGCGGCACTGATCGTGGCGGGGTCGGACCTGATGGTGTGCGACGTGCTGGTCAGCCCCACGCGTACCGGCCTGATCGACACGCTGCTCGAAATGGGCGGCGATATCCAGTTTCTCAACCAGCGCGAGATCGGCGGCGAGCATGTCGCGGATCTGCGCATACGCTCCTCGCGCCTCAAGGGCATCAGGATCGCGGCCGAACACAGCGCCACCATGCTCGATGACATTGCGGCCCTGGCCATGGCCGCCGCCTATGCGCAGGGCGAGACGGTGATCGAGGGGCTCGGCTCCCTGCGCCAGCAGGGGGGAGACCGGCTGGCCGCGATCGCCGCAGGGCTGGCCGCCAGCAAGGTAACGGTTGCCGAGGGCGACACGAACCTGACCATAGGCGGAGAAGGCAATGTCGAGGGCGGAGGCACGGTCGCCAGCCGGGGCGACCCCGCCATTGCCATGAGCTTCCTCGTGCTGGGACTGGCCAGCCGGCACCGGGTGACCCTGGACGATACCAGCGCCATTGCCGCACATTTCCCTGGCTTTGTGGCGGCCTTGACCGCGGCGGGCGCCCGGTTCGAAACCGTGAAAGGACGATCGTCATGATCATCGCCGTCGATGGCCCCGCAGCGTCGGGCAAGGGCACGCTCGCCTCGGGCCTGGCCCGCCACTACAACCTGCCCTATCTCGATACCGGCCTGCTCTATCGCGCCGTCGGCCGGGCAGTGGAGGCCTACGAGAATTCGCCCGAGTTCGAGCAGCGCGCCATCGCGGCGGCGCAGACGCTGGACGAGAGCGATATCGAGCCGGAATATCTGCTGTCGCCCAAGATCGGCACCCTGGCCAGCAAGGTCGCCGTGATCGGGGCAGTGCGGGCCGCCCTGTTCGACTATCAGCGCGACTTTGCCACCCAGGAGGGCGGCGCCGTGCTGGACGGGCGCGATATCGGCACGGTCATTGCACCGGAAGCGGATGTGAAACTGTTCATCCAGGCCGATTCAAAATCCCGCATGGAGCGGCGGGCCCGCCAGCTCGAGGCCCGCGGCCAGGTGGTTGACCGCTATGCGCTCTATCACCAGATAGAAGAGCGGGATGCGCGTGACATGCTCAACCCCAATGGTGGCTTCTACAAAGCCGAGGACGCGCACTTGCTCGACACGACGCTTCTCGATATAGAAGCCGCACTCCGCGCAGCCATCGCGATTGTCGATGGGACCATGGCGCACAAGGCAGGGCTCTAGAGGTCACTCAGAAAAAGTTGCAAGACTTTTTCGGTTCGAGTGACCGCCTCTGGTCAGCTCAAATCCAACCTTGTGCGGTTCGGCCCCGGCAATCACCCAGCGAAGCCACCGGACACTACCGCAAATCAACCTCTCGATCGGGCGCTCGCGCGCCGGCATTTCTGTTGCAGAAATGGCGGGCTTTCGGTCTTCAACCCCAACCACCGGCGCAACGGAGATGATATTTGGCACAGCAAACTGTGACGAAAGAAGATTTTGAATCCCTTCTGATGGACTCGTTTGTCGATAACGAGCCTTTGGAAGGCGCCGTCGTCAAGGGCACGGTCGTCGCGATCGAGAAGGACCTGGCGATCATCGATGTCGGTCTCAAGACCGAAGGCCGCATCGCGCTCAAGGAATTCGGCCAGGCTGGCCGTGACGGCACCATCAAGGTGGGTTCCATCGTCGAGGTCTATGTCGACCGCGTCGAGAACGCTGCCGGCGAGGCTGTCCTCAGCCGCGAGAAGGCCCGCCGTGAAGAGAGCTGGGTCAAGCTCGAAGAAATGTACAACAACAACGAGCGCGTTGAAGGCACCATCTTCAACCAGGTCAAGGGCGGCTTCACGGTCGACCTCGAAGGCGCCGTTGCCTTCCTGCCGCGTTCGCAGGTCGATATCCGCCCGATCCGCGATATCGCGCCGCTGATGAACGTGCTGCAGCCGTTCCAGATCCTCAAGATGGACAAGCGCCGCGGCAATATCGTCGTGTCGCGTCGTGCCATTCTCGAAGAGTCGCGCGCCGAACAGCGTTCGGAAATCGTCCAGCAGCTCGAAGAGGGCCAGGTTGTCGACGGCGTGGTCAAGAACATCACCGATTACGGTGCGTTCGTTGATCTCGGCGGCATTGACGGCCTGCTGCACGTCACCGACATCGCATGGCGTCGCGTGAACCACCCGTCCGAAGTGCTGACGATCGGCGAGACCATCAAGGTCCAGATCGTCCGCATCAACCACGAAAGCCACCGCATCAGCCTCGGCATGAAGCAGCTGCAGGCCGATCCGTGGGAAGGCATCGAGGCCAAGTATCCGATCGAGGCCAAGTTCACCGGCCGCGTCACCAACATCACCGACTACGGTGCGTTCGTGGAGCTGGAGCCGGGCATCGAAGGCCTGATCCACGTCTCGGAAATGAGCTGGACCAAGAAGAACGTCCACCCCGGCAAGATCGTCTCGACCTCCCAGGAAGTCGAAGTCGTCGTGCTGGAAGTCGATCCCGACAAGCGCCGCATCTCGCTCGGCCTCAAGCAGACCCTGGCAAACCCATGGGAAAGCTTCGCCGAGAAGTTCCCGGTCGGTTCGGTCATCGAAGGCGAAGTCAAGAACAAGACCGAATTCGGCCTGTTCATCGGCCTCGACGGCGATGTGGATGGCATGGTTCACCTGTCCGACCTCGACTGGCAGAAGTCGGGCGAAGTGGCCCTGGAAGACTACAACCGCGGTGACATGGTTTCGGCCAAGGTCCTCGATGTTGACGTCGAAAAGGAACGCATCTCGCTGGGCATCAAGCAGCTCGCCGCTGGCGAAGCTTCGGCTGCATCGGGCGATACCGGCGAAGCCGGCGGCATCCGCAAGGGCGCTGTCGTCACCGGCACCGTGATCGAAGTCAACGATGGGGGCATCGAAGTCCGCATCGCCGACACCGAGATGACCGCGTTCATCCGTCGCGCCGATCTCAGCCGCGATCGCAACGACCAGCGCCCGGAGCGTTTCTCCAAGGGCGAAAAGGTCGACGCACGCGTCACCCAGTACGATCGCAAGACCAGCCGCATCCAGCTTTCCATCAAGGCGCTGGAAATCGCCGAGGAAAAGGAAGCCGTCGCCAATTACGGTTCGTCCGATTCGGGCGCATCGCTGGGCGACATCCTGGGCGCAGCGCTCAAGGGCCGCGACGAAAAGTAAGTCTCGACGCGCACCAAACTGCCGGCCCGCGCTTCACAGCGCGGGCCTTTTGCTTTTTAAGAAACGGATGAACACAGCAATGCATTGGCGCGCCCTGACCACGCTCGACCTGCCGGCGGTCGAGGCGATCGCCGCGAAGGTGCATCCCAATTTCCCCGAGGACGCGGCGGTCTTTGCCGAGCGGCTGCGCCTCTACCCCGAGGGCACGCGGCTGCTCGAGCTCGACGGCCAGCCATCGGGCTATATCCTGTCCCACCCCTGGCGCTTCAAGCAGCTGCCCGAGCTCAATGCGCTGCTGGGCGCACTTCCGGCCGATGCCGACACCTATTACCTGCACGACCTGGCCTTGCTGCCCGCCGCACGCGGCACCGGCGCCGCGGCCATGATCGTGGGCGACATATTGCGGCATGCCCGGGCGGCGGGTTTTGCCAATATGAGCCTTGTGGCGGTAAACGGTTCACTGCCCTTCTGGCACAAGCACGGCTTCCGCCCTGTGGCGGCGCCCGAACTGGCGGACAAGCTGGCCAGCTACGAGACGGCCGCCCGCCTGCTCTCCAAGCCGCTTGTCTAGGCACAAGGCTTGCCAAAATGGGCTGGAGCGAGTCTAGCTGCGCGCGTCGCAAGCATAGAGGCAGCCATGATTGACGAGCCTGTTTCCCAGCCCCAGCGCGATCCGCACGGCGTGATCGCCGCCGAGACCTATCGCCGCTCGCGGGGGCTGTGGCGCGTGCTGGCCTTTATCGCGCTGGCCATCGCCATCATCGTGGGTCTTGGCCGCTTTGCCATGCCGCAGGGGGCGGCCGGCGACTATGTGGCGCGGCTGGTGATCGACGGCACGATTGCCACCGACCCCGGCCGGCTGCGGACCATCGAGGCGCTGGCGGAGGATGGCGCCGTCAAGGCGGTGATCATCGCCATCAACTCGCCCGGTGGCACGACCGCCGGCGGCGAGGAGCTCTATGAGGCGCTGGGCCAGTTGCGGGCCAGCAAGCCGACGGTCGCCGTCATCAAGGAACTGGGCGCCTCGGCAGCCTATATGACCGCGATCGCCACGGACCACATCTTTGCCCGCAGGCTGTCCATCGTCGGCTCCATCGGCGTGCTGTACCAGCACGTCAATGCCGGCAAGCTGCTGGAAACCATCGGTGTCGATCTCGACAAGGTGGCGTCGGGGCCCCTCAAGGCAGAGCCGGACTTCGACGAGCCGATGGAGGGCGCGCCGCGTGCCTCGATTGCTGCTCTGGTCGATGACAGCTTCCAGTGGTTCGTCGATGTCGTCGCCGAACGGCGCGGCCTGACGCGCGGCGCGACGCTGGCGCTGGCCGATGGCCGCATCGTGACCGGCCGGGTGGGCATGGATACAGGCCTGATCGACGCCATTGGCGGGGAAGCCGAGGCGATTGCCTGGCTCGAGGCCGAACGTGATGTGCCTGTCGACCTGGAGGTCAAGACGGTGTGGCCCGAGCCCGAACAGGGCTTTGACCTCATCGGAACCTTCCTCAACGGGCAGGCGCGCAGCGCGCTGGGCCTGCCGGACGGGCCCATCACGCTTGACGGGCTGGTCTCGCTTTGGCAGGTTGGCTCGCGCTCCTGATCTTTGGAGCAGGGACGGCCTCGCAACTGGAGCCTGGGATGATCAAGTCGGAACTCGTCGAGAAGCTCGCGGCGGAAAATCCGCATCTGTTCCAGCGTGATATCGAGAATATCGTCAACGCCATCCTCGACGAGATCGGGGATGCCATGGCACGGGGCGACCGTGTCGAACTGCGCGGCTTCGGCGCCTTCTCGGTCAAGAACCGGCCGGCCCGCATCGGGCGCAATCCGCGCACCGGCGAGCAGGTCGATGTGGGCGAGAAATATGTGCCGCAGTTCAAGGCCGGCAAAGAAATTCGCGAACGGCTCAACCGTTCGTAACGGGGCCAGGGCTCCATAGGCACCAGACATATGGTCAATAAAATCGTTGGTTGGGTGGTGCTTGTTCCGCTTTGCCTCGGGCTGATCGTTTTCGCCCTCGCCAACCGGCACTTCGTCGCGATCAATTTCAATCCCTTCGCGCCCGTCGAGAGCGCGGTCATTCCCGGTTATGGGGTGCCGCTCTTCGTGGTGCTCTATGTGGTGCTGCTGGTCGGCGTCCTGCTGGGCGGCACCGCCACCTGGTTTGCCCAGGCCCGCCATCGCCGCGGTGAGAAGCACTGGCGGCGCGAGGCCCACCAGCTCAATGGCGAGCTGGAAACGTTGCGGCGGCAGCAGGGCCAGGCTATTGCCGGCCCGCAGGCCGAAGTCGATGACCTGCTGGAGCTGCGCTGAGCGACCCTATGGCCGATCCCCTGATTATCAAGATTTGCGGCATCAAGACTCTCGACATGCTGGACGCCACCATTGCGGCGGGCGCCGACATGGTGGGCTTCATGCATTTCCAACGCTCGCCCCGCCATGTGACGATCGAGGAGATCGGTTCGCTGATCTCGGCGGCGCGTGGCCGCATCGAGACCTGCGTGGTGCTGGTCAACCCCGACAATAGCTGCGTGGCCGAAGTGGCGGCTCTGGGACCTGACTGGATCCAGCTGCACGGACCCGAAAGCCCGCACCGCGTCGAAGCCATTCGCGCCGAAGCGGGGGTGGAGATCATGAAGGCCCTGCCCATCGGCTCGGCCGAGGACGTCGCCCATGTCGCCGATTTCGTCGACATTGCCGACCGCATCCTGGTCGACGCCAAGCCGCCCAAGGGAGCCGACCGGCCGGGCGGGCTGGGCGAAACCTTCGACTGGAGCCTGCTCAAGGCGCTTGACCCGTCCATCGCCTTCATGCTTTCCGGTGGCCTGACACCGCAGACGGTGGCAGAAGCGATCAAGACGGTCCGGCCCTTTGGCGTGGATGTGTCCTCGGGCGTGGAATCGGCGCCCGGCGTAAAAGACCAGCGGATGATCGAAGCGTTCATCCGAAACGCGCGCGCCGCCGTATAAGCCAAGCCCACCGGTCCGATTGGCCGGATGCGGCCAGATATCGAAGGATGGACCGCGTGGATACCGAAGGCCTCAACTCCCTGCGCAACGGCCCCGACGACCAGGGCCGTTTCGGGCTCTATGGCGGGCGCTTCGTTGCCGAAACGCTGATGCCGCTGATCCTGGACCTTGAGGCGCATTATCGCGCCGCCAAAATCGACCCGGCCTTCAAGGCCGAACTGGACGATCTGTCGGTGCATTATGCCGGCCGTCCCAGCCCGCTCTATTTCGCCAAGCGGCTGACCGAGCATCTGGGCGGTGCCAAGGTGTGGTTCAAGCGCGAAGAGCTCAACCATACCGGCAGCCACAAGATCAACAATTGCCTCGGGCAGATCCTCCTCGCCAAGCGCATGGGCAAGACGCGGGTGATTGCCGAGACCGGGGCCGGCCAGCATGGCGTGGCGACGGCCACCGTCTGCGCCAAATTCGATCTGCCCTGCACCATTTTCATGGGCGCTACCGATGTCGAGCGGCAGATGCCCAATGTGCTGCGCATGAAGATGCTGGGCGCCGAAGTGCGCCCCGTCACCGCTGGCGCCGGTACGCTCAAGGATGCCATGAACGAGGCGCTGCGCGACTGGGTGACCAATGTCGACAGCACTTATTACCTGATCGGCACTGCGGCGGGGCCGCATCCCTATCCGGAAATGGTGCGCGACTTCCAGTCGGTGATCGGTACCGAGCTCAAGGCGCAGTTCAAGGAGAGCGAGGGCAGGCTGCCCGATGCGGTGGTCGCCTGCGTGGGTGGTGGCTCCAATGCCATCGGCAGCTTCCACGCCTTCCTGGACGATCCCGATGTGGCGCTCTATGGCGCCGAAGCGGGCGGGCATGGTATCGACACCGAGAATGGCCACGCCGCTTCGATGACCGGCGGACGCCCCGGCGTATTGCATGGCAACCGCACCTACCTGCTGCAGGACGGCGACGGGCAGATCCTGGAAGGCCATTCCATCTCGGCCGGTCTCGACTATCCCGGCGTCGGCCCGGAACATGCTTTCCTGCATGACAGCAAGCGCGTGACCTATGCGCCCATCACCGACAATGAGGCGCTCGACGCCTTCCAGCTGTGCACACGGCTCGAAGGCATCATTCCGGCGCTGGAATCGGCGCATGGGCTGGCGCAGCTGATGAAGGTCGCTCCGACCATGGGCAAGGACCAGTCGATCGTGCTGTGCCTGTCCGGACGTGGCGACAAGGACGTGGAAAGCGTCGGCAAATATTTGGGGCTGCTTTAGTCATGTCGCGTATCGAAAAGCGTTTCGCCGAGGTCAAGGCCGCCGGCCGTCCGGCCCTTGTCACCTTTGTCATGGGTGGCGATCCTGACCTTGCCACGGGCCAGGCAATCCTCGAGGCGCTGCCGCAGGCGGGCGCCGACATCATCGAGCTGGGCATGCCCTTCTCCGATCCGATGGCCGATGGCGTGGCGATCCAGCTGGGCGGGCAGCGCGCGCTGGCCGCCGGCCAGACGCTGCGCGGCGTGCTGGGCATGGTGGAGGACTTCCGCCGCAAGGACGAGACCACGCCCATCGTGCTGATGGGCTACTACAACCCGATCTACATTTTCGGCGTCGACAGGTTCATTGAGGCGGCCAAGCATGCCGGCGTCGATGGGCTGATCATCGTCGACCTGCCGCCTGAGGAAGACGAGGAATTGTGCATTCCCGCGCTCAAGGCCGGGCTCAACTTCATTCGCCTCACCACCCCGACGACCGACGACAAGCGGCTGCCCGCCGTGCTCAAGAACACGTCGGGCTTTGTCTATTACGTGTCGATGACCGGCATTACCGGCGCGGTGATCAAGTCGCGCGGCGCGGTGGGTGATGCAGTGGACCGCATCAAGAGCCATACCGACCTGCCGGTGGCCGTCGGCTTCGGCATCAAGACGGCCGAGGATGCCGCCGAGATCGGCAAGCATGCCGATGGCATCGTCGTGGGCACGGTGCTTGTGGATGCTGTGGCCAGGTCGCTGGTCGATGGCAAGGCCACGGACCGGACGGTCAGCGCCGTGCGGGATCTGGTGGCAGACCTGGCCTCGGGCGTACGGCGCGCACGCAGCTAGCTGTCCACAGGCTGCGTTCCGCCTTTGCCCCGGGCGCCCCGCCCTGATAAGATTTGCCACAATTGACCCCTAGGTGACATCCGTCCCTTCGCGAGGCTCGCCATGAACTGGATCGATAACTTCGTCCGCCCCAAAATTCGCTCGTTCCTCAATACGAAGCGCGATACGCCGGAAAACCTCTGGGTCAAGGATCCTGAGTCTGGCGAGATGGTGTTCTATCGCGATCTCGAGGCCAATCAGTGGGTCGTGCCCAATTCGGGCTACCACATGAAGATCAAGCCGGTGGACCGGCTCAAGACCTTCCTGGACGATGGCGCCTATGAGCTGGTCCCGGTGCCATCGGTGCCGGTCGATCCGCTGAAATTCCGCGACCAGAAGCGCTATCCCGACCGCCTCAAGGAAAACCGCGCCAAGACCGGGTTCGACGATTCCGTCATCGTCGCCACCGGCAAGCTGTTCGAGCGCGACATCACCGTCGCAATCCAGGATTTCGATTTCATGGGTGGCTCGCTCGGCATGGCGGCCGGCCAGGGCATCATCACCGGGCTCGAAACCGCCGCCAACCGGAAGACCGCCTTCGTGCTGTTCGTCGCCTCCGGCGGCGCGCGCATGCAGGAGGGCGTTCTGAGCCTGATGCAGATGCCGCGCACCACGGTTGCCGTGCTGCGGCTGCGCGAGGCGGGGCTGCCCTTCTTCGTGGTGCTGACCAATCCGACCACCGGCGGGGTCACCGCCTCCTACGCCATGCTGGGCGATGTGCATCTGGCCGAGCCGGGTGCGCAGATCGGCTTTGCCGGCGCTCGCGTCATCGAGCAGACCATCCGCGAGAAGCTGCCCAAGGGCTTCCAGCGCTCGGAATATCTCTATGAGCACGGCATGGTCGACATGGTGGTGCATCGCCACAACCTGCGCTCGACCATCGGCTCGCTGGCGGCCATCCTGACCAAGGCGGAAGCCTCGGGCGCCCTGACCAATACGGCGCCGACCGTGGCCCGGGCGAGCCTGCGCGACGCGGCGCTGGCCGCCGAAGGCGACGACGGTGACCTGGTCACGCCGCCCGTGGGGGCGCACGCCGAATAGGCAGCGCCTTTACTCGCACTTAAGGACAATTCGCCTAATTTTGCGGCAATGCGCCTGGCGCGTGATTCCACGCGCCGCGCCTCTGCCTCCAGGTGAATCGTCCCATGTTCAAGTTCTCCATGCCGATTGCCCGCAAGTTGCCCCTGGCGCTGCTGGGTTCGGCGCTTCTCGTCAGCCTGGGCGTGGGCTCGGCCAGCTATTTCATCGGCAGCCAGGCGCTGCGGACCGCTGCCGAAACCAATCTGATGACCCTGGCCAGCGAACGCGCCAGCCAGGTCTCGACCTATCTCAAATCGGTGGAAGACGATCTCGTCGCGACCTCGCGCTCGGAGGCGACGGTGCAGGCGCTGCGCGACTTCGGCGGCGCCTGGCTGCAGTTCAAGGTCGATCCGACCGCCGAAGTGCGCAAGCTCTATGTCGATGACAATGCCAACAAGGACAACCTGGCGGCGCTCGACACGCTGGGCACGACCGGCGCCTATGACGTCACCCATACCCGCTTCCATCCCGGCTATCGCACCCAGATCGGCGCGCGCGGCTATCGCGACCTCTATCTGTTCGATCTCAAGGGCTTCATGGTCTATTCGGTCAACAAGGCCGAGGATTTCGGCACCAGCTTTGCCGAAGGCGGGCCGCTGGCCACGTCAAGCCTGGGCCAGGTATTCCAGCAGGCGGTGGCCATCGAAAACCCCGATGATATCGTCTTCGCCGATTTTGCCGCCTATGCCCCCGCTGCCGGCCTGCCGGCCAGTTTCTTTGCCAAGCCGGTCTTCAACGGCCAGGGCCGCAAGGTGGGTGTCCTGGCCATCCAGCTGCCATCCGAGCGGCTCGACGCCGTCATCGGCGATCGCACCGGGCTGGGCGAGACCGGGGAGGTGCTGGTGGCCGGCCCCGATGGTTTGCTGCGCTCCGATTCCAGCTTCACCGAGGCCAATGACGCGCTGGTGACCGGTTTCACCGGACCGATGCTCGACGCCGCGCTGGCGGGGACGCCGGCCCAGGGTGAAACCAGCGTCTATCGCGCGACCAACATGCTGGTCGCCGCGGCGCCGATCACCACGCGCGGCGAGAGCTGGGCCGCCGTCGCGGTGATGGCGACGGACGAGGTGCTCGCCCCGGTCGCCAATATGCGCAACATGATGCTGCTGATCGGCGCCGGCCTGCTGGCCGTGGTCGCCGCGCTGGGGCTCTGGTTCTCGCGCAGCATCACCAAGCCGATCAGCCGGCTGACGGGCACGATGGAGGCACTGGCCGAGGGCGATCTTGACGTCGAAGTCCGCGGCGCCAACCGCACCGACGAACTCGGCGCCATGGCGCGGGCGGTGGAAGTGTTCCGCGAGAATGGCCTCAAGGTGGCGCAGATGACCGAGGCAGAAGCCGCCCAGGTGCTGGCCAACCAGGCCGAACGCGCCCGCATGATGGAAGGGCTGCAGCGCGCCTTCGGCAATGTGGTCGATGCCGCCATTGCCGGCGACTTCAGCCGCAGGGTCGAGGCAGAATTCCCCGATGCCGAACTCAATGCCCTGGCCCGCTCGGTCAATTCGCTGGTCGAGACAGTCGATCGCGGTCTGACCGAGACCGGCGAAGTGCTCGCCGCCCTGGCCGACGCCAACCTGACGCTGCGCATGCGCGGCAATTATGAGGGGGCATTTGCCCGGCTCAAGGCCGATACCAATGCCGTGGCCGAAAAGCTCGGCGACATCGTCGGCCAGCTGCGCCAGACCTCGGGCGCGCTCAAGACGGCGACCGGGGAAATCCTCAGCGGCGCCAATGATCTGAGCGAACGCACCACCAAGCAGGCCGCCACGATCGAAGAGACATCGGCGGCAATGGAGCAACTGGCCTCGACCGTGCTGGAGAATGCCAAGAAGGCCGAATCCGCCAGCATCCAGGCCAAGTCGGTTTCCGCTACTGCCGAAGAGGGCGGCCAGGTCATGGCCCAGGCCACCGACGCCATGGATCGCATCACCCAGTCGTCGGGCAAGATCTCCAACATTATCGGGCTGATCGACGATATCGCTTTCCAGACCAACCTTTTGGCCCTGAACGCCTCGGTGGAAGCAGCGCGCGCGGGCGATGCCGGCAAGGGCTTTGCCGTGGTGGCGGTGGAAGTGCGCCGGCTGGCACAATCGGCGGCCAGTGCCTCGGCCGACGTCAAGGTGCTGATCGAGCAGAGTGCCAACGAGGTCAAGGGCGGCTCCCGGCTCGTCGCCGACGCTGCGGCCAAGCTCGCCGGCATGCTCGGCGCCATCAGGGACAATACCGCGGCGCTCGAAGCCATTTCGCGCGAAAGCCGCGATCAGGCCGGCTCGATCGAGGAGGTCAATGTCGGCGTCCGCCTGATGGACGAGATGACCCAGCACAATGCGGCGCTGGTGGAAGAGACCAATGCGGCCATCGAGCAGACCGAGGCCCAGGCCAGCGAACTCGACCGCATCGTGGATATCTTTACCATCGATGCGGCGCCCGCCCGGGCGACTTCGCCCAAGCCGGTACACGCGCCCGCGCCTGCGCAAGGCATCCGCGGCATGCAGGACAAGCTCAAGGCGGTAGCGGGGGCCTATCTCCGACGCGGCAACGCAGCGGTCGACAAGGACTGGGCAGAGTTCTGACGACATACTGAGCCATTGAGCGGCGGGGCAATCGGCGCTACCCCATCAGGGCCCGCCGCCGCCCTGGTTGAGTCTCCATGTCCCGCACCGATGCCATTCTCAAGCGCCTTTCGGCCCTGCACCCCAAGCTGATCGATCTCAGCCTCGACCGCATCCTGCCGCTCCTGGAAGAGCTGGGTAGCCCGCATGAACACCTGCCGCCGGTGATCCATGTCGCCGGGACCAATGCCAAGGGCTCGACCATCGCCTATCTGCGGGCGTTTCTGGAGGCGGCCGGCAAGAGCGTGCATGTCTACAACTCGCCCCATCTGGTGCATTTCAACGAGCGCATCAGGCTGGCCGGCACCTTGGTGAGCACCCGCCGGCTCAATGCTGCGCTGGAGCGGGTGGAGGCTGTCAATGCCGGCCGGCCGATCACCTTTTTCGAGATCACCACGGCAACGGCTTTCCTGCTCTATGCCGAGACGCCAGCCGACTACCTGTTGCTCGAGACCGGGATGGGCGGCACCTATGACACGACCAATGTGGTGGCCCGGCCGCTGGGCGTGATCATCACCCCCATCGATTTCGACCACCAGGGGTTCCTCGGCAATACGATCACCGAGATTTCGGCCAACAAGGCCGGCATCTTCAAGCGCGGCAGCAAGGCGGTGATCGGCCTGCAGCGGCCCGAGGCCCGCATCGTGCTGGAACAGACGGCGCGCCGGCTCGGCATAGTGCCGCTCTGGCAGAGCGAGGACTTCCATGGCGCGGCCCAGGATGGCCGGCTGGTCTATCAGGACGAGGCTGGCCTGCTCGATCTGCCGCCGCCGGCGCTGTTGGGCGCGCACCAGTTCGACAATGCGGCGCTGGCCATTGCCGCCAGCCGCCATTTCGGCCTTCCGGTGGATACCGCAGCCTTTGCCCGCGGCCTGCGCAATGTGGTCTGGCCGGCGCGCCTGGCTCCGCTGCATGGCAAGCTGCGCGACCTGCTGCCGGCGGGCGCCGAGCTGTGGCTGGATGGCGGGCACAATGCGCATGGCGCGGCTGCCCTGGCCCAGGCCCTGGCCGATATGGACCGCCGGCGCCCGGCGCCGCTGGTGCTGATCATGGGCATGATGAATACCCGCTCGCCGGCAGAATTCCTTGCGCCATTCAAGGGCCAGGCGGCGCAGGTGCTGACCCTGACCATTCCCGGCGAGCCCAATGCGCACCCGGCCGACTATATTGCCGAGCAGGCGCGCCAGGCGGGCTTTGCCGCCCAGGGCAGCCGTTCGGTGGTGACGGCGCTGAAGGCCGCGGCGGCGCATCCCAATGCCCGCGTGCTGATCTGCGGCTCGCTCTATCTGGCGGGGGACGTCTTGGCGCGCAACGGCACGCCGCCGGACTGACCGCTCAGTATCTGCCCTGCTCGCTGCCGACAAAGGGGTCGACCGGATTGGTGCCGGCAAACGCGCTGCGTCCCATGATGGCTTCGACGACCGCCGCCTGCAGCGCTTCGCTTGAGCCATAGGCGTTGATATAGGCGGGCACGCGCGGCGCATCATAGAGATAATAGGGGTAGCCGAAGGAAATCATCAGCGTCGGCAGGTCATGCCAGTACCGGTGCATGGCGCCGAAGACCGAGCCGGTGAGCTTGTGCCAGTCGAGGAAGATGCGGCTGCGGGTGAGCAGCGTTTCCTCGGCTAGGAGATAGAGCACGAGGTCGAAATCCCTGGGGTCGATCGCCATGCCGGGGACATGGACGGTAACCGCAAAGCCCTCCTTTTCCAGCCGGTCGGGCAGGCTGAGGGGCAGCGGCTGGGGCGCGAATGGCAGCACGGCCCCGCCCGAAAAGACCAGCACCCGCTTGTGCTTGGCCAGCGAGAGCGGCAGCAGCCTGTTGACATCCTTGACCAGCGTCGGCACCCGGGCGGTAACGGCCTGGGCGAGCTGCCGGCTTGCATCAGTTGCCACCACGCTGCGTGCCGCCTCCATGCTGGGCGCGGGCTTTTCCTTGTGGAGGCCCAGGGCGGCCTTGAGCGCCAGGATGCGCGTCACGGCTTCGTCCACCCGGTCCTGGCTGAGGCGCCCATCCGCAACGGCCTTGACCAGCCGCATCAGGTCCGCATTGGCATCGTCGCTGAAGAGGATCACGTCACAGCCCGAAATGATCACCTCGGGCAGCACCACGTCGCGCGGCCCCCAGTCTCCCATGCCGGCCATGGGAGTGGCGTCCGAGACGATGAGGCCATTAAAGCCCAGCTCGCGCCGCAGCAGATCCTCGTTAAGGACCCTGCTGAGCGAAGCCGGGCGATAGGCCTCGGCGCCGGCATCGGGATCGAGGGCGCGGACGAAGGCCGGCAAGGCGATATGGGCCGACATGATGCTCAGCACACCATCGGCAATGGCCTTGCGATAGAGCCGTCCGAAGCTGGCCTCCCATTGCGGCATGGTGAGCGGATTGACGGTGGTGACCAGGTGCTGGTCGCGGTCGTCAAAACCTTCGCCCGGCCAGTGCTTGACCGTGGCGGCAACGCCATTGGCCTGGAAGGCGGCGATCTGCGCCATGGCGTGGCGTTCGACCTTGTCGATGTCGCTGCCATAGGAGCGCGTGCCGACAATGGCGCTGCGCCAGGCGGCGTTGATGTCGATGACCGGGGTGAAGCTCCAATTGAGCCCCACGGCGCTGGCCTCGCGCGCCATGATGGTGGAAATGGCCGTGGTCGCCTCCACATCATCGACTGCCGCCAGCCCCAGAGGATTGGGAACGGACGTGCCGAAAGGCAGGCTCATGCGGCTGCCTTCCAGATCGGCGCTGATCAGCAGCGGAATGGAATTGCCGGCATGCAGCGTGCCGAAGAGGCCGACTTCGGCCTCGAGATCGTCGGAATAGATGCGGGTGATGCCGCCGGGCTTGAAGCTCCTGACTTCCGCCGCCACTTCCTCGGGCGTGCCGCGCGCCAGGAGCACGAAGAGCTGGGCCAGCTTGTCGCGCGGGGAGAGGCTGTCCCGCGTGGCCGCGACCCAGGCGATGGCCGCGTCATCGAGATGAAACGGCGCGGCGGAAAGATCGATCGGGGCCAAGGTGCTTCCTCCAGGTCTTCTGTTTTGTTCTGTGTAACAGAGGCAAGACACAAAAGCAGCCAGAGGGGGCTAAACGGCGCACGGGAAGCGGCAGGTCCACAAACGAAAACACCGCCGGGTCGCCCCAGCGGTGTCTTGCTAAATTCGTGTTGCCAGGATCAGGCGGCGTGGCTCTCGAGCCACTTGGTCAGGCCAGCCTTTGGCGTACCCGCACCGATCTTCATGTCGGCGGCCTCGCCGCCCTTGAACAGGATCATGGTCGGGATCGAGCGCACGCCATACTTGCTGGCGGTACCCGGATTGTCATCGACATTGAGCTTGACGATCTTGACCCGGCCGGCCAGCTCAGTGGAGAGCTCATCGAGCACGGGAGCGATTGCGCGGCACGGTCCGCACCATTCTGCCCAGAAATCCACGAGAACTGGCTCTTTGGAGTTGAGGACTTCCTCGCCGAAATTGGCGTCGGAAACGTGAGTGGTCATGTTGTTGCCTTTGGGTTGAAAGCGGCGGTCTCTGTGCGCCTAAAGCTGGGTAGAGTCCAGCCCAGGGGCAAGATGGCTCACCGCATGGTGAAGCCCCTTGTCGCCGCGACCAGAATGTCTGACGGCAGAAACATCAATGATTCCAGTTGTGTCCACAGTATTGCCGCATGTACGGCCCGTCCCGGGAAAAGCTGACCTGCAACCAACGCATACAATCCGAGCTGGGTAAGATAGTTCCCCGGCACGTCGCCCGGTCCCCCGGGCACCGACGCATCGGACTTGTAGTCGACCACCGTTACCCCACCTTCGTCAACCACCAGGCGATCGATCCTCCCCGTCAAACGAATGGGCTGCCCATCACGGCTGGCATCAAGCAGGAACGGCACTTCCGCCCGGCTGGCGGGGCCGAAGATGGGCGCCATCCCCGGCCGATCGAGAATGGACAGCGCCTTGGCCGCGATACGGGCATGTTCGGCAGGCGAATCGGGCAGCAGGGCCTCGAGCGCCTTGCGGGCGATGGCGGGACGGATGTCCGGCTCAAGCCGGCCCAGATGCTGCAGCAGGGCATGAAGCGCAATGCCCTCCCTGCGGGCCAGCTCGGCGTCGCGGGCCAGCTCAGCCAGGCCATCGAGCGCCACGAGGGGCGCAACGCGCTCGCCGGCCAGCGAAGGTGACACCAGCGGCACGACCGGCGGCGCGGGCACCGGGGCAAAGGCGATGGGCTGATTGGCCAGCGGGACGAGTTCGGCAAGGCGCTTGACCGGCTGCGGCGCAATCCGCTCTCGCGGATAGACCAGTGCGGTCTCCTGCCCTTCGGCATCCAGCTGGATTTCGCTATCGGGGCGCAGGGCGCGGTCGATGGCCTGGTACCAGGTGCCGTCCAGCTGGCTGTCAATGGTCCTGCCCGGGGTCAGCGCGCCGGTGATGTAGAGCTCATCTTCGGCACGGGTCATCGCGACATAGAGCTTGCGCCAATATTCCTTGCCCAGATTGGCCTCGACACCGTCGCGCACGGTCCGGCTCTGCGGCACATGGGATTTCTTGCCCGAGGCATGCACCAGCAGCGGCCCGGGCGCCTCGGCCAGCAGATAGACCGGCCGGTTGGTCTGGTTGCCCTGCGGTTTGCTGGCAGCATCGGCCAGGATGACGATGGGGGCTTCGAGGCCCTTGGCGCCATGCACGGTCATCACCCGTATGCCGGTGCCCGCCTCGGCCAGTTCGCGCTTGATCGACACCTCGCTGCGGCGCATCTCGGCAACGAAGCCCTGCAGCGACGGCTGATCGCCCTGCTCATGCGCCAGCGCCAGTTCGAGCAGTTCGGCAAAGACCTCGTCGACCTCGTCGCCCAGCCGCTGGTGGAAGCGGCGCAGCCCGCCTTCGGCGTAGAGTACCGTGGTCAGGAATTCGAACGGCCGCTCGAAGTCGAGCGCCCCGCGCCAGGTCGACAGCCGGGCATAGGCGGCGGCACAGGCCGGGATCGTGCTGGCCTTGAGGGCCTGGTACAGGCTTTCGCCCTTGGCGCGCGGCTGGGCCAAAGCGAAGAGATCGTCTTCGGACAGGTCGAAGAGTGGCGAGCGCAGCAGGGCCGCCAGCTGCAGATCCTCGGCCGGGTTGAGCAGCACATCGCAGAGCGCCAGGAGGTCCATGACCGCGATGTGCTTGGACACTGCGAGCCGGTCGGCACCCGGGGTGGGCAGTCCTTCCTGTCGCAGCGCGCGGATGATCTCCTGGAACACGGCGCCACGCGACTGCACGAGGATCAGGATATCGGCGGGCCGCACCGGCCGGCCGCGATGGGCCAGTGGGCGCTTGGTGTCGATCCAGCCGCGAATCTCCCTGGCGATGCGCTGGGCGATCTGGCGCGGCGCGGTGAGATCGCCCCCGGTGGCGGGCTCTTCCGGCCAGGCACGGGCGCCGGTATCGGCCGGAGCCTGCTGCACGGGCGGCCACAGGGTAACACTGCCACCGGTGGTGGGGCGGGCGGTGTCGTGATGCACCTTTTCGCGCGCCAGCAGCGCAGCCTGGATTTCGCTCTGATCGCTGACCTTGTCCACCGCAAGGAGGATTTCGGGCAGGGTGCGGAAGCTCATATGCAGGCGCAGGGGCGCGAAAGGCACGTTGACCACGCTGGCCTGTTGGCGGAACAGATCGCCGGTCTCGCCGAACAGGCGCGGCTCGGCCCCCTGGAAGGAGTAGATCGACTGCTTCTGGTCGCCCACGGCAAAGAGCGAGCGCAGCCGGGTGATCTCGCCCGCTCCATCGAAGAATTCGGCGGCGATGGCCTTCACCACGCGCCATTGCTGGGGATTGGTATCCTGGCTTTCATCGACCAGGACATGGTCGATACCCGCATCAAGCTTGTATTGCACCCAGGGGCCGACTTCCGGATTTTCCAGCAGGTCGCCCATCTTTTCGATCAGGTCGTCGAAATCGAGCAGCGAGCGGGCGCGCTTGTGGCCCTGATACTTGCCGGCGATCAGCGCCAGCACGTCGAGCAGGGCCTCGCTGCGCTCGATGACGAGGCTGGTACGGCGCTCTTCCATCAGCGCCGCCAGCCGTTCCGCCTCGGCCAGCGCCAGCCGGGCCAGGGCTGGATCGGCCCTTTCCAGCGCCTTGCCGGGGAAGTTGGCGGGCGGGATGTCGTCATTGGTGAGGAAGGCGGCGCGCCAGTCCTCAGGGCGCGGCGCCTGGGGATCGAGAGCGCGCAGCTTGTTGGCCAGGGCCTTGCCGCCCAGCGCGATAAGCGGGCCGATCTCGGCAGGTCCGACCAGTCGCTCATCGACAATGGCGGCGGTGATGGCCTGGCTGGAGCGGGGCTGCGGTGTGCCGAGCAGCGCGCGCAGATTGGCCTTGGAGACGTCCGGCCTGGCCAAGACGGTCTTGAGCTTGCGCGCATCGCTGAGAGCGAGCTCGACCGCTTCGCTCAGCGCGAAATCGCTGAGGAGGCCAAAGAGCGTTTCGACTGCCGCGGTGGCGCCTTCGCCGCGCAGGCCGGCGGCCAGCACCGCCTCGCGGGTCTGGGTCAGCAGCTGGCTGCGCTCTTCGTCCTCGATCACCTTGAAGTCGAAGGGCACGCCGGCTTCGAGCGGAAAGCGATGCAGCATGCTTTCGCAGAAGGCGTGGATGGTGACGATCTTGAGCCCGCCCGGCGTGTCGAGCGCCTGGGCAAAGAGGGTGCGCGCGCGCTCGATCAGGTCCGGCTTATAGGCGGCACCCTCGACCTCCTTGAGTTCCTTGACCAGCTCGGCCTCGGGCAGCGTGGCCCAGCGGGCCAGCTCCTTGGCGACGCGGCCGCGCATTTCGGCGGCGGCCGCCTTGGTATAGGTGAGGCAGAGGATGGACTGCGGCCGAGCGCCGGCCAGCAGCAGGCGCAGGACGCGGCGGGTGAGCACGAAGGTCTTGCCGGAGCCGGCATTGGCCTCGACCCAGATCGACATGCGTGGATCGGCCGCCTGGGCCTGGCTGGCGCGGGTCTGCGGATTGATGACGGGCTTGCCGCGCTCGCTGCTCAAAACAGGTCCTCCTCCTCATCGTCCACGGCAGTCCATTCGTCCATGCGGGCGAGATGGTCATAGGCGCCGGGGAAGCGCTGCGTCTTGAGCGGAAGGAGCCGCGACGGCATGGGCGTGTCGCGGAACAGGAAGAGGTCGACATGGCGCTGCAGACGAAGTGAAATTTCCTCGGCGGCGCTCATGATGGTGTGGCCCTCGCCCAGCGCGAAGGGCTTGGGGTTGAAGGCCTCTGGGCCCAGGCCGATCTTTATATAGGTCAGCGCCGAGCTGTCGGCCGGCGGCAGGCCCGCCAGGGCTCCCGCCCGCGCCATCTCCGCCTCGAGCAGCAGTTGCGGGGCCTCGAAGGCCTTCATCACGCCTGATGCGGGCACAGAGCCGGTCTTGAAATCGAGGATCTGCACGGTGCCGTCGATCATTTCGTCGACCCGGTCGGCCCGTCCCTTGAGGGTGAAGCCGGTGGGGAGCGGCCAGAGCCCGTCGATCTCGGCATGACGCTTGCGCACGCCGGCATCACGCTCGCGCTCGAAATCGAGAAACTGCCGCGCGGCGGTCTCGAAACGGCGGAGCCAGATGTCACGGCGCTCGGCGATGCCCTCGAGCCCGGAAAAGGCCTCGAAGGCAAACTGCTTGAGCGTCTCGAAGGCATCGGGCGCCATGACATCATGTCCCTCGATGACAAAGCGGGCGAGCACATCGTGGATGATGGTGCCGCGTTCGCGCGCCTCGGGCGTTTCGCCCAGCGCGTCGAGCTGGCGCAGGCGCAGCACGTGCTTGGCATAGATATCGTAGGGCGAGCGCATCAGCGCCTCGATTTCGGTCACCGAGAGCTGGCGCGGGCGCAGGGCCGCGGGCGGATTGGGCGCCGGGCGGCTGGCGGCGCGCGCCTCGGCGACGGCATCGAGGCGGCGCGCCTGGTCGAGCCAGACATGGCCGCGCTGCTGCCAGGCCTTGGCACTTTCCTCGCCGGCAAAGGCTTCCAGCCGCTGCACGAAGCGGCTGGGCAGGGCCGGACTGGTCCCGACGCGGTCGGCATAGGCGATGATGACAGTCTCGTTGCCCAACCCTTGCGCAAAGTCATGCGCGGCAAGGCCTTGCCGGCGCTCGGGGGGCTCGAGCCCGGCAGCCAGCCGCATGCCGCGGCTGAGCCAGGGACCTGGATCGGCCGTTTCGGGCCACTTGTCTTCGTTGAGCGCGCAAAGGATCAGGAGGTCCGGATTTTGCAGGCGCGCTTCAAGCTGGCCCCAGATGGCGATATCGGCCCGCCGATCCTCGCGGGTGCGGACCTGGAAGCCGGCCATCAGCGCCAGGAGAACGCGCTCGAGGCCCTGTGGGGGAAAGCTGTGCCCCTGCTCGGCCAGCGCCTGCATCTGGCTGGCCCAATCGGCCAGCTCCTTGCGCCCGGGAATATCGGCGCCGTCGGCGACAATATCGAAGGCGGCGCAGATTGCGGTGGCGAGGGCCCCGGCCTTGATGCGGCGTTCGGCCAGCAGCGCCATCAGCGGCGCCAGCCCCGTCTCCATGCGAACGAACAGCGCTTCGATGGCTTCGGCCTGGTTTGGGTAAAGCCGCCGCGCGACATGTTCCGTTGCCTTGCCGACATTGGCATGGAGCAGCGCGCGCAGGCCCGCCAGACCCGGATTGGGGCGCTGCCCGCGCAGCAGGCCCAATTCGATATCGTCGGCCAGGGCGGCGACGTCGGCGCGGCGCAGGCCGAATAGTACAGCGCGATTGCGCAGCAGGGCTACGAGATCGATCGGGGCGCAATTGCCGGTGGCAAGCGTCAGGATCTGCCGCAAGAGCCGCCCGGCGGCCGACTGGAACAGGGGCGTGCCGGCGGCATCGTCAACGAGGATATCGAAGCGCTTGAGCTCGGCGGCGATGCGGCGGGCGAGGTTGCGATCGGGGGTGACGATGCCGACGGTCCGCTTGTTGGCGAGCCAGTGACGCGCGGCCAGAGCGACGGCGCGGCCCTCCTCGTCTTCATTGCGGGCCTTGATGACGGTGAGGCCCTCGCAGGCCATGCCCACTTCAAGACCCATCAGTCGCTGCCCGGACCATTGGGCGGTGTCCCGGGTCAGCGCCAGAGCGCGATTGACCAGCGTGGTGCGCAGGTTCTCGACCGGCGCCAGTTCGGTCACCGACTGGGCAGTAACCCCGAGCAGGCGCAGCAGCTTGGCCAGCCCATATTGCGGATGGCCATGCGGGTTGTTGTTGTTGTCGAGCAGGGCGGCATGGTCGGCCGCGCTCATGCCGCAATCGAGCCCGGGCAGCACCACGACGCCGCGCGGCAGGGCATTGATGGCCTTGAGCAGGCGGGCGGTGGCCGGAATGGAGCCGGTGGAGCCGGCCGCGATCACCGGGCGGTCGCCATAGACGAGGCTTGCGGCCTGGGCCTGACGGTCAAGCCGCTGCCCGCGCAGGGCGGCGATATCGGCCTTGCCCAGCGCGTCCAGATGCGCGGGCCAGTAGGTCAGCGCAATATCGAGGAAGGCCAGCGTCTGCTGCCAGTATTCGCCCAGATTGGCCTCGATTTCGGGGACAATGGCGCGGATGTCGGCGGCAGTCCGCTCCTCGGTCAAAAGGTCATCGATCAGCTGGCCGAGCGAGTCCGCCATGGAGAGGATTTCCCCCGCCGTGGGCGGGCTGGAAAAGGCCCGCTGTCCGGCAGGGGAATTGGCCCATTGGTCGACGAGGCTGGACAAGGACAGCCGGCGTTCGAGCGGGGTGGCTGGTGGCAGTGGCGTCGGCGCGTCGAAGGGCGGCAGGAAGGGCTCTTCGTCTTCGACTTCGCCGCCGAAGGTGCGGATGTCGGGCAGCAGGCCGTGGCCAAGCCTGGCAAATTCCTCGGCCAGCGCCAGTTTTGCGCGGCGGGTTGGCACGACGATGGTGACATCGCTCAGCCAGAAGGGATGCGTACGGTCGGTCCCCGAAAGCAGCGTGCCGTCGCTGACTTTCTCGGCCAGAAGAGGCAGGAATTTCGCGTGCGGCGCGATGGAGAAAACGCTCATGGCGCCAGCCGCCGCTCGGCCTCTGCCAGCCCTGCCGCATCGGTGACATTGAACCACGGCGCGTCGAGTATCACGCCATGCAGCGTCTCGCGCTCGAGAGCCGCGTCAAACAGATCCTCAAGGGAGAAGGCGCCATCCGGTGTCGCCGCGAAGAGGCCCTTGCCGAGCAGGGCAACGCCGGCATGGATGACCGGCGCGCCATAGTCGCGGGTGATCAGGCCCTGGGGCGACAGGCAGAAATCGTGGCTGCGGGCAAAGCCGGCGGCGTTGCGCGGATGCACGCAGAGCAGGACGATGTCCTGCTGCGCCGTATGGCGGGCCACCATGCGCTGCAATGGGGCGTCGCTGCCGGCCGGCCAGAAGCCCCTGGCCTGCATCACGAAGAACGGATCGGCATGCAGCATGGGCAGCGCCTGCCTGACGCCCCCGCCGCTGCCGAGGGGGACCTCCTCCCGGCTGACTTTGACGAGGCCGCCGAAATGGGCGAGCACGCCCGTGTCACCCGGCAGGCCGTTGGCGACAAAGCGCGTGGCCCCTTCCGCCCGGGCATTGGCCATGACGCGCTCGACCAGGGGCAGGCCGGCGACCGGCCACAGGGCCGTGTCATTGCCGGCGGTCAGCAGCATCACGTCGGGGAATCGGGTGGTTTCGATCATGGCCGGATAAGACCGGGGCGCGCTCGGGATGTCCAGTGCGCCTCCGCTCAGTCCGCGCTGGTGGCGGGGTGGCCATCGATATGGCCCAGGCTGCGCTCGGGATCGATGCGGTCTCGCACCAGCTGCTTGAGCTGCTTGACGTCGGGAAAGCCGCCGTCGCGTTTGCGCTCCCAGACGAGATCGCCATCGAGGCTGATTTCGAAAATGCCGCCGGTGCTGGGCACGAGGGTGACCGCGCCCAGTTCGAGGCTGAAGGTGGACAGCACTTCCTGGGCCATCCAGGCCGAGCGCAGCAGCCAGTTGCACTGGGTGCAGTAGGTGATGGTCAGCTGCGGCTTGGCCTCGTCCACGTCAGGCCTTCCGGCGCTTCTTGTGGTCGGCCGGTTCCACCAGGCTCGCCAGGATGGCGTCGACCAAGTCCAGATCCTGCCGCTTGCCGGCGGCCTGCTGCTGCAGGTCGACGAGATAGGAGGTGGTGTAATAGAGCCGGCGGGCCAGCATGGTGGCGATGTGGAGCGAAAATTCCGGGCGGCTGTCGAGGAAGGTCAGCGCATCGGGGATTTCATAGGCGGTGACAGCCGACAGCGCCTTGACCGTGGCGGAATGGGGCATGTCGAGCAGCACGGCCATTTCCCCGAAGATCGAGCCGGGCTCATCGACATGGGTGACCTGGGTGCGTTCGCGGATGACCTCGACCTGGCCGTCGACCAGCACATAGAGCCGGCCGAGCCGCTCGCCCTCGGGCAGCATGACCGTACCCGGCTTGAACGTGACCTGCTTGAGGCCTTCGCAATATTCGAGAATGTCGGCCATCTGCACCTCCGCCCGATTGGGCTTTGTATATCGTGCAAACTCCTGGCCGGTCAAAGCAAAGCCGCCCGGGGATGAACCCGGGCGGCCTTGGCGTGGCTTAGTTCAGCCAGATCACGGTGCGGCTGGTGCCATCGACCAGCGCGGGGCGCTCGCCGACATAGACATAGGAATAGCGCGAATCGGGAACCGGGGTGAGTTCGACAGTCTCGGGCAGCACATAGCCGACCACGACGTCACCCTCGACCTCGGCCGAAGCGACCGGGTTGGCCATGGCGTAGTCAGCCGTAGCCTGCGGCACGAGATAGCCCGGCGACTGCACGAAGGCGCGGGTTTCCATGTCGACGATCCAGACGCGGTCATTGGCATAGATATAGCCATAACGATCATCGCCCTGGATCGGGTAGATGGTGACCTCGGCGGGGACCACATAGCCGATCTCGGCTGCGCCATCGATATAGATGGGCTCGACCGGATTGGCGGCGACATATTCGATCGAAGCGGTCTCGATGCCGGTCTCGGCACCGATGGTGGCGCCGGCAAAGCCGCCGATCACGGCGCCGATGGGGCCACCGAGGAAGAAGCCGAGGGCAGCGCCGCCAGCGCCACCGCCGGTCGCGCCGATCACGGCGCCGGCTTCGGCATTGGAGCTGGACTCAACGCCGACAACCTTGTCCTGGGCAAAGGCCGGGACTGCAGCGGCGAGCGAAAGTGCGGCCACGGAGGCCAAAAGGAGGTTCTTCATGTTATTATTTCCTTCGTATCGGAGGGCCTGAGCCCTCTTGCTTGCGGAGCGCGGTGCCGGGCGGCGCCGCGCATCTGTTCCGCCCCGTGGCCCATCAACGGGCTCATGCCGGGTTCGTTCCGATGACGAAGCAATTGTGCGTTCGCGCCGTGGCGCGATGGCCTCAGGCGCGCGCGACCGAGAGCTGCAGATCGTTTTCGCTGACAATGCGCTGATGCGTCTCGGTGACGGACTGCACCTTGTACTGGATGACATGCCCCTCATAGGGGAGCAGGGCGACGATCTTGCATTCGCCGGCCTTGCGGCTGGACGAACCGCGATTGGGCAACAGGTCGAGCGTCTGGCCGATTTTGTATTTGTGCATGCTGAATCTCCAGAGATGCAGGCGCCGCCCGATGAGGGGCGGCGGCCCGCTTGTGGACTAGAGAACCGACAGGTTCGTCGCGCTGGCGCGGCCGTCGCGGCCCTTTTCGACTTCGAAGGAGACCTTCTGGCCTTCATTGAGGCCCGACAGGCCCGCACGCTCGACAGCCGAGATATGCACGAAGGTGTCGGCGCTGCCGTCATCCGGCTGAATGAAGCCGAAGCCCTTGGTGGAATTGAAGAATTTGACAGTGCCGTTGATGGCCATGATAGCGATCCCGAAAAGCCCGGTCGAAAGCGAACGAGCGTTACTCCCGCGGCAACATGCACACGGGATTGCATAAAACGTTCGCAAGATTGGGGGTTCGCCGCGTGGCTAGCCGTGCAAGGCTGAAAACGTATCCGCCCTTGTAGCACGTCTGCCCCTCCCGCAACAAGGCAAGCCTCTGGACCGGACGGCGCAGGCGCCTCCGGGTGTCGCTAGCGGACGGACCCCGAGGCGGATGCCGCCTCTGGTATTTGTAAAACGAGACGTCAGCCGCCTCGGGGTGCCGGGATTTTTGACGCGCGAACTCTGGCCGGGCCTCGCCCGACACTTCCGTTTGCCCGAGCAGGGGCACGACCCCCTACCCCCCGACTGTCGCTGCGCCATTGGCCGTGCACGCCGTCTCCGCGCAGCAATGGGCGCATTCTAATCGAGGCCCGAGGGGCGGGGATAAGTTTGTGATAGAGGCCGCCGCGGGGCATAGGCGCGGGCGCGGGGCGGGCCATCATCGGGGTCGGGGAGTCCCTTGGTCAGGGCATTGATGCGGCGCTCGATCTGCTTTTGCAGCTCGAGCATTTCCCGTGTCTCGCCGGCTTTATCGACAGGCAAGACCTGCGGCCGCAGGCGCCTGATCGGCACCAATTCGGCGCGGATCAGCCAGGCAAAGCACTTCTGGCGCTCATCCCAGCCGCTATGGGCGAGCTCATAGCTCTCCAGCCCCGCCAGCGCCTGGCCGAGCTGGGTCAGCGCCCCGCCGGCCACCGGCGCCAGCGCCGGCAGGATATCACCCCCATCCCAGAACACGGCAGCATCGGCCAGGAGGGCCTCAGCCACGATGCGGGTCGCCTCGGGCAGCGGCTCGCCCGGCCGCCGGGAAGCCAGGGTGGCCAGCTGCCCATGCAGGGCCGTGAGCCTGAGCCAGAGCGCCTCATGGCGCTCGGCCAGCGCCAGGGTGAGCCTCCGCAGCCGACGGTGCCGTTTGGGGCGGGCGGCGGGGGTGGCGTCTGGATGGGACGGGGCGGGTGCGGCCTTGCGGGGCAAGAAAACCTCCTCTGCGGCGGAATGCCGGGGCGGAAGTTTACGGCGGGGTGGAGGGAGGGGGATAAGTTTTGGTGGCACCTCGGTTTACATTTTCGTAACCAGTTGACAGAATCGTTGAATTGCCCACAGATGAGCACACCTGAAGCCCGGAGACGGCGATGACGAAAATCCATCCGTGGGACTACCATATAGATCTCACGCCGGAGCGGCTTGCGTTGGTCGGGCAGCTGATCGCCGATGGCCGAGACAAGGCCCTGGAGCTTCAGGATGTTGAAGCGGGCGACGACAACTGGACGCTGGGTTGCAGGGCATTTCAGTTCGGCCGCTTCCGCATTCTTCGTGCGGTGGATGGGGGGCAGTATCCCTGGCTGACGGCAATTGACCGGACTATGCAGTTGGTCTTTCAGATTGGTCAGGTGCCAGTGCGCATCTACAAGGGCGATGCCGACGAGCCGACAGGACGGACACTCCATCAAACCTTTGGTGAGCTTCGTCAGCTTGACTTCTTGTTTGATGAGGGAGATGAGGGCCGCGATCTGGCCTATCGCTTTGCCGTCGAAACCGATTTCGATGGCGGCGTGCTCGCCGTTAAATTTGTCGGGCTACACGGCGATTCGCCTGTGTTTATCTGGGATGTCCCGCTGGATGCCGAGAACTCCGTTGCAGGTACCGTTGGTCGACCCGCGACGGATACTGTCGAGCTCAATGCTCCCGAAGTTGGGCGGCGCAAAACTGACAACGACACTAAAGGTGGCCAGGCATAGCCTCGCCAGCGTGACCTGACCATGGCAGGTGCTTATTTGTTCGAGGGCGAACGTCTTAGGCTTGCGCGCGTTGCTCTGGGCCTAACTCTTGACCAGTTGGGAGTTAAGGTTGGGGCCACACGGCAGTACCTGAATCAGCTTGAGCAGGGCAGCAAGTTGCCAACGGACGAGATGGTCGAGGCACTTTCAGCAGCGCTCAGTGTGACAAATGGCTTCTTTGCTACTCCTACTCGCGACGGAGTAAGGCCTGAGCAATGCCATTTTCGAAAACAGCGCACCACACCGATCTCCATTGTCAGCCAGGTGCTCGCCCGCGGCACGTTGCTCGATAGCTTTGTTTCTCGCCTGGATCACGTACTTGACCTACCCGAGGTATCATTTCCAAATATTCCTGTGAACAGCGCGCTGGACATCGAGCTCGCTGCCGAAGCGACACGCAATCTCTGGAAACTTGGCACCGGTCCAATTTCGAGCATGATGAGAGTCGTCGAGAACGCCGGCGCCGTAGTTAGTTTCTTCGGCGGCGTCTCCGAGCGTGTAGATGCCCTTTCGATCGACCGCCCGCGACCGATGATCATACGAAGCGAGGCGAAGCCCGCCGCTTGCCGCCTGAGATTTGACTTGGCGCATGAGTGCGGCCATTTGGTAATGCATCGCGGCGTTGAGACTGGTGACAAAGAAACTGAGGGTCAAGCCAACAGATTTGCTAGCGCATTTCTATTGCCGAGAAGTTCTTTTATACACGAGTTTCCTCGAGGTCGACTTATCGACTGGACAGCTGTATTTAATCTTAAGCTTCGGTGGAAGGTCTCTGCAGCTGCAATTCTCAGGCGCGCCTATGATCTACGTGTTATTTCTGCCGACCAATACCGTACTGGTTACATCCACCTGAGCAAGACAGGGCAGAAGCGCAAAGAGCGTTACGACGATCACATTCCAGCGGAGGAGCCTGAGCTTTTAGCACGCGCGCTAAAGGCTCTCGAAGATTCATCTCCCGGCGCCGTGAGGCGCATCGCGGCGGAAGCAGGGTTGGGTTCAGATATGTTCGCAAATGTTGCTGGCCTGAATTTGCCGGCTCCTGAGAACATGGGAGCAACCGTAATCCCGCTGTTTGGTCGGTAGAGCTTACCTATCGGGGCGCCTTCTGCAACGACCAACCATCTACCAGAGGTTTGACAATAGTTTCGGCTCCACTGCTGATGAGACCGATGCGACCCACAGGGCGAGAAATCCATGACCTTTGGTGTCTTCATCCACCGCGCAGATTCCATCTACGACGACAGCCCGGCGACCCAATACTAATTTCCCAAAGCTTATCTCGAACGCGCCTCGGCCTGCATTGGCGACTGGATTGTCTATTATGAACCGGTCAAAGTCCGTGGCTCGAAGGGCTATTACGCCATAGCCCGGGTGGCGCAGATCGTGCCGGACCCGAGCGTGGCGGACATGTATCTGGCGCTGATCGAGCCGGGGAGTTATCTGGAATTCCCCAATCCCGTGCCGTTCGATGACGGTAGTGGCGTGATCGAAACCGGCCTGTTGAACGAACAGGGCCGCCTATCGGGGCGGAGACAGGCGGCGGTGCGGCCGATTTCACCCAAGGACTTCGATCGCATCCTGACGCGCGGCCTGGCGGAGGAGCAGCCATTGCTGCCGCGTATTGGCATGGCGAGCCTGCCAGAGGAGATGCCGTTTCAGCTCGACGAGGGACAATCTGCCTTTGTCTATGAGCAGGAACGCGAGCGGGTTGCCGCGATGACGACGCGGGTGGTGCGGGACCGGGTGTTTCGCCGCGTGGTGCTGCGCGCCTATGGCGAGCGCTGCGCGGTGACCGGGCTGAAGCTGATCAATGGCGGCGGGCGGGCCGAGGTGGCCGCGGCGCATATCAGGCCGGTGGAGCAGAACGGACCCGATATCATCAACAATGGCGTGGCGCTGTCGGGCACGGCGCATTGGATGTTTGATCGGGGGCTGATCGGGTTCAGCGATGAGCTCGACATCATCATCTCGCGGCAGGTGAATGACCGCGATGGCGTGGAAGACGGGCCGGCTGATCGGGCCTCTGCTGGCGCGGGACCGGCCGCATCCGGCGTTTCTGCGCTGGCATCGGGAGAATTGTTTCAAGCAGTGAGGGTGCCCCATGCGCGGTGTCACCCCGGCGAGGCCGGGGCCCATCTCGAGATGGGTTCGCGGCCGCAAGATGGTTCTGCTTTCCATCAGGTTCGCCGATGCATCTCAGGATGGATCCCGGCTCAAGGCCGGGATGACATCGGGCGTGGGGAGGGGTGGTGTGGCATGCACCTTCCCAAGAAGAGAACCCCCACCTAGCCGGCCATTCGCGCATAGCGCTCATGGCCTTCTCACCTGAAATCGCTCCACCGGAGCGATTTCACCCTGCGGGCCGGTTCGAAGCCCCTGGGAGGGGGAGGGACTGGCCGGTGTGTGGGGCGGGATTTTGCCCAATGCAGGGATGGACTCCTCCCCCTTTCGGGGGGGTATGGAGTCTCAGATGGTGCAGTCGACACCCTCCCCCTTGCGGGGAGGGATCAAGGGAGGGGGGCGTTTGGCCCCCATGTCGGGGCTCTCACACCCCCTCCCATCCTCCCCCGTCCAGGGGGAGGTGCCGTCCCGTTCATGGGGCGCGATCGTGCCACATCGGGTCGGAGGACTGGCAACGATGCACAGTCTCGTCCATCATCAGGGCGCAAGGGCGTGCCGGGCTGGAACGAAGTACGTGCCTCGGCCTTTGTCTCCATTGCGGGCGCGGCACGCGCCACGACACCTTTTGTCCAACCAGAGGATTTGCACCATGAAGCGCAGCGCGACGGCGAAATGGACTGGCTCACTGACCGAGGGCAATGGCACGCTGGACTCCCAGAGCGGCGCCCTTTCGGCCCTGCCCTATACGTTCAAGGGGCGCTTTGTTGACGAGAGCGGGCAATCGGGCACCAATCCCGAGGAACTGATTGCCGCGGCGCATGCCGGGTGCTTTGCCATGCAGCTGGCCCATTTCCTGGCGGAAAACGGCACGCCGGCCAGCCAGTTGCAGGTTTCGGCCGCGGTGGAACTGATCCCGGGCACCGGGATTACCGGCAGCGCGCTGACGCTGGTGGGCAAGGTGGACGGCATCGAGGCCGCCAAGTTTGCCGAAATCGCCGAGCGGGCCAAGGCGGAATGCCCGGTCTCGAGGGCGCTGGGGGCGATTGCCGTTACGCTGGATGCGAAGCTGGGGTAGGGGCGGCGCGCCACGCGACCATAGGTCTTGTGGCCTTCACGCCTAAAATCGCTTCACTGGAGCGATTTTGCCTGCGGCCGGTTCGAAGTCAGACCAGCTTGCCCCATTCGGGGCGCCAGTCGGCGTCGTCGACGATGACGGCGATGGACTTGAGGCCCTCCGCCTGGCGCAGGCTTTCGGCGGCCTCGAGGGCGGCGGGCACCGGGCGGGGGAAATCGGCGATCACCTCGACGGCGGCCACATCGGCCACGGTGCGGCCCAAGGCCCGGCGCACCGTGACGATGACGGCGTCGCGCGGCTGGCGCTCATGAGGGTGGATGCGCTTGAGTTCCGTGGTGATCATATTGGATGGGTCCCCGCCGTGTTGGCTCAACAAGGGCTGAGCGAGTCGGGGGTTCCATCACGAAGTTGCGTTGTGTTGGGCGCGTGCCTGCGGAAAGCCCGGGCCCTGCACGCATAGCACTCCGGGCCTGGCTGCCTAAAATCGCTCCACCGGAGCGATTTTGCGCGAAGGCGCGGGCAGCCAGCTAATCATCACCCATCTTGAGGGCCTTGATGAAGGCTTCCTGCGGGATTTCGACATTGCCGTACTGGCGCATGCGCGCCTTGCCCTTTTTCTGCTTTTCCAGGAGCTTGCGCTTGCGCGTGGCGTCGCCGCCATAGCACTTGGCGGTCACGTCCTTGCGCATGGCGCGGACGGTTTCGCGGGCGATGATCTTGCCGCCGATGGCGGCCTGGATCGGGATGACGAAGAGATGGGGCGGGATCAGCTCCTTGAGCTTTTCGCACATCAGGCGCCCGCGGCTTTCGGCGACGGTGCGGTGCACCAGCATGGACAGCGCATCGACCGGCTCGGCATTGACCAGGATGGAGAGCTTGACCAGGTCCCCGACGCGGTGATCGGCCAGGGTATAGTCAAAGCTGGCATAGCCCTTGGAAATGGACTTCAGCCGATCGTAGAAATCGAACACCACTTCGTTGAGCGGCAGGTCATATTCCACCATGGCGCGGCTGCCGACATAGCTGAGGTTGCGCTGGATGCCGCGGCGATCCTGGCAGAGCTTCAATATGGAGCCGAGATATTCGTCCGGGGTGAGAATGGTCGCCTTGATCCAGGGCTCGCGGATTTCCTCGATCTTCATCACGTCGGGCAGATCGGCCGGATTGTGCAGCAGCATGGATTCGCCATTGGTCATGGCGATTTCGTAGACCACCGAGGGGGCCGTCGCGATCAGGTCGAGATCGAATTCACGGGAGAGCCGCTCCTGGATGATTTCGAGATGCAGGAGCCCCAGGAACCCGCAGCGGAAGCCGAAGCCGAGCGCGGCTGAGGTTTCCATCTCGAAGCTGAAGCTGGCATCGTTGAGCCGCAGCTTGCCCATGGCGGCGCGCAGCTCGTCGAAGTCGGAGGCATCGACCGGGAAGAGGCCGCAGAACACCACGGGCTGGGCCGGACGGAAGCCGGGCAGGGGCGTGGTGGTGGGCTTGCGATCATCGGTGATGGTATCGCCGACATTGGTATCGGCCACTTCCTTGATCGAGGCGGTGAAGACGCCCAGCTCGCCCGGGGTCAGCTCCTTGACCTCGACCAGCTTGGGCGTGTTGACGCCGACGCGATCGAGCTCATAGACGGCGCCCGAGGCCATCATGCGGATGCGCTGGCCCTTCTTCATCACGCCATCGATGATGCGGACGAGGACGACGACGCCCAGATAGGTGTCGTACCAGCTGTCGACCAGCAGCGCCTTGAGCGGGGCATTGATGTCGCCCTTGGGGGCGGGCAGGCGGTGGACGATGGCTTCCAGCACGGTGTCGATGCCGAAGCCCGACTTGGCGGAGATTTCGAGCGCCTCGGAGGCGTCGATGCCGATGACATCCTCGATCTGGGTCTTGACGCGCTCGACATCGGCGGCGGGCAGGTCGACCTTGTTGAGGACCGGGACGATCTCGTGATTGGCGTCGAGCGCATGATAGACATTGGCCAGGGTCTGCGCCTCGACGCCCTGGGAGGCATCGACGACCAGCAGGGACCCTTCCACGGCGGCCATGGAGCGGCTGACCTCATAGGCGAAATCGACGTGGCCGGGCGTGTCGATCAGGTTGAGGATATAGGTCTCGCCATTATTGGCCTTGTAGGTCAGCCGGACGGTCTGCGCCTTGATGGTAATGCCGCGCTCGCGCTCGATATCCATCGAATCGAGCACCTGCTCCTTCATCTCGCGCAGGTCCAGCCCCCCCGTGGTCTGGATCAGACGATCGGCCAGGGTGGATTTGCCATGGTCGATATGGGCGACGATGGAAAAATTGCGGATGTGGGAAAGCGGCGTTGTCATGGTGTGGGCTGATAGCAGAAGGCGGGGGTGAGGCAAAGATGGTTTCCGTGGCGTTAACAGCGGGCGGGCTGGTGCCTTTTGCCCCACTCGCGCGTTAGGGGCGCATGCACACGCTTTTCAGACTCATCGCCCTCGCTCCCCTGCTGGTCATCCCCCCGGTGGCGGCGCAGGATATTCTTGGCCCCCTGCAGGACATGGTGGACCGCCTGACCCAGCCGGATGAGCCGCCACGGCGGGTGCCGCGCACCACGGCGCCCAAACCCGATCTTGTGGCCCCCGTGCCGCGCCCGCGGCCACCGGACCTGCCCAATGAGCCGGTGGTGGATGCGGTGGAAACCCCCGTGCCCCGCCCGGAACCGGAAGCCGCCCCGGTGGCGGAGCAGGAAGCCGAGCCCGCGGTCGAGGCCGCACCCGAGCCCCCCGTTGAGCCAACGCCCGAGCCAGCGCCAGTGGCCGCGCCCGAGCCTGAGCCCGAGCCGGTGACGGAGCCCGAACCGGCGCCGCAGCGGGTCTATCAGGTGGCCTGTCCGGCGGTGATCATGGGGCTGGTGGAGGCCGAGATGGCGCCGCCGCTGAGCGAAGGCATCTGCGGGGAGCAATCCCCGCTCGTGGTCACCGGCGTGATGAGCCGCGGCCGCATGGTGCCCTTTTCGAGCCCCGTCACCACCAATTGCCAGATGGCCAGCGCCCTGCCCGACTGGGTGGCGAGCGTCGACGGCTATGCCGAGGCCATGCTGGAAAGCCCGCTGGCCAGCGTCGATACCGGCACCAGCTATATGTGCCGCAACCGCAATAATGGCGAGGGCGGCTTCACCTCCGAACACGGCTTTGCCAATGGGCTGGACGTCATCGGCTTCACGCTGCAAGACGGGCGCGCCATCACGGTCGATACCGACTGGATCCGCGCCGTGGCGCCGGAGGGCAGGCTGCTGCGGCTGGCACATGACGCGGCCTGCGGCAGTTTCACCACGGTGCTGGGGCCCGAGGCCAATGCCGAGCACAGCGACCATCTGCATCTCGACCTGGGCTGCCATGGCGAGAGCTGTAGGGCGCGGATCTGCGAGTAAAGAAAGCCCCCAAAAGACAGATCGTCACCCTCGGGCTTGACCCGAGGGGACTTCACTTAACGAGGGATCGGCAAGTGTAGAGCCCTCGGGTCAAGCCCGAGAGTGACGATCGAGTTGGGAAAGACTACTGCGCTGCAGGCGCAGCTTCTGCCGCCGGGGCGGCCTCTGTCGCTGGCGCCACCGTGCCGGCCGGGGCGGGGGCGGCCGGGGCAGGAGCGGCCAGGTCGGCATAGATGGCGGTGACGGCGTCGACGCCGAGGCGGTCGGCGCTGCCCTCGGCACAATCGGGCGTAGTCTTTTCGACATCGGCCTTGACCAGGCCATAGGCCTTGGCGGCGGCCGCGGCATCCATGCTGAGCGCAGTTTCAAGGCGGACCCGATCGGCCGCCATGCCCTCGGCAATGGCCGGCTCGATCGGCACGGCGCATAGCTCGATCACGGCCTGGGTGGCGTAAAAGCCGGTCAGCATATTGGCCTGCTTGGGCGTGGTATCGAGGCTGGCCGCCGGATCGATGACGATATCGGTCGCGGCCGGCGGGGCCGGTGCAGCGGCGTCCTGGGCGACGGCACTGCCGGTGAGCAGAGCGAATACGGCCAGCGCGGCGAGGGGTCGGATCATCGGAAGCTCCTTGAAGGCGGGGTCAGCCCCCACCTTCAACGGCCCGAATGTGGCCTCAGCACGGCGCGCGGTCGCAGGCCGGGTGATGGGCGGGCAAATCGGCCCAGTCGTGCAGGCTCATGCTGTCGGGATCGAGCGGGGCGCGATCGGCGGCGAAGAGACCCGCGACGAGGCGGGCAAGACGGGTAACGAGACTAGACATTTTGTGACCTCCTTTCAGGTCGGATGTGGACAATGATGCCGTTGTGCGCCCGGACCAGTGCAGGCGCAATGGACAAGGTCGCTGCAGGAATATAGAAAATCTATATGGCAAACCCATTTCCCATTCCGCTCAATGCGCTGCGCGCCATCGAGATCGTGGCGCGGCGCGGCGCGCTGGCCCCGGCGGCCGAGGAGCTTGGCGTTACCATCGGCGCGGTGAGCCAGCATCTGCGCCGGGCCGAGGAGCGGCTGGGCATGGAGCTGTTCGAGCGCACGCCCGCCGGGCTGCGGCCGCTGCCGGCCCTCAAGGCCGCCTTGCCGCAGCTGACCTCGGGTTTTGCGGCGCTGCAGGACGGGCTCGCCAGCCTCAAGGGCAGCGACGAGGGCGTCTTGAACCTGACGGTGGGCAGCGTCTTTGCCTCACGCTGGCTGATCTGGCGCATCAACAAGTTCACCCTGCTCAACCGCGATATCGAGGTGCGGCTCAACGTGACGGCGGCCATGCTGGATCTGAGCCGGCCCGACGTCGATTGCGGCATCCGCTATGGCGATGGCCAATGGCCCGGCGTGCTGGCGGAACTGATCGGCGGCACGCAATACCAGCCGGTCTGCGCCCCGCCCGTGGCGAAGCTGCTGACCCGCCCGGCGGACCTGGCCCATGTGCCGGTGATCCAGGACGAGACCACCATGCTGAGCTGGGACGCCTGGCGCGCCGCAGCCGGGCTCGACCCGGCGATCAGGTTGACCGGACCGGTCTATTCGGACGCCTCGCTGGCCTTTGACGCGGCGATTTCCGAACAGGGCGTGCTGATGGCCGCCGATATGATGAGCGCAGACGCGGTCAGCGACGGCCGACTGGTGCGGCCCTTCGACCACGCGGTGGACGGCCCGCTGGGCTATTGGCTGGTCACGGCGCAGGGGCGGCGGGAGAGCCGCAAGCTGCGCGCGTTTCGGGAATGGCTCAAGGTCGAGGTGCCGGCCAGCGTCAGGGGCTATGTGCACCAGAGCCGGGGGTAGGCGACCGGTTCTGAAGCGCCAGCCCAAGCCCTGAATGCGGGCGGGAGCTGGCGCGGATTTCGCCCTAGAGATCCACGACCGGCGCAAAGCCGCCGGTGATCGAGCGGGAGGCGTCCCAGATCTTTGGGTCGGGGGCAATGCGGGGGTCTTCCATCAGGATTTTCCAGGCGGCGTCGCGCACCTGCCGCGATGGCCATTCGATGATGGAAAAACCGATGGTTTCGTCGTCCCTGGTCGAGACGGCCCGCTGGAAATCGGTGGTTTCGCCAGCCGGCACGTCATCGCCCCAGGTGTCGACGACGCGAAGGGCGCCCTGTGCAATAAGCAGCGGCGCCTGCGCCCGGGCGGCGGCGCGATAGGCCTCCTTGTTGGCTACGGGGACCGGAGAAATCATGCCATCGACATAGCCCGGCTTGCCCTGGGCGCCGGTGTCGTAGAGCACTTCGAAGCCACCATAGATCATGCGCGAGGCGTCGAACGGCATTTCGGACATGGCCTGCACGTCAGGATCGCTCATCATGGCCTCGCCGGCCTTCTTGCGGGTGGCCCGGTCGGGATACTCGACCCAGGAAAAGAGCGGCACTTCTCCCTCTTCCAGCTTGGTGGCACGATAGAAATCGGTCTGCTTGCCGTGCGGCACGTCCTCGGCCCAGGTTTCGACCAGGCGCGTGGCGCCGAGCTTCTTGAACAGATTGGCACCTTGCCTGGCATGCGCGATGTATTGGTCTTTGTTGGCGGCCGGAACGGCCAATACGAAGCCATCAATATAGGACATCATGCGTCTCCTCTCGGGTTGCGTCTGTCCCAACGACGAACGGGAAAGCGCAGTTTCGACGAGGTGCGGACGATTTCCCCTCAGGAAGGCATCGGTCAGCAATCCACCCCATGCCGGTCATTCCCGGATGCCCGGCCTGAGGGTTGCGGCGACGTTGATCGTCTATAGCCAAACGGTCAGTATCGGGACGCAAGTCGACCGAATGCCGGAACTGGAAACTGCAATGCTCAAGGAAGCGGAGGCCATGATCGCGATCGCGACGCACATCTTTGGGCAGGGGCTGGTTGCCGCCTATCTTTATGGGTCAGCTGTCTCGGGTGGCTTGCGGCCACGAAGCGACGTTGACCTCATAATCGTCATCAGCCGGCCGATCTCTGCTGCGGACCGCAAAAGCCTTGCAGCGTCATTGCTCAAGGTATCAGGCCGCTATCCCAACCCGCCGGGCGAGCCGCGCTGCATCGAACTCTCGGTTGTGCTGGCGTCTGACCTTGCCGCGCCCGGCTATCCGGGACGAAGCGAATTTCTCTATGGGGAATGGTTGCGCGCTGACGTCGAAGACGGCCTCGTTCCCGAGCCATTCTCCGATCCCGGTGTGACGCTGATGCTCGCCCAGGCGCGGCAAGAGGCCGTGCCACTGATCGGCCCCGACCTGTCCGATCTTCTGCCTGAAATCCCCGCCGACCAGGTTCGTCGGGCAATGCGCGAGGCCATTCCGTCCTTGGTAGCTGGCCTGGAGGGTGATGAACGCAATGTCCTGCTGACCCTGGCCCGGATGTGGCGAACGGCTGAAACCGGGGCGTTCGTCGCCAAGGACGCGGCAGCCAGCTGGGCAGCGCCGCTGCTCCCCGCTGGAATCGCCGATACACTAAAATTTGCGGGAGATGCCTATCTGGGCAAGGTCGCGGACGACTGGTCGACGCGGGCGGTGGAAGCGCAACTGGCATCGGACTATCTCCAGAAAAGGGTCCTGAGCCTGCTGTAGTGTAGTCCATTTCACTGCGCCACTTTCCGAAAGTCGAGAGCGTCGGCTGCCCCTCGATCTCAGGATGGATCCCGGCTCAAGGGCGGGGCGATGCCGGGGAAGGGGCTGAGACAGAAGGTTGACTCCTGGCCGCGTGAGTCGTATTTAGCTAGTTACGTAATTAGCAAAGTACGCAAATATGGATGACGCGCTGAGCACCACTTTTGCCGCCCTGGCGGACCCGACGCGGCGGGCGATCCTGGCGCGGCTGGCGCATGGGCCGGCAACGGTCAATGAGCTGGCCGAGCCCTTCGCGATGACCCTGCCCTCGGTGTCGCGGCATGTGAAGGTGCTGGAAGAGGCGGGGCTGGTGAGCAAGGTGCGCGAGGCGCAGTTCCGTTCCTGCCGGCTGGAGGCGCTGCCGCTGGAGGCGGCGGATGGCTGGTTGGCGGAATACCGGCACTTCTTCGGGGCGCGGCTCGACCGGCTGGAGGCCCAGCTCAAGACCATGATGGCCACCAAGACCCAAACGGAAGGAGACCGCTGATGGCGTCCACCTATGTACTGGAGCGCGGCTTTACCCTGACGCGCCTGCTCGACGCGCCGCCCGAACTGGTGTGGCAGGCCTGGACCGACCCGGCGCAGCTGGACTGGTTTTTCAACCCCGGCACCACGCCGACCCAGCCGACCACGGTCGACCTGCGCGTGGGCGGGGCCTGGCGGCAGCACATGGTGGAGAATGCGACAACGCAATACATCACCGGCGGCATCTATCGCGACATCGTGCCCAACCGGCGTCTGGTCTTTGCCTGGGGGGCGAGCGGCGGCTGGCCCGATACCGACGAGCCCGACGGGCCGGAAGTGACGGTGGAGCTGGAGCCGGTGGGCGTGCGGACGCGGCTGACGGTGACGCTGCGGCTGCCGGACGATCTGAGCCAGGGCGCGGTGCAGGCCTGGCTGGACAAGGGGCTCGAGGCGGGCATGACCATGACCATCGACCGGCTGGTGGCCCGCCTGGGCCGGGCGGCCTAGAAGGACAGCACGCTGTCCGAGCGATCGAGCAGGGCGCGCAGCAGGCCCTGGCGGGTATTCTCGTTATGCTCGACCATGGCGGCGCGCGCCCGCTCCGGATCGCGTTCGCGCAGCACGGCGACGATGCGATGGTGGTCGTTGGTGGTTTCCGGATTCACGTCGCGGGCCTGAGCGCCCATATAGAAGAAGCGGCCGCATTCCTCGAGGTGGCTGACCACCAGGTTGTGCAGGCGCGGATTGCGCGTCGCCCGGGCGATGGCGGAGTGGAAATCCTCATTGGCCTTGACGAAGGACTGCGTGCTGGTGTTCTCGCCGCGCACATAGCTGGCATCGGCCAGCGCATCGAGCCGTTCGAGTTCGGCTTCGGTGAGGTTGATGGCCGCCAGCGCCCCCGCCGTGCCCTCCAGCATGGCGCGGACCGCGAAGAGATCGTTCATGTCCTTGACGGTGACGCTGGTCACCCGGTAGCCGCGGCGCGGAAAGGCCTCGACCAGCCCCTCGACGCCCAGGCGCGACAGCGCCTCGCGCACCGGGGTCTTGCTCATCGACAGCACGTCCGCCAGCTCCAGCTCGCTCATCTCGCGGCCGGGCGGCAGGACCCCGGTGATGATCTGTTGGCGCAAGGCGTCGTAAGCCTGGTCAGTCAATGACTTCCTTGCCTTGTCGGGTGAGCCGCTGATCGCCACGAAAACGTCCTTGTACTGCCTTTGACGGCTCGATTCTTCAGGAATTGCCTCAACATAGGGCAACGGTTGGTCTTTGGCTACCAAAGCTGCAAACGGCTTTGACGCCCCCTTCTTCGTAGTATATTACGTGGAATATTCAAAGCGGGATCATGCCTTGTCCTCCATTCTCGTCATCAATCCCAACAGCTCGGTTTCGGTCACCCAGTCGATGCAGGCATGCCTGTCGATCATCACCGAGACCAGCCGGCACGCCATCGCGCTGACCGAACTGGCCAAGTCGCCACCCGGCATCGAAACCGATGCCCATGTCGAAATGGTCGTGCCCAATATCATCGAGCGCATCGCCGACGAGCATGCCGACGCCTATGTGCTGAGCTGCTTTTCCGACCCCGGCATCGACCGCGTGCGCGCCACCACGTCGCGACCGGTGATCGGCATTGCCGAAGCCGCCTATCTCGCCGCGCTCGGGCTGGGCCGCCGCTTCGGCATCGTCTCGCTGGGGCAGTCCTCGATCGCCCGCCACCTGCGCTACCTGCAGGCGCTCCAGATTTCCGGCCGGCTGGCGGGTGACCGCTCCATCGACATGACCATCCCCCAGCTCATGGCCACCGATGTGGTGGAAACCGTGCTGCGCACCGGAAGCAAGCTGCGCGACGAGGATGGCGCCGATGTCGTGATCCTGGGCTGCGCCGGCCTCGGCAGCTATCGCGCCGCGCTGGAAGCCGCCCTCGGTCTGCCGGTGGTCGACCCGGTACAGGCCGGGGTAGCTCTCGCCGCGACCACCCTCGACCTCCAATATCGCATGAAGGCGCGCTGAACATGGACGAAGTGATCCTTGGTACGGTCGTCACGCCGACCGGCCCCATCCCTAATGGCTGGCTGGCGATCGAGAATGGCCGGATCGCCGCCATCGGCACCGGCGCGCCGCCCCAGGCCATGGCCAGCTTCGATGCAGGCGCCGGTTTCATTATTCCCGGCGTCATCGATGGCCAGACCCATGCCGGCAGCTATGGCGGCCTGCCGGGCATTGCCTCGACCACCCGCTCGGCCGTCGCCGGCGGTGTCACCACCATTGTCGACATGCCTTATGACAATCCGGCGCCGCTCAACACGCTCGAACGGCTGAACGACAAGACGGCAGCCATTGCCGAACATGCCCATGCCAATGTCGCGCTCTATGGCACGGTCATGCCGGGGCAGGACATGAGCTCGGTCCTGCCGCTCATCGAGGGCGGCGTGGTCGCCTTCAAGATTTCGGGCTTTGAATCCAGCCCCACGCGCTTTCCGCGCATTGCCGCCGACCAGCTGCTCGATCTGTTCGAGGCCCTGGCGCCCACCCATGTGCCGCTGGGCATTCACAATGAAGACCAGGAGATCGTGCGCGCCCGCATCGCCCGCGCCCGCGCCGCCGGTCACAATGGGATCGAGGCGCATTCATCGAGCCGCCCGCTGGCAGCCGAACAGGCCTCCACCGCCCACTTCCTCGAACTGGGCGCCTTGAGTGGCGCGCATGCCCATATCGTGCACCTCACCTCGGCGCGAGGCTTCCACCTGGTCGAGACCTACCGCCGCGACGGCTTCCGCGCCACGGGCGAGCTCTGCGTGCACTATCTCTGGTTCGACCCCGACCGGGACGGCGAACTGGGCGCGCGCATGAAGGTCAATCCGCCCATCCGCCCCGGCCAGATCGAAAAGCTCTGGGCCGACGTGGTCGAGGGGCGCGTCGCCTTCGTCAGCTCCGACCATTCCAGCTGGCCGATCGACAACAAGTTCACGCCCTCGATCTTTGACGCCGGCGCGGGCGTGCCCGGTCTCGAAACCCTGCTGCCCGCCTTCTATACCGGGGCAGTGCAGCGCAATCTCGATGCATTGACGCTGACGGTCTCCCAGCTCTGCGAGCGCCCGGCCCGCTTCTTCGGCCTCTGGCCGGAAAAAGGCGCGCTGCAGCCCGGCGCCGATGCCGATATCGCCATTCTCTCGCCCGAACCCATGGTCTGGGACGAGAGCAAGGCGCATGACGCGCTGAACTGGAGCCCGTTCCACGGGCGGCGCTTCGACTGTCGCGTCACCCGCACCTATGTCGGCGGCAAGCTCGCCTGGAATGGCACGGACATCGTCAACCAACCCGGCGACGGCCGCTATGCGCCGCGCCGCGCCTCCCAATGGTTCGCCTGATAGGATTAGTGCATGCCCTTGATCACCACAGAGAGCAAAGGCGTCTTCGTCATTGCCGTCACGCCGTTTACCGATACGCTTGCCGTGGACATGGCCAGCGTCGATAGCGTCACCGACTTCTACTTCGACAAGGGCGCCGATGGCCTGACCATCCTTGGCATGATGGGGGAAGCGCCCAAGCTGACCCAGAGCGAAGCGCTCGATATCACCCGCCGCACCCTGGCCCGGGCCGAGGGCCGCCCGGTCGTCGTCGGCGTGTCCGCGCCCGGCCTTGCCGCGATCGACGAGCTGACCAGGGCGGTGATGGATCTGGGTGCAGCCGGCGTCATGGTCGCCCCGCCCGGCACGCTCAAGACCGACGATCAGATCTTTGCCTATTACCAGAGCGTGGTCGAAACCATCGGCGCCGACGTGCCCCTGGTGCTGCAGGATTTCCCGCTGGTGACCGGCATCCACATCAGCTCTTCCCTGCTGGGCCGGATTGTCGAGGCCATGCCCTCGATCGTCATGCTCAAGCATGAGGACTGGCCGGGCCTCGCCAAGATTTCCGACATCCGCGCGGCCGAGGCCAAAGGCCGCCGCCGGCTGTCGGTGCTGTGCGGCAATGGCGGGGTGTTCCTGCCCGAGGAAATGGAACGTGGCGCCGATGGCGCCATGACCGGCTTCGCCTTCCCCGAAATGATGGTCGATGTCGTGCGCCTCGCCGGCGCGGGTGACATGGAGCGGGCCCAGGATATATTCGACGCCTATCTGCCGCTCGTGCGCTATGAGCAGCAGCCGGGCCTGGGCCTGGCGGTGCGCAAGCACACGCTGCACAAGCGGGGCGCCATTGCGAGCCCGCAACAGCGCCGGCCGGGCGCGCCGCTGGCGCCCAGGGCCGTGGCCGAGGTGGATCGCCTGATCGCCCGGCAAGAGCGCAAACTGAAGGATATTGGCTGATGGATTTTGGACTGACCGGTAAGCGCGCCCTGGTTCTGGGCGGCAGTCGTGGCCTGGGCGCCGCCAGCGCCGACGCCCTGCGGGCCGAAGGCGTGACGGTGCTCGCCGCTTCCCGCTCTGGGGACTACAAGGTCGACCTCGCCGACCCGGCCTCGGTCGCGGCCCTGATCGAGAGGGTTCGCGGCGAAGGAGGGGTGGATATCCTCGTCAACAATAGCGGGGGCCCCAAGGCCGGCCCGGCCCAGGGGCAGTCCAGCGCCGACTGGCTTGCCGCCTTCCAGACCATGGCCACCTCGCTCTATGTCATTACCGACGGCCTGCTGCCGCAGATGATCGAGCGCGGCTGGGGCCGCATCATCACCATTGGCTCATCGGGCGTACTGGCACCGATCCCGGGCCTCGCCCTCTCCAACGCCGTGCGCGGCGCCATTGCCGGCTGGTCCAAGACGCTGGCCGCCGAAGTGGCGGCGCAGGGGATCACCGTCAATATGGTCCTTCCCGGCCGCATCGATACCGACCGCGTGCGCGAGCTCGACAGCGGCAAGGCCCAGCGCAGCGGCAGCACGCTGGAAGACGTGCAGGAGGCCTCGCGCCGCGACATCCCGCTGGGCCGCTACGGCCAGCCCGAAGAATTCGGTGCCGTCGTGGCCTTCCTCGCCAGCCGGCAGGCCAGCTTTGTGACCGGCAGCATGCTGCGCGTCGATGGTGGCATGATCCGGGGGCTCTAGGCGTGACCTTCGACTTCGATTCCGGCATCGACCGCCGCCAGACCGGCAGCAACAAGTGGAGCAGATACCCCGCCGATGTGCTGCCCATGTGGGTGGCCGACATGGATTTTGCCGCGGCGCCCGCCATTGTCGAAGCCATGATGCAGCGCCTGCAGCATCCGGTATTCGGCTATTGCTCGGCGAGGCCCGAGCTGCGCGCGCAGATCGTCGACGACTTGGCGGCCAATTATGGCTGGTCGATCACGCCGGAGGACATCGTCTTCCTGCCCGGCGTCGAACCCGGCTTCAACATGGCGATCAAGGCGCTGCTGGCGCCCGGGCAAAGCCTGGCGCTCCAGACCCCGATCTATAAGCCCATTCGCGTGGCGCCGGAGCATTGGTCGCTGCAGCCGATCGCGCTGCGGCTCGACCGCCCCATTGCCGAGCAGCGCGCCGAGCTGGCCCGCGCCCATGCCCTGCTGCTGTGCAATCCGCACAACCCGACGGGCAGGGTCTATGATCGAGCCGCGCTGCTGGCCCTGGCCGAGGCCATGGGCGACCGGCCCATCATCTCCGACGAGATCCACTGCGAACTGCTCTATGACGGCCGGCGCCATATCCCCATCGCCAGCCTCGACCCGGCCATCGCCCGGCGCAGCATCACGCTGATGTCCGCGGCCAAGACCTACAATATTCCCGGGCTCAAGACCGCTTTCGCCATCATCCAGAACCCCGAGCTGCGCCAGCGCTTCGAAGCCTCGCGGCTGGGGATGGTCGACAGTGTCAATATAATGGGACTGGAAGCCACCCTGGCCGCCTTCCGCGACGCGACCGACTGGCGCGACGCCATGCTGGCCTATCTGGAGGGCAACCGCGATGCGCTGGCCGGCGCTGTCGCCGAGCATCTGCCCGGCATCACCATGGAAAAGCCGGAAGCGACCTACCTTGCCTGGCTCGATTGCTCGGCGCTGGGCCTCGATGATCCCGCTGCCCACTTCCTGACCCATGCCCGGGTCGCCTTCAGCCCCGGCAGCGATTTCGGCCCGGCCTATGGCCAGTTCATCCGCTTCAACTTCGGCTGCACGCGGGCGCGCGTTATCGAGGCCGTGGAACGGATGGCGGCTTCCCTGTAAGTCGGAATTGGCCGCTGACAGCGACGCTGGCCTTCCCGCGGACCGCGCCACGCTCCAGCGCCGAACATCATGGAGCCGAAAAACGAAAGGCCGGGCAATGAGCCCGGCCTTTTGATCGTTTCTTCCTTTGGGAAGATTGGAGCGGGCGATGGGATTCGAACCCACGACCCTAACCTTGGCAAGGTTATGCTCTACCCCTGAGCTACACCCGCGCTCCGTTGTCTCCATCCTGCCTTGGCAGTCCGGCGACGCGCGCCTATATGCCCAATCGAAGCGCCCATTGCAACCCACATTTTGGCACGATCGTCATCTTGTCGTCGCCTTGTGGGTCGAGGGGCTTGTCACATCGCCGTTTGCGGGCGCAATAAGGTCCGCGAATATCCCAGTCTGCCGCGTTTCAAGGGCCCAGTTTCCGTCATGTCCACTCCGTTCAACGGCGTTGCCGCTCCCCACCAGACCACCCCTCCCGCTGGGGCGCTGATCAAGGATTCGACCGATTCCGCCTTCAAGGCCGATGTGATCGACGCCTCGCTAGACCAGCCGGTACTCGTCGATTTCTGGGCGCCCTGGTGCGGCCCCTGCCGCCAGCTGACCCCGGCGCTGGAAAAAGTGGTCAACGAGAAGGCCGGCGCGATCCGGCTGATCAAGATCAATATCGACGAAAACCCGCAGATTGCCGGCCAGCTCGGCATCCAGTCCATTCCCGCCGTCTTTGCCTTTTCCGGCGGGCGCCCGGTCGATGGCTTCATGGGCGCCATGCCCGAGGGCGAGGTGCGCCGCTTTGCAGACAAGGTGATTGCCGGCGCCCCGGCGCCGCAGCCGGCAGCGGATTCGCTCGAAGCCCAGATTGCCCAGGCCATCGAGGGCGCCGAGGCGGCGCTGGTGGCCGGCGATCTCGGCCAGGCAGCACAGATCTTCGGCATGGTGCTGCAGCACCAGCCCGACCATGCCGTGGCGCTGATCGGCCTCGCGCGTGTCTATATGGCGGCCGGGGAAACCGAGCAGGCCAGCACCACGCTCGACATGGTCCCCGAGGCCGAGCGCAAGGGCGAGGCCTACAATACCCTGGTCAATTCCATCCGCCTCCTGGCCGAAGCCGCCGATCTCAGCGAGACCGATGCCCTCGAGGCCGCCGTCGTCGCCAATCCAGATGACCATCAGGCGCGTTACAATCTTGCCCTGGCACTCAATGCCAGGGGGCAGCGGGTCGAGGCAGCCGAAGCGCTGGTCACCCTGTTCAAGCGCGACCGCACCTGGAACGAGGATGGCGCGCGCAAGAAGCTGCTCGAATTCTTCGAGGCCTGGGGCCCAAAGGACCCGGCCACTGCCAAGGGCCGCCGCCTGCTGTCGGCTGCCCTGTTCTCGTAAGGCGTTGCCACCGGCCCCGGGGGCCGGCGGCCAGCGCGCCATATATAAGGAACGCATCATGCTCAGGCGTCCCGCTTCGCCGGCCGATCTGCCCAAGTCCGTCCCGATCTTTCCGCTGTCGGGGGCACTGCTGCTGCCCTTCTCGCACCGGCCGCTCAATGTGTTCGAGCCGCGCTATATCGAGATGGTCGACGCCGCCTTGCGCGGCGACCGGCTGATCGGGCTGATCCAGCCCGAGGATACCAGCGAGGAAAGCCCCAAGGGCCGCAGCCCGCTGCAGGCGATCGGCTGCCTGGGCCGGATCACCCATTTCGAGGAGAGCGGGGAGGGGCGCTACTTCATCATCCTCGAAGGCGTGACCCGCTTCCGTCTTGCCCATGAGCTGACCGTGATGACTCCCTATCGCCAGGGCGTCATCTCCGCCGAGGATTTCACCACCGACTTCACCCGCGATTTCGGCGAGGAAGCGGTTGATCGCGAGCGCTTCGTCAAGATGATGCGCGACTATGCCGAATTTGCCAGCATCGAGCTCAACTGGGACGAGATCGAGCGCACCGGCACGGCGGATCTCGTCAATTTCTGCTGCATGGTGGGGCCCTATGGTCCGGCCGAAAAGCAGGTGCTGCTGGAAGCCCAGACCCTCGAGCAGCGCGCCGAAACGCTGATCGCCATGACCGAATACGAGATTGCCCGCGGCGCCTCGGGCAACCCCTCGCCGCTGAACTGACCATGAGCGGAACGCCAGACACCAGCCCGCGCCATGTCTTCGACGTCAAGACGCTCGAAATGCTGGTCTGCCCGCTGACCAAGACGCGGCTGACCCTCTCGGCCGATCGCAGCGAGCTGATTTCGGTGGCGGCGCGGCTGGCCTTTCCCATCATCAAGGGCGTGCCGCTGCTCAGCCTCGACGAGGCCCGCAATGTCGAGCCGGAAGCCCTGCGCCAACTGCCCGAGCTCGGGGGCGAGCACTAGGGCGGGGCATATTGATAGCGGTCGATGATGTGCTCCTGCACGAAGCGGGCCCTTGGACTCGGCGTCGCACAGGGCATGGAAGATCTCCTCGGGCACCGCGTAATAGGCATAGGGCCGCTCATTGCCGCGGAACCAGATGAAGAGGGTCGCGTCCTCCCCATCATACTCGGCGCGGGCAATGGCCTCCGAGTCGAACCAGACCATGGCTAGATCGGCAGGCCGCTGAGCAGCCGCGGGCCGCCGCCCGAAATCCCCGAAGCCGTGCGGATCAGCGCCGACTTGACCGGGCCGGCCCGATCGACGAGCCCCAGCCCGAAATCGCGCAGCGCCCGGACCGGGGCCACGTCATTGGAAAACAGGCGATTGAGCCCGTCGGTCATGGCAGCCATGGCGGCCGTATCGAGCCGGCGCCACGCCTCGTAGCGCTCCAGCACCTCGGACCCGCCATGGTCGAGCCCGAGGCGGATGGCCTCGATGACCACCTCGGCCAGGGCCGCGACATCCTTGAGGCCCATATTGAGGCCCTGTCCCGCAATGGGGTGGATGACATGGGCCGCATCGCCCACCAGCGCCAGCCGTGTCCCGACAAAGTCGCGCGCGATCTGCAGGCGCAACGGAAAGCCCATGAGCTTTTCCTCCACCGTCACCGCGCCCAGCGTCGAACCCATCACCGCCTCGATTTCGGTGGCGAGCGTCGAGTCGTCCATGGCGAGGTAGCGCGGGGCATTCTCGCTGCGCTCGGTCCAGACCAGCGACGAGCGATTGCCCGGCAGCGGCAGGCTGGCAAAGGGCCCCGACGGGCGGAAATGTTCATAGGCGACGCCCTCATGGGGCAGGGCATGGGCAATGGTGGTGACGAGCCCCGTCTGCTCATAGTCGTGCCCGGTGACGCCGATGCCGGCCATGCCGCGCAGGGCCGACTGACCGCCATCGGCCGCCACGACCAGCGGGGCAGCAAGGATACGGCCATCCTCCAGCACCAGCCGGGCCGAATTGGCCTCGGGGGCAAAGCCGGTGATGGTTGCTGGCGCGATGACGCTGATCCGGTCGGCCACGGCATCGAGCAGCACCTGGGCGCTGACGCTGTTGGGCACCATATGGGCGAAGGCCTCGCCGGGCGTCACATCGCCGTCAAAGGCCAGGAACAGCGGCCGGGAAATATCGCCTTCCCCCGAATCGGTGATGCGCATGGCCGTGATCGGCTGGGCCGCCGCCGCCATCCGGTCCCAGACGCCCAGCGCCTCGAATACGCGCCGCACGCCCGCCGCAATGGCCGAGGCGCGGGCATCGCGCGGCACCGAGAGCGGGCGGCGGTCGACAAGGCCGACCTTGATGCCGCGCGCCGATTGCACCAGCGCCAGCGCCAGCGTCAGCCCCGCCGGCCCGCCGCCGACGATCAGCACATCATAGTTTTCGCCGCTCTTGCTCATGCCCGTTTCTCCATGCCGCCATTGTCTCCGGCGCGGCGCGCCATGCAAGCGCGCTGATCGCCGCGGGGCATGCCTTAATTTTGCCCAGATCGGCCAAGTTTTGCACAAACATTGTGCATTTCCCGGCTAACATTTTCGATCGCTGCCTTGCCCATTCGTTAACTCGTTGAATTTGTGTCCAATTTCGCCCCGCGATCAACTTGGCACGGCGCTTGAGTCTAGTTTGCCATTCCAGACCAAGCGCCAAGTCGCAAAGGGGCTCACATGAAACTGGTGATTGCAATTATCAAGCCATCACGCCTCGAAGAGGTTCGCCAGGCTCTCAATTCCTTGGATGTGCACGGGATGACCGTCACCGAGGTAAAGGGTTACGGCCGCCAGAAGGGGCATTCCGAAATCTACCGCGGCACCGAATATGCCGTGCATTTCCTGCCCAAGCTCAAGGTCGAGATCGCCGTTGACGACGCTCTCGCCGACGCGGTGTCCGCAGCCATCCGCGATAGCGCCCAGACGGGCCGTATCGGCGATGGCAAGATCTTCGTGCTCGATCTGCTCGCCGTCACCCGTATCCGCACCGGTGAAACCGGCGCGGCTGCCCTCTAAGCGTCATCGGGAGAAACAACAGATGAAGACGTCTAAGATTCTGGGGAGCGCCGCACTTGCCTCCCTGCTGCTGGCCCTGCCGGCATTTGCCCAGGACGCTGCCGCGCCTGTCGTCGAAGAAGCCGCTGCCGTCGTCGACAAGGGCGACGTGGCCTGGATGCTGGTCTCCACCATGGTCGTCATCGTGATGACCATTCCCGGCCTTGCTCTGTTCTATGGCGGCCTGGTCCGCGCCAAGAACATCCTGTCGACCCTGACCCAGGTGTTCCTCGGCTTTGCCATGATCTCCATCCTCTGGGTGGCCTATGGCTATTCGCTGGCCTTTGCCGGCCCGACCGAAGGCGGCCTGTCCGCTTTCGTGGGCGACTTCTCCAAGTTCTTCCTGGCGGGCGTGACGCTCGAATCCACCGCGGCGACCTTCTCGGCCGGCTTCGAACTGCCCGAAATGGTCTTCGTGGCCTTCCAGATGACCTTTGCCTGCATCACCTCGACCCTCATCGTCGGCGGCATCGCCGAGCGCATGAAGTTCGGCGCGCTGATGGCCTTCCTGGCCATCTGGTTCACCTTCTCCTACATCCCGATGGCCCACATGGTCTGGTCGGGTCCTGGCCTGCTGTTCGGCCTGGGCGCCTATGACTTTGCCGGCGGTACCGTGGTTCACATCAATTCCGGTGTGGCCGCTCTCGTCGCCGCCATCGTGCTGGGGCCGCGCCTCGGCTACATGAAGGAGCCGATCGCTCCGCATAACCTGGTCTGGACCTATGTTGGTGCCGGCCTGCTCTGGTTCGGCTGGTTCGGCTTCAATGCCGGCTCCAATCTCGAAGCCAACGCCCTGACCGCCGTCGCCCTGATCAACACCGTGCTGGCTCCGGCCGCTGCGGCTCTGGCCTGGGCCATCGGCGAAAAGGTGACCCGTGGTCACTCCTCGACCCTGGGCGCCGTCTCGGGTGCCGTTGCGGGCCTCGTGGCCATCACCCCGGCTGCCGGCTTTGCCGGTGTCGGCGGCGCCATCGTGCTCGGTGCGGTTGCCGGTATCGTCTGCCTCTGGGCGGTCGTGAACCTCAAGCCCATGCTCAAGTATGACGACAGCCTCGACGTGTTCGGCATCCACGGCGTGGGTGGCATTGTCGGTGCCCTGGGCACGGCCATTGTCGCTGCGCCTGGCCTGGGCGGTTACCCGCTGGGCGACGCCGCTGCCTACTCGATCGGCGGCCAGTTCATGATCCAGCTGACCGGCGTGGCCATTGCCATCGTCTGGTCGGGCGTGGTGGCCCTGGTTGCCATGTTCATCGTCAAGGCCATTTTCGGCGGCGCCCGCGTCCCCGAATCGGCCGAAAGCGATGGTCTCGATCTCTCGAGCCACGGCGAACGCGCCTACAACTAATACCAGCTTCCGGGCGGCGTCCGCGCCGCCCGGTCTCCCCAAGTTGATCGTGGCGTGCGGCTCGTGTCCCTCTTGGCCCGCCACAGAGGCTTCCCACTCGCAAAACTGCACGGGCCGCACTCCACGATCAACGCCACTCCCGCGGTCTCGCTCCTCCCTCGCGACCCACGCGGCAACCTGGCCCGCCCCTCCGGCGGGCTTTTCTTTGGGTTGCGCCTCTTCATCTCCCCCAAAGAGAGAGGTGAAGAGGGTGCCCGCCACCCGCCATGGTTAGCCTTGGGTTAACCCGTCCTCGGTAGCATGCAGCCAATGTGGGCCCGGTCTTGTCCGGGCAGTATTGAGTTCGCCCATGCCCAGTTCTCCCTCGCCCGTGCTTGATGAAATCCGCTCCGTGCCGCAGCGCGGCTCGCGGGGTGCCAGCGCCAAGTCCATGCCCGTGCCGCCACCGGCCCTGGCGATTCGCATTCCGGTGCGGCTGGCGGGCCTGATCTTGCTGGGCATGGTGGCGATCTGCCTCACGGCGCTCGCATCCTGGTCGGTCGACGATCCGAGCTTTTCCTATGCCACCGCCAAGGTGCCGGCCAACTGGCTGGGCTTTCCCGGCGCGGTGATCGCCGATGCGCTGTTCCAGGTCTTTGGCCTCGCCGCGCTGGCCCTGCTGGTGCCCCCCGCGCTCTGGGGCTGGTCCTTCGCCCGCCGCCGCATGCCCACCCATATGGGCCTGCGCTTCCTGGCCTGGATCGGCGCAACCCTGCTTGGCGCCGGCGTGCTGTCCTTTGTCGCCATGCCCGCAAGCTGGCCGCTGCCCACCGGTCTCGGCGGGCTGATCGGCAACGGCTTTACCGGCCTCGCCGCCATGGTCACCGGCGAACAGCCCCAGGCCGTCACGGCGGTGCTCTTTGCCATCATCATCGCCATTCCGGCCATGGCCGCCTTCTGGATCGCCATGGGTCTGGGCCAGAGCGTGCCCACCGGGCCGCAGAAGAAGACCTCGGCCGCTGCCGGCCGCAAAGGCGTTGCCGCCCCGGCGGAAGAGGATGAGCCCGAGACCAATCCGATCGTCGATATCGCGCTCGGCGCCATGGTGCATCTGGGCTATTCGCTGCGCACCGCCTTCCGCCGCGCCCGCGCCAGCCATGCCGAACGCCGCGCTGCCGACGCCGCCTCCTGGCGCGATGACGATGTCGAACCCAGCCTTGATGGCAATGGGGCGCCCGACAGCCGCCGCGAGCCTTCGCTGGCCCCTGCGACGCGCCGCATCCATGCCCCGGCCGAGCCAGAATTCGACGCGGCGCCCGAGATCTCCCCGCGCATCAATGCCCGGCCCAGCTATGACGATACCGAGCTCGACTATCCCGACGAGGCCGATGACGTGCCCTTCGTGCCCGATCTGCCGGTCGCGCCGGCCAATCACCGGCAGCAGGGCGATTCGCGCTTCCATCCGGTCGATCCGGCCAAGCCGCGCGTTGCCGCGCCGGCGCCCCGCCCGGCTCCCGGCCAGCGCATGATGCGCGAGGCCCAGGCCAGCTTCCTCGACGAGCCCGGCGGCTTCGAGCTGCCCCCGCTGAGCCTGCTGTCCGAGCCCAAGCATCTGGGCCCCTCGCCCGAGCATGCGCCCGAGCGGCTGGAAGAAATGGCCCGCCAGCTTGAAGGCGTGCTGGAAGATTTCGGCGTCAAGGGCGACATCATCAATGTCCGCCCCGGCCCCGTCGTCACCCTGTTCGAACTCGAGCCCGCGCCAGGCATCAAGTCGAGCCGCGTCATCTCGCTGGCCGACGACATTGCCCGCTCGATGAGCGCCATCTCGGCCCGCGTCGCCGTGGTGCCCGGCCGCAATGCCATCGGTATCGAGCTGCCCAACCAGAACCGCGAAACCGTCTATTTCCGCGAAATGCTGGCCAGCTCCGACTTCGAGAAGATGAAGGGCAAGCTGCCCATCTGCCTGGGCAAGACCATCGGCGGCGAGCCCGTCATCGCCGACCTGGCACGCATGCCGCATCTGCTGATCGCCGGCACCACCGGCTCGGGCAAGTCGGTGGGTATCAACACCTTCATCCTCAGCCTGCTCTACCAGATGACGCCCGAGCAGTGCCGCATGATCATGATCGACCCCAAGATGCTCGAATTGAGCATCTATGACGGCATTCCGCACCTGCTGACCCCGGTCGTCACCGACCCGCAAAAGGCGGTCGTGGCGCTCAAATGGGCCGTGCGCGAGATGGAAGATCGCTATCGCAAGATGAGCAAGATCGGCGTTCGCAATATCGACGGCTTCAACCAGCGCGTCACCGAATCCAAGGCTAAGGGCGAAGTCATCACCCGTACGGTGCAGACCGGCTTTGACCGCGAAACCGGCGAAGCCATCTTCGAGAGCGAGGAATTCGATCTCGAGCCATTGCCCTATATCGTCGTCATCGTCGACGAAATGGCCGACCTGATGATGGTGGCGGGCAAGGATATCGAAGGCGCCATCCAGCGCCTGGCCCAGATGGCCCGTGCTGCCGGCATCCATATCATCACCGCCACCCAGCGCCCCTCGGTCGACGTCATCACCGGCACGATCAAGGCCAACTTCCCCACCCGCATCTCCTTCATGGTGACCTCCAAGATCGACTCGCGCACCATTCTGGGCGAGCAGGGCGCCGAGCAGCTGCTGGGCAATGGCGACATGCTCTACATGGCCTCGGGCGGCCGCACCAAGCGCCTGCACGGCCCCTTCGTGGCCGACAGCGAAGTCGAAGCCGTGGTCAGGCATCTCAAGAGCCAGGGCGCGCCCGACTATCTCGACTCCATCACCGAGGAAGAAGACGAGGGCGGCGAATATGGCGGCGATGCCGCGGGCGGCGACGACTATGCCGGCTCGGGCGACGAGCTCTATGACAAGGCCGTCCATATCGTGCTGAGCGACAAGAAAGCCTCCACCTCCTATGTGCAGCGCCGCCTCGCCATCGGCTACAACAAGGCCGCCACCCTGATCGAGCGCATGGAGCGCGAGGGCGTCATTTCGCAGGCCAACCATGCGGGCAAGCGCGAAATCCTCGTGGGCAGCGACTAGCCGGCGCCCCCTGCGCCCGGCATCCCTCCAGCCGCCTGATGACATCCCCGCGAAAGCGGGGATTGTTGTTTGCGGCCCGTTGCCGCAGCGGTCGCGCGGCCGCGACGGAACCACCTGTTGCCGCAATTGCTTTCTAGGTTAGCTTCAACAACGACCACCACCCGGGATCGATATCCATGATTCGTCGCGATGCCCTGCTGCTCGGCCTTTCCGCCGCCTTCGCCCTCAGCGTTCCCGCCTGGGCGCTGGACCGCGCGCTGACGCCCGAGGAACAGCAACTGATCAACGATATCGGCGCGCATAATTCGGCGATCCGCAGCATGGTGGGCCGGTTCCTGCAGATCGATACCAATGGCGGGCGCACCGAGGGGACCTTCTTCCTCGAGCGCCCCGACAAGATCGCCTTCCGCTATGCCCCGCCCAGCCGCGAGGAAATCGTCTCGATCGGCCGCGGTTTCTACGTGCTCAACCGGCGCGACGAGACCTACTACGCCTATCCGCAGGACTCGATCCCGCTGCGCCAGTTCCTGGGCGACGAGGTCAACCTGCTCAATGCCAATGTGGTCGATGTCACCAATTCGGATGGCTACATGGCCATCACCGTGATCGACGAGACCATTGCCGGCACCGTCCAGGTCTCGCTGATCTTCGATACCGACAGCAAGGAACTGGCGCAGTGGAGCCTGGTCGAGCCGAGCGGGGCCGAGCTGACCTTCTCGCTCTACGACGTGGAAAAGGGCGTGGACATTCCGCGCGCCTTCTTCTCCATCCCGGCCAACTACAAGCCGCTCGAGCAATAAGGCGTCTGCCTCTCCCTCGGGGGGAGAGGCGATCGCCTAGCGCCCCAGGGCGTAGATTGCGATCAGCCCCGCCGCGCCCACCACGATCCGCCACCAGGCGAAGGGGGCGAAGCCGTATCTGCTGACAAAGCCGAGCAGGTAGCGCACCACAAGGGCACCCACCACGAAAGCGGCGGCAAAGCCGACCGCCACATTGAGCGCGATGGACGTGTCGATCAGCTCGCGGCTCTTGTAGAGGTCATAGCCAAAGGCGCCGACCATGATCGGCAGGGCGATGAAGAAGGTGAACTCCGCTGCGGCGCGCTTGGAGGCGCCGAACAGCATGCCGGCCACCACGGTCGAGCCCGAGCGCGACACGCCGGGCACCAGGCTCAGCATCTGGAACAGGCCGATGATCAGCGCCAGATGCCAGGGAAACTGGTAGATATCGTCATATTTCGGCTGCAGCGGCAGCCGGTCGATGATCAGCAGGATGACGCCGCCGATCAGCAGCGTCCAGCAGATCAGCACCGCCGATTCCCAGAGGTCACCCTGGATGAAATCGCGCAGCAGCACGCCCGCCACCACGGCGGGCAGGCAGGCCAGCACCACGGCCAGTGCAAACTTCCAGGCATGCGCCTTGCCGAGCAGCGCATCGCGGATCAGCAGGCCCAGTTTGGCGAAATAGACGGTGACGATGGCCAGGATCGCCCCCAGCTGGATCAGCACGATAAAGGTGGGCGGCTGGGTGAGGCCGAAGAAATGGCCGGCCAGCAGCAGATGCCCGGTGGAACTGACGGGTAGGAATTCGGTAAGCCCTTCGAGAATTCCAAGAATCAGCGGCACAAAAAGACCTTGATCGGCGTTCATTTGATCCCCTAATTCAGTCCAGCGGGCCTATGGTGTCGGCAAGCTCTAGCGTGGTTCGCAGCAAGCGCCAAGCGACAGCCCCGCAGCGCCCTCAAAAAGAGACGAGCGTCAAAAATGCCGAGCCTGATCCATCATCCACTCGACCCGTCCTCGCGCCTTATCCGCCTGATGTGCGCCGAATATGGCGTGCCGCTGGACATGGAGGAGATCAAGCCCTGGCTGCGCGATGCGCAACTGCTCGAGATCAATCCCGCCGCTACCCTGCCCATCCTGATCGGCGAAAGCGACCAGCCCATCGTGGGGATCCTCGCCACCATCCATACGGTGGAGGACCTCTATACCCCCAGCGCCGTGGCCGGCCTCATACCGGCAGAGCCGGGCCAGCGCGCCGAAATGTGGCGCCTGCTCGAATGGGTCATCGTCAAGCTCAATGACGAGGTGACCCGCTATGTGCTCGAGGAAAAGATCGTCAAGCGCGACCAGCGCGGCGCCACGCCCGATCCGGCCGTGCTGCGCGTGGCCAAGGCCAACCTCAACGAGCACATGCTCTATTTCAACTGGCTCTTCGCCACCCGCTCCTGGCTCGGCGGCGATGCGCTGACCCTGGCCGATTTCGCCCTGGCGGCGCATCTGTCCGTGCTCGACTATCTGGGCGATATCGACTGGGGCAAGGCCGGCGAAACGCGCGACTGGTATTCCCGCATCAAGTCCCGCCCGGCCTTCCGCACCCTGCTCAACGACCGCGTCGTCGGCATGCCGCCGCAAAAGGGCTATGCGGACCTCGATTTCTGAGCTGCCGTTTGGCGGGGTAATGAGGGCTCATTGAACGCAGTACCGACATTGCCAGCCCAAACCCTTGTCGCCGAGCTGCGCGCCCGTGCCACGGCGCTCGGCTTTGACAGTTTCGGCATTGCCGCGGCCGATGCGCGGCCGGACCTGCCGGCCAAGCTCGACGCGGCTTTGGCTGCCGGCTGGCATGGCGACATGGACTGGATGGCCGAGACCGCCGAGCGGCGCGCCAGCCCCAATGGCATGTGGCCCGCGGCGAAATCGGTGATCCTGCTGGGCATCAATTACGGCCCCGAAACCGATCCGCTGGCCATTCTGGGAGAGAAATCGCTCGGCTCGATCTCGGTCTATGCGCGCAATCGCGATTATCACGAGATCATCAAGGGCAAGCTCAAGGAGATCGCCGGCCTGCTGGCACGAAGAACAGCGGCCGAGGTCAAAGTCTTCGTCGATACCGCGCCGCTGATGGAAAAGCCCCTGGCCGAGGCGGCGGGGCTGGGCTGGCAGGGCAAGCATACCGTGCTGGTCAGCCGGGAATTCGGCTCCTGGCTGTTCCTGGGCGCCATCCTGACCTCCGCGGACCTGCCCGCGGACGCGCCGCATGCGGAAAGCTGCGGCTCCTGTACCAGATGCCTCGATATCTGCCCCACCAATGCCTTTCCCGCCCCCTTCCAGCTCGATGCACGGCGGTGCCTGGCCTACCTCACGGTCGAGCACAAGGGTCCCATTCCAGTGGAGTTTCGGGCGCCGATGGGCAATCGCATCTATGGCTGCGACGATTGCCTCGCCGTGTGCCCGTGGAACAAGTTCGCCTCGATCAGCCGCGAGGCGCGGCTGCGGGCGCGGCCCGAGCTGGAGCGGCCGGCTTTGGCCGAGCTGGTGCAGCTTGATGACGCGCGCTTCCGGGCGCTGTTTGCCGGCTCGCCGATCAAGCGGATCGGGCTGGCCCGCTTCCTGCGCAACGTGCTGATCGCCATCGGCAACTCGGACGATGCGACGCTGATCCCGCTGGTTGAGGCAAGGCTCGATGCCGAGGATGCCCTGGTGCGCGGCGCAGCGGTCTGGGCCTTGCGGCGGCTGGCGCCGGCGCGGGCGGCTGAACTCAGCCTTGCCTATCGCGCCCGGGAAAGCGATAGCTCGGTCATGGGTGAATGGACCGGGGATATCGCATGAACGCCTTCTTTTTCGGCCTGGGTTTCTCATCCACCGCTGCCGCGATGGCAATGCGCGCATCGGGCCATTATGCCGATATCGGCGGGACCGTGCGCAGCGCCGAAAAGGCACAGCTGATGCGCGCCAAGGGCCTTTCTGCCCATGTCTTTGACGGTACGGCGCCCGGCCCGACCCTGTCGCCCGACCTGCGGAAATCAAGCCATGTGATCTTCTCCATCGCCCCCGGCGAGGACGGGGATCCGGCACTGCTGCACCACCGGGCCGACCTCGACGCAGCGGAGAACCTTGAATGGCTTTGCTACTATTCCACCATCGGGGTCTATGGAGATTTTGGCGGCGCCTGGATCGATGAATCGGCGCCCCTCGTGCCGCGCAATGCCCGCAGCGACCGGCGCGTCGTGGCCGAGCAGGCCTGGCGCGATTATGCCGCCGGGCGCGGGGTCAGGCTGACCATCCTGCGGCTGGCCGGCATCTATGGTCCCGGCCGCTCGACCTTCGACAAGCTGGCCGACGGCACGTCGCGGCGGGTGGTCAAGCCCGGCCAGGTGTTCAACCGCATCCATGTCGACGATATCGCGCGCGTCACGGCGCTGGCCGCCGCAGCGCGTCTCGACGGCACCTTCAACCTGGCCGACGACGAGCCAGCGCCACCCCAGGAGGTGATCGTCCATGCCGCTGGCATGATGGGCGTGGAGCCACCGCCGGAAATCGCCTTCGAAACGGCGGAGATGACGCCGATGCAGCGCAGTTTCTATACCGACAACAAACGCGTCTCCAATGCCGCCATCAAAGAGGCGCTGGGGATCGAACTGCTCTACCCCACCTATCGGGAAGGGCTGGCCCAGACTTTCGAGACGAGACAATGAGCGCACCAAAGCCTGCCAAATCCGCCCCCGAGCGCATCGTTCTGGAGGGTCGCTTCGTGCGGCTCGAACCGTTGGACGGCAAGCATGCGAAGGACATCTTCGAGATATCGACCCTGCCCGGTGGCGCCGAGCGCTATCGCTGGCTGTTCAGCACGGCGCCCGAAACGCTTGCCGAGGTCGAGGCGCGCATTGCCGCCACCACCTGGGGCGAAGACCGCTATGTCGCCGTCGTCGACCAGGCGAGCGGCAAGGCGGTGGGGCAGCAGGGCTGGATGCGCATCCGGCCCGCGCATGGCTCGATCGAAATCGGCGGCGTCTATTGGGGCCTGCCCATGGCGCGCACGCCCCTGGCCACCGAGGCGCTCTATCTCTTCGCCCGTCACGTCTTCGACGATCTGGGCTATCGGCGCTTCGAATGGAAGTGCAACAATCGCAACGAGCCGTCCAAGGCGGCGGCGCGCCGCTTCGGCTTCCAGTATGAGGGCCTGTTCCGGCAGGACATGATCATCAAGGGCGAGAGCCGGGACACGGCCTGGTTTTCAATGATCGACAGCGAATGGCCGGCCCTGCGTGCGGAATATGAGCGCTGGCTGAGCCCGGACAATTTCGATGCGGACGGGGTGCAAAAGAGCAGGCTGGCGACGCGAGGTTAGGACGAAGCCGACCTCTCCCCCAGATGGAGAGGTGAAGAATCAACCAGCCGCATTACCGCATCTCTCAGCCGCTGCAGGTCCTCGCTCCGGCTCAGGCGGTGGTCGCCGTCGGGGATCAGTGTCAGCGTCACCGGGTCATGCAGGATGTGGGTCACCAGCTTGATGGCATGGGCCTGCGGCACGTCCTCGTCCCTGCCGCCCTGCAATATGGTGATCGGACAGCCGGTTTCGATGATGCCGCCGAACAGCAGATGCTGCTTGCCGTCTTCGATCAGCGCCCGCGTGATGCGATAGGGCGTCTCGGAATACTCGCTCGGCTGGTCGATAAAGCCCAGATTCTGCAGCGATTCATGTTCCTGCGGGGTGAAGCCGGGGAGCATGAGCTCATGCGTCATGTCGGCGGCCGGCGCGATCAGCACCATGCCATGGGCGGGTGTGCCGCGGGCGAGGAGCTTCCGCGCCAGCAGCAGGGCCAGCCAGCCCCCCATCGAGGAGCCGACGATGATCTGGGCATCCTGCGTCAGCGCAAGGACGGCCTCGGCCTCTTCGAGCCAGCGGCTGATCGTCCCCAGGTCAAAGTCCCCGCCCGACAGGCCGTGGCCGGAATAGTCGAAGCGGGTGACGGCCAGGCCCGTCTCTGCGCCCAGCGCATCCAGTGCCATGGCCTTGCTGCCCGCCATGTCCGAACGAAACCCGCCCAGCCAGAAGATCCCGGGCGCCTTGCCGGCGCGCTGTGCCACGGCAATGTCGCGCGCCGCCGCACCCTCGCCAACAGGGATGCGGAAAGTCTTTGGAGGTGATATGGACATGGCAGTCTCTCAAAAGGCGGAAACGAGTCGTTAGCCACGCCAGCCCGGGATTGGCGACCGTGGCGTTTCAAAGGCGCAACTGGCCGGAATTTCTGGCAGTTTGGCAGTTGACTTATGGTCCGCGTAACACGATTTTATGCCCGCTTTCACCACCCGGCTCAATAACACAAGGATCCTTTGCCATTCGCCGTCCAATGAGACCAGTCGCGCCCCAGAAAGATGGGCCGCTCTCGAACGAAGATATCACCAGCGCCGATGTTCAACTCATCGATGCTGAAGGCGAAAATCGCGGGATCGTCAACACCCGTGAAGCGCTTGCCGAAGCGCAGGAACAGGGTCTCGACCTCGTCCTGATCTCTCCCAACGCTGTGCCGCCGGTCGCCAAGATGCTCGACCTCGGCCGCTTCAAATACGCCGCGCAGAAAAAAGCTGCCGAGGCGCGCAAGAAGCAGAAGGTGATCGAGGTCAAGGAAGTCCAGCTGCGTCCCAATATCGACACGCATGACTACGAGACCAAGATGAAGGCCGTGCAGCGCTTCCTCGACGAGGGCGACCGCGTCAAGGTGACCATGCGTTTCCGTGGCCGCGAAATGGCGCACCAGGAACTCGGCATGCAGCTGCTGATCAAGGTCCGCGAGCAGATGGATGCCATCGCCAAGGTGGAAAGCCAGCCCCGCTCGGAAGGCCGCCAGATGGTCATGGTCCTGGCGCCCAAATAGGGGCTGCCGGAACGGAATTAGAAAAGCGGGTCGCAAGGCCCGCTTTTTTGTTGGGGGATTTGGCCTGCTTGCGTGGCCCTTTCGGACCTACGGGCTCGAGCGCCGCAAACGCAAGACCCGTCCCAGGGTATCAACCTCCGTGTTGGAGAGGCTGACGGCCGGCGCGCCGACCTGCTCGCGGTGGCTTTGAATCGCCCCCATATTGTCCAGAACCCAGGTCGACAGCGCGATCAGCGGTTGCGCCAGCGATAATCCAAGCGGGGTCAGGCTGTATTCAACCTGAGGCGGAATGGTCGGATGCACCTTTCGCGATACCAGGCCATCGCTCTCAAGCGATCTGAGCGTACGCGTCAGCATCTGTTGGGAAATGCCACCGATCATGCGCTTGAGTTCGTTGAAACGCCTCGGTTGTTGAACCAGCATGGTGATGGTCATGACCGTCCACTTGTCGCCCATGCGCCCAAGCATCTGGTTGACCGCTTTGCATGCCGGAAAGGTGCCGGGCTGATCGGGAGGGGTAGGTACAAGCATCTGACCAGGCCATAAATTTTTGCGTTCTTGTGCGCAGACGGCACTAGCACACATAGGGGGTCAAGAAAACATACCACCGCCGGAGCGCCTGATGACGGATCAAAAGACTATCGCAATTTTTGGAGCTGGAAGCGGACTGGGTGCGTCCGTCGCCGCCAGATTTGGACGGGAGGGCTATAGAGTTGCTCTGATCGCCCGTGGTGCAGCTGGCCTCGATCTGCTCAAGGGCAAACTGGCGGAGCAGGGTATTGAATCGCACAGCTTTCCGGCCGATCTGACCGACCTGGCCGCTATCCCGTCTCTCGTGTACACAATCGAAGCGCAACTCGGCCCGATCGAAGTGGCTCTCTTCTCCCCCATTTCGAGTACTGCTTACTTCGTCCCGGCGGTTGAGCTGGAAGCGCGTTACCTGCAGTCGATTCTGCCGCTGCTGACCTTCGCCCCGATAGAACTGGCCCGCGCGCTGATGCCGGGCATGCGGTCGCGCGGCAGCGGCGCCTTTATCGTCGCGGATGGACTGTCGGCGATTGTTCCGATGGCAGGAATGAGCGGTCCGGGACCTGCCTTTGCGGCAATCCGCAACTACATCATGACGCTGCATGAAGAAGTTCAGTCGGCTGGGATTTTTGCCGGGATGCTCCATGTTGGTGCCATGATCGAAAACTCAACCGGAATGGCCGCTGCTCTCGCAGCTAGAATGAAACTGGATCCGTCGCTCCCGATCATTGACCCCGATATTCTTGCTGACGAAGTGTGGAGCCTAGCAAGCGCGCGAAACCGCGCCGAGTCTATACTCCCGCCGCTGCGTCAGTGAGCTGGGTCGCGACCGTCAGCCATGGCTTAGTTCGGCCTCCCAACGGCGGTATTCTGTTGCGAATGGCACTGCAGAAAAAGGAGCCGTCATGTTTGGCTTATGCGCATGGCACAACGAGCCTCGTCAATGGTCTGTCAACGGCGATGAGTTGACCGTTCGTTCTGACGAGAAGACGGACTTCTGGCGGGACACCTATTACGGGTTTACCCGCGATAGTGGTCACTTCTTTGGCCGGGCGTGGAAGGGCGACTTCACCGCGTCCCTGCGGGTGCGGGGGCGCTATGAAGCGCTCTATGATCAGGCTGGCATAATGGTCCGCGTGGACGAAAAAACCTGGATCAAGGCAGGTGTTGAGCTTTCAGATGGCGCGGCATGTATCGGCAGTGTCCTGACCGTGGGTCGGTCGGACTGGTCCACATCGGTCTATGCATCCGACGCTTCAGATTTTTATCTGCGCGTCACTGTGCAGGCGGGGGTACTGCGCCTGCAATCGTCTGCAGACGGCCTCCGCTGGCCCTTGCTACGGCTGTGTCCATTTCCCAGCGCGCCGAGCTACGATGTTGGCCCCATGCTCTGCACGCCGGAGCGCAGTGGACTGGAAGTAACCTTCTCAGACTTCGCGATCGGCCCGCCCAACGGCAAAGCGCTTCATGATCTGACCTGAAGTAGCGGCGCAGCCGGCTTGGGCCTGCTAATTGGGTTCCATGCAGACAGCTGGCGGTCTGCGTCCACCGCAGAACCGGCATGGGCGCGACTATGAGTCGAGCCCTAACCCCGCAGCGCAGCGTCCACCTCGGCCGCCATGGGAATGGCCGGCTGGGCGCCCGGCTTGAGGCAGGCAAGGCTTCCCGCGGCGGCGGCGCGGCGGAGCGCCGCTTCCAGACCATAGCCGGCGTCGAGCCCGGCGGCGAGATAGCCGCAAAAGGTGTCGCCGGCCCCGACCGTGTCGACCGGTCTGACCTTGATTGCCGGCACGGCGATGGGGCCATCGGGCGTGCGGGCGCGGGCGCCCTCGGCGCCGAGCGTGACCACCACGGAGCGGCCGGTGCGGTTGACCCAGTCCTGCATGGCCGCGTCGAGCTGGTCGATGGGGCGGCCGCTGAGCAAGGAAAACTCGGTCTCATTGGCGACCACGATATCGGCCAGCGGCGCCAGCTTTGCGGTGTCGGGCAGGAAGGGGGCCGTGTTCAGGATGCTGCGCGCACCCTTCTCGCGGGCGATTTCCAGCGCCCGGCGGGTGGCCGCCTGCGGCACCTCCTGCTGCACCAGCAGCGTATCGCCTTCGGTGAGCCCGGCCAGCGCTGCTTCGGCATCGTCGGCCGTCACCTTGCCATTGGCCCCGGGCAGGATGGCGATGACATTTTCCCCCTGGGCGTCGACGAAGATCATGGCAATGCCGGTCGCGCCATCGACGACCTTGAGCGCCGAGAGGTCCACCCCATCGGCCTTGAGCAGGGCCAGGGCCAGGTCGGCAAAGGCGTCGTTGCCCACGGCCGAGACATGCCGGACCTGCGCGCCGGCGCGGCGCGCGGCCAGCGCCTGGTTGGCGCCCTTGCCGCCGGCGGCCATGGAGAACGTGCCGCCCGCCACCGTCTCGCCCGGCTTGGGCAGGCGACTGACAGTGCCGATCTGGTCGAGATTGGTCGAGCCGAAGACGGTGATCACGTGAGAACCTTCTCTATGGTGTTCCAGGCGCGCATCGTGTCGAGCACGGGCTTGTCCAGCCGCGCATAAAGCGGCTTGAGCACATCCTCGACGCCCTCGGTATAGCGGCCATTGGGCTGGCGGTAACCGGCGATATAGATGTCGCGCGGGTCGATGCGCAGGATTTCGGTATGGCCGGGCCGGTCCTCGACCTGCAGGCCGGCCGGCAGCGCCTGCTCGAACATCAGCACATGCCTTGTGACATCGGCCTTGGGATCGAGACTGGCAAAGGGGTGCCCTGCCAGCATGGCCCTGATCTCGTCTTCCGAGCGCAGCACCACGCCGACCGCAAAGCCGAAGCGGTCGGCCATTAGCTTTTCCAGCCGCGCCTTGAGCGCCGCGGCGCTACCCTCGGCAGAAAACCGCACATTGCCGCTGGCCAGCACCGTCTTGACCTCGGCAAAGCCATCGGCTTCGAGGCAAGCCCTGAGCTCGGCCATCTTCATCTGCCGCTTGCCCAGATTGATGCCGCGCAGAAAGGCCAGCCACACGCCCATCAGGCCTTCACCTTCTGCGGATGGAGGGTTTCGCCTTTTTCGAGCATCGCGACGAAGCCGGCAATCTTGCGGGCGCGGGCGGAAGGCGTCTTGAGATTGATGACGCGGAAGATCAGCGCGAAGCGATTCTGCGCCGAGAGGGTGCGATAGAATTCCATCGCCCCGGGGCTGGCCTCGATGGCGGCCAGCAGGTCCGCCGGCGGATCCATGGTCGTCCGGTAGGAGGCGTCCCAGCGGCCATCGGCCTTGGCCAGCTCGACATGTTTGAGACCATGCTCGGTCATTCTGCCTTCCTCGACGAGGCGGGCGACATTGGCCTTGTTGATATCGCTCCAGGCACTCTTCCTGCCCCGGTGCGTATAGCGCTGCACGAAGGACACATCGTCCCAGCTCTTGCGGATGGCGTCGATCCAGCCCCAGCACAGCACCACGTCGATCGCCTCGGCCGCCGAAATGGTCGGCCGGCCGCTGCCCTTCTTGAAGATGCGGATCCACACCTCGTCATCGCTGGCGTGATGGGCCGCCAGCCAGTCATAGAAGGCTTGGCCATCGGCAAATTCGCGAACCTTGTCGGGGTCGACGACAACCGGCGCCATGCTAGCCCTCTGTCTTGGCCAAGATGGTCTCGAGCCGCGGATCGAGCAACTCGGCGGGCGGCAGCTGGATGCCGAACTGGCCGGACAGCACCTCGCGCATCTGCGCCACGCTGGTGAGCACCATGACTTCCGGGGGCTGGCCCTCGACATGGATGGTCAGGCGAGTGTCGCGCAGCGCCAGCCGCCGGCCCGCTGGCGACAGCGCGACGCGCAGCTCCTGCCGGAAGGCCGATGCCGGGTCGGTGGAGAGAAAGAGGTTGGAGGCGGCATAGTCCGCGTCGGCCTTCTCGGCCATTTCGAAGGCGTAGAGCGCCTTCCAGTCGTCGCCGATCTTCGCTTCCAGCCGCCATTCCGGATCGCCCCCGGTGAGGCGGAACGGGCCATGCGGCGTTGCCTGCTCGGCATCGGCCTTGAGGCGCAGCGGCGCCGTCAGCGTCATGCCGCCAAAGCCGACATCGGCAATATAGGTGACCCCGTTGATATCGACGGCCAGCAGCATGTGATGGGGCGTCGGGTCGGTGGCTTCCGGATTGTTCCACAGCACCCGCGCGGCGAGGCCCCGCACGCTGAAATCCAGCTCGCGCAGCACCGCCATCAGCAGCAGGTTGTGCTCGTAGCAATAGCCGCCGCGCTTGTCGGTCAGCAGCTTCTTCTCGATGCTTGGCAGCTCGAGCTCGACCGGCAGGCCGAGCAGCGGATTGAGATTTTCAAAGGGGATGGCTGCGGGATGCAGCGCGTGGATCGTCTCGAGTGTCGCCAAGGTCGGGGCGATGGATCCGGCAAAGCCGATTCTGTCGAAATAGGCTTTGAGATTGACCTTTTGGCTCATTGGCCACCCTTGCCGTTATTGCCGTTCGGCCGGCAATATGGGCGATCAGCGGGACGCTGTCACCGTCACGCTTGGCGATTTTCCTGCATGCAAGGGGGTGGACAAGGGCTCGTTTGCCACGATTGCGGCCCCGCCGGGGCCGCGAATCCGCCCGTCAGGCCTGGGCCTTGCGCACGCGGATGACCACGTCGACATGGCTGACCATCATGCCCTTGGGCGCCTCGGGCAGGGCCGCAAATTCCACCGACGAGGCGGGGATATCGATCATCCGCTGCTCGTCTTCCACGTAGAAGTGATGGTGGTCCGACGTGTCGGTATCGAAATAGGAGCGCGAGGCATCCACGGCCACTTCGCGCAGCAGGCCCGCTTCATGGAACTGGTGCAGCGTATTGTAGATGGTCGCGAGCGAGACATTGACCCGGGCTTCGCTTGCCTCGCCATGCAGTTGCTCGGCGCTGACATGGCGATGCGGGCCGCCGAACAGCAGTTCGGCCAGCGCGACGCGCTGACGGGTCGGGCGGAGACCGGCCATGCGCAGGACAGCGGTAAGGCACGGCTTGCGCGACGGGTGTGACCGGACGGTCTGGGAACGATCAGTCATAGGGTCCTTGAGCAGCAAAGGGCCGGAAATTGCTGACTTCCTTATAACTATCGCAGAAAATTCACACAAGCGGCACGGGCGCCGCAGCCGCGCCTTTGCCCCTCTTGGTCAACAGGGCCTGACTTGACCCTCTCGACGCGCGCCTATACGAGACCAAACCACAAGGTTAACCGGGGTATCAGGCATGGCCGAACGGCAAAACGCATTTGGGTATGAAGAGCTGCTGGCCCATGGTCGCGGCGAACTGCCCGGCCAGGGCGATGCCCGCCTGCCGGCACCGCCCATGCTGATGTTCGATCGCATCACCCATATCGACGAGACCGGTGGCCTCCATGGCAAGGGCCAGGTGCGCGCCGAGCTCGACGTCAATCCGGACCTTTGGTTCTTCAAGTGCCATTTCATCGGCGACCCGGTCATGCCCGGTTGCCTGGGCCTCGACGCCATCTGGCAGATGACCGGCTTCTTCCTCAGCTGGATCGGCCAGCCCGGCCGTGGCCGCGCCCTGGGCGGCGAGATCAAGTTCACCGGCCAGGTGACGGACGACGTCAAGCTGGTCGAATACGGCATCGACCTCAAGCGCGTGATGAAGGGCCGCCTGACCCTCGGCATCGCCGACGGCTGGGTCAAGGCTGACGGCAAGGTGATCTACGAAGCCAAGGACCTGCGCGTTGGCCTGTTTACCGACAGCCAGATGATGGCACAGAAAAGCGCCTGACCGCCTTATCTTGGGCCCAACGATTCCATAACTGAGAGGCGTCAGCCGCAATGGCGCCCGAAACCGACTGAAGCGAGGATGTTGATGAGACGAGTTGTCGTAACCGGCATGGGTATCATTTCCTCGATCGGCAATTCGCTCGATGAGGTCACCGAGAGCCTGCGCAATGCCAGGCCGGGCATTGTCGCCGCGCCGGACTATGCCGAGCTGGGTTTCCGCAGCCAGGTCAAGGGCGATCCGGGCCTCGACCCCTTCGAAATCCTCGACCGCCGCGTCACCCGCTTCATGGGCAAGGGCGCGGCCTGGAACTACCTCGCCATGCAGCAGGCCATTGCCGATGCCGGGCTCGAGGAAAAGGACATTTCCAACCCCATGACGGGCATTGTCATGGGCTCGGGCGGCGCCTCGACCCGCACCATTGTCGAAGCCGCCGACATCACCCGCAAGAATACCAGCCCCAAGCGCATCGGGCCGCTGGCCGTGCCCAAGGCCATGGGCTCCACTGCCTCGGCGACCCTGGCAACGCCCTTCGGCATCAAGGGCATCAACTATACCATCACCGCCGCCTGCGCGACGTCCAAGCACTGCATCGGCAATGCCATGGAACAGATCATCATGGGCAAGCAGGACATCGTCTTTGCCGGCGGCCATGAGGATCTCGACTGGACCCTCTCGGACCTGTTCGACGCCATGGGCGCCATGAGCTCCGACTTCAACGACACCCCGGCCAAGGCCAGCCGCTGCTATGACGCCGCGCGTGACGGCTTCGTCATCTCGGGCGGCGCCGGCGTGCTGGTGCTGGAAGAATACGAACATGCCAAGGCGCGTGGCGCCAGGATCTGGGCCGAGCTGATCGGCTATGGCGCGACCTCCGACGGGCTCGACATGGTTGCCCCCTCGGGCGAAGGCGCCGAGCGCTGCATGCGCATGGCGCTCAAGAACGTGCCGCAGAAGATCGACTACATCAACCCGCACGCCACCTCGACGCCGGTCGGCGACCTGCGCGAGATCGAGGCGATCCGCGCCCTCTTCGGCAACGAGGACAAGTGCCCGCCCATCTCGGCCACCAAGTCGCTGACCGGCCACAGCCAGGGTGCGACCGGCGTGCATGAATCGATCTATTCGATCCTCATGATGAAGCACCGCTTCATCGCCGAAAGCGCCAATATCGACGTGCTCGACCCCGCTTTCGAAGACATGCCGATCCTCCGCCAGCGCCGCGACAATGTCGATCTGGGCGTGGTGCTGTCCAATTCCTTCGGCTTCGGCGGCACCAATGCCGCCCTGGTCTTCAAGCATCCGGACGCTTGAGGGCGGCTAGTACGAAAACTCGCTGAACCGCCCGCCCTTGCCGTCATAGGTCAGCACCCGGCCGATCAGCGGTTCGCCGATGCCGGTGAGAAGCTTGATGGCTTCCATGGCCATCAGCGTGCCGATGACGCCCGTCAGCGGGCCCAAAATCCCGGTGGCTTCGCAGCTGGGCAGGTCGGTATCGTCGGCTTCTGCGGGATAGAGATCGGCAAAGGCCGGTCCGCCCGGCGCGAAGACCGTGACCTGCCCGTCGAACATCGAAACGGCGCCCGAGACCAGCGCCTTGCCCAGTCGTGCTGCGGCGGCCGCCACCACCCGGCGGGTGGCCAGATTATCCGTTCCGTCCAGCACCAGGTCATAGTCCGCGATGATGGCCCCGGCATTGCCGGCCTCAAGCCGCTCGGCATGGATGGCAAGCGTGACATGCGGGTTGAGCGCGCTGGCAAAGCGCCCGGCGCTGTGCGCCTTGTTGTCGCCAATGCCCGCCTCGGTATGGATTACCTGCCGGTGCAGGTTGCTCAGCGACACGGCATCATGGTCGACAATGCCCAGCGTGCCGATGCCGGCCCCGGCCAGGTAGGCGATGGCGGGGCTGCCCAGCCCGCCCGCGCCAACCACCAGCACGCGGGCCTGCTTCAGCGCCTGCTGCCCCGCCCCGCCCATGCCCTTGAGCACCAGATGGCGCGCATAACGCCGCGTTTCGGCGGGGGAGAGCGGGTCAGAGGCCAAGCGGCACCGCGATGAAGCGCCGGTCGGGACCTTCGAAACTGCCCGGATAGACGGAAATCAGCACCACCGCGTCGTCAACCGAATCGGCCTGGAACGGCAGCACCACGCCATGGAGCCGATAGGTCACCGGGCAGCCGCGCGAGCGCGGCAGGTCGCCATCGCGATGGATCTGGCGCGACCCCTCGTCACTGACCAGCGTCAGCTGGTAGCCCAGCGGATCGACCCCGAACCACTCCGTGCAGGGCGCCGCAGCGGTGACGGGAAAGCTCGACAGGCGCAGTTCGTGATCACCACGGACCGCACCCGGCTCGTAGCCGGGCATGCCAAAGCGCAGGCGATCGGCATCGAGGCCCGGGGCACCGTCGCCAACCAGCGCCACCAGTTCGGCGGGCCTGTCTATGCCCAGCGTCGCCAGATCCTCGGCGGCGGTGGCCTGTGCCTCGGCGCGCACCACGCTCAACGTCATCGCTTCGCTTTCGCCCCGCACCCGCACCGGCGTGCCGACCACCCACTCGTCCTCGGCCAGGTCGACGACGTAGATGCTGGAATAGGCAAAGCCCGAGCCGTCCTGGATGCCATATTCCTCGAAGGCGAAGTAACGGGCATCGGTGGAATAGCCGATGAGGTCGATCAGCGCCCGGTCGCCGGCCGTGGCCGGCCCAACCAGTGCTGCAAGGCCCAGCAGGCTAACGCCCAGTCGAGCCATGCCCGCGGTCACCGCGTTCGGTTTCATCCAGCGTCTCCAATTGCGTAAAAAATACCTGGCTGACCGGCGCCACCACCATCTGGGCTATGCGCTCGCCCCGGCGCACCGCAAAGGGGACCGGGCCGTGATTGATCAGCATGACTTTGACTTCGCCACGATAATCCGCGTCGACCGTGCCGGGGGCGTTGAGCACCGTCACCCCGAATTTCGCTGCCAGCCCGGAGCGTGGCCTGATCTGCGCCTCGTAGCCTTCCGGCAGGGCCATGGCAAAGCCCGACGGGATCATGGCCGTGCCGCCAGGAGCGATCTCGACCACCTCGTCGGGGCCGAGCGCCGCCGCAATATCCACGCCCGCCGCACCCGCGCTCTGCTGGCGGGGCAGGGGCAGGCCCTGGCCATGCGCCAGCCAGACCAGGCCGATAGGGACCGCGTCAGCCATCAGGGCGCGCGGACCACGGCATAGAGTTCGTCGGGCAGCTCGACGGTGCCGTTGATCAGATCGAGGAAGGGGATGACCTGTTCGGCCGAGCGCTTGTCGCCCGACAGCGTCATATTCGTCTCGGTCACCTCGGCGCCGGAAAAGCGCACGGTGACGGCATGGCCGGTAAAGAAGGCCTCGACCATCTGCCGCGTCTCGGCATCCATGGTGTCGTCGGCGCCGATCTCGGCCTTCATTTCCGCCGTGGGCAGGGAAATGCGGACGAGGCCGGGCCCGGCCGCGGCAAAGACAATGGCCTGCTCGTCATTGCCCATGGTCAGGTCGGCAAACCGACCCTCCTCGACAATGGTGCAGGTGGCGCTGCCATCGGCGCCTTCGGTGAGCTCGCCCTCGGCGCAGAATTCATCCTCGGCCGGCGCATCCGCCCCGGCCTGTTCGGCGCCCATTACGACCATGGAGTAGAATTCGGCGCCCATGACCTGGGTCATCGTCGCCTTGGCCGTGGTCTCGCTGGTCAGCGCCACGTCGACCTTGGCGTCGATGCAGCCGGTCAGCGCTGCGCCCAGCAGCATTGCAATGGTGAATTTGCCGAGCTTCTCGATGGACATGACGCCTGTCTCCCAAGGTTTCTGCGCGCAATCTATGGCTAAGTCATTGACCGGGCAAGGCGCTCACAATGGCACCAGGGTGAGGCGCCACAGCACGGCCAGCAGCACCAGTCCGGCCAGGCCCAGCACGCCCAGCATGGCCCAGCGCATCAGCCGGTCGCTGCGGGGCCGCAGCTTGCCGGCATGATAGTCGGCCAGGGCCAGCTCGGCCTGCGCCGCGATCACCGGCAGGCGCTGGGCCGCTTCGGCGAACACCTTGAGCTGCTCTGTCAGCGCCTCGATCCGGCCGATCGGGCCGGCTTCCTTGCGCAGCCAGTCGCCCACGACAGGCTCGGCCACCGTCCAGATGTCGAGCTGCGGGTCGAGCGCCCGCGCCACGCCTTCCACCAGCACCATGGATTTCTGCAGCAGCACCAGCTCGGGCCGGGTCTGCATGGAAAAGAGGTCGGTAATCGCAAAGAGCTGGCCCAGCACGCGCGCCATCGAGATATCGGAGGCAGTGCGGCCATGAAGAGGTTCACCGATCGACCTGATCGCCAGGGCAAAGTCGTCGACCGACTGGTCCTTGGGCACATAGCCGATGTCGAAATGCCGCTCGGCGACGAGGCGATAGTTGCGGGTGATGAAGCCGTAGAGAATATCGGCGAGGAAGCGCCGTTCCTTGCGGTTGATGCGACCCATAATGCCGAAGTCGACGGCAATGACATCGCCGGTCCTGGGGTCGGCGAACAGGTTGCCCGGATGCATGTCGGCATGGAAGAAGCCGTCGCGGATGGCGTGCTTGAGAAAGCTCTGCAGCAGCTTGGTCGCCAGCGCCTTGCGGTCAACCCCGGCTGCGTCGAGCGCGGCATGGTCGCGGATCGGGATGCCGTCGACCCAGCTGGTCGTCAGCACATTCTGCGCGACATGGTCCCACGAAACGGTGGGGATGACGAAGCCGGTATCGTCCTTGATATTCTCGGCCATTTCCGAAATGGCCGCGGCCTCTAGGCGCAGGTCCAGTTCGAGCCGCGCCGAGCGGTCGAGCGTCTCGACCACTTCGGTCGGCCGCAGGCGCCGCGTCGAGCGCACCATGCCCTCGGCAAGCCGCGCCGCGGCATAGAAGCTCTCGATATCGGCCATGAAGCGGGCTTCGACGCCCGGCCGCAGGATCTTGACCGCGACGGTCTTTGCCATCCCGTTGGCGGGCCTGAGCCGCGCCCTGTGCACCTGGGCGATGGAGGCGGCGGCGATGGGCGGGGAAAGCTCGGTCAGTTCGGCCGCCTTGCCGTCGAGCGCGGCAACCAGGATGGCCGGCACGAGAGCGGCGTCGAAGGGCTCCATCTTGTCCTGCAGGCCCGACAGGTCATTGGCAATCTGCGCGCCGACCACGTCCGGCCGTGTCGCCAGCGTCTGGCCGAATTTCACATAGGTCGGCCCCAGCAGGTTCAGCGCCTTGTTGAGGCGCTCGACATGGCCGGTCCGGCGCACGCTGGGCCGCTCGATCAGCCGGCCCAGCCAGATGCCGAAGCGCAGCGGCGCCAGGGCCGGCGGCAACTCGCCGGGAATCGACAGCGCACCCTCGCGCGCCAGCACGTAACCGGCCCGGATCAGGCGGAAATAGGCACCGAGGATCATTGCGCTAAATCTTCCAGCCCGAGAACAGCGTCGCGATATTGCCCGAATAGGGCGTGTGCTTGACGCGCTTGAACCCGGCCTGGCTCAGCATGGTCGAGAAAGCCGGCGGCGGGGGGAACTTGCGGATCGACTCCACCAGATACTGGTAGGGCTGCGCATCGCCGGTGACCAGCTTGCCCATGGGCGGGATCACCCGGTCGGAAAAGGCGGAGTAGACGGCGTCAAAGCCCGGCACGTCGACCTGGGAGAATTCGAGCACCAGGATGCGCCCGCCGCGCTTGAGCACGCGATGCGCCTCGTCCAGCGCCTTCTGGATGCGCGGCACATTGCGGATGCCGAAGGCGATCGTATAGGCGTCAAAGCTGTTGTCTTCGAAGGGCAGTTCCTCGGCATTGGCCTCGACGAAGCTGGCCTGCGCCGGGTAGCGCCACGCCTTGGCCCGCTCGGCGCCCACCCGCAGCATGTCGGCATTGATGTCGGAGACCACGACCTCGGCATAGCCCACCGAGGCATTGATGATGCGCTCGGCAATGTCGCCGGTGCCCCCGGCCATGTCGAGCACCCGATAGGGCCGCGTGCCCGCCTTGGGCGGCGCGAGGTCGGCGACCATGGCCGCCTTCCACACCCGGTGGATGCCCGCACTCATCAGGTCGTTCATCAGGTCGTATCGGTCGGCGACATTGTGGAACACGGCATTGACCATGCCCTGCTTGTCGTCCATCGCCACGGTCTGTTCGCCGAAATGGGTGGTCTCGCGCGGCTCGGTCATGGCTATCGCCCTGTGATTTTTGTATGGGAGGCAATACGTGTCGTATCGGCGCGCACCATATTCAACCCAATCCGGCTTTGCCATGGCACAAAGCCGCACAGGTAAAAGAGACCACAATGCCCGAACTGCCCGAGGTCGAAACCGTCCGCCGCGGGCTGGAGCCCTGGCTGGTCGGCGCGCGCATCGACCAGGTGACGCTCAACCGCAAGGATCTGCGCTTTCCATTCCCCGAGGGGCTCAAGGCGGCGCTGGAAGGCCAGACCATCGTCTCGGTCGGCCGGCGGGCGAAATATCTGCTGCTCCAGCTCTCCAGCGGCCAGACCCTGCTCAGCCATCTGGGCATGACCGGCTCCTGGCGCTTTGCCGAGCACGGCATCGACAAGCCGCCGCGCTATTATGAGCCCGGCACCGAGCCCAAGCACGACCATATGATCTGGGACATCACCCATCCCGAGCATGGCAGGAGCCACCTGATCTATGCCGATCCGCGCCGCTTCGGCTTTATCGACCTCTACGATGACCTGGCCAACAGCCCCTATCTCAAGGACCTCGGCCCCGAGCCGCTGGGCAACGACTTCAATGCCGGCGAGATGGCGGAGAAGTTCACCGGCAAGAAGACGCCGATCAAGGCCGCCCTGCTCGACCAGCGCGTCGTGGCGGGGCTGGGCAATATCTATGTGGCGGAGGCGCTGCATCGCAGCCATATCCTGCCCACCGTCCTCGCCGGCACGCTGGTGACAGCCAGGGGCAAGCCCAAGGCGGCGCTCGAGGATCTGGCCCATGCCGTGCGCCAGGTGCTGGTCGAGGCCATCGAGGTGGGCGGTTCGACCTTGCGCGACTTCCGCAATGCCGAGGGCGGCTCGGGCTATTTCCAGCACCGCTTCGCTGTCTACGACCGGGAAGGCGAGCCGTGCCCGACCCCGCTCTGTACCGGCACGGTGCAACGCATCGTCCAGTCGGGCCGCTCGACCTTCTTCTGCCCGGTCTGCCAGAAGGCGCCCTAGCTGTGCCGGATGAGGGGGCGCCATGGTTGATTGACCCCTCGCTTGCCCTTGGGGCACCCTCTCCGGCAAGGGGAGAGTGGAAGAGGTGCCATGCAAGCGCCTGGCCGGTGAATCCAGTTGACGCTTGCGCCCTTCTCCCCTATAGACCGCCCAACTTGGCGGCTGTCGATTGCCGCCGATTTCATTTCATCCCGGACGCCTGCAGCGCTTGTAGCGTGTGATCGGCCGGTTGGACGCCAAGAGGACCGTTATGGCCAATACGCCGTCAGCCAAAAAGGCTACCCGCAAGATCGAAGCCCGCACCGCGGTCAACAAGTCGCGCCGTTCGCGCGTCCGCACCTTCATCCGCAAGGTTGAAGAGGCCATCGTTGCCGGTGACCACAAGGTCGCCATGGAAGCGCTGCATGCAGCCGCTCCCGAGATCAACCGCGCGGCGACAAAGGGCATCGTTCATGCCAATCTGGCGGCCCGCAAGATTTCCCGCCTCAACAGCCGCGTCAAGGCTCTCAGCGCCTGATCGGCTTCGCCGCGGCGCCCCTCGGGTGGCAGCCGGCGGCTTTTGAAATTGGGCTCCGCAAGGGGCCCATTTTCTTTGTATGGTAGCCAGCAAGCTTTTTCCGATTTGACGGCCATGTGTCACGCATGTGACACTACCGACCTAGGTCTTAAAAGACCGCGCGGAATATGGTTTCTCAAGTTCCGTCAATGACTTGCATGAATGTCGGACATTGTTGGAGCCCGCCAACACCACCGTGTCGGAGCGGAAGGCGCCTTAGGGGGAAATAATTTTTTTGGCGTCTGACGGGGCCTCGCGAGAGGATTCTGTGTTGAGTCACAGACCCTTGCTTTGCTGGACTTTGGTAGGGCCGGGAAGCCAAAAAAGACAACGTCGGAGTCAAGCCCTCATTTTGCAGATTCCACGGTTGCGGCCCCAAAATCGTCCCTCTAAAGTGATCTGGTCAGCGGCGGAAAGGACACCGGTTACGAGTGTCCTGCCAAGCTGGTGGGGTCATTTTCGGGGCGTTGTTTTCAGCATCTCGGCAGTAATGCCGTAGGGGTTTTGTATCGGTGGCGATTGTGTTGGCTGCGACTATAGCGGCCGGTCCGATCAGGGCCGGCAGGATTTAGTAAGGTTTTCGGCCAGGTCTGGCCGGGTTCATGACAGGACTAGAAAAGCGGCCGGCGGGTAACGCCGGGCAGCAGACTTGCGCCTCCTCCTGGGGGGCGCCATGGCGAAGCTGTGGCCATGGACCAGAACGGTTCGTGGTTCCGGATATGGGGCAGAAACACCGTGCGGGCTTTGCGGGCCGGACGGAATCGAAGAAGCAAATGGGGCAAACCAAGATGATGCGACAGGCAACCGCCGGAGGAAGCGATTGGGCTCAGGCCAATCCCTCTTCCTCCCTTCCGACCACCCAAGGCGAAAAACCTGTCATGAGCACATCCGACACTCCCGAAGGCCAGCGCGAACTCTGGAACCGGGTGCGCGCCCGCCTCAAGGCCGGTGTCGGTGAGGATGTCTTCGCGTCCTGGTTCGCCCGCCTCGAGCTCGAGGAAATGGTCGAGGATGTGGTCCATCTCTCCGCCCCCACCCGCTTTCTCTGCTCCTGGGTGCAGTCCAACTATGCCGAGCGCATCCTCGAGGCGTTTCGCCTCGACAATGAAGAGGTCAGCCGCATCCAGGTGACCCTGCGTGTCAACGGCCAGGCCCGCCCGCGTCTGGCTCCGGCCGCCGAGCCGGCCACCAACCATGAGACCGCCGCGCCTGCCATTGCAGCAACGCCAATGCCGACCAGCCATCCGCGCCTGGTCCGCGACAATTCCGCCGCCAAGGGCGATGCCCTGGCCGGCAGCGCCATCGATGCGCGCATGACCTTCGACACCTTCGTGCCGGGCTCGGCCAATGAGATGGCGCTTGGCGTCGCCAAGCAGATCGCCGCGGCCGCCGCCAACAACACGGTGACCTTCAATCCCGTCTACATCCATTCCACCGTGGGCCTGGGCAAGAGCCACCTGCTCAATGCCATCGCCCATGCGGTGCAGTCGGCCGATGCGACCAAGAACATCGTCTATCTGACGGCCGACCACTTCATGTACCATTTCATCACCGCCGTGCAGCGCCAGTCCGCGCTCGGCTTCAAGGAATGGCTGCGCCGGGTCGACCTGCTGCTGATCGACGACATGCAGTTCCTGCAGGGCAAGTCGGCCACCGAGTTCGGCCATACGCTGGGCACGCTGCTGACCGGCGCCAAGCAGGTCGTGGTGGCCGGCGACGCGCCGCCGCGTGATCTCGAAATGCTCGATGAGCGCGTGCGCTCGCGCCTGTCGGGCGGGCTGGTCGTGCCGATTTCCGGCTTCGATCTCGAACTGCGCCGCTCCATCGTGCAGCGCCGTGCCGACCAGGCGACGGCCCGCTATGGCATGCATTTCCCGGCGCCCGTGCTCGATTATATCGCCCGTGCCGTCATCAGCCACGGCCGTGACCTCGACGGCGCCGTCAACCGGCTCGTTGCCGCCAACCAGCTCACCGGCGAGCTGATCACCGTGCCGCTGGCCGAAAAGACCCTGGGCGACCTCATCCGTTCGCGCGAAGCCCGCCGCGTCCGCATCGAGGACATCCTCAAGATCGTCTCGCGTCACTACAAGGTGCCGCGCAACGAGCTGCTGTCAGCCCGCCGCTCGCGCGACGTGGTGCGGCCCCGCCAGATCGCCATGTTCCTGGCCAAGGCGCTGACCTCCCGCTCGCTTCCCGAAATCGGCCGCCGCTTCGGCGGGCGCGATCACACCACCGTGCTCCATTCGGTGCGCAAGGTGGAGCAGATGATCAAGGACGATATCGAGCTGGCCCAGGAAATCGAACTGCTCAAGCGCATGCTCGAAGAGTAGGGGCGGCGCATACGCGCCACCCTCTCCTTGATAGCGGGCGTTACTTCGCCGTCGGCAGCGGCCGCGCCATGAATTCCGCAACTGCCGCCTTGTAGTCCGGATGCCAGCGCGACAGCGCCGGCCGGCTTTCGATGATGTCCAGCGCGTTCCACAGTATGCGCTTGTGATCGGTCTCGGTGCTGGTCTCGTCGTCCGGACAGAGGATGAAGAACGCGTCCCGCGCGATGGCCGCCTCCATGAAGTCGATGACCTGTTCCGGCAGCCAGGCGCCGCTGCGATGCTCGGCCTCGCCGGTCGTGGTCCAGCCCGGGATCAGCAGATGCGCGCTGATCTGGCTGCCCGGGCGCTCGCGCAGGTCGCGCGCCAGGTTCTGCGAATAGGCATTCACCGCCGCCTTGCTGGTATTGTAGGCGGGGTTGCCCGGTGGATTGGTCAGGCCCTGCTTGGACCCGGTATTGACGATCACCCCAGGGCGGCCCGTTGCCAGCATGCCCGGCAGGAAAGCCTGCACGCCATTGACGATGCCCAGCACATTGACGGCGAAGACCTGCTGCCAGTTCTCGATCGGATCGAGAATGCCCCCCGCGCCACCCGAAACGAAAGCGGCGGCATTGTTCATCAGCAGCGTCGGGCTGCCCCAGCGCGACTCGACGTCGCGGGCCAGGGCGGCCATGGCTGCCGCATCGGCAACATCGGCGGTGCTGGTCAGCACCTTGTCGGCGCCCAGCGTTTGCGCCAGCTCGCCGGCCGTCGCCGCGAGCTTGGCCGCGTTGACGTCCACCAATGCGATGCGCATGCCGGCCCTGGCGGCGCGCCGCGCGGCGGCCCGCCCGATGCCGCTGGCGCCCCCGGTGATCACGGCAATGCCGTCGGCAACAAAACTCTCGGCCATCGCGCCCTCCCAATCCTGAATGCGGTTGCGACCAGACTATCCAATCCCGCGTCGCGACGCATCATCTGCCGGCAGTGGCATGGGTGGTGAAAACGGGGATTTCTGCGTGCCGAGGCCGGTCTCGCCCTTGCTAATCCCTTACGAAATTGTAAATGTCCAACCCCCGGCGTGCCGGGGGTTTTGCTGCAGACGTGCAGCCCGCGTAGTCCAGGTTCGTTCGCGCTTTCGAACCGGAAAAGTGGTCGCCACTTTTCCTGAAAGCGCTCTAGGGAAGTTGCCGCATGAAAGTCACGCTCGAACGCAATCATCTGCTCAAGTCTCTGAGCCATGTGCATCGGGTGGTGGAGCGCCGCAATACCTATCCGATCCTGGCCAACGTCCTGTTCAAGGCCGGCGATGACAAGGTCGAGCTGCGCGCCACCGACCTCGACATCGAGGTAACCGAGCGCGTGCCCGCCATGGTCTCGACCGCGGGCACCACTACCGTCCCGGCCCATACGCTCTACGAAATCGTGCGCAAGCTCAGCGATGGCGCCGAAGTGCGGCTCGAAACCGATGGCGGCGAGAACATGGTTCTCACCTCCGGGCGCTCGCGCTTCAACCTCGCCTGCCTCAGCCCCGACAGCTTCCCCGATCTCAAGTCGGGCGCCTTCGGGCATGAATTCACCATGCCCGCCGCCGCCCTGCGCGAGCTGATCGAGCGCACCCAGTTCGCCATCAGCAACGAGGAAACGCGCTACTACCTCAACGGCATCTATTTCCACACCGTGGACATTACCGGCACGGGCACCGTGCTGCGCGCCGTAGCCACTGACGGCCACCGCATGGCGCGCGCCGAGATCGAGGCGCCGGCCGGCGCCAAGGGCATGCCCGGCATCATCGTGCCCAAGAAGACCGTGGGCGAAGTCCAGAAGCTGCTCGATGGCGCCGATGGCGACGTCGCGGTGGAAGTCTCCGACACCAAGATCCGCTTCACCGTCGGCTCGGTCGTCCTGCTCAGCAAGCTGATCGAAGGCACCTTCCCCGACTACGATCGGGTCACCCCCAAGAACAACGACAAGCAGATGAATGTCGACCGCGCTAGCTTCGCCACCGCCGTCGACCGCGTCTCGACCATCGCCTCCGAACGCGGCGGCAAGGCCGTCAAGCTCCAGGCCAGGGATGGCCTGCTCGAACTTTCGGTCACCAATCCCGACCACGGCACGGCCAGCGAGGAACTGGCGGTGGATTTCGACACCGACGGCTTCGAGATCGGCTTCAACGCCCGCTACCTGCTCGACATCATCGGCCAGATCCGCTCCGAAAACGCCGTCTTCATGTTCAACGATGCAGGCTCGCCCACGCTGGTCAAGGACGATGGCGAGACGCGTGCGCTCTATGTCCTGATGCCGATGCGCGTGTGAGGGCAGCCGCATCCTGATCAGACAAAGGCCCCCTCACCCGGCGCTGCGCGCCGACCTCTCCCCCGAAGGGAGAGGTGAAGAGGGCCTCGAAGCTGCCGCAACACCACCTCTCCCTCTGGGTGAGAGGTCGCCCGAAGGGCGGGTGAGGGAGCCTTCCACAGGCACTATGCTCATATGACCCGCCACCTCTCCCGCATCCGCCTCACCGCCTTCCGCAACTATGCCGCGGCGGCGCTGGACCTCGATTCCCGCCATGTCGTCCTCACTGGCCCCAATGGCGCCGGCAAGACCAATCTGCTGGAAGCCATCTCCGTGCTCTCCCCCGGCCGTGGTCTGCGCGGGGCGAGCTTTGAGACGCTGCAGTCCCAGGGCTCCGATATCCCCTGGGCGGTGGCTGCGACGGTCGAGACCGATGACGGGCCTGCCGATATCGGCACCGGCGCCTCGCCCGATGGCGGCCGGCGCGTGCGCATCAACGGGGCCAACGCGCGCTCCATCGAGGCGATGAGCGATTATCTGCGCGTCCTCTGGCTGACGCCGGCCATGGATGGCCTCTTCTCCGGCCCTGCGGGCGACCGGCGCCGCTTTCTCGACCGGCTGGTGACGACGCTGATCCCCAGCCACTCCGCCTCGGTGTCCGACTATGAAAAGGCCATGCGGCAGCGCAATCGGCTGCTCGAGGACAATGGCGAAATGGCCTGGCTCAATGCCATCGAGGCGCAGATGGCCGAGCTGGGTGCCTCCATCCACCTGGCGCGCATGGATAGCCTCACCCACCTCCAGGCGCTGATCGAACAGAGCCTTGACGACGAGAGCTTTCCTGCCGCCCATCTGGCGCTGACGCCCCTCTTCGAGGATGGCGCGCAATACCCGTCCTCGGCGGCCCTCGAAACCGCACTTTGTGCCACCTGGCGCGCCTCGCGCGGGGTTGATCGGGCGGCCGGACGCACCATATCAGGCCCACACCGTGTCGATCTCGAAGTGACCTATGCCCAGAAGGCCATGCCGGCCGCCCTGGGCTCGACGGGAGAGCAGAAGGCCCTGCTGATCGGCCTCATCCTGGCCCATGCCAGGCTGGTCAAATTGCGCACCGCCATCACGCCCTTCCTGCTGCTCGACGAGATTGCCGCCCACCTGGATCCCGACCGTCGCCGGGCGCTGTTTTCGGCGCTGGACGGGCTGGGAACGCAGTGCTTTCTCACCGGCACCGACCGCCTGCTGTTCGAGGCGCTTGGCAGCCGCGCACAGACCATCACCGTCCGCGACGGACGGCTCCACCACGACTAGCTGTTCATCCCCGGCAATCGCCCCGAAAACGGCCATTTTGCTTGGGTATGGACCCCCGTTCCGCTAGAACAAAACACCTGCGAAAACGACTGATTCGGACCCCATGACCGATAGCGAAATTCCCGATCCCAACGAATACGGCGCCGACAGCATCAAGGTGCTCAAGGGGCTCGACGCGGTGCGCAAGCGCCCCGGCATGTATATCGGCGACACGGATGACGGCTCGGGCCTGCATCACATGGTCTACGAGGTGGTCGACAACGCCATTGACGAGGCGCTGGCCGGTCATGCCGATCTGGTGACGGTCACGCTCAATGCCGATGGCTCGGTGACGGTGATCGACAATGGTCGCGGCATCCCCACCGACATCCACAAGGAAGAGGGCGTCTCGGCGGCCGAGGTCATCATGACCCAGCTCCATGCCGGCGGTAAGTTCGACCAGAATAGCTATAAGGTCTCGGGTGGCCTGCACGGCGTGGGCGTGTCCGTGGTCAATGCCCTGTCGGCCTGGCTCAAGCTCAAGATCCGCCGCGACGGCAAGATCTTCGAGATGAGCTTCAGCCACGGCAATGCGGATTCGCCGCTGATCCAGACCGGCACCTATGTGGCCGACAAGCAGCCCGGCACCTATGACGGCCGCAGCGGCAGCGCCATCACCTTCTTCCCCTCGGCCGAAACCTTCACCATGGTCGAGTTCGATTTCAAGACGCTCGAGCATCGCCTGCGCGAACTCGCCTTCCTCAATTCCGGCGTGCGCATCCTGCTCAACGACCTGCGCCATCCCGAGCCGGTCCATGTCGAACTGTTTTATGAGGGCGGCCTCGAGGCCTTCGTGCAGTATCTCGACAAGTCCAAGTCGCCGGTGATCGAGCGGCCGATCACCATGATCCACGAAAAGGATGGCATCACCGTCGAGGTGGCGCTGCAGTGGAACGACAGCTACCACGAAAACGTGCTCTGCTTCACCAACAACATCCCCCAGCGCGATGGCGGCACCCATCTGGCCGGCCTGCGCGGCGCGCTGACCCGGCAGGTGACGAGCTATGCCGAAAGCTCGGGCATCGCCAAGCGCGAAAAGGTCTCGGTGACCGGTGACGACACCCGCGAGGGCCTCACCTGCGTGCTCTCGGTCAAGGTGCCGGATCCCAAGTTCAGCTCCCAGACCAAGGACAAGCTGGTCTCCTCCGAAGTGCGCCCCGTGGTCGAGAATATCGTCAACGACAAGCTGGGCCAGTGGTTCGAGGAACATCCCAACGAGGCCAAGGTCATCGTCGGCAAGGTGGCCGAAGCCGCGGCGGCGCGCGAAGCCGCCCGCAAGGCGCGCGAGCTGACCCGCCGCAAGGGCGCGCTCGAAATCTCCTCGCTCCCCGGCAAGCTCGCCGATTGCCAGGAACGCGATCCTGCCAAGTCCGAGATCTTCATCGTCGAGGGTGACTCGGCTGGTGGCTCGGCCAAGCAGGGCCGCGACCGCTCCAACCAGGCCGTGCTGCCGCTGCGCGGCAAGATCCTCAATGTCGAGCGCGCGCGCTTTGACCGCATGATCTCGTCCGAACAGGTCGGCACGCTGATCACCGCGCTCGGCACCGGCATCGGCCGCGAGGAGTTCAACGCCGACAAGCTGCGCTACCACAAGATCATCATCATGACCGACGCCGACGTGGACGGCGCCCATATCCGCACGCTGCTGCTGACCTTCTTCTACCGGCAGACGCCCGAACTGCTGCAGCGCGGCCATGTCTATATCGCCCAGCCGCCGCTCTATAAGGCCATGCGCGGCAAGTCCGAGCAGTATCTCAAGGACGAGGACGCGCTCGATCGCTACCTGATGGAAGCCGGGCTCGACGATGCGGTGCTCAAGACCCGCGACGGCGTCGAGCATGCCGGCCCCGACCTGCTCGGCATAACCCAGCAGGCGCGCGACATCGTCCACGCCATCGACAACCTCAATACCCGCTACAATCGGAGCCTCGTCGAACAGGCCGCCATCGTGGGCGGACTCGATCCCGAAGGCCTCAACGACCCCACCCGCATCTCGGGCACCATGGACCGCATTTCCAACCGGCTCGATCGCATTTCCGACGAGCTGGAGCGCGGCTGGTCCGGTGTCATCACCGACGAAGAGGGCCTGGCCTTCTCGCGCACCGTGCGTGGCGTCACCGAGACGCACCAGCTCGACAAGGCCCTGCTGCAGAGCGCCGATGCGCGTAAGCTCCGCCAGCTGGCCGAGCGGCTCGACGAAATCTATGGCGGCGTGCCCACCCTGACCCGCAAGGGCGAGACCATCCCGATCTTCGGGCCGTCCTCGCTGTTCAAGGCGGTGACCGATGCTGGCCGCAAGGGCGTGTCGCTGCAGCGCTATAAGGGTCTGGGCGAAATGAATGCCTCCCAGCTCTGGGAAACCACGCTCGACCCCAATGCCCGCACCCTGCTCAAGGTGGAGATCGACCAGATCGACGAAGCCGACCAGATCTTCACCGCCCTGATGGGCGACCTGGTCGAACCGCGCCGCGATTTCATCCAGGACAACGCGCTGAGCGTGAGCAACCTGGACGTCTAGGGCGCGGCCCGAAGGGACAAAACGCTCCAGTGGAGCGTTTTGAGCGCCCTGGGCCATGAGGCTTGAGCTTGCTGAGGCCGTATCAGGCCGCCGAGCAGACCGGCGCGTTCACCCCTTTGAACAGTGCGTTGCGCAGAACTGGCTTGGTTGCGGGCCGTCGTCGGCCTAGCTAAAGCTCAGTCACGACGCACGCGTTCAGGTTCACTCCCATGAAAAAGATCGGTTTCCTCTCCTTCGGCCACTGGTCGCCCTCGCCGCAATCGGGCACCCGCACGGCCGGCGATGCGCTGCTGCAGTCCATCGACCTGGCTGTCGCGGCCGAGGAACTGGGCGCTGATGGCGCCTATTTCCGGGTGCATCACTTCGCCCGGCAGCTCGCCTCGCCCTTCCCGCTGCTGGCTGCCGCTGGCGCAAAAACCAGGACGATCGAACTCGGCACCGCCGTCATCGACATGCGCTACGAGAACCCGCTCTACATGGCCGAGGATTCAGGGGCGGCCGACCTTATTTCCGGCGGACGTCTGCAGCTCGGCATCAGCCGCGGTTCGCCCGAGCAGGTGATCGATGGCTGGCGCTATTTCGGCCATGTGCCCGCCGAAGGCCAGACCGACGCCGATATGGCGCGCACCAATGCCGAGATCTATCTCGAAGCGCTCAAGGGCCAGGGCTTTGCCCAGCCCAATCCGCGCCCCATGTTCCCCAATCCGCCCGGCCTGCTGCGCCTCGAGCCGCATTCGGAAGGCCTGCGCGACCGCATCTGGTGGGGTGCGGCGACCGACGCCACCGCCGTCTGGGCCGCCAAGCTGGGCATGAACCTGCAAAGCTCGACGCTCAAATTCGACGAAAGCGGCAAGCCCTTCCACATCCAGCAAGCTGAGCAGATCCGCGCTTACCGTGCCGCCTGGAAGGAGGCGGGACATGCGCGTGAACCCCGCGTCTCGGTCAGCCGCTCCATCTTCGCTTTGGTCAATGACATGGACCGCGCCTATTTCGGCAGCGGCCGGCCCGAGGAAGACCAGTTCGGTTATATCGAACCGGAAAAGCGCGCCGTCTTTGGCCGCGGCTATACCGGCGAGCCCGATATGCTGATCAGGGAACTGGCCAGGGACGAGGCCATTGCCGAGGCCGATACGCTGCTGCTCACCGTGCCCAACCAGCTCGGCGTCGACTACAACGCCCATGTCATCGAGAGCATTCTCAAACTCGTCGCCCCGGGCCTCGGCTGGCGCTGAGGTCACGCGGCGCGTGGCGCATTTGCGCGTGGCCCAGCCACAGGATGGCAGCCGCGGCAAGCGCCAGCCAGGGCAGCAGCACCAGGTTGAGGCTTTGCCAGCCCATGGTCTCGTGCAGGATGCCGGCGCTCAGTGACGCGGCAAGGCCCACCACGAATATGGTGAAGTCATTGGTCGCCTGGGCCTTGCCCTTCTCGGCCTGGCTATAGGTCCGCGTCAGCAGCGCCGTGCCGCCCACATAGAGAAAGTTCCAGCCGACTCCCAAGAGGATCAGCGCCGAGGCGAATGAGACAAATCCGGTCCCGCTCAGGCTCAGCAGGATATGGCCGGCCAGCAGCATGACGCCGGAAAACATGATCTTGAGCACGCCGAAGCGGGCAATCAGCGTGCCGGTGAAGAAGGATGGCAGGAACATGCCCAGCACATGCAGCTGGATCACCGTCGCCGTCGTCCCCAGGTCATGCTGGTGATGCGTCATGGCCAGCGGCGTCGCCGTCATGGCGAGGATCATCACCCCATAGCCAGTTGCCGCCCCGAACAGCGCCACCAGATATTTCGGCTGTGTGACGATCGCCCTGAACGGCCGCGCCGCCTCCGGGACCGCCGTGGTTTCGACTTCGCGCGGTATGCGCAGGCCCAGCAGCAGGGTCGCCCCCAGCAGGGACAGGGCCGCCAGGATCAGGAAGGACCCCAGATATTGCGGCTCCAGCAGTGGTCCGCCGATGCGGCCCAATTGGGGACCCAGCACCGCCGCGACGACGCCACCGGCCAGCACGAGTGAAATGGCGCGCGGCCGAAACGCCTCCGACGCCACTTCGGCGGCCGCGAAGCGGTAGAATTGCGCAAAGGCCTGATAGCCGCCGACAAAAAACGTGCCCAGGCTCAGCAGCGGCAAAGACCCCCATGCCACGCCGGCCGCCGCCAGCAGGCCGCCCAGCGTGCCCAGCAGGGCCCCGGCAATGAACCCGCCCCGCCGCCCGATCCGCGCCATCCACATCGAGGCCGGCACGGTCAGCAGCGCAGTGCCCAGGAACATGGCCGCGATCGGCGCGGTGGCCCATTCGGGCGACGATGCCAGCTGCGCGCCCGCCAGCGCGCCGATGGTCATGATCAGCACCGAGACCGTCTGGAACAGCGCTTGCGCCGATGACAGCAGCAGGACCTGACGATACATCGGCCCGGCGCCTGGCGAAGTGCTCATGGCGCCGAAACCTCCGTCGGCAGGCCCGCGGCGATCCATTCCGGCATGCCCCCCTCGAGGCGCCGCGCCGCGATCCCCTTTTCCCGCAATCGGGCGACCGCCTCGAAGGAGAGGACGCAATAGGGCCCGCGACAATAGGCGACCACCTGGCGGTCCGGCCCGATCGAGGCCAGCCGCGCGTCCAGCTCGTCCAGCGGCACATTGATGGCGCCCGGCACATGGCCCAGCGCATATTCGTCGGCCGGCCGCACATCGAGCACCGTGACCAACCCGTCCGCGATACGCGCCTGCAATTGCGCCCGCGATACCGGCTCGAGGCTGTCGCGCGCGTCGAAGTAGCCGCGCACCACCTTGTCCACCTCGGCCAGATTGCTCTCGGCCACCTTCTGCAGCGCGCCCACCGCCTCCAGCACGGCACGGCCCGCCATGGCATAGATGACGAACTTGCCCTGCCGCTCTGCGGTCACCAGCCCGGCGCGGCGCATGGCCTGCAAATGCTGCGACACATTGGCAATCGGCAGCCCCAGCTTGTCCGCCAGCCGGTCGACGCTGCGCGGGCCTTGCCCCAGCTGCTCGAGAATTTCCAGCCGCTGCGGATGCCCCAGCGTTCTGGCCACCAGCGCAAACTGCTCGAACAGCGCGAATTTGGGGGAAGGCGGGGCCATGACCGCTCCAGTCAATCATTCAACGATATTATTGAATAAACCGCTGGAGGACGGGGTGCAATCCCCTTGCCGCATTCGCCGGTCAGGGCAGGCGATAGGCCGATTGCGCGCAGCCACTGGCCTGCCAATAGGCGTCGACGGGGGTGAACGTCCCACGCGCCGCCGCTTCGATCCGTGCCGCAAAGGCCATGGCCTGGCATTCGTCGGTCCCGGCCACGACATGCACCATCTCATGCAGGATGGTCAGCTCCCGCAAGGCGTCGGCACCCGGCGTAAAGAATTGCGGGCACAGCACCAGCCGCACCACGCCATTCTCGGGGGGCAAAACCACGAAGGCGGCGAAACGCCCGCAGGATCCCTCGGCCTGTTCGCGGATGTCGACGTCGAGCGTTACCGTCCCGCCCCAGCGGGGCGATCGGAAGCGCTGCAGCGTCAGCGCGTCGCGATAGGCGGCGATGTCGACATCCGTCGCGTCGGCATCGAGCCGCGGCAGGGCCGCCTCGAAAGTGGCGATGGCCGCGTCGAGTGCGCGCTCGAACACGACACTGTCCTGCGCCATGGCTGGACTGGCGCAAAGGGCAAAGGCGATGGCAATGATCCGGCGCAGCATGGAGGCGTTCCTGTTCGGCCGGCAGCTATACCGCTTCGCACGGCGCGAACAAGGCAGGCGCGCCGCCTCGATCGCCTGTGACAGCCCCGCAACACCGGGCCATCCCTCGCAAAACCCCACATAAACCGGCCACAATTGCCCCGGAGAAGGGATAAGTGATCGCGCGGGGAGCGCCTTGTCGTCCGTGACGAGCCCGCGAGTCGGTCATGATCGCCTTAACCCTTCGCTAACCTCTTGTTCCCTGATGTGAGCGAACAGGGTAGAAGCGGCAAAAGGCACCAGTTTTTCTAAGGTCTGCTTGATGGATTTTCGCATTTCCGCTGATGACCGCGTGGGCAGCCAGCCGGCCCGGGGCGGCAAGCCTCAGGCCAAGGCCAATGGCGGCAAGGGCCGTAGCAGCCGCGTCGAGCCCACCATGGGCCGCTCGGTCGGGGTCTTTGTCGACGATGAGCGCTCCGGTGGCGCTGCGCCCGGCGGTCCCGGCGGCAAGCCCCCTCGTACGCCCCGGCGCGGCAAGGCCCAGCGCAAGAAGCCCCGCGGGTCGCGCGCCGGTGGCTTTCTCATGGGCCTGCTCTGGTGGGGCTTTGTCGCCTGCCTCTGGGCTGGCATCGCAGTCATCGGCGTCATCGTCTATTACGGCGCCCAGCTGCCCTCGTCCAATACCTGGGCCATTCCCGATCGCCCGCCCAATATCCGCATCCTGGCGGCCGATGGCAGCCTGATCTCCAATCGCGGCCAGACCGGCGGCGAAGCCGTGACCTATCGCGAACTGCCCTATTATGTGCCGGCCGCCATCATTGCCAGCGAAGACCGGCGCTATATGAGCCATTTCGGCGTCGACCCGATCGGCCTGATCTCGGTGGCGCTGGAATCGGTGCAGGCCGGCGACGTCACCCGCGGCGCCTCCACCATTACCCAGCAGGTGGCCAAGAACCTCTTCCTCACCCCCGACCAGACCCTGGGCCGCAAGGTGCAGGAAGCCATTCTGGCCGTCTGGCTCGAGCAGAACTACACCAAGGAAGAGATCCTCGAACTCTATATGAACCGTGTGCATTTCGGCTCCGGCACCACCGGCATCGAAGCAGCGGCACAGACCTATTTCGGCATCTCGGCGCGCAACCTGTCGCTGGGCCAGGCGGCCATGCTGGCCGGCATCCTGCCCGCGCCATCGGCCTATAATCCCAAGTCCCATCCCGATCGCGCCATCGAACGCCAGCGCCTGTCGCTCGCCGCCATGGCCCGCGAAGGCTACATCACGGCCGAAGAGGCCCAGGCTGCCCAGATCGACCCCAGCCAGTCCGTCCGCACCCGCGTTGCCGGCTCGGAAGACTACGTTGCCGACTGGGTCGAAAGCCTGATGACCGCCTATATCGGCGAGATCGAATCCGACGTGGTGGTCCAGACCACCATCGACTTCAAGATGCAGAAGGACGCCGAATTCATCGTCAAGGAACTGGTGGCCTCCGAAGGCCCCAAGCGCGGCTTCAACCAGGGCGCCCTCGTCGCCATGGATGTCGACGGCACGGTGCGCGCCATGGTGGGCGGGGTGGACTATCAGGCCAGCCAGTATAACCGCGCCGTCACCGCCAAGCGCCAGCCCGGCTCGACCTTCAAGCCCTTCGTCTATCTGGCCGCCATGGAAAAGGGCTATACGCCCGATACCCTGGCCGAGGATGCCCAGTTTGACTACAATGGCTGGAGCCCGCGCAATGCTTCGGGCAAATATGCCGGCACTGTGACCCTGCGTCAGGGCCTGGCCTATTCGCTCAATACCATCACGGCGCGCCTCGCCATCGACGTCACCCCCCAGGCGGTGATCGACGTGGCCACCCGCATGGGCATTTCCTCGCCGCTGACGGCCGTGCCCTCGATCGCCCTGGGCACACAGGAAGTGAACCTGCTCGAACTGACCAGCGCCTATGCCCCCTTCGCCAATGGCGGCTTCGGCGTCATCCCCAATGTCATCACCCGCATCGAGGCCAAGGACGGCACCGAGCTCTACCAGTCCTCCGATGCCGGCCCGGGCCGCGTCATCGCGCCCAATATCCTGGCCGAGATGAACGACATGCTCAAGACCGCGGTGGAAGTGGGCACGGGCAAGGGCGCCAATCTGGGCGGCTGGGACTTTGCCGGCAAGACCGGCACCACCCAGGACGCCAAGGACGCGCTGTTCATCGGCTATACCTCGGCCATGGTCACTGGCGTCTGGCTGGGCAATGACGATGCCACCAAGACCACCCTGTCGGGCGGCAACGTGCCGGCCGCCATCTGGTCCGAATTCATGACCAAGGCGCATGCCGGCAAGCAGGTCGCCCCCATTCCGGGTGGCAGCTATGAAGGCCAGCTGGTGGCCCAGCAGGTGCTGGATTCCGCAACCGGCCAGGTCGCCATCGATCCGGCCACCGGCCAGCCCATGACGCAATATGTCGATGCCGGCACCGGCCAGCCGGTGCAGACCACCACCGACCCCGCGACCGGGCAGCTGCTGCGGCTCGATCCGGCAACCGGCCAATACGTACCTGCCGCGGCTACGGCTGCGGTCAACCAGCCGATCCAGACCGGCCAGATGGTCGACCCCAGCACCGGCCAGCCGGTGGGCCAGCAGATCGATCCGGCCACCGGCATGCCCGTGGGCAATACCGGCGGCATGCTGGTCGATGCCAATGGCGTCCAGATCGACCCCGCCACCGGCATGCCGGTCGGCCAGGTCGTTGACAACGGCCAGGCCATCGATCCGGTCACCGGCTATCCGCTGCAGGGCCAGACCAATGGCGTGGGCCCCGCGCCCATCGATGCCAATACCGGCCTGCCCATGACCCTGGTGGTCGATCCGGCCACCGGTCAACAGGTCTGGGTGCCGAGTGCTCCCGCGCAGCAGCAGCAGCAGGTGCAGCCGCCCGCCGCACTGGGCCAGCCTGTGCCCATCGAGAACGAGCGCAGCCAGCGCACGCTGATGGACCTGATCTTCGGCGACCAGCAGAACTGACGACCGGCGCCTCTGGCGCAAGATCGCGCCGGTGGAGCGATCTAGGTCGTCAGGCCCGGAGCGCCATGCGCGCAGGGCACGCGCTCTCCGCAGACCCGATCCCGCACAAAAAAGGCCGCCCCTCGGGGCGGCCTTTTCGCTTATGCGACGACGATCGGACTGCCCGATGTCACCCGGTCATGCAGGTCGATGACATCCTGGAACAACAGCCGCACGCAGCCGCTCGAAACCGCCTTGCCGATGGTGGCAGGGTCCATCGTGCCATGCACGCGATAGAGCGTGTCGCGATTGCCCTGGTGGATATAGAGGGCGCGGGCGCCCAGCGCGTTGAGCAGGCCCGGCGGCTGGCCGTTGCGATAGATTTCCAGCTCGGGCTGGCGGTCGACCATTTCCTTGGGCGGGGTCCAGACCGGCCACTTCCGCTTGTAGGCGATGTGACCCTCGCCGCTCCATTCAAAGCCCGCCCGGCCCAGCCCCACTCCATAGCGCATGGCCCGCCCGTTCGGCATGGTCCAGTAGAGGAAATAGTTGCCCGTATCGACCACGACGCGGCCGGCCGGCTGGCCGGTCGGATTGTCGACCTCCTGCCGCCAGTAGATCGGGTCGACCATCGATACGTCGGCCGCGGGAACCGGATAGTCCTCTTCGGGCCGTGCGGCATACATGGCCAGCACATCGGGCGGCACCGCATGGCGCACCGGTCCGGCCGGCACCACGGGCGGGGTGGGTCCGGTCGTGGTGCAGGCGGCAAGGGCGAGGGCGCTGACACTGGCGAGGCCCGCCAGCACGGCGCGGCGCGACAGGGGCGCGTGAATTATAGACGACATGAAAACATCCTTGGCCCCGAAAGGGGCCGCAAGCATAGGGAACAGGGAATGATGGATGTGTTCAGGCCTGTTTGGGCGGCCGCAGCGGTCCGGTGCCGAACCAGTCCGCCATCTCGGTATCCGTACCGGGCACCGGCCGGGCTTCCGCCGGGCAGAGCGGCAGCGGCATCACCGTTACCGGAATGCCGTTATGCGACCCGCAGGGCATTACAATGCCCGAGCCAAGATCGATCTCGCCCCGCTGCACGGCCACGATCACCGGAATGGACTGGTTGTTGGCGTCCACATGGTTCAGCACCACAAGGGGTGAGCTGTGATAGCGATGCGCATGCGCAGTCGTCATCCCGGCAAGGGATGCGAAGGCAAAGATCAGCACGATGATGGTGACGAAGCGGCGCATGCCCTGCTTCTAGGCCGCGGACAGTGGCCGGAGCGAGGCCATCACGCAGCTTTGACCCTAATTGCCATGCGCCATCAGCTGCCGCCCATGCGCCTTGAGCCAGGCGCGGCCTTTTTCCATCTCGGGCAGGGTACGCTTCACCGTCGCCCAGAAGGCCGCCGAATGGTTCATCTCCACCAGATGGGCCACTTCATGGGCCGCCACATAGTCGAGCACGAAGGGCGGCGCCAGCACCAGCCGCCAGTTGTAGTTGATATTGCCCGTCGACGAGCATGAGCCCCAGCGGCTGGCCTGGCTGCGCATCTTGACCGACTTGACGGTCACGCCCAGCCGCGCCGCATGCACGGCACTGCGCGCGACGAGGTCGGCCTGCGCCTCGTCCTTGAGCCAGTCGGTCAGCCGCCGCGCCTGATGCGCCGGATCGCCCGGCACGAGCAATATCGGCTCGCCATCCATCTCGCCGGCTTCGACGCGCCCGCGCACCCGTCCGGTCCCCACGATGCGGTGGGGCACCCCGCGCAGCGGCACCACCCCGCCATCGCCGAACAGGCTCTGCTCCGGCGCCCGCTTGATACGGGCCGCCAGCCAGTTGTGGTGCCGGTGCAGAAACGCCTCCGCCTCGGCCCATTTGCCATGTGGCGGCAGCGTCAGCACGGGGCCGCCGCTATGGGGAATGGACAGCCGATAGCTGCGCGCCCGCGCATTGACCCGCACGGTGACACTGACCGGCGCGCCATCGACTGCGATGACGGTGCTGCTCGGTATCTTGGGCTTGGCGCGGAAGAAGAGGTTCATGGGGGTCCGTGGGAATCGCCCGGCGATAATAGCGGGAAACGGGCACTTTGACTCCCCCACACACCGGGCGGCACCTCCCCCTTGATGGGGGAGGCTGGGAGGGGGTGGGGAGCCCCGATTTGGGGGCCAAACACCCCCCTCCCTTGATCCCTCCGGTATCGACTGAAACATAAGTGCCAAACGAAAAAACGCCCCCTTTCGGGGGCGCCAGTTCAGTCGTTGGGAACGACCGGCTTCAGGAGGGTAGAAGGGACGGGCAGGGGCGGCGGCCTTAGCCGTTATTGCTCCAGCCATTGTTGTTCGGGTCGCCATTGTCGGGCTTGTTCTGGTCATAGCCCTGGCGCGAACCGCGGCGCTCGTTCATGAAGCGATCGAATTCTTCCCGGTCCTTGGCCTTGTTGAGGTTGGCCATGTATTCGTGGAAGGCGTCGATCTCGGCGTCGAGGCGGGCGCGCTCTTCCTCGAGGCGCTTGAGCTGTTCGGCGCGATAGTCGTCAAAGGCTGCATTGCCGCTCGAATTCATGCCGTAGCTCCGGTTGTTGTTGGTCCAGCCGCGATGTGCATGCTTGTTGGAGCTGCACCAGGCTTTGCCCTTGTTCCAGTAGGCCTGGGCCTTTTCCGGCGAGCCGCCGAACTTTTCGCCCCACAGGATATAGCCAAGCACGGCAAGGCCGATTGGCCAGAAGACGATAAAGCCCACGACCATGAGGGCGATGGTCAGCGGGGACCATTGAGGTTTGATGATTGCTGTGGTCATTTCGGTTTCATTCTCCCAGTCACGATGCCCAATAGGTGGCCCCGTCCGGGGTAGGATCAATGCTGTGCCTGGGGTTTTTGGCCCTTGAAATGAAACTTTTGCCTCCCTATGGGGGGGGGCAGATTTGCCCCGGAAGGGCCCCAATAATGTCCATGACCCAGGCCGATGGCCTGCCCTTGCCCTCCACCTGGCGGCCCCTGCGGCTGCAGACCCTGGTGCTGTTGCGCTGGCTGGCCGTTGGCGGACAGGTCATCGGCGTGCTGTTCGTGGCCTTCGGGCTGGGCTTCCCGCTGCCGCTGCTCGAATGCTTTGCCCTCATTGCCCTCTCCGCGGCGGTCAACCTCTGGCTCGTCTTGCGCCTGGGCACCTCCCACCGCCCCAGCTCGCTCTCCACCGCCAGCCAGATCGTCTTCGATCTCTGCCAGCTCGGCGGCCTGCTCGCCTTGACCGGCGGGCTGCAGAACCCCTTCTCGCTGCTGCTGCTGGCCCCGGTCTCGGTTTCGGCCACCACGCTCCCCCAGCGCGCCGCCTATCTCATTGCGCTCCTGGCCGCAGTGATCGCCTCGCTGCTGGCCGTCTGGCACCTGCCACTGCCCTGGGAACCGACCGAGCGCCTGGTCTTTAACCGCATCTATGTCATCGGCATCTGGGTCTCGATCGTCTGCGGCGTGGTCTTCATCTCCGCCTATACCAATCGCGTCGCCCATGATGCCCGCCAGATCGCCGATGCCCTGGCGGCCACCGAGCTGGCTTTGGCCCGCAAAGAACGCCTCTCGGCGCTTGATGGCCTCGCCGCCGCAGCGGCCCATGAGCTGGGCACGCCCCTTTCCACCATTGCCCTGGCCGCCAAGGAAATGCGTGCCGAGGCCGAGCCGGGCAGCGACCTGGCCGACGATGTCGAGCTGATCATCGCCCAGGCCGCCCGCTGTCGCGCCATTCTCGCCAAGCTGCGCAATCTGGGCACCGATGGCGGCGATCCCTTCGCCGCCGTGCCGCTCACCGATCTGCTGGCCGAAGTCGCCCGCCCCCATGAAGGGCGCGGCAAGGCCATCCTGTTCTATTATGAAAGGGCCGCCGGCCCGCCGCCGGTCTTCCAGCGAAGCGTCGGCCTGCTCTATGGCCTTGGCAACCTCATCGAGAATGCCGCCGATTTTGCCCGCAGCTCGGTGCGGGTCGAGGCGGCCTGGGACCAGGAAGCCATTTCCGTCTCGATCACCGATGACGGCCCGGGCTTCGCGCCCGAGCTCATCGCCCGGCTGGGCGAACCCTATCTCACCAGCCGTCCCCGCGATCCGCATGGCCCCGATGCCAACAAGCCCGGCGGCCTGGGCCTGGGCGTCTTCATCGCCAAGACCCTGCTCGAGCGGACCGGTGGTCGCCTCGCCTTCGAGAATATCGCCGCGGATGGTCACGCCCGGGTGCGCATCGTCTGGCCGCGCGGCGCGGTCGAGGCACCGATCCACTGAGGCTGTTTTGACGTATCAAGTGCAAACGCTTATGTGAGGGGCTATGAGCACGATCGAAGATCTCCTTGCCACCGACCCCAGCCTGCTGCTCGTCGACGACGACGCGGCTTTCCTGCAACGCCTCGAGCGCGCCATGGCGCGCCGCGGCTTTGATGTCCGTATTGCTGGCTCCGTGGCCGATGGCCTGGCGGCCGTGGCCGAACGCCCCCCGGCCTATGCCGTGGTCGATCTGCGCCTTGAAGATGGCAATGGTCTTGAGGTGGTGTCGGCCCTGCACCAGAAGCGCCCCGATGCGCGGGCGGTGGTGCTGACCGGCTATGGCAATATCGCCACCGCCGTAACTGCGGTAAAGCTTGGCGCCATCGATTATCTGAGCAAGCCGGCCGATGCCGACGATGTCATCAATGCCCTGCTCGCAACCGGCGAGGACAAGCCCGAGCCGCCGGAAAATCCGATGTCGGCCGATCGGGTGCGCTGGGAACATATCCAGCGCGTCTATGAGCTCTGCGACCGCAACGTGTCCGAGACCGCGCGGCGGCTCAACATGCATCGGCGCACGCTGCAGCGAATTCTCGCCAAGCGTGCGCCGCGCTAGTTCGTTAGCTTACGAGGCGCGACTATAGGTCAGCGTCTGGCACAGGATGGCCGCGCGGCAACCCTGGATGTCGATCGTGTCCGGGCTGGTCTGCGTCACGGTTGCTTCCGCGCTCATGCCGCCAGCGGCCAGCGAACCCTTCCACTCGTTCGGAGCGGTCTGCGGCGCCTGCATCACCAGCTGGCCGACAAAGGCCAGGTTCTCTTCCGTGGCCGATTCGCCCTCGAGCGTGTTCAGCACGCCGCAGAGGTCGGTCCCGGTCTCGCCGCACAGCGAGAAGGTGAACGAGGTGCCGTATTCATCGACAAAGGTACCGCTCGGATCGGCCACATTGGCCGCCGCTTCGGTGGTCACTTCGCCTTCGGCCGGCGCTGCTGCGTCCTGTGCCAGGGTCGGCAGGGCAACGGTGGCAAACAGTGCGCCGATAACAAGACTTGTCTTCAACATATGCATGGGTAGTTCTCCATGCGACGGCGCCCGCCCCACGCAGTCGCTCATTGATTGATGCACCCCCAACGCCGCTTCACCGGCAAGGGTTGCGCTGCCCTGACAAAACCGCCTCAGCGCCTGAAGGTCGCCGCAATCTCGATATGGGTCGAATAGACGAACTGGTCGACAGCCACGACATCGCTCATGGCATAGCCGCCGGCGATCATGATGGCGGCATCGCGGGCAAAGGTCCGTGCATCGCAGGCCACCATGACCACGGTCTTGATCTTGGATTGTGCCAGTTCGCGCACCTGCGCCTCGGCCCCGGCCCGCGGCGGGTCCAGCACCACGGCCTCGTAGGGCAGTTCGAACTGCGTCAGCGGATCGCGGAACAGGTCGCGCGCCTTGGCCGTCACCTCGCGCAAGCCCTTGGTGAAGCGCCGCGCCTTGTCCAGCGCCGCAATGCCCGCCTTGTCGCTGTCCACGGCAAAGACCGGCCGCTGCTCGGCCAGCCGCAGCGCGAACGGCCCCACGCCGCAGAACAGGTCAGCCACGGTCTTGGCCTTGCCCACGGCATTGACCACATAGTCCGACAGCACGGCCTCGGCCGCCGCCGTGGCCTGCAGGAAACTGCCGATCGGCAGCTCCACCCGCGCCCGGCCCATTTCCACGATCGGCGGCTGCGCCTGCAGCACCATTTCGCCATTGAGCGACAGTCGTGCCAGCTTGAACCGCGCCACCAGCGGCGCCACCCGGTCCATCCGGGCCTGCTTCTTCTCGGTGCGGATGGCGACGTCGAGCCCGCTCAGCGTGGCGGTCAGGCTCACATCGGCTTCCCCCACCGCCTGCATCACGGCCCGGGCAATGTCGGGCGCCCTGGCCAGCCCCGGCACCACGATGGGGCAGGTGTCGAGGTCATGCACCTGGTGGCTGCGCAGCCGCATATAGCCAGCGCCTTCGGCCCGCGCATGCAGCGTCGCCCGCCGCCGTCCCTCGCCGCCCGCGTCGATGAAGCGGCTGACCTTGGTGTCGATGCCGGCAAAGCGCAGCGGCGTCTCTATGAGCCCGATCTTGAACGCCTCGTAGCTCGCCCGGTCGAGATGCTGCAGCTGGCAGCCGCCACAGGCGCCGAAATGCGGACAGAACGGCTCGATGCGATTGCTTGCCGGCGTCACCACGCCCAGCAGTGTTCCCCGCTCGCCATCAATGTCAATCTCCACCGTCTCGCCCGGCAGCGCCAACGGCACGAAGACCTTGCGGCCCTCGATTTCGGCAACACCCTCGCCCTTGTGGCCGAGGCTGGAAATGGTGGTGGTAAAGGTCATGAGCGTCCGGGCTTGCGGAAGGGGTTCAGTAGCGGGTTTGTGCCCAAAGGTCACCCCACCCCAAATCGTCACCCTCGGGCTTGACCCGAGGGCTCTTCACTTGCCGGGCGAAGGCTGAAGTATAGACCCCTCGGGTCAAGCCCGAGGGTGACGACCGCTGGGTGTAAAGGCTCTAGGGCCGGCTCGCCCATTCCAGCAAGCTCGCCAGCCCCACAAACGGCACCCCGGCATGCTCGCTCAGTCCCGAGGCACAGGTGCTCACCGTCGACACCCCCAGCGTGCAGCCTGTCGGAATATCTGCCTTCACAAACCGGGTCGCATGCGCGTTGAGCTCGGGGAAGAACAGCCCCTTGTCCCCGGCATAGCCACAGCAGGTCACCGAACTCAGCACCGCCACCTCGTCCGCACAGGCCCGCGCGATGGCCTCGGTCATCGGCTGTTCGGCCAGCCTCTGCGCCGAGCAGTTGTGATGCACCGCCACCACCGGCAGTTTGCGGGTGATCGTCAGCCGCGGCAGCACCTGGCTCAACAGGAACTGGCTGGAATCGAGCACCGGCGCGTCGCCCGGAAATTCCCGCAAATGCTTGGCGCAGGTCGAGGCGTCGGTCACGACGCTCAGCCGCCCGGCATCCGACAGCGCCGATAGTTCGCGCTTCAGTTCACCGCCGACGCTGGCCGCCTGCTCGGGAAAGCCCTTGGACTGGAACGGCTGGCCACAGCATTGGCCATTGAGATGCTCGGGCACGATCACATCGAACCCGGCCCGCTCCAGCAGCGCCAGCATGGCCTCGGGCACCGCCTTGAGGTCATGCTCGGTTTGCGGGGCGCCAAACATGCGCGTGGCGCAACTGGGGAAATAGACGATGGACTGTCGCCCGGTCTGCGCGATCGGCACCGGGAAGCCGGTCCTGCGCGGGTCCTGCCGCGTCTCGGCGACCTTGGGTACCCCCGGGCCATGGTGTAGCGCCCGCGACACGCGCGGCACGCGCTCGCCGGTCAGCCGGCGGGCCCCATCGGTCAGGGCCTCTATGGCCGGTGCCGGGATCACCTTGCGCGCCGCATCGGCCAGGGCCACCCCGCCGCGCATCATGGTCTCGACCGCGCCGCGATGGTCGGCCGCAAAGCCCGCCACGGCACGCGCCGTGGAACCACGCCTTTGCGTGCGCTGGCCGATGATCATCGTGCCCGTTTCGATGCCGACCGGGCAGCGGATCGAGCACAGGTTGCAGGCCGCGCAGGTATCGAGCCCGGGATACTGGAAATCGTCGTCGAGCCGCTTGAGCCGCGCCGGGTCCTCGCCGCTGGCCCGCAGCCTTTCGCGCTCGCGCGTCACCGCGATGCGCTGGCGCGGCGACAGCGTCATCTGGTGGCTGGGGCAGGCGGGCTCGCAGAAGCCGCATTCGATGCACATGTCCACCAGCTCGTCCGCCAATGGCATGACCTTGAGATGCTTGATATGCACCTTGTCGTCGGCATTGAGCAGCACGCCCGGATTGAGCAGCCCTTCGGGGTCGAACAGGGCCTTGATCCGGTGCATCAGCCCATAGGCCTTGCTCCCCCATTCCGCCTCGACAAAGGGCGCGATGGCTCGTCCGGTGCCATGTTCGGCCTTGAGCGAGCCGCCATATTGCACCGAGACCAGCTCGCTCAAAGCCTTGGAGAACATGTCGAATTTCTCCGCCGCGCCGGGCAGCGAGAAATCGTCGCTCATCTGGAAATGCAGGTTTCCCGCCAGGGCGTGCCCGAAGATGATGGCATCCTCATAACCATGGTCGTCCAGCAGGGCGCGCATGTCGGTGACGAATTCGGCGAGGCGCTCGATCGGGGCCGCCACATCCTCGGTCAGCATCGACGTGCCCTTGGGCCGGGCCGCGCCGCCCGAGGCGAAGAACCCCTTGCGGATGTCCCACAGCGCATGGCTGCGCGCTTCGTCGGTGGAAAAATCGATATGTGTCGCATCCTCGCTGGCGAGGATCGCCACCGCTTTCGCCACTTCGACGTCGAGCGTCGTCGCATCGGGAGCGGTGACGTCGATCAGCACGGCCGGGGAATTGTCCGTCAGCCAGGGCAGCAGCGGGGCCATGGGTGGCAGGTGTTCCACCGTCGCCAGCGCCCGCCGCTCGATATATTCGGCGGCCGTGACGCCCGTCGTCACCTGCACGCCGCCATTGGCCAGCTTGATGATGGCGCGTCCCGCCGATTGCGGATCGGGGAAAGGCACCAAAGCCGTCGATTTGAACGGATGCTCGGGCACCGTGTTGTAGGTCACCTCGGAAACAAAGCCGAGCGTGCCCTCCGAGCCCACCATCAGGTGGATCAGGATGTCGAGCGGGTCGTGGTAGTCGACCAGCGCATTGAGCGAATAGCCCACCGTATTTTTGATGGCATATTTCCGCCGGATCAGCGCGACGAGTTCCGGGTCGGCCATCACCGCGTGATGCAGCTGGTGCAGCCCGTCCAGCATCGCCCCATGGCTGGCGCGGAACGCATCGCGGCTGGCCGCGTCGCCGCTGTCCAGCATGGTCCCGTCGGTCAGCACGATCCGCAGGCGCGCCATGGTGTGATAGGTGTTCTGCGTCACCCCGCAGCACATGCCGGATGAATTGTTGTTGACCACGCCACCGATCTTGCAGGTGGCCTGGCTGGCGGGGTCCGGCCCGATCTTCTTGTTGAATTTCTTGAGCGCCGCATTGGCATGGGCGACGATGATCGCCGGCCCCAGCGTGATCTGCTCGGCCCCCGGATGGATTTCAAGCTTGCGCCAGCCATCGCCCAGCACCGCCAGCACGCCATCGGTCACCGCCTGGCCCGACAGCGACGTACCAGCCGCCCGGAAGGTGATGGGCAGGCCCTCGGCCCGCGCCGCCGCCATCACCGCGCGCACCTCATCCTCGGAATTGATGAAGACCACGGCTGCCGGAATCAGCCGGTAAGAACTGGCATCCCCGCTCCAGGCATAGGTCATCAGTGGATCGGTATACATCCGACCCTTGACCGTGCCCTTGAGCCGGGCAACCAGCCGCTCTCCGGCTGCCTGCCGGTCAGGTGTAACGTGATGGACGGGGGAGGGGGCGATACTGGCTTGCTGCATGCGCCAGCACTAACATGTTAGTTCGAGACTGCGAAGGGCCTTGTCAGCCGCCTCGCCCAGGGATTTGCTTGCGGCCATGGGTGCGGCGCGAAGTCCAGCTGGAAGCGTGCGCCTAAGGGAGGACAGACAATGCCAATGGTCAACTGGCCGGCGGTGATCGCCGCGGCGCTTTCAATGTTCGTGATCGGGGGGCTCTGGTACTCGCCCCTGCTGTTCGACAAGGCCTGGCGGCGCGCCGGCAATATCAGCGACTCCGATATGGCGCGGGGGAATCCGGCGGTGATTTTCGGCGTGGCCTTCGTGCTGACGCTGATCATGGCGGCCAACCTGGCCTTTTTCATCGCCGGCCCGGAGACGACGCTGAGCTTTAACATCGGCGCGGCAGTTGCAGCCGGTTTCGGCTGGGCGGCGCTGAGCGTCGGGGTCATCACCCTCTTCGAACGCCGGCCGTTGAGCTACTTCCTGATCAATGGCGGCTACCTCACCATCGGCTTTGCCGTCATGGGTCTGATTCTGGGTCTCTGGCGCTGAGAGACCATACCCACCCAGCCTCCCCCTGAAGGGGAGGAGCAGATTGGATGGGGCATGAGCCCTCGAGAGCCACCAGCCTGTCCCTCCCCCTCTTCAGGGGGAGGCCGGGTGGGGGTTTCTATCGTTCAGATGTCCACATCGTCTTCGCTCAGCGCCTCGATCTCGGCTGCTGCGCGCTTGAGGATTTCGGCAGCGTGGCGCTGCTGGTCCTCGGAGGTGCGCCGCGCCTTCTTGATCGCCGCCTTGAGGTCGCGCCTGGCCTGGTTGAGCTCGGGCACCACGTCCTTGAGGTCGCGGTCGGTGTCCGGCGCCGGGCCGGGGCCCCAGCCGGGACCATGCCCGCGATGCGGCGGATGCTCGCCCGCTTCGCCCTCGCGGCCAAACGGCCAGTCGGCCTTGGCGAATTCGCGGAAGCGGTTCATCTGCTCGCCCGCCTTGGCCAGGAATGCCAGGGTGGATTCGATCGCCTCGCGATTGTCGCTGAGATGTGCGCGTCCCTCGTCGGTGATCGTATAGAGCTTCTTGTTGCCGTCGGTCTGCGACGTCACATAGCCGGCTTCCTCGAGAAAGGTCAGCGCCGGATAGACGATGCCGGGGCTGGGCGTATAAAAGCCCGCCGATTTTTCCTCGATCGCCTTGATCAGGTCATAGCCGTGCCGCGGCTGCTGCTCGATCAGGTAGAGCGCCACCAGCCGCAGGTCGCCCGAGGCCAGCATGCGGCCGATGCGGAAATTGCCGCCCATATTGCCCCAGCCCTCGCCGCTTTCGATGCCGGCGGCAAACCGACCCCAGCCGCGGCGGGCCATGGCTTCCATGCGGCGCCAGTTGGGCTCGCCGTCTCTCCAGTTATTTCCCATGATGGGTCTCCGATATATCTTGAACTGCATTGGCTCAGAAGATCGGGGCGCCTCATGGCATTTTCAAGATATATCTTAAGATAGTGATCAACGCGTCATGCAACCTTCGGCTGCGCGCCGCGTTGACATACGGGTCAGTCCATCGATGGAGGAGACGATGCGCGTGAACCAGTCCGAGCCGGACAGAAAAAAGCCCGAGCGACCCAAGGGTCTGCCCGGACTGTTGCTTTACGGGATACTGACCATTCTCGGCGCTCTGGCGCTGGTCGTGGTCGCCGAATAGACCCTAGAGAATCGGCGCCGGTGCGTTGTCGCGGTCGAACTGCCCGTATTTGCGGAAGCGGTACATGTAGCTGGGCAGGATGGCATCCATTGCCGTCGGCGTGATGCCGAAAGCCGCCAGCGTGCGCTTGTCCCGGCTCGCCGCCTCGGACACCACATTGTCCACCCCGAGCAGCTCCACCTGGTCGGCGGTGATCAGCGGCGTGCCCGGCAGGATGGACAGCGGCAGGGCCAGCAGCTTGGCAATGCCCGGAGACAGCGGCAGCATCGGCCGCTTGCGCGCCGCTTCCCGCTGCACCCGCTCCATCAGCGCGCGATAGGTTTCCACCTGCGGCCCGCCCAGTTCATATATGCGTCCGCCCTTGACCTTGCCCTCGGCAGCCAGCGCGAAGGCCTCGGCCACGTCGCCGACATAGACCGGCTGGAACTTGGTGTCTCCGCCGATCAGCGGCAGCACCGGGAAGAAGCGGGCCAGCGCCCCCATCAGGTTGAAAAAGCCATCGCCCGGCCCGAAGATGATCGAGGGCCGCATGATGACGGCATTGGGAAAGGCCTCGAGCACGGCGGCCTCGCCATCCAGCTTGCTGGCGGCATAGCGGCTGACTTCGGCGGCCTTGTCGACGCCCAGCGCCGACATATGCACCAGCGTCGAGGCGCCGGCCGCCCTGGCCGCTTCCGCAACATTGCGGGCGCCATCGACATGCACCGCCTCAAAGCTCTGCTTGCCGGCCGAATGGCCGATGCCGACCAGGTTGATGACGATATCGGCGCCCTGCACCGCATGGCGCACGGAGGCGGCATTGCGCAGATTGGCCTGGATCGGCTGGATCTGCCCGACGCTGCCATACATTTTCACATGCCCGGCCAGCTCCGGCCGGCGCACCGCCACGCGGATGCGATGGCCGCGCCGCGCCAGCAATTGCACGATCTGGGTGCCGACAAAGCCCGCGCCGCCGAAAATGGTGACGAGTTTGGGTTCGAGGCGATCCATCTTGGGCTCCGGCAAACAGGCATGAAACGTTCCCGCTTCTATCCCAAGGCCGCCGCCGCTGTCGAGGGCCGGAGCGGGGAATCGGCTTGACTCTGGCAGGCATTTGTTCTTGTTTTGTTCACTAAAGACACAGGAGGGGTGCCCCATGCCCGAAACCAGAACCTATCACGGCCAGTGCCATTGCGGCGCCGTGCGCTATACCGCCACCACCGATCTGTCCACGATGGGCGACTGCAACTGCTCGCGCTGCCGGCGCCTGGGCTGGGTCATGCAGTCGCTGCCCGCTGCCGATTTCACGCTGGAGAGCGGCGAGGATCAGCTCTCCATCTTCCAGTTCAGCACCGAGACCATCGATCACCTCTTCTGCCGCACCTGCGGCATAGAGTCCTTCGCCCGCGGTTCGGACGGCAAGGGCAACGAGCTGGTGATGATCAATGTCAACTGTCTCGAGGATGCGCCGCCCATTGATCGCGCCGCGATCAAGCATTGGGATGGCGCCAACTGGTGAGCGTCGCGAATAGGTGATTGACATCGGTCGGCGCGCCCCCTAGTTACACCACCGCTTGCCCAGATGGCGGAATTGGTAGACGCGCACGGTTCAGGTCCGTGTACCGCAAGGTGTGGAGGTTCGAGTCCTCTTCTGGGCACCAATTTTCAAGACCCCGGTCCCGACGACAGTCGCGGCCGGGGTTTTTCTTTGGCCATTGTGGATTTCGCAGTCGGGGCGATCAAGGGTAGGGGTCGACGATCCCCGCAGGCCGCCTCCGCCTTCCCATCGCCCCGATGCTGTGTCATCAGGGAAGACCACCGAATTCTTGCGAGACTCCCATGGCCATTCGATTGCACCGCGGCGACCTGCCGGACCTGTCCCGTTATGGCCGCGAAGTCGCGATTGATACCGAGACCATGGGCCTGCACCCCCATCGTGACCGGCTCTGCGTCGTCCAGCTCTCGCCCGGCGATGGCAGCGCCGACGTGGTGCAGATCCCCCAGGATGCCACAGAGGCGCCCAATCTGGTCAGCCTGCTCGCCGACCCCGCCGTCACCAAGATCTTCCACTATGCCCGCTTCGACGTTGCCGCCCTCCAGAACCGCTTCGGCGTGGTGACCGGCCCGGTCTATTGCACCAAGATCGCCAGTAAGCTGGTGCGCACCTATACCGACCGGCATGGCCTCAAGGACCTGGTGCGCGAACTGCTCAATGTCGATCTCTCCAAGCATCAGCAGAGCTCGGACTGGGGCGCCGAAAAGATCAGTGACGCCCAGCTCGATTATGCCGCCTCCGACGTGCTCTACCTGCACGATCTCAAGCGCCATCTTGATCGCATGCTCAAGCGCGAGGGCCGCATGGAGCTGGCCCAGTCCTGCTTCGATTTCCTCAAGACGCGCTGCGAACTCGATCTCCTGGGCTGGGGCGAAACCGATATCTTCGCCCATAGCTGACCTTTGGGGGCAAGCATGACCCTGCATGGTGACTCTGCCCAGCGCCTCCAGACCTATCGGCGGCTCGAGGCGCGCAACCGCATCGTGTCGATCCTGCGCATCGGTGTGCCGGCACTGGGGGTCCTGGCTCTGGTTTCGCTGATCGGGCAGATCTATATTTCGAGCCTGGGCAGCCGCTTCGGCGTCGGCCAGATTGCCGTGACGCCCGACAATGTCATGGTCGAAGCCCCCGAATATACCGGCCTGCTCGATGACGGCACCGCCTATCGCATCTCGGCCAGCGCCGCCAGGGCCGCGACCGAAACCATCGACCAGATCGGCCTCAGCGATGCCGCGCTCACCATGACGCGCCCCGACGGCGTCGTCATGACGGTCGATGCCGCCGCCGCCGTGCTCGATACCACCCGCCAGCTGGTTTTGGTCGAAGAGGAGGCCGACATCGCCAATTCCCTGGGAACCAAAGGCATTATCGGCGATTCGGTGTTCGACTATGCCACCCAGCAACTGGTGGGCAATGGCGCGGTCACCATCGACTATGCCGACGGCACCCATCTGGTGGCCGAAGGCATGACCTATGATGCCGTCAGCCTGGTCTGGACTTTCACCCGCGCCACCGTCACCCTGCCCGATACGCCCGGAGCCAAGAAGACCGAGATGCAGACCCAAACCGAGATGCAGACCCCATGATCAAGCGCCTCCTGCTGGTTCTCGCTCTGGCATTCGCCGCCCATCCCGCTCTGGCCCAGCAACCGGTCGAGATCACCGCCGATCTCTTCACCGTCGATGAAAACACCCAGGAAGCGGTGTTTACCGGCAATGTCGTGGTCATCCATCCCAGCGTGAAAGTGTGGGCTGAAAAGGTCGTCGCCACCTATGGCGAGGGCGGCACCACCGATATCGAGACCTTCGAGGCCACCGGTTCGGTGCGGCTCGAGACCCCCGAGCAGAATGCCACCGGCGATCGCGCCGTCTTCACCCCCGGCGACCAGCTGTTGCGGCTCACCGGCAATGTCCGGGTGATCAATTCGGGCGGCACCATTGATGCCGCCGAACTGGTGGTGAACCTCGAGACCAATGTCTCCACCTTCACCAGCAGTGGCGGCGGCCGCGTCACCGGGGTTTTCACCTCGCAATGACGCCCGCCACCGACAAGCCCCGCATCGACCAGACCGGCTGGCTGGTGGCTCATGGCCTCGCCAAGAGCTTCGGCAAGCGGGCCGTCGTGCGCGATGTCTCCATCGCCGTGCGGCGGGGCGAGGCCGTCGGCCTGCTCGGCCCCAATGGCGCCGGCAAGACCACTGTCTTCACCATGATCATGGGCCTGCTCAAGCCCGATGCGGGCCTCATCAGCCTCGATGGCCGCGACATTACCCGCCTGCCGCTGTTCCAGCGCGGCCAGCTCGGCATCGGCTATCTGCCTCAGGAGCCCTCGATTTTCCGCGGCCTCACCGTGCGCGGCAATATCATGGCGGTGCTCGAAAACCATGTGAAGGGCCGCGGCGAGCGCCAGGCCCGGCTCGAGGCCCTGCTCGAGGAATTTTCCATCCAGCACCTGGCCAAGGCCAATGCCCTGGCGCTCTCGGGTGGCGAGCGGCGCCGCGTCGAAATCGCCCGGGCCCTGGCGGCCGATCCGGTCTTCATGCTGCTCGACGAGCCCTTTGCCGGCGTCGATCCCATCGCGGTCAGCGAGGTCAAGGGCCTCGTCCACCAGCTCACCCGCCGCGGCATCGGCGTGCTGATCACCGATCATGCCGTGCGCGAAACGCTGGGCCTGGTCGATCGCGCCTATGTCATCCATGGCGGCAAGGTGATGATCCAGGGCAAGCCCGAAACCATCAGCGCCGACCCCGACGCCCGCCGGGTCTATCTCGGCGAGGGGTTTGAACTCTAGGCGCCGACCCGAAGGGGCAAATCGCTCCAGTGGAGCGATTTGAGGCGACTAGGCCATGAGGCCTATGGCCAATGGCGAAGGCTTTTCCCTCCTTTGACGGGGTGCTGGGAGCCCCGATATCCCGGCCAAACCACCCCCACCCTTGATCCCTCCCCACAAGGGGGAGGGAGACGATGAACACCGAAAGCGGAGCCGACGCCTCCCTCCCCTTGATGGAGGGACCGAGGGTGGGGTGGAGTCGCGCGCACCCATGGAGCAGAAGAACCACTTGGCACGGAACTTGCCCTCCCGCTTGCCCGCTGCCCAAAAATGAGTCATGGTCCGCCCGGGAAGAAGCCGGAAACGGCATGGATTAGGGTCGAGGGTCACTAGCTCAATGGCACTTTCGCCGCGTCTCGAATTCCGCCAGGCCCAGAGCCTGACGCTGACGCCGCAACTGATGCAGTCGATTCGCCTGCTGCAGCTCAGTCATCTTGAACTCAACGATTTCGTCGATGCCGAACTGATGCGCAACCCGCTGCTCGAGCGCGAGGATGGCGCCGAGCCCGGCGATGCCGAACCGGCCGAAATCCCCGAGCGCAGCCAGGAAATCAGCGCCTATGAGGATACGGTCGATCGCGGCGACCGCATCCAGGATGCCAATTCCATAGCCGACGGCTACGATACCGCCGTCGAGAACGTCTTTCCCGACCAGGGCGCGCAGGACCAGCTCAATCCCGCCAGCCGGCTCGACCGCAATGGCTCGAGCGAGGCGGGCGAAGCGCCCGATATCGACCAGTTCATCGCCAGCCGCCCGCTTCTCAGCGAGCATCTGGAAAACCAGTCCAACATGATCCTGCGCACGGTGGCCGATCGCCTGATCGCCCGCCACCTGATCGACGGGCTCAACGAGGCCGGCTATCTCACCACCGATCTCACCGCGCTCGCCGAACAGCTGGGCGCCGAGCTGGCCGATGTCGAGGCCGTGCTCGAAGCGCTGCAGGGCTGCGATCCGGTGGGGGTCTTTGCCCGCTCGGTGCCGGAATGCCTCGCCATCCAGCTGCGCGAGCGCGACCGGCTCGACCCGATGATGATGGCTTTGCTCGACAATATCGGCATGCTGGCCGAGCACAACATGGCCGGCCTGATGCGCGCCGTGGGCTGCGACCGCGAAGACCTCTCCGACATGCTGGCCGAAATCCGCCAGCTCGATCCCAAGCCGGGCCTGGCCTTTGATTCCGGCCCCGTCGAATCCGTGGTGCCCGATGTCTTCGTGCGCCGCGGCCCCGATGGCGCCTGGCAGATCGAGCTCAATACCGAAGTGCTGCCGCGCGTGCTGGTCAACCGCGTCTACTACGCAACCGTGACCAAGAAGGCCCGCGACGCCGGCGAAAAGAGCTTCCTGTCCGATTGTCTCGCCACCGCCAACTGGCTCACCAAGAGCCTCGACCAGCGCGCGCAGACCATCCTCAAGGTCGCTGCCGAGATCGTGCGCCAGCAGGATGGCTTCCTCACCCACGGCATCGCCCATCTCAAGCCCATGACGCTCAAGATGGTGGCCGAGACCATCGACATGCACGAATCCACCGTCAGCCGCGTCACCTCCAACAAATATATGGCGACGCCGCGCGGCCTCTACGAGATGAAATACTTCTTCACCACCGCCATCGCCTCCAGCGACGGCGGCAGTGACCATTCGGCCGAAGCGGTGCGCCACCGCATCCGCCAGCTCATCGATGCCGAAGCGCTCAGCGACATTCTGTCAGACGACACCATTGCCGACCTGCTCAAGCAGGAGCAGGGCATCGACGTGGCTCGCCGCACCGTGGCCAAATACCGCGAGGGCATGAATATCCCCTCCTCGGTCATCCGGCGCAGACAAAAGAAGAATCTCGAAAAAGTCTGAGCGTGGAGTGTGGGCCGGGTCAGGCCAAAGCCCGGTCAAATCACCCGCTTTCCCATCCGCCCGCGAAGGCTAAGGCCATTCTATGGCGAAGTCCAAGCGATAAACGAACCGGTCGGGGCAGTTGCGCATTGCTTCCCTGGCGCGGGCGGGTCTAGCATCGAGTTCGCCGGATACCCATCTTGGGTAAGCGGCAGCGTGATCCCGAAAATCCGGGAGTCCGGCTTTTCGAGAACCTCGCGTCGAACCAAGCGACAGAAGGAAGAGGAAGCCATGACTTTACGCGTTTCAGGAAAGAACATGGACGTTGGCGATGCCCTGCGCGGCAAGGCGCAGGATCATTTCGCCGCAGTGGTCGGCAAGTATTTTGACGGCGGCTATGACGGTCATCTCACCCTCACCCCCGATGGCATCGGCTTCCGCGCCGATTGCGTCGTGCACCTCGATACCGGTGCCACCCTGCAGGCCAGCGCCCAGGGCGGCGACGCCACCAGCGCCTACGAGGTCATGGCGGTCAATATCGAGAAGCGCCTGCGCCGCTACAACCGCAAGCTCCGGCAGCGTCCGCGTGGTGCCAATGGCGATGCCGAAACCACCGCGCAATATACGGTGCTGGGCGCCGGCAGCGAGTTCGACGAGCTCGATGAGGACTATGCACCCCCGGTGATCGCCGAGACCACAAAGAACCTGCGTCAGCTCAGCGTCGAGGAGGCCGTGATGGAGCTTGATCTCACCGGTGGCCAGGTTGTGATGTTCCGCCATGCTGGACATGGCGGGCTGAATGTGGTTTACCGCCGCTCCGACGGCAATATTGGCTGGATTGACCCAGCCCTCGGGGCCAATTGAGCGCCCCCGGCGCCACATCAAGCGAAGTTGATCCAAGGCAGATTTATGGAATTGGCCGATATCCTGGCTGACCGCGCTGTGCTTTGCTGCACGGACGTAAAAACAAAACGCCAGTTATTTGAAGAACTTGCCGCGCGAGCGGCGGAGATCAGTGGGCACCCTGCCGACGACATCCTCAATTCGATCACCAGCCGTGAAGAACTGGGATCGACGGGGTTGGGCAATGGCATCGCCATTCCCCACGGCAAGATTGCCGGCCTCAAGCAGGTTATTGCCCTGTTTGCCCGGCTGGACCAGCCGATCGAATATGATTCGGTCGACGACCAGCCGGTCGATCTCGTGGTCATGCTGCTGGCGCCCGCCGGCGCTGGCGCCGATCATCTCAAGGCCCTCTCGCGCGTGGCTCGCCTGCTGCGCACCGAGGCGGTTGTCGATGAACTGCGCCGGCTCGACGATCCAGCCCAGCTGCGGGCGGTGCTCACCGCCCCCTTCGAAACCTACTACGCGGCCTGATTTCATCTGCTCATGACAAAGCCCCCGGACCGTAAAGTCCGGGGGCTTTGCATTCAGGCATGGCCGCCGCTGCTAGTGCAGCGTCGCCAGCCCCAGATTCTTGTCGCCGAGCCAGTCCAGCACGGCATCTTCCGTATCGGTGACCAGCAGCGGCGTGCCGTCGGCGGACATGACCAGTTGGTAATCGGCCTCGTCCTCGAACGGGGTGTCCTGGATCATGGTCGACAGCATGGCGCCGCTCACCGGCCGCACATAGGCGACGGCATCCCCGCCCAGCGCAGCGAACTGCGCCTCGGTCAACGACTTGAGCGGGTGGATCAGCGCTTCGGCCGCAGCTTCGTTATTGCGTTTCTCATACATGTGTCGGCCCTTTCCTCAAACTGAGCGAATTTCGATACGTCGGGCGATCTTGGGCGTCCGGGGACGCTCTACAACAATAACGAGCATACCATGCCCTAAAGTTGCGTCCTTCACGATCATGCCATCGGCCAGAAGAAAAGCGCGCTGGAACTGCCGTGCGGCAATGCCGCGATGCAGGAAGTCCCGTCCGGGCTCGTCCTTCTGCTTGCCGCGGACCACGATCTGGTTGTCCTCGGCCAGCACATCGAGCTCGCTGACACCAAAACCGGCGACGGCAATGGAAATCAGGAAGCGCTCCGTGCCTTCGGCATCGGTCGTGCGCTCGATATTGTAGGGCGGGTAGCCATCGGCGGACTTGGTCAGCCGATCGACACGCTCCTCGAAACTGTCGAAGCCGAGGAGAAAGGGTGCGGAAAACACCGAAATACGCGACATCCACGCCGTCCTTGATATCAAGCAACGTATCGGCGCGGACCCATCAACTCTTGGCATCACACGCTTGCAGCAGATATGGGACAAGCCATTGTCCCATTCAAGTGCATCGGCAGGACCCATGGATCAGACCGTCGCCGTCATCACGCCCGCCTGGAAGGCCCAGGACACTATCGTCACCACGGTGCAGAGCGTCCTCGACCAGACCTGGCCCCATTGGGAACTCTGGCTCATCGCCGATGATGGTGCCGATTACGCGGCTTTCCTCGCAGGGGCCGGCATCCGCGATCCCCGCATCCGGTTTCTCTCCAGCGGCGGCACCGGCCGCGGCGCCTCCAATACCCGCAATGTGGCGCTCGAGCAGATCACCGCGCCCTATGCCGCCATTCTCGATGCCGATGATCGCCTCAAGCCATCCAAGCTCGAACGCGCCGTCGCGGCCCTGGCCGATCACGCCATTGTCACCACCGCCCTCGACGTGATGACCGACAGCTTCACCCATCTCCGCCATGTCGGGGACGGGCCTGACCGCCTGTTGACCCCGGGGGCGCATAAATGGGTCAGCCTATCGATGGATTCCATGCTGGTCTGGGATCGCCGCCGCGCCGATGGCCGCTACGATCCCACCATGAGCAACATGACCGACCTCGAATTCCTGCTCCAGCTCTACCGCACGGCGCCCGCCTCCTTCCATCTGGGCACCCCGCTGCATGACTACATCAAGCGCTCGAGCTCGATGAGCAATGGCAGCAATGTCGCCGCCGGCATGATCCGCTCCAAGACCGAAATCCTGCGCCGCCTCCAAACCGGCCACTATGGCCTCCCCGCCCGGGATGTGGAGGGTCTCGTCGCCTTCCTCACCATTTCCCTCGCCGCCGAGGCGCGCTACGCGGCTGCCCTCGCCGCGCAGCCGGGCCTGCTGTTTGAGGATCATCTCCAGCCCATGCTCGCGGCCGCTGCACACTAGGCCGCCTTCTGTCGCGCCAGGCGTGCAGGAAAATGCATGCCATGTGTCGCGCAGGCGCACCGTCGCTCGTCTAGCTTGAAGCAGCCTCGCAAAGGAGACGACGATGCTCAAGAAGGATGGTGTCATCTGGCACACCGCGATCAGCCTCGACGGCTTTGCCGCCGACGTGAACGACAGCCTTGCTTTCATGATGGGTGATGATGTGGGGCCGCCGCCCGACAATCCGTTGGTCGAAGAGGTCATGGCCAGTCTGGGCTGCACCCTCGGTGGCCGCCGCGGGTATGACATTTCACAGGATTGGGACGAGGTGCCCAAGGCCTATGGCATGGACGATATCCCCGAATATGTGGTCACCCGCCGCCCCTTTCCCGATGATCCGCGATACAGGTTTGCCGATGGCAATGACCTGCCTGCCGCCGTCGCCATGGCCAAGGCCACCGCCAATGGCAAGATGGTCGTCATTCTCGGCCCTACTCTGGGTTCGTCCCTGCTGCGCGCCGGTCTTGTCGACCAGATCCTGCTGCAGGTGGCGCCCGTGCTGATCGGTGCCGGCGTTCCGATCTTCGCCGACACGGGCGAGCCTCCGGTGCAACTTGAGCTGATTCATTCCAGCCAGTCGGGGCAGGGCGTCAACCTGCTCTACCAGCCGCGACTGATTTAGCCCTGCGAGGACTTGCCACTCAGGCTCTTTCCTCCTATAGAGCCCACTTCTCCGGACCGCCCGGCCAAAAGGCATGCCGTGGCGGTTCTTGAATGCGATGGGCCCAAATCCATCCACTTACTCTAAGGACCCGCAAAATGCCCAAGATGAAGACGAAGTCTGGCGCCAAAAAGCGCTTCAGCTTCACAGCGACCGGTCGTGTCAAGGCAGGCGTCGCCGGCAAGCGCCACCGCCTGATCAACCACAACGCCAAGTACATCCGCACGAACCGCGGCACCAAGATCCTGTCCAAGGGCGACGAGGGTCTGGTCAAGTGGTACATGCCGTACAACCGCTAACGCTGAAAGGAAGCTGACACATGTCACGCGTTAAAAGAGGCGTTACCAATCACGCCCGTCACAAGAAGGTCTTGAAGGCTGCGGAGGGCTATTATGGCCGCCGCAAGTCCACGATCCGTATCGCCAAGCAGGCCGTCGAAAAGGCCGGCCAGTACGCGTACCGCGATCGTCGCGTCAAGAAGCGCAATTTCCGCGCGCTCTGGATCCAGCGCATCAACGCTGCCGTGCGCGATTACGGGCTGACCTATGGTCGATTTATCGACGGCCTCAGCAAGGCTGAGGTTGCCGTTGACCGCAAGGTGCTGAGCGATCTCGCGATCACCCAGCCCGAAGCGTTCGGCGTGCTGGTCGCCAAGGCCAAGGCAGCACTCGCGTATCTCGAAAAGGTCGATGCTACGACCCACGCGCGCGTCACCGCCTAACACTCCCCAGCTCTGCTGAGGTCAAAATAGCGCCTTGCGCCGCCTGTGAAGGCTGGCGCGGGGCGTTTTTTTTGCTCTTCGAGCCGGCCGTAGGCAAAATCGCTCCGGTGGAGCGATTTTAGGCGAGAAGGCCACGAGGGCTATGCCCGAGTGGCCCAGCCATGGTTTAGGCGCGAGACGACACTTGCTGCATTTTGGGCCTGACTCCCGTCACCCAAAAATGCTCTAACGCAGCCAACACGACCCAACGAGACCGCCATGTCCCTCGATACCCAGATCGCCACCCTTCGCGCCGACCTCTCGGCTGCCATTGCCGCCGCTGGTGACGAGGCCGCGCTCGACGCCGTGCGCGTCGCCGCCCTGGGCAAGAAGGGCAGCGTCTCGGCGCTCCTCGCCTCGCTCGGCTCCATGGCCCCCGAAGAGCGCAAGAGCGCCGGCCCCGCCATCAACGGCCTCAAGGTCGAGATCGCCGGCCTGATCGAAGCCAAGAGCAGCCAGCTCAAATCCGCCGCGCTCGACGCCCGCCTCAAGGCCGAAACCGTCGATATCACCCTGCCGCTGCAGCCTGCGCCCACCGCGCGCGGCCGCATCCACCCGATCTCCCAGACGATCGACGAGATCACCGCCATCTTCTCGGATATGGGCTTTTCCATCGCCGAAGGCCCCGATATCGAGACCGACTATTTCAATTTCACTGCGCTGAACTTCCCCGAAGGTCACCCCGCGCGCGAAATGCACGACACCTTCTTCATGAAGCCCGGCGCCGACGGGGTGAAGAAGGTGCTGCGCACCCACACCTCGCCGGTGCAGATGCGCGTCATGCAGAAGACCAATGAAAAGCCGGCCGCCGGCTACATCACCCCAGCCATGGATCCGCCCATCCGCGTGGTCATGCCCGGCCGCACCTATCGCAATGACAGTGACCAGACCCATACCCCGATGTTCCATCAGGTCGAGGGCCTCGTCATCGACAAGTCCAGCCATATCGGTCAGCTGCGCTGGGTGCTCGAGGAATTCCTCAAGGCCTATTTCGAGGTGCCCAACGTCACCCTGCGTTTCCGCCCCAGCTTCTTCCCCTTCACCGAGCCTTCGATGGAAGTCGACGTGCAATGCGATCGCTCGGGCAATGAGGTCAAGATCGGCGAAGGCAGCGACTGGCTCGAAATCCTCGGCTGCGGCATGGTCCATCCCAACGTGATCCGCAATGCCGGCCTCGACCCCGATATCTACCAGGGCTTCGCCTGGGGCATGGGCATCGATCGCATCGCCATGCTCAAATACGGCATGCCCGACCTCCGCGCCTTCTTCGACGCCGACCAGCGCTGGCTCGACCATTACGGGTTCAGGCCGCTGGACCTGCCGACGCTGTTCGGGGGGCTGAGCAGCTAGCATGCTTGGCTTTTCGGAACTGATCTCTCAGTCGACACCCTCCCCCTCTGTGGGGAGGGATCAAGGGTGGGGGGTGGCCCCGATATCAGGGCTCTCGCACCCCCTCCCACCCTCCCCCATCAAGGGGGAGGTGCCGCGCTGTGGTCGGGATGCGCTTCGTGGTGATGAGGCTACCTCGTGACCACCCTCCCGCCCCAATACGCCGACGCCATCCAGTTCAGCTTTGGCGACTCGCCCGCGCTGGCCGATGAGCTGCTCGCCCTCGTCCTCGCCGGCAAGAAGACCGCGACCTGCGGCGCCCTGCGCGATTACGGTGCGGGCGGCGAGCCCATGCCCGAAGTCGGCCGCCGCGACGTCGTCCTCAATGGCGCCGGCGAGCCGGCCTGCGTCATCGAAACCCTCTCGGTCGAAACGCTGCGCTTCGACGATGTCGATCCCGCTTTCACCGATCGGGAAGGGGAGGGCGACTACGCTGCCTGGCGCGCCGGCCACGAGGCCTATTTCGCCCGCAATGGCGGTTTCTCGCCCGCTATGGAGCTGGTCTGCGAGACCTTCCGCCTCGTCACCGTGCTGCCGGCCGGCCGCGATGTCTATAACCGCGTCGCCTCGCCCATTTTCATCGTCACCGATATCGAAAGCGACGGCCCGACGCCCTTGCACAATTCCATGCTGAGCTTCGCCTCGGTGGCCATCGAGGCCGATGGCACGGCCCATGGTGAATTCGAAGCCGTGCTGAGGCCGCGCCCCGATCGCACCACCAACGAAACCACCATGGAATGGTGGCAGACCCAGCCCGAAGCCTGGGAAGCCGCGACCAATGGCGCGGAAGATCCTGCCGTGGTCATGCCGCGCTTTGCCGATTGGGTCGAAGGCCTGCCCGGCCCCAAGGTCTTCGTCGCCGCGCCGATGATTTTTGACGGGCTGTGGATGGACCACTATCTCGACGAATATGCCGGCACGCGCGCCCTCTCCGGTCCCTTCAAGGGCCGCCAGATCTTCCGCGGCGGCGGCGTCTGCCTCTATACCATGGCCGGCACCCTGCGCGGCGCTCCCTATCTCGATTGGGGCATGAGCAAGCTGCCTGCCGAATTCTACGGCCACATCGCCCACACCCACAAAGCCATCGACGATGCCCGCGGATTTGCCAACGTCCTCGTCGAACTGATGAAAATTTCCCGTGCCCTGCCGCCGATCAACGGCAGCAAGTCCGATTTCCGCTAAGGTGCCAAACACATGAAATTCACCCTCGACTGGCTCAAGGAGCACCTCGATACCGATGCGTCCCCCGACGAGATCGGCAAGACGCTGACCCTGGTTGGCCTCGAACTCGAGGGCATGGAAGATCAGGGCAAGGCGCTCTCGGCCTTCGTCACCGCCCATATCGTCTCGGCCGAACAGCATCCCAATGCCGACAAGCTCCGCGTCTGCAAGGTGGACGCGGGCACGGGCGAGCTCATCGACGTGGTCTGCGGCGCTCCCAATGCGCGCACCGGCCTCAAGTCGGTCTTCGCCTTCCCCGGCACCTATATCCCGGGCAAGGACTTGACCATCGGCAAGGGCAATATCCGCGGGCAGGTCAGCAACGGCATGCTCTGCTCCAATGCCGAGCTGGAACTGTCCAACGACCATGACGGCATTATCGAGCTGCCCGCCGATGCGCCCATAGGCGTCAAATATACCGATTATGCCGGCATCAATGGCGTGGTCTTCGACATTTCCATCACGCCCAATCGCGGCGACGCCACCGGCGTCTATGGCATAGCCCGCGATCTGGCCGCCTTTGGCCTGGGCACGCTCAAGGCCACCGACATGTCCGCGGTCGCCTCGAACGGCCCGAGCCCTATCGCGCCGCTGCCGCACCAGTTCGGCGCCGATGAGCCCAAGGCCATCCGCAAGTTTGCCGGCCGCTATATCAAGGGCATCAAGAACGGCCCGTCCCCCGCCTGGCTGCAGCAGCGCCTGCGCGCGGTGGGCCTGCGCCCCATCAATACCATCGTCGATATCACCAACCTGGTCTCGCTCGGCTGGGGCCGCCCGCTGCATGCCTATGATGCCGACAAGCTCAATGGCCAGCCGGTGCTGCGCAATGCCCGCAACGAGGCCTTCGACGCCCTCGACAACAAGGTCTATACGCTCGACGAGACCATGACCGTCATCGCCGACGATACTGGCCCGCTATGCCTCGGCGGCATTATGGGCGGCATCCGCTCGGGCGTCACCGAAACCACCACCAATGTCTTCATGGAATGCGCCAGCTGGGATCCCGAACTGATCGCCCGCAGCGGCCGCAAGACCGGCATTGTTTCGGACGCCCGCTATCGCCTCGAGCGCCATGTCGATCCCGCGCTGACCGAACCGGGCCTCGAACTCGCCACCCGCCTCGTGCTCGAGCTCTGCGGCGGCACCCCGCTTGAGCCCGCCATTTCTGGCGAGGATGTCTTCCCCGACACCGTGGTCGAGTTCCCCCTTTCCGAGGTTCGCCGCCTCACCGGGCTCGACGTCGAGCCCATGGTGGCCACCGCCATTCTCTCCCGCCTCGGCTTCGAGATGACGGGCAAGGGCGATACGTTCACGGTCAAGGTGCCCTCCTGGCGCCCCGACGTGACGCAGAAGGCCGACCTTGTGGAAGAAGTCATGCGCATGGTCGGCGTCGACAACGTCCCGGTCGAGCCGCTCCCGCGCCTCAACCACGTCGCGCCGCGCATGCTGACCACCATCCAGAACCGCCGCCGCATCGCCCGCCGCGCTCTTGCTGCCCGAGGTCTCGATGAGGCCGTGACCTGGTCCTTCATCTCCCATGACGAGGCCACCCGCTTCGGCGGCGGCCAGGAAGGCCTGCAGCTGGCCAATGCCATTGCCTCCGACATGACCGACATGCGCCCCTCGCTGCTGCCCGGCCTGCTCGCCGCCGCGCGCCGCAATGCCAATCGCGGCTTGGCCGATCTGGCCCTGTTCGAAGTCGGTCAGGTCTTCCTCTCCGACGCGCCCGAGGGCCAGCACACCTATGCCACCGGCATCCGCACCGGCACGGCCCGGCTCGCTGGTTCAGGCCGCCACTGGTCCGGCAAGGCCGAGCCGGTCACCGTCTTCGATGCCAAGGCCGATCTGGCTGCCGTGCTCGATGCGCTGGGCTATGACATCGACAAGGTGCAGCTCTTTGCCGAGCCGGCGCCCTGGAGCCATCCCGGCCGTGGTGGTCGCATCGCGCAGGGTCCCAAGACCCTGGGCTGGTTCGGCGAACTGCATCCCGCCTGGGCCACCGAGCTCGATCTCGATTTCCCCGTGGCTGCCTTCGAGCTCGATCTCGATGCCCTGCCCGAGCCGCGCAAGAAGCCGACGAAAACTAAGCCGGCGCTCGATCTCTCGGCGCTGATGCCGCTGACCCGCGATTTCGCCTTCGTCGTCGACAAGGCCGTCACGGCGGGCGCCATCCTCAAGGCCGCCCGCGGCGCCGACAAGGCGCTGATCCGCGACGTCAATGTCTTCGACGTCTTCGAAGGCAGCCATGTTGGCGAGGGCAAGAAGTCTGTCGCCATCGCGGTGACGCTCCAGCCCACCGACAAGACGCTGACCGAGGAAGAAATCGACAAGATTTCCGCCAGCATAATTGCAGCAGTCACCAAGCAATCTGGCGGCGTGCTGCGCACCTGATCTATTTCTGACCTCTCCCTTCGGGGGAGAGGTCGGCGCGTAGCGCCGGGTGAGGGGGCCTGCGATTTGGCGCTGGCTCCCTCTATTCTTCCGCCGTCAGTACGTTACTCTGCTTCCTGCAAAGCGGCCCGGTCGCGGGCCGCTCCTGAGGAGGGCCAGCGTCATGGCGCATAAGTTCAAGATCACCGCCGCCGCCAACGATCAGTTCAAATTCGCCTTTGTTTACAATGCCGAACCCATCGTCTGGTCGGAAAACTACCAGCAGAAAGCCAGCGCCAAGTCGGCCATCGAATCGGTCAAGAAGAACGCCCCCGGCGCCGCCACGGTCGATCTGACCAAGGGCGAGTCAGGCAAGGGCTATCGCTTCGAGATCGACGCCTCCAAGGACGAACAGTTCTTCGTGCGCTTCGTCGCCTCCAATGGCGAAACCATGGTCCGCTCCGAGCGCTACAAGCAGAAGGCCAGCGCGGTCAACGCCATCGAATCCGTCAAGAAGAACGGCCCGGAGGCCGAAGTCGTCGACGAGAGCTGACAAGCGGGAAATCCCCGTTTCCAACCCCTCTCCGTCTGGTCTAGTCTCCCGGCAAACCTATGCACCGGGAGACTGCTGCCTCATGCCAAACCTGAACAAGCTGCTTGCCGCCGCCGCGGCCATTCTCGCCCTGGGCGTCGCTGCCCCGCAGGCGCAGGACATGCCCGATCTGGCCGGCCGCGAAATCGTCGCCGTCACCGAAAACGCCTATGTCCCGCTCAACTTCGCCGATCCGGCCACCGGCGAGGGCATCGGCTTTGAATATGATCTCTTCAACGAGATCGCCAAGCGCCTCAATGCCGGCGTCCGCTGGGAGCTGACCTCCTGGGATGTGATGATCCAGTCGGTGCGCGATGGCCAGTTCGATGTCGGCATGGACGGCATCACCATCAATGACGAGCGCAAGGGCCAGGTCGATTTCTCCGACTCCTACCTCACCTCCCAGCAGCTCATGCTGGTGCGCGCCGACGAAACCCGCTTCGCCGACGCCGAGAGCTTTGCCGCCGATGCCAGCTTCCTGGTCGGCGCCCAGGCCGGCACCACCAATTTCTACGTCGCGGTCTATAACGTGCTCGATGGCGACGAAGCCAATCCGCGCATCAAGCTGTTCGACACTTTCGGCGCCTCGGTCCAGGCGCTGCTGTCCGGCGACATCGATACCGTGCTGATGGACCAGACCTCGGCCAATGGCTATATCGGCGCCAATCCGGGTGCCTTCAAAGTCGTCGGCACCCCGCTCGGCACCGAGGATTTCGGCTTCATCTTCCCGCCCGGCTCCGACCTCGTCGCCCCGGTCAACGCCGCCCTCGCTCAGATCAAGGCCGACGGCACCATGGATGCCCTGCAACAGAAGTGGTTCTACGAATACAATTCCGCGCAGTAGTTGAGGCGCTGAATTCCCACTCGACACCCTCCCCTTGCGGGGAGGGAGACGATGAACCCCAATACCCGCGCTGGCGCTTCCCTCCCCCTTGATGGGGAGGGATAAAGGGTGGGGTGGGGCCACACACGCCGGATGCGGCCTTCGCCCACCCCGGCGCCGGAAAACACATGACCTACACCCCCCGCAAGCCCTCCATCCTCTCGCGCATCCCGTGGTGGCTGCTCGCCATCACGCTGCTCTTCGTGCTCGGGCTTTGGGGCATAACCGGCGATACCGGCTATTCCCAGATCTTCCGCGCCCTGTCCGGCGGCATTGCCACCACGCTCTGGGTCACCGCCGTGGCCTTCTTTGCCGCCACCATTCTCGGTCTGCTCATCGCCCTGGCGCGCACCTCCGGCAATCGGATCCTCGTCGAACTCGCCACCTTCTATGTCGAGATCATCCGCGGCATTCCCGTATTGGTCTTCCTGTTCTACGTTGCCTTTGTCGGCGCCCCGGCCATGGTGGGCGGCGTCAATTGGCTGCTGCAGCCCTTCGATACCGCCATCACCGTCCGCCAGTTCGATTTCGTCTGGCGCGCCATCGTGGCGCTCACCATCTGCTACTCCGCCTTCATCGCCGAAATCTTCCGCGCCGGCATCGAGGCCGTGGATCGCGGCCAGATCGAGGCGGCCCGGGCGCTCGGCTTTTCGCGCTGGAAATGCTTCCGCCTCATCATCTTCCCCCAGGCCCTGCGCACCATCCTGCCGCCTCTGGCCAACGACTTTGTCTCCATGATCAAGGACAGCGCGCTGGTCTCGGCGCTGGGGGTGCAGGACATTACCCAGCTCGGCAAGGTCTATTCCTCGGGCACCTTCCTGTTCTTCGAGACCTATAATGTCGTGGCCTTCCTCTACCTCACCATGACCATTTCGCTGTCCCTGCTGGTCCGCTGGCTGGAGCGGCATCTGCGCCAGAAGCGCTACTGAGCCCGCCCGCCCTTGCGGTGGTGGCACCGAAGGGCCATCTATGCCCCGACCTACAGGAGCCCCGCTGATGCACCGTCTCGCCGCCCTCGCCATGACCGCCACTCTCGCCGTCACGCTTGCCGCCTGCGGCGATAGCCGCGAGGTGGGCAGCGTCGGGGTCGACTGGACCGGCAATGACATTGCCATCGACGCCGTCGCCGATCCCGAAGTCGATGGCGTCACCTGCCACCTGGCCTATTTCAACCGCTCCTTCATCGATCGCCTGCAGCAGGGCAACTGGTTCGAGGACCCCTCCTATTCTGCGCTCGATTGCTCAGTCACCGGCCCCATCACCATCGGCGACATCGCCACCCGCTCGGGCGGCGAGGAAATCTTCCGCGAAGGGCGCTCGCTGATCTGGAAGTCGCTGCGCGTCAGCCGCATCTATGACGCCGCCAATGACTCGCTGATCTACCTGGCCCATGCCCGCGAAATTCAGCAGGGCAGCGGCAAGATGAGCCTGTCGGTCATTCCGCTGGCCGGCGAGCAGGTCACCTGGAGCAACGGCGCCCCCGCTTCCACCCGCTGACAACTTTAGCCAAATGCGAGTTCGTTCCGCCATGGAATGAAAACATCCCGCGCCCACCCTGAATGGACGGGCGCATCTGGGAGGGTCGCTATGGGACGGTTGATGGCACTGCTGGCCGACAATGCGGCCAACCTGCTCTTTGCGTCGGCGGCCTTCCTCATCGTCTATCTCATCGCCCGGCTGCTCAATGCATCCCCGCTGGTGGCGATGTGCTTCGGCGTGCTGCCGCCGCTGCTGGCCTATATGGTCGGCAATCCCCGCAGCCCGGTCAGCCTGCTCGCGCTGCTGAGCTAGGCGCTGTTCTCCCAAGGCTGCGCCGTTTGGAACGCCATGGCGCTGCCCTCGCTCACAACATAAAAGCATTTCGCCCGCGACCGCTGCTTTTGGCGGCGCAGCAGCCGATATTCAAGTCAACCGCATAAGGGCCTTGGGCCCAATAAGGAACAGGCAAAAAGATGGCAATTCTGATTGGCGATACCGCCCCCGATTTTACCCTCGATTCCACCGAAGGCCCGATCCATTTCCACGACTATATCGATGGCGCCTGGGCGGTGCTGTTCAGCCACCCCAAGAATTTCACTCCGGTCTGCACCACCGAGCTGGGCTATACTGCCAAGCTCAAGCCTGAATTTGAAAGGCGCGGCGTCAAGGTGCTGGGCCTTTCCGTCGACAGGCTCGAAGATCATGCCGGCTGGGCCAAGGACATTGTCGAGACCCAGGGCACCGCGCTGAACTTTCCGCTCCTGGCCGATACCAAGGGCGAGGTGGCGCGCCTCTATGACATGATCCATCCCAATGCCGACAACACGCTGACCGTGCGCTCGGTCTTCGTCATCGGCCCCGACAAGAAGGTCAAGCTCAAGATCGAGTATCCCGCCTCCACCGGCCGCAATTTCGATGAGGTCATCCGCGTCATCGACAGCCTCCAGCTCACCGCCAAGCACCAGGTGGCCACTCCGGTAAACTGGAAGAATGGCGAGGATGTCATCATCGTGCCCGCCGTCACCAACGAGGCGGCCAAGGCCAAGTACCCCGAAGGCTGGAAGGAACTGAAGCCCTATCTCCGCATTGTTCCCCAGCCCCGCGCATAGCGCGAAAAGAGCGTTTTCTCCCTGACGAAACTGGGCGGCAGCAGAAGCTGCCGCCCTTTCTTTTGCGCCCGCTTTAGGCGGGGCTTAACCCGCCATTGCTATGGCTTTGCCTCTGGGGGCAGGGTGGCAGATGGGTTGGGTGCGGCATAAGGGGGTCGAGATCGTCCTGGTCTGGGCGGTCATTGCCATTGCTCTGGCCATTACGGCTTTGCGCGGCGGCGACGTCCCCTTCGTCGCCGGCGACGATGCCATGCGCCTCGTCCAGGCCATGGACCTGCTCAACGGCCAGTCCTGGTTCGATACCACCCAGTATCGCGACAATGCCCCTTTCGGCGCGCCCATGCACTGGTCGCGCCTCGTCGATGCGCCCCTCGTCCTGCTCATTGCCCTGTTGACGCCATTCGCCCATGAGGCGGCGCCCTATTGGGCGGCCTTTGTCTGGCCCCTCCTGGTGCTGCTGGCCACCGTGGCGCTGCTGGCCGAACTGACCGAGCGCCTGGCCGGCCCCGCCGCTCGCCTGTCTGCCCTGGGTCTGTTGGCCATGGCCATCGCCATCTATACCGAATTCATGCCCGGCCGGGTCGACCACCACAATGTGCAGATTGCGCTCACCTTGGCACTGATCCTGGCCAGCCTGCTGGGGCGCTACAGCACCCTCTGGGCACTCTCCGCCGGCATCATCGCCGCCACCGCCCTCGCCATCGGCACCGAGGTCCTGCCCTCGGTCGTGGCAGCGCTCATCTGCTTTGCGCTCTATTGGCTGGTCGAGCCGCAGCGCAGCAAGCCCGCAGTCCTTGCCTTTGCCGCCGCCTTTCCGGCTGGCCTCCTGCTCCATCTCCTGGCCTCCGGCCCCGTCGAGGCCTGGCTGGCACCGGCCTGCGACGCGCTCTCGGCCACCTATGTCGTGGCCGGCGCCAGCTATGGCGTGGCCATGCTGGCCGCCGTGCTGGCCGGTCCCTTCCTGCGCCATCCCCTGGCCCGGCTGGGGCTGCTGGCCGGCCTGTGCCTGCTGACGCTGGTCGTGGTGCTGTGGCTCTTTCCCGAATGCCGCAATGGCCCCTATGGCAATCTCGATGCCGATCTGGCGACGATCCTCCTGTCCGAGATCGGCGAGGCGCAGCCGATCTGGATCTGGGGCAGCCAGATGCGCGCGCAGATTGCCCTCCTCATCATGCCGGTACTGGGCATGGCCGCCGTCCTGCTGGTGACCGTGCTGGCGCCCGCCGGGCAGCGCTGGCGCTGGCTCGTGCTCGCTGGCTTCTGCCTCGCGCTCTTCGTGGTCTTCTGCCTCCAGGTCCGCGGCTTTCGCCTGCTGACCATCGCCGTCCTGCCCGGCCCTGCCTGGCTGGTCTGGCGCGTCTGGTCCTGGTTCCGCACGCGCCAGACGCTGGTTGCCGCCGCCCAGGCCGGGCTCACCGTGCTGGCCTTCATGAGCGCGGCCCACTGGACCCTGTTCACCTATGCCTATGCCATGCTGGCGCCCGAGCCACCCTCCCCGGAAGGGATCAGTTGGCACGCCTGCCTTGAACGGTCTGCCTACGAGCCCCTGGCGGCCCTGCCGCCGGGCCGGCTGATGTCCTTCCTGCTGATCGGGCCGACCCTGCTGCTCGAAACCCCCCATTCCATCGTCTCGGCCGGCTATCACCGCAATGAGGCCGGCCTGCGCGACATGGTGCGCTTCTATGCGGGCGGCGAGGCCGAGGCGCGGGCGGTGGCCCGCGAGCGGGGGCTTGACTACCTGGTCTTCTGCCGCGGCCTCCCGCCCAGCCAGGCGCTCCATGGCCTCCCCGATTTTTCGGGTCTGTCCTGGTCCTGGCTGGTGCCGGTCAGCCCGCCCGATGCCACCCTGCAGATCTACGCCATCGACCTTTCGCGATAGCGGTTACCCCGCCGCAAAGCTCGATTCGGGGTCCTGCGGGCGCACCAGGCGCACTGTTTGCCAGGCCGCAGCAAAGGCCAGTGCGGCCATGGCGGCGCCCAGCAGATAGACAGGGATGATGGCGCTCCGGATCTCACCCGTCGAGACGGCGGTGGCCAGGCCCGCCGAATTGGCGGCGACGCCCGCCAGGGCGGCGCCGATGGCATTGCCGGCCGATTGCGTCGTGGGCATCAGCGCCGAGGTGCGGTCCCGCTCCCCGTCGCTGGCCGCTTCCATCATGGTGAGGTTGAGATAGCCGTTGCAGCTGCCAAAGCCGCCCCCGATGATCAATTGTCCGATCACCACCACGGCCACCTGGTCCAGCTGCAACCCGGCCAGCACCAGGATCAGCCCCGTGCCGATCATCGCCGGCCCGAGCTTGATCAATATCTTCCGCGTTTCCTTCTGCCGCACATTGGCCACGGCAACGGCAGAGATGCTCCAGGCCACCGCCAATACGGCCGCGATGACGCCGGCCATGGTCGGACCGAAGCCCCACATCTGCTGCACCACCAGCACCAGATAGACCGCCGACCCGGCCCCCGCCACGTTGATGAGCAGCGTCATCCACAGCCCCGTCCCCACCACCGAGATCGGCCGGAACGCATCCAGCGGCATCAAGCGGTCGCGGCTGCGCCCGTCAAACCAGACCGCGCCAGTCAGCAGCAAACCCGCGCCCAGCAGGAGGCCCGTCGCCTGCCAGGGCCCGGTCACCGCCGCCAGCGCCACCAGCATGATGCCAACCCCGATGGCCAGCAGCCGCAGGCCGGGAAACTGTACTGGCTTGGCAGCCCCCGCGTCCTTGGCCGGCACCACGAAGGCCACCATGGCGGCAAAGATCAGCACCAGCGGCACGCTGAACAGGAACGCCGCCCGCCACGACACCATCTCGGTCAGCAGGCCCGCCACCGCCGGCCCGCCAAACGCCGCCACGGCCCAGATCATCGCATTGAGCCCGAACACCTTGGGCACCAGCCGCGAGGGAAACAGCTCGGGGATCAGCGCAAAGCAGATCGAGGCGACCACGCCCTCGCCCAGCCCCTGCAGCGCCCGCCCCACCAGCACCTGCGGCATGTCCCCGGCACCGGCCGCAATCAGCGTCCCCGCCAGGAACACGCTTGCCGAAACCAGCAGGCCAAGCCGTGCGCCCAGCCGCTGCTTGAGCAGCGCCGCCCCCGACCCGCCCACAATGGCAAAGACCAGATAGAGCGTGATGGCCCAGGAGATCAGCGCGACGCCGCCCATTTCCTGCACCGCCGTGGGCAGCGACACCGTCGCCACGAAGGAGTTGAATGCCAGCAGGGCCACGCCCAGCCCGATGATCAGCGTCACCGGCGCAAATCGCGGCGTGAAGATCTCGGCCCAGCTGCCGCTTTGCGAATCCGACATGATCCAGCCCATAATTAAAAAAGGATAATCTTGGTATATTCAGTCCGAGGCAAAAGCAATGCGCTTGTTTGGGCGGTTTGGCAAAGCGGTCATCGCCGCTCATCGGTTTCCACCCCGTCTTAACCCGTCTAGGGTCATCCTGCCGCCGCCCCAGCCCAGGACATCCCCTTGATCGGCCAGACTTCCGCCCGCCGCGGCATTGATCTCCGCCTCTTTGCCATGGTCTTCCTGGCAGCGGTGACCATCCTGCTGGTCCGCACGCTCCATGGCCGCGCCGGCCTGCCCTTCTTCGCCGATACCGACGACGCCATGCGCATGGTCATGGTGCGCGATTTTCTCGGCGGGCAGGGCTGGTACGACCTCACGGCCCATCGCCTCAATACGCCCTGGGGCGCCGAGCTGCACTGGTCGCGCCTGGTGGACCTGCCCTTGGCCATCCTGGTCATGGTCTTCACCCCGCTATTCGGCATGGATGGCGCTCTGGTCGCCGCCGGTTCGGTCTGGCCCATGCTACTGCTGGCAATGCTGCTCTGGGTCAGTGCCCGTCTCGCCCAGCGCCTCGTCGGTCCCGAGGGCGTGTTGCCCGCTCTCGTCCTGCCGGTGCTGAGCCCGGCCATCACGGCCGAATTCATGCCCGGCCGGGTCGATCATCACAACGTCATCATCCTGCTCACCCTCATCATGGTCTGGACCGGCATCGAGGCCCTGCGCCGGCCGCGCTTTGCCCTGCTCTGCGGGCTTTGCGCCGCCACCGCTCTTGCCATCGCCACCGAGGCGCTGCCCACCATTGCGGCGGCCATTCTCGTCATGGGCCTGGCCTGGACCCTCGACACCGCCCGCGCCGCCGCCATGCGCGGCTTCGGCCTCGCCTTTGCCGCCGGCGCCATCATCCACCTCGCCATTTTCCGCCCGCCCGCCCGCTGGCTCGAGGCGGCCTGCGACGTCATTTCCCCGGTCTATGTCGCGGTCGCCCTGGTCGTGGGCGCCGTCTTCACCCTTGCCAGCCTGGTTCCGCCGCCGCGCGCGGCCTGGCAGCGCTTCCTGCTGCTGGCCGGGCTGGGCCTCGCCGGTCTGGCGCTGGTTGTCGCCGCCTATCCGCAATGCCTGGGTGGCCCCTACGGCAATCTCGATCCCTGGCTGCAGGCCAACTGGATCGGCGCCATCGTCGAGGCGCGCCCCTGGTTCACCAACCTGTTCGACCTGCCGGCCTATGCCGTGGCCGTCGGCGTGCCGGCCTTGCTCGGCACCATTGTCGCGCTCTGGCGCCTGTGGTTCGTGCGCGAGGGCCGGGCCGAGTGGGCCGCGCTGCTGGTCTTCCTGGCGCTCACCGCCATCGTCATGCTGGCCCAGGTGCGTGGCGCCCGTCTTGCCGTCATGCCCGCCATGCCGGCCGCCGCCTGGCTCATCGTCTCTGCCCGCCATCGCTACCTTGCCGCCGCGCGCGCGCCCGCCATTGCCGGCCTGGTGCTGAGCTGGCTGGCCTTTTCCGGGGTGGTGCTGTCGCTGCTGGTGACGGCCGTGGTCAATATCGTGCCCAGCCGCGCCCAGACCGTGTCCGAGGTCCGCGCCAGCAAGGAGCCATGCCTTGTTCCCGCGGCCTTCGCCGATCTGGCGGCGCTGCCGCCCGAGCGCATCATGAGCCCCATCGATCTGGGCGCCCACCTCCTGCTCTACACCCCGCACGAAGTGGTCGCGGCCCCCTATCACCGCAACGAGAAGGGCGTCCTCGACGCCTTCCGCTTCTTCAACGAGCCGATTGCCGAGGCCCGCGCCATTCTCGATGCCCGCGGCATCGGCCTCGTCGTGCTCTGCCCCGCCATGCCGGAACTGCGGGGCATTCCCGGCGCCGCTGAGGACAGCTTCGTCAAGCTCCATGCCGCCGGCACGCTGCCATCCTGGCTCACCGATGTCAGCCTGCCCGGCACCCCGCTCCAGGTATTCGCGGTCATGCCCCAGTAGCGGCGCCGCACCCCGTCTCGCGCCACCGATCAGCTCCTCGCCCTTCCAGGGGGAGCAGGGTGCGGGTCTCTCAGCGCGAGATGCCCGCCTGGTCCAGCCCCAGCTCGGCCCGCACCTTCCGGCTCAGCTTACCAGCCACCAGCCGATGCGCCTCCCTGACATAGGCTTCCACCTCTTCGCCGCTGAGCGGGCTGGCGGCCGAAATCGCCACCCACCCCGCCCGCGCGAAATATGGCGCCGGCCGCACGCCATCGAGGTCGGTCAGCATTAGGTAGGCCAGCTCCGACACCTTGAGCCACACCTCGCCGGGGTCTTGGTCGAGCAGCGCGAAGATTTTGCCGCCTACCTTGGCAACGGAGTCGTCGCGCCACTGGCGCACCAGGGTCGCCTTCGGCAGCGTCAAGATGAACGCCTCGAAACCGTCGCGATGCATGATGGCGGGATAGCTGTTGGCCAAGGAAATGGTCCGGCAAAACGAAAAACGCCGACCCGGTGTCCCGGATCGGCGTTCAGTCTATTCATTCATCGTTCACAGTGGTGACTATTCTGCGGCAGCCGTCACGCCCAGCCCGATCGGGCAGGACACCCCGGTGCCGGCCAGCCCGCAATATCCGCGCGGATTCTTGGCCAGGTACTGCTGGTGATAGGTCTCGGCATAGAAGAACTCGGCCGCCGGGGATATCTCGGTGGTGATTCGCCCCAGCCCCTTGGCGTTCAGCGCTGCCTGATAGGCCTGCCGGCTCTGCTCCACCACCGCCGCCTGTTCGGGCGTTGTCGTATAGATGGCCGAGCGATACTGCGTGCCCACGTCATTGCCCTGGCGCATGCCCTGGGTCGGATCATGCTCTTCCCAGAAGGTCTTGAGCAGCATCTCGAGGCTGATCGCCTTGGGGTCATAGACCACCTTCACCGCCTCGGTATGGCCGGTGCGGCCCGAGCAGACTTCCTCATAGCTCGGATTGGGCGTCGCCCCACCCTGGTAGCCGACCGCGGTGACGATCACCCCCGGCAATTGCCAGAATAGGCGCTCGGCGCCCCAGAAGCAGCCCAAGCCGAAATAGATCGTCTCGGCGCCTTCGGGATAGGGGCCCTTGAGCGCCTGGCCGTTGACGAAATGCTCAGCCGCCACAGGCATTTGCATGTCGCGGCCCGGCAGCGCCTCGGCCGCATTGGGGATCGTCGTCGGTTTGGATTTGAAGAACATGGTATCTTCCTTTCACAGCCCTATTCGCTTGCGCCGGCCTCCAGGTTACAGCCCGGCTCAGATCTGGTCCTGCCGCAGGAAACGCTCCCGCCGCGGTGCGCGCCCGGCCAGCGCCAGCGCAATTCCGGGCAGTCCGAACACCGCAAAAGCCGGATAATCCAGCACCGCCTTGAGCGCGGCATCGAGCAGCGCGGCAAAGAACCGGCTCTCGAAAAACCCGGCCACCGCATCGAGGCTTGGCGGATGCACCTGCATCCACAGATCCGCCAGGCTCGTGAACACCACCGCGTTGGCGGCCAACGACTTGGTGCCGTCAACGACAAGCAGGACCAGCGCCAGGCCGATCAGCCAGGTGCCCAATAATCTCAGGATCAGCCGCATTCCCATCCCCTGTGCTGACGGGGATAAGTTGGGGCTGGCCCACCCGTTCCACCCCGTGCACAAGTTTGTTTGTGCCATGGCGGGCCGCTCGCTCACAAGATGGCAGGCCCCTGCGACAAAAACAATTGGCATCCCGGCGTCGTGATCCCTTGCGCCCCCGCCCGCGATAAGTATATTGCGCCTCGCTCGCGCCGGCTAACCCCGGCCCCTCCGGCCTTCCAGACCGGAGACAAGGCGATGCGGAGAGATGGCCGAGTGGTCGAAGGCGCACGCCTGGAAAGTGTGTAGGCGGGGAACCGTCTCAAGGGTTCGAATCCCTTTCTCTCCGCCATTTTCCACCTCCTACCTCATCGGCAAAGTCCACACCTGGTCCGACATTCAGCGCTGATTGAATGCAGCGGCAGGTCGCATCGATCCTTCCGATGCTGCGGGGCACAGATCCAGAGCCGCATCGCGACCCACAAATGGTCGATCAAGTCTTTGACGCTGTGGCGGGAAACGCGATGTTGACCACGTCAGCCGCCGTTTGATTCCCGGCAGTTTCCGGAATTATCGACGGGTGTCAGTTGACAAATGGAATGTGTGCGGTAACGTTCCCATGACGTCTTGGGGTTGTTGCGGCCGACGTCATGGGATGGATCATGGGACAGAGCCGGACACGTCGGCCCACCATTATTGATGTTGCCGAGCGCGCAGGGGTGTCCAAGAGCACCGCGGCGCGGGCCCTGGCCGGTTCGTCCAATATTACCGACGAGACGCGGGAGCGTGTGGTCGCTGCGGCGACTTCGGTGGGCTACGAGCGCAATCACCTGGCCGTGGGCATGCGTTCGGGACGCAGCGGCATGCTTGGCCTCGTGATCCCCGATATTGCCAATCCGTTCTGGGCCGATGTGGCGCGCGGTGCCCAGGATCGGGCGGCTCGGGCAGGGGCGTCTCTGCTGGTGTTTTCGTCTGATTGGGACCCCAAGGCCGAGGCAACGCACCTCAAGACGCTGCGCCGGGCTCGGGTCGATGGCGCCATCGTCAATCCGGTGTCCGACAATTTCGACGACCTGGACCGGTTCGGTTTGCCCTGCGTTTTCATCGGCTCGAGCGCCGAGCGCTTTCCCGATATTTCGAGCGTCGGATCGGACATTGCCCAGGCTGTGCGACTGGGGCTCGACCACCTTGTGGCCAAGGGACACAGGGCGCCGGCGCTGATCCTGGGCCCCAAGTCGCGTCTGGCGCGGGCCCGCTTCCTGCGGGCGGTGCATGAGCACTGCATCGAGCGCGATGTCGATCCGGCCATCCTTGCGATCGAGGACGGCGAATATACCGTCGAAGGTGGTCGCCAGGCGATGCGCCGTTTGCTCGACCGGCCGCGGGTCGGCCATCTTGCGGTGTTCGCCGCGAACGACCTGATGGCGCTGGGCGCGATGATGGCGGTGCGCGATGCCGGCCTCGATTGCCCGGGCGACGTTTCCATTCTGGGCTTCGACGGCATTCCATCTGGCGAATTCGCCTGGCCGGGTTTGACCACGGTGGCCAAGCCTGGCCGGGATATCGGCGAGAAGGCCGTTGAAAGCCTGTTCGACGAAATACAACACAAGCCGGAACACCGGCGCATCTACATGCCGTGTCGACTGATGGAGCGGGGCTCACTCGCCGATCTGTCGATCGCGGCACCCCAGCGCGTTGCGGGGGCAGGGAGGGTCTGACCATGGTTGCCAGTGACGGACAACGGGTTACTGCTGCGCTACCTGATGGGAACGTTCCCGCAGATGGCATGCAACGCGGTCAGCATGCTGGCGGTTTGCCTGCAGATAGCTTGCAGCAAGCTGGTGGTTTTCTGCGTGCTGTCCGCCAATGGTGGCCGTACTACGCCATGATGGCGCCGGGCCTGCTGTTCTTCTTCATCTGGCATTATGTGCCGATCTGGGAAGCCAAGATGGCCTTCGAGCAGGTCCGCATCATTCCGCCCAATATCTGGGTCGGGCTGAAGAACTTCCAGCAGCTGTTTTCCTCGCCGATCTTCTACCAGGTGCTGGCCAACACCCTGATCATTTCGGGCATGAAGATTCTCTTCGTCTTCCCGGTGCCGATCATCGTGGCGCTGCTGCTCAACGAAGTGCGCAATGGCAAGCTGCGCGGCGTGATCCAGTCAGCGATTTACCTGCCGCACTTCCTGTCCTGGGTGGTGATTGCCGGCGTGTTCATCGCGCTGCTGTCGCCGACCGATGGCGCCGTCAATCAGGTGCAGCAGGCGATGGGCTTCGGCACCACCAATTACCTGACCAATACCGGCACGATCCGCTGGGTGCTGGTGATCTCGGAGATCTGGCGCTCGGCTGGATGGGACAGCCTGCTGTACCTTGCAGCCATCTTTGCCATCGATCCGGCGCTCTACGAGGCCGCAGAGATGGATGGCGCCAGTCGCTGGCAGAAGATCTGGCACGTTACCATTCCAGGCATCATCCCCACCATTGCGACGCTGTTTATCCTCAATATGGGCATGTTCCTGAGCGCCGACCTCAACCAGGTCATCAACTTCCAGAACGACGTCAACGCCTCGGCCATCGATATCCTCGACACCTATGTCTACCGGATGGGGCTGTCGACGGGCGAATACGCGCTGGCTACGGCCGCGGGCCTGTTCAAGGCGGTGATCGGCATGATCCTCGTCGTTACCTCCCATCTCGTCAGCAAGCGCCTGACCGGCAAGGGAGTGTGGTGATGGCCAGCCAATCGCGCCGGACGCCGCTCGAGCGGGTCGAATATGTGCTGATCGTCTCGACGCTGCTGCTGCTGGTGGTGTTCACCCTGCAGCCACTGCTCAATCTGCTGGCCCTGTCATTCACCGACCCCAGCAAGGTCGCCGGCTTCTCGGGTCTGTCGATCATTCCCGACGGGTTTTCAATCGATGTCTGGGCCCTGTTGCTGCAGCATCCCAACGTGCAGCGCGGCCTGTTCAACTCGATCTGGATGACCGCCACCAGCGTGTGCATCGGGGTCTTCGGCACGGCGCTGATGGCCTGGGGCATGTCGCGACCCGGCCTGCCGGGGCGCCGGCTGATCTTTATCCTGGTGCTGGTGACCATCGTCTTCGAGCCCGGCATTATCCCGGACTACTTCCTGATGAAGCGGCTGGGGCTGCTCAACACGCCCTGGTCGGTGATCATGTATAAGGCGATCAGCGCCTGGTACCTGATCATCCTGATCCGCTTCTTCGAGGAAATTCCCAAGGAATTGCTGGAAGCGGCCGAACTCGATGGCGCCAACCCGTTCCAGACCTTCTGGATGGTCGTGCTGCCGCTGGCCAAGCCGGCGCTCGCCACCATCGCGCTGTTCTATCTCGTGCTGCACTGGAACGAGTTCTTCCGCTCGATGATCTACCTCAACGACCAGACCAAATGGCCGCTGCAGGTCGTGCTCCGGCAGTTCGTCATCGAAGGCGACAAGATCGCCATCGTGGGCGCCAACAATGCCAACAACAATATCGGCCTGGCCCAGATCAACATCCGTGCGCTCAAGGCCGGGATGATCTTCATCACCATCCTGCCGATCCTCGCGATCTACCCGCTGATCCTGAAGTTCTTCACCAAGGGAACGATGTCGGGAGCGCTCAAGGGATGAGAGCGCAGACGACCACCCCAATGGGGTGAACAAGCATTCCGCGCAAGCGGTGAACGAGCAAGACCAAGAAACCAAGGAGGAGACTAAAATGACCCTGAAGAAACTGCTGCTGGCGACAACCGCCATCGCCACGCTGGGGGCGCTTGCCGCACCGGCCTTCGCCCAGACCACGATCCGGCTGGTCAGCAAGGACCTGCTCACCACCAACCCTGACGATGTCAAGGAGATCGAGGCCATCGAGGCCGCGCTCAAGGCCCAGGGCCACGACATCGACATCCAGACCATCGACCTGCCCGGCGGCACTTCGGCCTATGTCGATGCGCTCGGCGTGATGCTGCTGTCGGGCGATATTCCCGACATCATCTACTTCCAGGGGGGCGACCAGAAGATGGCCGAGCAGGGCATCCTCGAAGACCTCAATCCCTGGATCGAAAAGTCCGAGCACATCAAGGCGGCGCTGTGGCCGCATAACGTGGAGCGCCTCGCCAACTATCCCTACCTGCTCTATGTCTATCCGCCGCGTGCGCCCCAGCCGGTGATGCGCCAGGATTGGCTGGACCAGCTGGGTCTTGCGGCCCCGACCACGGTGGAAGAATACGAGGCCCTGTTCCAGGCCATCCACGACGCCGACCTCGATGGCGACGGCACGCCCGGCAACACGCTTGGCCTGACCGGCTTTGGCAACACCACCGAGCTCGACTCCGTGTTCAACCAGGCCTTCGGCATCACCGGCACCTGGATGAAGAATGCCGATGGAGCCTGGGTCAATGCCCGCGTCACGGATGCGGAAAAGGCCAAGATCGAGTTTTACGCCCGGTTGGCCGAGAAGGGTCTCTACGACAAGGAATATGTGACCAACACGTTCGACGTGAAGGAAGACAAGTTCTACACCGGCAAGGCTGGGGTGATCTTCGGCTCGTCGCCGGAAGTCATCGACATCTATGCCGGCAAGATGCGTCAGGCCCATCCCGGCGAGGACATCGAGCTGGCCCTGCTGCCCGTTCCCTCCGGCCCTGGTGGCCAGGGGCTCGCAGCCGTCGACGTATCCAAGGAAGCCCGCGGCTGGGCGATGTCGTCGCTCTCCGAGCACAAGGAAGAGGCCTTTGCCGTTCTCGATTTCATGGCCTCCAAGGAAGGCCAGGATATCGACCGCATGGGTTTTGCGGATGTGCACCACACGGTGGGCGCCGATGGCACGGTGACCTTCACCGACCAGATCTCGACCTGGTATGCGCGCTTCTTCAATGCCGCCAACTGGACTCCGCCGACGGCTCTGCTGTCGCCCACGGCGCAGTCTGCACTCGACACGATCAAGGCTGACTTTACCGCAGACAATGCCTTTGTCTGGCCGGCCGACTATGCGGCCGATGTGGACGCGGCCGAGCAGGTCTATCGCTCCTGGGTAGCCCGGTTCATCACCGGCGAGGCTTCGCTCGACCAGTGGGACGCGTTCGTGAGCGAGTACAACGCCGCCGGTGGCCAGCGCATGGCTGAATACGCGGCGACAGTGCTGGGCGACTAGACAAGGGCCCAGAACCCCTCCTTCGGGAGGGGGTGGGTGGGGGTTCTGAACCATCCACGATCTCCCAACGGTGGAGAGGCCGGAACCCCCAACCCCCAGATCCCTCCCTGCAATGGGGAGGGTATCGAATGAACCATCGTCCACAGGCCCGATGGCACAACCGGAATGAAAGTCGAAGCGTCATGACCCAATCCCTCCAATCTCGCGTTCGCGGCATGCTGCATGGCATTGCCCTTGGCGATGCGCTCGGTGCGCCGGTGGAAAAGCTCTCCGCCGCCCAGATCCGCGAGCGCTACGGTCGGGTGACCTCCGTGATGACGCGCTGGCACAAGATGGACCTACCGCCTGAGCAGCGAAACCACCGCGTGCGGGGCGACGGCATCGTCACCGACGACACGCTGATGACGCTGGCGATGATGGACATCTATGCCGACACGCGCCGGCATCTTGACGCCTGGGACATGGCCGACGGCATGGTGCGCCAGATCGCCTGGATCAAGCGGTGGGTACCCGAGCTGCAACGCGAAGCGATGCTGATCGACCGCCTGTTCTACCCCGAAAAATGGATTTTTCAGCGCCACCAGCTTTCCAGTTGCGACCCCCGCCAGGGCGGCATCGGCAACATGGTCAACTGCGGGGCTGCGATGTATATCGCCCCGGTCGGCGTAGTGAACGCCGCCGATCCGAAGGCGGCCTATGACGAGGCCATCGCCTTTGCCGCCGGCCATCAGGAGAGCTATGGCCTCGAGGCCGCCGGGGTAATGGCCGCGGCCGTTGCCGCGGCCTTCGTGCCTGGCGCAACGATCGACGCCATCGTCGACACCGTCATCGGGCTCGCCAAGGACGGTACGCGCACGGCCATCATGGCGATAGCCGAAACCGCTCGTGCCCTGCGCGCCAGCGGCACCGACCATGCCAGCGCCTGCGACGCCTTCCACAGCGTGATTGCCCGCTATTCTGTGATGGGCGACGACGTCAATCACATGCCCGAAAAGGTCGGGCGACCCACCGATGCCTATCGCCCGAGCCGCTTGCAGGCCATCGAAGAACTGCCTCTCGCGCTGGGCTTCTGCTTGCTCAATGACGGCAACTTCCGGCGTTCCATCGAGGACGGCATCAATTCGGGCCGGGACACCGATTCCATCGGGGTGATGGCTGGCGCAATCCTGGGCGCGCTGCATGGCGAGAGTGTCATCGGTGCCGCTGATCGCGCCCAGATCGACGCTGCCAACCGCCTCGATCTGCTGGCTTCCGCCGATGCCTTTACCCGCACGGTAGGCGACATCTTCGCGACCGACCGCGCAATTGCCACCAAGCGCGACGCCGCCCGCGCCGCCCTGATCGTACCAGCCCAGGCGCTGGTTTCCTGACCACCTTTGCCGAGAAAGACGGACTATGCTCTCCGAAATCCAAATCCTCGAAAAGATCTATGCCGGCTTTATCGGCAAGGCGATCGGCGTGCGCCTGGGCGCTCCCGTCGAGCCGACCATCTGGAGCTATGAGCGCATCCAGAAGACCTATGGCGAGGTGACGCAGTACCTGCGCGATTTCAAGAACTTTGCCGCCGATGACGACACCAACGGGCCGGTCTACTTCATCCGCGCGCTGCGCGACTACGGGCTGGATGCAACCGCCGAGGATGTGGGCAAGACCTGGCTCAACTACGCCGCCGAAGAGCATGGCATGTATTGGTGGGGCGGCTTCGGCGTCTCGACCGAGCACACTGCCTACCGCAATCTGCGCGCCGGCATACCGGCGCCGCAGTCCGGCTCGATCGCCCAGAACGGCACCACCGTGGCCGAGCAGATCGGCGGGCAGATCTTCATCGACAGCTGGGGCTGGGTGAACCCGGGCAATCCGCAGCGGGCCGCGGACATGTCGGCCATGGCCGCCAGCGTCGCCCACGATGGTGACGGCCTCAACGGCGCGCGCTTCTGCGCCGCGGCGATTGCGGCTGCGTTTGAAGCGAACAGCATAGACGAGATCATCGAGACGGCGATGGGCACCATCGACGCAGCCTCGACCTATGCCAGGGTCTGCCGCGCGGTGATCGATTTCTACACGGCCAACCCGGACGACTGGCGCGCCTGCCGCGACATGCTCGAAGCGGAGTGGGGCTATGACCGCTATCCGGGCGTCTGCCACATCATCCCCAATGCAGGGGTGACCATCATGGCTATCCTTTATGGCAAGGGCGACCTGCCAAGGACGGCAGAAATCGCCACCATGGCGGGCTGGGACACCGACTGTAATGCGGGCAATGCCGCGGCCATCGTCGCGACGTTCCAGGGCCTGCATGAAGGCTGGGACAAGTATCGCAAGCCGATCAACGATTTCCTGGTGGCCTCGGGCATCGTGGGATCAATCAACATTGTCGACATTCCCAGCTTTGCCCGCGAACTGACGGTGCTGGCGCTGCAACTGGCGGGGCGGGACGTGCCACAGCTCTGGCTGGAGGATTTTACCCGGCGCGGGCTGCGGTTCGATTTTGACCTGCCCGGCTCCACCCATGGTTTCCGTACCGAGGGCTTCAACCAGATTTCACTGCGCCACTCCGACGAGCGCCATGTCGAGGGCTCGCGCGGGTCGCTGGAAATCCAGCTCGACCGGCTGGAGCGCGGGCAGGGCGGACGGGTGTTCTGGAAGCCGTTCTACCGCCGCAGCGATTTTGACGACGAACGCTACCGGCCCATGTTCACCCCGGTGGTGGATGGTGGGCAGACGGTCAGCTTCAAGCTGTGGCTCGACCCGTGGAACGGCGACGGCAACCTGCGCGTCGCGCCCTATGTGCGGCGGACCATGAGCGGGGCCATCGAGGAGACGGGGGCGTGGGATGTGCCCTCGGCGGCGGGATGGCAGGATTACAGCTTCGTCGTGCCGGCGGGCGATGAGGCGATCGACGAGGTCGGCATCTCCATCGAGTATTTCGGGCGGCTGAAGTTTCTCGGGCGGCTGTTCCTGGCGGACTTCAGGGTCGAAGGCGCCGGTCACACGGTGATCGAGCCCAAGACCGAGACGCAGGAATGGGGCGCGATCACGCGGTTCACCTACAATCGCGGGCACTGGACGAAACAGGATGGCCGCATCCATGGGCATACGGCGGGCGATGCCGACATGTGGACCGGCCATTACTATGCGCGGGACGTGGTGGTGAAGGCCGATATGCGGCGGCTGGCGGGGGCGTCGCAATTGGTGACGGCGCGGGTGCAGGGCACCGGGCGGTTCTATGCGGCGGGCTTCGAGGGCGACGAGGTCGTGATCCTCAGGGAGGATTTCGGCAGCATGGTACTGGCGCGGGCGCCGTTCAGGGTGGAGACGGGCAAGAGCTACCAGCTCGCATTCAGCGTCACGGGCGATGCGCTCAGCCTTGCCGTCGACGACGTGCCCCTGTTGAACACCACCGATGCCAGCTATGCCCACGGCATGGCCGGCATTCGCCTGGCCTCCGCGGGCCGCATGAGTGTGGGGCGCATCGAGATCGTCGAAACGGTTTAGGCCACCAAGGAGACCAGCATGTCGGAAATCGAACTCGCCCATGTCGGCAAGCGCTATGGTGCGGTGACCGTGCTCAACGACATCTCGCTGCAGATGGGAGATGGAGAATTCGTTGTGCTGGTCGGCCCGTCGGGCTGCGGCAAGTCGACCCTCCTGCGCATGATTGCCGGTCTGGAGGACATCACCTCAGGCCAGATCACCATCGGCGGCAAGGTGGTCAACAACATGCCGGCCAAGGAGCGGGACATCGCCATGGTGTTCCAGAGCTATGCGCTCTATCCGCACATGAAGGTGGCCGACAATATGAGCTTCTCGCTGCGGCTGGCGGGCACCCCCAAGGCCGAAATCAAGCGACGCGTCGGCGAGGCGGCGGATATCCTGGGGCTTGAAGACCTGCTCGACCGGCTGCCCCGCGAACTTTCGGGCGGCCAGCGCCAGCGCGTCGCCATGGGGCGCGCGATCGTGCGCAACCCACGGGCCTTCCTGTTCGACGAGCCGCTGAGCAATCTCGACGCCAAGCTGCGGGTCAAGATGCGCGGCGAGATCAAGCGGCTGCACCAGCGACTGGGCAAGACCATGATCTACGTGACGCATGACCAGACTGAGGCCATGACCATGGCCGACAAGATCGTCGTGCTCAACGGCGGCCGCATCGAGCAGGCTGGCGCCCCGCTTGAGCTCTACAACAACCCGGCCAACCTCTTTGTCGCCAGCTTCATAGGTTCACCCGAGATGAACCTGTTCGACGCGCGCTATCAAGGAGGCACCGATGTGCAGGTGAAAGGCGGGCAGACGCTGCCGCTGGGGGCCACCCTGGATATCCCGGCGGGCACCGAGATCGTCTATGGCGTGCGGCCGCAGCACATCACGCTGGGGGAGGTCGGCGTGCCGGCCAAGGTGCTGGTGGTCGAGCCGACTGGCGATGCGCAGGAGGTCTTGGCGCGGATTGGAGAAGAGGATATCTCCGTGGTCGTGCGTGATCATGCGCCGCTGCGCCCCGATGAGACCATTCATCTGGTTATCGATCCGGCCAAACTCTTCGTGTTCGACAAGGCAACGGGGCTGCGCTTGCGATGAGCCACGCCCACAAATCCTTCGACCCCGCCGAGACCGGGCCGCTTGAAGGCGTCCGGGTGCTCGATCTTTCGCGCCTGATGGCGGGCAACATGCTGAGCCTGCAACTGGCCGATTTCGGCGCCGATGTGATCAAGATCGAGCCGCCCGAGGGTGATCCGCTGCGCGACTGGAAGGACGACGGGCATTCCCTGTTCTGGAAAACCTATGGCCGGAACAAGCGCTCGGTGGTGTTGAACCTGCGGCAGGCGCCAGCAATGGCGGCGCTGTGGACGCTGATCGAGACGGCTGATGTGTTCATCGAGAACTACCGGCCCGGGACGCTGGAGGCGATGGGGCTGGCGCCGGAAAGGTTGCTCGAACGCAATCCGGACCTGATCGTGGTGCGGATATCCGGCTTCGGGCAGACCGGCCCCTATGCGCAGTTTCCGGGGTTTGGCACCATTGTCGAGGCGATGAGCGGCTTTGCCGATCGCACTGGGTTTCCAGATCGCGAGCCGGTACTGCCGCCCCTGGCGCTTGCCGACATGATTGCGGGCATCTATGGCGCCTCGGCCACGATGATGGCGCTGTTTGCGCGCCAGGCGGGCAGGGCACGCGGGCAGGTGATCGACCTGTCGCTGCTTGAGCCGATGTTTTCGGTGTTGGGACCGGAAGCGTCAATCCACGCGATCACCGGAAAGGTCAAACAGCGCGTCGGCAGCGCTTCCAATACCGCCTCGCCGCGCAATGTCTACAAGTGCGCCGATGGCAAGTTCCTGGCACTGTCCGGCTCGACCCCGGCCGTGGCGCGCCGTATCTTCGAGGTCATCGGACGTTCGGACATGAATGAGGACCCGCGCTTTGCCACGAATTCCGACCGGGTGAAGCACCGCGCGCTGGTCGACGAGGCGGTGGGTGCCTGGTTTGCCCGCCACAACAGCGCAGAAGCTCTGGAAACCATGCGCAAATCCGGCGCGACGGTGGGCCCCATCTTCAACATTGCCGACGCCATGGCCGATCCACATTTCGAGGCGCGCCAGATCATCGTCGATGTCGAAGACGAGACCTTCGGCACCCTGCCGATGCACGATATCGTGCCGCGCCTTTCCGCCACGCCCGGAGCATGGCGGCTGCCGGCGCCCGAACTTGGCCAGCACAATGACGAAGTGCTGCTGGCAGCCGGGATCGATCCCCAGTCCATCAGGATCGGGGCCACTTGATGCGCTCTCTCCTCTACGTTCCCGCGCATTCCGAACGGTTCGTTGCCAAGGCGCATGAGCGCGGGGCGGACGCCATTATCCTTGATCTCGAGGACTCGGTATCCGAAGACGCCAAAGATCAGGCGCGCCTGGGCCTTGCCGAAGCGGTGACCATGGTGCGCCGGGGCGGCGCGACAGTGATGGTGCGCGTCAATAGCGGCGATCGGCAGCACGACGATGCGCTTGCTGCCTGCCGCGCCGGCGCCGATGCGCTCTATGTGCCCAAAGTCCGGAGCGCGGAAGAGCTCGGCACGTTGGCGTCAGTGCTGGAAGGTGTGGAGACACAGGCGGGCAGGGCACCAATGGGTTTTGTCGCCTTGATCGAGGACCCGGCAGCCGTACTCAGCGCCAGTGCAATTGCGAAGGCACCGCGCCTTGTCGCGCTCTCTCTGGGTGGCGAAGACCTGGCGCTGGCGCTCGGTGCCCAGCCAACTCCCGACGTGCTGCACCTGCCCAAGCTGTTGGTCCACTACGCGGCAAAGGCCGCGGGACTGCTCTCGTTTGGCCTGCTGCGCAGCGTGGCTGACTACTCCGACCTGGCCGGCATCACCGCGGCAGCCCGCGAGGCAAGGGCGCATGGCTTCGACGGGGCCACCTGCGTTCATCCAGCCGTTGTGCCCCTGCTCAACGCCGCCTTTGCGCCAAGCGCGGAGGAGCAGGCCTGGGCCAAGCGCGTGTTGGAACATGCCGCTGCCGGCGACGGGGCCTTTCAATTGGACGGCAAGATGATCGACGCTCCAATTATCGCCCGAGCCCGGGCAATCATGTCCCCAGTCCGGACAATGCGCCGGCGATAGTCTGGGCCACTACGCCCGAGCCGTGTCCCGCATCGTGGTTTCCACGATTGCCTAGCTGTCACTGACTTCCAGGCCATCACGGAAGTCGTTCAGACCGGCGTCAACCGAAGATGGTGCGTCGATCCAGTGCTGCATGGGAGCTCCCGTTGCCGGGTCACGTCCAGGGATGGGGAGCATCATGATGCGTTTGGCGGCATCGCGGCGCAGATCTTCGTTCAGGTGGTCATGGCGCATGTTATCCCAGTCGCGACCGTCAGGATATCCGCCCGCCATGCTGACGTCCTCGGAGTGGCCAACCATCATATGCGAGACACCGGCCGGCATCACGATGACGTCGCCGGCACTGACCCGCAAGATGGGGCCGCCTTCACCGAAGATTTCCACCTGCATCCAGCCACGCGCAACCCCCAGGCATTCATGCGTGGTGGAATGGAAATGGCGGTAGGTATAGACGCCAGGATAGTGCCAGTTGTTCAGCCAGCCATTTTCCCTGAATCGCGCGACCACCAGGTCCTCGCCGCCGCCCGGTACGGCCGAGCGGTGGACCAGGAGTGGGTAGCGGCTGTTCGGGATCATGCCGTTCGGTTTGGACCAGAATTGCTCGGTTCCGCTGGTACTCATCACTGTCCCTCCCTGGGGGCCGGCAGCAGCAGACCGGCAATGGCGCTGGCCACGAGAGCGTGGTCTTCCACATCGGGCAGGCCACTCACCGCAGCGGCGCCCACCACGCCGACACCCCGCACCGCGACGGGCACGCCGCCGCCGCTGGCCGAAAAATCGACCTGCGGCAGGCGAAAACGATCATGGAAGTCCCAGCCATGCTGCTCGCACAGCAAACGCATGTAGAGCGAACTCTTGTGGTAGCGCAAAGCGACAGCCCGCTTTCGCCGCGTCCAGTCCGGATTGTCGGGCGTGGCTCCTGGCAGAAGGGCGAAAAACACCACGGTATTGCCGTGACTGACTTCTATCGCGACCGGCAAAGACCGCGCGCTCGCCTCAAGCTGCATCCTGAGCCCCAGGGTCCACGCCGTCGCATAGTCGAAGCTCGGGAGTTCGAGCTGGCTCTGCTCATTGTCGAGATCAGCCAGGCTTGGTGGTGTCATGGCTAGACCCCCAGGGCCTTGATATGGTCGATGGAACGCCGTGCGAAACGCTGCCAGTCGCTGGGATTGTCATGTTCGGTGACGATGTGATCGGCTCTGGTCTGGCGGAACAGCGGCACCAGGGCGGACCAGTCGATGATGCCGTCGCCCGTCGCGGTCCAGCCATCATCGGCCAGCGTACCCTGGGGCGCGGTGTCCTTGGTCTGGATGGCGATGATGCGGTCGGCGTAGCGCTTCAGTTCGGCGGCCGGGTCAGCACCGGCACGGGTGATCCAGCCGCAGTCGATTTCGAACCAGACATCTGGCCCGCCTCCCTCGAAGATATGGTCGATGGGCCGGGTGCCATCGGGCAGCCGAACATATTCGAAATCGTGGTTGTGCCATGCGACCTTGAGGCCGTGGGGGGCTGCCAGGTCCGCGCCTTGCCCCAGCTTGTGTCCCAGACCTCGCCAGTAGTCGGATGTATTGCGGCGCTCCTCCGCCGTGACATAGGGCGGTATCATCACCGTGGCGCCCAGCGTCAGCGCAATGTCGATGAAGCGGTTCGGCTCCTGCACCAGCCCGGCCAGCGGCATGTGAAAGCCGTAGCAGGCCAGGCCCGCGTCATCGAGCTGGCGGCGGAACAGTCTTGGATCAGCCTCGTAGGCCGGCAGCCACGGCTCGATTGCGTCATAGCCCATGGCCTTGAGCAGGGGCAATTGCCCTGCCAGCGGTGGAAAATTGCGCGAGGAATAGAGCTGGTAGGCGATGGGATAGGACATGGTGCCTCAGATGGTTGGCGCGCGCCTGCCGCCCCGACGGGCAGAGGCGCATGGGGCGCTAGGGCTGGGCTTCCTTGTCCTTGTCGAACTCGAGCAGCTCGATCATCACGCCCAGCTCCCTGACCGTGTCGTAATAGGCGTAGCGCCCATGGCTGCCGTCGAATTCGCCGCGCTGCAAAAGTCCGTGGCCCTTGGATTCAAGATAGGCGTCGCGCTTGGTCAGGTTGCGGGTGCGAAAGGCGATGTGGTGGCAGCCAGGGCCCTTTTGCTCCAGCAGGTCGCGCCAGGCGCTCTTTTCCGGGCCCGGCTGCAGGAATTCCACATCGATATTGCCGAACTTGAACATCATGATGCGGCAGCCGACATCGGCTGGCTGGCCCATGTAGATGGCCTGAGCCTCTGCCGGCTCGGCTGCACGGCCTTCCTTGGGCAGGGGCTTGCCGGTGAGGTCCGCGAACCATTGCGCGGATTTCACCACATCGTCGGTGACGAAGCAGATCTGCATCACTTCGTCTTCATCAAGCAGGCGCTTGTCCATTTCAAACGGTCCATTTCAGCTTCTGGGAGAGGCCGGCGGCCACGGTGGTCGCCGGCCCAGGGAGGGACTCGTGTCAGCCCAGGATGGTCTCGTAGTTCTCATGCATCTGGGCGATGGCGTCTTCCACGCTCATGTCGGGATCGCTCCAGAAGTTGAAGACAACGTTCCAGATCGAATCCTGCCAGTCGGCGTCGGCGGTGTTGTGCGGGTTCTGCACCTGCTGGGATGGGTCATCGAGAATGCGCAGCACCTCGGTCGAGCAGGCGTCGAGGCTTTCGGCCGGCGCGTCGAGGCGCACCGGGGTCGAGCCCTTGGCGGCAGCGAACTTGGCCTGTCCAGCCGGATCGAGCACCTCGGCGGCAAAGTCGAGTTCGGCCGTCTTGACGTCCTCGGCGGTGCCGCCGAGCAGGCCCCAGGCATCCACCGTCACCACCACGGCCTGTGCGCCGGGGATTTCAATGCAGCCGAAATCGGTGCCGGCAACCTTGCCTGCGCCAAGCCATTCCCCCTTCATCCAGTCGCCATGGATCTGCATCAGTGCCTTGCCGGTGATCACCTCGTTGGTGGTCTCGTTCCAGGGGCGGTTCTGTGCTTCCGGACCCGCTTCATTGGCGAACAGGCGCAGGGTTTCGAGCGTCTTGGCAAAAGCCGGATCGTCCAGCGCCGTCGGATCGACCTCTTCGCCATAAAGCTTCTTGTAGATGTCTGGGCCGGCAATTGCCGCGACCAGGGCATGGGTGAGATAGCCCACCTGGAAGGGCTGGCTGCCCACGGCGAGCGGCGCATAGCCGGCGTCGCGGATCTTCTGGAAGTCGGCAAACATGGCGTCGACCGATGTCCAGGCGGCAGGATCGACCCCGGCCGCCTTGGCCACTTCCATATTGTAGTAGACCATGCCGTCGATATGCAGCGCCTGCGGCACCTTGACGATCTCGCCATCGACCGAGATCGACGCTGCAACCGCAGCCGGCAGCTTTTCGACGATCCCCTGCTCGTTGAACCACTGCGTCAGCGGAAAGCCCAGACCCATGCCGGCAATGTCGCGATAGACGCCTGGATTTGATTCCATGAACACATTGGGTGGCTGGCCGCCGGTGATCAGGCTCATCAGGTTCACATTGGAGCCGGTATCGTGCGGAATGGCGATATCGGACCAGGCGTGACCCTTGGCCTCGAGGCCGGACTTGAGGACGTTAAGGGCAGCGATTTCCGGCGGGGCAGACCAGCTATGGTAGATGACCAGGTCGGTGGCCATGGCACCAAACGAAGCGGTGCTGAGCATGAGACCGGCAATTATGCCGGCAAGCCTCTTGGTAGACATCGTTCTCTCTCCCTAGTTTATCTTCTTACATTCGCTGCCCGGACCGGGCGTCGAACAGGTTGGCCTTGCCTTTGCTGAAGCTCACCGTCACCGATTGGCCGGGCGTCAGCCGCGCGGCGGAGTCGGGCTCCACGCGCAGGGCAAGCAGATCGTCTTCGAACATGAAGTAGGCGCTGGCATCGGGCCCGGTGCGCTCGGCATATTGAACCGGGACGGTGAAGCTGGCCGCGACCGGCCCGCTCGCCGCCAGCACGAAATGTTCCGGACGCAGGCCGGCAATCACCGCTGCGCCGTCCTGCGGCGAGGCGGCAAAGGGATAGTCCGACACGTCCAGGCGCACTCCCGAGTCGAACACTGCCTCGACCTTCCCGGCCGCCACGCTGAGCCTGGCCTGGCGCAGGTTCATCGCTGGTGAGCCGATGAAGCCGGCGACGAACAGGTTGGCCGGCCGCTCGTAGATTTCGTCCGGCGTGCCGAACTGCTGGATGACGCCGCCATTCATCACCGCGATCTTGGTGGCCATGGTCATGGCCTCGATCTGGTCATGCGTGACATAGACGATGGTGGACTTGAGCTGGTCATGCAGCTTCTTGATCTCGAGCCGCATCTCGGTGCGCAGCTTTGCGTCCAGGTTGGACAGCGGCTCGTCGAACAGGAACACGGCGACATTCTTGACCAGCGCCCGGCCGATGGCGACGCGCTGACGCTGGCCGCCCGAGAGCTGCCCCGGCTTGCGATGCAGCAGGGGCTCGATCTGCAGCAGTCTGGCCGCCCAGGCGATGCGCTTCTCGATCTCCTCGCGCGGCAGCTTGCTGGCCGATAGTCCGAATTTGAGGTTTCCGTGCACGGTCTTGGTCGGATAGAGCGCATAGGACTGGAACACCATGGCCAGCCCCCGATCCTTGGGATCAAGATCGGTCACGTCGCGTTCCCCGATCATGATGCGACCGTCGGTAATGTCGAGCAGGCCGGCCAGCAGGTTCAGCAGCGTGGTCTTGCCGCAGCCCGATGGGCCGAGCAGGACGAGGAAGTCACCGTCGTCTATGGCCAGGTTGAGGTCGTCGAGAACCTTCATCGCGCCGTAATTCTTGGTGATGTGCTCGAAGCTGACACGGGGCATGTCGATCAACCCTTGATGGCGCCGGCGGTAATGCCCTGGACGAAGAGCTTGCCGACGAGGAAATAGATGACGAGGGGGGGAATGGCGGTGAGCAGGGCCGCCGCCATGTTGTCGTTGTAGCGAACCGTGCCGGTCGAGATGGTGATGAGATTGGCCAGGTTGACCGTCATCGGCTGGGCGCCCATGCCCCCGAAGGTCACCCCGATCAGGTAGTCGTTCCAGATCGAGGTGATCTGCAGGATGAGCACCACAATCAGGATATTGCCGCTCATGGGCAGGATGATCTCGACGAAGATCTTCCAGAACGAACCGCTATCCATCACGGCAGCGCTCATGATCTCCTGGGGAATGTCCTTGTAGTAATTGCGGAAGATCAGCGTCAGCACCGGCATGGCCAGGACGGCATGGATGATCGCCACGCCCCAGATGCTGCCATAGACCTTGAGCGTTGCCGTCATCGAGATCAGCGGGAACATGATGATCTGGAAGGGCACGAAGGCGCAGATGAACAGCACGAAGAGGAAGGGTCCCGCCCATTTGACGTTCCACAGCGCCAGCGCATAGCCGGTGACGATGGACAGCCCGATCGACAGGATCAGCGAGGGAACGAGGATGAAGACCGAGTTCCAGAACCCGACCTTGAGCCCCTCGCATCGCGTTCCCGAGCAGGCCGAGTTCCAGGCATGGTCCCAGGCTTCCAGCGTCCATACATTGGGCAGGGCGAACATGGCGCCTTCGCGGATCTGGTCCATCGTCTTGAACGAGGTGACGATCACCACATAGAGCGGCACGCAGAAGAACAGCGCACAGATGGACAGAAAGGCGATGATGGCAATGGACCGGCCGGTAATGGCCTTTTTCCGGCGCGGAAAATAGGGCGCACTGCGCACCGTGATATCGGCCCCGACGGCCTTTTGGGCATTGCTCAGATCGTTCATGTGCGCGCTCCCGAGCGGCGTTGCTGCCAGGCGGTGAGCAGGACCAGCGGCAGGAAGATGACCGCGGTCAGCACCAGCATCATCACCGCGGCGGCGGAGGCAAAGCCGAGATTGCCCTTGGCCGACAGTGCCTGGATGGTGAAATAGGCCGGCACATAGGTCGACTGGCCCGGTCCGCCATTGGTCATGGCGACGATGACGTCATAGGCCTTGATCACGCCCAGCGAGAGCAGGATGGCGCAGGTGACGAAGGTGAACTTCATCATCGGGATGATGATCTCGGTATAGAGCTTGAACATGCCCACGCCATCGAGGCGGGCGGCGCTCCAGATTTCCGAATTGATCGACTTCAGGCCGGCAAGCATCAGCGCCATGTAGAACCCGGCGCTCTGCCAGACCGAGGCGAGAATGACGCCGTACATGGCGGTCTCCGGCCGGGCCAGCCAGCTGGCATTGACCCAGGTCAGGCCGATGGAATGGATGAAATGCTCGGCCCCCAGTTCGGGATTGAAGATCCAGCGCCAGGCTGCGCCCGTCACGATCAGCGAAATGGCCAGGGGATAGAGAAACACCGTGCGAAACAGGCTCTCGCCGCGTTTTTCCCGATCGATCATAGCGGCGAGCACAAAGCCGAAGACAATGGCCAGGGCACTGCCCAGGCCGAGCACGATCAGGTTCTGCAACGAGATCATCCAGGCGTCGTCCTTGAACAGACGCTCGTATTGTCGGCCCCATTCGGACCAGTCGATCGCATATTCCGGCAGCCGGCGACTGCGCGTCAGCGACAGGTAGATGGTCCACAGGATGGCGCCAATGAAGGCAACCAGAGTCACCAGTCCAGCCGGCACCAGGGCCAGTTGGGGTGACCATCGGCTCCACCGAAAGGTCATGCTCGTCCTCCCTTGCACGTCGCGACGGATTTTTCCGCTCTTCGTCGTGTCAGCTCTTGCGGGCAGTATTATCGTTAAACTAGGTTCATGCAGAACGATCCGTCAATAGACATTTCGCTTGCCCGATGGATGTTTTGATCGACCGATAATGGGAGCGGGTCGCCAGCGATCCTCTCGATGTGGAGGAAAAGGATGAAAAATCAATATGATATACCCGCCATGGGTTTCGGAACCTATGGCCGGACCGGGGAGGCGGGTATTGCCGCAATGCTGGTTGCGCTGGAGACCGGCTACCGCCATCTCGACACGGCGCAGGACTACGGCACCGAAAAGGAGGTTGGCCAGGCCGTGCAGCGTTCGGGCCTGGACCGTGGCGAGATCTTCATCACGACGAAGATCGCCACCGGCAACCTGGGCGCAGGCGCGCTGCTTCCCTCGCTGCGGCAAAGCCTCGACAACCTGCAAACCGACCGGCTGGACCTGACGCTGATACATTGGCCATCGCCAGACAATGCCGTGCCCCTGCCGGTCTATATCGAGCAGCTGGCCGAGGCCCATGCCCTCGGCCTGACCGGGCTGATCGGCGTTTCCAATTTCACCATAGCCATGCTCGACCAGGCTCGGACGATCCTCGGCGATCTGCCGATCGCCAACAATCAGGTCGAGCTCAACCCGCTCCTGCAGAACAAAAAGCTCGCAAGCTATTGTGCAAAAAACGGAATTTCCGTCACGTGCTACCTGCCCATCGCGCGCGGCATTCTCGGCGACGTGCCGGTCATCGCTGAAATCGCCGGCCGCCACGGCGCGACGCCGGAGCAGGTGGCCTTGGCTTTCGAGTTCGCCAAGGGCTACATCGCTATCCCCACATCGGGCCAGCCCGAGCGCATTCGATCCAACTATCTGGCAACCAAGCTGGTCCTTTCCGATGACGATATTGCTGCTATCGAGGCGATTGATCGCGGCCAGCGCGTCATCGATCCGGCTTGGGGGCCGGACTGGGATTGAGATCATTGGCGGCAGTTGACAACGTCGCGGCTTGGGATAATAGCTGTCGTATTAACGTTCCTACTTGGTCGCCCTTACTGTCATTTCAGGGCGGTCCGCTGGCCTGTCGCCAGCGGAAACGATCAGTCATGCCGCAAAGTCGGCGGGAGGAATTATGAAGGGCATTACCAGTCTCGGGCATGTGGCGATCAACGTGATCGATCTCGAAAAATCACTCGACTACTACGTCAACAAGCTCGGCTTTCCCGAAATGCTGCGGCTCAAGCGCGATGACGGCGAAACCTGGCTGGTCTATCTGCGCATCACCGACGAGCAGTACCTGGAGATCTTCCCGGGCGCCGAAAACGACCGTGCACCCGCCAGCTGGCACACCAATGGCATGACGCATATGTGCTGGACCATCGATGATCTCGACGCCACCTGCGACCGCATCAAGGCGGCTGGCATCACCCTGCTCTCCGAACCCAAGGCCGGGCTGGATGGCAATCGCCAGGCGTGGCTCGAGGATCCCGATGGCAACCGCATCGAACTGATGGAAATGCACCCCGACTGCCTGCAGTATCAGGCCATCCGGCGCCTTCACGCAGAAGGTGTCTAGTTTGCAGAAGGTGTCTAGTTTACGGCCGCTTCTGATGTGTATGGTCGCCCATGATTTTGATCCTTCCATTTCGGCCCCGTAAACGCGCCCGTGGGGCGGCCTGCGCCGCCTCCCTGTCGCCTTGGGCATGTTGAGACCATGGGCAAGTCCACCATTCGCCTGAAGGACATCGCCGACCGCACCGGCTTTTCGGTCAATACGGTGTCGCTGGCGCTGCGACAGAGTCCGCGCATCCCAGAAGAGACCTCGATTCGCATTCGGGAGGCGGCCGAGGCGCTCAACTATTTGCCAAACCACGTGGCCAAGTCGCTCGTCAGTCGCGAGACCAAGACCATCGGCCTAGTGTTGACCGATATTACCAACCCGGCTTTGACGCAGGTGGCCCAGGCCATCGAGATGGCGCTCTCCGAGCGTGGTTATTCCACGCTCTTTGCCACCTCCAACAATGATCTCGATGAGGAAAAGCGCGTCATCGAGATGTTCCGCTCCCGGCAGGTGGACGGGATGCTGATCTATCCCCGCAGCCACCGCGAACTGGCCCATATCCGCCGGCTTCGCGAGGCCAATTATCCGGTGGTGCTGCTGGTGGGCGATCCCGATGCCGGAATCGACGCCGTCTGTGTCGACGAGCGGCGCGGTGCCTATCGCGCGGTGCGCCACCTCATCGATATTGGCCACCGCCGGATTGGCATCATCGATACCTCCAATGCCAGGGGGAACCTCGAAAAGCGCGACGGCTACCTCCAGGCGCATCAGGAGGCAGGCATCCCGGTCGACATGGAATTGCTGGCCGATCCGCTCGGCAATTCGGTGATCCGGGGCTATTGGGCCATGGATCGCCTGATGAGCATGCCGGTTCGGCCGAGCGCGGTATTCGCCGCCAACGATTCCCTCGCCATCGGCGCCCTGCGCTGGACCCAGAAGAACAATCTGCGCGTCCCCCGGGATGTCGCCATCATTGGCTTCGACAATATCGAATTCGCCGAACATGCGGCCACGCCGATCTCTTCGGTCAAGTATGAAGTGGACATGGTGACCGAGCTGGCGGTGGAGCGGCTGCTGCAACTGATCGCGGCGCCCGATGGCCTCCCCGAGCCGCGGGTCACTCTGATCGATCCCGAACTGATCGTGCGCGACAGCACTGCGGGCAGGGGAGACTAGGCACGGGCCGGCTTTGGTTTTCTGAGGAGGAAGCGAAATTCTAAGCGTGGAAATAACAGGCGCGCGCCAGGCACTGGTACCGCAGCAACCCGAGCCGCAGGCCGCGGGGGATGTCGTCAAGATCGCGGTGCTCGTGGCGCCGATGTGCACCGAGTGGCAGTCCTGGCGTGCCGGCAAGCTGGGCGGCGAGCTCGGGCATGAGGCCGTCGGCGTGGTGGTGGATGCTGCCGCCTCGACGCGGCTCAAGGTCGGCGATCGCGTCATCGCCATGCCGCATTGGGGCTGTGGCCAGTGCCCTTCTTGTCTCGCGGGTGACCACATCCACTGCACCGAGCAGCGCGATCTGCTGGCCGAGACTGGCTCGAGCTGCGGCCTAGGTGGCTATGCGCAATACCTGCTCAAGCCCGATTATCTGCTCTACCCGGTTCCCGACGACATCGACACCGATCATGCGGCCATGGCGCTTTGCGCTCTCGGTCCCAGCTTCACGGCCATGGAGCGCATGCAGCTGTCGCCTGCCGATACGATCGTGGTTTCGGGTTGTGGCGCAGTCGGGCTTGGGGCCATCGTCAATGCCCGCACTATCGGGGCACGCGTCATCGCGCTCGAACTCCAGCCCTTCCGGGCCGACCTCGCCCGCGCGCTTGGCGCCGAGCATGTGCTTGATCCCCGCGCGCCCGATCTGGCCGAGCAGGTCCGGGCCTTGACCGGGGGCTATGGCGCCAACGCCGCCATCGAGACCAGCAATAACGAGGCTGCGCCACCGGTCGTGCTCGAGTTGGTGCGGGCGCGTGGCCGCCTTGCTTTCGTCACCTGGAGCGGGGCACTGCCGGTCAACCGCATCACCGGCAAGGGCGTTGATATCTTCGGCTGCTGGCACTGGAACCACGACCAGGCCGGCGAGCGCATGATGCAGCGGGTGCGCGATGCCCGCCCACTGCTCGACAAGCTGACGACGCATCGCTTCGCCCTGGCCGATGTCAACGAGGCCTTTGCGCTGCAGGAAACCGGCCAATGCGGCAAGGTCCTGCTTTACCCGGGCCAGCCCGAACAGGAAGACCGCGCATGACCCTCAGACTCGGCGGCTACGGCATCGACTATACCGGCGACCCCGAGGCCTATGCCCGGGCACATGTCGCCTTCGGCTATAACGCGGCCTATATGCCCAATATCAGCATCGACAGTCGCGACGAGATCGCCGCCCTGGTCCAGGCCATGGCGGATGCCGACGTGGTGATTGCCGAGGGCGGCGCCTGGAAGAACCTGATTGCCCATGACCCGGACCAGCGTCAGGCCAATCTCGACTATGCCGTCCACCAACTGGCCCTGGCCGACGAGCTGGGCGCCCGCGCCTGCGTCGCCTTTCACGGCACGGTCGGGCACGCCGGCGATCCCTGGCAGCTCAGCGACAACTATGATTACGGCCCCCATCCCGACAACCAGAGCGAGGCCGGTTTCCAGCGCGCGGTGGAGACCGCCCGCTATGTCATCGATGCGGTCAAGCCAAAGCGCGCCAAGTTCTCGCTTGAAATGGTGCCCTGGCTGGTTACCGATACGGCCGAGAACTACCTCAAGCTGCTCAAGGCCATCGATCGCCCCCAATTCGGCGCCCATATCGATGCGGTCAATATGGTGATCACCCCGCGCCTCTACTTCAATACCGGACGCATGATCCGCGAGGCCTTTACGCTGCTGGGTCCCTGGATCGTCTCCTGCCACGCCAAGGATATCATCATGCAGGGCGGGCCTGGCACGATTTCCTTCCACTTCGACGAAGTGCCCCCCGGCCAGGGCAATCTCGACTATGGCGCCTATATCGCCGAGATCGAAAAACTGGGGCGCGACGTGCCCCTGATGCTCGAGCATTTCGATGTTCCCGGATACCGGCGCGGCCTGGCCCATATCAAGGCAGTTGCCGGTGCGGCAGCCTGACCGCATCCATCATTCCTGTCCCACTTCGAGGTAACTGCAATGGCTATGACGGTTCTATTCATCGGCGGCACCGGTCAGATTTCCCATCCCTGCGTCGAGGATGCCGTCGCGCAGGGGCACAGCGTCAGTGTCTATAACCGCGGCAAGCGGCCGGATGCGCTGCCCAGGGGCGTCACCTCGATTGTCGGCGATCTGGGCGGGCCCGAATATGCCGAGCTGGCCAAGTCGAAATACGACGTCGTCTGCCAGTTCATCGCCTTCACGCCCGATCAGGTGGCGCGCGATATCGAGGTGTTTTCCGGCCATTGCGGCCAGTATATCTTTATCTCCTCCGCCTCGGTCTACGAAAAGCCGGCCCGCCACTACGTCATCACCGAGGCGACGCCGGCAATCAATCCCTACTGGCCCTATAGCCAGGCCAAGATCGCCTGCGAAGACCTGCTGGCCGGTTCGGCGGGCCTGCCCTGGACCATCGTGCGGCCCAGCCACACGGTACGCACCGGCCTGCCCGTCATGATCGGCGACAGCGACATCATGGCGCGACGCATGCTCGAGGGCGACCCCACCATCGTGGCCGGCGACGGCAACACCCCCTGGACCCTGACCCGGTCGGCGGATTTCGCCGTGCCCTTCGTCCGGCTGTTCGGCAAACCGGCAGCACTCAACGACATCTTCCACATCACCAATGATCGCGCCCATATCTGGGATGACATCCAGAACGCCATCGCCCGCCTGCTCGGCGTCGAAGCCAGGATCGTGCATGTCCCCACCGATACCTTGGTGCGCTACAATCCCGAATGGGTCGGCCCGCTGCTGGGCGACAAGTCATGGACGGCGATCTTCGACAATTCCAAGGTAAAGGGTGTCGTCGGCGATTTTTCCTGCGCCCAGCAGCTCGATGAGATCCTTGCCGAGCCCATCATGCATCTCAAGCAGCGCCTCGCGACACACCGCCCGCCCAGGGGCGACCTCGACGCCCTCGTCGACCGCATCTGCGTGGCGCAGGCAGGGTTGGGCTGAATTGGAGGATAGTCGATCGAGGCTGCTGCGTGATCCGCCCTGTCCGCTTTTTAGCGATGTTGATCGAGCGACCGAAGGGACGCCACGCTGCCCGGCAGGGCAGGGGCGCTAGCAGACTTACAGCGTCTCGCGGATGCAAGCGATGAGCCGGCGCCCTGCTATTTTGGCTTAGGTGCTCGTTCGCTTCCCCGCGTTGAAGACGTGCAACTGTCCCTCGCGTGGAGAAAGGTAGACCAGCTGGTTCGGCGCCACGGAGACCTCGCCCTCGGTCTTGACCGTCATGGAGCCGACCCCTTCCACATCCACATAGCTCAAGGTCTCCGAGCCCAGATGCTCGGCGTGGCGCAGACGGCCCTGCCAAAGTCCCGATGCAGCCGAAATATCCAGATGCTCCGGGCGGATGCCGACCAGGTCCCCGCCCAGGGCCTTCGCCGCCTGGCCCTCGAGGAAGTTCATGCGCGGCGAGCCGATGAAGCCGGCGACGAACGGGGTGGCTGGAGCCCGATAAAGGTCCATGGGTGCCCCCGCCTGTTCGATGCGGCCGCCATTGAGCACCACGATCCGATCGGCCATGGTCATGGCCTCGACCTGGTCGTGCGTCACATAGACCATGGTGGCCCCGATGCGGGTGTGCAGCTCTGCCAGCTCGACGCGCATCTGCGCGCGCAAGGCGGCATCGAGGTTGCTGAGCGGTTCATCGAACAGGAAGACCTTTGGCTTGCGCACGATGGCGCGACCGATCGCAACGCGCTGGCGCTGGCCGCCCGAAAGCTGGCGCGGCTTGCGCTCGAGCAGCTTGTCGAGCTGCAGGATCGCCGCGGCATCGGCGACGCGCTTGGCCACCTCGTCCTTGGGCAGACCCGACAGCTTGAGGCCGAAGCCGATATTGTCGGCCACCGTCATATGCGGGTAGAGCGCGTAGCTCTGGAACACCATGGCAATGCCGCGTTCGGACGGATCGCGATGCGTCACGTCCTCGCCGCCGATGGTGATGGTGCCAGCCGTAACCTCTTCAAGGCCCGCAATCATGCGCAGCAGCGTGGACTTGCCGCAGCCGGAAGGGCCCACCAGCACGGTGAATGAGCCATCCTCGATGGTGAGATCGAGTTCGGGAATGACCTCCACCGCACCATAGCCCTTGCGAACGGATGAAAAACGCACGTCAGCCATTGTTGGCCTCCTCGGTGTCGCGACTGCGAGTGAAGACCGTGCCGTCAAGCGCGATAAACCCGGTGTCGGAGAATAGGGACAGATCGGCGGCGCCGACCTTGTAGTAGCGGAAGCTCAGCGCGCGGAAATCGTTGATGTAGAGGATGCCGAGCCCCAGCACGGGATCGATGACGAGATCGAGCCGATACTGGCCGTCCTCGGGCACCGGATAGCGCACCGACGGCGCGAAGTTGGGGTCCCCGTTGTAGAGGAAGCTGGCCACGCCGCGGGCATCATCCAGCTCGATGAAGCTGACACGGGCGGTATTGGCAGCGGTCAGCGCAATGCCGAAATGGTCACCCTCGGCGATGTCGAGCGAAGCCGTGATCAGCAGGGGGGTATCGGCCAGGCCCAGGTCCGCTGCATCAGGTCCGATGGCCTGCCGTTCGCTGTCGAACTGGGAGCGGATCATGTCGGGCAGGTGCACGCCAAGCGTTCCGTCGCCGGTGCGCTGCAGCTCATGCACCACGAGGTCCCCGCCCCAGACGAAGTCCATGGCGTCCTTGCGCAGCTGCTTGTGTGGCACCCAGCCGAACAGCAGCCGCTCATCCTCGCCTCCGGCGGATTTGCCGGCATAGAACGCCTTGCCGTCCAGGGCGTCGAAGGGGCCATAGGCATAGGGACCATTGCTGCTGGCGGCGCTCAGATAGCGGACCTGCCGGGAATCGCCGCGCTGGTCCGAATAGAGCAGGAACCAGTCGTCGCCGGCCGGGAACAGGTCTGGTACCTCCAGGTTGAGGTCTGAGACCTCGCTGTAGATTGGAGCATCCACCACCCAGCTTTCGAGATCGGGCGACGTGTAGAGGCCGACGGCTGCCTTGCCCTCGTGGCGGGTGGTCATCAGCATCCACCAGGCTTCTGCCTCGGCATTCCAGAACACGAAGGGGTCGCGAAAGTCCCATTCGTCGTATGTCGGCAGGCCCGAAAAGGTGTTCGCCTCATGCTTTTGCCACGGGCCGTCCAGGGCGGACGCAGTGGCATGCATGGTGACTTCCTTGGGCTGCGCCTCAGGGTCATGGCCGGTATAGAAGATGTGGTACTGCCCGTCGTCGGCGCGCACCACGCTGCCCGAGCCCGTCCAGTAGTCTGGCGCGCCAGGCTCGCCCACCGGAATGACTTCGACAGGCGTGGAATAGCTGGAGAGATCAGTTGTTTGCGTCAGCCACCAGGGATGGCGTCCCTGGTTCTGTAGGTAGAACACGGAATAGACGCCGTCCTCTGCATAGGGGTTAGGGTCGCCCACCCCCGCCGTTTCGCCAGCAAAGTAGACCGCCTGCTGCCCATGGCTGGCTGGGCCAAGTAGGATCGTGGCGAGCAGTGCCGCGATCAACCGGACCTTCGCCCTAGGCATTTTCCGTCTCTTCCCGGGTCACGATCGCAACCTCGCCGGGCGGATGTTCTGGGAAGAACAGGTTGGTGATCCAGACCAGTCCATCGCTTGACCCCAGTTCGACCAGGCCGCGATCGACATAGAGTTCGAGCGCCAGCGGCCCCTCGGTGGGATAGGCAAGATCGACGGCATAGTCGTGCGCGAAGTCGGGCATGCCGGTAACACCGGCACGGATGGTCCTGATGGTCGCGCTGGCATCGGATATTCGCTGCACAATGAAATGGGGCGCCTGCTCGCCAAACAGGGCGATGTCGGCCTGCTGGCCGACGGCCAGATTGACTGCGATATCCTGCCGATAGGTGCCGGTCGGCCCGGCGAGCGCCGCAAACGCCTGTTTCACGGACGCGGGAACGCGCTGGGCAAGGCGGAGGCCATGTCCTGTCTCGACGAGGTGCATCTCTTTGGGCAGGGACATGACGCCCCGAAAGGCTTGGGTAGGGGTAGCGCGGGCATAGGTCCAGTTGCTGGCCCAGGCGATGCTGACCGGCGCAGCGCCCGTTCGGTCGAAAAAGGTCTGGGCGGCATAGGAGTCTCGCCCGTAGTCGAGCCACAGCTCTGTCTCGGGCGTATTGGCATTGACGAAGCGGTGGCCATCGAACTGGCCGAGGAAATACTGGCCGCCCGAACCGTGGCCATAGGCGCCGGAGCCGATACCGACCAGCAGGATCCAGTGTTCGGATCCGTCTGGAGCCCGCATGGCGACGAGGTCGGGGCATTCCCATGGACCGTCGCTGTGCCGACCGTCTGTCTCGCCGAAGGCGCTTTCGAAGGTCCAGTCGATCAGGTCCGTCGAAGAGTAAAAGCCGATGCTCTGGCCCTGGGTCACAGCCATGATCCAGCGGGCGGTGCCCGCGTGCCAGATCACTTTGGGATCCCGGAAGCACTCGATCCCCGGATTGTCGACGACGGGATTGGCCGGCTCCAAGGCGAAGGTGGTCAGAGCCCGGTCGGCATGCACCAGGCACTGCGTCTGGAAGTCCCGGTCGCCGTGCCTCTGATGCGCGGTATAGAACAGCTTCAATTCGCCATTGCCCGTCTCGATCGCGCTGCCGGAAAAGCATGTGCCCAGCTCGGTTGGATAGAGCGCCACCGGAAGTTCTTCCCAGTTCACCAGGTCGGTGCTGCGGGCGTGGCCCCAATGCATCGGCCCATGCAGCGTGCTGTCCGGATCATGCTGAAAGAACAGGTGATAGGCGCCATCGACCCGGATCATGCCGTTTGGATCATTCATCCAGCCGGCGCGCGGCGCGAAGTGGAACTTTGGACGGAATTTTTCGGACACGGCGGACTAACCTTTGACACCCGAGCTCATCACCGAGGCGATGAACTGGCGCTGCATGATGAGGAAGAAAAGAATGACGGGTATGGCCATCGAAACGGCGAAGGCCATGATGTTGCCCCAGGCAGCCTGGTTGGTGCCGAAATAGGCGGACATTGCCACCGAGAGCGGCCGGTATTCCGGTCCGCGCGTGACCATGACCGGCCAGAGATAAGCATTCCAGATTTCGAGGAACTGCAGCACGGCAATCGCCGAGATCACCGGCTTGGATAGCGGCATGGCGACGTAGCGGTAGATCTGGAAGAACGAAAAACCGTCGATCCGCGCCGCCTCGATCAGCTCCTTGGGCAGGCGCGAGAAGAATTGGTAGAAAAGGAATATGGACATGGCGTTGGCGACGCCGGGAATGATCTGCACCTGATAGCTGTCGATCAGTCCTGCCCAGCTCGCCAGCATGAGCTGCGGCAGCACCAGACTTTCCCCGGGGACGGCGAGGGTGGCCAGAATCAGGATCATGACCAGCTTGCGCACCTTGAGCGTGCCCTGCGCCAAAACGAAAGCGGCCATGGAATTGAAGAGGATCGACAGCAGCAGCGTTGATCCGGTGATCAGCAGCGTGTTCCACAGATAGCGCGGAAACGGATGCACGGGATCGGTCCACACCTGCACATAGTTCTCAAGCGAGAAGACCTGGGGAATGAAGGAGCGGATCGAGCCCATGGACACCATGATGTCCTGCTCGTTGGGATTGAGGCTGATGGTCACCATCATCAGCAGCGGCAGCAGCACGCCCAGAGCCAGAATGCCGGCAAAGAGCAGCGGCAGCACGGCGCCGCGCGGAATGCGCAATGTGGTCATCACGCCTCTCCCTCGTTCTTGAGGAACCTGCGCTGCAGCAGGGCGATGGCGGTGACGGCGAGGAAGAAGAACACCGCCACGGCCGAGGCATAGCCGACCTTCTGGGTCGCGTAGCCCTGTTGGAACAGGTACTGGATGATGGTGGTCGTCGCCCCGTTGGGTCCGCCCTTGGTCAGGATATTGACCTGGGTGAACAGCTTGAGCGCCCCGATGGTGGTGATGATGAGCAGGAAGATGTTGACGTTGCGCAGCCCGGGCCAGGTGACATAGCGGAACCGCTGCCAGCTCTTGGCGCCGTCCAGTTTGGCGGCCTCATAGAGATCCTGCGGAATGTCCTGGAGGCCCGCGAGGTAGATCAGCATCTGGTAGGGGAACGTGGCCCAGGCCGAGAGCACGACGATCGAAACCATGGCGGTGGAAGGGTTGCCGATCCAGTCGACATAGTTCCCCGACCCCGCAAACCATTGGTAGGCCGTGTTCAGCGGGCCATTGGGAATGCGGAACAGCACCGCCCAGATGGCGACGATAACGGTCATCGGCAGCAGCAGCGGCAGGATGGCAATTGCTCGGAACACGCTGCGGAAGGGAATTGCGGCATTGAGGATCAGTGCGGCACCCAGGGATATGGCGAGTTGGAACGGCACGACCAGCAGTGCGAACAGGACCGTGTTCCAGATTGCCTGCCAGAACAGCGGATCATCGAACATGCGGAGGTAATTGGTGAAGCCGATCACCTTGGTGGGGATCGGACGGGGCACCAGTCGCTGGTCGGTGAAGGAGAACCAGATCGAGAGCGCGAATGGCACCACGATCAGCGCCGTGAGAAAGATCACGGCGGGCAGGAGCATGGCCAGTTCCTGGCGCTGGCTGCGGGACTTGATCGACATGGGGGCTCCTCCGGTCCGACTTTGCGTCTGGACGAATGGGACGCGGCGATGGCGCCGCGTCCCGCTGGGTTACTCGCCGAAGGGCGGGTAGCCGTCGTTGTCGGCAATGTCCTGATCGATGGTCTGTGCCGCGCGATCGAGTTCAGCCTTCACGTCGACGTCGCCGGAGAGAATGTTGACGACGGCCTGCGACCAGGCCGAGGTGATCACCGGATAGGCCGGATGCACCGGGCGCACCACGGCGCAACAGTCGGCGAGCTTGGCGAAGATCTCGCCTTCGCCGCCCTCGCCATAGGTGGCCGAGAGGGGGATGGCCGAGGTGCGGGAGGGCACATAGCCGGTCGTATCGGCATAGGCGGCGACCTGCTCGCTCGACATGGCGTAGTTGAGGAACAGCTTGACGTCCTCAAGGTTGTTCGAGCTTGTCGGCACGGCCCAGCCCCAGCCGCCATTGGCCGAGACAGGTCCTGCAGCACCGAAATTGGGCGGCGGGATCAGCACAAGATCATCACCCAGACCTTCGCGATGGGCGGGCCACATCCAGTTGCCGACCCATGACAAGGCAGCAGTCTTTTCGCCGTAGAACTTGTTGTCGCCAGCGCTGGCCGGAACGATCCACTCGTTCTTGTTCCAGGTCTGGATCTCCGTCAGCGTCTCGACATTGGCCGCCGAATTGATCGTGCCTTCGGCCACCCAGGTGGTGCGGTCGATGATGTCGCCCCCATTGGACTGGGCCAGCGGCGAGAAGCCGTAGGTCATCCACTCGCCGGCGCCGTAGTTCATCTTGACGTCCAGCGGCCATTCCACCTCGGGCAGGGCGGCGAGCTTCTCCAACGCGTCGCGCATCTCCTCGCGTGTCCAGGCATCCTCGACGGTGGTCGGGATACGGACGCCGGCCTTCTCGAGAAGTGCCTTGTTGCCCCAAAGGATAGTGCCGGAGTCATAGGGGCTGACGAAGTAGAATTCGCCGGCCGGGCCATAGGTCCCTTGGTCCTTGATGGCGGGCAGCAGGTCGGCCACGATTTCAGGATCGATCAAGTCGCCGATCGGCTGGATCGTGCCGGCCCAGGCGACGCTGGCCATGTTGGGACCATCGAGCATGATGATGTCAGGCAGGTCGTTGGCGAGCGTCGCGGCCTGGATGGCCTCATTGTAGCTCGGGATCGGCACGACATCGAGCGTGGTTCCCTGCGCGCCATACTTGGCGTTGAACGTCTCTTCGAGCTGCGTGAAGTAGGACTTCTCGCTCTCGCCATCGATCACCCAGGCCGTGAGTTGACCGGCCAGGGCATGCGAAGACGTCAGGCATGCGGCCAGGGCCACCACGGCATAGAGAGTTTGCTTCATGGTATTTCTCCTCCCAATTGCAGTTTGTCGCCTTATGACAACGTGAGACAATTGCTAGAGCAGATTGTCTCACGTTGTCAATAGCGCATGGCTGCTGTGCAAAAATCCGGTGCTAGAGGGAGCTTCGCTCGATGAATTTGCCTTTAAGACGAAGCACTTGATTATGCGCCGCCCCATCGATTGCCAGGTTCATCGCGGCTCTGCCCATCTCGTAATAAGGCAGTTCCATGGTGGAGAGACCCGGTTGCAACAGGCCTGCAATGGGATCGAGATTGTCAAAACTCGCCACCGCCACGTCCTTGCCCACCTTGAGCCCCAGCTCGGCCAGTTCGAAATAGACATTCATCGCCATGATGTCCTGCCCGCAGAGCACAAGATCGGGCCGATCCGCTCCGGAGAACAGGTCGGCCAGAATGCGGCGGGTGCCGAACTCGGTGGGCGCGCCGGCGGCGGACTTCACGGCGATATGGACGCGGGCGGACGCGTCGATGCCCGCCGCGGCGGCGCCCTCGATGAAGCCTTTCCCGCGCAGGTGACTGGCGACGATATCGGTGTTGAGGTTGAGAAAGACGGGTCTGCGATAACCGCGCTCGAAGATGATGCGCGTGATGTCCCGAGCCAGTTGATAGTCGTCCGGCAGGATTGAGGGGTGACGCCCTCCCCCATCGAAACAGTTGAGCAGGATGTGCGGCACACTGGTCGGTTCGATGTCGACCTGCTGGTGAAACGTTGCCGCGTAAATGATCGCCTCGGCCCGGAACGCGGCCAGTTGGCTGTCCGCCATTGCAGAACTGGGCCTGCCGCGCTCGATGTTGAACAACATCATCTGCTTGCCGCGCTCCCAGGCGACATCCTGCGCGCCACGCACAAGGTCGATGGAAGACGGATAGGTTGCGACACCGTCGGCCAGAAACCCGATGATATTGCTCTTCTGCGAGCGCATCATCCTTGCCGCCTGGTGGGGCTCGTAGCCCACTTCGGCGATGATGGCTTCGATGCGCGCACGCGTTTCCGCGTTCACCAGTGGATCGTTGTTGATGACGCGTGACACCGTCTTCAGTGATGTCTTGGCGCGACGAGCGACCTCGCGTTGGGTGGCCGGCATGGAGATTTCGATCCCGTTCAACACTCCGACGGTACTGACATGGCCTCGCCATTCCCACAACAGCAATTGATCACGTGAGACAACGACTGCGGATTGTTCCCCTTATTCCGTTGCTGGTCGTGCCGATCACAGAATGGGGCCGCTGCCCTCGCTAGAGGGCCTGATCATGACATGACCCGTCGCAACGTGGTCGCCAGTTGCTCGCGGCTATAGGGCTTGCTCAGGAGCTCGACGCCGGGATCGAGGCGCCCGTCATGGGTGATGGCGTCTTCGGTGTAACCGGAGGTAAAGAGCACACGGAGGCCGGGACGGATTTCCAGTGCCTTTTTCGCGAACTCCGCGCCGTTCAAGGCTCCGGGCATGACGATGTCCGTGAACAGGAGCGCAATGTCGGGGTAGGCCGCGAGCAGTTCGAGGGCGGGGGCGCCTGCATTGGCCTCAAGCACGCGATAGCCCAGTCTCTCGAGCTGGCGCGAGAGGTTGGCACGGACCAGGGAATCGTCCTCAACGACCAGGATCAGCTCGTTCCCGCCCTTGGGCGCCCCGCGAGGCGTGGTCTCCGGCGAAGCCTGGGCGGTCTTGAGGGAACGCGAGAAATAGAGCCTGACGGTGGTTCCGTGCCCCAGCTCGGAGCGGATGCGGATATGACCGCCCGATTGCTTGACGAAGCCATAGACCATGCTCAACCCCAGACCCGATCCCTTGCCGGCCTCCTTGGTGGTAAAAAAGGGCTCGAAGACCTTGGAAAGGACGTCGGGAGCGATGCCTTGGCCGGTGTCGGATACCGTCAGCACCACATATTGGCCAGGGGCGATATCCTCCTCCGCGGCCCGCTCGGCATCGAGCGTGGCATTGGCGGTCTCGATGATCAGGCGGCCGCCCTTGCCCATGGCGTCACGGGCGTTGATGGCGAGGTTGGATCGCGCTTTCGAGCAAGGCGGGATCGATCTCGGCGGTCCAGGGAACCGCTGGGCGGATGACCCGGATTTCGATGTGCTCCCCCAGGGTTCGATGCAGCATGGCTTCCATGCCGGCGACGAGGCCGCCCAGGTCGAGTAGTCGCGGTTGCAGGGGCTGTTTTCGACCGAAGGCCAGTAGGCGGCTGGTCAGGTCTGCCCCCCGCTGCGCGGCGGTCGCGATCATTTTGGCAAGGAGGTACGGCTGCTGGCCGCTCTCCAGTTCGTCGCATAACAGCTCGGTACTACCCAGGATCACCGTCAGGAGGTTATTGAAATCGTGCGCGATTCCACCGGTGAGCTGGCCCATCGCCTCCAGCTTCTGCGCCTGCCGCAACCGCCCCTCAAGCTCACGCTGCGGGGAGACATCCAGCATGCTGCCAACCATCCGGATAGCCCTGCCACTCTCGTCGCGTATGACTGAGCCGCGATCGATGATCGTGAGGGCATGCCCGTCATGGTGCAGGAAGCGGTATTCGCTGACCCAGGACTTCTCGTTGCCGTCAATGACCGCATGGATGCTGTCAATGACCCGGTCGGCGTCTTCCGGATGAATGCGGTTTAGCCACGCTTCAGGGCCCGGTTCCACGTCCGCGGCGTCGTAGCCGAAAAGGGTCTTGAAGTTTTCGTTCCACCAGAGGGTACTGTCGACCAGGTCCCAGTCCCAGATCACATCATTGGTGGCCTGCGCGACCAGCAGAAACCGCTCGTTGCTGATCCGGACCTCTTCCTGGGACCGCTTGCGGCGGGATATGTCGCGGAAATAGACCGCCAGCCCCTCCGGTGTGGGATAGGCATCGACGTCGAACCAGGCTTGGAGCGGTGGAAAATACTCCTGGAACCGCACGGCATGGCCATCCCGGACAGCCTCCCGATAGCTGGTCTCGAAGCTGCTGCCCATCGCCTGGGGAAACTCGGTCCAGATCGTCCGCCCCTCGAGCTCGTCCCGCTGGCGCCCAAGGAGTTTTTCGGCCTGGCCGTTGAGGAACGAGAACCGCCACTCCTTGTCCAGCAGGAAGAAGGCATCGCTGATGCTCTCAAGTGTCTGCCGCAGGCGACGGGAGAGCGTATTGGCTTCATCGCGCATCGCGACGAGGTGGGAGATGTCCTGGAATGCCCCCTCTAGGGCCACGATGCTTCCGGCGTCGTCGCGTACGGCTTCGCCGATCGAGCGGACCCAGATGCGGTTGCCCCGGGCGGTGACCAGTTGCAGCACCTCGTCGAAGGATCGGCCGTTTTCGACACAGTCGGCGACTGCCGCGCGGATCCTCAGCTGGTGCTCGGGCGCATAGTAGCTCAATCCTTGCTCGACATTGGGCGAGACATCGGGGGCCTCTTCGTGGATTTCGGTTGTTTCCGGGCTCCAGGTCAACCGGGTTGGCCGGAGATCGAGGCGCCAGCCGCCCAGGCGCGCCATGCGGCCGGCCATGCGCCGCAGGTGATCGGTCTCCGCCGGTTCGAGCGGCGTTGAGGCATCGCCGCTAAAGTCTCCGTTGCCTTGGTTCGGAGTCAGGCCGAGCAAGGACTGGAATGGATCGGAGGATGCCATCGTGGGTTTTCCTTTTGCGAGCCCGGCAGAGTGGGATCTAGCCGCCTCGGCTGGCCGCGAAATGCCCATCCTGTCCGATGCTTCACGTTATGTCGGACCAGGCAACCGCGCGAGCCGATGCCATGGGACGGCCGATGAAGTATCCCTGAGCGGCATGGCACCCCATGTCCCGGAGCCGCATATAGGTCTCGAGATCCTCCACCCCTTCGGCGACCGTGGTCATGCCGAGCCCGTCACTCATGCCGATGATGGCGGCGATGATGGCCTGCGCCTCGCAGGAATGGCACAGCTCGGCCACGAAACTGCGGTCGATCTTGATTTCCGAAAACGGCATCCGGGCCAGTTGCACCAATGACGAATAGCCGACCCCAAAATCGTCAATTGAGAGCTTCATGCCCATGAGTCGCGCCCGGGTCAGAACGTCCAGCGCGCCGGAATCGGGGTCGATGGCGCCACTTTCGGTTACCTCCAGCACCACCCGCTCCGGCGCGATATCGTAACGCGAACAGGCGTCGGCAACCATCCGCACGGTCTGATCGTCCCGCAGGCATTGCGCCGGGATGTTGATCGCCACCGTATGCGGCAGCGTGGCAAAATTGGTCCCGAGCCAGGCAAGCGAACGATCCGCAACAATCTCCGTGAGCCTGGCCGCCTGTCCCGTCCGCTCCGCCAGCGGAACGAACACATCCGGCCCACAGATGTGTGTCTCTTCGCGCGTCCAGCGCGCCAGCGCCTCGTAGCCGATCAGGCTGCCGTCGCTGCATCTGACCTTGGGCTGAAACACCGGGCCGATTTCACCCACCGACAGGGCGTGCGCCAGTTCGTCGCCGGATGGATTCGATTTTGGCGAGGCGGCAACCGGTTGCGGCTTCGGGGCCGAGTCGCCGGTTTCCAGCAGGGTGGCCAGCGCACTGCGGCTGAACGGCTTGGACAGGGCGCCCGCCAGCGGCAGGCGGTGCTGCCTTGCCGAACGCTGGGCGGCATCCAGCACCCGACGGTCGACGCCACTGACAATGATCAGTGTCGCCTGGCAGCCCAGCTCCGATAGACGCTGGATCACCTCCACTCCGTCAACGCCGGGCATCACCAGATCGAGAAGGATGTGGCTCGGCGCCCAGTCCGAGACCTGGGTGAAAAATTCGCTGGCGGTTCGACAATAGACACTTTCTGCGCCGATGGACGCTGCCATCATCCGCACCATCTCCCCAACCAGCGGGTCATCGTCGAGGATCAGCAGACGCAGCGGGGAACCAGAATCCCGTCCCGGGGGTGCGGCGCGCAGGTCAATCATGGACAACGGTCTCCGCCGGAATGTTCATGGCATTCATCCCGAGATGCGTTTGGGAAAGGTCAGGGGGTGCAGGCGCGAGGGCGCGCGGGGCGTATCCTGAGAGAGATGGATTGCCGTGCCGCTGACATAATCGAAACCGCTGTCGACAGCGGCCAGTGCCAGGCCGATTGTATTGGCGCCATGCGCCATGGTGCGAAGGCCGTTGTCTCTGGCAAATTCCATGAATGCCGGCGCCACGGTCCGCTGCGTGGGGTCGCGCAATTGTCCGGCGGAGAGATTGCAAGACAGGCCCCAAAGCGGTGCGGCATCCAGCGCCGAAAGATATCCGGCGCTGGCGTTCACCTGCAGGGTCAGGTCGCGACGTATGGCACTGACCGTAAACAGAAGGGTGTTTAGCTGATCAACATTGGGACGCGCCGGCACGTTCGTGACTTCGAGCTTCACAAAGGGCGAATAGACATCCGGCACGCTGGATAGCAGCTTGAGGTATTCACGCCGGGTCGAACTGCGGGCCAGCGTCTGGTAGCCCACCGGGACAAGTATGGCGGCAACGTTGCTCGCCTTCCCGTAGCGGTGCAGCACTTCCAGCGCGCGGGTCAGGGCGAGGCAGTCCATGTCAGCGAGCGTGTCGACCATTTGGTCGGGATCGGCAATGGCCTGGAACTGGGACAGCGTGGTGCAGCCCAGGGAGAGATCCAGCACGCAGCGGTTGAGGTCGACGATGGCGCGCTCGGGATCCCACAGCGGGGCAAAGAGCACCTGGAAGTCCTTTAGCAGCAGGCGGCGGTAATTCAGAATCGCCCGATCCGCTTCGAGCCGCATGCGGCGCAGGGTCAGCACCAACCGATCGGCCAGGCTGCCGGTATCGCCGGCAAGGTTCTTGATTTCGATTTCGGCGACATACTGCTTGACGGTGACGCTCGAGGAAAATTCGGGAAGTTCGGCGAAGATCTCCTGCTTGATCTCGCGCGATATCTGCTTGGCGCGCTCGACTGCCGCTTTCCGGTCGAGCCTGGCAAAGCAGATCGAGAACTCCGTCTCGCTGAGCACCTGCAGGATGTCGCGGTCGGCAAGCCGTCGCCTGATGCCCTGTTCGGCCAGATCGCTTGCGCGGGCTGCTAGGTCGGGCCACCTCGCGCCCAAGGCCTCCTTGATTTCGTCCAGCCCGACAAGTTCGAAGCTGCCAGCCACCACTGATTGCGATGTCTCGCCCTGCCGGCTGATCAGATCTTCGAGGCGATCATCGTCCGGGGCAGGAGGTCGCATCGAGCCGGGGGGTGCCACGCGTGCCCCCATGGGTATGGCACGTGCTGGTTTGGCAAGGAAATGCGGCGGCGAAGTCTCTTTCGTGAAGAACGTCTTTATGATGCTAAACACGGTCATTGGAGACGCACTCAACGCTGGCCTTGCCAGCACCCTGAGTAGAATAGCTTAAGGAAGCTCTATCTTCGCCCGTGCAGAATGAGGGCGTTGGCCCGCTTGGCGACGGATACCCGCTATTGGGTAGCATCTGAGGCCTTGGCGGAGGCCATCGTCTGCACACTGTCAATGATGGCCCTGGGGGCGGGCAAGTGCCAGATCACCTGATACGCCTCAATGACATCGCTCGGCGTGACCTCCCGTCCGGCCAGGGCCACCCATGGTGGGACCGGCAGTCCGAGCAAGGCAGCTAGGGTCACGCGCGCCGCGGCGCTGCCCTGGTCGTAGGGCAACTGGGCGCCCACCCCCTTGATCATGCCATGACGAGCCATATCGAGCGCGACTTCGTTGCCGAGGTCCACCGTGGTAATCGGAATGTCGATGCCCTGCTCGGCGAGTGCCCGAACCGCCTTCATCGCGGGGACATCCCAGACAGCAAAAATTCCTGATAGCCCGGGGGTCTTGTCGACCATGGCCAGGGCGGCTGGCCCGGCCCCTTCCAGTTCAGCAAAACGTTCACGCACGAGAGTGACATCGGGCCGGTGGGTGGCCATCCATTTGCGGAAGGCGATCTCGCGTTCGTGGGTGGCAAAGAAGTCGATGCCATAGCCGAGAATGCCGGCAGCGCCATTGGCCGGAATGTGGGCCGACAGCATCGAGGCGCAGCTCTGTCCCAGCCCGAAATTGTCGGTCGAGACAACGCTGGCATAGTCGGCACCCGGCAGCATGCCGGTCGGGGCATTGTCGAGCAGTACCAGCTTGCATCCGCTCTGCGTCAGGGCGCTATGGGCCGCTGCCACTCGGGCGTTGCCAATGGGGATGGAGATCACCGCATCTACAGGCCGGCGTGCCAGTCTGGCCAAAGCGGCAATTTGCAGATCGACATCGAAATTGCAGTCGACCACTTCCACCAGTGCCGCCGAGTGAAGACCCAGTGTGGCGGCAATGCCGGCCAGTTCCTGCTTGGACCAGTCGCTGGTCGTCGTGTGCAGGACCACTGCTACCGAAAATCGGCGGGCCCGGGCATTGATGGCGTCGGTTTCCGATAGCTGGATCTGGTCCGCGGGAACGGCGCGCTCGCCGTGGGGGCCGAGGCCTGCGATCGACATGGCCGTCTCCCCTGGCATCCTGCCCAAAGTCTTGCTGTTCATGGCGCGACGCGCTCCGCTGGGGGGGCAGCTCTGCTTGCCAGGGTTGCGGCCACGTGCTCGCGGCTCTTCTGGAAATCGGGATGGCGCAGCGGTGTCCCCTGTCCCACCCAGCCCTGCAGGATGGTTGGCGCAAACAGTTCCTCCACCACCACCTGGGCGGCTCCGACCAGGCCGGAGGAGGCGCCCATCTGGGAGCGGATGATCTGCAGGTCGCGCGATACCATGGGATGGGACTGGCGATAGACCGCTTCGCGAATACCGGCCAGGAGACTGTCGCCGCCCGACTCTGAGACGACGCCGCCGATAACGATCAGCGCGGGATTGACCAGATTGGTCAATGGGGCAAGCGCCTCGCCCACCAGGCGGCCGCAGCGGCCAAGCAAGTCCACGCAGAACAGGTCGCCCAGCTGGGCCGCATGCCCGATGTCCACGACCGAAAGTTCGCCTTGCCGCGCCCATGCCTGCGCCAGGTAGGGGCTGCGCCCGTCTTCGGCTGCGATCATTCCCTCCCGCGCGATGGCGTCGGCGCCGACCACAGCCTCGAGCAGATCCTCGCCAACCCGGCTGTGCCCAATCATGCCGGCGGCGCCTTGGGCGCCCCGGTGCAGATGCCCCTCGGAAATCAGTCCGGCGCTGATCGATCGGCCCAGCTTGACGTAGATCATGTCGCTCAGGCCGCGGCCGCCACCCGCCTTGGCCTCGCCCATGGTCATGGTCTGAACGCCGCTGCGGGCGAAAACCGGCACGCCGAACCGCATTGACATGCGTTCCAGGAACGGAAAGTCCTGCCACGACTGCACCGTCTGCAGCACGGGCACCGCCTCGAAGTCAGATACCGGCTTCTCGATCGGTCCGGGCAGCGCCAGGCCGATCCCCCACGGCGCCGGCTTCTCGGTTTCCTTGAGCAGCCAGTCGAAAATGGTCGCCAGCCGGTCGAGAATGGCCTCGGGTCCAGCGTCGAGTTGGGCTGCTTCGTGATGTTCCACCAGCATCTGGCCGTTGAGATCGGCAATGCCAAGGGCGATGGAGCTCTGGTCGATCACTGACACCAGCAGCGAGCCGGCATCCTGGCGGAACTGCATCTGCCGGGGCGCCCGGCCGCCGGTGGCCTGACCTAGTTCGCCTTCCTTGAGCAGGCCCAGGTCGATCATCGTCGCCAGTCTGTCGGCGACGACCGCCCTCCCCAGTTCGGAGCGGCGTTCGAGTTCCTGCCGCGTGGTGGCCGTGCCGGTTCGCACAAGATTGAGCAACAGCGCCAGGCTTGCTTGGGCAGCCTCGACACTGCGGGGGCGGCCAACCGACCGCTGCGCTGTCTTCTCCTCCGCCACGAATCCATCCCTTGCCGGCTGCATTTCGGAACCTAACCCGGGTAGTTCTCCGCATCAAGAAGGATCTTTTGCTTATTTTCCAACAAAAGATATCAACCTTATGCTGATTTAATGTTGACTTCGTGTTTTCAAGCTGCGTAACCTTGATCAACAGCCGGGGCAACGGACCCCATTTCGGCGCACGCCGATCTGTACTGAGGAGGAATGCATGGCGGTCAAATTTGCCTATCACGCCAATTGCTGGGGCCCGCTCGGCGGCAATGCCGTTGGGGTCACGTCGATCACGCAGCTGACCTATCGGACCTTTGCCGACATGGATCGCGCCTTCGCCGACATCGCGCGGGCCGGCTATGCGGGTGTGGAAATCTTCGATGGCAATCTGCTCGACCAGACGCCCGCGGACCTTCGCCGCAAGCTCGCCGATGCCGGCCTTGAACTGGTCTCGACCTATTCGGGCGGCAACTTCATCTTTCCGGACATTCTCCCCGAGGAACTGGCCCGGATCGAGCGCGTAGCAGCGGCGGCCGCCGAGGCTGGAGCCAGCCACTATGTGATCGGCGGCGGCGCCAAACGCGCCGACGGCATCCGGGCGGACGACTACCAGCGTCTGGGCGAAGCACTTGACAGGGTCGGCGAGATCGCCCGACGCGCCGGACTACGCGCCCACTACCATCCGCATCTCTCCACCATCGTGGAAGGTCCGGCTGAGGTGACCAGGATTTTCGGCCTTACCGGCCTCGATTTTTGCCCCGATACCGCCCACCTGGCGGCAGCCGGCGGCGACCCTGCGGCGCAGGTTCGCGAGTTTGCGGGGCGCATCAGTCTGGTGCACCTCAAGGGCCTGCAACGTGAGCCGTTCGGCTTCACCCCGCTCGACACCGGCGACCTCGACAACGGCGCGGTCATCCAGGCGCTCAAGGACACCAAGTATTCGGGCTGGGTCATGGCCGAGCTCGATAGCTGGCCCGATCCCCACGAGGGAGCGGCGCGCAGCCACGCATACCTGCAACGGCATTTTGCCTGACCAGGCCAACACCAAAAAAGTCACCACAGGGAGGATACCATGGGACATCTGAAGACCACCGCGCTGCTGACCGCAGCCTTGCTGGCCGGCACCATCGCCGGGACTGCCATCGCACAGAGCCCGGACGAAGCGCTGGCTGCACTCGCCAACCAGACGCTGAGCACCGGCCCGGGGGGCGAGAGCCCCGTCTCGGCCTCCGAGATCACGCTGTCCGATGACGAACTGGCCCAGATAAAGGCCATGGGCGCCACGGCCGCCATCGTCATGCACTATGGCGGCGACGACTGGAGCCAGGCCCAGATCAATGGTCTCGAGACCCAGTTCGAGGCCATGGGCATCGAGGTGATCGCCACCACCGACGCCGGCTTCAACTCGGCCAAGCAGGTTTCCGACATCGAAACCATCATGGCACAGAGCCCCGACATCATCGTCTCGATCCCGACCGATCCAACGGCCACGGCCGCAGCCTACCGCCAGGCCGCCGAAGCCGGTGTCAAACTGGTCTTCATGGACAATGTCCCGGCCGGGTTCGTGGCCGGCACCGACTATGTCAGCGTGGTCTCTGCCGACAATTACGGCAATGGCGTCGCCTCGGCGCATCTGATGGCCAAGGCGCTGAACGGCGAAGGCCAGATCGGCATCGTCTTCCACGCTGCCGACTTTTTCGTGACGCGCCAGCGCTACGATGCGTTCAAGGCGACCATCGAGCAGAACTACCCCGAGATCGAGATCGTCGCCGAACAGGGCATCGGCGGGCCGGACTTTACCGGTGACGCCGACCGTGCCGCATCGGCAATGATGGTGGGCAATGCCAATATCGACGGCATCTGGGCGGTCTGGGACGTGCCGGCCGAAGGCGTGATCGCCGCCGCCCGCGCCAACGGCCGCGACGACTTGGTCATCACCACCATCGACCTGGGCGAGAACGTCGCCATCGACATGGCGCGTGGCGGCTTCATCAAGGGTCTGGGGGCGCAGCGGCCGTTCGACCAGGGCGTGACCGAGGCAAAGCTCGCCGGCTACGGCCTGCTCGGCAAGGATGCGCCTCCCTATGTCGCCCTGCCAGCCCTCCCGGTGGAGAAGAGCAACCTGCTCGACGCCTGGCAGGCGGTCTACTCAACCGAAGCGCCGGCCACGGTCAGCGATTCCATGAACTAGGCGCTCCTCCCGGCGCCTTAGCGGGGACGGCCCTCCCTCGACCGTCCCCGCACATCATTTCAAAAGCGAGACAGCAAATGCAGAAGCTCAATGTTGCCATGATCGGCGGCGGTTTCATGGGCAAGGCCCACGCCATGGCCTATGCCGCTATGCCGATGTTCTTCTGGCCGGCGCCCGCCATCCCGGTGCGCAAGGTCGTCGTGGACATCAACCAGGAGATGGCCGAAACGGCGCGCGATCGCTTCGGCTTCGAAGAGGCCTCCTCAGACTGGCGTGCAGTGATCGCTCGGCCGGACATCGACATCATCGACATCTGCACGCCCAACAATTCCCACGCCGAGATCGCCATCGCCGCCGCCAAGGCGGGCAAGCACATCATCTGCGAGAAGCCACTGGCGCGAACAGGCGCTGAATCCCGGACCATGCTCGATGCGGTCCAGGCGTCCGGCTCCATCCACATGGTCGCCTTCAATTACCGTCGCACGCCCGCCGTGGCGCTGGCCAAGAAGCTCATCGAGGAAGGCCGCATCGGCGACATCCTCAACTTCCGCGGTACCTATCTGCAGGACTGGTCCGCCGACCCCGACAGCCCGCTGTCCTGGCGCTTCCAGAAGTCGGTCGCAGGCTCGGGAACGGTCGGGGATATCGGCACACATGTGGTCGACTTTGCCCGCTACCTCGTCGGCGAAATCGCCTCGGTGAATGCCCTGGTCAAGACGCATATCCCCACCCGTCCCAAGCAGGCCGGCGGTGTCGACAAGCTGGGCGTCGGCGGTGGTGACCGCAATGCCGAACGCGGCCCGGTCGACGTCGATGACGAGATGCTGACCATGCTCAAGTTTGCCAACGGCGCGATCGGCTCGATCGAAGCAACGCGGAACGCCTATGGCCGCAATAACTTCCTCACCTTCGAAATCCACGGCACCAAGGGATCGCTGGCCTTCAACTACGAGCGACGCGACGAGCTGCAGGTCATGTTCGCCGACGACGTCGGTGACGCCCGGGGCTTCCGCACGGTCTATACCGGTCCGGCCCATCCCTATGGATCGGGGCTCTGGCCCATCCCGGCTCTTGGCATCGGCTATGGTGAGACCAAGATCGTCGAATGCTTCGATCTCTGCACCGCCATCGTCACCGGCAAGCAGCCCTCGCCGAATTTCGAGGATGGCTATCGCATCGCCCTCATCGCCGACGCCATCCTGACCTCGGGCGAGAGCGGCCAATGGGTGGACATTCCGTGACCGAGATGGCGGAAAAGCCGGTCGCGGTGGAAATGAATGCCATTTCCAAGCGCTTTGGCGGCGTCCATGCCCTGCGGGATGTCAGCCTCAGCGTGCGGCGTGGCGAAATCCATGCCCTTCTGGGCGAGAACGGCGCCGGCAAGTCCACCATTCTCAAGATCCTGCGGGGCGTCCAGGCGCCCGATAGCGGCAGCATCGTCATCGGGCGAGGGGCGTTCGATCGCCTCTCGCCGCAGCTGGCCCGGCAACAGGGCATCGGCATGATCTTCCAGGAAATGAGCCTGGTGCCGACGCTGAGCGTGGCGCAGAACGTGTTTCTTGCCAACGAACCCCTGACCCCGGCGGGGCTGATCGATGACCGGGTGATGGAACGGCGCAGCGCCGAGATATTCACCTCGATGGGAGTGAGCGTGGATCCGGCTGCTCTGGTGGCTGACCTTTCCACCGGTCAGCAGCAACTGACCGAGATCGCCAAGGCCCTTTCGCAGAATGCCGAGGTGCTGGTGCTTGATGAGCCGACTTCCGCCCTGACCGCGGGTGAGGTCGATATCCTCTTCGATCTACTGCGGCGCCTTCGGAGCGAGGGCAAGGCCATCATCTATGTCAGCCACCGCATGGATGAAATCTTCCGCATCGCCGACCATGCGACCGTGCTGCGCGATGGGCGGCTGATCGACAGCCGTCCCATCGCTGAGTACACGCTGGCGACGCTGATCGCCGACATCATGGGCAAGGAAACCCGCGACCTATCCGAATTCACGACGGATTCTGCGGCGCAGGATGACATCATCCTCAAGGTCGAGCATCTGACGAGCAAGCTGCGGCGCAGCGGTGATGTCAGTTTCTCGCTGCGGCGCGGTGAAGTGCTGGGAATTGCCGGCCTGCTGGGGGCAGGGCGCAGCCGGCTGGCCCGCATGCTGTTCGGGCTCGAGCCAATTGCCGGCGGCACCATTACGCTGCGCGGCCAGACGATTTCCATCGGTTCGGCGCGGCAGGCCACCGAACTCGGCCTGGCCCTCGTGCCGGAAGACCGCCGCCGGCAGGGCCTGGTGCTCAACCATTCCATCCAGGACAATATCGAGCTGCCGATCCTCAAGCGCCTCGGCTCGACCCCCTTTGTCGATCGCCTCAAGTCGCGCAACACGACGGACGACCTGATCAAGCGCCTCGCCATCAAGACGGCGTCGCGCGAGGCGCCGGCCAATTCCCTGTCCGGCGGCAACCAGCAGAAGATCGTCATCGGCAAGTGGCTGGCGACTGATCCGGACATTCTCATCCTGGATGAACCTACGGCCGGTATCGACATCGGCTCCAAGGGCGAAGTGCTGCGCCTCGTGCGCGCCCTGGCGGCCGAGGGCAAATCCATCATCTTCATCTCGTCCGAACTCGCCGAACTGGCGGCCGTCAGCGACCGCATCGCGGTGATGTCGGGCGGCCGGCTGGTTGAAACGATCGACAAGTCTGACCTTTTGAATAGTACCGGCGATGCAGACGAACTGCGCGCCGAACAGAAGCTGCAATTGATCGTGCAGCGGGGAGGAAATCATGTCTGAAACTATGGCAATCGCGGGTCGCGAAACGCCCTGGGGCTATTTCAAGCGCACCTGGCGGCAGAACATCATCTATATCGGCTTCGTCGTCGTGTTCCTGTTCTTCGCCCTGACGCTCCACGACAAGGGCTTCCTGACCCCCAACAACATCCTCAATATCACCCGGCAGACCGCGGTGATTGCCGTCATGGCGGTGGCGATGACGCTGGTGCTGTCGTCCGGCGAGATCGACCTGTCCGTTGGCGCAGTGGCGGGTCTCGCCTCGGTGACCACGGCAATGGCGGTCGCCTGGGGCGGACTGCCCGCCGGTATCGCGGCGGGTATCATGACCGGTGTTACCGTCGGGCTGATCAACGGCTTCCTGTCGACGCGACTGATGATCCCGACGTTTCTCACCACGCTGGCCATGATGGGCATCGCCAAGGGCACGGCTATGTGGATTTCGGGAACCGCCGCCATTCCTGTGCTCGACCGCACCTATCCGGCGATTTTCGGCGGCGGCAATATCGGGCCGGTTCCCACCCTGCTGCTGTGGATGCTCGTCATCGGCGTCATCGGTCACGTCGTGCTGCGGCGCACCAAGTTCGGCCGCCAGGTGCTGGCGGTCGGCGGCAATGTTGTAGCGGCGCGCTACAGCGGCATCAATACCGCCCAGATCAAGCTTTGGGTCATCGTTATCTCCGCGGTGACCGCCGCGATCGCCGGCATGCTCTATGCCGGCCGGCTGCAGACCGGGCGCTTCCAACTCGGCGAAGGCGACGAACTGTCGGTGATCGCAGCGGTCGTGCTAGGCGGCACCAGCCTCTTCGGCGGCAAGGGCACGGTGGTCGGTTCGATCATCGGCGCGCTGATGATCGGCGTCATCAACAACGGTCTGATCCTGATGGGCCTCGAATACTCCCAGCAACTCATCGCCCGTGGCGGGATCATCATCCTCGCCGTGGCCCTGAGCCAGGCGGGCACACGTCCCGCCTGACGACCGGGCGACCGGCCATCATGCCGTGAAAGGTGAGCCAGCAGTGGCCAGACCGTCTCGACCCCGTAGAGCCGATAAGGCGGTGGACCTGCCCGAAGGTCCCTACGGGGCCGATGCGGCCTCGAATGCCGCCATGCTGGAGACCATCGCCTTCGTCGACGCCCTGCGTCTTGCCTCGACGTCCCCACCGCCACCGATCTCAAGCGCGCGATGCCTGTCGAAGGGCTGCCCTACGCCTGTCCTTCGGGCATCAGGTCGATTTTGGCACAGCCAGGTCTCACAAACTCTACGGCGTCGTCGGCGCGCAGCAGAATTACGTGGCCCAGGGGCGTGCCTCGGTCGACGAACTTCTTGCAGATGGGTGGCTGCTTCCTGGAGATGCCGAGCGTATCGTGACCGAAGCTGAACTCCGGCCAGTGCCCTGATGCAATGGCCGCGGCGGAGGTTCCGCCGCGGCCACCGCCGACTGCCGGGGCACGGCCCAAATCAGGTGCAATCCGTGGCGACAAACCGCAAGCGCCGGAAGTCTGAAACGGCCGAAGGCCTCCCGGAAGGGCCCTATGAGGCAGATTCGTCGCAAATCCAGTTGGCGTCGAATGCCGCCATGCTGGAAACCATCGAGTTCATCGCTGCCCTGCGCGGCAAGGGCAGCGATAGCCTGAGCATCGATCCCCGGAACCTGGGCATCGTGCTCCATCTGATGCGCAATCACGTCAGCGGCCGGCTGACCACTATGTCGTCCCTGGCAACGGCTTCCGGGCTCAGCTACGGCACAGCCTTCCGCGCTATCGAGGGGCTGGTCGAGGATGGCCTCATTGTCAGGCGTCCCCGCACCACCACGGGCCGCTCCTTTTCCATGCACCCCTCTTCCGAACTGCTGCGTCGGTGGCAGCTTTTCAATGGCCATACCCACCGCCTGATCGAGCAGATGACCGGTCGTGGCGCGCAGCCGGTGCGGAAGCCGGCAGACAACATGTCGGCAGTGATTGCCCCGCCGACCGTGTTGGAAAGCAAGCTCGCACTGCCACGCGGTCTGCGCCTGCTGGTTCACGCCGACCCGACCTTCATGGCCATGAACGCGCTCAAACAGCAGTTCGAGATGATCCTGGGCGTTCCGATCCGTTCCAAGGCCTTGTCCATCGACCGGTTGCGGGACGAAATCGTCCAAAACGGACATCGCCTGGCCTCGGCATACGATCTCATCGCCTGCGACCTGCCCTGGTTCGGCGACATGGTTCGAAGGAACCGGCTACGCCCCCTCGATGACCTGATCGCCGGGTCGAAAATGGACATGGCCGACTTCCTGCCGGACGCTGTAGCGAGCACACGCCGCCGGAGCCGTCAGTATGGCATTCCGCTGCTGAGCACGGCGGAGCTGCTCGCCTACCGCACGGACCTGCTGAAGGATGCCGGCCTGACGCCCCCGCAAACAACGGCCGAGACGCTTGAGGTCGCCCGGGCCCTCCATGCGCCCGAGCATGGCCGTTTCGGCATCGCCTGGAATGGTGGCAGGGGGACGGCGCTGGGCCACACTTTCATGGTCGTAATGGCCGCGCACGGCCAGCCCATTGTGAACCTTGGTCGAACGCCGGACGGCTTCATGCCGGAGGACACCACCGCAGAACATCTGCGCCCGATGTTCGACAGCGAAGCTGCCCAGGCCGCCGCCGACTATCTGACCGAACTGCTGCCAGTATCGCCGCCCAATATCCTCACCATGACCTGGTACGATCGTGCCCGTGCCTATGCAGGCGGCCATGCAGCGCTTGCCTATGCCCACACCTTGCTCGTCAACCTGTTCGAGCGCGACCCCGCTTCTCCGGCCTACGGCAGGACGGGCTACGTGCCTCAGCCCACGGGACTGAGCGGCAGGCCGATTTCCCCGCTTGGCGGCTACGCTCTCGCCATCCCGGGCAACATTGCCGAGGAGAGGGTAGCACCCGCCTGGGCGGCGCTTACGGCACTGACATCGGCTGGCGCGGCCAAGCTGTTCATGGCCAATGGCAGCCTTGCCAGTCCGCGCTTCAGCGTCAACCGGGATCCCGAGGTGCAGGCGCTTTCGCCGGTCATCGGCATCGTCGATGCCATCGCGCGCCAGGGTGTGCTGCGCGCCTGGCCACGTCCGCCAGTACCGGGCATTTCTGCCCTGATCGGCATTGCCGGAGAAGAAATTCACGACATGCTCAGCGGGCAGAAGAGCCGTGCCGCCGCGCTGGCGGCGGCGCAGAGTCGCGCAGAAACCGTCATGCGCGAACTCGATCTCTCCTAGCGTCGAATCTGCGCGAAATTTATCCATTCTGGACATCTTTTCGGGTGTTGCCGGCCGGCGCAGTACCCTAAGCCATACGGACCAACACAAGCACTTTTCGGCGCGCATAAAGCTGACGCCCTCCCTTGGAATCTCCCGATTCCCAAGTCGGAGCCGCTTTGCCTGAAGGAGGAGGAACCTTTGAAACTGGCGTTCAATACCTGGGTCTATTCGAGCTTTCCGGTATGGGTGCCGGCCTATCCGCTTGAAGAGGTCATCAAGCGCATCGCCCGCATCGGCTATGACGGCATCGAGATCGGCGCGGCCAGTCCGCACGCCTATCCCGAATATCTCACCAAGGAACGCCGCCGCGAGATCCGGCAGGTGCTGGACGACAACGGGCTAGCCGTGTCGAGCATGCTGCCCGCTCCCGGCGGCGGCCCCGGCTTCAACGTCGCCTCGGCCAATCCCCTGGAGCGTGCCGGCGCCATCGACCAATACAAGCAGGTGGCCGAGCTCTGTGCTGAATGGGGCGGCAAGACACTGCTCTATGTTGCCGGCTGGCAGGTTTACGGCACCAGCCGCGACCAGGCCTGGGCCTGGAGCCGCGAGGCGTTGATGGAAATCGCTGACTTCGCGCGTCCGCTGGGCATCACCGTTGCCGTCGAGCCGACTGCGTCCGACAGCAACCTGGTCGACGATTGCGACGACCTGATCACCATGCTGGCGGAAGTCGACCGCCCCAACGTCAAGGCAATGTTCGACACCTTCCACACGCTCTATCGCAATGAAGTGCCCACCGACTACGTGCATCGCCTGGGTCGCGACCTGACCCACATCCATCTCGCCGACGTCAACCGCGAGCCGCCTGGCAGCGGCGTGGTCGACTACCGCAGCCTGCTCGACGCCCTCAAGACCGAGGGCTTCGACGGCTACCTGACGATGGAGATCGGCTTCAATCGCCGCAACGTCGAACCTGACGACCTGGCCCGACGCGCTCACGACTACATCCGCTCACTGCTGGCCTGAAACGGCACGCTACCCAATTCCCGTTCATAGAAGGAGGAAACTATGACACTTTCGACCCAGCGGCACCTGCCGTTACTGCTTGCTGCCGGCATCGCCGCCAGCGTCTCGATCCAGACGGCATCCGCCCAGACTGTGGTGACGCAGTGGGACCAGTTCGCGATGGCCGGCATTACCGCCGCCGGGCCCGCGATGGACGAGCTGATCGGCACCTGCGAGCCGGATCTCAACGGCGCCACGGTGCTGCGCACCATTGCGCCCTCGATCGGCATCCGCGACAGCTATCGACTTGCTGTTTCAGCCAACAAGACGCCGGACCTCGCCTATACCTGGCCGGCCGCGTCGGTGCTGGCGGGCTATGCCCGGGTCGGCGCCCTTGCCCCGCTCGATGACTACTACACGCAGTATGGCTGGGAGGGCATCAACGACTTCTACCGTGGTCGCAACAGCTTCGAGGGCGCTATCTATGGCGTGCCGATGGAGCAGGATCTGATGGGGGTCTACTACAACCCGGCTCTGTTCGAGGAGAACGGCATCGCCGTCCCCACCACCTATGCCGAGTTCCAGGCGGCGGTGGAGGCCTTCAAGGCAAAGGGCATTACCCCCATCGCCTTCGGCAATCGCGATCGCTGGCCGGCTACCAATACGCTGAGCCTGCTGCTGGGCCTCAGCGCCGGCAAGGCTGCCGAGGAGGAAGTGCTGTTCGGTGATACGCCATGGGCCAACGATCAGTTCAAGCTGGCCGCCGAGACGTTCCAGGCCTGGGCTGAGAACGGCTACTTCCCCAACGGATTCAACGGCATCGGTTATGATGAAGCCAATGCGCTGTTCCTGGCCGGCCGGGCCGCCATGACCATCACCGGCTCCTGGGTATTGCAGGACATGGCGCGGGGAGCCTCGTTCGACCTCGGCGTGTTCATGCTGCCTCCGATCGGGCAGGGCGTAGCGCCCGGCACGATGTGGGGTGAAGGCTCGCAGTGGCAGGTCTCCGCCAACGCCAGCCAGGACGTCAAGGATGCTGCGGCAGCCTACATCAACTGCCTGATCTCGCCGGCGAGCCGCGAAGTCTGGGTGGAGAAGGGCTTCCTCGTCCCGATCGGCACCACCCCCGAGGAGCTCGAGCAGTGGGATGCGCTGCCCATCGTCAAGTCGTTCTACACCCAAGGCCTGGCGACGCCGGATACCAACTTCTACGACCTGCATACCACGCTCCCCGAAAGCATGACGCAGGTGCTCTATGCCGAACTGCAGCGGCTCATCGGTGGCGACGTCACCGTCGATGAATTCCTGGCCGCCATGGATACGGCCTGGCAGACCGCCATCGACAATGGCGAGCGCTGGGTGCCCTGACACCCTTCGCTGCCGGTGGGCTCCACGGGAGCCCACCGCTTCAAGCCCCAATGGGAGTGCGCCATGCTGACCACCCGATCCGCCTACCTGTTTCTGGCGCCTTCACTGGCCCTCTACCTGCTCTTCGTCGGCCTGCCGATCCTGCAGGTCTTCGGCTTCAGCTTTTTTGACTGGGACAACGGCATTGCCGGCGATTTCATCGGCCTTGCCAACTATCAGCGACTGCTCGGTGACGGCGTGTTCTGGGTCGCGCTCTGGCACAATGCCATCTGGGTGGTGCTGACGTTGGCCTTTCCACTGCTGGCCGGGCTGGTGATTGCCGCCATTCTGGCCGAGCGCAATGCCAATGTGGTGCGCTGGCTGGCGGCCATTTACTTCATCCCGCGCACCATTCCCCTGGTCGTCGCCGGAATCATCTGGGGCTGGATCTACAATCCGATCTTCGGCCTGCTCAATTTTGGGCTGGAAGCAATCGGGCTGGGCGGGCTGGGCGGCGCCTGGCTGGCGCAGGAAGACACCGCGCTGCTGTCGCTCAATGTGGTGGGCGCGTGGACCTTCTTCGGCTTCTGCGTGATCATCTATCTCGCCGCCATCCAGTCCATCGACCCGGCCCTCTACGAGGCCGCCTCAATCGACGGAGCGAGCTGGTGGCGCAAGTTCCGGGACCTCACGGTGCCCCTGCTGCGCGGCTCCACGCTCTTTCTCGGGCTCTATGCCGCCATCGAGGCGATGCGCTTCTTCGACCTGGTCTGGGTCACGACCCAGGGCGGCCCCGGCTATGCGACCGAGGTGCTGACGACCCACATCTACAAGACCTTTTTCCTGGTCGGTGACTTCGGCTACGCGGCCACCCTCTCTGTGGTGCTGCTCATCATCGTCCTCAGCATCAGCGCCGGCGCCTTTGCACTCCTGAGGAAGCCATGACCAAAAAAACCCGTCTCGTCCAGAACCTCATCCTCCTGGTATTCGTGCTCTATGCGCTGGTGCCGGTCTATCTCGTCTTCCTGGCCGCCATCCGCAGCGAGGCCGACCTGTTTTCCGGGCCGCTGACGCTGAGCTGGCCGATCAATTTCGCCAATTTCGGCCGGATCTGGAATGAAGCGGGCTTTGCCACCTACTTCATGAACAGCGTCATCACTGCGGTCAGCGTCACCATCCTGGTGCTCCTGACGGCGCCATTGGCGGGCTTTGCCTTTGCCAAGCTGCGCTTTCCGGGCAAGGAAATCTTGTTCGCACTGTTCCTGGCCGGCCTCGTGGTGCCGGCGCCTTCGGTGATCGTGGCGCTCTACGGCAACCTGCAGGCGGCCGGGCTCATCGACAACCGTATCGGGGTTATCCTGCCCCAGGCGGCGCTGCTGATGCCGTTCTCGGTCTTCATGATGCGCACGGTGATGCAGGACGTGCCCGATGCACTGGTCGAAGCCGCCGTCATGGATGGCGCTGGCCTGCTCAAGATTTTCCTCACCATCGTCGTACCGGTGGTCAAGCCCGGGCTCATGTCCCTGGGACTGATCGTCTTTCTGTTCGCCTGGCAGGAATACCTGCTGCCGCTGGTGGTGTTCCAGACGGAAACCCTCAAGCCGTTGACCGTGGGGGCGGCAAGCCTGCAGGGCCGCTACGGCGTCGACTATGGCGGCATCGCTGCCGCCGGACTGATCGCTTTCGCGCCGCTCGTCGTGCTGTTCCTCGCCATGCAGCGATCCTTCGTGCGCGGCCTCACGGCCGGCGCCGTCAAATAACAGGAGAGATTCCGTGTCCCAGATGCAAGCCGTCTTCCTTCCCGGCAACAAGCAGGTGGAAATCCGTTCGATCCCCGTACCCGAGGTCGGTCCCGACGATGTGCTGGTCGAGATGCATGCCTCATGCATCTGCCGCAGCGACCTGAGCCTCTACTACGGCAATGCCGTGGTCGGGGGCGGGGAGGCAACGGGCGGTTTCGTCTGCGGCCACGAACCGGCAGGCACCGTGGTGGCCACCGGCGAGGCGGTTACCGAGTTCGCCGTCGGCGATCGCGTCGCTGTCTATCTCGCTGTCGGTTGCGGCGTCTGCGCCCATTGCCGGCGGGGCGACATGCACCTCTGCGCCAAGTGGAAATGCCTCGGCTTCACCATGGATGGCGGCAATGCCGAATTCCTCAAAGTGCCGGCGCGCAACCTGTTGAAGGTCCCGGAGCACATGTCTGCGGTGGCCGCCGCCATCTCCACCGATGCCTTCGGCACGCTGTTCTCCGCCTGCCGCAAGGTGGGCGTCAACGGCTTGTCGCGCATCGGCATCTGGGGCCTGGGGCCGATGGGGTCGAGCGGCGTGCTCGCGGCCAAGGCGCTGGGTGGCCAGGTGGTGGCGCTCGACCCGATTGCCGAAAGAAGGGAGTTCGCCGAAAGGCTCGGTGCCGACCTAGTGCTTGATCCCACCGATCCCCAGGCAGTCGAGGCCATCCGGGAGTTCTCGGGCGGAGAGGGCCTCACCGGCGCCATCGATTGCTCGGGCAATACCGTCGCGCACAATATGGCGCTCGATGCGCTCGCCCCGCTCGGCCGCATGGCCTTTGTCGGAGAAAATGCCCAGACCACCATCCGCCCCAGCGACCAGCTCATCCGCAAGCAGCTGACCGTGTTCGGCTCCTGGTATTTCGGCATCAACGAATACCAGGACATCCTGACGACCATCGGCACGCACAAGATCGACCTGGAACGGCTTGCCACCCATACCTTCCGGCTCGACGAGGCCGAAACCGCTTTCCGTCTCTTTGATCAACGCGAAACCGAAAAGGCCGTGTTCGTCCGCTAGGACGACACGGAATTGCATCCATGGCCAAGCTCACGATCACCAATCTCGACAAGCGCTTCGGCGCCTTCGACATCCTCACGAATGTGAATCTGGAAATCCCGTCCGGCGAATTCGTGGTTTTCGTCGGTCCCTCGGGCTGCGGCAAGTCCACCCTCCTGCGGTGCATTTCGGGACTGGAGACGGTCAGCGGCGGCACGCTGAGCATCGACGGCGTGGATATGACCAAGGTGCCGCCATCGCAGCGCGGCATCGCCATGGTGTTCCAGTCCTATGCGCTCTATCCCCATATGAGCGTCTTCGACAACATGGCCTACGCTCTCAAGATCCAGAAGCTCGGCAAGGCCGAGATCGAGGCCAAGGTGCGCGATGCTGCCCGCAAGCTGCAGCTAGAGCCCCTGCTCGAGCGCCTGCCGCGGCAGCTTTCCGGCGGTCAGCGCCAGCGCGTCGCCATCGGCCGTGCCATCGTGCGGGATCCCAAGGTCTTCCTGTTCGACGAGCCGCTGAGCAACCTGGACGCGGCCCTGCGCGTGCAGACCCGCCTCGAAATCGCGACGCTGAAGCAGTCGCTGCCCGACACGACCATGATCTATGTGACGCATGATCAGGTCGAAGCCATGACCCTGGCCGATCGCATCGTTGTGCTCAATGCGGGTCGGGTCGAGCAGGTTGGCAAGCCACTGGACCTTTACGAACGACCCGCTTCCCTGTTCGTGGCCGGGTTCATCGGCTCGCCGAAGATGAACCTGCTGGCCGGCGAGCATGCGGCACGGTTTGGTGCCACAACAATCGGCGTGCGTCCGGAACACCTGACCGTCAGCGCCAGTGGCGAAGGCTGGGCGGGTAGGGTGCTGCGCACCGAACATCTCGGTTCCGAATCCTACGTCTATGTCGACATCGGCGCAGACGAACCGATGATTGTCCGCACGCCCGGCACGTCCGCTTTCGTGCATGGCGACGCGGTCGTGCTGCAGGCCAGCGATGCGGACGTCCTCCGCTTTGACGCTAAAGGCGCCAGAATGGACAGGGCGCTGTGAGCTTCGGAGTGACGTGGTCAGGTCTGTGCTTGCCTTGAGAGGCAGGTGAACTCTGTTTAGGCATCACAAATGCCAATGGATGGTGGGATCTGCGTGGCTGAGCGATCAATCGTTAAGCTGTGCAGATTACGATCCAATCAGATGCAGAGGAGGTGCTGTTGTCCAGCGATACAAACGAGGATCTGCGTCTGCAGGTCCTCCGCCGATACGATATTCTCGACACAGCACCAGAGGAGACCTTTGACCGCCTCACGCGGATCGTTGCAGCGGCCCTGCGGGTGCCGATTGCCGCGGTGACGTTGGTTGATGACCATCGGCAGTGGTTCAAGTCTCGCATAGGTCTGGCAGCTACAGAGACCCCTCGGAGCGCGTCGTTTTGTGCCCACACCATGCTGGAACATGGCGCGATGGTTGTGACCGATGCAACGCAGGACTTGCGCTTCGATAGCAACCCTCTGGTTGTCGGTGATCCCCATATCAGATTCTATGCGGGCTATCCTGTCGTATCGTCGGACGGGGCTGCCCTTGGCGCCGTTTGCGCCATCGACACTGCACCGAGGGACATCAGCCAGCAGGAATTGGGGCTGTTGAAGGACCTGGCCGCCCTCGTCAACGAGCAGCTTGAGTTGCGGCACCTGGCTTCGATTGATGGCCTGACAGGCGCACTGAGGCGCAAGACTTTTTTCGACATGTGCGAGCGGGAGCTACTGTTGGGCCGCCGGAGTAAGTCGGCGAGCAGTTGCCTCATGATTGATGCCGACCACTTCAAGTCTATCAATGACAAATATGGCCACGAGGTTGGCGATCAGGTGCTAAAGGCCTTGGTGGATACGCTGAAATCGGGGCTGCGCGCTACCGACATCGTAGGTCGCCTGGGCGGGGAAGAGTTCGGCATTTTTCTGCCGTGCACCGACCTAGCGGGCTGCGTCGACGTCGCCGAGCGATTACGTGGCATGGTGGAAGGCCTCGCGATTGCTACTGCGCGCGTGCCCGTCACTATCAGTATGGGTGCTGCCGAAGCGATGAGCGGTGAGGACGTACTCAGCGTGTTCCACCGCGCAGATACGGCCTTGCTCAACGCGAAGCGCTCGGGTCGAAACCGCATCGTCACCGACTGCATTTCAACCACGCGGGCCGCCGTGTAGATCACCCTCCGGCCAACCAAAATGGCCTACGAGCTGGTCGACGCTCTGCCGTCCCAATGTGTCCCGTTCTGACCTGCCAGCAGCGAAACCCCGCAGCGCATTCCTGGTCAGGTTTCGGCCGCGATGTGTCAGGCAAGGCGGACGTTCCTGCGTGGCTCCTGGGGAGGGCGCGCAGCCGAGCGGTGCATTGTTCCCACTTGGAGTTGCGGTTCACGGTGATCCTGTGCCCATTGCGAGGCGTGTCCAATGACATCTGCAGGAGCGTCATCCTGACAAGTCCGGTCGATACGAATACGCGCATTGGCTTTGGCGACACTCCATTCCGGCACTATGGTCATACAAGCGCTGTGATGAGGGGATGACCGCATGGATTATGGTAGTGTTCCGGACTGGGTTGTTGCGATTGCTGCGGCGCTTGCTGCCTGGCAGGGGATCAAAAGTTTATCGGCATGGCGGAACGAGGAAGCCGGCCGGCGACGTATGGAGTTGGCGGAGATCGCGCTGAGTGAATTCTACGAGGCGCGCGATATCTTCAAATGGGTTCGCTCACCTGCGCGTGCCGACGAGGATGACGAGCCGCAGCCGACGCAATCGGGACATGACATTTATTCACCAATCCTGCGCCGGCTCGCCGAGGATGGCGATTTCTTCGGACGGATGCGCGCACGGCGCTATCGTGTCCATGCCCTGCTCGGTGCCGGCGCCGTCGAGCCCTACGACATCATAAGCGGCGTGCACGGGGATGTGACACAGGCGGCAAAGATGCTCATCCAGACGCGCCAGGGCGCGCAGGGGCCCTCGGACCGCAGGCGCAGCGCCCAGTGGGAGGACACGGTGTGGGACGATGCCGAGGGCGAAGATGAAATCAATGCCCGCATCGAAATGGCGGTTCGCAAGGCCGAGGCAGTGTTCCGGCCCCAGATCGACATGAACGAGGTCGGCATTCCCCGGCCCAAGCCGCCTGTGTCGCGGTGATCCAGGCGCCTTGCGGTCCATCGCCCGGCCATTCCAGAAAGCTGCCGGTCTGCTGAATGGGCGGCTGACTGCCAGCAAGGCCATTAGGTGCAGCCATCCGGGCCGGGTCGACGATCCCAGTGTCCTAGCCGCCGATGGCGTCCAGCGTCCGCAGGGCTTCAAGACAGGCAGCGGCGGCTTCCCGGCCCTTGTTGTGCTCGTCCCTGCGGCTGCGCAGGATGGCCTGCTCGTCCGTATAGGTCGTCAATATGCCGAAGGTGATGGGCTTGCCGGTTTCAAGCCCGGCCTGCATCAGGCCATGGGCGGCAGCCTCGCTGATATATTCGAAATGCGCTGTATCGCCCTTGATGACGCAACCGAGACAGATCACGCCGTCAAAGCCTGATTGCGCCAGCCGCTTGGCGATGAGCGGAATTTCGAAGGCGCCCGGGGCCGGGTAGATATCGTCCGGCGCAATCGCGACGCCGTTCTCGCTGAGATAGGCCAGCGCTCCATCGCGCAGGCCATGGGTGACCTCGGGGTTGAACTGGCTGACGATGATGGCGAGGCGGGGTGTGGTTTCAGACATTCTGGCTCTCTGGAGACTGGGGGGTGAAGGTGTGGCCGAACTTGTCTCGCTTGGTGGCGAGATAGCGCCAGTTATGGGGATTGGCGGGGATTTCGAGCGGCAGGCGCGCGACGACGTCGATGCCGAACTGCTCAAGCGATAGGGCCTTGTCCGGATTGTTCGACAACAGCCGCAGCCGCGCGATGCCGAGCCCCCGCAGGATCTGTCCGGCAATGCCGTAGTCGCGGGCATCGGGCGCAAAGCCCAGCGCGGTATTGGCCTCGACTGTATCGTGACCCTGATCCTGCAGGGCATAGGCCCTTATCTTGTTTGCCAGCCCGATGCCCCGGCCCTCCTGCCCCCGCATATAGATCAGGGCGCCGCCGTCGCCGGTGGCGATCTGGCGCAGCGATTCCTGCAATTGCGGCCCGCAATCGCAACGCAGCGACCCGAGCGCATCGCCGGTAAGGCACTCCGAATGCAGCCGCACCAGCGGGCTGCTGCCCAGGGGATTACGGATCAGGGCCAGATGTTCGGTGCCGTCCAGGCGGCTGCGGAAGGCGCGAACCTCCAGCGGGATGGGCGAATACTGGGTGGGCAGCTCGGACCGCGCCACCTCGTCCACCAGCGTTTCGCTTGCCAGGCGATGGGCGATGATGTCCCGGATCGTCAGGACGGGAAGATTGTGCTCCCGGGCGATGATATCGAGATCGGGGCGGCGCGCCATCTGCCCGTCGTCGCGCATGATCTCGCAGATCACGCCGGCGGGCCGCAGGCCGGCCAGAAGCATGAGGTCGATGGCCCCTTCGGTATGGCCATCGCGCGCCAGCACGCCGCCCTCGGCTGCCCGCAGCGGGAAGACATGGCCCGGGGAGGCGATGTCGCCAGCCCTGACATCGGGGTCGCTCGCAACCTGCACGGTTCTGGCCCGGTCATGGGCGGATATGCCGGTCGTGATACCCTCGACGGCCTCGATGGAAACGGTGAAGGCCGTTGAACGGCGCGCGCGATTGTTGGCCACCATCGGGGCAAGGCCAAGCCGGTCCACCTGCGCGCCGGTCAGCGCCAGGCAGATCAGGCCGCGACCGTGGCGGGCCATGAAGTTGATGGCGTCCGGTGTCGCATATTCGGCGGCAATGACGAGATCGCCCTCGTTCTCGCGATCCTCGTCGTCGACCAGGATGACCATGCCGCCATTGCGCAATTGGGTCAGGGCCTGAGATAGGGCAGACATAGGCGCTCCACATATTTGGCCATGACGTCGACCTCGACATTGAGGTCGTCGCCGGTGGCGAGGGCGTGCAGATTGGTATGGTTCCAGGTATGCGGGATGATGGTCACCAGCACGGCAACACCATCCTCCCGGTCCTCGAGGCCATTGATGGTCAGGCTGATGCCGTTGAGCGCGATCGAGCCCTTTTCGACGCAATAGCGTCCCAGTGCGGCCGGCAGCAGGAAGACGTGTCGCCAGGCGCCGTCGGCCTCGACCCGCTCCACCAGCCGCGCCAGCCCATCGACATGCCCCTGAACCAGGTGTCCCGAGAGGCGGGTATCGAGGGTGACTGCCCGTTCGAGATTGGCCTTGTCGCCCGCGGCAAGACGACCAAGGGTGGTGCGGGCCAGGGATTCGGGGCTGATGAAGAACCGGGCCCGGCCCGTTTCATCGAACCGGGTCACTGTCAGGCACACGCCGTTGACCGCAATGCTTTCGCCCAGCGACAGGTCGCGCCAACCGCTTTCGAGTTCGATTTCCAGCGACCCGCCGCTGGGCGCGGCCAGCGTCACAGGCGCCAGTGTTTCAATGATGCCCGAGAACATCTCTTTCCTTTCCCGTAAAAAAAGAAGTGGCGGCCCGATTGCGGCGCAGCGTCACCCGGTCGGTGCCGTCCGCGCTGGCGGCCTGTTCGATCAGCACGTGCTCGTCCCATAGGCCCGTTTCAAGCATATGCGCAGTCAGGGTCGGGCCGGCTTCGACGAGCACTTCCATCCCGCCGGCAGTCCCGATCATGTCCTGCGCCTGATCCAGATCATCGACGAGATGCACGGCGAAGCCGCGCTGCCGGGCGGCGTCCAGATAGTCCGCGGAAACGCGCCGCCGCCGGTCGAGAATGACCAGCATGCGCTGCTTGTCCCTGTGGTCGGGCACATGCCGCACGGTGAACAGCGGGTTGTCCGCCAAGACCGTCCCGGAGCCGGTGAAGATGGCGTCGGCTCGGCGGCGCAGGCGATGAGCCAGTTCAAGTGAGGTTGCGCTGGTGAAGGTCTTCTGTCCCGCCGCCGGTAGCATGAGCCCCGATGTGGAGATGGCCTGCTTGATGGTGATGAACGGCAGGCCGGTGCGGCTTCGCTTTGAAAACGGCGCAAGCAACCGCTCGGCATCAGCAAGAAGCGGGGCGGCCCCTGGATGACGCAGATCGGACAAGAAGTGCACATCGAGCCCTGCAGCATGCAGCCGCTCGGCGCCGCCACCTTTCACCTGGGGGTTGGGATCGCGGCAGGCGATCCACACCTGGCGTGCGCCGGTGCTCAGGATGGCCTCCGCGCAAGGCGGCGTGCGGCCCTGGTGATTGCAGGGCTCGAGCGTCACCACGACGCTGTCGATCTTGTCGGCAAGGCCGGCCGCGCGGGCCAGCGCGATGGCCCCGGCTTCGGCGTGAGCCTGCCCCGCTCGCCTATGCGCGCCGACGGCCAGTTCCCGCCCCGCGGCGTCGAGCAACACGCAGCCGACCGGCGGATTGGGCGCCGTGGCCCCTTCATTGGCCCGCGCCGCATCCAGCGCGCGCGCGAAGGCGCGCAGGATCGGCTGCGGCAGGATATCCGGATTGAAAATGGCTGTGTTCATGCCCGTTCCGTCGTCACTACAGACGCGTTCCAGGGCAAATGACGACGAACACGCGCTGTCCGGTGAACGGAAAGCGCGCGTGCACAATCATCGGTTCTCTTCCATCCGGACTATACCGTCGGCCCCGGAATTACACCGGGTCTGCTGACCCCACCCCAAGGGATGGGCGCTCGCGGGCTGATGTGCCGAAAGACACAATTACCGCCGGTGGGGAATTTCACCCCGCCCTGAGAACACTGATGTTGGAATAGGGAGTGAGGCCGACGAGATCAAGTGGGCACAAAGACGTAACCGGTGAAGCCATCTCAGCTGTGACAGCTGTTCGAAAAGCCCGGATGCAGGCCTTCCCCAACGCGGCACTCATTCTACCCGGCCGCCAGGGCAGCGACAGGTCCGCAGGTCAAGCAGTAGGG